>OGTD01000021.1_pt1 | contig 221155 bp, 203 predicted proteins | sample 1574421 | NCBI WGS metagenome assembly OGTD01 (sample SAMN03295820, study PRJEB24534) | human gut metagenome | isolation source: fecal sample 1 from infant 3 | host: Homo sapiens | place: USA: Pittsburgh, PA | collected 2014-07
GAACAATGCAGGGATTATGTTGTCGGAATGCCTGAGTTTCCATTAAAATAGATCGGATCGATTTAAGCACACAAAGGGGGAAGTGCTTACTTATATGAAACATAAACCACAGATGATGAAAATGCGTTGGTTAAGCGCAGCCGTAATGTTGTCCCTGTGTACTTCATCTGCATGGGCATTCAGCATTGATGACGTCGCAAAAGAGGCACAAACGTTAGCCGGCAAAGGCTTTGAAGCGCCTAAAAGTAACCTGCCCTCTGCCTTCCGCGATATGAAGTATGCGGACTATCAGCAAATTCAGTTTAATCACGACAAAGCTTATTGGAATAATCTGAAAAGCCCATTCAAGCTCGAGTTTTATCACCAGGGGATGTATTTCGATACGCCGGTCACCATTAATGAAGTGACGGCAACCAGCGTACGTAAAATTAAATATAGCCCGGACTATTTTAATTTTGGCAACGTCCAGCACGACAAAGACACGGTTAAAGACCTCGGCTTTGCGGGCTTCAAAGTCCTGTATCCGATCAACAGCAAAGACAAGAATGATGAAATCGTCAGCATGCTCGGAGCCAGCTATTTCCGCGTGCTTGGCCAGGGTCAGGTATACGGTCTTTCCGCTCGTGGGCTGGCGATTGATACCGCGCTGCCTTCCGGCGAAGAGTTCCCGCGTTTTCGTGAGTTCTGGATTGAGCGTCCAAAAGCGACCGATAAACGCCTGACGATTTACGCCCTGCTTGATTCCCCGCGCGCAACCGGCGCCTACCGTTTCGTGATTATGCCCGGCCGCGACACCGTGGTGGACGTGCAGTCTAAGGTCTATCTGCGCGACAAAGTCGGCAAGCTCGGCGTGGCGCCGTTGACCAGTATGTTCCTGTTTGGGCCACATCAGCCGTCGCCGACCACGAACTATCGTCCGGCGCTGCATGACTCCAACGGCCTGTCCATCCTGGCCGGCAACGGCGAGTGGATCTGGCGTCCGCTGAATAATCCAAAACATCTTGCCGTCAGCAGCTATGCGATGGAAAACCCGCAGGGCTTTGGCCTGCTGCAGCGTGGTCGCCAGTTCTCCCGTTTTGAAGATCTCGATGACCGCTACGATCTGCGCCCCAGCGCATGGATTACGCCGAAAGGTGATTGGGGTAAGGGCAAAATCGAACTGGTCGAAATCCCGACCAATGATGAAACCAACGATAACATCGTCACCTACTGGACGCCCGATCAGCTGCCCGAACCCGGCAAAGAGATGAATTTCAAATACACCATCACTTTTAGCCGCGATGAAGACAAGCTGCACGCGCCGGATAACGCTTACGTTATGCAGACCCGCCGTTCTACCGGCGACGTCAAGCAATCGAACCTGATTCGCCAGCCTGATGGCACCATTGCCTTTATTGTCGATTTCACCGGCGCCGAGATGAAAAAGCTGCCCGCAGATACGCCAGTGACTGCCCTGGCCAGCATCGGCGATAACGCTGAAATCGTTGAAAACACCGTGCGTTATAACCCAGTGACTAAAGGCTGGCGTATGATCCTGCGCGTCAAAGTGAAAGATCCTAAGAAAACCACGGATATGCGCGCTGCGCTGGTCAATACCGACCAGACGCTGAGCGAAACCTGGAGCTATCAGCTGCCTGCCAATGAATAAGATAACGAAGTACATCGATGCATTGCCGCTGTCGGATGCAGAAAAGCGCGCGTTACCTGACGCGAGTCTGCAGGCCGTACATCAAGCACTGGACGCTGAACATCACGTTTATAAACGGGAAGATGACTCCCCGCTGGGGTCGGTGAAAGCCCGACTGGAGCATAGCTGGCCAGATTCACTGGCCGGTAATCAGCTGGTGAAGGATGATGAAGGGCGCACGCAGCTGAACGCCATGCCGAAAGCAAAACGTTCCTCTATGTTCCCGGACCCATGGCGTACTAACCCGGTCGGGCGCTTCTGGGATCGTCTGCGCGGACGCGATGTGACTCCGCGCTATCTCTCTCGCCTCAGCCAGGAGGAACAGGCGAGCGAGCAGAAATGGCGTACCGTCGGCTCTATTCGTCGCTATATTCTTCTGCTGCTCACCCTGGCGCAGACCGTCGTGGCGACCTGGTACATGAAAACCATTTTGCCCTACCAGGGCTGGGCGCTGATTAACCCGGCGGACATGGTGGGACAGAACCTGTGGATCTCCTTTATGCAGCTGCTGCCGTATGTGCTGCAGTCCGGGATCCTGATTCTTTTCGCCGTGCTTTTTTGTTGGGTTTCTGCGGGTTTCTGGACTGCGCTGATGGGCTTCCTGCAGCTACTTATCGGCCGCGATAAGTACAGTATCTCCGCGTCAACGGTCGGGAATGAGCCGTTGAATCCGGAGCATCGCACCGCGCTTATCATGCCTATCTGTAACGAAGACGTTGACCGCGTATTCGCGGGCCTGCGCGCGACCTGGGAGTCGGTAAAAGCCAGCGGTAATGCCGAGCACTTTGATGTCTATATCCTGAGCGATAGCTACAACCCGGACATCTGCGTGGCGGAGCAAAAAGCGTGGATGGAGCTGATTGCCGAAGTGCAGGGCGAAGGGCAGATCTTCTACCGTCGCCGCCGCCGCCGCGTGAAGCGTAAAAGCGGTAACATTGATGACTTCTGCCGTCGGTGGGGGAGCCAGTACAGCTATATGGTGGTGCTGGATGCCGACTCCGTAATGAGCGGTGAATGTCTGAGCGGCCTGGTGCGCCTGATGGAAGCGAACCCGAATGCCGGGATCATTCAGTCTTCACCCCGCGCATCGGGTATGGATACGCTCTATGCGCGCTGCCAGCAGTTTGCTACCCGCGTCTACGGCCCGCTGTTTACCGCCGGTTTGCACTTCTGGCAGTTGGGGGAATCCCACTACTGGGGTCACAACGCGATTATCCGGGTGAAACCGTTTATTGAGCACTGCGCGCTGGCGCCGCTGCCGGGCGAGGGCAACTTCGCCGGGTCAATTCTGTCGCACGACTTCGTGGAAGCGGCGCTGATGCGTCGCGCCGGGTGGGGCGTATGGATTGCTTACGATCTTCCCGGCTCTTATGAAGAACTGCCGCCAAACCTGCTGGACGAGCTGAAGCGCGATCGCCGCTGGTGTCAGGGTAACCTGATGAACTTCCGCCTGTTCCTGGTTAAAGGGATGCACCCGGTTCACCGTGCGGTGTTCCTGACCGGCGTGATGTCATACCTGTCGGCACCGCTGTGGTTTATGTTCCTTGCGCTCTCTACCGCTCTGCAGGTAGTGCATGCCTTGACCGAACCGCAGTACTTCCTGCAGCCGCGGCAGCTGTTCCCGGTCTGGCCGCAGTGGCGTCCGGAGCTGGCTATAGCCCTGTTTGCTTCGACCATGGTGCTGCTGTTCCTGCCGAAGCTGCTGAGCATTATTCTGGTTTGGTGTAAAGGGCCTAAAGAGTACGGTGGCTTTATCCGCGTCACGCTCTCTCTGCTGCTGGAGGTGCTGTTTTCGGTGCTGCTGGCGCCGGTGCGTATGCTGTTCCACACCGTCTTTGTGGTCAGCGCGTTTCTCGGCTGGGAAGTGGTGTGGAACTCGCCGCAGCGTGACGATGACTCTACCCCATGGGGTGAAGCGTTTATGCGTCACGGTTCGCAGATGCTGTTGGGTCTGGTCTGGGCGGTGGGCATGGCATGGCTGGATCTGCGTTTCCTGTTCTGGCTGGCGCCGATCGTGGTCTCGCTGATTCTGTCGCCGTTCGTGTCGGCTATTTCCAGCCGCGCCACCATTGGCCTGCGCACTAAGCGCTGGAAGCTGTTCCTGATCCCGGAAGAGTACTCTCCGCCGCAGGTGCTAAAAGATACTGACGCTTACCTGACGCTGAACCGCCAGCGTTCTCTGGACGATGGCTTTATGCATGCGGTATTCAACCCGTCGTTTAACGCGCTGGCAACAGCGATGGCTACCGCGCGCCACCGTCACGGGCATATTCTGGATATCGCTCGCGAACGTCACGTTGAACAGGCGCTGAACGAGACGCCGGATAAACTTAACCGCGATCGTCGTCTGGTCTTGCTGAGCGACCCGGTGACCATGTCGCGTATGCATTATCGCGTGTGGGCCGCTCCGGAGAAATACTCTTCGTGGGTGGCAGCTTATCAGCAGCTGACGCTGAATCCGCTGGCGTTAAAAACCAAGTAAGCCGTACCTTAAGGAAAATACCGGCAATAGTGCCGGTATTTTTTTGACCTGAGAATAGAGGTTGTTGATGAGAGTTTTGCTGGTTATCGCATTGACGCTGCTGCTGAGCGGCTGCGGGAGTATTATCAGTCGCACGGTGCCAGGGCAGGGCCATGGAAATCAGTACTATCCCGGCGTGCAATGGGATGTCCGTGATTCCTCATGGCGCTACATCACGATCCTCGATCTGCCCTTTTCGCTGGTGTTCGATACGCTTCTGCTGCCGCTTGATGCCAGCCATGGGCCTTACAATTAATTAGCGTTCATCCCATTCATCGGCCGCAGCCTGGCCCTCTTCGGTATCGAGCGAGGGTTCAAGCTGAAATTCACCTTCATCCCATTCATGCAGCGTGTTCTCTTCCAGCCACTCCTGGCGCAGCTCAATCTCATCATAATCACCGTCAAAGACGCTTTGCGCAGCCTGGCCGCTGAGTACTGGCAGGCATTCTCCCTGCTGATCTTCGTCGGCAAAAAATTCTGCCTGCCAGGCAATATCACCGTCCTGAAGCACGTACTTCTGGATATTTAACTGCTCAATGCTGGCGCTTTCTTCGTCGCTGTCCGGATTATTAGCCAAAAACTCCTCGCGGGCTGCATCGATTGCTTCTTCGAGCGTGGCATAGAACATCGAATCCTTTGGCATGGCTAACCTCCTAAGAAGAATAGAAATGAATACGATTCAATCTATAGAAGGCGGTTGCCAATGCGTCAAGGAGGGAGCATTAATTTACCGAATGATTGCCGGAACCCGGATTGTCCGTAGCCCGCTGACGACGAACGCGGCCAAGGGTCAGAGTTGAGTAAACCGCGTTAAACAGCACCACAAATGCGGTCACCAGAAAGACCGCCCGAAAACCGTAGTTGGCGGAAACCGACGCGCCGATCAGCGGTCCAGTGACGTTACCGATATCGCGAAACGACTGGTTATAGCTGAATATTCTGCCCGAGATTTGGCTGGTCGAGTTATACACCAGCAGCGTCTGTACCGCCGGCAGCAGCGCGCCGTCAGCGGCGCCTAGCAGGAAGCGCAGGATCCCCAATTGCAGCGGCGTCTGGACGAACGACATAGGAATCAGGAGCAGGACTGAAATCACCAGCGCGACGATCAGGATCTTCTCCGGACCAATACGATCGCCGAGCTTCCCGAGGCGAGGGGCGCTAAGCAGGGCGGCAATGCCGGGGACTGAAGCTATCATACCGCTGATAAACGCAATATTACTTACGTTGCCGGCAAGATCGCGCACGTAAAGCGTCAGAATCGGAGCGATGGAACCGGTAGCGACCTGGATAATCAGTGATGTTACAAACAGGCTGAGCACCAGCTTTGGACTTTTAAGCGACGAAAAGACGTCTTTCGCGCTGAGCATCTCTTTTTTGCTGACCGCGACAAAATTCTCGCGGATGAGAAACAGGGTAAATAAGAAACAAATAAACAGTACGCTTGCTGTCATAAAGAAGACGGTGCGTAACCCCCAGTGGTCGGCCAGGAAGCCGCCAGCCAGCGGCCCCAGCAGCGCGCCGCTAACGGCCCCCGTAGAGAGGGTCCCCAGCGCCCAGCCGCTCTTATGGCGGGGGATTTGCGTTGCGATCAGCGCATTGGCGTTGGGAATAAATCCGCCGAGCAGGCCTAACAGCGCGCGCAGGATCAGAAATTGCCAGATATTCTGCGCCAGCCCCATGAGCAGCATGACGATAGCCATACCGAGGGCTGAGCGCAGCAGCATTATTTTGCGCCCTTTGCGGTCCGCGAGTCCGCCCCAGAAGGGAGAAGCTACGGCAGAAAATAAAAAGGTAATGCTGAAAACCAGCCCTGACCACATATTCAGGGCACTGTGGCCGGTGACGCCGAGCTGTTCAACGTACAAAGGGAGAAATGGCATCACCAGGCTAAAGGCCGCCCCGGTTAAAAAGCAGCCGAGCCAGGTGACGGTGAGATTACGTTTCCAGTTAATAGGGGTATCAGCAGACGACATAGGATTCCACTGGCCTGCAGCGCAGGTCAAATAATTGAAAATATGAGCATGCTAATTATGCGCCTGAGAAATGACTGCCGCAATGCAGGAGAGCTTTTAAAGCTAAAGGAGGGGACTAAACAAGGCGACATATCCCGCATCCGTGTTCAGATGCGGGATAACCAGGCGGAAAATGGAAAAGATTTAATAACGAGAAGGAACGCCTTCCGGACGTGTTTTAAAGCGGCGGTGCATCCACATATACTGCTCCGGCGCCATTAATATGCATTTCTCAACAACTTTATTCATCCACAGAGCGGTCGTCTCCGCATCGTCCAGCGGCGGATCGCACTCTGGCGGCAGGATGATCAGCTCATAACCTTTACCGTCGGGTTTACGGCGCGGAACGAAGGGGACGATGCAGGCTTTTGACATCTTTGCCAGCATCCAGGTGCCGGAGGTCGTCGCGGCCTGGTCAACGGCGAAAAACGGCACAAACACGCTGGCGGCGGGGCCATAGTCGTGGTCCGGCGCGTACCAGATCACTTCTCCCTTTTTCAATGCGCGGATCATACCCTTGAGATCTTTACGATCGATCATGTCTTTGTTGGAGCGCAGCCGTCCCCAGGTCTGTAGCCAGTCGATAACCGGGTTATCATTAGGGCGATAAACCCCGATACCCGGCTCATTGATGCCGAACATGCGGGCGCCCATTTCCAGGGTCAGAAAATGAATGCCAATAAGCAAAATGCCGCGCTTTTGCGCCTGAACATCGCGGATATGCTCTACGCCGATGGAGTCCGTCCAGCGCGCAATACGCTTCGTCGGCCAGAACCAGGCCATACCGGTTTCCATCAGCCCCATACCGACGGATTCAAAGTTTGCCACGACCATCCGGTGACGCTCTTGCTCGCTTTTATCAGGAAAACAGAGCTCCAGATTGCGATGGGCTATTTTGGCCCGGCGCTTCATTAGCCGCATGGCGATACGGCCAAGACCAGTACCGAGGCGATAAATCAGCGGATAAGGCAGCTGAACTACCAACCACAGCAGGCCGATTCCTAACCAAAGCAACCAGTAACGCGGGTGCAGCAACGCTGCGGAAAATTTAGGTAAATGGGTCATCTCATACCTGTTTAATTAAGCAACGTGTTCTATTATCGCATTTTTTTATGCCTCAGCCAAAATACCGGCCTCAGATGGCATTTAATGTTAATGCATGCAAATATGGGTGAGAAAAATGTAGCGCAAAATGTAGGGATGTAAATTAAGCGTGTTTGCTATATGATGCCCGCCGTTTATTTTACTCATTGACTATGCCGAGCAGGTACACCATGCCAGTGTTACATAACCGCATTTCAAATGAGACGTTAAAAGCGCAAATGTTGGCTGAAACCGAGCCGCGCACGACGATCTCGTTTTATAAATATTTCTCTATTATTGACCCAAAAGCCACGCGCGATGCGCTGTGGATTGCGCTGACTAAGCTTAATGTCTTTGGCCGAATTTACCTGGCTCATGAAGGGATTAACGCGCAAATCAGCGTCCCGCAAAGCCGGGTCGATGCGCTGCGCGAATTCTTATACGGTTTTGACCCCGCCCTCAATGGGCTCCGCCTGAATATCGCTCTGGACGATGACGGTAAATCATTTTGGGTTCTGCGCCTCAAGGTTCGCGATCGGATCGTGGCGGATGGAATTGACGATCCGACATTTGATGCCACGGACGTGGGGGATTATCTGAAAGCCGCAGAGGTTAACGCGATGCTGGACGATCCCAATGCGGTCTTTATTGATATGCGCAATCACTACGAGTATGAGGTTGGCCATTTCGAGAACGCACTGGAGATCCCGGCGGATACTTTTCGCGACCAGCTACCAAAAGCCGTGGAGATGATGCAGGAACATAAAGATAAGAATATCGTGATGTACTGCACCGGCGGTATCCGTTGTGAAAAAGCCAGCGCCTGGATGAAGCACAACGGATTTACTAAAGTCTCGCATATTGAGGGCGGGATTATCGAGTATGCGAGACGCGCCCGCGAGCAGGGGCTGCCGGTACGCTTTGTCGGTAAAAACTTTGTCTTCGATGAGCGGATGGGGGAGCGTATCTCAGATGACGTTATCGCCCATTGCCATCAGTGCGGCGCTCCGTGCGATAGTCACACCAATTGCCTGAATGATGGTTGCCATCTGCTGTTTATCCAGTGTCCTTCCTGCGCGGAGAAATTCGCCGGCTGCTGTAGCGAAGCCTGCATGGAAGAACATAAGCTGCCGGAAGAGGAGCAGAGAAAACTGCGTGCCGGACGGGAAAATGGCAATAAGATCTTTAATAAATCCCGCGGTCGTCTGAATACTAAGCTGGGGATCCCCGATCCTGAGCCGTCAGAAAAACCATAACCAGATAAGATCGATAAACGCCAGCAGCAGCCACAGCGCCAGGTAGATCATAAAATGTTCGCGGACGTTGTTAACCAGTAATTCAAACAGGCGACGCATCATCTCTCTCAGTTATTAACGGCCTCAAACGAGGCCGTTTCTTTAGCGTAGTTGTGACGTTGGGCAGTTATTTATTAAACCGCGCCAGTGAAAACGCAGATACATCAAATCCAAAGGGTTCTTCAAGCGCGAACCGTGTGGCCAGTTCGCCTAAAACCGGAGCAAATTTAAAGCCGTGACCGCTCAGGCCGGTGATCAGCAGCGTATCCGGCTGGCCGGGTAGCATATCAATAATAAAGTCTTCGTCAGCAGTATTGTCATAGGTGCAGGATGCGCCGTGCAGGCAGCCGCCGATACCGGGCAACACGTTACGCAAGAAGCTAAAAGATTCTGAACCGTCGGTTGCAACAGAGCCAAACGGCTTGCGCTCCTCCGGAGTGGAAATAAGCTGCCCGCCGTTATGCTTACCGATTTTTAATTCGTTATCTTCTGCCGGGAAACCGTAAAACTGATCGCCATTGGCTAACTCGCCGGTAAACGCCGGGAAGTTATTTTTGCTGCTGTAGCGACCATCGGCCTGAAACCAGGCGAAAATTTTACGTACCGGTTGGACAGGGAGTTCTGGCAACAGACGCGTAACCCAGGTACCGGCGCTGACAAGGAGTTTTTTGCCGCTGTACTCGCCGTCCAGCGTCTCAACGGTTACGCCGTTCGGTTGGTGGTGAATAGCAGAAACCGGGCAGTTGAACAATTGCGCGGCTCCCGCTTCGCGTGCCAGACGGATCCAGGTTTCAACGGCTAGTTCGCTGCGCAGTATCCCGGATGCGGGTTCAAATATCGCCCGGTAATCGTCAGGAATACGAATTTCCGGCCAGCGAGTCATCACTGTCTGCGCATCCATTTCTTCAATATTGAGCTGGAACTCGCGCGCGCTGCTGGCCACGTTGCGCAGAAAGTCGGAGTCGGCAGGCCCGAGGTTAATCACCCCTGTACGCTCAAAAACGGCTTCCCCACTGGCGGCGGCAAATTCATCCCATAGCTTCTGCGCGCGTAGTACCAGAGGGACGTATCTTTCGCCTTCGCCGTAAGCATGACGTATCAGGCGGGTGCTGCCGTGATGGCTACCTTCCTGATGCGGAGGCTGATGGGCATCAATCATCAGTACGTTAAGCCCTGCCTGGCGAGCATAATAGCCTGCGGCAGCGCCGACGGAGCCGCTACCGATAATGATAAGATCGTATTGCATGGTGAGTTCCAGGTTATTGCTTTATTAGCAGGGTAATTAACAACCTGCTGATATACAAGCCCGGAAATAGTTCAGGCACCCGAAGGTGCCTGTTAGGTGAATATTAAGACATTTTGCTAAATCTTAATGCCTTCGATACTCATTTTCCTGGTATTCGCCTGATTCAATCTTCGCAATACCTGCTTCCAGAATAGAAATAAACTGACGTGCGACGTCCGTCGTTAGCCATAGCGTCTGACCAATCTCTGCGTCTCTACTGCTTTCTTGAGCGGGGTTTTGGTAGTGCAGGCGCAACATCAGCGCATCGTAACTATCTACGGTGCTGATGTCCCATCCAACGAGGGGATGGGTCTGGATGACTTCATTATTCTTTTCCATCATAACCCCTTATTCATATGTTAAAAGACAACAGTTCTCGAGGTTTAATGCGTGTTTTTTGAAGCAAGTTAATTATATCAGCAGTCAAGAATAAACTCGAGAAATTAAATGAAAAAGAGATACATACGCTGCTGATTGCTGATTTTTTACGCAAACACAATTCAGTTATACGTTATTTTTGAAGGCGCTAAGCAAAAGCAATAGGGGAGAGTCTGAGTATCAAAAAAATAAAAAAGCCGGGGCGACCCGGCAAAAAGTTGCACAATGAGGGAGCAAATTTAATTGACTAGTCGCGGACAAACCAGTCGTCAGCGCTTTCCCAGGTTTCTTGCAGGATTTCGCTAATCCGGTCTTTGTCTTCTTTCAGGCCGCCGATAACCGACAGATTGTTATTAGCCGCGTAGCGAACCGTCACCTGGCTTGACGTCGAGGGGAACTGCTGTTCGATACGGCGGGAGAGTTCATTGTTCAGCGCATCTAAAGCGCCGTTGGGTAAGGCTGTCGATTTGGCGATAGAGACTTCAATACGCATAATTGCCCCCTGTGTAATGTACTGTTTATTTATACAGTATGGTTGTCGCATTTACAACAGGGGGAGAGGTATTTATTTCTTCATGCTCCAGCGCACGGTTTCTCCTGCCAGGAACGGCACCAGCGCGTCGCCAGGCAGAGCGATACTCTCTACCACCAGGCTCTCTTCGCGCACCAGCTCAACGTAGCCTTCATTGACCGGCAGACCATAGAAGCGAGGGCCGTTAAGCGAACAAAAGGCTTCAAAGTGCTGTAGGGCGTTCATCTCCTCGAACACCGTGGCGTAGCTGCCCAGGGCGGTCGGGGCGTTAAAACAGCCTGCACATCCGCAGCTGGCTTCCTTACGATGGCGGGCATGCGGAGCGGAATCAGTACCGAGGAAGGCGCGGTCAAAACCGCTGGCCACCAGTTCGCGCAGCGCCTGCTGGTGAATATTGCGTTTAAGGATCGGCAGGCAATAAAGATGGGGACGCACGCCGCCAACCAGCATATGATTGCGGTTAAACATCAGATGCTGCGGGGTGATGGTCGCCGCCAGCAGCTCATTGCCGTCGCGTACGTATTCAGCGGCATCTTTGGTGGTGATGTGTTCGAACACCACTTTCAGACCCGGCAGGCGCCGACGCAGCGGCTCCATGACGGTTTCAATGAACCGCGCTTCTCTGTCAAAAATATCGATGTCCGCGTGAGTGACCTCACCGTGCACCAGCAGGGGCATTCCCAGCTTTTCCATGCGCTCCAGTACCGGCATGATTGCATCAGTGCTGGTGACGCCGTGGCTGGAGTTGGTGGTCGCATTGGCCGGATAAAGTTTGGCAGCGGTGAAAACGCCCTCGTTGAATCCGCGTTCCAGCTCAGCAGGGTCGAGCGTATCCGTCAGATAACAGGTCATCAGCGGCGTAAAATCGTGGCCCGCCGGAATTGCCGCTATGATGCGCTGGCGATAGGCATGGGCGGCTTCGACGGTGGTGACAGGGGGTACCAGATTCGGCATCACGATCGCCCGGCCATAAAACTCACTGGTGTAAGGCACGACGATTTTTAACATATCGTCATCGCGCAGATGGATATGCCAGTCGTCAGGGCGGCGGATTTTCAATACCTGGGATTGTGCTGTCATGGAAGGCTCCGGCTAAATAGGGTCAGTCATCAGGGCTGTTTTTGCCGGGCACTAAGGATAAGCGTAAACGTTTTCCTTTGCATCAACTTCCGTAAAAAAACGGGCGCTTCTGCGCCCGAACCGTTAGTTAGTGAACGGGATAATAATCTCACCCGGCTTAACCTCAATCCCTTTAGCATACTTTTTCGCCAACGCTTCGCCCGCGCTGGCGTCTTCGCGCAGGACGTAGGCAGGCTGCTGATTGAAGTAGCTACGCAGCGACTGATTCAGGTAAGGAATGAGCGTCTGTACCACGGACTGCAGTTTTTCAGGTTGAACCTTTGCGTCCACCACCTCCATCTCCTGCAGGAAAATGGCGCCTTTCTCTTTGTTGAAGGTCGGCAGCGCTTTTAGCTTCAGGTCAATGGTCGCTTTCTGGTTCCCGAATAGTGAATTCAGATCTAAATTAGCAACGCCGCTTAGCGTCACTTTATTGGGTTCTTCACGACCAATCGCGCTGGTCAGGTTTTGTAGTTCAATATGAGCATCCGCAACGCCGGGCAGGCCAATATCCTTGGCGAAGTGGTTACGTTTCTGCAGCGCCTGGTTGATCTCCTGCTCACTCACGGAATATTGCGTAAGCTGATTACAGCCGCTCAGCAGGCCGCTGACGATAAGCGCGGCCGCGATAAACATCTTTTTCATTGGATTCCTTAATGTCATGCCATGGGTTCATCCTGACACAAAGCAGCATGACCCGCCAGCGCAGGAGGTGCTAGCGGAAAAGACTTAAAAAGCGGGGGGAGGCAGCGAAGGACACTACCTTCCGCTGCCCTGAGCTTAAATAGCCATTGAGGAAAGCAGATTGATTTGCGTCTGTTTAGCCATATTGTCGCGATAGGCGGCCACGCGGCTCGGCCAGTTCACCCCGGCAACCAGCGTCAGATTCCGCAGGAGTGGGAAGAGATGAATATCATCTTCAGACAGCTCTCCGTTGACGGCGTTTGGCTGGACGATAAGTTTATCCAACGCGCGCAGATCGTCGCTGATGTTCTTAACCAGACCGGTAGAATGGGCGAGGTGATCGGCAAAGCTACCAATAGCCGCTTCCTTCTTATTCACAAAATAAGCGCGCGCCTCTGGGGTTGAGAATTCATCAAATGCGGATTTGGCGAAACGCGGGATCAACAGACGATTCGCGTAGACGTTGACCTTGCGCAGCCAGGTTTCAATAGCCGGGTTACGCGCTCCGGTCAGTAGCGGTTTTCCATCAAGTTTATCGACATAGTGCACGATATCCATGCTTTCTGGCATATAGCGACTATCGTCTTTTTGCAGGATGGGCGCCATTTTCTGGCCGATCATGCGGGTTGGGGTTGATTCATCATCGTTCAGGAGCGTGATCAGTTCGACAGGGATATTTTTCAGGCCGAAAATCATGCGGGCTTTCAGGCAGAACGGGCAGTGATCGTAGATATATAACTTCACGTTTCTCCTCCATTGTTGCTGAACTTCCTCAATTCAGTATGGAGGAGAAACGACGGTCCGGCAAATCAGGTGCGCGGCTCGAGCATACCGGACGTTGAACGTTTTGGACTGAACTGCCACCACAGAGCAACAAACGTCGCAAGACCGATCGCGCCCAGCATCAGCCACGGCAGCTCCGGCTGACCCGTGGCCTTACCGGCATCGAACAGCCAGCCGCCGCCTGCGTAGCCGAAAGCGCCGCCGAAGGCTAATCCCAGACGGCTAAAGCCCATATAGCTGCCGCGCGCTCTGGCATCCGCCAGCGAAGCGCCAAGCGTCTCGCGCGCAGGCTCGGCGATGATGGACCCGATATAAAACACGCAGATCAGCGTAAACAGCTGCTGCAGATTGCTGCTCAGGCCAATCGGCATCATTGCCAGCGTCATAATCAGCAGTCCGGCCATCAGCCGATGCTCAAGGCGAAACCGTTTTTCACTCCAGCGGGCAATCGGATAAAGCAACGTCAGTGAAATGGTGGCTTCGATGGCATACATCCATTTTACCGCCGCCGGAGAACCCGCAATATCGTTAACCATAATCGGCAGCATTAACATGACCTGTACTGCCAGCATGTAATATCCGGTTAGCGTCAAGACGTAGGTGACAAATCGTTTGTCACGCAGCACGCGGCCCAGCCCTTCACGAACCGGCGTTTTGACCGTTGACAGCTTCCAGGCCGGGAGATACCAGGCATTGAACGCCGCGCAGGCGATAAACAGGGCCGCTCCAGCGCTGCACACCAGACGAAAATCATACTGCAGCAGCCAGCTACCCAGCAGCGCGCCGATCACCGCCCCGGCGCTGTCCTGCATCATCAGAATGGAGAAGAAACGCCCGCGCTGGTGTGGGCGAACCAGCTTAACCACCAGCGCCGCCCGCGGGGGATCGAACAGCGTGCCGCCGAGACCGGAGAGTATGCAGGATAACCACAGGACCCATGGTTCATGGGCGACGGCCATCGCGGCGAAACCGGCAGCTCGCATCAGCATTCCGGTGACGATCATCGGTTTGGCGCCAAAACGGTCGGCAATCGCACCGCCGAATATCCCTAAACCTTGCTGCACCAGTTGACGCAGCCCGAGCGCAATGCCGACCATTAGCGCGGCCCACCCCATCTGATCGACAAAGCGAATAGAGATGAGCGGGAACACGACGAAAAAGCCGAGTACGACCAGCATGTTATCAACTAACAGGAAATATTTACCCAGGCTCCTTGCCTGCGATACGCGGGACATTTCCCCTCCCGGGAAAAATAAGAATAAGCTCTGATATTTTGCGGGTTTAATGGCTATTTTCCCAGCTAACTCGCGACAATATTTTTTTATCAAAATGCAAGAACGATAGAGGCTATTCATCGAAAAGCAGAGATGGTGCAGAAAATGGTATGTTGCTGTTTTCACACATCCCTGCAGGACAGGTATAGTAAAGTCAGCAAGTATTGCGTCAGGGGAACAGGAGAGGGGAATGTTTGGCTATCGCAGTAACGTACCGAAGGTGCGTTTGACGACGGATCGGCTGGTGGTGCGGCTGGTACACGATCGTGACGCCTGGCGTCTGGCCGATTACTACGCGGAAAATAAAGGGTTCTTAAAACCCTGGGAACCAGTGCGCGACGACAGCCACTGTTATCCTTCCGGCTGGCAGGCGCGTTTATCGATGATTTCGGAGTTTCACAAGCAGGGTTCGGCATTCTATTTTGCGCTGCTGGACCCTGAAGAAAAAGAGATTATCGGCGTGGCGAATTTTTCGAACGTGGTGCGCGGATCGTTTCATGCCTGCTATCTCGGTTACTCTATCGGAGAGAAATGGCAAGGGCAGGGGCTAATGTTTGAAGCGCTGACGTCGGCAATTCGCTATATGCAGCGCACGCAACATATCCATCGCATAATGGCAAACTATATGCCGCATAATCAGCGTAGCGGTGATTTGCTGGCGCGTCTGGGTTTTGAAAAAGAGGGTTACGCCAAAGATTACCTGCTCATTGATGGGCAGTGGCGCGATCACGTACTGACGGCGTTGACGACACCGGACTGGACCCCGGGTCGCTAAGGAGACATCATGAAATATCAGTTAACCGCGCATGAGGCGCGAGTCATAGGCTGTCTGCTGGAAAAGCAGGTCACCACGCCGGAGCAGTACCCCCTGTCGGTCAACGCGGTGGTGACCGCCTGTAATCAGAAAACGAACCGTGAACCGGTGATGTCGCTCAGCGAAAATGACGTGCAGGATCTCCTCGATACGTTAGTTAAGCGTCATTTTTTGCGTACGGTAAGCGGTTTCGGCAATCGGGTGACCAAATATGAACAGCGCTTCTGCAACTCTGAATTTGGCGACCTGAAATTAACTCCAGCGGAAGTGGCAATTATTACCACCTTGCTGCTGCGCGGGGCGCAGACGCCCGGAGAACTGCGCGGGCGGGCGCAGAGAATGCATGAATTCAGCGATATGGCAGAGGTGGAAAACGTCCTCGAAAATTTGGCTACGCGAGATGACGGCCCCTATGTTGCGCGTCTGCCGCGGGAACCCGGGAAGCGTGAAAGCCGCTATATGCACCTGTTCTGCGATGATATGGATTCGCTGATTACCGCCGTTGAAGCCGTTTCACCGGCGGGTGACGATCTCCAGGCCCGCGTTGAGGCGCTGGAAGCGGACGTCGCTGAACTTAAAGCGCGTCTGGATTCACTGCTGCCTCATTCAGGAGATTAAGCATGTCGGCGAAACTACGCATCGGCGTCGTTGGTTTAGGTAGCATTGCGCAAAAGGCCTGGCTGCCGGTGCTGGGAGCGGCGGATGGCTGGACGCTACAGGCGGCGTGGTCGCCGGGAAAAGAGAAAGCGCTGCGCATCTGTGAAACGTGGCGTATCCCCTATGCGGATACTCTGGAACAGCTGGCGGCGCAGTGTGATGCTGTATTCGTCCATACTTCAACGGTTTCACATTATGAAGTGGTTAGTCGGTTACTCAATGCCGGAGTTCATGTCTGCGTTGATAAACCGCTGGCCGACAAGCTTAGCGATGCGGAGACGTTGGTTGAGCTGGCGGCCCGCCGCCGTCTTACTCTTATGGTCGGATTTAATCGCCGCTTCTCCCCTCTCTATCGCGAACTTAAAGCTCAGCTTGATAACGCGGCTTCGCTGCGGATGGATAAACACCGTAGCGACAGCGTGGGCCACGATCTGCGCTTTACGCTGCTGGATGACTATCTGCATGTCGTCGACACCGCGCTATGGCTGGCGGGCGATAAAGCCCGTTTAAACGGCGGTACGCTGCTCACGACGGCCCAGGGTGAAATGCTTTATGCTGAACATCATTTCAGCTGCGGGATGATCCAAATGACCACCAGTATGCACCGCCGCGCTGGAAGCCAGCGGGAGTGGGTGCAGGCGGTAACCGACGGTGGATTATATGAAGTCCGTGATATGCGGGAGTGGCAGGAGGAGCGGGGGCGCGGCGTGATCCAGCGTCCGGTCCCCGGCTGGCAGACCACCCTTGAGCAACGAGGATTCACCGGCTGCGCCCGGCATTTTATCGAATGCGTGCAAAATCAGACGGTTCCTGAAACCTCCGGCGAACAGGCGCTGCTTGCTCAGCGTATCGTGGAGAAACTCTGGCGCGAGGCGATGAGCGAATAACCCGTTGTAACAACTGGCAGTAGTAATTCATTATGAACCCGGTAGACTATCGCCACTTTCCAGCGCCCGCCTGAGCGGGCGTTTTACTCCAGGGTTGTGGAATAACACGTTAATGAATCTTTTAAAATCACTGGCGGCCGTCAGTTCGATGACCATGTTTTCGCGCGTGCTGGGCTTTGCGCGCGATGCAATTGTGGCGCGTATTTTTGGCGCAGGGATGGCCACCGACGCCTTCTTCGTTGCTTTCAAACTTCCGAATCTTTTACGGCGTATTTTTGCTGAAGGCGCGTTCTCACAGGCTTTTGTGCCGATTCTGGCGGAATATAAAAGCAAGCAGGGTGAAGATGCGACCCGGGTTTTCGTCGCCTATGTTTCGGGGCTGCTGACGCTGGTGCTGGCGCTGGTGACCATCGCTGGTATGCTGGCGGCACCGTGGGTGATCACCATCACCGCGCCGGGATTTGCCAATACGCCCGAAAAGTTCGCCCTGACCACTCAGCTCTTGCGCATCACTTTTCCCTATATTCTGTTGATCTCCCTGGCTTCACTCGTGGGCGCCATCCTGAATACCTGGAACCGCTTTTCGGTGCCTGCTTTTGCTCCGACTTTCCTGAACGTCAGCATGATTGGTTTTGCGCTGTTTGCCGCGCCCTACTTTAATCCGCCGATGCTGGCCATGGCGTGGGCGGTGACGGTTGGCGGTATTTTGCAGCTTGCCTGGCAGCTGCCGCATTTGAAGAAAATCGGCATGCTGGTGTTGCCGCGAATCAACCTCAAAGATGCCGGCGCGGTGCGGGTGGTGAAACAGATGGGGCCGGCGATCCTCGGCGTCTCGGTTAGCCAGATTTCCCTGATTATCAATACCATTTTTGCCTCGTTCCTCGTCTCCGGCTCGGTGTCATGGATGTACTATGCCGATCGCCTGATGGAGTTTCCGTCCGGCGTGCTGGGCGTGGCGCTGGGGACCATTCTGCTGCCTTCTCTGTCCAAAAGCTTTGCCAGCGGCAATCACGATGAATACTGCCGTTTGATGGACTGGGGATTGCGCCTGTGCTTTCTGCTTGCGCTACCGAGCGCCGTGGCGTTAGGGATACTGGCCAAGCCGCTGACGGTCGCGTTATTCCAGTACGGAAAATTTACCGCCTTTGATGCCGCGATGACCCAGCGCGCGCTGGTCGCTTATTCCGTTGGCCTGATGGGACTCATTGTGGTTAAGGTACTGGCTCCCGGGTTCTATTCGCGTCAGGACATTAAAACGCCGGTGAAAATTGCCATCGTCACGCTGATCATGACGCAGGTTATGAACCTCGCCTTTATTGGTCCGCTAAAGCATGCCGGTCTGTCGTTGTCGATTGGCCTGGCGGCCTGCCTTAACGCCGGGCTGCTCTACTGGCAGCTGAGGAAACAGAAAATATTCACCCCTCAGCCCGGCTGGTTCCTGTTCCTGCTGCGCTTGGTGATTGCCGTCATCGTGATGTCTGCGGCGCTGTTGGGTGTGATGTACCTGATGCCGGAGTGGTCGCAGGGGACGATGCCGTTCCGCCTGCTGCGTTTGATGGTAGTCGTGGTAGCGGGTGTCGTCGCCTATTTCGCGACGCTGTTGCTGCTGGGCTTCCGCGTCAAAGAGTTTGCTCGCCGCACGGTCTAAGTTCTCTTCCTGACACAAAAGCCGCCCTGTATTGCCAGCAGGGCGGCTTTTTTTTACCTGACGGTTCGTTGCGCCGAAACGACCCTCGCGCTTTCTATCAGGCGGATGCCGAGGGCGATAGCGCCGGTAATGACGGCGAGAGTCACTACACCGCTCCAGCCTGCTATCACATACAGTTTGCTTCCCAGCACTGAGCCGAGCGACATTCCGATAAACACGCCGGTAAACAACAGCGCATTGAGACGACCGCGCGCCTGAGGCTCCAGACCATACACCAGGTTCTGGTGCGCCACGAGGCTGGATTGCAGTCCAAGGTCAAAACCGACGGCCGAGATGGCAATCAGGATCAGCTGGCCATGCGGCGGTAGCGCAGGCAGCAGAAACATCAGGGCAAAAGAAACGGTAACCAGCGCCGCGCCCATTTGCGTGACTTTTTCGGCTCCGAATTTATCGGCCAGGCCGCCAGCCAGCGGGGCGGCGAGCGCCCCGGCAGCGCCTGCAATACCAAAGCCGCCGGCTACCGCGCTGCCCATCTGATAGTGCGCCAGTAACATGACCGCCAGGGTGGACCAGAATGCGCTGAAGGCGATAGAGAGGAACCCCTGGGCGAATGCGGCGCGACGCAGTGCCGGATAGCGTTTCCACAGGTGGGCCATCGATTTCATCAGCTGCGGATAAGTCAGGTCTGAGTGAATTTCAAAGCGCGGCAGCACGCGCCACATCAGCAGACCAATCAGTGCAATACTGACCGCAGCGGCCTGATACATCACCCGCCAGCCGAATAGCGCACCCACCAGCCCGCTCACCGTCCGTGACAGCAGGATCCCCAGCAGCAGGCCAGTCATGACCGTACCCACCATTTTCCCTTGTTTACCCGCAGGAGCCAGAATCGCGGCAGCTGGTACGATATCCTGCGCCATTGTCGCAGCCATCCCGATCAGCAAACTAACCATCAACAGAGAGGTGAGCTGACCGGTAAGGCTGCAGAGCAGCAACAGGACCGCCAGCGCGGCGCTTTTCATCAGGATCAGCTTTCTGCGATCGTGACGGTCGCCAAGCGGTAGAAGGAACAGTATACCCAGCGCATAGCCCGCCTGAGTCAGGGTCGGAACCAGACCCATACCCTCAACGCTCAAATGCAGGTTTGCTCCCATTAGCGGCAGCAGCGGCTGCGCGTAATAGATAGCGGCAACGCTGAAGCCTGCGCCGAGCGCAAGGATAAATATTACCCAGCCGGCTGCGCGGGAGGTGAGTGGTGTCGGTGTCATGATTGATTCCTCTTAGAAGCGATGGCGCTATTTTTCCCGTAATGAGGCTGGCGCGGTAGATAGCCCGGTGGTAAAACGGTTATACGCTAAACGTATAGGCAGAATAAAAATGAAGAAGCAGGAGCGTATAGATCGTATCGAATTGATGCGTACGTTCATTCGGATTGTCGAAGCCGGGTCTCTCTCCGCTGCGGCGGTCCAGATGAACACGACCCAGGCGACGGTAAGTCGACGACTCCAGTCGCTGGAAGGGCTGCTCGGCGCAAAGCTGATCCTGCGTACCACCCATGCGATGAAGCTGACCGATGACGGCGAGCGCTGTTACCAGCATGCCCGACAGATCGTCGATGCGTGGCTGGCGCTGGAAGACGACCTGCGCATCACCGATGACCGTCCGGTGGGGATATTAAGGGTACGGGCGCCGCATGCGTTTGGTCAGCAGCAGCTGCTGGGGCCGCTGGTGGACTTTCTGCAGCGCTATCCCCAGCTCTCGGTCGAATGGATGCTGAATGATAAAACCGTGGATTTCCTGAGCGATGGCATCGACTGCGCGATTCGCGTGGGGGCTGAGGTGGATCCGGCTACGGTGTCGGTCCTGCTGGCCGAGGTGCCGCGCAGCGTAGTGGCATCGCCGTCGCTGCTGGCGAACTATCCGCCGTTAACCGAGCCGCAGGAGATGTCGCTGCTGCCCTGGATAGCCATCAGCACGTTCTATCAGCATGAGGTGATGCTGCAATCAGAGGTGGATGAGCAGCTTATAACCTTTAGCATTGCTCCGTGCCTGAGTACCGACAGCGTACATGTCGCCCGCAATACCGCGCTGGCGGGGCTGGGCGCGGCGATTGTTTCGAGCTGGGCGGTAGCGGAGGATATTGCCGCCGGGCGGCTGGTGGAGCTATTCCCACAGTGGCGTGCCTCACCGCTGCCGGTACATCTTGTCTATCCCTGGGCACGCTATTATCCGACGCGGTTGCGTAAGTTTCTCGATTTGATGCGCGAGGTTATGCCGCAGATTGCGGGGATGCAGCGACCGGAAGGGGAATAAAAAAAAGACCGGCCGCTGGGGCCGGTCTGGTAGGCGTTACTCTACGGGCTGCGGACGAGTAGGCCCGGCAGCGGCTTTATGGGTCGCGCTATGGCCACCAGCAGCGCCCTTACCGTCAAAATCAAAGCTCGGGCGAACCCAGTCGCTTTGACGAGGCGCTTCAGGGACGTAGTCTGGCGCAGGCGCGCGGGTCATCGGCGCGGTGGCGTGACGATTGGCGACCTTAACGACCGGCACAGTCGTGACAACAGGTTGAGTCTTCACTACCGGCTCTGCCGCCGGTGCCGGTTCAACCACCGGTTCGCAAACGACAGGCGCTTCTTCAACAGCGGCCACGGCTTCTTCAACCGCAGCAGGTTCAGCGACCGCTGCTTCCGGCTCGACAGCTTCATTTGCCACGACGTCGACGGCTTCTGCGACAACCTCTTCGGCGACGGTTTCATCAGCCTCGGCAATCAGCTGCGGCTGTTCATCAACCGGTGCGGCGATAGCTTCCGGGTGCGTGGTTTCTACAACCGGAGCTTCAGGTTCGTTCATCACCGCCACAGGCTCAGAGATGACGATCGGCTCAACAACGCGCTCTTCAACTACCTCCGGGGCAACCACTTCAGAGACAGCCGGTTCAACGGCGGCCGCAGGGGTGATAACGGGGTCAACCGCGGTGGTAGCGAACTCCTGTACCTGCGCTTCTTCTTGCTGCTGGTCCTGCGGGCGAACGACAGGGTAACGGATCCACACTTTACCAGATGCCATTTCCGGCGATGCGCAGGCTACGGTCAGCGGCATCGGGGATTGCGTCGGGTAACGCTCATCACGGTAGCGACGACGGCGCTGGCCGCTTACGCGCAGGTGACGAGGGGAACGGCGCGAACGACGCGGCATACCGTTAGCTTCGCGTGCTTCGCCGGTATCGTCATGTTCCGCAGCGGTTTCAACAACCGCCGGCAGGTCGACTTTCGCCAGTTCCGTGCGCGGAGCTGCGGCTTCGGGTTGGACGGCTGGCGCTTCGATGACCTGAGGCGCGGCTACCGGCTCGACAACCTGCTCAGCGGCAGCAGATTCAATACGTACCTTCTGCGACAGCTGGCGCGGCTTGCGGCGCGGCATGGTCTGCACGCGTTCTTCCTGCTCGCTATCCTGTACGACCGGTTCTTCACGAGTTTGCGCTTTAGCTTCCTGCTGAACCTGACGCTTATCGTCGTTACGACGGCGATTGCGTTCACGGCGCGGCGGTTGATCGTCGCGAGCTTTGCCCTTGTCGCTATCTTCTGCCGTTGTCTGGCGGATTTCGCGAGGTTCGACGTTCTGCTGCTTCTCGCGGCGGTTACGGCGGTTTTCTTCGCGAGATTCACGAACTTCGCTATTCTCGGCACGATTGTCGCGGTTGTCACGATTATCGCGGTTATCCCGGCGGTCGTTGCGATCGCGGCGGTTGTTGGCGCGCGGTTTGCGACGTTCCTGCTGGCGCTCGGATTTCTCCTCCGCTTTTTTCTCAACCTGGACTTCTGTCGGCTTAGTTTCTTCTGCGCCGGAGAAGATATTTTTCAGGGCGCTGAAGAAGCGTGCAACCAGACCCGGCTGCGCTGGCGCTGCCGACTCAGGTGCGGAAGCGGCTGGTGTTCCGACGGCAACCGTAGCTTTAGCAGGCTCTTGCTGAGCCGGCGCTGGTGGGGCATCAGGCATGACAAAAGCGGCCAGCGCCGGTTGCTCCGGAAGTTTACGCTCGGCCGGCTCTTCATCAGAAGGCATAGCCATCTCTTCTTCGTGCAGTTTCGGCAGCAGATAGCTCAGCGTGGAGGTCTCTTCACCCTTACGTACGCGCAGAACGGAGTAGTGCGGCGTTTCCATCTGATCGTTTGGCACGATGATGACGCGTACATCGGCCTGGCGGGTTTCAATGGCGCTTACCGCCGCACGTTTTTCGTTCAGGAGGTACGAAGCAATCGGCACCGGAACGATAGCGTGAACTTCTTTAGTGTTCTCTTTCAGCGCTTCTTCTTCGATCAAGCGCAGAATGGAAAGCGACAGCGATTCGTTATCGCGTACGGTACCCGTTCCGCTACAGCGCGGGCAGACGTGATGGCTGGACTCGCCAAGCGACGGGCTCAGACGCTGACGCGACATCTCCAGCAGACCAAAGCGTGAAATGTGGCTGATCTGGATGCGCGCTCTGTCCTGGCGTACGGCTTCGCGCAGGCGGTTTTCTACCGCACGCTGGTGACGTACCGGGGTCATATCGATGAAGTCGATAACGATCAGACCGCCGAGGTCGCGCAGGCGCAGCTGGCGAGCAATTTCATCGGCCGCTTCGAGGTTGGTGTTAAACGCCGTTTCTTCGATGTCGCCGCCGCGGGTAGCACGGGCGGAGTTGATATCGATAGCGGTGAGCGCTTCGGTGCTGTCGATTACGATAGAACCGCCGGAAGGCAGGCGCACTTCACGCTGGAAAGCGGATTCAATCTGCGACTCGATTTGGTAGTGGCTGAACAGCGGAATTTCACCGGTGTACAGCTTGATTTTGCTGCTGAAATCCGGACGCCCAAGAGCCGCGATATGCTGGCGCGCCAGCTCAAGCACTTTCGGGTTGTCGATAAGAATTTCGCCGATATCCTGACGCAGATAGTCGCGGAAAGCGCGCACAATCACGTTACTTTCCTGATGGATCAGGAACGGAGCAGGGCGGCTTTCAGCGGCTTTCTGGATGGCTTCCCAGTGCTTCAGGCGGAAGCTTAAGTCCCACTGCAGCGCTTCGGCGGATTTGCCGACGCCAGCGGTGCGAACGATAAGTCCCATGCCATCCGGCAGCTCAAGGCTGGCCAGCGCTTCTTTCAGCTCGGTACGATCGTCACCCTCGATACGGCGTGAAATACCGCCAGCGCGTGGGTTATTCGGCATCAGTACCAGGTAGCTGCCCGCCAGGCTGATAAAGGTGGTCAGCGCGGCGCCTTTATTGCCGCGCTCTTCTTTATCAATCTGCACAATCACTTCCTGACCTTCACGCAGCACGTCCTTGATGTTAGGGCGGCCGTGGGAACTGTAGTTGGCAGGGAAGTATTCGCGGGCAATTTCTTTAAGAGGGAGGAAACCATGACGTTCGGCGCCATAATCAACAAACGCGGCTTCGAGGCTAGGTTCAATACGAGTGATTTTGCCTTTGTAGATGTTCGCTTTTTTCTGTTCGTGCCCGGGGCTTTCGATATCCAGGTCGTACAGGCGCTGCCCATCAACAAGGGCGACGCGCAACTCTTCCTGCTGAGTTGCGTTGATTAACATTCTTTTCATCGTAACTTACTCATTATTCTTACATTGACGACTAAGCTACGGGCAGAGTAACGCCTTACCGGGGGAAACCGATGGCCTCGTGTCTGTTTCACGTCGCCAACCTCACGGTTGTCGCGCGCTTAAGAGGCGCAGAGTGTCGGTCGCCTGTATTTCAAACGGAAACACAGCGCAATTATCAGGGGAACTACCTGGGATGTATCACCAGAGAAGATTCCATTTATACCCATCGTTTTTCAAGCAGCAGGCGTGGCGGCTTAACCTGCTCATTCTAATCATTTGATCGAAATGAGCGCCGGGATATCCCAGTGTGAACGCCTTCCTGCGACGTGAAATCCATAGAGCCTGTACCGGTAAGGACTGCAACCCGCAGCCCGCTAACTGTCTGAAAGATCAATACGTCTTACGCCATTGCTGCGTTGATGATCGGTCAGACAAAATTGGTCATTCCGCTAATTTCTTGTTCTAACAAGTTTCAGCACGGAAAACGGCATCATTATTCCATTGCTAAGCTCGTTATAGCAAGTTGACTTTCACCTTTTATCACCCGGTTACCCACAGTTTTTTCACCCGCGTATACGGATTGTTCTAATAACAAACAAAACGATGATGAAGCATGCGGCGAAAACCGGATGATAATAAATATAAGCATATAAAAATGAGTGGCGCTAATGCGTCGGGCTATTTAGAATCGCGCACCATGAAAACTGAGATCCCAAGCGTAAAAATGGTTGCCATTGCTGATGATGAAGCAGGGCAACGTATCGACAACTTTTTGCGTACGCAGCTGAAGGGCGTACCAAAGAGCATGATTTATCGCATCTTGCGAAAAGGCGAGGTGCGGGTCAATAAAAAGCGCGTCAAGCCTGAGTATAAGCTGGAAGCCGGCGACGAAGTGCGCATTCCGCCGGTCCGCGTCGCGGAGAAAGAAGAAGAGGCGGTCTCTCCCCACCTGCAGAAAGTTGCTGCGCTGGCCGATGTGATTTTATATGAAGACGATCATATTCTGGTGCTTAATAAACCTTCCGGGACAGCGGTACACGGCGGCAGCGGGTTGAGCTTCGGCGTGATTGAAGGTCTGCGCGCGCTGCGCCCGGAAGCGCGCTTCCTTGAGCTGGTGCATCGCCTCGATCGCGATACCTCTGGCGTTCTGTTGGTCGCCAAAAAGCGTTCCGCGCTGCGTTCCCTGCACGAGCAGCTGCGCGACAAAGGAATGCAAAAAGACTACCTGGCGCTGGTGCGCGGGCAGTGGCAGTCCCACACTAAAGTGGTGCAGGCTCCGCTGCTGAAGAATATTCTGCAGAGCGGTGAACGCATCGTGCGGGTTAACCAGGAGGGGAAACCGTCGGAAACGCGTTTTAAAGTCGAAGAGCGTTATCCCCATGCGACCCTGGTGCGCTGCAGCCCGGTAACCGGCCGTACCCATCAAATCCGCGTGCATACCCAATATGCCGGTCACCCTATCGCTTTTGACGATCGCTACGGCGACCGGGAATTCGATAAGCAGCTGTCAGGCACCGGCCTTAACCGGCTGTTTCTGCACGCGGCGGCGCTGAAGTTTACGCATCCGGGTACAGGGGAAGTGATGCGTGTTGAAGCGCCTTTAGATAACCAGCTTAAGCGTTGCCTGCAGGTTTTACGTAACGCGAAGTGATACGGACTTGCTCAGGGCTTGAGCCACTTATCAAGCCAGGGGAACACTTCATCCTGCTGTTCTTGATAAAAGACGTGGCCCAGTTCCGGCCACGTTCTGGTCTCCAGCTTATCCTGCGCGTTCTGTGACGCCCATACGTTATGCACCTTAGCGAAGGCGTCATTAACGGCTGCAGCGGGAAACAGCTTATCCTGCGCTCCGCTATAAATCAGCATCGGCCTGGGCGCTGCAATGCTGGCGATGTCGGGAATATCAAGATGTCCGGCCAGGCCCGGATGAAGCATATAAAACGCCGATTGACCGCGCAGAACGTTGTTGCCTGGCTGCATCAGGCCGTTCCAGGTACCAAACCAGGAGATCGCGGCAGTGGCGGCGACTTTGTCAGACAGGGCGGCCAGTTGCCAGGCGCGAAAACCGCCCATTGAAAAACCCAGTACCCCGATGCGTTTATTATCAACCTCTTTTAACGTACCGAGGAAATCGACGGTTCGCAGATCTTCATAGGCGACTTCCCCTGCCAGCGAGCGCCCAAGGTTAAAATAGTTACTGGCCAGCGCCTGCTGCTGCTCGTAGGTCATGGGGCCGCGATCCCCCCAGCCCGGGCTATCAATGGCGATGACAACATACCCGCGCTGCGCCAGCTCATCCCCGATGAACCGACCGCTGAAAAATTTATCTGCCCATGCCTCGGCGCTGGCCAGGCGTGCGGCATCCCGCAAAGGACGAATCAGTTTCTCCTTGCCTATGTCAAATTTTGAGCCATGGTCGTGCAGCAGGACAATGGCCGGGTGAGGGCCTGCTGATTTGGGCGTTAACATCAGAGCGGTAATCCGGTTTTCATCCGTGACGTTAAATGCCAGTTTCTCGGCGCGATAGGTGCCCCGATCTTCGCTCATCAGCGTTTGTGGGGTGAACGGGCTTGCTGATGTCGGTGTTAGCAGGGATTGCCGAAGCAGCGTGCGGGCGTGCTCTCGCCATTGATCGAAATGACGATAGTTTCCAGAGAGCCACGAGTCCGGATACGTCATCTGCGCTTTCAACTGCTGCCAGGAGGCGGGTAAATTGCCTTCTACGACGCCCTGGCGCTGCCAGTCGTTCGCGTTGACGCTGGCGGCGGCCAGCAGGGTGAGGGTCAAAAGCGTAGCGCGGAAAGGCATAGTGGCTCCATTTTTAAAATAAAACGTTGTTTCATTATTTTAATGATGCGGCAAAAATAAACTGTGACAGGTAAGGCATTACTGTTGTGGGGGAGGACGCGTTGAACTGCTGCGTGGCGTTAAACAAACCCGACGCGGATGGAGCAGTGACTTAAGTTCTTGATAAACGGCGTTATGGCATCGGGAAAAACAACACCCTCTCCGATGCCATGCGTCATTATGTTCAGGTGAGCAGGGGATTGAATCCTTCCCGGCGCAGCATTTGACATAACGCGATGAGCGGTAAACCGACCAGCGCGTTAGGATCGCGGCCCTCGAGTCTCTCGAACAGCGTGATGCCTAATCCTTCGCTTTTGAAACTGCCGGCGCACTGCAGCGGATTTTCTTTGCGGATATAGCTTTCAATTTCCCGATCGCTTAAATGGCGGAAGTGGACGTCAAAGGGTTCACATTCAGTTTGTAGATGACCCCTGGCAGAGTTATATAGCGCGAGGCCGGTGTAGAACGTGACGATGGTGCCGCTGGCCTTTCTCAACTGGCGATGGGCGTTCTCTTCGGTATGCGGTTTGCCGGTAATTTCACCGTCCAGGACACAAACCTGATCGGAGCCTATAATGAGGTGCTGCGGATAGCGTGCGGCGAGGGCCTGCGCTTTTGCCTGCGCCAGACGCATCACCAGCTGGCGGGCGGGCTCGCCGGGCAGCGGGGTTTCATCTACGTCCGGCGCCGCGCATTCAAAAGGCACCGACAGCTTTTCCAGCAGCATTCGCCGCCAGGGCGAGGTTGACGCGAGGATCAGTTCAGACATATTTTTTCATCCACATATAGCGCTTCGCAGAGCATCATTTTAAACTATGCGCCGCAATGTGTGCGAATAAATGGCAAAAGGCAACCTGAGGCTGCCTTTTTCTTTGACTCTATGACGTTACAAAGTTAATATGCGCGCCCTATGCAAAAGGTAAAATTACCCCTGACTCTCGATCCGGTTCGCACGGCTCAAAAGCGCTTAGATTACCAAGGTATCTATACCCGTGATCAAGCTGTGCGCGTCGCTGATTCTGTTGTCAGCGTGGACAGCGATGTGGAATGCAGCATGTCGTTCGCTATTGATAACCAGCGTCTTGCCGTTTTAAGCGGCGATGCGACGGTGTCGGTAACCCTCGAATGTCAGCGTTGCGGGAAACCGTTCCCCCATCATGTTCACACAACGTATTGTTTCAGCCCCGTCAGAAATGACGAACAGGCCGAGGCACTGCCGGAAGCGTATGAGCCGATTGAGGTTAACGAATTCGGTGAAATCGATCTGCTGGCGCTGGTTGAAGATGAAATTATCCTCTCCTTGCCTGTAGTTCCGGTGCATGATTCTGAACACTGTGAAGTGTCCGACGCGGACATGGTCTTTGGTGAACTGCCTGAAGAGGCACAAAAACCAAATCCATTTGCCGTATTAGCCAGCTTAAAGCATAAGTAATTGAGGAGTAAGGTCCATGGCCGTACAACAGAATAAACCAACCCGTTCCAAACGTGGCATGCGTCGTTCCCATGACGCTCTGACCGCAGTCACCAGCCTGTCTGTAGACAAAGCTTCTGGTGAAAAACACCTGCGTCACCACATCACTGCCGACGGTTTCTACCGCGGTCGCAAGGTTATCGCTAAGTAATCACGCATTACTCCATGGATTTCGCGTTGCAAGAAGACGCAAGCGAGAGAAGCGCCAGGAGCATAGCTCACTATGTGACTGGTGTGAACGAGCGCAGTCAACGCACTTGCAGCGCGAAAGACGAAGAGTAAAAGCGTGATGAAGCTTAGTGAGGATCTCCCCGGGTAACTGGGGAATAACCGAACCGAGCAGCGACGATACCTTGACACGTCTAACCCTGGCGTTAGATGTCATGGGCGGGGATTTTGGCCCTTCCGTGACAGTGCCTGCAGCATTGCAGGCACTGAACTCTAATTCACAACTCACACTTCTTTTAGTCGGCGATCCCGACACTATCGCGCCATTACTTGCCAAAGCTGATTTTGAACAACGTTCACGTCTGCAGGTTATCCCTGCGCAGTCAGTTATTGCCAGTGATGCCCGGCCCGCGCAAGCGATTCGCGCCAGCCGCGGTAGCTCAATGCGCATTGCGCTGGAGTTAGTAAAAGAAGGGCGGGCGCAGGCCTGCGTCAGCGCGGGTAATACCGGAGCGCTAATGGGGCTGGCGAAGCTGTTGCTCAAACCCATTGAGGGGATTGAGCGCCCTGCGCTGGTTACCATGCTGCCGCACCAGCTGAAGGGCAAAACGGTGGTGCTGGATTTAGGCGCCAACGTGGATTGCGATAGCACTATGCTGGTGCAGTTTGCCGTCATGGGGGCGGTCCTTGCGGAAGAAGTTATTGGTATTAAGGATCCCCGCGTTGCGCTTCTGAATATCGGCGAAGAAGAGATGAAAGGTCTCAGCAGCATTCGCGACGCGGCGGCCGTTTTGAAAACTTTGCCAACCCTCAACTATATTGGGTATCTGGAAGCCAACGAGTTGTTGACGGGTAAAACGGATGTGTTGGTTTGTGATGGATTCACGGGCAACGTCACATTAAAAACGATGGAAGGTGTTGTCAGAATGTTCCTTTCACTGTTGAAATCACAGGGAGAGGGGAAAAAAAGGTCGTGGTGGCTGCTTTTATTAAAGCGTTGGTTACAAAAAAGCCTGTCGAGGCGATTCAGTCACCTCAACCCCGACCAGTATAATGGTGCCTGTCTGTTAGGATTACGCGGTTCCGTGATCAAAAGTCATGGGGCTGCCAATCAGCGCGCTTTTTGCGTGGCGATAGAGCAGGCAGTGCAGGCTGTGCAGCGGCAGATTCCTCAGCGAATTGCCGCTCGCCTGGAATCTTTATACCCTGCAGGTTTCGAATTGCCTGAGGACGGCAGAAGCGGGGACGCCAGGCCTCAAAGCCCGGTGACCGGAAACGACTGACGCCTCGCAGTTTGAGTTAACCAGGTATATTACCCAAGAGTGACTGAGCGTACATGTATACGAAGATTATTGGTACCGGCAGCTATCTGCCTGAGCACGTGCGTACGAACGCTGAACTGGAAAATATGGTCGATACGTCAGACGAGTGGATTGTCACTCGTACCGGTATCCGTGAGCGTCGTATTGCCGCGCCGAACGAAACAGTTGCTACCATGGGCCTTGAAGCCGCTAAGCATGCACTGGATATGGCGGGCGTAAAGCCGGAGCAAATTGGTCTGATTATTGTTGCGACCACCTCCGGTACCCATGCGTTTCCCAGTTCGGCTTGCCAGATTCAATCAATGCTGGGTATTAAAGGTTGCCCGGCTTTCGACGTCGCTGCGGCCTGCGCGGGTTTCACCTACGCGCTCAGCGTTGCCGATCAATACGTGAAAAACGGCGCGGTCGATTACGCGCTGGTGATCGGCGCTGATGTCCTGGCGCGTACCTGCGATCCTGCCGATCGCGGAACCATTATCATTTTCGGCGACGGCGCAGGTGCCGTGGTGCTGGGGGCTTCCGAAGAGCCGGGTATTATCTCTACGCATCTGCATGCGGACGGGAGCTACGGCGAACTGCTGACGCTGCCGAACGCCGATCGCATCGATCCGGAAAACCCGATCTTCCTGACCATGGCGGGCAACGAAGTCTTTAAAGTGGCCGTGACCGAACTGGCTCATATCGTCGATGAAACTTTAGCTGCGAATAATCTCGAGCGTTCGTCGCTGGACTGGCTGGTGCCACATCAGGCTAACCTGCGTATTATCAGCGCCACGGCGAAGAAGCTGGGCATGTCGATGGACAACGTCGTCGTCACGCTCGACAGGCACGGTAATACTTCAGCCGCTTCTGTGCCTTGTGCGCTGGATGAAGCCGTGCGCGATGGCCGCATTCAACGTGGTCAGCTTATTCTGCTGGAAGCCTTTGGTGGCGGTTTCACCTGGGGTTCCGCGCTGGTTCGTTTTTAGGATAAGGATTTAAACATGACGCAATTTGCTTTTGTTTTCCCGGGACAGGGCTCTCAGAGTGTCGGGATGCTGTCAGATATGGCGGCCGCTTACCCGGTAATCGAAGAGACGTTCCGTGAAGCCTCTGCGGCGTTGGGTTACGATCTGTGGGCGCTTGCACAGCAGGGCCCGGCGGAAGAACTAAATAAAACCTGGCAGACCCAACCGGCGCTGCTGACCGCTTCCGTTGCGCTCTATCGCGTCTGGCAGCAGCAGGGCGGAAAAGAGCCGATGATGCTGGCTGGCCATAGCCTTGGCGAATATTCAGCGCTGGTATGCGCGGGCGTTATCAATTTTACCGACGCCGTTCGCCTTGTTGAACTGCGCGGTAAGTTCATGCAGGAAGCGGTTCCGGAAGGTACCGGGGCGATGTCTGCGATCATCGGTCTTGACGATGCTGCGATTGCGAAAGCCTGCGAAGAGTCTGCCGAAGGGCAGGTGGTTTCTCCAGTGAACTTTAACTCGCCGGGTCAGGTCGTTATTGCCGGTAATAAAGAGGCCGTAGAACGCGCAGGGGCGGCCTGTAAGGCTGCAGGCGCTAAACGTGCTCTACCGCTGCCGGTCAGCGTCCCATCCCACTGCGCGCTGATGAAGCCCGCAGCGGAGAAACTGGCCGTTGAGCTGCAAAAAATAACCTTCAACGCGCCAGCTATTCCGGTCGTGAATAACGTTGACGTGAAAAGTGAAACGGCGCCTGAAGCTATTCGCGATGCCCTTGTCCGTCAGCTGTATAGCCCGGTTCAGTGGACCAAAACCGTTGAATTTATGGCATCACAGGGCGTAGAGCATCTGTATGAAGTTGGCCCGGGTAAAGTCCTCACCGGTCTGACTAAACGTATTGTTGACACCCTGACCGCTTCCGCGCTTAACGAGCCGGCAGCTATGTCTGCGGCGCTTGAGCAATAAAAGAGGAAAACCATGAGTTTTGAAGGAAAAATCGCGCTGGTTACCGGTGCAAGTCGCGGGATTGGCCGCGCAATCGCTGAGACGCTCGTCGCCCGTGGGGCAAAAGTTATCGGTACTGCGACCAGCGAAAGCGGCGCGCAGGCGATTAGCGATTATTTAGGTGCTAACGGGAAAGGCATGCTGCTTAATGTGACCGATCCTGCATCTATCGAATCTGTTCTGGGAAATATTCGCGCAGAATTTGGTGAAGTTGATATCCTGGTGAACAATGCCGGGATTACTCGTGATAACCTGTTAATGCGCATGAAAGATGACGAGTGGAACGATATCATCGAAACCAACCTGTCATCTGTTTTCCGTCTGTCAAAAGCGGTAATGCGAGCTATGATGAAAAAGCGTCATGGGCGTATTATCACTATCGGTTCTGTGGTTGGTACCATGGGAAATGCGGGTCAGGCTAACTACGCTGCGGCGAAAGCGGGTCTGATTGGTTTCAGTAAGTCACTGGCACGTGAAGTTGCGTCTCGCGGTATTACTGTAAACGTTGTTGCTCCGGGCTTTATTGAAACGGACATGACGCGTGCGCTGACCGATGAGCAGCGTGCGGGTACGCTGGCGGCAGTTCCTGCGGGGCGCCTTGGCTCTCCAAATGAAATCGCCAGCGCGGTGGCATTTTTAGCCTCTGACGAAGCGAGTTACATCACTGGTGAAACTCTGCACGTCAACGGCGGAATGTACATGGTCTGACCGAGATTTGCGCAAAACGTTCAGGAACCGCGCAGTCCGTGCGGTTCTCTGTAAGGTTTTGTACAAAATCATTTGCGTTATGAGGGCAAACAGCCGCAAAATAGCGTAAAATCGTGGTAAGACCTGCCGGGATTTAGTTGCAAATTTTTCAACATTTTATACACTACGAAAACCATCGCGAAAGCGAGTTTTGATAGGAAATTTAAGAGTATGAGCACTATCGAAGAACGCGTTAAGAAAATTATCGGCGAACAGCTGGGCGTTAAGCAGGAAGAAGTAACCAACAATGCTTCCTTCGTTGAAGACCTGGGCGCAGATTCTCTTGACACCGTTGAGCTGGTAATGGCTCTGGAAGAAGAGTTTGATACTGAGATTCCGGACGAAGAAGCTGAGAAAATCACTACCGTTCAGGCTGCCATTGATTACATCAACGGCCACCAGGCGTAAGTGAACATCTCCAGGCGGTCATTCGACCGCCTGAGTTTTATCTTTTTATCCCACTTGAATTATTTTCCCTCCCTGGAGGACAACCGTGTCTAAGCGTCGTGTAGTTGTGACCGGACTGGGCATGTTGTCTCCTGTCGGCAATACCGTAGAGTCTACCTGGAAAGCTCTCCTTGCCGGTCAGAGTGGCATCAGCCTGATCGACCATTTCGATACTAGCGCCTATGCAACGAAATTTGCTGGCTTAGTAAAGGATTTTAACTGTGATGACTTCATCTCGCGTAAAGAACAGCGCAAGATGGACGCCTTCATTCAATATGGAATTGTCGCTGGCATTCAGGCCATGCAGGATTCTGGCCTTGAAGTGACGGAAGAGAATGCTACCCGCATCGGTGCCGCTATTGGTTCCGGTATTGGCGGACTTGGCCTGATCGAAGAAAACCACAGTTCGCTGGTAAAAGGCGGACCGCGTAAGATCAGCCCGTTCTTTGTTCCTTCCACAATCGTTAACATGGTGGCCGGGCATCTGACCATCATGTTTGGTCTGCGTGGACCAAGCATTTCCATCGCGACCGCCTGCACCTCTGGCGTCCACAATATTGGTCACGCAGCGCGCGTTATCGCTTATGGCGATGCTGACGCAATGGTTGCCGGTGGCGCAGAAAAAGCCAGTACCCCTCTGGGCGTAGGCGGCTTCGGTGCAGCGCGCGCGCTCTCCACGCGCAATGACAACCCGCAGGCGGCAAGCCGTCCATGGGATAAAGAGCGTGATGGTTTCGTACTGGGCGACGGCGCAGGCATGGTCGTGCTGGAAGAGTACGAACACGCGAAAAAACGCGGTGCGAAAATCTATGCGGAAATCGTCGGTTTTGGTATGAGCAGCGATGCCTACCATATGACTTCACCACCGGAAGATGGCGCTGGCGCAGCGCTGGCGATGGTTAACGCTATTCGCGACGCGGGCATTGAAGCAAGCCAGATTGGCTACGTCAACGCTCACGGGACTTCTACGCCGGCAGGCGATAAAGCAGAAGCGCAGGCGGTGAAATCCGTCTTCGGCGACGCTGCCAGCCGCGTAATGGTCAGCTCGACTAAATCTATGACCGGCCACCTGCTGGGCGCGGCGGGCGCAGTAGAGTCTATCTACTCCATCCTTGCGCTGCGCGATCAGGCCGTTCCGCCAACCATTAACCTGGATAACCCGGATGAAGGTTGCGACCTGGACTTCGTTCCGCACGAAGCGCGCCAGGTTAGCGGAATGGAGTATACCCTGTGTAACTCCTTTGGCTTCGGTGGTACCAACGGCTCGCTGATTTTCAAGCGCGTCTAGCGGTCGATGCAGTCAATAAAAAACGGCACGTTTATACGTGCCGTTTTTTTATGCCTGCCGTTCGATGGCACAGGCTTTCGCTATCAAGGCGTCAGCGTAATGTTATTTGTAGGTCACAGTAAGTAACAGGGTTGAATGAAAACTCCCTCCGGTGACGCGATCGGAGGTGGCATACATTCGAGAGGATAACTCGATGGTTCTTCCTGTTTCATAAGCAGTTCCAGTCATTCCACCAAAGCAATTTTGCAAATAACCACCATCTTTGCCAAAGGCCGATTGTAGTGCAATACCTGTGGCACTCCCGTCATTTTTTGCCAGACATTTATTGGATGGATCTGGCGTACCGGAGAAGTCAACAATTATGTCCGTTGTTGACGGTGGGCAAGAGGTGAATACGATGGCGTAATTCTGCCATTCGCTGGCATCACCTGCCCTGGTAAAATCAGATGTCTTTGAATCCGGGAATGTAATTGTCTGATTGAGCGAATGTGCAGTATCTACCGTGCAGGCAGAGGCGACCACCGTACCCGTTAGATTGATGTCTGTCGCAAATGCCGGAACGGCGGTCATCATTATCCCGAGCGCGGGCGTAAGCCATGAGATAACCTCTATTATTCGCAGTCTCATTCTTTATATCCGGTCTCTTACGTTATTCTACGGATAGGTAATGGTAGCCTGTACCTGCGCTGAAATGGTGCCCGGCATAGGATTCCATTTAGATACCGCACGGGCGCGCATGACGATAATGTAGGCGCCTCCTACTTCCAGATTTTCCAGAGTTGCCCCATTTTTGAAGGCCGTTTCTGACACCGTATCGGTTAATTCAACCATGACGCGTTGGGCGGTACCGGTATTCTTGTAATAAGCCGGCTCGTCATCATCGCTAATGCCCGTAAATGTCACATTAAAAAGTCTGGCCGAAGGTGGGCAAATCAGCACAAGCTCAGCCTGTTTCCATTCACTGCCACTGCCAGGCTCAAAGATATCGCCAGCCCGAATGGAATCGCCCAGATCAATAGAAAGGGAGTCATTACCGTCATTGACCTGGCAAGGAGAGGCGATAACTTTTCCCGTGATATCGATATTGACCGCGTGACTTAAAGGCGTGAATAATCCGCAGCTGGCGGTAACTAAGGTTGCCAGAAGTCCTTGTTTAATTTTCATTTTCTTTCCTTGTTTAGTTATAGGTTAATTTGAGTTCGATAGCTGACTTCACTTCGCCAGCCGTCACGCTTGCAGTATTCTCAATATAATAAGCAACTTTAAATTCAGGGATTTCATATTCACCTGATCCCGTGTAATCACTGAGTGCTATTGAGCTATTAACCGTATGGGGCGTTCCGTCGGCATTCTGGACCTGAATGTAAACGTTTTGCGCGTAGCCATCGCCATTAACGGCGTTGAGTATTCCATTTGAGGCATCGCGCGCGCCGTAAACTGCACTAAAGTTATAAGAAATACCGTCAATAGCGCCGGGACAGTTGATTAATTTGATGGTCGGAGCTTCAGTAATAGTTTGCGCACCATTTTTCAGCTTATTACCGTAAAGCGCCGGAAGCTTTATCTCCGTCGGCGCGTCTACCGTGCAGGAAGTTGTTTTAGGTTGCGAGGCAATCGTTGAGCTATAAATACCGTGAGTGAATACAGCGGTACCCCTTCCATCTGGGTTGTAAAAAGTGGCAGTTACCTGCGGTGCGCTGGTAATTTTGCCGGCAGGGATCTTATTTGCCAGCCTGACAAGTCGGTATTTTACGTGGACGTAAGTGCTTATATCTGCAGCGACCTGCTGTCCTAAATTGAAGCGACTATTCAGAGTCGATTCTGTGCCTCCACCCGCGTCAGTCAGTGTATCAACGCTCGTTTTATATTGAATGCCAATACCCGGATTGCTGGTTGCGTAGATATTGTCACCAACCAGGGTTCCGTTAATTGAAAGGGCAATATAAGAGCCAGTTGTATCACTCCTGGATATCGTTGTCGGTAGCGATCCCGCTTCTTCCCAGTGGGTCGTTTCTCCAGGGTTAGCTGGCAGCGTGAAATCATCAAATTTATAGTTCATTACGCTTCCCCTGACGGCATCAAAATAGTCTGCATGCGCGGGAAAGAGGGCAAAAAAATTGATTGCCGCGATGGGTAAATAGAGTTTTGCTTTCATCTCGTGGCGCCTTTTCCTTTCTATTGGCAGGAGGATGTTAGTTCAGCGACCCCGCTTGCGGGGACGACGTCAGGTAGCTGCCAGAGAAACTCGCACTGTTCTGAAGCTGTTTGCCCCCATTTTGCCGTGGCGGTACCTTTTGTCGGCATGCCGGTAAGATAAACTTGCCCGCCGTCGCCGACGATAGAACCGGACGGCTTGTCGACGCCGTTGATTGAGACCATAGCGCCAAAGGGGACGATGCCACCGCTGCGGCGAATAAGCGTCATTAATACTCGTTTGCCGACGTGAGTCGCAAAGTGGGTGCGGACGATGGCTCCACGAGTAGGTGTAACGGTTTGTGAGGTCAGCTCAACGTCGGCGTTACCCGGGAGCGTCGCCGTATCCAGGGAAATTACGCTTTCACGATAGGGGGATATATACGGAACTATGGTATAGCCACGAAAATCCGTTTTTACACCCGTTTGATTCATTACCGTTACGCCGTCAGCGCCGGGCGCTTCGACCAGGGCAGCGGTTTCGCCCAACTCCTGACTGAACGTCAGGCCGTTAGCATGGGCGACAAGTCCGCCATCAATGCCATAGTTGACTCGGCGCTGATCGCGGTCATAGCTGTACGCCGAATTGACCCGTGCATAGGTGCCCTGATAGTCAAGACTGGCATAACCACCATTGCCTTCACCGTGATTTGTCTGGCTTTGCTGGATATTCCAGTTCAGATTGTTGTCTGCCAGCGTAGAGCCATTCATCCCCAGATTATGGCTGGTGCTGCCGTGCTTACTGGTGTTCAGACTGTAGGTAGCGTAGTTATTACCTGACCAGAGATCGAAAGGAACATTGATGTTAAATGAGAAGATCTGATCTTTGTCATAAACTTTTTTATTGTCGGTATCGGTGGTGTTTTCGTTATAGCTATAGTTGAGGTTGTAAGTTACTCCTGCCCAGTTGTTACTGTATCCCACGCTGATGGAGCGCATTTTACGCTCGCTATTCCAGTAATCCTCACTCATCATGTTGAGGGTGAGCGAACCCAGGTTTTGGCTGATATTCTGGTTAAGCTGAAGTTCGGCGCGATTGCGACGGCGATCGTTTTGACTTTTCCAGTCGTTATCGCGCCACGTATCCAGCACCTCTGACAGGCTATAGTAGCCCGAGGTTGAGTACCGATAGCCAGCAATTGAGAAATTGGTTCCCGTTTCAATAATGTTTTTACTGTAGCGTACGCGCCATGATTGACCGCTTTCTTTGCTTTCGTCCTGTTTTCTCGACCATGCCTGCGCGCTGTCTATCGATAGCGCTCCCAGCATTCCAAAATTCTTACCTGCCCCCAGAAGAACGGACTGGTAATGTTGAGAGAACTGACCGCCGCTATAAACGGTAAAGCCTGCCGGTAGACCGTAAATGACTGTCCCTTGCGTAAACGTTTCTTTATTAATATCGCTGTCATAAGGGCGGTACTGGCCGCTGGTCAGACTATATTTCAACCGGCCTTCACGCTGCAGTACGGGAAGGGAGGCAAACGCGATTTTCTGATGTTGTTCGCTGCCGTCAGCTTCTTTAATGGTGACGTCAAAGTCGCCGCTGCTGCCTGTGGGGTACATGTCGGTAATCTCAAACGCTCCCGGAGATACGTAGCTCTGATAGATGGTATAGCCGTTCTGTTTAACGATTACCTGAGCGTTAGTACGGGCAATACCGCGAACCACAGGCGCATAGCCGCGGAGGCTATCGGGAAGCATATCGTCATCTGAAGCGAGCTGCGCACCGCGGAAGGGGACGCTATCGAAGATGTCTGACGGCGCGGTGCTGTCGCCAATTGTGAGCTGGCTTTTCAGGGCGATGATATTGCGCTGTGCATAGGTATAGAGTGAATCCCAGCTCCCCTGTGCTTGCCCACCGCTGCTGTTACGGTTCCAGGTCGTATAGTTGCGGATTCGCCAGGGGCCGATATTAAAACCGGGTCTTAAGTTCAGATAATAGCTGTTCGAGTCCTCAGCGCCGCGTTGACGAGCTTCGGTATTGGCACCGCTAAAGTCATAGTTCAGTAGTAGCGCATTAATTCCTTCATCAAGCCGCTCCGGAGCCACATAGCCGCGGGCATGGTTGTTTAATGCAGCTTGTGGAATAGAGAGACGTAGCTGCTGCCGATCGAAGACAAATTCCGCGCTGGCCAGGGGAATAACCTGGATATTGGCACAATCTTTATCGTCAGCAAGCTGAGGAAATGACTGTGTACGGATACCAAATTTTTGTAATGCCTCAAGGCTAAGACAGGGCTGGAGCGTAGAGTTACCCTGGCTATCTTTTTGCATTACAAAGTCAATATCATATAGACCGACTGATGTTTTATTGACGATAACGTCAACATGATAGTTTCCCGGCATCTGGCCGACGCCTTCTTCAAAAGCAGAGAGGTCGGTCAAATCCTTTCCCGGCCCATCGATCCCGAGAAAGGCCGGATTAAAATACTCGCGAGCAGGTGCGGTATTATGAACAGTTAAGGCACTCTGCAGGGCAATAAAGCAGGCGATACGACTGAGCGTTATTTTCTTTTTGTAGGCGTCTACATTCATCCCGATATCCTTTCGGTGCTAACACTGGTTAGCGTTATAAACGTGCTCGATGCTCTTTTCCGACGGAGCCATAATCAGTAATCAGCGTCCATACCACATCGCCGCTCGCGCCGGCAGGAATGGCAAAGCTAACCGAGCTCTTCGGTGCAACCCAGGCGGCATTTTTTACCGAAGTATTGCCCATTTTGATGGTACTGAAGTTCATGTAGTACGCTGTAGGATTGCTAACGATCAGAGTATTACCGTTACGCTGCCAGGTTAATTTTTCGGCAATATCTTCCGGCATTTTGATAAGCGCCTGGGGGCGATATATTAACTTGATGCGCGTTTTTATGGCTATTTGCAGGCTATTTACATTATCCTGCTTCTCCGTCGAAGGAATAGATTTAATATTCATCCAGTACAGAGACTCCCGGTCCTCAGGTAAGTTACCGCCGGTGCGAATTATTCTTAGCGTGTTCTCTTGTCCAGGCCCGAGACGAAAGAGCGGTGGAGTAACCATAAAGGGGGATTTATCGTTGTTTTTTTCGCCGCTATCGCTCCAGGATTGTATCAGATATGATGATTTGTCAGGATTTTTTACGCTAATTGAAGTCTCCTTTTTATCACCGTTATAAATAACGCGCGTTCCACCGATAATAACGCCGGCTTGAGCTGATACTGTCATCATTAATAGCGTTGTGGCAATTAATACTAAGCTTTTTTTCATTGGCAATATCCCGAAAAATAAAGCCGGGTTTCCGGCCTTATTTTTGTATGGTTGTGATAAATGAAGAAAGGGGCGATCAGTTGTAGGTCAGCGTGAAGTTTACGGTACCATTAGCATCACCGGCTTTCACTGTATCTGTGGTTGCGATATAGCGAGCGAAGAAGTTAAGAGTGGTTTCTTCAGCTGCATTGTTGCTAATAGTTACCGGTCTGGAAGACGTGCCCAGCGGCAGCGCCGAGGTATCGTCGTTGAGTAACTGAATCGCCACGCCTTCAGCAACATTTTCACTACCCGCACCGGTCAACTGTAAATAATCGGTATTGATGCTATCCGGAGTACCGTCATATTTAACGCTAATCGGCTTACCCAACAGGTCTTCCGGGCATTCCGTCAATACCAGCGAGAAGCGAGTGGTCGCCGCCGTGTCGCCAGCAGCCGGCAGTGCGGTTTTAGAGACTTCACCGAGCTTCACATCCTGTGCGCTGGTGACTCCGCCATTAATTTTACAACCGGTTTCTGTTATTTTACCGGTAAAATTAATCTGGCCATCCTGTGCTGATGCAGAAGAGGCAATCCCCATGGTGGCAACAAAAGCGATAGTAGCTAATTTTAATTTCATTGATGAGTCCTTGATAAAGATAAGTGACGATGATTTTTCCATTTCATCGATAGGGAAATAATAATCGTACAGAATTTAATATTAATTTCGGGCAATTTGATTATAGGTATTCTTAGTGATGTGGGTAGCTATGTTTTCTAAAACTGGATTGTAGATTTTTTTAAAAATCAATATTTATTATGTGATTTTTCATGTGAATAGTATTACTTGATGTGTATCCTTATTATTTCTCTGAATGCTTTGATGGAAGGTAAAATCAGTTTTTGTGGATTATGAATTCACTAATTATGGCAACTAAACAAGTAGGCACAGAAGGGTTTATTGATTTGTACAGATGGTTGCATAATGCGTCCTCTGAAGGCACTCTTATCGTTATTAATAATGAGGGGGGTGAATGTATCTACTGAATGGCGCATGGGCGAATGTGTTACCGGTGAACGATCGCGGCGTGCAGTTTGGCGATGGCTGTTTTACCACCGCGCGAATTGTGGCGGGACAGGTTCAGTTCCTCAACGCACACCTGACTCGGTTACAAACGACCTGCAAAAAGCTCTTTATCCCCTTTAACGACTGGGAATTGTTGGCCGGGGAGATGGCACGCCTTGCGCAGCCCCATTCTGATGGCGTGCTGAAAGCGATCATCACGCGCGGAGTGGGCGGTCGAGGCTATAGCGCCGCAGGCTGCGTAAATCCCAGCCGCATCCTCAGCGTATCGCCTTACCCGGCTCACTACCACCGCTGGCGTAAAGAAGGGATCTCCGTCTCGCTGAGCCCGGTTCAGCTGGGATGCAACCCTTTACTTGCCGGACTCAAACACCTTAATCGCCTTGAGCAGGTGCTGATTCGTTCTCATCTTGAGCAGACGGACGCCGATGAGGCGCTGGTCCTTGACAGCGAAGGGTGGCTTACGGAATGCTGTGCCGCGAACATATTCTGGCGTACAGGCTTTGACGTCTTTACCCCGCGCCTCGATCGGGCGGGAGTCAACGGCATTATGCGTCAGCACATTCTCGCTAAGCTGGCACCATCGCCGTTTCGCGTTGTCGAAGTCACCATGCGCCCCGATGCGTTGCGCGAAGCCGACGAGGTCATTGTCTGTAACGCATTGATGCCGCTGGTGCCGGTTCGCCGCTGGGACGATAAATGCTGGTCCGCGCGCGAGCTTTACCATTTTTTAGCCCCCTTGTGTGAGCTGTCTGATTAGTCATGAAGAAAATGTTACGTTTCATCCTGCTATTGGTGGTGGTGCTGGGCATCGCCGCCGGCGTCGGTATGTGGAAAGTTCGCCAGCTGGCGGACAGCAAATTACTGATTAAAGAAGAGACCATCTTTACGCTCGAGACCGGCACAGGTCGCCAGGCGCTTGGGCAGCAGCTCTATAGCGATAAAGTGATCAACCGACCTCGGGTGTTTCAGTGGCTGCTGCGCATTGAGCCCGAGCTATCCCACTTTAAAGCCGGAACCTATCGCTTCACGCCTGAAATGACGGTACGTCAAATGCTGCAGCTGTTAGCCAGCGGCAAAGAGGCCCAGTTTCCGCTACGTTTCGTGGAAGGGATGCGGGTGAGCGACTACCTGCGCCAGCTGCGCGATGCGCCCTACGTAAAGCATACGCTGGCGGACGATCGCTATGAAACCGTCGCAAAGGCTCTCGATCTGGAGCATCCTGATTGGGTCGAAGGATGGTTCTGGCCGGATACCTGGATGTATACCGCCAACACCAGCGATGTGGCGATCCTTAAGCGCGCGCATCAGAAGATGGTTGCCGCGGTCGATAAAGCCTGGGAAGGGCGGATGGATAATCTGCCGTACAAAGATAAAAATCAGCTGCTGACCATGGCCTCGATCATTGAGAAAGAGACCGCAGTGGCCGAAGAGCGCGACCGCGTAGCCTCGGTGTTTATCAACCGCTTACGTATCGGCATGCGTCTGCAAACCGATCCGACCGTGATTTACGGCATGGGTGCGGGTTATAATGGTAAGTTGACGCGTAAAGACCTGGAAACCCCAACCGCTTACAACACCTATGTCATTAACGGCATGCCGCCCGGCCCGATAGCCGCGCCGGGGGAAGCCTCGCTCAACGCCGCCGCGCATCCGGCAAAAACGCCGTACCTCTATTTTGTCGCGGACGGGAAGGGCGGACATACGTTTAATACCAACCTGATCGGCCATAACCGCTCGGTTCAGGACTATCTGAAAGTACTTAAGGAAAAAAATGCGCAGTAACTATATCGTCATCGAGGGCCTGGAGGGCGCAGGGAAAACCACTGCACGTAATCTTGTGGTAGAGACGCTAAAACAGCTGGGCATTAGCGACATGGTGTTTACCCGCGAGCCGGGTGGCACTATCCTGGCCGAGAAGCTGCGCAGCCTGGTGCTGGATATACAGTCCACCGGCGATGAAGTTATCAATGATAAAGCCGAAGTACTGATGTTTTACGCGGCGCGCGTGCAGCTGGTTGAGACGGTGATTAAACCCGCGCTGGCCCGCGGCCAGTGGGTCATTGGCGATCGTCACGATCTCTCGACCCAGGCCTATCAGGGCGGCGGCCGCGGTATCGACCAAACGATGCTGGCAACCCTGCGCGATGCGGTACTGGGCGATTTTCGTCCCAATCTGACGCTCTACCTGGATGTGACTCCCGAGGTAGGGCTGAAGCGCGCCCGCGCTCGCGGCGAACTCGACCGTATCGAACAGGAGTCGCTCGATTTCTTTAACCGCACGCGCGCGCGCTACCTTGAGCTGGCGGCGCAGGACGACACCATACGCACCGTTGACGCCACCCAGCCGCTTGAGGCCGTTGAGCGCGATATCCGCGCGGTGGTGAATCAGTGGGTCGCGGAGCAGCGCGCATGAAATGGTATCCGTGGTTACGTCCGTCTTTTGAACAGCTCGTTTCCGGCTATCAGGCGGGACGGGGTCACCATGCGCTACTGGTTCAGGCGCTGCCGGGTATGGGAAGCGATGCGTTAATTTACGCGCTGTGTCGTTTTCTGATGTGCCGGCAGCCGGAGGGGCATAAAAGCTGCGGTCGATGCCATAGCTGTCAGCTGATGCAGGCCGGGACGCATCCGGATTATTATGCGTTGATCCCGGAAAAGGGGAAGAGCTCGCTCGGGATTGACGCCGTGCGTGAAGTGAGCGAAAAACTCTATGAACGAGCCCGTCTGGGCGGCGCAAAGGTCGTCTGGATAGACGATGCCGCTCTGCTGACCGACGCGGCGGCCAACGCCCTGCTGAAAACCCTGGAGGAGCCGCCGGAAAATACATGGTTCTTCCTTGCCTGTCAGGAGCCCGCACGACTGCTGGCCACGTTGCGCAGCCGCTGCCGGTTACATCATCTTGCTCCGCCTTCTGAACAGTATGCGCTGGCGTGGTTAGAGCGAGAAGTGACAATGTCACAAGATGCATTGCTCGCGGCACTGCGGCTTAGCGCCAATGCCCCGGCGGCGGCGCTGGATCTGCTGCAGGACGCTCACTGGAGCGTGCGGCTGCAGCTTTGCCAGACCCTGGGTGCTGTTTTAACCCACGGCGACTGGCTGTCTCTGCTGCCGGTATTGAATCATGAGCAGGCCGCGATTCGTCTGCATTGGCTGGCATCACTGCTGGTCGATGCACAAAAAAGGCAGCAGGGAATTACGCTTATCAGCAATCCCGATGCCTGGCCTCTGGTGAATCAACTGGCCGCTGCGCTGCCGGCCGCGCGTTTACAGGCGATCGCGCGCGACGTTAACGCCTGCCGCGAGCAGTTGCTGAGCGTTGTCGGTATCAATCGCGAACTGCTGCTTACCGAGCGCCTTCTGCGCTGGGAACATTACCTGCAACCTGGGGCGGTCCTTCCCGTATCCCACCTCTGAGAGAGACATTATGTTTTTAGTCGACTCCCATTGCCATCTCGATGGCCTGGATTATCAAACGCTGCATAAAAGCGTGGACGATGTGCTGGCTAAAGCCGCCGCCCGCGATGTGAAATTTTGCCTGGCGGTGGCCACAACACTGCCGGGATATCGCGGTATGCGCGAGCTGGTGGGCCAGCGTAACGACGTCGTTTTCTCCTGCGGCGTGCATCCGTTGAACCAGGATGAAGAGTACGACGTTGAGGCGCTGCGCCAGCTCGCCGCAGAGGATGGCGTGGTGGCGATGGGTGAAACCGGACTGGATTATTTCTACACGCCGGAAACCAAAGCGCGCCAGCAGACGTCGTTTCGCGACCATATCCGGATAGGCCGGGAGCTGAATAAGCCGGTTATCGTGCATACCCGAGATGCCCGCGCCGATACGCTGGAAATTTTACGCGAAGAAAAAGTGACGGATTGCGGTGGCGTACTACACTGTTTCACTGAGGATAGAGAGACAGCGGGTAAGCTGCTGGATATGGGGTTCTACATCTCGTTTTCCGGCATTGTGACGTTCCGTAATGCGGAGCAGCTTCGCGATGCAGCGCGCTATGTACCTCTCGATCGCCTGTTGGTAGAGACCGATTCGCCGTATCTGGCTCCGGTACCGCATCGTGGTAAAGAGAACCAACCGGCATTGGTCAGGGATGTCGCCGAGTATATGGCGGTTCTTAAAGGCGTATCGCTGGAGCAACTGGCACAACAGACCACGGAAAATTTCGCGACGCTTTTTCATATCGACCCCTCCCGGCTGCAACCTCTCTGATATTCCTTATTATTTTAAGGCTCGTAATTAATAGCTAAAGCGAGTAAAGTTCACCGCCACAAATGGGGCGGTGAAGGTTTTTTGGCAACATTCAGACACGACTTATGTAAACCAGTGTAAGTTTTTGGCTCGTGTCTGATTGAAACGTGATAGCCGTCAAACAATCATCCCGGTAATTATTTTACTCTGTGTAATAAATAAAGGGCGCTTAGATGTCCTGTCCACGGCGCGGTTCTCCCCCCGGGCCAATGCGTGAAAGCGTAAAAAAGCACCAAATACTCAGGAGCACTCTCAATTATGTTTAAGAATGCATTTGCTAACCTGCAGAAGGTCGGTAAATCGCTGATGCTGCCGGTATCCGTACTGCCTATCGCAGGTATCCTGCTGGGCGTCGGTTCCGCAAACTTCAGCTGGCTGCCAGCCGTAGTTTCCCACGTCATGGCAGAAGCGGGCGGTTCAGTCTTCGCTAACATGCCGCTGATTTTTGCTATCGGTGTCGCACTTGGCTTCACCAATAACGACGGCGTATCCGCTCTGGCATCGGTCGTCGCTTACGGCATCATGGTGAAAACCATGTCCGTGGTTGCGCCTCTGGTTCTGCATTTACCTGCTGAAGAGATTGCGGCTAAACACCTTGCAGATACCGGCGTACTCGGGGGTATCATCTCGGGTGCCATCGCAGCGTACATGTTCAACCGCTTCTATCGCATCAAGCTGCCTGAGTATCTGGGCTTCTTTGCGGGCAAGCGTTTTGTGCCAATTATCTCCGGTCTGGCAGCGATTTTCACGGGCGTGATCCTGTCCTTTATCTGGCCGCCGATCGGTACTGCCATCCAGACGTTCTCCCAGTGGGCTGCTTACCAGAACCCGGTTGTCGCGTTCGGTATCTACGGCTTCATTGAACGTTGCCTGGTGCCGTTTGGTCTGCACCATATCTGGAACGTACCTTTCCAGATGCAGATTGGCGAATACACCAACGCAGCAGGTCAGGTCTTCCACGGCGATATTCCGCGCTACATGGCAGGCGACCCAACGGCGGGCAAACTGTCCGGCGGCTTCCTGTTCAAAATGTACGGTCTGCCGGCTGCCGCTATCGCTATCTGGCACTCTGCTAAGCCAGAAAACCGCGCGAAAGTGGGCGGTATCATGATCTCCGCAGCGCTGACCTCGTTCCTGACCGGTATCACCGAGCCGATCGAGTTCTCCTTCATGTTCGTTGCGCCGATCCTGTACATTATCCACGCGATTCTGGCGGGCCTGGCCTTCCCGATCTGTATCCTGCTGGGTATGCGTGACGGGACGTCGTTCTCTCACGGCCTGATCGACTTTATCGTTCTCTCCGGCAACAGCAGCAAGCTGTGGCTGTTCCCGATCGTCGGTATCTGCTACGCGATCGTGTACTACGTGGTCTTCCGCGTGCTGATTAAAGCGCTGGATCTGAAAACCCCGGGTCGCGAAGATGCAACCGAAGACAGCAAAGCTGGCGCGACCAGCGAAATGGCTCCGGCACTGATCGCTGCTTTCGGCGGTAAAGAGAACATTACTAACCTTGACGCATGTATCACTCGTCTGCGCGTGAGCGTGGCGGATGTGGCGAAAGTTGATCAGGCTGGCCTGAAAAAACTGGGCGCCGCAGGCGTGGTTGTTGCAGGTTCAGGCGTTCAGGCTATTTTCGGTACTAAATCCGATAACCTGAAAACTGAAATGGATGAATACATCCGCAACAGCTAAGTTGTGATATGGGGAGACTAAGGCAGCCAACTGGCTGCCTTTTTTAATGGCCGCAGGCGTTAAAAGCGCGCCCGCGGATTTTGTCACGTTAACCAGAGATCAGAACTGATAGCTGGCGGTAATGCTGAAGTTGCGCGGTTCGCCGTAGACAATTGAGCCATCGATGTTGGTGTCGTAGGTTTTATCGAACAGGTTATTGACGTTACCCTGCAAAGCAAAATTTTTAGTGACCTGGTAGCGAGTGAACAAATCAACCAGCGCGTAGCTGCCCTGTTCCGCACGGAAGGTGCCGTATGGCGTCGCGGTATCTTTATATACCCGGTTCTGCCAGTTAACGCCGCCGCCAACGGTCAGTTCAGGCATTACCGGCAGACGGTAGCTGGTAAACAGTTTGACGCTGGTTCGCGGCAGGTTGGGATTCACCGCATTGCCTTCATTATCTTCAGCGACAAAACGCGTCGCCCCAAAGGTCATCTGCCAGTTATCGGTAATCGCACCGTTGATTTCGAACTCCACCCCTTTGCTCACGGTTCCATCGACGGTTTTATAGGCTGCTTCGCCGTTGCTACCGGGGATTTGCCCGCCGGTCGCCTGGCCGAGATTATCCTGCTCGATGCGGAATATCGCGAGAGTCGTGGTTAATCGGCTGTCCATCCAGTCCGACTTCAGGCCCACTTCATAGTTATTCCCGGTAATCGGCGTCAGATACTTACCCGAGCTATCGCGCTTGTTCTGCGGCTGGAAGACCGAGGTATAGCTGGTGTAGGCCGACCAATTGTCGTTTATGTCGTAAACCAGCCCGGCGTATGGGGTGGTATGATTTTTCTCCATGTTGTAGGTCAGCGTCTCAATGCTCCAGTTGTTATAGCGGACGCCAAGGATCAGATGCAGCGGATCAAGCAGGGAAATACGCGTCGCGGCATACAGCGATTTCATGCGCGTGGTATCGTCCTGCGCCAGACTCTGCGGGCCCCAGCTGGTTTCCGGGAACCCAGCGCTATTGAAGCTGTAGAAGCTGCCAATCTCATTGGGGAAGACGTTTGCCCACGAGCTAAAATAGCGGTTATTTTGCTTGCTGTAGCTGCCGCCTATCATCAGATTATGCTGGCGACCGAACAGGTCATAGCCGCCGTCGGTGAACAGATCCACGGCGTCGACTTTACGCTTTCCGCTATTCCAGCCGGTACCGCCTACGTAGTCATAGCCCGGACCGTAGCTGCTATAAGGCCCCTCCAGCATCCCGGTCGCTTTATTGACGTAAGCATCCACGTACATCATTTTGCTGTCGAACTTGACCTCGGAGTGAGTGGCGTTCAGCGTTGCCTGCCAGGTATCGGCAAAGCGTTGTTTCAGCGTAACGAAGACTTTATTGATCTCTTTGTCGTTATAGGCCCAGTCTGGAGCGGTGCTGTGGGCGCGATCGTAACGGTTTGTGCTGCCATCGGTATTCCAGCGCGGCAGACCGCCCCATGTCGGGCTATTGACGTTGATACGCTGATACTCGTAGCCGGCGGATAAACTGGTCGACGTCGCGAGATCCGCATCCACAATCCCCGAGAAGAACGTTTTTTCGCTGTTGTAACGATCGAGCCATGAGTCATTATTTTGATAACCAGCGATAATGCGCGCCCGCACGTTGCCATCTTCGGTTAGCGGGCTTTGCATATCGGCAACGTAGCGCTGCTTGTTCCAGCTGCCGTACTCCGCAGAGACATTTCCCTTGAACTCGCGGCTGGTCGCATGCTTACGGATCATATTGATCGACGCGGCAGGATTACCGGTGCCGGTCAGCAGACCATTCGCGCCGCGGACGACCTCCACCCGTTCGAAAAGGGCCATATCGGAAAGCGCGTCGCCCAGATTCCAGCGGGATTCAAACCAGGTCGGAATGCCATCGACCATATAGTTATCGATCTCAAAACCACGAGAGTAGTAGCTGGTGCGGTCAGAATCTGCCTGGCTGCTGCTGATCCCCATGGTGTGCTCCATCACATCACCCAGCGTTTGCAACTGCTGATCGCGCATCCGTTGTTCGGTGATGATACTGACCGATTGCGGGATATCGCGCTGGGCCATCTCCATTTTTGTCCCTGCGGAGGTGGTTTTGACGCTGTAATCCTGTTCTTGCGTATCCGAAGCGCTATCTGCGGAACCTTCTACAATAATAGTGTCTTCGGAGTGACCGGCAGCCTGGCTAAGGTTTGGGGAGAGCGCCAGCGCTATGCCCATCGCAAGCAGGGATGGAGCGTTACGCCCATCCCGGGAATGAGTGGAGAGAGACATCATAAACCCTTGATCATGAGATAATTGTTATTCGCTACGGCTCTCTGGCCGCGGTCGATCGTAAGCGCACTGCATTCATTTTGAATACAAATGAGAAATATACGCATTAATATTTAAACTGTAAATAAGGGTAAGGATGAAGGTCATAAAGGCGTTATTTATGACGTTGCATCGTTTTCAGGTAATAAACGATTAATCCGTCGGCAGCCAGGCGCTTTGTGGCGTAAGAAAAAACGCATTCAGGTTGAAAGAGGGGGAGTAACTCGCTCATACTCTTAGAGGAATTCCGTGCGTCCGCGTTTACCTGCAGGGGCAGGCCAGTGCACGGTATAAAAATGATTAAGGAATCAGTCATGGCAGAAGAAACGATTTTCAGCAAAATCATTCGCCGGGAGATCCCGTCGGATGTGGTTTATCAGGATGAGCTCGTTACCGCTTTTCGCGATATCTCTCCGCAGGCGCCGACCCATATTCTGATCGTTCCCAATATCCTGATTCCCACCGTCAATGATGTGACCGCAGAGCATGAGCTGGCTCTGGGGCGCATGATGACCGTAGCGGCGAAAATCGCCCGCGATGAGGGGCTCGCCGACGATGGCTATCGCCTGATCGTTAACTGCAATCGCCACGGCGGCCAGGAGGTCTATCATATCCATATGCACCTGCTGGGCGGCCGTCCGTTAGGCCCGATGCTGGCTCATAAAGGTTAAACTCCATGCGTGCAGCCCATTTCGGCGCATTACTGGCCGTGACATTACTGGCCGGGTGCAGTTCGCATCCGGAAATACCGGTCAGCGATCAGCAAAGTCTGGTGATGGAATCAAACGTACTGGCAGCAGGAATTAGCGCTGAAGTACCAACGGTAACCGCATCCGAGATTCAGGCGACGGCAACCACCAGATTGTTCAATGAACGCCAGGTTCCGGTAACCGTGCATTATCGCTTTTTCTGGTATGACGCCAGGGGACTGGAAATGCATCCGCTGGAGTCTGCACGCAGCATAACGGTTCCTGCGCACTCTTCCGTTACGCTTTATGGCAGCGCCAATATTCTGGGGGCGCACAAGGCCCGACTTTATCTTTATCTGTAAGAGGTAATCGTAATGATTAAACTATGTCGCTATGCATTAGTTACCGCACTGGCGATATTCCTTGCCGGATGCGTGGGTCAACGTCAGGAACCCGCTCCCGTTGAGGAAGCGCAGCCGAAGCCGCAGCAGCCTGTTCAGCCGCAGCCGACTGTGCCGACTATTCCCGTGATACCGACCCAGCCGGGTCCGATTGAACACGGCGAGCAGCCTGCGCAGCCGGCGCCGCGCGTGCGTCATTTTGACTGGCACTCCGCGGTGCAGCCGATGATTGCTCAGATGCTGCAGGCCAGCGGCGTAAATGCGGGCAGCATTTTGCTGGTCGACAGCGTCAACAACCGCACCAACGGCACGTTGAATGCGGGTGAAGCCACCACGGCGCTGCGTAATGCGCTTGAGGGTAACGGAAAATTCACCCTGGTTTCCCAGCAGCAGCTGGGCGTGGCCAAACAGCAGCTTGGCCTGTCGCCACAGGATAGCCTTGGTAGTCGCAGCAAAGCGATGGGCATTGCGCGCACCGTTGGCGCACAGTATGTGCTCTATTCCAACGCAACCGGCAACGTCAATTCACCTGAGCTGAAAATGCAGCTGATGCTGGTACAAACCGGCGAAATTATCTGGTCAGGTAAAGGTGCTGTTCAGCAACAATAAGCTCACGCGCGACGAAGTGCTGTCGCGCTTTTTCCCCCGCTATACGCCTGTCGCCGCGCTGTCCGAAACCGGGCTGAGCGGCGGCAGCTGTATTCTCAGCGATGGCCGGCGAAAGCGGGTGCTGCGTCAGCCGCACGACCCGCATGCGCCGTCCTGCGACTTCCGCCGCCAGTACCGTGTGCTTTCCCGCCTTCCCAATACCTTAGCGCCTGCGCCGGTTTTTTATTCTCCCGCCTGGATGGTGGTGGAATATTGCTCTGGCGACGTGGTCAACGCATTACCGGAGTGTCCGGCGCTCGCAGGGTTGCTGTATCATCTGCACCGGCAGCCACGCTTTGGCTGGCGTATCGCGCTGCGGCCGCTGCTTGAGCGTTACTGGCAGCAGTGCAGTCCTGCGCGCCGTACACCGCTGTGGCTACGGTGGCATAAGCGGCTGCTTCGCCGGGGCGAACCGCAGCCGTTACGTCTGGCGCCCTTACATATGGATGTCCATGCGGGCAACATTGTTCGCGGCGAGGCGGGACTGCGGCTGATTGACTGGGAATATGCGGGCGATGGCGATATCGCGCTGGAACTGGCGGCGGTGTGGATCGACCCCGTTGCGCATCGCCAGCTTACCGCAGAGTATGCGCGACAGGCGCACATTGATGAGCTTCAGCTCTGGCGGCAAATTCAGCGCTGGCGCCCTTGGGTGCGGCTGCTGATGGCGGGCTGGTATGAACGACGCTGGCAGCAAACCGGCGACCGGCAGTTTATCACGCTGGCCGATGAGATATGGCGTCAGTTAGACAAAAAATAAAAGGATAAGAGAGGTGGCTGTGGGCCCGGTAATGTTGGATGTCGAAGGTTTTGAACTGGATGCGGAAGAGCGTGAGATTCTGGCGCATCCTTTGGTTGGCGGGCTGATCCTGTTTACCCGCAACTATCACGATCCGGCGCAGCTGCGTGAGCTGGTTCGCCAGATCCGCGAGGCTTCGCGCAACCATCTGGTGGTGGCGGTCGATCAAGAAGGCGGTCGCGTGCAGCGTTTCCGCGAGGGCTTTACCCGTCTTCCTGCAGCGCAATCTTTCGCCGCCCTGCTAGGCATGGAAGAGGGCGGCCGGCTGGCCGCAGAAGCCGGTTGGCTGATGGCCAGCGAAATGATCGCTATGGATATTGATATCAGCTTTGCGCCGGTGCTGGATGTCGGACATATCAGCGCCGCTATTGGCGAGCGTTCTTATCATCAGGACCCCGACAAGGCGCTGGCGATAGCTCGCCATTTCATCGATGGCATGCACGGCGCGGGTATGAAAACCACCGGCAAGCACTTCCCAGGGCATGGGGCGGTGACGGCAGACTCTCACAAAGAGACGCCGCGCGATCCGCGTGCGGAAGCGGAAATTCGCGCGAAAGATATGGCCGTGTTCCGCACGCTGATCGGCGAGCAGCGTCTGGATGCTATTATGCCCGCCCACGTTATTTACAGCGACGTTGACCCCCGTCCCGCCAGCGGCTCCGCGCACTGGCTGAAAACGGTCCTGCGCGGCGAGCTGGGATTTGACGGCGTAATATTCTCTGACGATCTGTCAATGGAAGGCGCGGCGATTATGGGCAGCTATGCCGAACGCGGCCAGGCGTCCCTGGATGCGGGTTGCGATATGATCCTTGTCTGCAATAATCGTAAGGGTGCGGTCAGCGTGCTGGATAACCTGTCGCCGATCAAAGCAGAGCGTGTTACGAAATTGTATCATAAAGGTTCCATTAGCCGTCAGGCGTTAAGGGATTCCGCCCGCTGGAAGACAATAAGCGCGCAGCTGGAGCAGCTTCACGCGCGCTGGCAAGAGGCGAAGTCCGCGTAATATACCTGAAAGGCGTTGTTGTCTGGTGAGGATGCGATGATTATCTATTTACATGGTTTTGACTCAAACAGCCCCGGTAACCATGAGAAGGTGCTACAGCTTCAGTTTATTGACCCCGATGTCCGGTTGATTAGCTACAGCACGCGGCATCCTAAACATGATATGCAGCATTTGTTAAAAGAAGTCGATAAAATGCTGCAGCTAAGCGCCGACGATCGACCCCTCATTTGCGGCGTGGGTCTCGGTGGTTTCTGGGCGGAGAGAATTGGCTTTCTTTGCGATATTCGCCAGGCCGTTTTCAACCCCAACCTGTTTCCTGATGAAAATATGGAAGGCAAGATTGACCGGCCGGAAGAGTATGCGGATATCGCCACCAAGTGCGTGAATAATTTCCGTGAAAAAAACCGCGACCGCTGCCTGGTGGTGCTGTCACGACAGGATGAAGCGCTGGATAGCCAGCGTTCTGCGGACCTGCTGCACCACTACTATGAGATCATCTGGGATGAAGAACAGACCCACAAGTTTAAAAATATCTCCCCGCATCTCCAGCGAATAAAAGCCTTCAAAACCCTCGGCTGATCGCTCCCGGCCCGCAATGTGAAAACAATGCGGGCTTTTTTTATCCATTTCTGCGATTGCGCGCTCAAAAAATATGCAGTAAAACTTGATGCATATCAATTTTGGTATGACCAATGCACCGTTCATGTTATTCTCGATCTCGCTGAATGGTTTCAATGCCGTAACCTGTTGTTAATTAAAGGCTATATCAATAACTTTTAGTTAACAATTGGTTAATAATTTTAGGGGGTCGCGTGACTACACCATTGAAAAAAATAGTGATTGTGGGTGGTGGTGCCGGTGGGCTGGAACTGGCTACCCAGCTGGGTAAAAAGCTGGGCCGCAATAAGAAAGCCAAAATTACGCTGGTCGATCGTAACCACAGCCACCTGTGGAAACCGCTGCTGCATGAAGTAGCGACTGGTTCACTTGATGAAGGTGTAGACGCGCTGAGCTACCTGGCCCACGCCCGTAACCACGGCTTCCAGTTCCAGCTGGGGTCAGTGGTAGATATTAACCGCGAGACCAAAACGATCGCCCTTGCTGAACTGCGTAACGAAAAGGGTGAGCTGCTGGTACCTGAACGTAAGCTGCCTTACGACACGCTGGTGATGGCGCTGGGAAGTACCTCTAACGATTTCAATACGCCAGGGGTTAAAGAAAACTGCATTTTCCTCGACAACCCGCATCAGGCGCGTCGTTTCCATCAGGAAATGCTGGATCTGTTCCTCAAGTACTCGGCGAATCTTGGGGCGGACGGTAAGGTGAATATCGCCATCGTAGGCGGCGGCGCAACCGGCGTTGAGCTGTCGGCCGAGCTGCATAACGCGGTGAAGCAGCTGCACAGCTACGGCTATAAAGGTCTGACTAACGAAGCTCTGAACGTGACGCTGGTTGAAGCCGGCGAGCGTATTCTGCCGGCACTGCCGCCACGTATCTCCGGCGCGGCGCACAACGAGCTGACCAAGCTGGGCGTTCGCGTTTTGACCAAAACCATGGTCACCAGCGCCGATGCTAACGGTCTGCACACGAAAGAAGGCGAATTTATTAACGCGGATCTGATGGTCTGGGCGGCCGGCATTAAAGCGCCGGACTTCATGAAAGAGATTGGCGGCCTGGAAACCAACCGCATTAACCAGCTGGTGGTTGAGCCGACGCTGCAAACCACTCGCGACGAGGATATCTACGCCATCGGCGACTGCGCCTCCTGCGCCCGTCCTGAAGGCGGTTTTGTCCCACCGCGCGCTCAGGCTGCGCACCAGATGGCGACCTGCGCTCTGCACAACATTCTGGCGCAGATGAAAGGTAAACCCCTTAAAGCCTATACCTATAAGGATCACGGTTCGCTGGTGTCGCTCTCCAACTATTCCACCGTGGGCAGCCTGATGGGCAACCTGATGCGCGGTTCAATGATGATCGAAGGGCGCATTGCGCGTTTCGTCTATATCTCTCTGTATCGTATGCACCAGATTGCGCTGCACGGTTACTTCAAAACCGGCCTGATGATGCTGGTAGGGCGTATCAACCGTATTATTCGCCCGCGTCTGAAGCTGCATTAATGTTGTTCGGGCGGCAGAGCTAAAAGGTGCTGTCGCCCGGATCCCTCCGCTAAGCTTTCCCCCGGAAATATCCAGAATATCCTCCTGTCTTTTTCGTAAAACCCCCTCAGATTTCTCCGAATCACCTTGATTTGCCGTACGTTCACGCACTTTTCATCCGCTTTCTTATTTGCAAGGCTTATGGCTGAGCGGCAAACTTAGCGGTAATAGCAACAAAGGAGGATGTCCCGTGAATAAATCTATGTTGGCGGGTATAGGGATTGGCGTGGCTGCCGCGCTGGGCGTTGCAGCCGTTGCCGGTCTTAACGTGTTAGATCGCGGACCGCAGTATGCGCAGGTGGTGTCCAGTACGCCGATAAAAGAGAGCATTAAAACCCCGCGTAAGGAGTGCCGAAACGTCACCGTCACTCATCGTCGCCCGGTGCAGGATGAAAACCGTATCGCCGGTTCAGTCTTAGGCGCAGTGGCCGGCGGGGTGATTGGTCATCAGTTCGGCGGCGGCCGCGGCCGCGACGTTGCCACCGTCGTGGGCGCGCTGGGCGGCGGCTATGCTGGTAACCAGATTCAGGGCTCAATGCAGGAAGGGGACACCTACACAACCACGCAGCAGCGCTGTAAAACGGTGTATGACAAATCGGAAAAAATGCTCGGCTATGACGTCACTTACAAAATCGGCGACCAGCAGGGCAAAATCCGTATGGATCGCGACCCCGGCGCGCAAATCCCGCTGGACAGCAATGGTCAACTGATTCTGACTAACAAAGCGTAAAAAAGATGTTTATCTCTATTAGCCCCTCAGGCACTCAGGCCGAGGGGCTTTTTTTATCAGAAGCTCAGCGCGTAGTTCAGGCCAAAGGTACGGCCGCGACCTTTATATTCGTACAGAGAGCTGCTGCCGTAGGTTGGGCTGTAGAGCAGCGGCGCGCGCTGGCCCCAGACGGTGACATAATCTTCATTAAGCAGGTTCTCGATACTGAAGGTCAGTTTGCCAAGAGGTAGCGCGTAGCTGCCGATAAAGTCCACGGTATTATAACCATCAAGCTTATTGCCGCTGGCATCGCTGAGATCGAATACCTGTTGGCTCTGTACCCGCAGCGACCACGGTTCGGGCGCCCAGCCAACCCAGGCGGTGGCTTTTGACGGCGAGGCGAGCGTCACGTCCCACTTCTGCCAGCTACCGTCACTCTTCACCTGAGATTTCAGCACGTTAAAGTTAGCTCCGGCGCTCCAGTCGCTATTCGGGAAGAAGTAATCTACGGCCCCTTCAAGGCCGTAAATACGGCGTTTATCGGACTGCACGTCGATGGTCATGTCGGTACGGTTAACGACAATCGTCTTATCGGAGGTCGAATAGTATGCCGCCAGCTGGGTGCGCAGGTTATCACCGGTATAGCGCCAGCCCAGTTCGTAAGAGTTGACTTTGATCCCCTGCAGCGGCGAGTCGCCGACGTTAACGCTGGAGAGAAGCGGGAGATGGCCGTTGACCGCCGCGCCGTACTTGCCGATGCCGTAGTATTTCCCCGGGTCCGGTAGCTCAACGCCCTGAGAGAAGTTAAACCAGGTTTGCTGGCGGTCGGTGAGATGAGCAACGATCCCGGCGTTAAACAGGAAGTTATCGTAATCGGTTTTTCCGCCCGGAATGGCATCCGCCGAGCTGACCTTACCGCCGGCGACATCCTGCTGCTGGGCATAGCCAACAAAGTCATCGACCCGGTTTTCCGTCCACTGGTAACGTACGCCGCCGCTGAGGGTGAAAATATCGTTCAGATCGTAGCTGGACTGCAGGAACGGCGCCAGGTTGGTAATGCTGTAGCCGGGATAACGGCCAGTGGTATAGATTGCCTGGTTATTCAGGCCCCCGGAAGACATTGATCGATTCAGATCGAAGAACATCTGATTGGCGTTGAACGTTTCGTGGTCCGCATCCAGCCCCCAGGTCAGGTCCCATCCGTCCAGCGGCTGGCTGTTAAGGGTGACTTTCGCCCCGTATTGATCGGTATCCTGTTTTGAGGATGAGAAGCTGCTAACCTGGCCTTTGCTCAGCGTAGGGAAGGGATAAAAGGACAAGGATTCATCGCGATAATAAACCTGACTGACGAGGTTCTGGCCAAGGAAATCGGCATCGGAATACTGCAGGCTAATGAGGTGACGCTCGGTGCCGGGTACGCGGTCCGAGTTCAGACCATCGGTGGTAAAGGCCTTGCCGTCGCCGGTCACCGCCGACATATTTTTCCCCAGGTACAGGCCATAATCGTCGCCCTGGCTTTTATAATACTGCGTAACCAGCTGCAGCTGACGGTTATCGTCAATTTCAATGGTTCCCGTCCCCATGACGTCGAGGCGATCGGAATGCTGCAGGCCGGTCTGGGTATTATCCAGGATTAGCGCATCGTGGTTACCGTCATACCAGCCGCCGAAGCGCTGATAAGCGACCGACAAACGACCGGAAGCGTGGTCGGTACCGCCGCTGACCGCTGCCGCCACGCGTTCATCGCGATCGTTGCTATTAGCAAAGCCGGATTTGCCTCCCAGTTCCAGATCGACCTGACGCTCTTGTTGTCCCTTTTTGGTGACGATATTGATAAGACCACCGGTACTGCCGCCGCCGTAGAGCGAGGTGGCGCCGGAGATCACCTCAATGTGTTCAATGTTAAACGGATCGATTGAATCCAGCTGGCGACTGTCGGTACGGGAGGAGTTAAGGCGAACGCCATCGATCAGGACGACGATCGCGCGGCCGCGCATGTTCATGCCGTAGTTGGTGCGTCCCTGGCTGCTGACGTCGATGCCGGGGATCAGCTGCGCAAGCACGTCTTTAAATTCTTTACCGCCCTGTACCTGTTGTTCAATCTCCTGGCCTTCAATGACCCAGGTGGTCTGCGCCATTTCAGCGACGGTGCGATGCGTTCGGTTAGCGCTGACGATCATATTGTCATCAGCGGCCCAGGCGGGCAGGGCGGTTGCCAGCAGCAGTGGGTTGAGTACCCAGAGACGCTTGTTCATGCTCATTCCTTTTATGAGTTTATGCCCGTCATTCTTCAAGTCGCAGGTGTGATGGCTTCGGATTACTCGGCCCATCCATAGCGCTGGCCCCTCCGGGGCCAGCGCTAGCGCAGTTCAAGGCACAAGTACCTTGTCCTGCAACGCGAATTAGTTAGGGCTAACGATATCGTTGTTTTAATTTTCCGGTACGGGTGCACCGGTTGTTACAGGGTGAAATAAACAGAAATGTTTAAGGCTGAATTCTGCCCGTATTGATTATTGTTATCAATATCATTCTCGAGAAAAAAACAAATAAACGACTGAAAACATGACGTAATGTGTGGGTAAGGCGGGGATAAAACCGGTGGAGTGCCCACCGGTAGAGGAGAAATTAGCGCTGAAGAACCTGGGGCCACAACCGCAGCGTGATCTCGGCAATTTGCATGATTTTAGTGAAATCGGCGCCTTCGCGGGCGCTGATGGACATCCCCTGCAGTATACAGTTCAGGAACTGCGCCAGCTGATGAACATCGCCGTCTGGCGGCAGTTCGCCGCGCAGCTGCCGCTGCTGGAGAAAATGAGTGAGCGTCTGTTCCTGCATCGCGTGCCGCGACTTCACGGTAGTGGCGATATCGGTTGAGGAGGCCGCCAGCGCTGCAGAGGTATTGATCATAAAACAGCCTGCCGGCGTCTCTTTGCTGGTGAAGCAGGTCGCGACGGCGGTGAAATAATCGCGCAAGGCCCGATCGACGGTTTTCTCGTCGTCAAACAAAAGCGCCTCATGCCTGGCGGCAAAACGCGAGATGTAGCGATCCAGCACCGCCCGAAACAACCCCTCTTTATTCACGAATTCGGCGTAAAGCGTTGGCGCTTTTGCGCCCGTCGCCTCGACCAGATCGGCGAGAGAGGTGGCTTCATAGCCGTGCTGCCAGAAGAGTGTCATGGCCTTATCCAGCGCCGCTTCCCTGTCGAACACTTTAGGTCGGCCACGGCTTTTTTTCGTGCAACTTTGAACGTCAGTTGTCATGGTGCCGCTGTACCTGTGTTGGTGTGTTGAAGAAGCATTATAAAAATAAAGCTGACGGGCTGCCAGCGATGCAGGCCTAAAAATAAATAATTCATATATGTATGAATTTTAAGCTGTTTGTAAATAGTTAAACGAACGTTATAAAAATAGTTTGACGTGTGATGTGGATCACATTATCATTTACCTATCGATCGTTAAGTAAATGCGTTCGTCCCTACAAAAATATTCATCTGCACAGGTTTAATAATCATGAAAAATGTTAAAACATTAGCCATCGCCGCTGTTCTCAGCTCGCTCTCTTTCGCCAGCTTTGCCGCTGTTGAAGTTCAATCCACTCCGGCGGGCCAGCATAAAATCGGTACCGTTTCCGCCTCTGCTGGCACCAACCTGGGTTCTCTGGAAGATCAGCTGGCGCAAAAAGCGGAAGAGATGGGTGCAACCTCTTACCGTATCACTTCAGTAACCGGTCCAAATACCCTTCACGGAACCGCGGTTATCTATAAATAATTTAGCACCACCCCTGTTTTGCCACTGACCACGCGCGGTTCTGACCCCCTTCAGTTGACCGCGCGAAGTAAGAAGTAAGCTATTCCCTGCTGAGACGCGGCGCCCACCCCTTTATGGCGCCGCGAAACGCAGTAAAGCTGTACTCTGTTTGATTATTGCCATAAAAAAACCGCCTCAGTGTGAACTGAAGGCGGTTTTTTTACGTCCGTTAGCGGATGAACTATAGCGACTGTTCGCTGGCCCGAGGGTGACGGGTCACATCAACCGGCATACCGGAGCGCAGCATCATTGCACGATCCATCACTTCGGTATCGGTCAACTGCGCCTGTTTAAAAGCCTGCATGCTGTCAGTGAGCGTAATCGGCAGGGTCTGCGGATCGTCGTCAATATGCTTTGACAGCGGCTGGTGCACTTCTACCAGACGGGTACCGTTCGGCTCAACGGATACCTTAATGGGCGTATTGATTATCGTCACTCGGGTGCCCGGGCTAATTTCATTGTACAACGCTTTGATATCATCATCGCGCAGACGAATACAGCCGGAGCTTACGCGCATGCCGATACCGAAATCGGCGTTGGTGCCGTGTAGCAGGTAGACGCCGCCGTACGCTGCCAGACGAATGGCGTGGTGGCCCATCGGGTTATCCGGCCCGGCGGGCATGACGGCAGGCAGGTCAATGCCCATCGCCTTATAGCGGGCGCGAATATTGGCCGTAGGCGTCCAGGTCGGGTTGGCGCGTTTGTCGGATACGGTGGTGACCATCGTTGGGGTGATGGTATCACCGCCGAGCTGGCCGATGCCGATAGGGTACACGGTCACTTCATTTTTGCCCGGCGGATAGTAATAGAGACGAAGTTCGGCCAGGTTAAGGACTAACCCTTCCCGCGTCGCGTCGGGCAACAGCGTTTGCAGCGGGATGGTCAGTACGCTACCGGCTCGCGGAACGTAAGGATCCACGCCGGGGTTCGCCTGAAGCAGGGCCAGAAAACCGACGTTGTACTTCTTAGCGATCGCTTCCAGCGAGCCGCCGTTATTTTCGACCACGTGGAACTGGTTCTGCCCGACCAGACGGCTGCCCGGAGGCGGCAGGGGCCAGGTATTGGCGCGAGCGGGCAGCGCCAGCGCGGCGGCGATAGCCATCATCCCCAGCCAGAAAGAAAGTCGTGAAAAGCTCTTCATCACCTTAATTCCATATTAAGTAAGTGGTTATTTTTATACGAAAAGTCCCTGAGATTATGGTCGAACGAGTGTGTGGAAGTGCAGAGGGATTGCAAAATGTTTGTAAATTTTGCCGAATATGAGGGGGCCGGGATACGACGCGCGGATCGTATCCCGGGGCACCGTTAAGCGGTGGCGTTCTCTTCCAGCTGAAGCATAAACTGGCGCACCCAGTCCATCCGCGTTTTACGCTCGGCGAGGTCCTGCGTAAATTTGAGGCGCGTCGGGCCATCCAGTCGATAGTGCTGCGGCTGCTTCTGCAGCAGGCCAATCAGCCACATCGGATTAACGTTATTCTTCTCGTTAAACTCAATGGTGCCGCCTTTTTCGTTGCTCTCAAGCTTGCGGATCCCCAGCTTCTGCGCCTGCTGGCGCAGCCGGGCGATATCGAGCAGATTGCGGGCCGGATCCGGCAGCAGGCCAAAGCGATCGATAAGTTCGACTTTGATCTCCTCCAGCTCATTCTCACTCTTCGCGCTGGCAATGCGTTTGTAGAACGACAGGCGAGTATTCACATCCGGGATAAAGTCGTCCGGCAGCAGCGACGGCATCCGTAGCTCAACTTCGGTCTGCTGGCTGGTGAGATCCTCCAGCGAGGGCTCGCGCCCGGCCTTCAGCGCGTCAACGGCGTTTTCCAGTAGCTCCATATAGAGGGAGAAGCCGATGGTTTCCATAGAACCGCTCTGATCTTCGCCCAGCAGCTCGCCCGCGCCGCGAATTTCGAGGTCATGGGTCGCCAGCGCAAAGCCAGCGCCGAGATCTTCCAGCGATGCAATAGCCTCAAGGCGTTTTTGCGCATCGGGAGTCATCGCTTTCGGATGCGGCGTCAGCAGCCAGGCATAGGCCTGATGGTGCGACCGGCCAACGCGTCCGCGTAGCTGATGCAGCTGAGCCAGGCCGAAGTGATCGGCACGCTCGATAATAATGGTGTTCGCCGTGGGTATGTCGATCCCGGTTTCGATAATGGTGGTACAGACCAGCACGTTAAAACGCTGGTGATGGAAATCGTTCATCACCCGCTCAAGCTCGCGCTCGCGCATCTGTCCATGACCGATGGTAATGCGCGCTTCCGGCACCAGCTCCGCCAGCCTCTCGGCGGCTTTCTGGATGTTTTCCACGTCATTATAGAGGTAGTAAACCTGGCCGCCGCGCAGTACCTCACGCAGGATCGCTTCGCGTACCACCAGCGCGTCATATTCGCGAACGAAGGTTTTGACCGCCAGACGGCGGGCGGGCGGCGTGGCGATGATCGAAAGATCGCGCATACCGCTCATCGCCATATTCAGCGTGCGCGGAATAGGCGTCGCGGTCAGGGTCAGGATATCGACGTCGGCGCGCATTGCCTTGATGCGCTCTTTGTGACGCACGCCAAAGCGGTGCTCTTCATCAACAATCAGGAGACCGAGATCGCGCAGCTTAACGTCCGGCTGCAGCAGTTTATGGGTGCCGATAAGAATATCGATTTTTCCTTCCGCGACTTGCTCAAGGATCTGCGCCTGCTCTTTGGCGCTGCGAAAGCGCGAAAGCATCTCAATACGCACCGGCCAGTTAGCAAAGCGATCGCGGAAGTTATCGAAGTGCTGCTGGGCGAGCAGGGTGGTTGGCACCAGCACCGCCACCTGCTTATGGTTTTCGACCGCCAGGAAAGCGGCGCGCATCGCCACTTCCGTTTTGCCGAAGCCAACATCGCCGCACACCAGACGGTCCATCGCCAGAGGCTGGCACATATCGCTCAGGACGGCGTTAATAGCCTGCGCCTGGTCGGGCGTGGTCTCGAACGGGAAGCTGTCGCAAAACAGCTGATACTGCTGTTTATCATGTTTAAACGCATAGCCGGCTTTCGCCGCGCGCTGGGCATAGATATCCAGCAGCTCGGCGGCCACGTCGCGCACTTTCTCGGCCGCTTTCTGCCGCGCTCGCGCCCAGACGTCGCCGCCCAGTTTATGCAGCGGCGCATTCTCTTCCGCCCCGCCCGCATAGCGGCTAATCAGATGCAGTGAGGACACCGGGACGTACAGCTTGGCGTCATTGGCGTAGGTCAGCATCAGGTATTCGCCATTAATGCCGCCCGCTTCAAGGGTCGTCATTCCGGCATAGCGCCCAACTCCATGCTCCAGATGCACCACCGGCTGACCGATATGCAGCTCCGCCAGGTTACGAATCAACGTATCCGGATTGATGGTGCGGCGTGAATCCTGACGACGGCGGGCAACGCGCTCGCCCAGCAGGTCGCTTTCGCAAATCAGCGCCAGGTTGCGCTGGCTATCAATAAAGCCATGCTCGGCGGCGCCGATCATCAGATAGCGGCCGTTAGCCGTTGCCTCTTCAAGACGCAAAATATGCTTTGGCGCGATCTTGATGCGGGCCAGCATTTCACCGAGTGCTTCGCGGCGTCCCTCGCTCTCAACCGAGAAAATCACCGGCCCGCTAAAGGATTCGAGGAATCGGCGCAGGTTATCCAGCGGCGCTTTGTTCTGCGCCTGAATCGCCAGCTCGGGTAATTTTTGGTAGCCGAGATTAGTATTAGCGGCCTTCTCCGCCAGGCGTTCGGTTTTGAGCTGCACGCGCGGCCATTTTTTCAGCTCGCTGAACAGTTCATCGCTGCGCAGCCACAGCTGCTCCGGCGGCAAAAGCGGACGCATCGGATCAACGCCGCGATTTTCAAAGCGAGCGCGGGTTTCATTCTGGAAGCGTTCGGCGCTGGCTTCGAGATCGCCGGTGTTGACGATCAGCGTTTTCGCCGGGAAATAGCTGAACAGCGGCGGCAGCGGTTCGTTAAAGAACAGCGGCTGCCAGTATTCGATCCCCGCAGGCAGCGTGCCTTTACTGACCTGCTGATAAACATGCTCGGCGTCGCGCTTAACCTCGAAGCGGTCGCGCCACTGGCTGCGAAACAGCTCGATAGCGGCCTGGTCGGTCGGGAATTCGTGCGCCGGAAGCAGGTTGATACTGGCGACTTCCTCCAGCGTTCGCTGGCTGTCGACGTCGAACAGACGCAGGCTATCGATCTCATCATCAAAAAAATCGAGACGGTAGGGCTGCTCGCTGCCCATCGGAAACAGATCAAGCAATGCGCCGCGCGTGGCGTACTCGCCGTGCTCCATGACCTGATCGACGTGACGATAGCCGGCGCTATCCAGCTGCGAGCGCAGCGCATCCCGCGACAGCCGCTGGCCTTTTTTCATCACCAGCGCGTGGCCGTGGAGGAAATTATGCGGACAGACGCGCTGCATGAGAGTGCTGACCGGGACGATCAGCACGCCGCGTTCCATGGTCGGGAGCTGGTACAGGGTGGCGAGACGTGAAGAGATAATATCCTGGTGCGGAGAGAAGCTATCGTAGGGGAGCGTTTCCCAGTCCGCCAGGCCTGCTACCATGCTGTCGGTAAACTGCCTGATTTCATCATTCAGACGCAGGGCGTTCTGCATATCGGGGGCTATCAGTACCACCGGGCCGCCGTGGCGCTCGGCCATTTCAGCCACCAGAGTGGCGCAGGCCGCGCCGGTCAGTTCGCCAAGCTGGCGCTGATCGCCGGCTTTAACCGGCAGAGAGTATCGGTATTGTTCAGGCATAGACGGTATCATGATCTCTTGAGGATTCGCTCTGCCGATATGGAGGGCAACTCGCTGATATTCAATAGTCTGATTATCAGCGATCGACCAGGATTCGCCAACCCGTATCGCAAAGGTCATGTTACGGACGAAAATGTAACGAACTCCGATAAGCGTAAAGTTAAATAACGACTTATGTTTCTATGTTGTTGTTTATATTGATTTTTTACTGATTTTGCCAATAAAATCTACAGGTTTCAGTCATTTACGCTGCTCATAATCGCTTATATACTCGGACATCGGCTATCAGCAATCAGATGGATTACATGTATCAACCTGCCGCACTTTTTATCGGCCTTCGCTATATGCGCGGGCGCGCAGCCGACCGCTTCGGTCGTTTCGTCTCCTGGCTTTCCACTATTGGCATTACGCTTGGCGTGATGGCGCTGGTGACCGTTCTTTCGGTGATGAACGGCTTTGAGCGCGAGCTGCAAAACAACATCCTGGGGCTGATGCCGCAGGCCATTCTCAGCGCACAGCAGGGGTCTATAAACCCGCAAAAACTGCCGGAAAGCGCAGCCAGACTACAGGGCGTCACCCGCGTGGCGCCGCTGACCACCGGCGATGTGGTGCTGCAAAGCGCCCGCAGCGTAGCGGTTGGCGTGATGCTCGGCATCGACCCGGCGCAAAAAGATCCATTGACCCCTTATCTGGTTAACGTGAAGCAGAGCGATCTGCAGGCCGGAAAATATAACATCATCCTGGGTGAGCAACTGGCAGGGCAGTTGGGGGTCAACCGCGGCGATCGGATCCGCGTGATGGTGCCTTCCGCCAGCCAGTTTACCCCGATGGGGCGGCTTCCCAGCCAGCGCCTGTTCAACGTGATCGGTACCTTTGCCGCCAGCAGCGAAGTCGATGGCTATCAGATGTTGACCAATATCGACGATGCTTCTCGCCTGATGCGTTACCCCCAGGGGAACATTACCGGCTGGCGTCTGTGGCTGAGTCAGCCTCTGCAGGTCGACACGCTCAGCCAGCAGAAACTGCCGGAAGGCACCAAATGGCAGGACTGGCGAGAGCGAAAAGGCGAACTGTTCCAGGCCGTGCGGATGGAAAAAAATATGATGGGCCTGCTGCTGAGCCTGATTATCGCCGTGGCCGCCTTTAACATCATTACTTCTCTGGGCATGATGGTTATGGAAAAACAGGGTGAAGTGGCGATCCTGCAGACCCTCGGCCTGACGCCGCGGCAGATCATGCTGGTATTTATGGTCCAGGGGGCCAGCGCCGGGATCGTCGGTGCGCTGCTCGGCGCCGGGCTGGGCGCGCTGCTTGCCAGCCAGCTCAATAATTTGATGCCGATTATCGGCGCGTTCCTCGACGGCGCCGCGCTGCCGGTGGCTATTGAGCCGCTGCAGGTCATCGTCATTGCCCTCGTGGCCATGGCGCTGGCATTACTCTCTACGTTGTATCCTTCATGGCGCGCTGCCGCCACTCAACCCGCTGAGGCTTTACGTTATGAATAAGATCCTGCTGCAATGCGACAACCTGTGCAAACGCTATCAGGAAGGCACCGTGCAGACCGACGTGTTGCACGATGTCAGCTTCAGCATTGAAGAGGGCGAGATGATGGCGATTGTCGGTACCTCCGGTTCCGGCAAAAGTACGCTGCTGCATCTGCTGGGCGGGCTGGACACGCCAACCTCCGGTGACGTTATCTTTTCCGGCCAGCCAATGAGCCGGCTCTCCGCCGCCGCCCGCGCCGATCTGCGCAATCGCGAACTGGGCTTTATCTATCAGTTTCACCATCTGCTGCCGGATTTCACCGCCCTGGAAAACGTAGCGATGCCGCTACTGATTGGTAAACAGAAGGCGGCGGATATCGAGCGTCAGGCGAAAGCGATGCTGCGCTCCGTCGGGCTTGAGCACCGTAGCGATCACCGTCCGTCGGAGCTCTCCGGCGGCGAGCGTCAGCGCGTCGCGATTGCTCGTGCGCTGGTTAATAAACCGCGTCTGGTGCTGGCGGACGAACCCACCGGTAACCTTGACGCCCGCAACGCCGACAGCATTTTTCAGCTACTTGGCGAGCTGAACGTCGCCCAGCGTACCGCCTTCCTGGTGGTGACCCACGACCTGCAGCTGGCAAAACGTATGAGCCGCCAGCTGGAGATGCGCGACGGGCGCCTGACAGCCGAACTCTCCCTGATGGGGGCCGAGTAATGGCTTCTCCGTTATCGTTATTGATTGCCCTGCGCTTCAGCCGTGGACGGCGGCGCGGTGGGATGGTGTCGCTGATTTCGGTTATTTCGACCATCGGTATCGCGCTGGGCGTGGCGGTGTTGATCGTTGGCCTGAGCGCGATGAACGGCTTCGAACGCGAGCTCAATAACCGCATTCTGGCGGTGGTACCGCACGGTGAAATTGAGCCGGTAAACCAGCCGTGGAACAACTGGAACGAGGCGCTGGCGAAGGTTGAAAAGGTCAAAGGTATCGTTGCCGCGGCGCCTTATATTAACTTCACCGGGTTGGTGGAGAGCGGCAGCAACATGCGCGCAATTCAGGTGAAAGGCGTCGACCCGCAGCAGGAAAGCCGTCTCAGTTCGTTACCCAACTTTGTGCAGAACAATGCGTGGGCCAGCTTTAAAGCCGGCGAGCAGCAGGTGATCCTCGGTAAAGGCGTTGCCGATGCGCTGCACGTCAAGCAGGGCGACTGGGTGTCGATCATGATCCCTAACTCCGATGCCGAGCACCAGCTGCTGCAGCCAAAGCGCGTCAGGCTTCATGTTACCGGCATTTTGCAGCTCAGCGGCCAGCTCGATCATAGTTTTGCCATGATTCCCATGCAGGATGCGCAGCAGTACCTGGATATGGGCAGCAGCGTGACGGGGATCGCTATCAAAGTGACCGACGTGTTTCATGCCAATACGCTGGTACGCGATGCGGGCGAAGTGACCAACAGCTACGTTTACATCAAAAGCTGGATCGGTACCTACGGCTATATGTACCGGGATATTCAGATGATTCGCGCCATTATGTATCTGGCGATGGTGCTGGTGATTGGCGTGGCCTGCTTTAATATCGTCTCGACCCTGGTGATGGCGGTGAAAGATAAAAGCGGCGATATTGCGGTGCTGCGCACGCTTGGCGCAAAAGACGGGCTGATCCGCGCGATTTTCGTATGGTATGGTTTACTTGCCGGTTCGGTAGGTAGCCTGATTGGCGTGGCTATTGGCGTTATCTGCGCATTTAAGCTGACCGCAATCATTAACGGTATTGAGGATCTGATCGGGCATAAATTCCTCTCCGGCGACATCTATTTTATTGACTTCCTGCCGTCTGAACTGCACTGGCTGGACGTCGTTTACGTGCTGGTGACGGCACTGTTGCTGAGTTTGCTGGCCAGCTGGTATCCCGCCCGCCGCGCCAGCCGCATTGACCCGGCGAGGGTGCTGAGTGGCCAGTAATTTATCGTCATGGTCGGCGTTGCCGATCGGTAAAGAGGAATGGCTGAAATGTACTATGGATTTGACATTGGCGGCAGCAAAATAGCGCTGGGCGTATTTGATAACGCGCGGCGGCTGCAGTGGGAAAAACGCGTCGCCACGCCAAAAGAGAGCTATGAAGATTTTTTGCAAGCGGTAGAAGCGCTGGTGGCGGAGGCCGACCAGCGCTTCGGCTGTCAGGGTTCGGTGGGCATCGGTATTCCCGGCATGCCGGAGACGGAAGACGGTACGCTCTATGCCGCCAACGTCCCTGCCGCCAGCGGCAGACGGCTGCGGGCCGATCTGAGCGAACAGCTGGGGCGCGATGTGCGGCTTGATAACGACGCCAACTGTTTTGCCCTCTCCGAAGCGTGGGACGACGAATTTACCCAATACCCGCTGGTGATGGGGATGATCCTCGGCACCGGCGTTGGCGGCGGGCTGGTGCTCAACGGTAAATCGATTACCGGGCATCGCTATATAACCGGCGAATTCGGCCATATCCGCCTGCCGGTGGATGCGCTGGAAGTCGTAGGGCGCGATTTCCCGCTTACGCGCTGCGGCTGCGGCCAACTGGGCTGCATTGAAAACTACCTTTCCGGACGCGGCTTTGCCTGGCTGTACCACCATTTTTACCAACAATCCTTAACCTCACCCGAGATCGTCGCGCTCTGGCAGCAGGGCGACGCGAAGGCGCGCGAGCACGTTGAGCGCTACCTCGATCTGCTGGCGGTGTGCCTGGGCAATATTTTAACGATTGTCGACCCGGATCTGCTGGTGTTGGGCGGGGGATTGTCTAACTTTACAGCAATAACCGAAGGGCTGGCGCAGCGCCTGCCGCGACATCTGCTCCCCGTTGCCAGCGTGCCGCGCATCGAACGCGCGCGTCATGGCGATGCGGGAGGTATGCGCGGTGCGGCCTTCCTTCATCTGACTCATTAACGACAGAGGTAGCTATGCAGTCGCGCCGCTTACATCGATTAAGCCGATTTCGCCGCAATAAGCGTCGGTTACGAGACCGTCTGCGTCAGCGGATTTTCTTCGGCGAAGATAAGGAGACACCTGAAACGATGGAAAAACCAAGAGTCGTGGTGCTAACCGGCGCGGGTATTTCGGCGGAGTCGGGAATTAAAACCTTCCGCGCCGCCGACGGCCTGTGGGAGGAGCATCGGGTAGAAGACGTCGCCACGCCGGAAGGGTTCGCCCGCGACCCGGCGCTGGTGCAGGCGTTTTACAACGATCGCCGTCGTCAGCTGCAAAGCCCGGACATTGCGCCCAATGCGGCGCATCAGGCGCTGGCGCGGCTGGAAGAGAGACTGGGTGACCATTTTCTACTGGTGACCCAGAATATCGATAATCTGCACGAGCGCGCGGGCAACCGTCGGGTGATCCATATGCACGGCGAGCTGCTGAAGGTGCGCTGTTCGTGGAGCGGCCAGGTGGTGGCGTGGACCGGTGATGTGACGACGGAAGATAAGTGTCACTGCTGCCAGTTTCCCGCGCCGCTGCGCCCGCACGTGGTGTGGTTCGGCGAGATGCCGCTGGATATGGATGAAATCTACCTGGCGCTGGCGGAGGCGGATATCTTTATCGCCATCGGTACTTCCGGGCACGTTTATCCGGCGGCAGGGTTTGTCCATGAAGCGCGGCTGCAGGGCGCCCACACGGTTGAGCTAAATCTCGAACCAAGCCAGGTAGGCAGCGAATTTGCCGAGAAACACTATGGCCCGGCAAGCGAAGAAGTGCCGCGCTTTGTGGAAAAGCTGCTGAAACAGCTGGCCGGGTAGACGCAACCTCACCAATACCGCGTTACGGAAAACAGGAGTGGCTATGGATAGCCCATTAGCACTATCTGCTGCGATATTTTTGGCCGCAGTGGGGGTTGGCCTGTGGAGTCAGTATGGCCTGCCTCGTCTTTCTGATAGCAGAAATATTCTGTTCATCCTCTCTCTTATTCTCGGCGTCGTATCCGCGGCTTCCTGCCTGTTTCATCTGCTGTTTCTGATGATTGAGGGCCAGAGCGCGCAGGGCGGTTCGGCGTGGTTCGGGCCGCTTATCGTGCTGGGCGCGTTGTGGAAGCCGCTGAATGATATTGCGGGCAAGCTTGATGCTGTCTTAACGAAAAATCAGGGCAAGAAATAATCCCGGCTTTTGCCACCGCCCGGAAAAAGCGTACGGCAATCGCCTGGGCAGGCCGCTCATGAAATTCAGGACGCCTCGGCGCCCTTTATTCATAGCGCCTTCTGCATATTGATCACCGCCCGGGCATTAGATGCGCTGGTGGCCAGCACATCAATTACGCCGGTGCGCAGCGCGCCGAGGATCGCCGTTGCCTTGGTGCTTTCCGAAGCGATGGCGATCACGCACGGGATGGCGCGAAGCTGTTCAAGGCTCAGGCCGATAACCCGATCGTTCATCACCGTATCAACCGGTTTACCCTGAATATTGAAAAAACTATAGCCAGCGAGATCGCCCACTACGCCCTGTTCCTGGCGCGCAGTCGCAATTTCCTGTGGGGAGAACCAGCCGAGCTGCACCATAAAGCTATTTTCGTTCATATCGCCAAGGCCAATGATGGCTACATCCGCCTTGCTTGCCTGTTCGAGCGTGGCTTTAATCAGCCGGTTTTGCATAAACGCTGAGCGCAGTTCCGGCGTTTCGACATAGGCCGGGGCGTACAGCGTTTCGCTAAAACCGTTGAATTTACGCGCCAGGTTTCGACTGATGTGATCGGCATCGATCAGCTGGTTGTCGCGCTTGGTGCCGCCGATACCGCAAATAAAGCGACAGTTGCGCTCTGGAAAGATCCCCACGTGGTTGGCCACGGCGGCGACGTTGCGACCCTGCCCGACGGTCACGGTCATATCGCTTTTGAGGATCCCGGCGAGATAGTTGCTGACCAGCGCCGCGACCTGCTGGCGCTGTTCATCCTCGTCGTGATGGTCCAGGGCGATAAGCGCGCGCTTGATGCCGAAATGGGAGATAAACTGCTGCTCAATCTGGGAGCTGAAGACCGGGTGGTATTTCACGCTGATCTCGACAATCCCTTCGTGGCGAGCTTTTTTCAGCAACCGACCGACCTTAATGCGTGAGATCCCAAAGCGTTTTGCAATCTCTTCCTGGGTTTGCTCCTGATCGTAATAGGCCACGGCAATTTCTGTCAGCAGCGCATAATCTGAGTCTTGTTCAGTCATAGTTATCGCCTGGTGTTTCCATCTTTGATGTCTCCCTAATACTACTGCGCCTGAAGAATAAATTCCTCTGTAACGCGTTGAACAATGTCGCAATAGCCGTTGGCATCCCATGCCGCGCGGCCAATAAACAGTCCGTTAATGTCATCCTGCTGAAGCAGTTCTACGGCATTTTGCCGATTGACGCTACCGCCGTACAGCAGGGGAATGCGCCGTCCGATTTCTTCGCCGAAGGTCTCGCATAACGCCTGACGCAGCGCCCGGTGGATCTCTGCGGCCTGCTCCGGCGTCGCCGGCGTGCCGTGTTCGCCGATAGCCCATATGGGCTCATAGGCAACCAGAGTGTGTAAAACCTGCTGTTCATTCAGGCCATAAAGCGCGATTTTCATCTGCCGCACTACCGTTTCCCGTGAGACCTGCCAGCGTTTTTCATCGGCGCTGTCGCCGATACAGATCAGAGGTCGAAGGCCGTGACGCAGGGCGCGATGCACTTTTTGGTTAATGGCGGCGTCGGATTCATTGAACGCGCCGCGACGCTCGGAGTGACCAAGCTCGACCAGGGAGGCGCCGGTTTCAGCCAGCATGGCGGCGGAAATTTCACCGGTCCAGGCGCCGTTTTCCGCTTCATGCATATTCTGCGCGCCGGTCAGGCAGGGGATCTGATGCTGCTGTAGATACTGGCTGACGGGATAAATGGCGGTGAAAGGGGGAATAATAAACGGCTGGATTTTCGGATGCCTCACCTGCGGTAACCGCTGCGCCAGCGTTTCACAAAAGGCCATGGCTTGCGATAACGGTTTATTCATTTTCCAGCTGGTTCCTAACCAGATTTGTTCCATCTTGTTCTCCATAATAGGTAAATCAATAGCTTGTCGTGAAATGGCTTTCGCTTATGAGAGAGATTGAACTTTTTATCACCCAATGAACATATGTTAGATCACATTTTTTTATAAAATAAATCTATGGATTTTTTTATGTGATCTAAATCACCAATAACCTCTCAATCATCAGGTAATGTTTTGAGCATATGATTCACTATTGAACATATGAACAAACCGAACTTCACTACGAGAGGTCCACGATGTCACAAGAGAAAAAGCCCGTTGTCGCACTTACCATTGGCGATCCTGCCGGGATTGGTCCGGAGATTTCAGTCGCGACGATGATGGAGAAAAGCGTCTACGACGAGTGCAAACCTTTTTTGATTGGCTCAGCGCCGATTATCGCCAGAGCAATGAAAATCATGGGCTGTGATTTTCCGATTAACAAAATTAGCCATCCGCAGGAAGCTCGCTTCAGCTGGGGTACGGTGGACGTGCTGGAAACCGGTGAGTATGACTGCGAGAGCATTGAATGGGGCAAAGTGCAGAAGCTGGCGGGGCAGATGTCGCTGGACTATGTGCTGAAATCTATCGAACTGGGGAAAGCCGGCCTGATCGATGTGGTCTCTACCGCGCCGATTCATAAAGAAGCAATCAAGCTGGCGGGGTGTAAACTGCCGGGTCATACCGAGATCTATCAGGTTGAAACGCAATCCGATTATGGCCTGACCATGTTCCACGTTCATAACCTGCGGGTCTTCTTCGTGAGCCGTCATATGGCGCTTAAAGACGCCTGCGATTACGCCAATAAAGAGCGCGTTCTGGCCTGCGTGCAGCAGATCCACCATGAGTTTACCGCGCTGAATATCAAAAATCCGCGCATTGCGGTAGCCGCGCTGAATCCGCATGGTTCAGACAACGGCCTGTTTGGCCACGAAGAAGCCGATAATCTCATCCCGGCAGTCAAAGCGGCGCAGGAAATGGGGATTAACGCCATCGGCCCGGTGCCGGCAGATTCCGTCTTCCATCTGGGTAAACAGGGGCGCTATGACGCCATCCTCTCGCTTTACCACGATCAGGGGCATATCGCCTGTAAAACCCTCGATTTTGAGCGTTCCGTGACCATTACCTTTGGCCTGCCGTTTATGCGTAGCTCGGTAGACCACGGCACGGCGTTTGATATTGCCGGCACCGGTAAAGCGGGCACCGTCAGTATGCTGGAGTCCACGATGGCCGCGGTGAGCTACTGGAAAATGAAAAACCACTAATCGCTGAGGTTAATGCGAAGCAAAAGGGCAGAGAAATGGAAAAACATCTGTTAATTAGCAAAGGCTGTAAGGGCTGGGGCGGGCCGCTGACCATTAATATTAGCCAGGCGAAAAAGATTGCTTATATCACCGGGGGGATTTGTCCCCCGGTCGTTGAGCGCCTGAGCGAACTGACTGGCTGGCCTTCCGTCGACGTATTTAAAAACGGCGAGCCGCCGGAAGAGGAGATCGGCCTGATGGTTATCGACTGCGGCGGCACGCTACGCTGCGGTCTCTATCCCAAACGCGGTATTCCGACGATTAACCTCCATCCCACCGGTAAAAGTGGTCCGCTGGCGGAGTTTATTCATGAAGGGATCTACGTCTCCGGCGTGACGCCCGCCTGTATTGAAATGATCTGGCCGCAGGGGGAAGGCGGTAAGCTGGGGATCGTGGCCGACGATCTGACCGGTGCGACCACCGTCGGGGTGCTGCTGGCGCGTAGCGGGTTAAAAACCGCCGCGTTCTTCGATACTGAATCCTTCGCCCGCAATGAGGTGGAGTATCCGGCGATGGTCGTCAGCAGCGACAGCCGTCCTTTGCCGAAAGCGGAAGCCCAGCAGCAGGTCAGCGCCGCGGTGAAGCAGCTGCAGGCGCGCGGCGCGCACTACTTTACCAAGCGTATTGATACCACGCTGCGCGGCGGCATCGGCTTTGAAATTGATGCCATGCTGGAACAATTGCCGCTGGAAACGGTTGCCGTCGTCGTGCCGGCGATGCCGCAGTCGCGGCGTATTCTGGTTGGCGGCTATTCGGTAATTGACTCCGTCGCGCTTTCGCGAACCGATGTCGCACGCGATGTGCGTACTCCGGTTACCGAATCCTGGGTGCCGGGATTGCTGGCGGCGCAGACCCATCATCAGGTCGGACATATCGCGCTGGCCTCGGTGATGAAAGGCGAGGAGCAACTGCAGCGGGATCTCCAGGAACAGCAGCAGCGCGGCGTGCGGGTGATCGTCGTCGATGCGATTACTGTTGACGATGTCGATGCGATTGCCGGGGCGGTGGTGGCGCTGAACTGGAACGTGCTGGCAGTCGACCCGGGGCCTTTTACCGAGCGGCTTGCGGTCCGTCGTGGCCTGATGCGGGAAGCGCGCAGCAGCGCGACAGCGTCGTCAGGGGCGGAAAACCCGCGCGGTTCGATTCTGGTGGTTGCCGGTAGCGCCACGCCGGTGACCAAAAAGCAGCTTCAGCATCTGATCGCTAATGATGAAAGAGTGTGTCACATCCCTGTTGATGCCGAACTGCTGGTTGACAGGAAAAACGCCGCTGAAATCGAAGTGAATCGCGTGGTGCAGCATGCCCGGCAGTGCGTGCCGGCGCAGCAGAACGCTATCTTCGTTTTTGAATCCGCGTTAACCGGGCGGCTGCTGAATCTTCAGGAAGAAGAGCAGCGCTTTGGGCTGGCCCACGGACAGGCTGCGGAAAATATTAACCAGGGACTGGGGAATATTGTTCGTGAAGTGCTTAACTGCGCAGCCGGAGAAATTAAAGGCCTGTATATGACCGGCGGCGATACGATGGTGAATGTTCTTAAAGAGCTTGGCGCTACCGGCATTGAAATGATTGACTACGTGATACCGCAAACCGATATGGTGCGTATTATCGGCGGCGATTATGCGGGATTGATTTGCGTCGGCAAAGGCGGTTTAACCGGACCAGAAGATATTATTAGTACAATTGTTGAAAGAATTTATAAAGAAGCGCAGCTATAACCCACAGGTCATATAAATAAAAAGCGACGTAATGGTCGTCCGGGTAGTATTGCGTCGTTATCTCTGTTAAATCATAATTTATGAGTTACCCTATGAACATAAATATATTAGAGAAGATGAATAAGGTGCCAGGCGGTTTAATTATTATTCCGTTGCTTGTGGCGATTCTTATTAATACCTTTGCTCCAGAAGTCCTGGGCATCGGCGGCCCGACGACCGCATTATTCAAAGTCGGTTCCAGCGCAATGATGGGGATTTTTCTGCTGATTTGTGGTACCTCGATCAATATCCGCCAGGCCGGCCTGCCGCTCTATAAAGGCGCGGTGCTGTTGTTGCTGAAATGCCTCGCCGGCGCGCTGGCCGTATGGGTGGCCGGGGCGATGTTTGGCCCCAACGGTTTCCTCGGTATTTCGACCCTGGCGCTGATTGCCTGTTTAACCAGCTCCAACAGCTCGCTATATATCGCGCTGTGCAGCAACTACGGCGATGCCAGCGATGCCGGGGCGATCTCCGTCTTCTGCGTCAAGGATGGGCCCTTTGTTACCATGATGGTGCTGGGGGTCAGCGGCCTGGCCAATATTCCTTTCGCCGCGCTGCTATCGATGCTGATCCCACTGCTGATTGGTATGCTGTGGGGCAACCTTGATGAGCGTTTCAAACAGCTGTGTGCCGCCGCTCAGCCGCTGATTATCATTATTATGTCGTTTGCCATCGGCGCCAATTCCAGCATTAACACGGTCTTTACCGCCGGACTGTCCGGGATCCTGCTTGGCATTATCTCTGCGCTAACCGGCATTGTGTTCTATTTTATCTACAACCTGTTCCTGAAGAAGAAAACCGCGCTGGGCGCCGCGCTGGGGACGACCGCCGCCAGCTCTGCGCTGACGCCGGCAATGGTGGCTCAGGCCGATCCCTCGCTGGCGATGTACGTGGATGCCGCGACCGCGCAGCTGGCGACGGCGAGCATCATCACCATGATTACCGCGCCGATACTGGTGGCCTGGTTTGATAAGCGTCTGAAAAAGCGCGCGCCGAGGGTTGAACCGGTAAAAGAAGAAACCAGTGAAGAGAAAGTGACATTATCTTCGCCTGCCACCAAAGGGAACAAATAATATGACTGCGCCGTTGTATTCATTACTTATCACGGCTGTCGGGAAATATGTCAAAGACTATCTACAGGAGCATCAGCTGATTTTATTTTCTGAATCCGTTCCTGACGATATTGCGATGTATTGCGCCGTACATCAGAGCAGTGAGCTGACAGCTGAATTGGCACCTGGGCAGATAATGAAAATAAATGAGACTATTTATCGAGTCACGGCGGTAGGTGGTGTTGCAACGGCAAATTTAAAACAGCTTGGCCATATCACTTTAAAATTTGATGGCGCTGCCACCGCTGAATTACCGGGGATGGTGCATCTCAATGGTGACGTCCCCCAGGCTATTCAGCGTGGCGACCAAATCTTTTTCTATCCGGAACTAAATTAAGACGTACAGCTAAATTAAGGAAATTATCATGAAAACAATCGCTATTGGTGCGGATGATGCCGCCTATGCTTTTCGCGACGCTATCGTCGCTTATCTGAATGGGCAGGGAATTAAGGTCGCGGATTACAGCAGCGATAAACGCCAGGGCAGCATGGTCTACCCGGATGTTGCGCACGCGGTGGCAATGTCAATAAAGCAGGGCGAGCACGATCGCGGCATCCTGATTTGCGGCACCGGTATTGGAATGAGCATTGTGGCGAATAAAGTGCCGGGGATACGAGCCGCCCAATGCCACGATACTTTCTCCGCCGAGCGGGCGCGCAAAAGTAATAACGCGCAGATTATCACTCTTGGCGCGCGCGTGATTGGCCCGGAGCTGGGCAAAAAAATTATTCAGGCCTGGCTTGAATCCGAATATGAAGGCGGCGGCTCCGCGTCGAAAGTGGAGCGTATCGACTATTACGAACACCAGCACGCCAGAGATTAATATCCGCAGTCGTAATATAAGGAACAGACTATGAGCCAGTTAGACGAACTGAAAAAATACACCACGGTGGTTGCCGACACCGGCGATATCGAATCGATTAAAAAATTTGCCCCGCAGGATGCGACTACCAACCCTTCACTGGTGCTGAAGGCCGCGCAGCTCCCGCAGTATCAGGCGCTCATTGCCGACGCCATCGGCAAGGCGCGTCGGCAGGGCGGCAGCCCGGAAACGCAGCTGATAAACGCCTGCGATCAGGTGGCGGTGGATATCGGTACCGAGGTGCTGCGTCATGTGCCCGGGCGTATTTCTACCGAAGTCGATGCCCGTTTTGCCTGGGATCGCGGGATGTGCGTGTCGAAGGCGCGCAAGCTTATTCAGATGTATGAAAAGAACGGCGTCGGGCCGGAACGCATCCTCATCAAACTTGCCGCCACGTGGGAGGGGATTCGCGCCGCAGAGGAGCTGGAACAAAGCGGTATCAACTGTAACCTGACCCTGCTGTTCTCCTTTGCCCAGGCGCGGGCCTGCGCCGAAGCGGGCGTCTTTTTAATCTCGCCGTTTGTGGGGCGTATTTACGACTGGTATCAGAAAAACCAACCGCAGTCGGAGTATCAGGTCGACAGCGATCCGGGTGTGGTTTCCGTGCGCCAGATTTATCAGTACTACAAATCGCACGGCTACGACACCGTGGTGATGGGGGCCAGCTTCCGCCGTATCGAGCAGATCCAGGCGCTGGCAGGTTGCGATCGCCTGACTATCTCCCCGGCGCTGCTTGATGAACTGGCCGCCAGTGAAGGGACGCTGAGTCGCCAGCTGGCGCCCGGCTGCGTGACGGAAACCCGCCCCAGCCCGATGACTCAGGCGGAGTTCCTCTGGCAACATCATCAGGATCCGATGGCGGTGGAAAAACTGGCGGAAGGTATCCGCCTGTTCGCGGTCGATCAGGTCAAACTGGAAAATCAGATTCAGCAGATGCTGTAAGGGCAGGAAAAGAGACTTATGAATACCACAAAAACCACCCGCAGCCTGTGCGCCAACGCGCTGCGAGCCCTGAGCATGGACGCAGTACAGAAAGCCAAATCCGGCCACCCGGGTGCCCCGATGGGTATGGCTGACATTGCCGAAGTCCTGTGGCGTGATTTCCTGAACCATAATCCGCAGAACCCGTCCTGGGCCGATCGCGACCGCTTCGTGCTGTCCAACGGTCACGGCTCGATGCTGATCTACAGCCTGCTGCACCTCACCGGCTACGATCTGCCAGTCGAAGAGCTGAAGAACTTCCGTCAGCTGCACTCCAGAACCCCGGGCCACCCGGAAGTGGGCTACACCGCGGGCGTGGAAACCACTACCGGACCGCTGGGGCAGGGCATTGCGAATGCGGTGGGGATGGCGATTGCGGAGAAAACCCTGGCGGCGCAGTTCAACCGCCCGGGCCACGACATTGTTGACCACTTCACTTATGCGTTCATGGGCGACGGCTGCATGATGGAAGGTATCTCTCACGAGGTATGCTCCCTGGCCGGTACCCTGAAACTGGGCAAGCTGGTGGCGTTCTATGACGACAACGGCATCTCCATCGACGGTCACGTCGAAGGCTGGTTCACCGATGACACCGCGAAGCGTTTTGAAGCCTACGGCTGGCACGTTGTTCGTGGCGTTGACGGCCACGATGCTGACTCGATTAAACGCGCGGTAGAAGAAGCGCGTGCGGTCACCGACAAACCGTCCCTGCTGATGTGCAAAACCATCATCGGTTTCGGTTCGCCGAACAAAGCTGGTACCCACGACTCCCACGGCGCGCCGCTGGGCGACGCGGAAATCGCGCTGACCCGCGAAGCGCTCGGCTGGAAACACCCGGCGTTTGAAATCCCGTCTGAAATCTATGCCCAGTGGGATGCGAAAGAAGCCGGTCAGGCGAAAGAGTCCGCGTGGAACGAGAAATTCGCCGCCTACGCCAGAGCCTTCCCGCAGGAAGCAGCAGAATTCACCCGCCGTATGAAAGGCGAGATGCCGGCTGATTTCGACGCGAAAGCGAACGAATTCATCGCGAAGCTGCAGGCTAACCCGGCGAAAATCGCCAGCCGTAAAGCGTCGCAGAACGCCATTGAAGCCTTCGGCCCGCTGCTGCCTGAGTTCCTCGGCGGCTCCGCTGACCTGGCGCCAAGTAACCTGACCCTGTGGTCCGGCTCCAGGGCTATCAACGAAGACGCTGCCGGTAACTATATCCACTACGGCGTGCGTGAATTCGGTATGACCGCGATTGCCAACGGTATCGCCCTGCACGGCGGTTTCCTGCCGTACACCTCCACCTTCCTGATGTTCGTCGAGTACGCGCGTAACGCGGTACGTATGGCGGCGCTGATGAAGCAGCGTCAGGTGATGGTCTACACCCACGACTCCATCGGTCTGGGCGAAGACGGCCCGACGCACCAGCCGGTTGAGCAGGTGGCTTCCCTGCGCGTCACCCCGAACATGTCCACATGGCGTCCGTGCGACCAGGTGGAATCCGCCATCGCGTGGAAATACGGCGTAGAGCGTCAGGACGGCCCGACCGCGCTGATCCTCTCCCGTCAGAACCTGGCGCAGCAGGAGCGCACCGAAGAGCAGCTGGCGAACGTCGCCCGCGGCGGCTACGTGCTGAAAGATTGCGCGGGCCAGCCGGAGCTGATCTTCATCGCCACCGGCTCTGAAGTGGAGCTGGCGGTTGCCGCTTACGAAAAACTGACTGCCGAAGGCGTGAAGGCGCGCGTGGTTTCCATGCCGTCCACCGACGCGTTCGACAAGCAGGATGCGGCTTACCGTGAAACGGTGCTGCCGAAAGCGGTCTCTGCGCGCGTGGCCATCGAAGCGGGTATCGCCGACTACTGGTTCAAATACGTGGGCCTGAACGGCGCGATCGTTGGCATGACCACCTTCGGTGAGTCAGCGCCGGCGGAGCAGCTGTTTGAAGAGTTTGGCTTCACCGTGGACAACGTTGTCGCGAAAGCGAAAGCGCTGCTGTAGTCCTTTCCCCCTTCCCGGGGGCGGCGCGGTAAAGCCGCGCCTTGCCCGGGCTACGGGGCCAGCGCGGTCGGGTAGTCCGGACCGGTGCGCGGCACCGCCAGCGGGAAAAGAATCTGGCTTCACCGTAGACAACGCGGTTGCCAGAGTAAAAGCACTGTTGTTATTTTCGACCGTTAAAATCCGGCCCCTCATCGCTGTCTGGTGGGAGGGCCGTTATAATGTTGATTGTCTATTTCACATATATGTAACGTTGTGATTAACAAAACAGTATCAGACAGACATTTGTGGCATGTTTCTTAACTCGGACAACAGAGAAGGAATAACACCATGGCCACTGAGTATGTTGACTACCTGATCCTCGGCGACGAGCATCACGGCGAAATCCATCGGGATATTAAAAGCCACTCTCTGCGAGTCCGTTCGAAATACGCCGCCGGTTCCGGCAGGGGAGACGCTTCTGCTGCGCAGCCGAAAATGGCGAACTACAAAGTACATGAATATCCGGCGCAGGATGGGCGATTTTATCTGGTGGCGACCAACTATTCGCTGGCCGATTTTGACGTTGAGGAAGCGCTAATAAAGTCGAGAATACATCCGCTGAGAAGCTAGCGGCGGTCCTCCCGAAGAGGCCGGGTAATGCTACCCGGCCTGTGAGATGATTAACGACCCGCTTTTAGCTTCTGATAATACTCTTCATAAAGCGTGCTGGCGCTGCCGACATCGTTCTGCCATTCGCCTTTCTGAATCGTCGCGGCGTCCGGATAGAGTGATTTATCATTGGCGACCTCCGGGCTCAGCATTTTACGCGCGGCCAGGTTTGGCGTCGGGTAACCGATAGTTTCTGCAACCTGTTTGGCCACTTCCGGGCGCAGCAGGAAGTTGATCAGCTTCAGCGCGCCGTCGACGTTTTTGGCATTGGCCGGAATCGACAGGCTATCCATCCAGAAGATGCCGCCTTCTTTTGGCCACACGACTTCCAGCGGCGTACCGGCCTGACGCGCAACCCACGCGGAGCCATTCCACACCATGCCGAGATTTACCTCGCCTTCCATATACGGGTTCGCCGGGTTATCGGAGTTGAACGCCGCGACGTTCGGCATCAGTTTTTTCAGCTCGTTATAGGCCGCTTCAATCTCTTTCGGATCGGTAGTATTGCCGGAGTAGCCCAGTTTACGCAGCGCGACCTGGAACACTTCGCGCGCGTCGTCGGTCAGCAGCAGGCTGCTCTTATACTCTGGCTTCCATAGATCCGCCCAGCTGGTAACGGTTTTCGGATCGATCTCATCGCTATTGATTCCGATGGCCGTCGCGCCCCAGATGTACGGAATCGAGTAATCGTTATTCGGGTCGAACGGTTTATTGAGCATTTCAGGATCGAGATTGCCGAAGTTGCTCAGCTTGCTCTTATCGATCTTCTGCAGCATGCCCTCTTTACGCATTTTGTCGACGAAGTAGGTGGAAGGTACCACCAGGTCATAAGCGCCGTCTTTATAGGTTTTGAGCTTGGCATACATGGTTTCGTTCGACTCGTAGGTCGAATAGATCACCTTGATGCCGGTCTCTTTGGTGAATTGCTCCAGCAGCCCCGGCGGGACATATTCGGTCCAGTTGTAGAAATAGAGCGTTTTGCTATCGTCCGCGTGCGCGGCGCTCATCCCGATTGCCAGAGCGCCCGCAGCGAGCAGGTGGCGTGACCATTTTTTCATTTTAACGTCCCCTGAGTTTTATCACGTGCAATTATCTGGCTGGCAATGACCATCACCAGCGACAGAACCAACAGAATCGTCGCCAACGCATTGACCTCTGGCGATACCCCAACTTTGACCATCGAATAGATCTTCAGCGGCAGGATCTCATAGCCCGGCCCGGTTACAAACGAAGAGACCACCACATCATCCATCGACAGGGTGAAGCTCAGCAGCCACCCTGCAGCCACGGCGGGCAGCGCCAGCGGCAAAATGATCTTTCGCAGAATCGTCATTTCGCTGGCGCCGAGATCTTTCGCTGCTTCCAGCATCCGCACGTCAAAACCTTTCAGGCGCGAAAACACCGTGACCACCACGAAGGGCAGGCAAAAGGTGATGTGGGAAAACAGCAGCGACCAGAATCCCAGCTGAATACCGATCAGCATAAACAGCACCAGCAGCGAAATCGCCATCACGATATCCGGGGACATCATCACCACAAACAGCATCCCGCTGACGAACGGCTTGCCGCGAAAGCGATAGCGGTACAGCGCGACGGCGGTCAGCGATCCGATAAGCGTAGCGAAAGTCGCCGACAGCACCGCCATGGTCAGCGAGTGCTGCGCTGCCTGCAGCAGACTGTCGTTATTCATCAGCAGGCTATACCAGTTGGTGGTAAAACCCTGCCAGTTAATGCCGAAGCGCGAACTGTTAAACGAGTTAACGATCAGGATAATAATGGGAATGTAGAGATACGCGTAAATAGCGGTCATAAAGCCGCCGCGCAGCAGTCGACCGATCATTCCAGCTCCACCTTTTTATTCAGTAAACGCGCTGCGCGCCAGTAAATCAGCAGCATCAGGCCCATCACCAGCGTTAGCGTAATGCTGGTCGCCGCACCGAACGGCCAGTCGCGGATGTTGAGGAACTGGCTCTTAATGACGTTACCAATCAGTAGGTTTTTCGCGCCGCCCATCAGGTCAGACACGTAGAACAGCCCCATTGCCGGAAGCATCACCAGCAGGCAGCCGGCAATAATGCCCGGCATGGTCAGCGGAATGATGATGCGGATAAAGGTTTGTAGTTTATTGGCGCCGAGATCTTTCGCCGCTTCCAGCAGCGGACGATCGAGCTTTTCGATGCTGGAGTAGAGCGGCATCACCATAAACGGCAGCAGAATATAGACCAGGCCGATAATGACCGCCGATGGCGTATACATGATGCGCAGCGGCGTATCGATGACGCCCAGCCATAATAAAAATTCGTTCAGATAGCCCTTGGTGCTGAGGAAAATTTTCAGTCCGTAGATACGAATCAGCGAATTGGTCCAGAACGGCACAATCAGCAGAAACAGCATCAGCGGGCGTACTTTCTCCGGCAGCCTTGCCAGAAACCAGGCGAAAGGGTAGCCAAGCGCCAGACAGGCCAGGGTCGCCATGAACGCCATATTCAACGAATGCAGCAGCACGTCGTAGTAGAGCGGATCGAGCAGGCGCGCGTAGTTATCCAGCGTAAAGACCAGCTTGACGAAGTTGGTATCGTCGCGGGTCAGAAAGCTGGTGGCGATAATCATCAGGTTGGGCAGAAAGACAAACAGCACAAGCCAACCCACGATGGTGGCAATCACCACATTCTGGAATTTACTGGTGTTCTTCATCGGCCAGCACAACCTCCCAGCTTTCTACCCAATTAATGGCCATTTTCTGGTCGAGAGAGTGGTCAAAATCAGGGTCGTCTTCATTGAAGAATTCGCTGACCATGACCATTTTGCCGTTTTCCAGTTCGACCACCGATTCCAGCGTCATTCCTTTATAGTTGCGTTCGCGGATATAGCCTATCAGGCCATCGGCTTCATTACTGTGGTGGATCTCATCAACGCGCAGGTCTTCCGGGCGCAGCAGCACGTTGAGCCGCTGGCCTTTTTCAACGGCGAAGTTGACGTAAATATTGCATTCGCGGCCTTCTACGCTGGCGCGCACCCGCTGCTCGTCAATCCGCTCGATGACCGTGGCGTTGAAGATGTTGATTTCGCCAATAAAGCTGGCGACAAACAGGTTTTTCGGCTCTTCATAGATTTCGCGCGGCGTGCCGTCCTGCTCGATTTTGCCATCGCGCATCACCACGATACGGTCGGACATGGTCAGCGCCTCTTCCTGATCGTGGGTGACGAAGACGAAGGTGATGCCGAGTTTACGCTGCAGCGCCTTCAGCTCGTTCTGCATCTGTTTACGCAGTTTATAATCAAGCGCTGAGAGGGATTCATCCAGCAGCAACAGGCGCGGTTTGTTAACCACCGCGCGGGCAATCGCCACGCGCTGCTGCTGTCCGCCGGAAAGCTGATGCGGTTTGCGCTGGGCGAACTCTTCAAGCTGCACCATTCGCAGGGCGTCGTGGACGCGGGGAGCGATTTCCGCCGCCGGGGTTTTCTGCATCCGCAGGCCGAAGGCGACGTTCTCAAACACCGTCATGTGCGGAAAGAGCGCATAGCTTTGAAAGACGGTGTTCACGTGGCGGTTTTCCGCCGGGATATGGGTGATATCTTGATCTTCGAGATGGATTCGGCCGCTATCGACGGTTTCCAGTCCGGCGATAAGACGAAGAACGGTTGTTTTACCGCAGCCAGAGGGGCCAAGCAGGGTGAGAAACTCACCGTTGTTGATGGTCAGATTGAGGCCGGAGATTACCGTTTTACCATCAAAGCTTTTGCGAATTTCCGTCAGCTGAACCAGCGGAGAACGCGAACGCGGTTGTATATTCAATTTTTGACTCTGTCCCATGTAGACGCAGCGGAAAGCTTACCGATGCGGGGTTTGTGGTTAACCACCTTTGGGTTTGCACATAAAATAATAAGGCCGAGCATTCTACGGCAAACGCCTGTAATCGCCAATGATTGATGCGCCATGATGAGCTACCTTTACAACATTATCGTTCGAAATGTATTAAATTCTCATTTGCCGGGCTAAAAATGACCTGACGCAATATTTGTCTTTTCCGGCTTATCAATAATGTTGTCACAAAAGAAGAGGGTGGCTACATGGATAAATTGCTTGAGCGTTTTTTGCAGTACGTTTCTTTGGACACGCAGTCGAAGCCTGGCGTGCGGCAGGTACCGAGCACGGAAGGACAGTGGAAGCTGTTACGGCTGCTTCAGGCGCAGCTTGAAGAAATGGGACTCGTGAACGTGACGCTGAGTGAAAAAGGGACGGTCATGGGCACCCTGCCAGCTAACGTTGCGGGCGATATTCCGGCGATTGGCTTTATTTCCCACGTCGACACGTCGCCTGACTTCAGCGGCAAGAACGTCAATCCGCAGATCGTAGAAAACTATCGCGGCGGTGATATCGCACTCGGTATTGGCGATGAGGTGCTTTCGCCGGTGATGTTCCCGGTACTGCACCAGCTGCTGGGGCAGACGCTGATTACCACCGATGGTAAAACGCTGCTCGGCGCCGATGATAAAGCCGGTATCGCGGAGATCATGACCGCGCTGGCGACGTTGAAGGCGAAGGAGATTCCCCACGGCGATATCCGCGTGGCCTTTACGCCGGACGAAGAGGTGGGCAAAGGGGCGAAGCATTTCGATGTCGCCGCGTTTGATGCCCGCTGGGCCTATACCGTCGACGGGGGCGGCGTGGGCGAACTGGAGTTTGAGAACTTTAACGCCGCGTCGGTTACGATTAAGATCGTGGGCAATAATGTGCATCCTGGCACCGCGAAAGGGGTGATGGTCAATGCCCTGTCGCTGGCGGCGCGTATCCATGCCGAGGTGCCTGCTGACGAAGCGCCGGAAACCACCGAAGGCTATGAGGGCTTCTATCATCTGGCCAGTATCAAAGGCACGGTGGATCGCGCCGACATGCACTACATCATCCGCGACTTTGACCGTAAGCAGTTTGAAGCCCGCAAGCGCAAAATGATGGAGATCGCCAAAAAGGTCGGCAAAGGGCTGCATCCGGATTGTTATATTGAGCTGGTCATCGAAGACAGCTATTACAATATGCATGAGAAGGTGATGGCGCATCCGCACGTGGTGGAGATTGCCCGTCAGGCGATGGTGGATTGCCAAATCGATCCGCAGATGAAGCCGATTCGCGGCGGTACCGACGGCGCCCAGCTCTCCTTTATGGGGCTGCCGTGCCCGAACCTGTTTACCGGCGGCTATAACTACCACGGCAAGCATGAGTTTGTGACGCTCGAAGGCATGGAGAAGGCGGTGCAGGTGATTGTGCGTATCGCCGAGCTAACGGCAAAACGAGGCGCGTAACGTACAGGCCCGGTAAGGCGTTAGCCGCTACCGGGCGAACCGAAGACTTAGTCCTCAAAGAACCAGTAGCCGCTGTTGACCAGCGCGGCCAGCAGGGCGAGGAAGGAGGGATCTTCCAGCGCATCGCCAAGATGCTCTGCATTGAGCGTCAGGTGGGTTGCCAGCGCGTCCAGCGCCGGGCGGTGCGGAGAGTTAATTTTCTCGCCATTGACGAACACCTCACCATCAATTCGCAGCACGCGCAGGCCGCCGAGACGTGTCAGCTTATCCCCCTGCTGCAGGGCATCGTAAATCTCATCCGGCTGGTACGGCGGCTCCGGCGGCGCCACGTCCAGCTCGTGGCGGGACTGAGTAATAAATTCGCCAAACCACTGCTTAAAGTGCTCTGGCTGATTAATTAATCCCAGCATCATATCGCGCAGGCGGTCCAGCTCGACGGGCAGAATATCCGCAGGATGCTCGCGCGACGGCACGTCCGGGTCGGCGTAGCGCTGGCTACCCAGTTCACGCTGCAGAATATAATCGGCAAAGCCGCTGAACAGCTCGCGGGCGTTAGGCGCGCGATAGCCGACCGAATAGTTGAGCGAGTTTTCCAGCGAGTAGCCTTCGTGCGGGAACCCCGGTGGGATATAGAGAATATCGCCGGGCTCCATCTCTTCATCGATAATGGCTTCAAACGGGTCGACCTGCAGCAGGTCCGGGTGCGGACAATGTTGCTTCATCGGCACCTTTTCGCCCACGCGCCAGCGGCGGCGACCGGTACCCTGAATGATAAACACGTCGTATTGGTCGAGATGCGGGCCGACGCCGCCTCCCGGAACGGAAAACGAGATCATCAGATCGTCAATGCGCCAGTCGGGAAGGGCGCGGAACGGGTGCATCAGCGCCGCCGTCGGCTGGTGCCAGTTATTGACCGCCTGTACCAGCAGCGACCAGTTATTTTCGCTCAGATGGTCGTAGCTCTCAAACGGACCGTGGCTGACCTGCCATTTACCGTCCTGATGACTGACCAGGCGACTGTCGACTTCGCTCTCCATCGCCAGTCCGGCCAGCTCGTCCGGGCTTAACGGATCGACGAAATTAGCAAAGCCCCGTTTCAGCACTACCGGGCGTTTTTGCCAGTAGCGTTCGATAAAGTCGGGCCAGTTAAGCGTTAATTGATAATCCATATTTATATTCCACAGCAGGTGTCTGTCAGGGATTATAACGGATGCGGCACCAGCATGATGCAGGTGCCGTTAAAAAACCGACTGTTTTAGCTCTCTTTATCTTCCAGGGCCTGGCGGCCAAAAATAACTTCCATGCAGGCGCCGCCGAGCAGGCTCTCTTCGGCGAGAATTCGACCATCGTACTGGGCAACGATATCTCGCGCGACGGAGAGCCCCACGCCCTGGCCGGGACGCAGCGTGTCGGCGCGCTGGCCGCGATCGAATACCGCGCTGCGCATCGTGTGGGGGATCCCGGGGCCATCATCCTCTACGAGGATGTGTAAATGGTTGTCGTTGGTCTGACGGACGGAGACTTCGACAAACTCCAGACAGTATTTGCAGGCGTTATCAAGCACGTTGCCCATCACTTCCATAAAATCATTCTTTTCGCCGACAAAACTGATTTCCGGCGAAATATCCAGGCTAATATTCACGCCTTTGCGCTGGTAAACTTTATTCAGCGCCGAGGTCAGGCTATCGAGCAGCGGAGCGATGGGATGCAGCTCGCGACTTAGCAGCGACCCGCCGCTGCGCATGCTGGCACGGTGCAGGTAGTAGCCGATCTGCTGCGAGATACGGCTAATCTGCTCCAGCATTACCGGCTCTGCTTCGTTGACGCTGAGCTTCTCGCCGCGCATGGAGCGTAAGGTGCTCTGCATCACTGCGAGAGGCGTTTTCAGGCTATGGGTCAGGTCGGTCAGGGTAGTGCGGTATTTGTCATAACGCTCGCGTTCGCTTTTCAGCAAACGGTTGAGGTTGCTGACCAGCCGCGTAAGCTCCCGGGTGGTGTTGGGATTGAGCAGTTCACGGTGATGCTCCTCCAGTTCGCGCACTTCTTTGGCCAGCGATTCAATAGGGCGCAAACTCCACCATGCCGCCACCCACAAAAGCGGGATCACCAGCAGCAGGTTGGCCGCCAGTACGTAGATAAACCAACTCCATACCATATACGAGCGCTTGAGCTCCACCGGTATGGTGTCGACAACCACGATGCTGAGCTGCGGCATGGTGCTGGTGGCCGGATAGATATTGATCGCCACCGAGTGGGTCATTTCGGAGCTGTCGTCCTCTTCCCGAATGGCATTCAGCTGCTGTTGGATCTCATGATTGTTGTGCTGCAGCATGCTGCTGCTGTCCACGTCGGCCTCAATTTCATGAAAGCCGTTGTTTTTGAGCCATTCCGGTTGGATACGCTTCACCAGCCAGGGAACATCGCGCTGCGCCCATAATAACCGACCGTGAGCGTCGTAAATCAGCGTCACCGTCGGACTTTGCATATTGAGGTTGTCGGGAATATCAACGTCGATGGCGTTGTTTTCCCACTTCGCCAGCATATAGAACAGGTTGCTCTCGCCGCGCAGCAGGCGGAAGGTGGTTTTATCAAAGCTTACGCTATAGCCGACCAGCGCGACCATGCCATAAGACAGCGATAGGATCAGCACCACGGCGGCCGTCGCCAGCAGAAAGCGGACGCGTAACGATAGCGGTAAAATATGCCGCAACAGCCCTTTCATCCGCGCAGTTCGAACAGATAGCCCTGGCCGCGCACGGTGGTAATCACATCCTGCGGATACTCAGCCTGGATTTTTTTACGCAATCGTCCCATCAGCACATCGATGGTATGGCTTTCGCGCAGCTCGGCGTCGGGATAGAGCTGCAGCATCAATGAATCTTTGCTGACTACTTTGCCCCGGTTACGGATCAGGGTTTCCATAATGGTGTATTCAAACGCCGTCAGCTTGATGGGCTGGTCATTAACCGACAGCTCGCGACGCGATAAATCTACCTGGAATGGCGGTATTGAGATCACCTGCGATGCGAGGCCGCTGTTGCGCCGCAGAAGCGCCTGCATACGCGCGGCGACCTCTTCGATGTGAAACGGCTTGGTGACGTAGTCATCTGCTCCGGCGCTCAGCACCTCGACTTTATCTTGCCAGCCTTCACGCGCGGTGAGGACCAGAACCGGTACCGATACGTCGTGGCTGCGCCAGCGGCGAATCAGCGAGAGGCCGTCTTCATCCGGCAGGCCAAGATCGACAATGGCGATGTCCGGAACGTGTTCACCCAGATAGTAATCCGCTTCCTTTGCGTCTTCCGCCGCATCTACCTGATGGCCAAGCTCCTGTAGCTGAACTTTCAGGTGATGGCGCAGCAGAGCGTTATCCTCAACCACGAGTACGCGCATGCCCGTTCTCCATTTTATTTATGATTTGAATAGTTTAGCGCTAATTATACACCTTTAATATAAACAGCTGTTAAATAAAGAATTTTATTTAATTTTTTGTACCTTAGCCTCATGAAAATTCAACGGTAATCCGTCCTCGGCCATCGGCGTCATCACGGGAACCGGGCGCTGCGTACGTTTATCGATCAGTACCGAGTGGCGTTCGCCATCGGCAAAGAGATGCTGCTCTCCCCACTGGCGTAGCGCAACGACGACAGGGAACAAGCGCTGGCCTTTTTCCGTCAGTACGTATTCCTGATAGGCCGTGCCGTCTGAGGCGGATTGGGTAGTGAGAATACCCGAGTTTAGCAATTTGTGCAGACGGTCGGAGAGAATATTACGCGCTATACCAAGGCTTCGCTGGAAATCGCTGAAGCGACTGGTGCCATCAAAGGCATCGCGCACAATCAACAGCGACCAGCGGTCGCCGATAATATCCACGCTTCGGGCGACGGGGCAGGTTGTGTTTTCCCTGTTTTCTGATGAGGACACAGGCGCTCCTGAGGAGATGGCAAACTAGTTGCATTTTAAAACTTCATGCTCCAGACTGCAATGAGTTTTGTTTTGAAACCAGAATGCTCCAGGGGGGAAGGATGAAAGCGACATTATTATCGCCATCGCCAGAGGGGCCGCCAACGGTCATGCCGCGTAGTCTGGTGCTGCTGTTTGCTATCGCCAGCGGCCTGAGCGTGGCAAATGTTTATTACGCACAACCGCTCCTTGATGCCCTGGCGCGCGATTTTGCGATCGGCCACGCCGCGATCGGTGGCGCGATCGCGGCAACTCAGCTTGGCTGCGCGCTGGCTTTGTTATTGCTGGTACCGCTGGGAGACAGGCTGAATCGCCGCCGACTGATGGCGACGCAGGTGATATTACTGATCGCTGCGCTATTTGCCGTCAGTCTGGCAACATCGACAGTAATGCTGTTAGCCAGCATGCTTGCCGTTGGTCTGCTGGGTACCGCCATGACGCAGGGGTTGATTGCTTATGCCGCAAGCGCGGCCGCCCCCTCTGAACAGGGCAGGGTAGTGGGCGCAGCGCAAAGCGGGGTCTTTATTGGATTGCTGCTGGCGCGGGTATTTTCGGGAAGCATCAGCGATCTATTCGGCTGGCGTGGGGTATATATCTTTGCCGCTTTGCTGATGTTAGGCATCGCGCTTCCCCTGTGGCGTCGTCTGCCGGTACTGGCGGTTGCATCGCGCCCACTGAGCTATCCTCAGCTGCTGATATCCATGCTGGCGCTGCTGCGTCAGGAGAAAAACCTGCAGGTGCGAGGCATGCTGGCATTACTAATGTTTGCCGCGTTCAATATCTTCTGGAGCGCGTTAGTTTTGCCGTTAAGTGCGCCACCCTTTAGCTTTTCTCATACCGAGATTGGCGCCCTGGGCCTGGTGGGCGCGATCGGCGCCCTGGCGGCAGGTCGCGCTGGTCAATGGGCCGACCGCGGATATGCCCAGCGCACCAGCGCCGCGGCCCTGGTGATATTGCTGATGGCGTGGTGGCCTTTATCACTGATGGCATGGTCGCCAGCGGCGCTGCTGATTGGCATTGTCATGCTGGATCTCGGCGGCCAGGCGCTGCACGTCACTAATCAGAGCATGATTTTCCGTAGCCGTCCTGAGGCGCACAGCAGACTGGTCGGTTTGTATATGCTGTTTTATGCCCTCGGCAGCGCGCTGGGAGCGATAAGTACGACTGCGGTATATGCCAGCGCAGGATGGCAAGGCGTCTGCCTGCTGGGAGCATCAGTTAGCCTGCTGGCGCTGCTATTCTGGTTAATAACCCGGGGGATGACGACGATCGGATGAGAGGGAGGAAAAATAACCCTCTTTCCCGGCGGAAAGAGGGTCGAAAGGCTTACTTCAGTTCGTCAACCATCGTGGTCGCGCGGCCGATGTAGTTAGCCGGGGTCATGGCTTTGAGGCGAACTTTTTCATCTTCCGGCAGTGCCAGGCTGTCAATAAACTGCTGCATGCCTTCGGCATCGACGCGCTTGCCGCGGGTCAGTTCTTTCAGCTTCTCGTACGGCTTCTCGATGCCGTAGCGACGCATGACGGTCTGGATCGGCTCGGCCAGAACTTCCCAGTTGTGGTCCAGCTCATCCAGCAGACGGTCTTGATTCAGCTCCAGCTTGCTCACGCCTTTCAGGGTTGACTGATAGGCGATCAGCGCGTAGCCGATGCCCACGCCGAGGTTGCGCAGCACGGTGGAGTCGGTCAGGTCACGCTGCCAGCGGGAAACCGGCAGTTTACTTGCCAGATGCTGCATAACCGCGTTGGCCAGACCGAGGTTGCCTTCGGAGTTCTCGAAGTCGATCGGGTTGACTTTATGCGGCATGGTTGAGGAGCCGATTTCGCCAGCAATGGTTTTCTGCTTGAAATGATTGAGCGCGATGTAGCCCCACACGTCACGGTCGAAATCAATCAGGATGGTATTGAAGCGGGCGACGCAGTCGAACAGCTCGGCGATATAGTCGTGCGGCTCAATCTGGGTGGTGTACGGGTTCCACTGGATGCCCAGAGAAGTCACGAACTCTTCGCTAAACTGATGCCAGTCAACTTCCGGATAGGCAGCGATATGGGCGTTATAGTTACCTACCGCGCCGTTGATTTTGCCAAGGATTTCGATCTGGTTCAGCTGACGATACTGACGCTCCATACGGTAAGCGACGTTGGCCATCTCTTTACCCATGGTGGACGGCGTAGCCGGCTGACCGTGAGTACGGGAAAGCAGTGGGATATCGCGATACTGTACCGCCAGCTCTTTCACCGCGTCGATGAGCTTGCGCCAGTATGGCAGGATCACTTCGTCGCGAGCGGTTTTCAGCATCAGCGCGTGGGACAGATTGTTGATGTCCTCGGAGGTGCAGGCAAAGTGGATAAACTCGGAGACCGCGTGCAGTTCAGCCACGTCGGCGACTTTTTCCTTGAGGAAATACTCAACCGCTTTGACGTCGTGGTTGGTGGTGCGCTCGATAGTTTTGATGCGCTCTGCATCTTCTACGCTAAAATCGGCGACGATTTTATCAAGGTAACCGTTTGCGTGGGCAGCAAAAGCAGGAACTTCCTTGATCGCTGCGTGCGCGGCCAGTTTTTGCAACCAACGCACTTCTACCTGAACGCGGAATTTCAGCAAACCGAATTCGCTGAAGATACCGCGCAGCGCGCTGACTTTGTCGCCGTAGCGGCCGTCGACTGGGGAAACGGCGGTCAGTGAGGATAATTCCATAGATCACAACTCCGGGGTTAAATGAGCAAGAATTTGTTTGGCCTGGTTAACCAGACGATTACGAGAAAACATTAGCTGCAGACGGCCGCCGCCGACCTGGTGCCAGAGCACCGCAGAGCGAATACCCGCCAGCAGGGCAGAGCGAACCTTTGCCTGAACCTGAGGGCTTTGCAGCACGGCTGGAGAGCCGGTGACCTGAATACGCGGGCCCAGCGGGCTAATAACATCCACATAGATGCCCGCCATTGCGCTAAGCAGCGTCTCGGATTGCAGATCGAAATGTTCAAGCTGACGGCGCAGACCGCCGATACGGTTGCCGAGGGTATCCATGGCTCCCTTGCTGGCGGCAAGCTTACGTTCCAGCACCATCAGGCTTAAAGTATAGCGGGTGAGTTCGGCGTTCAGCCCCTGGCGACTGCTGGTATTCAGCACGCCAATGAGGGTTTCCAGCCCGAGGCGAAGATTGGCTTCACTACCACCGAACACCGCCAGCGTAGACTCCGGGTCGAGATCGATGATGCTGTTCAGCGACACATGCAGGGCGTCGCTATCGCAGTGCCCCTGGTGCGCCAGTTCCTGAACCAGACGCGCGGCCTGGCAAACGCCGGCCAGCGCCAGCGTAATGTCATAATAATTCTTCGCCACACATTCTCCTTGTAAACCGCCAAATACCCGGTTGGGGCCTTCAGCGGCTGATATGTCTGTCAGGCCTGCAGCGGCAAGCGCTGTTCGATAATCCCGCCGCCGAGGCATACTTCGCCGTTGTAGAAGACCGCAGACTGGCCCGGCGTGACGGCGGCTACAGGCTCATCAAAGATCACTTCAATGCGGTCATCATCCAGCGCTTTCACGGTGCAGGAGATGTCGGTCTGACGGTAACGGGTTTTTACCGTGCAGCGCAGCGTGCCCGTGAGCGGCTCGCGGTCAACCCAGTGCAGCTGTTGAGCAATCAACCCCACGGACATCAGGCGCGGATGGTCATGGCCTTGAGCGACAATCAAAATATTGTTTTCGACATCTTTGTCGACCACATACCACGGGTCTTCGCCGCCGTCTTTGATACCGCCGATGCCCAGACCTTTACGCTGCCCCAGCGTGTGGTACATCAGACCCTGATGCTCGCCAACTTCGTCGCCGTCAACGCTGATAATTTTACCCGGCTGAGCAGGCAGGTAGCGGCCGAGGAATTCGCGGAATTTGCGTTCGCCGATGAAACAGATACCGGTCGAGTCTTTTTTCTTCGCGGTGATGAGATCCAGCTCTTCGGCGATTTTACGCACCTGCGGCTTTTCCAGCTCCCCCACCGGGAACAGGCTTTGCGCGATCTGTTCGTGGCTCAAGGTATAGAGGAAGTAGCTCTGGTCTTTATTACCGTCGAGGCCGCGCAGCAGCTGGCTCTTGCCGTTAACGTCGGCCCGGCGCACGTAGTGGCCGGTGGCGATGTAATCAGCGCCGAGATCTTCTGCGGCAAATTCGAGGAAGGCTTTAAATTTAATTTCTTTATTGCACAGAATATCCGGATTGGGCGTGCGTCCGGCTTTATACTCTGCAAGGAACAATTCAAACACGTTGTCCCAGTATTCTGCGGCAAAGTTGACGGTGTGAAGTTCAATTCCGAGCTTATCGCAAACGGCCTGCGCGTCGGCAAGATCCGCCGCTGCGGTGCAGTATTCCTCGCCGTCGTCTTCTTCCCAGTTCTTCATGAACAGGCCTTCCACCTTATACCCTTGCTGGAGCAGCAGGTAGGCGGAAACTGAGGAATCAACCCCGCCGGACATGCCGACGATCACTTTTTTCTGGCTTTCTGACATTGGATTACTCACTACATTGAACTTCGAGGCGGCGTATTCTAGCACGCGTCCTCCGTTGAGGCACCCCCTGTAAACGGCCAGTTAAATTCGCCGATGAGCGCCAGCGGGTAGCGCGGATCCTGCTGATAGCTGCGAATGCTCTCGGCAACCAGCTGCGAACGCAGGTTGCTCGCGCTAAGAATTTCCTCAGCGCTGAGCCACAGGCAGCGGTCGATATCGCTATCGTGGGGCTCGGTGGCGCACGTATCGTTAAGCTCAATGGTAAAGAGGAAACGCAAAAATGGCGTGCGATCCGGGGCTATCCACTGATGCAGGCGGAGAAAGTGCTGCGGCGTCGCGCGAATGCCGGTCTCTTCCCAAAGCTCGCGTTCTGCGGCCTGAACCAGGGTTTCATCGGCTTCGAGATGGCCTGCCGGCTGGTTCCATAACGCTTTACCGTTGATCGTCTCTTCAACAACCAGGAATTTGCCTTTAGCGTGAACCACGCAGGCGACGGTGACGTGCGGCTTAAACATTGTTTTTCCTCAGGCTACTGTTAATCAATTTTACGCCATTCGCCGTTGGCCAGACCATCCAGCGTATAGCCTCCCATCGCATAGCGAATCAGGCGCAGCGTGGGAAAGCCGACGTGGGCGGTCATCCGCCGCACCTGGCGATTGCGCCCTTCATAGAGGGTAATTTTAAGCCAGCTGGTAGGAATGGATTTACGCTCGCGGATGGGGGGATGACGCGGCCAGAGCCACTCTGGCTCCGCTACACGCTCCACTCCTGCTGGCAGTGTGGGGCCGTCATTAAGCGTGACGCCGTCGCGGAGCGCGGTCAGCGCATCCGCCGTGGGTTCACCTTCCACCTGAACGTAATAAACTTTACCGGTGCGCTTACCCGGTTGGGTGAGAGCCGCCTGCAGCGCGCCGTCGTTGGTCAGCACCAGCAGGCCTTCGCTATCGCGGTCCAGTCGACCGGCGGCATAGACGCCGGCAACCGGAATAAAATCTTTTAGCGTGCTGCGCCCGGCTTCATCGGTAAATTGCGGCAATACATCGTATGGTTTATTGAACAAGATCACAGTTTTTGGCTGGCGTTCTTTACGTTGTCTGGTGACTTGTTGCGTGCTGAATCGCTCAACGCGATGTTTTCTAAATGAAGTTTTTTGCATGGTATTTTCAGACTCTGTCAATTGCCGCATTATAGCCTAATTACGAATGCCTTTCATGGACGCAAACATTCAGGTAGTATTGACATGCTCATTACAACTTATTAACAAAAAGGTTGCTCAAACCGATTCGCATTACAGGAAGGCGACACGGACGCGAAATCTCCGGTTAGCGGGATATTCCACTGACGGGAGTGGGCGAATAAAGCCAACGCCCGGCTAGCGTGAAGAGGGAAGAGCAGAACCAGAAGCGCTCGAAGGAGAGGTTAATGGAAAGCAAAGTAGTAGTTCCGGCGGAAGGTCAAAAAATCACCCTGCAAAACGGCAAGCTGAACGTCCCTAATAACCCGATTATCCCGTTCATCGAAGGCGATGGTATCGGCGTTGACGTCACTCCGGCGATGCTGAAAGTGGTTGATGCTGCCGTTGAGAAAGCCTATAAGGGCGAGCGTAAAATTTCCTGGATGGAAGTTTACACCGGTGAAAAATCGACCCAGGTTTATGGCCAGGATGTCTGGCTGCCTGCCGAAACTCTTGATCTGATTCGTGAATATCGTGTTGCTATCAAAGGCCCTCTGACTACGCCAGTCGGCGGCGGCATTCGTTCTCTGAACGTTGCCCTGCGTCAGGAACTGGACCTCTACGTTTGCCTGCGTCCGGTTCGTTACTACCAGGGGACACCGAGCCCGGTTAAGCATCCTGAACTGACCGATATGGTTATCTTCCGCGAAAACTCCGAAGACATCTACGCCGGTATCGAGTGGAAAGCAGACTCTGCTGAAGCGGATAAAGTCATCAAATTCCTGCGTGATGAAATGGGCGTGAAGAAAATTCGCTTCCCGGAACATTGCGGCATCGGCATCAAGCCGTGCTCTGAAGAAGGCACCAAACGCCTGGTTCGCGCCGCCATCGAATACGCTATCACCAACGATCGCGATTCTCTGACCCTGGTGCACAAAGGCAACATCATGAAATTCACCGAAGGCGCGTTTAAAGACTGGGGCTACCAGCTGGCACGCGAAGAGTTCGGCGGTGAGCTGATTGACGGCGGCCCGTGGATGAAGATCAAAAACCCGAACACCGGGAAAGAGATTGTCGTTAAAGACGTTATCGCCGACGCCTTCCTGCAGCAGATCCTGCTGCGTCCGGCGGAGTACGATGTCATCGCCTGTATGAACCTGAACGGTGACTATATTTCTGACGCCCTGGCGGCGCAGGTTGGCGGTATCGGTATTGCCCCGGGTGCAAACATCGGTGACGAGTGCGCGCTGTTTGAAGCGACCCACGGTACTGCGCCGAAATATGCCGGCCAGGATAAAGTGAACCCAGGTTCCATCATCCTGTCCGCCGAAATGATGCTGCGCCACATGCAGTGGTTCGAAGCCGCAGATCTGATCGTTAAAGGCACCGAAGGCGCTATCGCCGCCAAGACCGTGACCTATGACTTTGAACGTCTGATGGAAGGCGCTAAGCTGCTGAAATGTTCAGAGTTTGGCGACGCGATCATCGCGAACATGTAATCCAGTCTCTGGGTTAAACAAAACGGGAGCCGATGGGTTCCCGTTTTTTTTACTCTGCGGACAACGTCCCGGGTTGGATCGCGTCGCTTACGCAGGGTTAAAAGGAAGGGTATAGCGGTCTTTCATCCAATTTTAAACAGCGGTAAAGCTTCTCTTCGCCGCTGTAGAGATAGCTAAATGCATCTGTTGACACCGAGTGGAAGAGAATATCCCCGTTGGCAAAGGGGATCAGTTCCATGTTGCCTGAGCGTTTGTGCCCTGCGCCGGTCTCAAAATTATTCTGCCATTTTTCCTGAGTATGATCGTAAACATGCAAAATGACCTCCACGAGGCCTCTCTGCGGGCAATTGAGCCTTAAAAAGGTTGAAGAGTAATTAAGCGCAAAAGTCTGCAAGGGGATAAAAAGTAGGTAGAACAGCGTAAACCTTAAAAACATGAAAACGACATAGCCTTGTTCAAATCAGGCGATGAATTTTACTCAATGACGGAGTTATGACTTTGCCCTGGATCAAGCGGCTTACTTTTCAAGAGGATAGAAAATCCGGCGCGCCAAAGTTTGCTACGCTGTCCTGATGATTGCACTGGGCAAAAGGAGCGCACGGCTCCTTTTACATAACGGTGCGAATATCGACTCAATCCGCCTTCAACATCCCAAAGCTCACAATTCTTGACCGGCCCAACTCTTTTGCCCGGTAGAGCGCAGCGTCTGCCGCGCGCAGCAGGCTGTCGCTATGCGTATGCTGCGGGTAGCTGGCGATGCCGATGGAGACGTTGATCTGACCAATCTCAGCAAGGCCATAGCGCAAAGTCAGACGCTGAACGCTGTGATAGATCTCGGTCGCGCAGGCCATTGCCGCCTCTTCATGGGTTCCGCCCAGCAGCACCAGGAACTCTTCGCCTCCGTAGCGGAAGGCCATCCCGATATCACGCACCGCACGCTGTATAATTGCGGCGACGTTTTTAATGACCAGATCGCCCGCTTCGTGGCCGTAATTATCGTTAATTGCCTTGAAGTGATCGATATCGATCATCAGGCAGCTCAGCGGCGTACCGTTGCGAACCGCCAGATTCATTTGAGTATGCAGAGCATCATCCAGATGGTGACGGTTGCGCAGGCCGGTTAATGAATCGAACAGCGCCTTTTCCAGCAGCGCGTTGCGTAAACGTTGATTCGCCAGCGCCAGACCCAGCGCTTCGGCCATCAGTTCAAGATAGGCGCGGGAAGGCGCGGTTGCGGCGGTGACGTTGCTGAAGGAGAGCAGGCCAATCGCTTCTCCTTGCGCAATCAGCGGCACGCATAGCGACTGATTGGCCTGTGGTTCAGTCAGGTGGTAACAGGCGATATCCGGCTCGCCGTTAACCGGAGGATGACTCAGCCCGCGCCGAACGGCCCAGCAGTTATCGGGATGAAATACATCCGTTTCCTGCGGCGGAGAAAGCCACTGCGCAACGCAGCGCATCTGCCAGGGATCGGTGTCGAGGATATAGAGTCGGCCGGGGATCTGCGGGGCGATGCTGGGGGCAAAGCGCTCGGCCACCTTGATCACATCCTCGAATGATTCGCAGCCCTGCAGACGCTGGGTCATCCGCGCCAGCAGCTCGCGGACGGCCCAGTCGGCATCGCGCTCTTGTTCCAGCCGCTGCCGCGCCAGCCCGTTCTCGCGAAAGATACGAATCGCCTGGGCCATATCGCCAATTTCATCTATCTGGGTGAACTGCGGCGTCTCGACCGCATAATCCTGCGATGCCAGCCGCTGTACCACATCGCTCAGACGGACGACGGGATAGAGCACCCGCCGCTTAAGGATAAATCCCAGCACAAACAGAAACATCAGGGCGGTGAGGCCAACCATGACTTCAGAGAGCGTACGCCAGATACGTGATTTCTCCGTGGCCTGAGCGATGATTTTATTCACCCGGCCTTCGAGCAGCAGGCGAAAGTGGTCAAGCTGAGTTTGTACCCGCTCAAGCTCCTGCTCGTAGGCCGCGCCGTAAAGCAGGCTTACCGCCGCTTTTTCTTCCCCCCGGGCAACCTGCGCCAGCGCCGCCTGCTGCTCATCCTGGAGTTCATCGGCAATCTGTAAACCCTCCCGCAGCAGCGCCAGTTCTTCAGCGGTTGCGCCATTATCTTTGAGTTTAACCAGCCGGTGTTCAATGGCGGCAATGGTCTGCGCCTGCTGCCGGTATTCGCGTAGCACATCCTGATTTTTTTGGATGATATAGAGCCGCGCCAGATCGGAAAGCTCCCAGGCGCCGCTTTCGACTTCTTCACTCAACTGGTCGAACACCTGACGTTGTTCGACGGCGCGGCGTTCAGCATTATCCGCACTTGAGGCCATCAGCATTGCCATGCCTGAGGCGAGGGTCAGGGCGACGGTGATCCCGTAGGCCCAATTGGTCATGGTGGCGATTCTCACCGGATATATCCTTGCGTGCAGATGAATTAATTATATTTTTTGTCGCTGCGCTCCGGCTTCACCAGCAGAGAGCCGGCAAATTAAGAGGGCAGCGTGTGAGTAATAATAGCGTGCAGCGCTTCGGCATGCTGATGTAAAACGCGGTAAACGTCTTTATCCAGCGCGCCGTTTGTCACATCACACTCAATCAGCCGTAACGCTTGCTGACGGCTCATTCCGGGGCGATAAGGGCGGTCTTCGGTAAGAGCGGTGAAAATATCCGCGATGGCGATGATGCGATCTGCCAGCTGCAGGTAATCGCCACTCAGATGCAGAGGATAACCGCTGCCATCCAGTTTTTCATGATGATTGGCCGCCCAGTTCACGATATCGCCGAGTTCGCTAAATGCGCTAAGAATTTCGCCGGTCATATAGCTGTGTTCCCGAACCTGCAGCAGCTCTTCGTCATTGAGCTCGCCCTGTTTCTCGAGGATGGCCAGCGGTATGTAGACTTTACCGATATCGTGCAAATAGCCGGCAATTTCAATCTTCCGGCACTCCAGCTCCGGCTGATTCATCCAGGCGGCAAGGGCGCGCGAAATTTGTCCAACCTTCAGGCTATGGCTGGCGGTAAAGCTACTGTAGGTATCGACAATGTTGGCGATTAACAGACAGATATCTTTCAGGCCATCAATACCCATATAGACATCGTTAATTGGGCCGATAATTTCCAGCATTCGCTGAATATGTCCAGGATTAAGATGCAGCCAGAAATGCTCTTTTTGTGCGAGCTGGCACAAGGTCTGACACAGCGACGGGTCAATCGCCTGATAGAGCGTACGAAATTGCGTAATAATAATATCGGGTTGATAAGCCGAACCGCCTTTATCACTGGCCAGCAGGCGCTCAAAAACATCGGCAAAATAGACGATATGCTGTTCGAGGCTGCCCCTGTGGTGTGGGCTAAAATGATGATCGCGAATAATCGGCAGGATTGGGGCCAGGGTGGTTAATCCGGCCAGCATTTCTGCTCCCCGATGCTGATGGGGGTCATTGAGATTATCGATAGCGTTCAGGGAGGAGAAGGCCCTTTTGTCACCCAGAACGCCAATATCGTGCAGCAGCGCGGCGCAAAAGACCGTTTGCTGCTGCGGGCGCGAAAGCCCTGATGCCTGCGCCAGCTCCAGTGCGATCAGCGCCGTTCGCTGCATATGCAGCTGCAGTTCAGGATTAATGATTTGTATAACGCGGGTTGTTAGCATCAATGCTGATTTTAAGGCGATACGCATCGTTTTTCTCTCTCGGGTTACCCGCGTCGTTATGGCTTATTTGGTTACTCGCGATGCCATCAAGACAGAACAGATTGCATGAGTTGTTTCTGATTTTGCATTTTATGATGCCCTTTTTTAGCGCATCTGTGCACCAACGTCGCGCTCCTGGCGAAATAAAAATCCTTTTTTGTCCGATAGTTAACCACTTTTGCCCGGCAAAATACATTAAATCCTGGCAAGCCCTTTGCATTATCACCGGGCGAATTTGATTAAAATCTATTTGGGGATAGGTAATTATGAATTTTAGAGCATTACTGACCATTGCGTTACTGTCGATAAGTGCTTTCGCGTTCAGCGACACGCGTCTGCCGCATATTGTGATCCTGGCAACCGGAGGAACCATTGCCGGTTCGGCGGCCAGCAACACCCAGACAACCGGGTATAAAGCCGGCGCGATTGGCGTACAGACGCTGATTAACGCCGTACCTGAAATGAGTAAAGTCGCCCGCGTTGACGGCGAGCAGGTTGCCAATATCGGTAGCGAAAATATGACCAGCGATATTATTCTCAAGCTGGCCAAACGCGTCAATGAACTGCTGGCCCGCGAGGATGTCGACGGCGTAGTCATTACCCACGGTACCGATACCCTCGACGAGACGCCTTATTTCCTCAATCTGACGGTAAAAAGCAATAAGCCGGTGGTCTTCACGGCGGCAATGCGCCCGGCAACGGCCATCAGCGCCGACGGCCCGATGAATCTGCTGGAAGCGGTGACCGTGGCGGCTGACCCGGAAGCGAAAGGCCGTGGGGTGATGGTGGTCCTTAACGATCGCATCGGGGCAGCGCGTTTTGTCACTAAAACCAACGCCACGACGCTGGATACCTTCCGGGCGCCGGAAGAGGGCTACCTCGGCGTGATCGTCAGCGGTAAGCCGCAGTTCGAAACCCGCGTGGACAAAATTCACACCGTGCGTTCGGTTTTCGACGTCCGTAACCTGAACGCGCTGCCGAAAGTGGTCATTATTTATGGCTACCAGGATGACCCTGAATATATGTATGACGCGGCGATCGCTCACCATGCTGACGGGATTATTTACGCAGGTACCGGCGCGGGGTCGGTCTCCGTACGCAGTGCGGCAGGAATTGAAAAAGCGGAAAAAGCCGGCATCGTGGTGGTTCGCGCCTCGCGTACCGGCAGCGGCGTGGTGCCGGTAGATGGCGGCCAGCCGGGACTGGTGGCCGATTCTCTCAATCCGGCAAAAGCGCGTATTTTGCTGATGACCGCGCTGACGCAAACGAAAAATCCGCAGGTGATTCAGCAATATTTCCACACTTACTGATTAACGTCGGGTAGGGCGCAGTACGCCTTACCCGAGTTATTTCACCACGCACATCGGGCGCTGGGACAGCCGGCTCCGGGTAAATCTCCGCTTCCAGGTGAAAAATCTCCCGCAGCATCTCCGGCGTCAGTACCGTTTCCGCCAGGCCCTGAGCCTGCACCTGACCCCCTTCAAGCACCACCAGATGGTCGCAGTAGCGGCTGGCCTGATTCAGATCGTGCAGTACGGTGACCACGGTTTTGCCCATCGTCTGTAGCTCGCGCATCAGCTTCATCAGCTCCACCTGATGATTAATATCCAGCCAGGTTGTTGGTTCATCAAGTAGCACCAGCGGGTTATCCTGTGCCAGCAGCGGCCATCCCCAGATAAAAAAAGCGTGCCGGAACGGTTTCATGGCGTGATATCTACCGCCCGGTGATGGACGATTTTAACCATGTCGCTGGCAATACGCTCGGCGGCGTAGATTCCGGCATGGCGACTGCTATCGGCGACGATCGGATCGGGATGCAGCGCGCGGATGGCCTCGAGCGAGGGCTGGGCACGGGTGCCCACCGACTGCCAGGGCTTCAGACGTACGCGTACGTCCGCCAGAATACGCAACGGATCGTACGCCTGTTGGGCTAACGTCGACCGCCGCCAGCGCGTCAACAAAGGAGAGTTCAAGCACCACGATGCGCTGCGGCGTTTTATCAAGCGTAAAGCGACCGCGCTCATCCTGTACGGTGGCGGCAAACAGCGGGCTAAAATGCACTGACGAACAAGGCTAAACATGATTTTCCTCCAGCTTGCCGGACAGGGCGCGAATAGCGCTGTCCGGCAACGCTCGATCAATCAGAACTTCATTGATCCTTGCAGGTACAGCGTGCGCGGCTGACCGACGTAAAGCCCTTTGTTGTTATCGTCGTATGAGCGGGTGTAATACGCATGGTCGAAGATGTTTTTCACCCCCAGCGCGAGGTTGAGATTGGCCATTTGTGGGCCAAAGTCATAGGCCACGCGGGCGCCCCACAGCATATAGCCGGGAATACGACCGGTGCTGCCATCGGCGCTTTCGGCAACGGTATTGGCGTTATCGGCAAACTGGCTGGACTGGAAGTCGCCGTTAAGGTTAAACGTCCAGCTGCCGGGGCTGTAATCGACGCCAAGGGTGCCTTTGTGCTTCGGCGAGAAGGGAATCTGGTTTCCGTAGGTGTCGCCTTTCTCGCGGATTTCAGCATTAACGTACGCATAGCTGGCGTAGACCGAGAGATTATCAAGCGCGGGTGAGAGTTCGCCGAGGGCGTAACGGGTTTGCGCTTCCAGGCCGCTATGACGCGTTTTACCGCGGGCGGTAACCGTGTCATTGGTCTGGTTGGAATCGTACTGATTGTTGAAGTTAATCAGGAACAGCCCCATTTCGGCGGTCAGCGCGCCGTCGTCGTAGCGGGTGCCGACTTCCCAGGTACGCGCTTTTTCTGGTTCCACATTGCCGCTTTGTACAGCCTTGCCAATCTGGCTGTACTGTACGGTGCCGAATGAGCCTTCTGTGTTGGCATAAAGATTCCAGCTGTCGGTGAGGTGATAAAGAACATTCAGCGCCGGGAGCGGAGCGTTATAGCTGACCCGTTCGCGGGTGCCCAGCAGATTATTGTCCTGATAAGACTCAATGTGCTCAAAGCGCATTCCTGGCGTAATCGTCCAGTTGCCAATATCCACGCGATCGTCGATATACCAGGCGTGGGCTTCGGTACCGGAACGGGTATCGCGATCGTAGGGGCTGGCGGTGCTGGGCAGCTCGCCGCTGGTGGTTGCGGTGTAGTAACGCATCTCGTGGGTCGATTCGTTGACGTAGCGATAGCCGACGCCGACCTCGTGGGCGGATGGGCCGATCATAAAGCTTTGGCTGTAGCGCGGTTCGATGCCGCGGACCCAATATTCGCGCGGGGAGAGGGTAATGCGCTTACCCTGTTCCAGGTAGCCGCTGCGCAGGGTATGGGTATAGAACCCCTGAATATTAAATTTATGCTGCGCATCCGGCTGGTACTGGTAGCCGAGGCTGGCGAGCTGGCGGCGCCCCCAAAAACGGTCATAAGGACGCGTGGACTGCCAGCGGTCGGCGTTGTAGTCGGCGCGGGAGAGGCCGCCGGGCATATCGGCTTCTCCGTCATAGTATTGCAGCAGGCTGTTAAAGGTATGGACTTCGTTAGGCGCGTATTTGTTTTTCAGCATCACATCATCAATCCGCGTGGCGCTGTGTTCGCGCCAGTCGCTGCCCCGGGTGCCTGAGTAAAGCAGGGCGGAGCCGAAACCGTTGTCCGCCGTGCCGCCGATCGCGAGGTTATGCGTCTCTTTCGGGTTGTTTTGTGAAGAGGTGGGGCTGAGCTGCCCTTCCATGCCGCCCTGAATGCCAAAATCCTCGGGGATTGCGCGGGTGACGAAGTTCACCACGCCGCCGACGCTCTGCTGCCCGTAGCGCACCGCGCCGCCGCCGCGCACGACATCGATGGCGTCCATATTGCCGACCGAGACCGGCGCCAGCGAAAGCTGCGGCTGGCCGTAGGGGGCAAAGGGAACCGGGATACCGTCCATCAGCACCGTGGAACGGCTGGCAAGCCGCGGGTTGAGGCCACGAATACCGAAGTTCATTGCCAGATCGTGACTGCCTGTACCGGTATTTTCCGGCGCGTTGACGCCGGGGATCCTGTTCAGCACTTCGCGTATCGTGGCGGCTCCGGTTTTGGCGAAATCCTCCCGACGGATAACGTCGCGGGCGCCGGCGTGTTCAAAGACATCATTCTCGCGCGCGTCGCCAAGCCAGTCCCCGACGACGGTGAGGGTGGAGTCTGAACTGTCAGGAGCGGGCTCCAGGGTCCAGGCATTCTTGCCCAGCGGCTTTAGCCGTAATCCGCTGCCGTTCAGTAGCCTGCGTAACCCCTCTTCGGTTTCGAAGCTGCCGTGCAGGCCCGGGCTATGCTTGCCGCGCGTCAGGCTGGCGTCGGCGGAAAGCGTGATACCGCTGCGGGCGGCATATTGGTTCAGGGCGTTGTCTAATCCCCCGGCGGCGATGTCATACTGCGCGGCGGCGTATATCGGCGCGGCAGCCAGCCCTGCTAGCGGCAGCAGCGTTAAACGGATTGCTATTACCAGAGGCATCGGTGTGCGTAAAACGCGTAAAGGCGTCATCTCTTCTCCACGAACGTTTATGGTTATATTCATCTAATAAGTCGAACGGGCCGGGAAAAGGGACAATAGATAATGAGAATTTTTTCGATTTTTCTTCTCAGGCTGGAACGAGCGTCACCCAGTAGCGAGTGACAAACCGTAATGAAATCGGCAGCGTTTGCGCAATAACCTTCAGGATGGCGTCAGGATCCTCCAGCGGAAAGGTGCCGCTCAGGCGTAATTCGGCCACCGCGGGATCGCAGCGCAATACCCCGGAGCGATAGCGGGCGAGGGTTTCGACCACCTCGCTTAGCGGGGCGTCGCGGAAGGTCAGCACGCCTCTGATCCAGCTATCCTCGCCGTCGTTGAACTTAACCAGGGCGAAGAAGCGATTGCGGGTAAACCACAGGCTTTCCCCGGCGTTGACGATTTGGACGCTGCCGGATGGTAAAACCACCTCCACGGCATGCTGCTGTACCGCCAGCCGGGTGCCGCCGGCAAACTGACGGACGGTGAATTCGGTACCGAGCGCGGTGAGCGTGCCTTCCCGCGTTTGCACGCGGAAAGGACGCTGCAGGCTGTCGTGAGCGGTCCTGATGGCGATTTCGCCGTAGCGTAAATGAACCATGCGCTGTCGTCTGTCAAAACGGACGTCGGCGGCACTTTCGCTATTCAGCGTTAGGAGCGAACCGTCGGCAAGCTGCTGCTGGCGAGGTATTTCTTTCGCCGTACGGTAGTCGGCGCCCAGGCCCTCCGCCAGTTCGGAATCCCAGAGCCGCCAGCTGCCTCCGATGACCAGCAAAAGCATCAGACCCTTCAGTACGTGGCGACGCGCCAGTCGGCTATCGTTAAGGGCACGGCTGGCCAGGCCGCCCGGCAGTTGCCCCATCTGCTGTCGCAGGTTTTCTACCTGCTGCCAGGCCCACTGATTTTCTTTGTTTTGCTCATACCACTGCTGCCAGCGGGCCTCCTGCTGCGGACTCACGCATCCATCGCTGAGCACCGCGTACCAGTGCGAGGCGGAGCGCAGCGCCTGACGACGAGATTCGCTCAGCGTCGGTTTCACAGGCCATTCTCCAGTCGAAACAGTAGACAGTGCTCGGTGGCTTTCGCGATATATTTCTTAACCGAGCTTACGGAAACCGCCAGGCGGCTGGCGATTTCGGCATAGGTCAGCCCTTCAAGCTGCGAGAGCAAAAACGCTTCCCGGACTTTTGCGTTAAGCCCGTCCAACATGGCATCAATCTGCTGTAACAGTTCGAGCTGGCTCTGCCGTAGCTCCGGTGAGGGAGAGAGCTCTGGGGGAAGCTGCGAAAGCATGTCTAACCATGCACGCTCCAGGGCGTTACGGCGGAACAGGTCGATCATCACCCGTTTAGCAATCGTGCAGAGAAAGGATTTTGGATCGCGAATCGTCAGCAGCGACTCGTTGGCCATAATTCGGACAAAGGTATCCTGCGCTACGTCGTCGGCGTCATAAGCGGATTGCAGCTTACAGGTAAGCCATTTTTTCAGCCAACCATGATGATCGCTATAGAGCGAGGCAAGCGTTAGCGGAGAGGCGATGGCGGAAGAAGAGGGCATAGCCAGGTTCAGGAGAGTTGATCAATACGGCACATGCTAATATGAGAATGGTTATCATTTCAATAAGTCGCGCCAGCAATACGGGCCATACAGAACTTTAGTAACGATAAGTAATTGTTAAACATTGAATATATTTTATTCCTCATTGCACCTTTTCTTTAACCTCGTCCTTAATGCAAATAAAATTCATTATCATTATTCCCTCTCTCACTTTAATGTTGTATTTATAATGCATCTTATGGGGTAAGGAGAGTCAGATGAACGCTAGCGAAAAAGCCGGACATACTTTTTTGGCAAGTTTGGGGAAAACCCGCTTACGTCCCGGCGGCATTGAGGCCACTGAGTGGCTATTTAAGCAGGCAGGGTTTAGCGCCGACAATAAAGTCCTGGAGGTGGCCTGTAATATGGGGACAACCTCTATTGAGCTGGCGCAGCGTTTTCACTGTACCGTTTACGCCATCGATATGGATAAAGGCGCGCTGGCGAAAGCCCGGCAAAATATCGTTCGCGAAGGTGTGGATCATCGGGTCATAGTGATGGAGGCGAATGCGGGTCGGCTACCATTTGCCGACGAGACGTTTGATGTGGTGATAAATGAAGCGATGCTCACCATGTATGCGGATAAAGCCAAAGAAAAACTGGTGGCAGAATATTTTCGCGTTCTCAAGCCCGGTGGCCGTTTGCTGACGCACGATATCATGTATACGCATGATACGCTGGGAGAGGACGCCCGGCGACAGCTGCAGGGGGTCGTGAAATCCAACGTCAGCCCGCTGAGCGCTGCCGCCTGGCGGGCCCTTTTCCAACGGAGCGGCTTTGATGCCGTAAGCATTCATCATGGACCGATGTCGCTGATGTCGCCGCGAGGGTTAATGAAAGATGAAGGTTTTATACAGGCGCTAAAAATTGTCTGCAATGGCTTGCTAAAGCGCGAGAATCGTCCGAGATTTTTATCAATGCTGCGCTTTTTTCAACGTCATAAAAAGCATTTAAACTTTATTGCCTGCTGCTCGGTTAAAGCAATTCAGGTAAAAAGTCCGAAATAACGGTGACGAAATGGATAATTGTCGATAATTATTAATTATTGTCAGGAAAGTAAAATAAGGTGATTCTTATTTCAACTTTGGCTTCGGGAAGCTTTCTTATATTCTTCTGTTAAATCAAAAAGCGTTAAGAGAGATGAATGGAGAGCGCAAGCGCTGACGTGGTTAAAAGGATAACGGAAAACCAAAATTATCCCGGTACCATTGCTGCGCAGCCCTGTCCTGACGCGGCCTCCGCCGTTGCCTGCAGGGAGCGCAGCGTTCTCCTGCTTCGAGAACAGCCTGCCTTATGATGAATGATTAGCGTGTTAATCATTCTTGTGGTGGATATTTGTAATGATTTATTCATTTTTGTTTTACATTTTGTTACAGGTGTGCGGGTAATGTGTTTTTTTCTGTTGGCGTAGTTTTTTACTTGCCGCAGTGAATTTAACAGGATTATTATTGTCTGAACTGCTACACGTACCGCCTAATGACAGATGAAGGGACTCGTTTTTTCCTTAAGCGTTACCTCATGTTCTAATGTTTACAGGAAAAAACATGTCTTACGCTTTTAATAAAAGTCTTCTTCATCCTCGTAATTGGGGTACCTGGTTTGGCCTGGGCGTACTCTGGCTGATTGTCCAGCTTCCTTATCCCGTTTTGCATCTTATCGGCACCAGCGCGGGACGCGCCTCCCGGCGCTTCCTTAAACGTCGTGAGCATATCGCCAGACGTAATCTCGAACTCTGCTTCCCCACAATGTCGCCAGCGGCGCGCGAAAAGCTGATCGAGCAAAATTTCATGTCTCTGGGAATGGGGCTGATTGAAACCGGTATGGCATGGTTCTGGAGCGATGAGCGAGTGAAAAAATGGTTTGACGTCGAGGGGATGGTCAACCTCAACAATGCGCTGAGCGAAGGGAAAGGCGTGATGGTTGTCGGCGTCCACTTTATGTCTCTTGAACTGGGTGGCCGCACGATGGGGCTGTGTCGCCCCATGATGGCAACCTACCGTCCGCATAACAGTCCGTTGATGGAGTGGGTGCAGACGCGCGGCCGCCTGCGCTCGAACAAGGCGATGATTGACCGCCGAAATTTATCCGGACTGGTGCATGCGTTAAAGTCGGGCGAAGCGGTGTGGTTCGCGCCGGATCAGGACTACGGCCCGAAGGGGAGCGTATTTGCCCCGTTCTTCTCGGTCCAGCAAGCGGCGACGACTAACGGCACCTACGTGCTTTCTCGTTTGTCGGGCGCAAAAATGCTGACGATCAGCATGGTGCGTAAAGCGGACCGCAAAGGTTATAGCCTGCATATCAGCGATGTGATGCGCGACTATCCTGGAGAAGATAAACAGGATGCGGCGAGCTATATCAACAAGATTATCGAGAAAGAGATCCTGCGCGCCCCTGAACAATATCTGTGGGTTCATCGCCGTTTTAAAACCCGTCCGCTGGGCGAAACTTCGCTCTATTAAGCCCTCCGCACTCTCGGCTCTTTCAAAATGGTCCCGGTTGCGTTAACGTGCGCGGGATCATATTTTTGTTGTAAGCGAAGGAGTGCGTTGTGTTCGCTGAGTTTGGTGTACTGAATTACCTGACCTATCTGGTTGGGGCTATCTTTATCATTCTGGTGCCCGGTCCCAATACCTTTTTTGTCCTCAAGACGGGCGTCGCTCACGGCGTGAAAAAAGGCTATCTGGCGGCAGCGGGCGTGTTTATCGGTGATGCCATTCTGATGTTTCTGGCGTTTGCCGGGGTCGCGACCCTCATCAAGACCACGCCGGTATTATTCAATATCGTCCGCTACCTGGGGGCGATTTATCTACTGTGGATGGGCGGGAAGATGCTCTACGCGGTGTTGACGCAGCGCGATGGGCACTCGTCTTCTGATTCCGAGCCGGGGAGCGCGATTCTTAAGCGTTCGCTGACCCTCAGCCTGACGAATCCGAAAGCGATTCTTTTTTATGTCTCATTCTTCGTGCAGTTTATTGACGTCAATGCCAAAACGCCCGGGCTGGCGTTCTTTATTCTGGCGCTGACCCTGGAGATAATTAGCTTTATTTACATGAGCTTCCTTATCGTCTCCGGCTCTTTCGTCACGCGCTACGTAAAAACGAAAAAGAAACTGGCGAAAATCGGTAATAGCCTGATTGGCCTCGTGTTTGTCGGTTTTGCCGCTCGTCTGGCAACGCTACAGTCGTAATCGTTGGGGCCGGTATATGCCACCGGCCCGCCGCTGACTCTTTGTGCTTTGTAACAAATTCCCTTCAATTTTGATTGCATTGGTGTTACATATACAGCCGATTATCGCTCAGAAAAAAGGGAACCCGGATGATTCTGCAGAAACTCACCAGCAATAAAAACAGCAAGAAGTTCTTTATGTCGATAGCGGCGATATTTGCCATCGCGCTTATCGTGGTAGGACGTGCAACCTTTGGCGGCGTGGTGAGCGAGTACAATATGCCGTACTCAGAGTGGACGACTTCAATGTTTTTCCTGCAAGGGGCGATGGTGACGGTTTATAGCATCGTGTTTACGCTGCTGTTCTCCATTCCGCTGGGATTCCTTTTTTTGGGCTCCGACCGCCGGGACTAATCGTATGCGACAAGGCGAACCGAAGTTCGCCTTGTGATGTTTTGCGCTTTATCGCCAGCCTCTGTCGTCGTGATGATGATGACGGTGCCCGTGGTGATAGCCTCTGTCGACGATACATCCCGATAATAGCGTGCAAAGCGCGAGCACTAACGGCAACACGATCGATTTTTTCATTTCTCACTTCTCCAGTTAAATCTGTCCGCGAACGGCGACAAGCGCAAACGGCTGATGAAGTGAGTCTATTCTTTTAAGTTATTGAGTAGATAAGAAAATTCCGCAATGTTTGCCAGTCTGAAGAGCGAATATTCCTGGTTTTACCACCAGCCCAGCTGCGTACCCGCCACGGCCACAATTGCGACAATAAACATAATAATGGTGCTTTTCTTCATTACGCCCCGCCCGGTGCCGCATAGCCGCCGACAAAAAACCAGCCCAGAAAAACAACGGCGACGATAAAAATAGCCACCGGAAATAGAATACCCAGTCTCATTATTGAGCCCCTGTAGGTGCGAATCGTGCTTAATATGATACGGGATTTCACCGTATATTAGTCAATATGAAAAAATGTTCCCTGGCGACGTGACTTTTTATCCTGATACATCGCGTCGTCGGCGCTTCGTAGCGCTTGCTCAACGTCCACTGCCTGTGGGTCGGCTTCAATCACGCCAAAGCTGGCGCCGGGATAGTTAATTCGGTGCGCGCCAAGGAAATAGATCCCCGTTAGCTCTTTACGTAAAGCGGCAATATACTCCTGTTGTCCCTCCGATTCGGAACATAGGCCAACCAGCAAAAATTCATCGCCGCCCAGGCGGCCAACAATATCGCCGCGGCGGGCGCGGGCCAACAGGCGTTCTCCAACCTGAATCAGAAAGCTGTCACCGCAGGGGTGACCGAATCGGTCGTTGATTGCCTTGAAATCATCGAGATCGATAAAAATGAGCAGTACGCTGCGCTGGCGTTCTCTGGCCTGCGCAAACTGTGCGGCAAGATGCTTGAACAACGAGCGGCGATTCGGCAAACCGGTGAGCTCATCGGTGTACGAGTGCATCTCCAGCGCGACGTTTGCTGCCCGAAGCTGCTGCACCAGGGTCTCTTTCTCAACATAGTGCGAAATGAGGTTGGCAAACAGATTCATCACCTGCTCACCCTCAATGTTATAGGGCTGTCTTTCCCGGCTGGTGGCGCAGAGCGTGCCGAATAATGAGCCATCGGTCAGGCGCACGGGGATGCTGAAAAAGGTTGCGATACCCAAATCCTGGGCGGCGATACACGAACGCCAGCGCTCGGCGACATCGTTGCTGAATATGCAGCGGTCGTCCAGCGCACGTTTACACAGGGAGTCATTCCAGGGAACGGAGAAACCTTCAGGGATCTGCATTTCGCTGCTATTGTGCGCGTACATAATCTGCTGGCGCTGCGCCTCGAAGTCGATACGAGTCAGGTAGGTAGATTCCATTCGGGTAACAAGCTCCAGCATCTCAAGCAGCTGTCGCACCAATGTTTCCAGGGTGTGTTCATTGGCGAGCGTTTGCGAAACGCGAGCGAGGAGAAAATCGGACATGAGGAATACGGCTCCCGAACGCTAATCGTAACTACCGGCAAGCTATGCGAAACGACAATTAGCGCAGAATTAACAGAGATACACAAAATTTAACACATCTGTCGGGAGAATACCTGCATCGAGGGTGGGAAAAAAGCCCCGTCGGGGGCGACGGGGAAAAACTCATTGATTATGGAATGATCTGTTCTCTGGTCAGTTCGAGAACAGGGCTACTCTACGATGCAAAAGTGCAGCTAAAATGGAGAAAAGGTGGAGATTCAGGGCGAAAGTCCGTTTTGATCAATTAAGGAGTAGAAATGAAGTGGATGATAGCTATGTTGCCTCTGGCGATGGCCGGATGTGCGCAGACTCAGCCGACGCAACCTGCACATCCGGTGGGGATGGCTAACCCGGCTTCGGTTTACTGTCAGCAGCTCGGCGGCACGCAGGTTCCCATCCAAAGCCCGCAGGGCGTACGCACTGAATGTAAGCTGCCCAGCGGGGAAACGTTAGATGAATGGGCGCTCTGGCGGCGCGATCACCCGAATAAGCCGTAGCGTTTATTGTAGCGATTTTAGCCAGTCAGCCAGCACCTGCGCATGATTTTGCCGGGTGTTTTTCGCCGCATAGAGTAACGTCAGCGGCTGTTGACTGGCCAGGGCCGCCAGGCGTTTGCCTTCCTCCCGTTGAGCCTCAAGCTCCTGGCGATAGAGTTGGCTAAAGTGGGCGAAATCGATGGTCTCGCTGTGAAAAGCCTTGCGTAAATCTGCTGATGGCGTCAGCGTTTTACACCACTCATCGTAGTTCAGCGTTTCTTTTTTTATCCCGCGCGGCCACAGACGGTCTACCAGTATCCGGTAGCCGTCGCTCGTTTCCTGCGGGTCATAAACGCGTTTACACTGAATCATCATTGCCCTCCCTTTGTTCCATCCACGCCAGCAGCTGCGGGAGCTGCTGCTCAGAAAATACCTTAATGCCGTGCTCACGAAGCAGGGCGGCGGCAACACCAGCACCGGGTTTGCGCTGGCCTTTAAAGGTACCATCATAGATAAACTGGCTGCCGCAGGTGGGGCTACCATCGGTAAGCAGAGCCGCAGCGCACCCTTCTTCTTGCGCCGCTTTTAGCGCCAGCCAGGCGGCCAACTGGTAATGAGCAGTGACATCCTTGCCGTCGCTTTCAACAATTTGCCCGCGATTTTGCATCACCTCTGCGCCCTGGACGTTGAGGATCTCAGCCGGTAGTCGCGGTACAGGCAATCCGGCCGCCAGCTCTGGGCAGTGGGTGACCAGCCGTCCCTCACGCTGCCAGCGAGTCAATGCGTCAGTCAAGCGGGCCTTGTGGCTGCCGTTATAGCGAACCTGAAAGCCCATCAGGCAGGCGCTAACCAGAATTTTGCTCTTCATCGTGTATCCATAGCCATTCTTCTGTCCTATACCATACCGCCAGTCGGCGCAAAATGCCCGTCTTCAGGCGCAGAGAAAATAAGGATTGTTTTCTGCATGTGAGATCGCTAATCTGAGGCTCCTTGTGTTGCCTGATAATCGCTCTGACATAAGGATCCTGCTATGAACTCCCCCCTGCGTATTGCCCTGGTTGGTGATTACAACCCCGATGTTGTCGCCCACAAAGCGATTCCCCTGGCAATAGATGATGCTGCAGCCGTCCTCGAGCTTTCGTTGCGCTATGACTGGCTGGCAACCAGTGAGATAAAATCTACTGAGGATCTTGCTGACTACGATGCTATTTGGGTGGTACCCGCCAGCCCCTATAAAAACGTCGCAGGCGCATTTATCGCCATTCGCCACGCCCGTGAAAACAGCATACCGTTCCTCGGTACCTGCGGTGGGTTTCAGCACGCCATTATTGAGTATGCGCGCAACGTTATGGGCTGGCAGGATGCCGCGCATGCGGAAACCGATACCGAAGGCCGGATGGTCATCGCGCCGCTAAGCTGCTCGCTGGTTGAAAAGACGGATAATATTGAGCTGCGCGCCAATACGCTTATCGCGCGCGCTTACGGTCGCGATAGCATTCAGGAGGGATACCACTGTAATTATGGGATTGCCGACGATTTTGCTCGCGAACTGGAGCAGGGCGATCTGCGGGTGACCGGCTGGGACGATGACGGCGAGATTCGTGCGGTCGAGCTGGTTACGCATCCATTCTTTGTCGCCACGCTGTTCCAGCACGAGCGCAATGCGCTGGAGGGGCGGCCCGCGCCGCTGGTTCACGCGTTTTTACACGCCGCGAGCCGTTAAATAAACGCCCGGCAGCGTTTGCCGGGCGAGAGTGCCGCTAGCCGTGAATTTCTCGATCGCGGCCAGCCAGCGCGCCGAAGACCGCCATCACGACAGAAATTAGCGCCACGGCGATCAGCGGAATATGCCAGTCGCCCGAGGCGTCATGAATTTTACCCATCACCGGCGGCCCGCAGGCGGCCAGCAGATAGCCCACCGCCTGCGCCATTCCCGACAGCGCAGCGGCCTGATGGGCTGAGCTGGCGCGCAGTCCGATAAAGGTCAGCCCCAGAATCATGGTCGCGCCGGAGCCAAAGCCGAAGATAAGCGTCCACATTACCGCCTGACCCGGGAGAAACCATAATCCGAGCGCGCTGACCGCGCACATCATAGCGACCAGCACCGCAATACCGCGCTGATCTTTTAACCGATGAAGGATTAAGGGAATCGCCAGTCCCGGCGCGGCGGTCGCCAACTGCAGCAACCCGTGCAGGGAACCCGCCTGCGCTTCGCTGTAGCCAATACTTTGCAAAATGGCCGGCAGCCAGCCGATGATAACGTAATAGACCAGCGAGTTAATGCCAAGAAACAGCGTCACCTGCCAGGCTAACGCCGAACGCCATATACCGCGGTTATGGATGGCTCCCGAACCGGTCAGCGGCGCGATAGCCTGCCTGCGCGACTGCGGCAGCCAGACAAACAGCGCCAGCAGTGGAAAAACCATCAGCGTCAATAGCGCGCCGCGCCAGCCAAGTCCGGCAAGCGCCAGCGGTACCACCATGGCCGAGCCCAATGCCGCCGCGCCACCCATGGTGAGAGAGTAAGCGCCGGTCATTTTGGCGACGTGCTGCGAAAAGTCGCGTTTGATTAACCCCGGCAGCAGTACGTTCCCCAGCGCGATACCGCAGCCGATCACCGCGGTGCCGATAAACAGTAGCGAGACGAAGGGCAGGGAGCGCAGACCAATTCCGAGGCAAATCAGTATCATCGCCAGCAGCAGGCTGCGTTCAATGCCGAAGCGGCGAGCGACTCCCGCAGCCAGCGGTGACACCAAGCCGAAGGCCAGCAGCGGCAGCGTCGTTAACAGCCCGGTTTGTGCGGTAGTGAGGCCATATTCGCTGCGAATGGCGTCGAGCAGCGGCGCGGCGCCGGTAAATGCCACGCGTAAGGTCGTGGCGATAAGCAGAATACCGGCAATCAACAAAAGAGGACGGCGGCCGGCAGAAGGTAAAACAGAATTCATGGCGATCTCAAACAAGAATACGAGGCGTTCACAATAGCTTGTTTGTGGGATGTTTAAATCAAGCTAAAATGACAGATTATCGCTAAAATCGGACAATTTTATGATCGGACTCGGCCTGGACGGCTACGACCCGGACAGCGGCCACGAGGCGGCGCTGGCTTTTCGTATTCAGGTTGTCGCGGATGAACAGTACATTCCGCGCCATCAGCATCGTAAAGGGCAACTCATACTGGCCCTTCACGGGGCGCTAACCTGTGAAGTCGAGAACGCCATGTGGATGGTGCCGCCGCAGTACGCGGTGTGGGTGCCCGGGCAGGTACCGCACAGTAATCGCGCGACGCCGGAGGCGCAAATCTGCTTCTTATTTATCGAACCCGATGCGGCGCCGATGCCGGATTTCTGCTGTACGTTAAAGATTTCGCCGCTGGTGCGCGAGCTGATCCTCGCGATGGCCCAGCGCGGCAGGGCCTGGCTCGGTAAACCGGAGATGGACCGGCTGGTGCAGGTGCTGTTTGATGAGCTACCGCAGCAGCCGCAGGAGCATCTGCAGCTACCGGTCTCCGGACATGCCAAAATTCGTCAAATGGCGGAAATGATGGCCGTCGACCCGGCCCGCTGGCAAACCCTGGCGCAGTGGGCGGCGGAGTTTGCCATGAGTGAACGCAATCTGGCGCGGCTGGTGGTGCGCGAGACGGGGCTGAGCTTTCGGCGCTGGCGGCATCAGCTGCAGCTTATTCTCTCCCTGCAGATGCTGATTCGCGGGCAAACGGTACAGCAGACGGCGCAGAGCCTGGGCTACGACTCCACCACCGCTTTTATTACTATGTTTAAAAAGGGCCTTGGGCAGACGCCGGGACGCTATCTTGCCAGCCTGGCTACGACTTCCCGATAAACAGCGAAATTATCCCGGCGGCGATCAACGGGCCGACCGGTACGCCGCGGAAGAGGGCGACGCCGAGCACGGTGCCGACCAGCAGCCCGGCAACCAGCTGCGGCTGCGAGCCCATCAGCGCCACGCCGCGCCCGCCAAGCCAGGAAACAAAAACGCCTACCGCGATGGCCAGCAGCGATTTCCAGTTAACGAAGGAATGCAGCAGCGTTGAAGGCGGGAGCGTACCGCTGGCGATTGGCGCCATCACGCCAATGGTGAGAATAATTATACCGATGGTCAGCCCCTGCTTTTCTATCCACGGAAAGAAAGCGTTAAGCGGGGTGACGCGAACGATAATTAACACCAGGATAGAAATAGCCACGGTTGTGTTATGGCTAACAAAGCCGAGCGCCGCCAGGCCCAGCAGTATTAACAGGGTGGTGTCGAGCATGTGCAGAGGTCCTTGCCAGAAAACAAAAAAGAGAAGCCCGTTTACTCTACGCATAATTGCGTGACTAAACAGGCTTTTTTTATCTCAGAATGATGTTTTCAGGCATCTGCCCGATGGCGATCTTCCCGCCGCGAAGCTAGCAAAAAAGCGGAAACGGGCTGCAGACGGCGGGAGCAGACTCAGGGCTGGCGATGAAAAGCCGCCAATTCCGGCCGAGCAATGCGCAGATAGTCGGCGGTATCCAGGATGATCGATTTATCAAGCTGCCCGGCGTTAAAGGCGATTTCCGGGAAACGCTCGAACAGGACCGGATCGGCAACCAGCCGCAACGCCGGGTGGAAACTAAAGGGGGGAATCGCGCCAAACACGCAGGCGGTCAGGGAGTCCACTTCCGCCGGGCTGGCGAGGGAGGCTTTACTGCCGCCGATATACTCGGCCAGACGGGCTAAGTCCGCCTGCAGGTCGGCGGCAAGAATCGCCAGAACGTGCTGATTTACGCCATGACCTTTAATTTTGCATACCAGCGCTTTGGCTCCCTGACCCAGCGCGGTACCGCGGATCTTCGACACCGCTTCACATTTCCCGACGGCTTCATGTTCCACAACCCGGTAGCGGGCATGGGAGCGGTTAAGCAGCGCGATCAGCTGCTGATGAATGCTGAGTCCTGCAGACGCGTTCATGCTGATGGTTCCTTAAAAATTTAAAGCTAAAGATTAATCCTCTCGCCCTGGATGGACGTGCTTTTTTTGTTTTTTATTTTCGTACAGCCGGGCATCGGCGATTTGCATGGTATCGGCCAGGCTATCTCCCGGCGCCATGCTACAGGCACCCCATGAGAAGTTAACGCGCTTGTTGACGTCAATCGTTCGCAGATGCTGGCGGATACGCTCGGTAATATTTTTGGCGTCTTCTTCGGCGTAATCAATCAGTATCAGAAAGAACTCATCGCCACCCAACCGGATACCGTAATCGCTTTTGCGTATGGCGGCGGATATGGACTGAGCAAGCATCACAATTGCGCGGTCGCCTTCGTTATGCCCAAAGGTATCATTAATGTATTTAAGCCGGTCGCAGTCCAGCGCCATAAACACAATATTCACCCCCTGTTCCGTCAGCTTTTGCATACGCGATTCCAGCAGCGAGGAGAGAATTTTACGGTTGTAAAGACCGGTTAATGAATCACTAATATTTTCTTTAAAAACATCGATATACAAACGGAAATGCATGCGAACAAGATGAAGCAGCACGCCGGTAGATATCAGGTAAAACAGGAAGAGCTTCCAGGAGCTGAGCAGGAAATACATCACGTCCAGCGACAGCGAGATCTGCAGGTTTGTGGCTACCGCATGTTGATAATGGGCATAGCTAAAAAGATGCGTTTTGCTGCGGTGAACAATGATTTCTGAGGTTGAGTCCGAATCCGTTAATATGATGTCGAGATAACGCCACACCAGCGGGCGGTCAGCGGTATACAGGAGCTCTTCGATATCTTTACGGCTGACATCGACCATGACGACCCCTTTAAGCCCTTCGTGGTGATACACCGGGGACAAAAACGAGAGAATATTTTGCCCGGTCACCGCGTCCACGTAGATGCTGGACATCAACGTGCGGCCGCGCAGTAAGCTGTTAAGGTTAGTCTGGGTAATACCTAATTTGCCGTCGTGGAGAAAGTTCCAGTTGTCCAGTGCGCGGTTTTTAATCTCGACTTGAGTATGGAAATACACATATTTATTTTTAAAATCAATGAAGTAACGTAATTTGTTGTCGGATTTATAAGGACCGGTTTCCTGGCCATGGTGGGTTCTGTTATGGTCGATAATGGTATCAAAGGCCTGCAGCGCGGGCAGATCGTTAACCCACGCCAGGCAGGAAGACTGATTCGCACTGAGCGTGCCGCTAAGCAGGGGAAAGGTGTACTCCGTAATATTCAGACCGCTAACGCTGCCTTTTGTTTGTACGCTGTCGCATGCCTGTTGAGCAACTTCAGCAGAAGGTAGGGTATCTAACTTGCGGGCGATCTGGGAGATAACCAGCTGATTTTGATATTTATCGTAGAGAAAAGCATACTCGCCTTTTTCGACAATATAGTGCATATATTCCGACATATCCCGATGGCTGACGACTAACTCATAGACCAGGAATGAAGAGGTCAGGACCACTACCCCAGCCGAAATCAAATGACGAAGTAATTTATTCTTTAATTTCATTACGTTAGTTCACCAGATCGTTAAGGTCAGTTTACCTGCGCACGGTCTATTCATGTCATGAAGGGGAAAAATCAGGATACGCTGTGATAAAACTTAAGCAGTTGTCACCGGTAGATTTTAGCAAAAGCGTGTGCATGTTTAGCCACATTACGTGTTGAATGGAGAAAGAGTTCACTTGTGTATGGCGATCCCGATAGCGATGTGAAAAATGAAACCAGAATTCATGCAAACTATAAGCAGGCTAATTGTAGGCTTTTATACCCTTTTTATCCACATTAACTTCACCTTTCCCTCATTTTGCATGCAATAAGATATGCTGCAATAACGAAACGTATTACTATTCGCCCTGCGCCAAAAACAGGATAATTTTATATAACAAGAGAACTTTTCTTATTTTCATTAGTCATTAGGATGACTAGCAGAGGTGTTGTTGATTGTGGTGACGAGGTTATGATGATGGAAAACGCAGCGGTGCAGGTAGCTCCCCGGAAGTTTAAAAAAATAAGAGAGCTCAACCGGCGCCGCAATTATTTTTTTAAGAAATTACGCAATATTCTGCGGGTTTATATCGCAAAAGCGTTATGGGATAGTCGCGCGCGTCGCGAAGCAGATTTAACGTCCGCCAAAACGGTACTGCTTATGCGCAATGAAGGCGCGATAGGCGACGTTGTCGTTGATTCTGCGCTGGTTAAATGCCTCCATAAGGCAGGTATGACCGTTGATTTTCTGTTAACGAAATCGAACAGCCAGGTCATGCGTGATAATCCACATATTCGCCATATTTATGAAGCTGAGAATGTCGACTCGGCGGCTTATCTGCGTAAGTTTACCCATAACGTTCCTCAGTCCGTTATTAATGAGCTTGCGAATAATAAGTATGATATTGTTATTGACCCCTCGCTGTTTGATATTCCGGTGCACCGGATGCTGCTGTTACGGCAGATAAAAGCGCGCTCGGTGCTGGGGTTTAATAAATGGCCTTCTATTAATCACTATACCCGCTCTTTTGATTTTGACTGTGCAAACTGGCACGTCAGCAAGACCTTTACGCTCATTGCCGATTATCTCCAGCTGGACAAAAAATACCTGCAGTCCTATGACTTGCATATTCCCGAGAATGTCGAGCACGAGGTGCGTGATTATCTGGCGTCTAAAAGTGGACGAAATGTGGTCATTAATATTTTTGCCGGCCATCCGGACCGCAGCATGTCGCAGGAGCAGCTGGCCACGCTTCTCACCCGACTGCGCGAAGAGTATCCCGCTATCAATATTATATTGCTCGACCACCGCAATGAAATTCGTCTTTCTCTGCCGGAGAAGGTCAGCGTGAATCCGTTTAAAACGCTGCACCACTGCATGGCGCTGATTGCGCAGGCCGATTTGGTTATCTCGCCGGATACCTCGGTGGTACATATGGCGGCTGCGTGGAAAAAACCGCTGGTCGCAGTGTATAAGGATGTGCGCATGAATAATCGGCTGTGGGCGCCGGGATATGATAGGGCCCGGCAGATCATCGTTAAGTGCGGTAAGGTTCACCAGCTGGAGAGCTTGCCCGACCTGATAATGGCGGAGATTGACCCTGGCACTCTACAGCAGACCCGGGCCGGATAAAGCGAAAAAAACAGCCAGCTGTGAAGGCTGGCTGTCCGGAAGAGATTAACCGTCCGCTTTTGAGGTTTGCTTGTGAAACAGTTCCCGGAACACCGGATAAATATCTTCCGGGTCGCGAATATGCTGCATGGCAAAGTTTTCAAAGGTCGACTGCAGGTGTTCATACTCCCGCCACAGCGTCTGGTGCGCACGACGGGTTATCTCGATATAGCTGTAGTAGCGGACCACGGGCAGGATTTTCTTCGCTAGCAGCTCGTGACACAGCGGTGAATCGTCCGCCCAGTTATCGCCGTCCGATGCCTGAGCGGCGTAGATATTCCACTGCGCCGGGTCATAGCGCTCTTTAACGACTTCATCCATCAGCTTCAGAGCGCTGGAGACAATGGTGCCGCCGGTCTCCTGCGAATAAAAGAATTCGTGTTCATCGACCTCTTTTGCCTGCGTATGGTGGCGGATATAAACCACATCAACGTTTTTATAGGTCCGGCTGAGGAACAGATACAGCAGGATGTAAAAACGTTTTGCCATATCCTTTGTCGCCTGATCCATCGAGCCGGAGACGTCCATCAGGCAAAACATCACCGCCTGACTTGAGGGCTCTGGCCGCTTTTCGTAGTTCTTGTAGCGCAGATCGAAAGTATCGATAAACGGCACGCGGTCGATTTTCGCCCGTAGCTCGGCAATCTCTTTGCGCAGCCGCTCCTCCTCCAGCAGCTGCGCCGGTTCGCTTTTGCTAATACTCTCCAGATCTTCTTCCAGAGCATGCAGCTCCCGGCGCTTACCGGCGGTCATCGCCGTGCGCCGCGCCAACGAGTTTTGCAGCGAGCGAACGACGCTGATGTTGGCGGGAACCCCGTTAGCGGTGTAGCCTGCGCGATGGGTTTTGAATTCCGTCAGCTGCCGATGCTGATTTCTCTTCAGATTCGGCAGGGCAAGATCTTCGAATAACAGATCCAGATACTCATCTTTCGAGATCTGAAAAACAAACTCATCCTGGCCTTCGCCATCGGCGCTGGCTTGCCCCTGACCGCTTCCTCCACCGCCTCCGCCGCCCTGAGGACGTTCAATACGGTCATTCTGCACGAAGTGATCGTTACCGGGATGAACGCGATTGCGCAGGCCGCCGCGCCCCTGATGAAACATCGGTTCGTTGATATCGTCCGTTGGGATGGAGACGGACTCTCCGCTCTGAATATCGGTCACCGAGCGCTTGTTTATGGCCTCGGAGATCGACTGCTTTATCTGCGCTTTGTAGCGGCGCAGAAAGCGCTGCCGGTTGACGGCGCTTTTATTTTTCCCGTTCAGGCGTCGGTCTATGAACCAGGTCATATGCCCTCCTGTACTGCATTTGCCAACTATGCCCCGGCCATTCAAGCGCCGGAATGTGCCTGGCGCTGAATGTCATTGGGTCTTCGCAGTTATTATTCGCCCGGCAGCGGTTGCCTGCCGGGCTGGTCTATCAGGATGATTTACGTACCCGCAGATACCATTCGCACAGCAGGCGAACCTGCTTGCGGGTATAGCCTTTCTCCATCATGCGGTCGACAAAGTCATCGTGTTTTTTCTGCTCATCGGTTGACGTTTTGGTGTTGAACGAGATCACCGGCAACAGCTCTTCGGTATTGGAGAACATTTTCTTCTCAATAACCGTGCGCAGTTTCTCGTAGCTGGTCCAGTTTGGATTGCGTCCGCTGTTGTGCGCTCTGGCGCGCAGCACGAAGTTGACAATCTCGTTGCGGAAGTCTTTCGGATTACTGATCCCGGCCGGCTTCTCGATTTTTTCCAGCTCCGCATTCAGCGACTCGCGATCAAACAGCTGGCCGGTATCCGGGTCGCGATACTCCTGATCCTGAATCCAGAAATCGGCGTAGGTCACATAACGGTCAAAAATGTTCTGCCCGTATTCCGAGTAAGACTCAAGGTAGGCGGTCTGGATCTCTTTCCCGATAAACTCGGCGTATTTCGGGATCAGATAACCTTTGAGGAACTCCAGGTAACGTTCGGACTGCTCCTGCGGGAACTGTTCACGCTCAATTTGCTGCTCCAGGACGTAGAACAGATGCACCGGATTCGCGGCGACTTCGGCGTGATCAAAGTTAAATACCCGCGACAGAATTTTGAACGCGAAGCGGGTAGACAAGCCGTTCATCCCTTCATCAACGCCGGCATAATCGCGATACTCCTGATAGGATTTCGCTTTCGGGTCGGTATCTTTCAGGCTTTCACCGTCATAGACGCGCATTTTCGAGTAGATGCTCGAGTTTTCCGGCTCTTTCAGGCGCGACAGAATCGAGAAGCGCGACAGCGTTTCCAGGGTTCCCGGCGCGCAGGGCGCGTGAGTCAGTTCGCTGTTATTGAGCAGTTTTTCATAGATGCGGATCTCTTCCGAGATGCGCAGGCAATAAGGCACCTTGACGATGTACACGCGGTCGAGGAAGGCCTCATTGTTCTTGTTATTGCGGAAGGTAACCCATTCCGATTCGTTGGAGTGGGCGAGGATAATCCCGTTAAACGGCAGGGCGGAGATCCCTTCAGTACCGTTATAGTTCCCTTCCTGCGTCGCGGTCAGCAGCGGATGCAGCACCTTAATAGGCGCTTTAAACATCTCTACAAATTCCATCAGCCCCTGGTTGGCGCGGCACAGAGCGCCGGAATATCCGTAGGCATCCGGGTCATTCTGCGCATAGTGTTCCAGTTTACGGATATCCACTTTACCCACCAGCGCCGAGATGTCCTGGTTGTTTTCGTCGCCGGGCTCGGTTTTGGCGATGGCAATCTGCGCCAGGATTGACGGCCACACTTTCACCACGCGGAACTTAGTAATGTCGCCGCCGAATTCCTGCAGACGCTTGGCCGCCCACGGCGACATAATTGTTCCCAGATAGCGGTTTGGAATGCCGTACTCTTTTTCGAGGATTTGCGCATCCTCTTGCGGGTTAAACAGACATAGCGGATGGTCGTTGACCGGGCTACGCTCTCCGTTTGCGCTAAGCACATAGATAGGCACGCGCTGCATTAAGGACTTAAGGCGTTCGGCAAGCGATGATTTACCGCCGCCCACAGGGCCCAGCAGATACAGAATCTGTTTCTTCTCTTCAAGCCCCTGAGCGGCGTGCTTTAAGTAAGAAACAATTTGCTCGATGGCATCTTCCATACCGTAAAACTCTTCAAATGCCGGATAGCGCGCAACGACCCGGTTTGAAAAGAGACGGGATAGCCTGGGTTCCAGGGCCGTATCGACCATGACCGGCTCACCGATGGCCATCAGCAATCTTTCTGCTGCGTTAGCATAAGCACTGCGATCTTGCCGACAGATGGTAAGAAACTCCTGCAGTGTGAACTCTTCGTCCTTGGCAGCTTCATAGCGCTGGCGATAGTGATCGAATATATTCATGGCATGCCGTCCTTTCGTTTTTAGCACAGGTTGAGAGCCGTTCATATGAATAGTGGGAGCCCCCGGAAGAGGTAAGCTGCACAGCGCTCTCTGATTCTCCAGCAACCCTTATGCCAGGTTGGCGAAGTCTCGGGATAACGTGCCCCGCATTTACTTCTTCTAAATTAAAGCGTAGATGCATTTGGAAAACTTGCATGGCGTGGAAAATCAATTTCAATGACTTATCAACAACTCATCCAGAAAAGCAGCCTCTCATTTCCACTTCTGGTTTCACGCCGTCATGACGCTGTCATTCGGCTGTCAGCGAATGGTCATCTGAGGATGAGAATCTGGTGAATTCAGTGTAATGACTGGTAAAGAATTTGAGGCATGACGTATACAACGTTAAACTGCCTGCGCTAATAATTTGACAACAGGAATATGGATCGTGACTAAAATCAAACTTCTGGCACTTGGTGTGTTGATTGCGACTTCAGCATCCGCCGTACACGCTGAAGGGAAGTTCACTTTAGGGGCGGGTGTAGGCGTCGTTGAACATCCGTACAAGCAGTATGATGCTGATGTTTACCCGGTGCCGGTGATTAATTACGAGAGCGATAACTTCTGGTTTCGTGGTTTAGGCGGTGGTCTTTACCTGTGGAATGATACTAACGATAAGCTTTCCGTGACCGCCTACTGGTCGCCGATGTACTTTAAGCCAGGCGACAGCGATAGCGAGCAGATGCGCCGTCTGGATAAACGTAAATCCACGGTGATGGCAGGACTTGCGTACGAACACTATACGCAGTACGGTTTCCTGCGCACCGCGCTGTCAGGGGACACCCTGGATAACAGCAACGGTATCGTATGGGATCTGGCCTGGCTATATCGCTACACCAACGGCAATCTGACGCTTACGCCGGGTATTGGCGTTGAATGGAATAGCGATAATCAGAACGAGTACTACTATGGTGTTTCGAAGCATGAGTCGAATCGCAGCGGCATGCGCAGCTACGATCCGGACAGCAGCTGGAACCCGTACCTCGAGCTGTCGGCAAACTATCGTTTCCTCGGCGACTGGAGCGTATACGGCGTGGCCCGCTACACTCGCTTGTCTGACGAAATCACCGATAGTCCGATGGTGGACAAATCCTGGAGCGGTCTGATTTCAACCGGGATCACTTACTCCTTCTGATAGTGCTTTATTACAGAGCAATTTGTGCATCAAAACAGGGCGTAATGCCCTGTTTTGCATTACGGTGGTGCAATCAAACGACAGGAGGCAGTCATGGCACAAAGGACAATCAGTTTTGGTGAGCATCCAGCGGTTTCCGTCATAGGGCAGGGGACCTGGTACATGGGCGAAAACCCGGCGCTGCGCGTTCAGGAGTCTGCTGCACTACGCGCGGGCATCGATCTTGGGCTCACGGCGATCGATACGGCGGAAATGTATGCTGACGGCGGCGCCGAAGAGGTTGTCGGCGAAGCCATTCGCGGCCAGCGCGAGCGCGTGGTGCTGGTGTCTAAAGTGTATCCGTGGAACGCTGGCGGTCGCAAAATAGCCAGCGCCTGCGAAGCCAGCCTGCGCCGTCTGAAGACCGACTATCTCGATCTCTACCTTCTGCACTGGCGCGGCGACTACGCATTGCAGGAGACGGTGGCAGGTATGGAAGCGCTCGTTGCGCAGGGCAAAATTCGTCGCTGGGGCGTATCGAATCTTGATTACGCTGATATGCAAGAACTCTGGCAGGTTGACGGCGGCGAGCAGTGCGCAACTGACCAGGTACTCTATCACCTGGCTTCTCGCGGTATTGAACATGATTTGTTGCCATGGTGCCAGCAGCAGCGGCTGCCGGTGATGGCCTACTGTCCGCTGGCCCAGGCCGGCCGTCTACGCAATGGACTTTTAAATCATACCGTTGTGAAAAATATTGCGCAGGCCCGGGGCGTAACCGCCGCGCAGGTGCTTCTGGCGTGGGTTATCAGCCATCAGGGGGTACTGGCGATTCCGAAAGCATCGAGTATCGAACATGTTGAGCAAAATGCTGCGGCGCTGGACATCGAGCTGACCGCTGAAGAGAGGGCGCTTCTGGAAAAAGCTTACCCGGCACCGGGAAGAAAAACACCGCTGGATATGGTCTGAATAGGGTATAAAGAAAAGCCCCGACTCTGCGGGGCTCCGGTCGCGAGCTGCCACCAGGCATGAATACGATCGCAATCAGTGCGTCAGGCCGGGCAAAGCGTCAGCCGCCGCCCGGCAGAAATACGCGCACTAGATTTTAACCCGTATGCGCTCCTTCAGTGCGTTAGCGTTTCACCACGCGAATGGTTTGCGCCAGGCGCGAAGGTTTCTCTTCGCTGGCCTTCTGCGATTCGGTTACGCAGCAAGTTTCTACGCAAACGAAGGTCTTGTAGCCATCATCGGGCATATCGCCCATGCTGACGGAAAGGGCCGGTCCCGGGTTCCAGCCAACCACGTTGCTGTTGTGATGATGGACGACATCGATGTTGCGGCTGAGCGCATCATCGTGAATGACGCTGCAGGTTTCTGCATTCAGATAGACGCGGTCGGTACGATCCGGGAAGGTTTCAGTGCCGTTGCTTAATACGCCTTCTTCGGCATTTTTCACTTTATCAATATAACGGTCGCCCAGACCGCTGACCTTCACTGCCGCAATGTCACCGACGTTGAAATAGGTGTGAAGGGCGGAAGTGGTTTCAAATTCGCCGTGCGCTTCCAGCTCAATTTCGCAGGTTTTACCCAGTTTGAAACGCGCTAACAGAGTGAACTCATGCGGCCAGTACTGGTGAGTGGCATCGCTGCTTTTTAGTTCAAAGGTCAGCACCACGCCGTTATCGTCTTCATCGTGGCCTTTCAGGGCCCACGGCAGATTGCGGGCAAAACCGTGCGACGGCAGACCCTGCTGAGCTGATGGGCCAAACCATGGCCAGCAAATCGGCACGCCGCCGCGCAGGGCAACGCCATTTTTGAATGGAGTATTGCCGCTGAGCCACAGGACCTCTTCTTCGCCTGCGGGCTTCCAGGAGAGCAGGTGAGCGCCCTGGAAAGCCACGGAAGCTTTAACCTGCGGATGATCAACCACGATCAGTTCCAGGTCATCAAACTGGCGACGGGAAAGGACAGGGGTAAGCTGTTCGATAACCGGGAGGGCAAAAATTTTATTAATCATTACGCAATCCTTTTTACCCTAAATAATTCGAGTTGCAGGAAGGTGGCAAGTGAACGACAAATTCGTCAGGAACGAATTTGAACAACCGAAGATGGCCTTCGGTCAGGGACATGGATGTCCCTGATTCATCCCGATGAGCTTACCGTAGTAAGTGATTCGGGTGAGCGAGCGTAGCCAACACATCTGTAACTTGAAGTATGACGGGTATATTTTTAGGCAAAAAAAAGAGCGACCGGAGTCGCTCTTACAGATTACGGTCTCATCTCAACTTATTTGGAGATGTGAGCAATCAGGTCCAGAACCTTGTTGGAGTAACCAGTTTCGTTATCGTACCAGGAAACCAGTTTCACAAAGTTGTCGTTCAGAGCGATACCCGCTTTAGCATCGAATACGGAAGTGCAAACTTCGCCGTTGAAATCGGTAGAGACAACGTCGTCTTCGGTGTAGCCCAGAACGCCTTTCATTGCGCCTTCGGAAGCAGCTTTGATTGCTTTCTTAATTTCTTCATAAGAAGCAGCTTTTTCCAGACGAACGGTCAGGTCAACAACGGATACGTTCGGAGTCGGAACGCGGAACGCCATACCGGTCAGTTTGCCATTCAGTTCTGGCAGTACTTTACCTACAGCTTTAGCAGCGCCGGTAGAGGACGGGATGATGTTCTGAGCTGCGCCGCGGCCGCCGCGCCAGTCTTTATGAGACGGGCCATCAACGGTTTTCTGAGTAGCGGTAGTGGCGTGAACAGTAGTCATCAGACCTTCGATGATGCCGAAGTTGTCGTTGATAACTTTTGCCAGCGGAGCCAGGCAGTTGGTGGTGCAGGAAGCGTTGGAAACGATGTCCTGGCCTTCATATTTGTCAAAGTTAGCACCTTTAACAAACATCGGAGTGTTGTCTTTGGACGGGCCAGTCAGAACGACTTTTTTCGCGCCAGCGGTGATGTGCTTACGAGCGGTTTCGTCGGTCAGGAAGATACCGGTTGCTTCAGCAACAACGTCAACACCCACTTCGTCCCACTTCAGGTTAGCCGGGTCACGCTCAGCGGTAACACGGATTTTTTTACCGTTAACGATCAGATGACCGTCTTTCACTTCAACGGTACCGTTGAAACGGCCGTGAGTGGAGTCATATTTCAGCATGTAAGCCATGTAGTCAGCGTCTAACAGGTCGTTGATTGCAACGATCTCGATGTCAGAGCGTTCTTGAGCAGCACGGAAAACAATGCGACCGATACGGCCAAAACCGTTGATACCTACTTTGATAGTCATATATTCCACCAGCTATTTGTTAGTGAATAAAAGGTTGCCTGTAAAATTACAAAAACCTTACGCAGCGTCAAGCGGAATCGTGTCAATCATTGCGACAAATCAATCCGGAGCATGCCTTTGCGCGGTTGATTTATCCCACTTTCCCTTTGAGCCCAATTCCATATGGGGGCTGCGCCCGGAATTTTAAAGGTCATTTGAGATAAAAATGTGATATTCATCACAATTGTGTGGCTGCCTTTTGGCGTCGCCTAAGTTTAGAACAAAAGTGCACGCTTCATTGTTAATATTTTGTTAGAATTAAGCCGAAAAAGTTGTCCTTTCACAGCGAGAAGCAAGCCAATGTCGAATAAACCCTCTTCGGACGAGCTCAAAAAAAATTTGAGCGAGATGCAGTTTTACGTGACGCAGAATCACGGTACTGAACCGCCGTTCACCGGGCGGCTACTCCACAACAAACGCGATGGCGTCTACCACTGCCTGGTATGCGACGCGCCGCTGTTTAACTCGCAATCCAAGTATGATTCAGGCTGCGGTTGGCCGAGCTTTTATGAGCCGGTAAGCGATGATGCTATTCGCTATCTTAACGATTACTCCCACGGTATGCAGCGCACGGAAATTCGCTGCGGAAACTGCGATGCTCACCTTGGACACGTCTTCCCGGATGGCCCGCAGCCTACCGGTGAGCGTTTTTGTGTTAATTCGGCCTCTTTAAGCTTCACCAATGATGAAAATGGTGAGCAAACCAAGGGTTGAAAAAACGATTCAGCAAATTATTCCAACATGAGGTGGGAGAACGATGGAAATTGAACGGATTATCGACGGCATGACGCCGGAAGTGTATCAGCGTCTGGCGACGGCGGTGGAGCTGGGAAAATGGCCCGACGGCGTGGCGTTAACAGCCGAGCAGAAAGAGAACTGTCTGCAGCTGGTGATGCTCTGGCAGGCCCGATATAACGTTGACGCGCAGCATATGACCATCGACACCAACGGACAGATGGTGATGAAGAGTAAACAGCAGTTGAAAGTGGACTTTGGTATTTCGCCGCAACCTATCGCGACGTTTAAATCCTGAGCCTGAACGGCCCGGCCAATTGAACGCCGGGCTTAGCGTCAGCTGGGCGTTATTTCTTGTTCATCATCGCTTTTAGATCGGCGAAAGGGTTATATTTCGCTTCGCCGACGCTTTTCTGCGCATCTTCGCCGGCCACCACCGTTGAACCATACTGATCGGCCTCGGTGTATTTTGAGTGTTCATGATCGTGGCAGTAGAGGCACAGCATCTCCCAGTTGCTACCATCTTCCGGGTTATTGGAGTGGTCGTGGTCGATATGATGTACCGTCAGTTCACGCAGATTCGAATAGACAAACTCACGCGAGCAGCGTCCGCAGACCCAGGGGAAGAGCTTCAGCGCTTTTTCGCGATATCCGACTTCCAGACGGGCGTAGTTTTTCGGGATATAAGCCATAATACCCATGCCTTCTGTTGCAAATGAAAAGCTGCGCCGGAGCTGGCGCAGCGGAATGTGCTTATCATAACCTATTGTGCAGGCGGTGACATCGCGCAGATCAGCGTTTGATCCCCAGGGATTCGGCCAGCTGTTTCGCTAGCTGGTTTTGATCATCGGCGCCGTACTCCCAAAACATCGCGCCTCCCAGTCCTTTGCTCTTGATATAGTCGGCTTTGATCGCCACCGAGCGCGGGTTCTCGTAGGAGAGGGCAAAGAGCGCTTTACCGTCGGAAGAAGTTACCGACAGCCACGGCACTTTCGCTTCATCATCCCAATGCTGAGTAAAGCGCTTCTGCGGATCGTTGATTAACTTCGCCACGATATCGTTATATTTCACGTAGGTATCTTTTGACAGATCGACGCCTAGCGTTTTGAACAGCTCGACCTGCTGCGGCTCAAAATAAGGCTGCGTTGCCGGGTTTTTCTGCGCATCCGGTTTGCTCCAGTCAATGCCCGGCTCGACGGCGCGTTTCGGTACCCGCCCATAGAAACCAATCCCCAGGTTCATCTGGCTGGGCTTCAAACCCGCCGCAAGATAGTTGTTGACCACGAAATCAGCGCTGTACTTATCGGCTTCTGCGACCGTCGGCCATTGAGAGGAGTCGTACAGGTTGGAATTGAAGTACTGGGTGCCGTAAGCCATGTCGTAGGTCATCAGGTTGATGTAGTCGAGCGAGGGGGCTATCGCTTTGACATCCACCCAGCTCTTCGGACTCTCCGCGTTAGCGCCCACGGCGATGGTCACCAGTTTTTTATTGCCCACCGCCGCGCGCAGCTCTTTCAGCAGGGCGGTAAAATTATCGCGATCGGCCGGTTGGCTGTCGACCAGTCCCCATGCGCCGTTGACCGGATACTCCCAGTCCAGATCGATACCATCAAGACCATATTTTTCAATGATCTCCTGCGCCGACTGAATAAACAGCGCTCGGGTTTCTTTTGTCGCCGCCGCGCCGGAGAATCCGCGCGCTCCCCAGCCGCCGACGGAAAGCAAAACTTTCAGGTTCGGATTCTGCTGGCGCAGATGCGGGATTTTCTGCAAATCAGTCTGCACTTTCGGCGACAGCCAGATTTGATGCAGCCTGCCGGGGTCTTTCAGGGCCGCGTTGGTTTCACCTTTTTCGTCGTTATAGATCAGACCAAACGAGTAGTTGAGATGGGTAATCTGCCGGACGTCAAGTTTATCGATATTGCCGCCAGGTCCGGCAGTGACGTCGCCGCCGCCGTTAAAGTAGCCGACGGACATCAGGGTATTAGCAGAAACGACGCTCGCGCAGAGCAGGGGTAAAGCTGCCAGTAAAGGCAAAAGTTTCATAGCAAATCCTCTTTGACAGAAAAGTGACTTAGTAAAACAAACACGCCACGGAAATGGCGTGGCGAAAAAACAGCTCGTGCAGGCTAGCATCTTCCATTGCCCAAAACTGCGAAGGGGTTCACGCTGCATCAGCGAAGCCGCGCCATGCCAACGCCATAAGCTTTCCTTCACATCTCTCTCCGCCATCCATTTTGCCGTATTTGTGATCTAAGTTGTGAAATGCAGATCAATATCTGTGTTTTAAAGATTTAATGTTGACCTTAAAGATTTCGTGGTTAAGTATTGCTCCCACTGATGCAAAACCACAAACAAAGGAAGACGCAATGAAAGCACTGGCAAGATTTGGTAAGGCCTTTGGCGGCTATAAGATGATTGATGTTCCGGAACCGGTCTGCGGTCCGGATGATGTGGTGATTGAAATCAAGGCAGCAGCCATTTGCGGCGCGGATATGAAGCACTACAACGTCGATAGCGGATCCGACCAATTCAACTCCATTCGCGGCCACGAATTTGCCGGTGAAATCGTCCGGGTCGGCGAAAAGGTTAAGGACTGGAAAGTGGGCCAGCGGGTGGTTTCTGATAATAGCGGGCACGTCTGCGGCGTGTGTCCGGCCTGCGAACAAGGTGATTTTCTGTGTTGTACAGAAAAAGTTAATTTAGGTCTTGATAACAATACCTGGGGCGGCGGGTTTTCGAAATACTGCCTGGTGCCGGGGGAGATCCTCAAAATTCATCGCCACGCGCTGTGGGAAATCCCGCCGGGCGTTGATTACGAAGAAGCGGCGGTGCTGGATCCTATCTGTAACGCCTATAAATCTATCGCTCAACAATCCAAATTTCTCCCCGGTCAGGACGTGGTGGTCTTCGGTACCGGTCCGCTAGGGCTCTTTGCCGTACAGATGGCGCGCATCATGGGGGCCGTCAATATCGTGATGGTCGGGCTGGAAGAGGACGTCGCGGTGCGTTTCCCCATCGCTAAAGCGTTGGGCGCGACGGCGGTGGTCAACGGTTCGAGCGAAGATGTAGTTGCGCGCTGTCAGGAAATTTGCGGCAAAGATAATCTCGGTCTGGTTATCGAATGTTCAGGCGCCAACATTGCCCTCAAACAGTCTATCGAAATGCTGCGCCCCAACGGTGAAGTGGTCCGCGTGGGGATGGGCTTCAAACCGCTGGATTTCTCCATCAACGACATCACTGCCTGGAACAAAAGCATCATCGGCCATATGGCTTACGACTCCACCTCCTGGCGCAACGCCATTCGCCTGCTCGCCAGCGGCGCGATCAAAGTCAAACCAATGATTACTCATCGCATTGGCCTGTCGCAGTGGCGCGAAGGTTTTGATGCCATGGTCGATAAAACCGCGATTAAGGTCATCATGACTTACGACTTTGATGAATAACCCATTTATTAAAGGAAGGTTCCCGGATGGAACAGATAGCAAAACCGCACTGCGGCGCCAGGCTCGATCGCCTGCCCGACTGCCGCTGGCACGCTTCAATGTTTGCCATGGTCGCTTTCGGATTACTTGTCTGCTGGAGTAATGCCGTAGGCGGGTTAATACTCGCGCAGCTAAAAGACCTGGGTTGGACCGATAATTCCACGACCGCTACGTTTTCTGCCATTACCACGGCGGGAATGTTTCTTGGCGCGCTCGGCGGCGGCATTATCGGCGATAAGATCGGGCGTAAAAATGCGTTCATCCTGTATGAAGCGATTCATATTATTGCCATGGTCATAGGGGCGTTTTCGCCGAATATGATCTTTCTGATTGCCTGTCGTTTTATCATGGGGGTAGGGTTAGGCGCGCTGCTGGTGACCTTATTTGCCGGATTCACCGAATATATGCCCGGCAGAAATCGCGGCACCTGGTCCAGTCGGGTCTCGTTTATCGGCAACTGGTCTTATCCGCTCTGTTCGCTGATTGCGATGGGATTAACGCCGTTAATCAGCGCGGAATGGAACTGGCGCGTACAGCTGCTGATCCCGGCGCTGCTGTCGCTAATTGCTACCGTTATTGCCTGGCGCAGTTTCCCTGAATCGCCACGCTGGCTGGAGTCTCGTGGACGTTACGCGGAAGCGGAAAAGGTGATGCGGGCCATTGAAGAGAGGGTCGTGCAGCAAACCGGTAAGCCATTGCCGCCAGTGGTAACAGAAGATGATGGTAAAGCGCCGCGCGCGGTTCCTTATTCAGCCTTATTAACCGGCGTATTACTCAAGCGGGTTATTTTAGGCTCCTTCGTCCTGATTGCCATGAATGTCGTCCAGTATACCTTAATTAACTGGCTACCGACGATATTTATGACCCAGGGCATTAATCTGAAAGACTCCATTGTTTTAAACACCATGAGTATGTTCGGCGCGCCGTTTGGCATTTTCATCGCTATGCTGGTGATGGATAAAATACCGCGGAAAACTATGGGTGTGGGCTTATTGGTATTAATCGCCGTGCTGGGATATATCTATTCTCTGCAAACCAGTATGCTGCTCATCACGTTAATTGGCTTCTTCCTGATTACGTTTGTCTATATGTACGTTTGTTACGCCTCAGCGGTCTATGTGCCGGAAATATGGCCGACCGAAGCGAAGCTTCGTGGTTCAGGCCTGGCGAACGCGGTGGGGCGCATCAGCGGTATCGCCGCACCCTATGCGGTGGCGGTATTACTTAACGGCTATGGCGTAACCGGGGTATTTGTGCTGCTGGGGGCCGTCTCCATTATTGTTGCAGTCGCTATCGCCACAATCGGAATTGAAACTAAAGGCGTCTCTGTCGAAAGTCTCGGTATTGATGCCGTTACCAGCAAATAATATTGACGGAAAATAAAATGAATAATTCAAAAGCGATTTTAAAAACGCCGGGTATGATGAAAATCATCGCTGCCGATATTCCGGTACCCAAAGAACATGAAGTGCTGATCAAAATTGAATACGTTGGTATTTGCGGTTCAGATGTTCACGGTTTCGAATCAGGTCCCTTTATTCCGCCGAAAGATCCCAATCAGGAAATTGGTCTGGGGCACGAATGCGCCGGTACGGTGGTCGCGGTGGGAAACCGCGTGAGCAAATTTAAACCCGGCGACCGGGTGAATATTGAACCCGGGGTGCCGTGCGGCCACTGCCGCTACTGTCTGGAGGGGAAATACAATATCTGTCCTGACGTTGATTTCATGGCCACGCAGCCAAATTATCGCGGCGCGTTAACCCACTACCTGTGCCATCCGGAGAGCTTCACCTATAAGCTGCCCGACAATATGGACACGATGGAAGGCGCGCTGGTGGAGCCTGCGGCGGTCGGCATGCATGCCGCAATGCTGGCGGACGTCAAGCCTGGCAAGAAAATCGTCATTCTTGGCGCAGGCTGTATTGGTTTAATGACCCTGCAGGCATGCCTTTGCCTGGGGGCTACTGATATCACGGTGGTTGATGTGCTGGAAAAACGCCTGGCCATGGCCGAACAGCTCGGGGCCAAAGTCGTTATCAACGGCGCAAAAGAGGACACCGTCGCGCGCTGCCAGCAGTTATCCGGCGACATGGGGGCTGATATCGTATTCGAAACCGCTGGTTCGGCCATCACCGTTAAGCAGGCACCGTATCTGGTCATGCGTGGAGGGAAAATCATGATCGTCGGTACGGTCCCCGGGGATTCGGCAATTAACTTCCTGAAAATTAACCGCGAAGTATCGATTCAGACCGTTTTCCGCTATGCCAACCGCTACCCGGTGACTATTGAAGCTATCTCCTCCGGCCGTTTCGATGTGAAGTCGATGGTGACGCACATTTACGACTACGAGGATGTTCAGCGCGCGTTTGAGGAATCTGTTAATAACAAACGCGAGATGATTAAAGGCGTTATTAGAGTTAACCATTAATTTATTAAAAAGGGAGAAACAACTATGCTGGCTGATATTAAATATTGGGAAAATGATGCGCAAAATAAACATTATGCCATTGCCCACTTTAACGTGTGGAATGCCGAAATGCTGATGGGCGTTATCGATGCCGCGGAAGAGTCAACATCGCCGGTGATTATCTCTTTCGGCACCGGATTTGTGGGCAATACCTCGTTTGAAGATTTTTCGCATATGATGGTTTCAATGGCCAAAAAGGCCTCGGTACCGGTGATTGCGCACTGGGACCACGGACGCAGCATGGAAATTATCCACAATGCGTGGGCCCATGGCATGAATTCTCTGATGCGCGACGCTTCCGCCTTTGATTTCGAAGAGAATATTCGTCTGACCAAAGAGGCGGTGGACTTCTTCCATCCGCTGGGCATTCCGATCGAAGCGGAGCTGGGACACGTGGGCAATGAAACGGTCTATGAAGAAGCGCTGGCGGGCTATCACTATACCGATCCGGATCAAGCGGCGGAATTCGTCGAGCGCACCGGCTGCGATTCCCTGGCGGTAGCGATTGGTAACCAGCACGGGGTCTATACCTCAGAGCCGAAACTCAACTTTGAGGTGGTGAAACGCGTGCGCGAGGCGGTATCCGTTCCGCTGGTACTGCACGGCGCATCCGGCATTAGCGACGCGGATATTAAGCAGGCTATTTCGCTGGGTATTTCCAAAATTAACATTCATACCGAACTGTGCCAGGCGGCGATGGCGGCAGTGCAGGAGAACCAGAATCAACCGTTCCTGCACGTTGAGCGCGAAGTGCGCAAAGCGGTCAAAACGCGCGCGCTGGAGAAAATAAAACTGTTTGGCTCTGACGGTAAAGCGGAATGACAACATGGATAATATCGAGGTTATCTGTATAGGCGCGGCCATTGTTGATATTCCCCTGCAGCCGGTGAGCAAAAATATCTTTGATGTTGACTCATATCCCTTAGAACGCATCGCCATGACCACCGGGGGGGACGCAATTAACGAGGCAACCATTATTTCCCGACTCGGTCATCGAACGGCATTAATGAGTCGGGTAGGGGACGACGCGGCGGGACATTTTATTCTTGCACACTGTCGCCGGGAGAATATTGATATCCACAGCCTGAAGCAGGATGGCGAAATCGATACCTCCATTAATGTGGGTCTGGTCACCGCCGATGGCGAGCGTACTTTTGTGACTAACCGCAATGGTAGTCTGTGGAAGCTGAATATTAACGATGTGGACTTTGGCCGCTTCTCTCAGGCAAAGCTGCTGTCGCTGGCGAGCATTTTTAATAGCCCGCTACTCGATGGTAAAGCGTTAACGGAGATATTCACTCAGGCCAAAGCGCACGGATTAATTATTTGCGCCGATATGATTAAGCCGCGGCTTAACGAAACTCTGAACGATATTCGCCAGGCGCTGAGCTACGTCGATTATCTGTTTCCCAATTATGCCGAGGCAAAACTGCTCACCGGCAAAGAGACGCTGGATGAGATCGCCGATAGCTTCCTGAACTGCGGGGTGAAAACGGTGGTTATTAAGACCGGCAAGCGAGGCTGCTTTATTAAGCGTGCCGATATGAAGCTGGAAGTGCCGGCGGTTTCAGGCATTACCGCCATCGACACCATTGGCGCAGGGGATAATTTTGCCTCGGGATTTATCTCCGCGCTGCTTGAAGGCAAACCGCTGCGCGAGTGCGCGTTGTTTGCTAACGCCACGGCGGCGATCTCGGTGCTGAGCGTAGGCGCCACGACGGGCGTGAAGAACAGAACGCTGGTTGAACAACTTCTCGACGAATATGAAGGGTAATAGCAGCAGATGAAAATGATTTCTTTAGGCAGTACGGATATCACGCTTTCCCGAATGGGATTAGGCACATGGGCCATTGGCGGCGGCCCGGCGTGGAACGGCGATCTCGATCTGCAGATATGTCTCGACACCATTGTTGAGGCGCATCGCTGCGGGATCAATCTGATTGATACCGCGCCAGGCTACAACTTTGGCAACAGCGAAGTGATTGTTGGCCAGGCGCTTAAACAGCTGCCGCGCCGCGAGGTCGTTGTCGAAACCAAATGCGGTATCGTCTGGGAGCGCACGGGCAGCCTGTTTAATAAGGTGGGCGATCGCCAGCTGTATAAAAACCTGACGCCCGAGTCGATTCGCGAAGAGGTGGAGGCCAGCCTGCAAAGGCTGGGCATCGATACTATTGATATCTATATGACCCACTGGCAGTCGGTAGAGCCCTGCTTTACGCCAATTGCGGAGACATTAGCCACGCTGAACGCGCTTAAGAAAGAGGGAAAAATTCGCTCTATCGGCGCGGCGAACGTAGATGCCGGGCATATCAGAGAGTACCTCAGGCACGGCGAGCTGGATATCGTGCAGGCCAAGTACAGCATTCTTGACCGGGCGCTGGAGGCCGAGCTACTGCCGCTCTGTCAACAGAACGGCATTGTAGTGCAGGTCTACTCGCCGCTTGAGCAGGGGCTACTGACCGGGACTATCGGCCGTGATTATGTTCCCGGCGGTGCGCGGGCCAATAAGGTCTGGTTCCAGCGGGAAAATATGCTGCGCGTGATTGATATGCTTGAGCAATGGCAGCCGCTATGCGAAAAATATCGCTGTACCATCCCCGCGCTGGCGCTGGCGTGGATATTAAAGCAAAGCGATCTCATTACCCTGCTGAGCGGCGCTACGGCGCCCGAGCAGGTGCGCGAGAATGTCGATGCGCTGAACATCGCTCTGACCGATGATGATTCATTATTGATGAGGCGAATGGCGGAAGCGCTGGATACTAAATAAGAGAGAAGACGCTGACCTCTGTTTCTGTGTAAAATAGTATTAAATCTGTGATTCAGACAGGTTCTTTTGAAAATAAACATAGCCTGTGCGATACTAGAATCTTATTATGACTTTGCAGGAAACAGAGGTGTCATCGTGGCGGCAAAAGACAGGATTCAGGCCATAAAGCAAATGGTGGCTAATGATAAGAAAGTAGCGGTTTCTAATTTAAGCGCAATTTTTCAGGTCACTGAGGAAACCATCCGTCGCGATCTGGAAAAGCTCGAAGATGAAGGTTATTTGACCCGCACGTACGGCGGCGCTGTATTAAATACCAATGCTTTAGCTGACAATATTCATTTTTATAAACGCGCTAAATCTTTTTTAGAAGAGAAGCAGATCATTGCCCGCAATGCATTACCGTTTATAAAGAATAAAACCACCATGGCTGCCGACTCCAGCAGTACCGCGATGGAGTTATTAAAGCTATTGAAAGAGAGAAACGATCTCACGCTGTTAACCAACTCGGCAGAAGCCTTTCATGAGCTGGCACAGTCTGAAATCAACGTGGTATCTACCGGCGGCGAGCTCAATAAGAATACGCTGTCGCTGCAGGGAAGGATCACTAAGGAAATTATTAGCCGCTATCATGTTGATATTATGGTGATGAGCTGCAAAGGGCTGGATATGCAGAGCGGGGCGCTGGACTCTAACGAAGCGGAAGCGGAAATTAAGAAAACCATGATCCGCCAGGCAACCGAAGTCGCTTTGCTGGTCGATCATTCAAAATTCGATCGCAAAGCATTCGTCCAGCTCGTGGATTTTAGCCATATTAATTACCTTATCACCAATAAGGCGCCGGGTGCACAGTGGATTGCATTTTGTAAAGAAAATAATATTCAACTCGTTTATTAACATTAAGATTGGCTGTATCGATATTATTTTAATTTGCACCTGGATAATGCCATGAAAATTTAATGATGATGGCTGGCGCGGCAAAAATGATTCTGCCGCGATGGCCATACTTTATATTTTAGCTGAATTTGAGGCATCCAGATGGAACAATGTGACCCTATCGGCGCAAGATTAGACCGCTTACCTTTATCACGATTTCATTTTCGTATTTTTGGCATTATTAGTTTTAGTTTATTAATCACCGGTTTTCTCAGCTATTCCGGCAACGTGGTGCTGGCAAAGTTAGTCAGCAATGGCTGGTCAAATAACTATCTCAACGCCGCATTTACCTCGGCGCTGATGTTTGGCTACTTTATTGGTTCGTTGACCGGAGGTTTTATAGGCGATTATCTCGGGCGACGTAAAGCATTTCGCCTGAATTTACTGATCGTCGGGGTCTCTGCCTGTGCGGCAACCTTTGTGCCCAACATGTACTGGCTTATCTTTTTTCGCTGTCTGATGGGCTGCGGAATGGGGGCGCTGATTATGGTGGGCTATGCCTCTTTTACCGAATTTATTCCGCCCGCGGTACGCGGAAAATGGTCCGCCCGGCTCTCCTTTGTCGGCAACTGGTCGCCTATGTTATCGGCGGCAATTGGCGTCGTGGTGATTGCTTTTTTAAGCTGGCGGATGATGTTTCTGTTCGGCGGAGGAGCCATGCTGCTGGCCTGGTATCTGTCGGGAAGATACTTTATTGAATCTCCCCGCTGGCTGGCTGGAAAAGGGCAGCGCAGCGCCGCTGAAAAGCATCTCCAGCAGGTAGAGTCGCAAATCGAGAGAGAGAAAAACATCACCTTACCGGCCTGGCAAAGCGCGGATCAAACGGCGGATGTGTGTGTGGAAAGCGGCTCTTTCTGGCTGCTGTTTAAAGGCCAGATGCTGCGGCGCACGCTGGTGGCAATCACCGTGCTAATCGCCATGAATATTTCGCTCTATACCATTACGGTGTGGATCCCGACAATTTTCGTCAATTCGGGCATCGACGTGACGAAGTCAATCTTGATGACCGCGATTATTATGATTGGCGCGCCGGTGGGAATATTTATCGCCGCGCTGATTATCGACCGTTTTCCGCGGCGGTTATTTGGCTCATCGCTGCTGATTATTATTGCGGTGCTCGGCTACTTCTATTCGATTCAAACCGCAGAGTGGGCCATCTTAAGCTATGGCCTGGTGATGATCTTTTTCCTGTATATGTACGTCTGCTTTGCCTCGGCGGTGTACGTGCCGGAGCTGTGGCCAACGCATCTCCGGCTGCGCGGTTCAGGCTTTGTCAACGCGGTAGGGCGAATTGTCGCCGTCTTTACTCCCTACGGCGTCGCTGTCCTGCTGACCCGCTACGGCGCGATTACGGTTTTTATGGTGCTCGGGGTGATGCTGGTACTCTGTGCGCTGATCCTGTTCTGCTTTGGCATCGAAACGCGCAAGATATCGCTGGAGGAGATTTCAACGCTGGCCTGAGAAATGCGCCGACAGGGAAAATGCCTGTCGGCACCGGTTATGCGTGGGTTTCCAGCCAGTCGTCCAGGGTATAGAGGGTGGCGCCCGCGGCGGCCATCTCCATAAATGCCTGATTGCTGTCGTGCGGCTGAATATTCACCCCGCGGCAGCCGTCGGTAATGACGTTGACGTTGTAGCCCAGATTGAGAGCGTCGAGCACGGTAAACTTGACGCAGTAGTCGGTGGCCAGACCCAGCACCGTGAGTTCGCGAATATCGCGCTCGCGCAGCCACGCATCAAGCTGCGTTTTCTGTCGGTGGCCGTTGTCGAAAAAGGCGCTGTAGCTATCTATGGCCGGATTTTCGCCTTTGTGGAAGACGGCGGCGATATGCTGCTGTTTGAGCAGCGGATGCAGAGCCGCGCCTTCGCTGTTTTGCACGCAGTGATCCGGCCAGAAAGTTTGCGCCAGGCCGTCGAGCTCGCCCTGGGTATAGGGTTCAACCTGATGCTGGCTGGCAAAGCTGCCGTGATTCGCCGGATGCCAGTCCTGGCTGGCTACCACCGTTTCGCCCCGCGTCAGGCTCCAGTCGATAAGCAGGTTGGCGACGTCGACCGTACTATCGCCCTGCGGGACCGCAAGTGCGCCACCGGCGCAGAAATCATTTTGTAAATCGACCAGTAGCAGCGCGCGCTGGGTCATGTGTTTCTCCTTACTCATCGGGGGTCAGTTCGCCGCGCAGGTTCTCCTGCATTGCGCGACGGATAGCCGCAACGTCCAGATCCTGACTCAATAAATAGTGTAGCTTGGTCAGCGTAGCTTCGACGGTCATATCAAAACCGCTAATCACCCCGGCCTGAGCCAGCGCGTTACCGGTGGCGTAACCGCCCATATTCACCTTGCCGGACATACACTGGGTCAGGTTAATCACCACGATACCGCGCTGGCTGGCTTCGGCCAGGACCTGAATAAATTCGCCGTTCTGCGGCGCGTTACCGACGCCATATGAGCGCAGGATCAGCGCTTTGACCGGCTGGCGCAGGAAATTGCGCACGACGTCGGCGGAAATGCCGGGATAAATGGTCACCACGCCAATCGGCTGCGGCGTGATAGGGTGAACCACCAGCTCACCGTTGCCGTGCGGTGCGGGAGGGGTGCCGAGACGGCGAATATGGATCCCGGCTTCCAGCAGCGGCGCCAGGTTTGGCGAAGCGAAGGCGTTAAATCCGTCAGCGTGGGCCTTTGTTGTACGGTTGCCGCGGTAGAGACGGTTGTTGAAGAACAACGACACTTCGTTAATCGGATAGTTGGCGGCGACGTACAGGGCATTGAGGAGATTAATCTGCCCGTCAGAGCGTAGCTCAGCGAGCGGAATTTGTGACCCTGTCACAATGACCGGTTTCCCCAGATTCTCCAGCATGAAGGAGAGCGCCGAAGCGGTAAACGCCATGGTATCCGTACCGTGCAGGATCACGAAACCGTCGTACTGGTCATAACGATCGCGAATATCCTCGGCGATATGCTGCCAGTCTTCCGGCGTCATATCGGAGGAGTCCATCAGCGGAGCATATTCATGAATGGTGAAGTCCGGCATCTCCGGACGGTGAAACTCGGGCATTAAAGCCAGCTGGCGCTGGAGATGGCCGGAAACGGGAATGTAGCCGTGTTCAGAACGCTGCATACCAATGGTGCCGCCAGTATAGGCAACGTAGATAGATTTCTTCTGCATAGCATCGCTTAGGTTAAACGTAGACAGGCGCAGTATATACCCGTCACGCCGCAAGTTGCAGGGGCGTTGGCTGCTTTCATGTATTGCATGGCTTCCCTGACACAAAATCATTTACGCTGCATCGAGGCGGCAAGCAATGAAATCTGTGGGAGCTTAGTGACTATGGGGCCAGCGTTGCTGTGCGTAGCCAGGAAAGAGGCGGCGGGAAGGATAGAAGTGGAAAATGCCGCCCCGTGTAATAGGGCGGCGTGGGATTAACGAATATTGGCGCAGGTCAAGCAGAAGGCGTAGCGATTCTGCGGATCATTAAAGGCCGCCAGCTTGTCGCTTTCGTTTTTCACTGCATTAGCCGCAGCGGCCACCGGCGCAGGCAAATAAGCCTGAACCGCCACCGGCAGCGCCGCGCGAACCGAACCGGTCAGGCTATCGACCACCATCGAGAAGAAGGTCGGCTCTTCCTGATAATAATTGATATGCCACTCTTTCAGCTTCGCCAGCTCGGCGGCTTTTGCCACCGCGTCGTCAAAGTCGCCGAGGCTGTCGACCAGACCGTTTGCTTTCGCATCTTCACCGGTCCAGACGTGGCCCTGGGCGATTTGGTCGATTTTTTCCGGCGTGCTCTTACGCGCGTTCGCCACCAGGGTGATAAAGCGCTTATAGCCGTTTTCGATGCTGAGCTGCATCAGCTGTTGTACTTCTGGCGGAAGCGCTTTAGTGGTGGAGACATCGGCCAGCGGAGAGGTGGCCACGCCATCGGTATGAACGCCAATCGAGCCGAGCGTATTTTCGACGGTGTTAATTACCCCAAAGATACCGATAGAGCCGGTCAGGGTGCTGGGGTTCGCGACGATATAATCCGCCGGGGTGGAGATCCAGTAGCCGCCGGAGGCCGCCATGCCGCCCATCGATACCACCACCGGTTTGCCGGCTGCTTTTGCCGCCGCCAGCTCTTCGCGAATCACCTCCGAGGCGCTGACGCTGCCGCCAGGGCTGTTTACCCGCAGTACGATAGCTTTTACTTTCGGATCGAGGCGGGCGTCGCGGATCTGCGCAGCGGTAGTGTCGCCGCCGACGTTACCCGGCGTTTCCTCGCCATCCATAATCGCGCCGTTAGCAAAGATAACCGCTATCGCGGAGCCTTTATCGGCAGGCGTTTTCACAGTGTAGTCGTAGTAGCTGATCGCGCTGTAGTTATTATCCGCTTTGCTCCAGCCAAACTGTTTAGTCAGCGCTTTCTCCACTTCGGTAGAGGTGCCAAGCTCGTCAACCAGCTTGTTATCCAGCGCATACCTGGCGGTATCGCCATCAACTTTACGCAGACCGTCGAGGACCCCCTGAGCGCCAGGGAACAGCTGCTGTGCGGAGATCTGGCGGTTGGCGGCGATGGTGTTGAGGTAGTTTTGCCACAGTTCGCCAATCCAACGGCTATCCGCCTCGCGCGCTGCCGGGGACATATCATCGCGGATAAACGGCTCTACCGCTGATTTATAAGTGCCGACGCGGAAAACGTGGGTCGATACTTTGAGCTTATCGAGCAGCGATTTGTAGTACAGGCCGTTGGTCGCGAAACCATGCAGATCCACTTCGCCTTGCGGCGAGAGCCAGATTTTATTGGCGAAGCTGGCCAGATAGTATTGACCCTGGCTGTAGCTGCTACCGATAGCGTAGACCGGTTTGCCGCTATCGCGGAATTCGCGCAGTGCTTTACCGATATACTGCATCGACGGCTGATCGCCACCGGCAAAATTTTTCAGATCCAGCACGATACCGGTGATGTTCCGGTCGTCTTTCGCCTGACGAATCGTTTGCACAATATCGAACAGCGAGTTTTCCTGCAGGCGATCCGAGCTGGCGCCAAACAGTTGACGGCCAATGACCCCAAGTTTGCTGCTGGCCGAAGGTTTATCGACCACCACGCCGGTGATATCCATCAGCAGCGCGCCGCGAGTGGTATGCTCTGTTGTGTTACTGCTGAACTGGGCCCAGATACCGACGCAGGCCAGCACCAGCACAAGGAAAACCACGTTCAGTGCGAGCTGGCGAATGAAGTTGAGCACTCGCCATGTCCATTTAAAAATTCCGGCGAGCAGTCGCCAAAGAGTTCGCATGTATTCTCCCTAACCATTATCAAAATAGGGCAAGCCGCAGGGGCTGCCGCGTCTGGCTATCCTAATGAGAGTGCCGACGGTTGTCAGCAGGAATCACCCGCTGGGCTGTAACAAAATCCTTGTGCATGTTAATTTTATGAAAAATGACATCACAGGAGTTACACAGATGGATGCTCTCGAACTACTGGTTAATCGCCGCAGCGCTTCACGTTTGACCGATCCGGCGCCGGCTGGCGAACAGCTGGAAAACATCCTTCGCGCGGGGCTGCGCGCGCCGGACCACGGAACGCTACAGCCGTGGCGCTTCTTCATTATTGCCGATGATGGGCGCGAGCGCTTCAGCCAGCTGCTGGAAAAAGGCGCCGTGGCGGCAGGCGGAGATGAAAAGGCGATTGAAAAAGCGCGCAGCGCGCCGTTCCGCGCGCCGCTGATTATTGCGGTGGTGGCGCGCTGTGAAGATCATCCGAAGGTCCCCAGATGGGAACAAGAGATGTCGGCGGGCTGCGCGGTGATGGCCATGCAGATGGCGGCCGTGGCGCAGGGCTTTAATGGTATCTGGCGCAGCGGCGCATTAACCGAGAGCCCGGTCGTCCGTGAAGGGTTTGCCTGCCGCGAGCAGGATAAAATCGTGGGCTTTCTTTATCTGGGAACGCCGCAGCTCAAAGCTTCAACCACCATCACTTTGCCGGATACCGCGCCGTTCGTGACGCGCTTCTGAGTCCGTTCTCGTTATGCCGGGTGGGCCCGGCTCACCGCCGCCTCCGGGATTGTAGCCCGGCTAAGCGCAGCGCGAGCCTGGTGGAAGCCGTGCCAGTGTACCAGGCTCGACACCTTTCCCGGAGGCGGTGCTGGCGCATCTGTCCGGGCGACCAAACCGCGGACGGCTGGGAACCCGTAGCCCGGACAAGGCGCGTCAAGCCCCGCCTCCAGGAATTTGACAGCGATGAGGTTACTTCTGCCGTTTGGCGAATTCGTCTTTCGCTTTCTGAAGCTGCTGCTGGAAGGTCGGGTTGGTATGCAGTGTGGCAACCACCGCCGAACCGACAATCCGCGCCGCGTCGACGTCGCTCTGCCAGTGATAGCCGCAGATCACCCGGCTTTCGCCCAGCTCAAAGCCGCGCTTAAGAATTTCATTTTGCCGCTGCGGATTAATCTCAGCCAGCACCAGCGCGGTGGCCCAGCCGATAGAGGTGTGGCCGGAGGGGTAGGAGCCGTTTTTCGATAGCGTATCCTGTTCCTTGGTGTTACAGGTGGCGACTCCGTAAAACGCAAAGGGGCGAATGCGCATGTATTTCTCCTTCGCCCCTCGCGTGGCCAGGTCGCCGGCATCTTCAATCATATTGGTGAGCAGCTTGTGCAGCTCCGGCGCATCTTTGGCGGTAATGGGCGAGCCGAAGGCACCCGAGAAGGCGTTGGCGACGCCGCCGCCGCTCAGGTTTGCGTCTTCCGCCGCCAGTTTGCCGCGCTCGGTGCCGCGCAGCAGGCGTCCTTTCTCATACATGGCCTGATCGTTTAAAAACGCGATACTGCCCACCTCCGGCGGCGGCGGTAGCAGCGCGAGGCTGTCGATAGCCTGCGCATTGGTCAGGTAGTAGAGATCCGGTTTGGTGGTGACGTCGTTACCGGCGGGAACCAGGGCGAAAGCGTTGATGGAGAAGAAACTGGCCAGGCAAAGGGCGAGAACACGCTTTTTCATGAAAACTTCCTTACGTTGTTATATGTCCAGACAAAACAGAATTTTTTGTTGTTACATTTCTGTCATTTTTTAGTAAAGGGTAAAATGACGACGAAAAAGCGGGCCCGTATCGCAAAATCGGTTTTTTGTCTGCTTAATGAGCAACCATACGCGATTTCGGACTGTCGCACTTACCACTCCGCCATTTGGGCGCTACCATATCGGGATTGCAATGACAGGAGATGTCCATGAGCGAGCAAGCCATTCGTTTAACGCAATACAGCCACGGAGCCGGTTGCGGATGTAAAATTTCCCCTAAAGTGCTGGAAACCATCCTGCAGAGCGACCAGGCCAAATTTATTGACCCGAATCTGCTGGTGGGGAATGAAACCAGCGATGATGCCGCGGTCTACGATCTCGGCAACGGTACCTCGATTGTCAGTACTACCGACTTTTTTATGCCGATCGTCGATAATCCGTTCGACTTTGGGCGCATTGCCGCGACAAACGCCATCAGCGATATTTTCGCTATGGGCGGCAAGCCGATAATGGCCATCGCTATCCTCGGCTGGCCCATCAATACGCTGGCGCCGGAAATTGCCCGTCAGGTAGTTGATGGCGGGCGTTTTGCCTGCCAGCAGGCGGGGATCGCGCTGGCCGGGGGCCACTCGATTGATGCGCCTGAACCCATCTTCGGTCTTGCGGTGACCGGCGTGGTTCCGACCGAGCGGGTGAAGAAAAACAGTACCGCTCAGGCCGGATGCAAACTCTACCTCACGAAACCGCTGGGTATCGGCGTGCTGACCACTGCCGAGAAAAAGTCGCTGCTGAAGCCGGAACATCAGGGGCTGGCGACGGAAACCATGTGCCAGATGAACCTCGTCGGCTCGGCGTTCGCCAACATTGACGGCGTGAAGGCGATGACCGACGTCACCGGCTTCGGACTGCTGGGGCATCTGAGCGAAGTGTGCCGCGGCGCGGGCGTACAGGCGCAACTCACCTATGCCAGTATCCCGAAACTACCGGGCGTGGAAGAGTATATTGCGGCCGGTGCGGTGCCGGGCGGAACCGGGCGAAACTTTGCCAGCTACGGGCATCTGATGGGCGAAATGCCGCCTGAGTGGCGCGATCTGCTGTGCGATCCGCAAACCTCCGGCGGCCTGCTGCTGGCGGTAACGCCGGAAGCCGAGGACGAGGTGCTGGCAGCAGCCGCTGAATATGGCATCACGCTGACCGCTATCGGCGAGCTGGTGACCGCCCGCGGCGGACGCCCTATGATCGAGATTCGTTGATTTCATGCGGCTGTTTATTGCAGAAAAGCCGAGTCTCGGCCGCGCCATTGCCGATGTGCTGCCAAAACCGCATCGCAAAGGCGATGGCTATATTGAATGCGGCAACGGACAGGTGGTCACCTGGTGTATCGGCCACCTGCTGGAGCAGGCTCAGCCTGACGTCTATGACGGGCGCTATGCGCGCTGGAATCTGCTCGACCTGCCTATCGTTCCGGAAAAGTGGCAGCTCCAGCCCAAGCCCTCGGTGACCAAACAGCTTAACGTGATTAAGCGTTTGCTTGGCGATGCGCAGGAAGTGATCCACGCGGGTGACCCGGACAGAGAAGGCCAACTGCTGGTGGACGAGGTGCTCGACTACCTGCAGCTGGCGCCGGAAAAGCGCCAGCAGGTGCAGCGCTGCCTGATTAACGATCTCAACCCGCAGGCGGTGGAGCGGGCGATTAACCGCCTGCGCGCCAATAGCGAGTTCGTTCCGCTGTGCGTCTCGGCGCTGGCTCGCGCCCGCGCCGACTGGTTATATGGGATCAATATGACCCGCGCCTACACCATCCTTGGGCGTAACGCGGGTTATCAAGGGGTGCTATCGGTCGGACGCGTGCAAACGCCGGTGCTTGGCCTGGTTGTACGCCGCGATGAAGAGATTGAAAACTTCGTCGCCAAAGACTTCTTCGATGTGAAGGCGCATATCGTCACCCCGAAGGAGGAGCGTTTTGTCGCCACCTGGATCCCCAGCGAGGCCTGTGAACCCTACCAGGATGAAGAGGGACGGCTGCTGCATCGTTCGCTTGCCGAACATGTGGTCAAGCGCATTGAGGGCCAGCCGGCGACGGTGACCGCTTATAACGACAAGCGGGACTCCGAGCCAGCGCCGCTGCCGTTTTCCCTCTCGGCGCTGCAGATTGAAGCCGCGAAGCGCTTCGGATTTAGCGCGCAGAACGTGCTGGATATTTGCCAGAAGCTGTATGAAACCCATAAGCTGATTACCTATCCGCGTTCGGACAGCCGCTATCTGCCGGAAGAGCATTTTGCCGGAAGACATGCGGTGCTGAACGCCATCAGCGTACATGCGCCTGACCTGCTGCCGCAGCCGGTGGTGGACCCGGAGATCCGCAACCGCTGCTGGGACGATAAAAAGGTCGATGCCCACCACGCCATTATCCCCACCGCGCGCAGTTCGCAGGTGAAGCTCAGCGACAACGAAGAAAAGGTTTACACCCTGATTGCCCGCCAGTATCTGATGCAGTTCTGCCCGGATGCGGTGTTCAGAAAGTGTCAGATCGATCTTGATATCGCCAACGGTAAGTTTGTGGCCAAGGCGCGTTTTCTGGCAGAAGCGGGCTGGCGAACCCTGTTAGGCAATAAAGAGCGCGATGAAGAAAACGACGGCATGCCGCTGCCGGTGGTCGCTAAAGATGATGAGCTCCTGTGCGAAAAAGGGGAAGTGGTGGAGCGCCAGACCCAGCCGCCGCGTCACTTTACCGACGCCACGCTGCTGTCGGCGATGACCGGTATTGCCCGCTTTGTGCAGGATAAAGACCTGAAGAAAATTTTGCGCGCCACGGACGGTCTCGGTACGGAGGCGACCCGCGCCGGAATTATCGAGCTATTGTTCAAACGCGGTTTTCTGACCAAGAAAGGGCGCTATATCCACTCTACCGATGCCGGCAAGGCGCTTTTCCATTCGTTGCCGGAGATGGCGACGCGTCCGGACATGACTGCCCACTGGGAGTCGATTCTGACGCAAATCAGCGAGAAACAGTGCCGTTATCAGGATTTCATGCAGCCGCTTGTCGGGACGCTGTTCCAGCTTATTGACCAGGCCCGTAGCACGCCGGTACGCCGCTTCCGCGGAATTGCGGCGCCGGGGGAGGGGAAGAAAAGCTTTAGCAAGGGGAAAGGCAGAGCCAAAGCGAAAGATAAAAAAAGCGCCGCCGGCCCTGCGGCGGAAAACCCGCAGTAAAAAACCCCGGGAAGCCGGGGTTTTTCAATTATGCACCGAATCCGCTTGCAGGGGTTCATTCAGCGAGTGGGCTTAAATCACACCCTGAGCCAGCATAGCGTCAGCAACCTTCACGAAACCGGCGATATTGGCGCCGCGCACGTAGTTGGTCTGCTTCGCTTCGCCGCCGTACTGCACGCAGGCGTGGTGAATATCCAGCATGATGTGGTGCAGACGCGCATCCACTTTTTCCGCTTTCCAGCCCATGCGCGCGGCGTTCTGCGCCATTTCCAGGCCGGAGGTGGCGACGCCGCCGGCGTTCGCGGCTTTACCCGGCGCGAACAGTACGCCCGCTTCAAGGAACAGATCGGTGGCAGCGATGGTGGTTGGCATATTGGCGCCTTCCGCTACGGCCTTCACGCCGTTAGCGATCAACTGACGGGCGGCATCGACGTCCAGCTCATTCTGCGTCGCGCACGGCAGCGCGATATCCACCGGTACGGACCACGGCTGTTTGCCTTCCAGATAGGTCAGGCCAAACTCGCGCGCGTAATCCGCTACGCGGCCATGGCAACGCTCTTTAATGTCGATCAGGCGCGCCAGTTTTTCTTTGGTGAAGCCTGCCTCGTCGACGACGGTGCCGTTAGAGTCGGACGCTGTAATCACCCGCGCGCCAAGCTCCATTGCTTTCTCGATGGCGTACTGCGCCACGTTGCCAGAGCCGGAAACCGCCACGCGAGCGCCTTCAAATCCCAAACCATGGCGCTTAAGCATCGCTTCGGTAAAGTAAATCAGGCCATAGCCGGTGGCTTCCGGACGAATCAGGCTGCCGCCGAAGGAGAGACCTTTGCCGGTAAATACGCAGGCGCTGTTGTTAGAGAGCTTACGCATCATCCCGGCCATAAAGCCGACTTCACGACCGCCTACGCCGATATCACCGGCAGGCACGTCGGTATCCGGCCCCAGATGACGATACAGTTCGGTCATCAGCGCCTGGCAGAAACGCATGACTTCGCCGTCGCTCTTGCCTTTAGGATCGAAATCGCTGCCGCCTTTACCGCCGCCCATAGGCAGGGTGGTCAGGGCGTTTTTGAAGGTTTGTTCAAAGCCAAGGAATTTCAGAATCGACAGGTTTACGGAGGGGTGAAAACGCATACCGCCCTTGTACGGGCCGATGGCGGAGTTGAACTGCACGCGCCATGCGCGGTTAACCTGAACCTGGTTACGGTCATCAACCCAAACGACGCGGAACTGGATAGCACGCTCCGGTTCAACCAGACGTTCCAGCAAATTCATCTGGCGATAGCGCGGATTTTCCTCAAGGAAGGGCCACAGGGTGGTCATCACCTCGCGGACGGCCTGAGCAAATTCAGTTTGATTTGGATCGCGCTGTTGAACGCGGGCGAGAAAACCTTCCAGAGTGCACGTCTGATCCATAGATATAATTTCCCCTTATGGTTGTGGTTGCGTCTATTTATTATGATTCGGCCCTTGAAAAAGCCGATTTTCCGACTATACCACCGGGAATCGTTAGGTAAGCAAGGAAAAATTGTTCGGAAAGCAAAATTTATAATCAGGCATGGGTCATAATCAAAAACGATGACCGCCGCCTGACAGAATTAGCGGGAGAGGAGAGCGGCGCGCTGGGCGATAAAGGCTTCCAGCAGGGGGATGTCCGCTGGCGCAAGGTTGAAGCTAAAGGCCTCCTGCGGTGAACACCAGCGCAGCTGACTGTGATAGCGGGCGATGGGTTCGCCGCTAAAATGAGGGACCCACCAGGCGTGAAGATGAATCAGGCGAGCGGAAATTTCGCGCCGATGGCTGGCGATATAGCATCCCGGGCTGGCGTCGATCTCCAGCTCTTCCCGGAGCTCGCGGGCCAGCGCCTCGGCCTGGGTTTCGCCGGGTTCGACTTTACCGCCGGCAAATTCCCACATCCCCGGCTGATCCGCGTGGGGAGGGCGCTGCGCCAGCAAAATTTGCCCGTTGCGTTCGATAATGGCGGCAACAACATCAAGAGTTTTTAGCATGTGAATCATCGTTCTGTACTGAAGAATCGCCTATTATCACCGCCCTGGTACTCTGCAAACAACCCTGAATCCGCTGGAGAAACTTCGTGCTTGATCGTTATCTGCATCCGCGTTTGAAACCTGCTCTCAACGCCACCGCCGCTCTGCTGGATCGTCCAGCCGTCTCTCCCGACGGTCTGACCCTGCTTGGCTTTGCAATTGGCGTACTGGCGCTGCCGTTTTTAGCCCTGGGCTGGTATCAGGCGGCGCTGGCGGCGATAGTGCTTAACCGCCTGCTGGACGGCCTCGACGGCGCGCTGGCCCGGCGACGCGGATTGACCGATGCGGGCGGTTTTCTCGATATTTCCCTCGATTTTCTGTTTTACGCCCTGGTGCCGTTTGGCTTTATTCTGGCCGACCCGGCGCACAACGCGCTGGCGGGCGGCTGGCTGCTTTTCGCGTTTATCGGTACCGGCAGCAGCTTTCTCGCCTTTGCCGCGCTGGCGACAAAGCATCAGATCGCCAATCCGGGCTACGCCCACAAATCGTTTTACTATCTTGGCGGACTGACGGAAGGGACGGAAACCATCGCGCTGTTTGTGCTGAGCTGTCTGTTCCCTGCGTGGTTTGCCTGGCTGGCGTGGATTTTTGGCGCGCTGTGCTGGCTGACGACCTTTACGCGGGTGTGGAGCGGATACCTGACCCTGAAACAGGTAAGAGAGTGATGAGCAGGTTTTGTGCCGGGCGGCGGCTGACGCCTTGCCCGGCCTACGGGTTCGAAGCCGTCTGCGGGCCGGTAACCCGGACAGATGCGCAGCATCGCCTCCGGGAAACTCTGTCACTCTGCGCGCGGCTCCGGGGGCGGCGCGCAACGCGCCTTGCCCGGGCTACAGGTTCAGTGCCGTCTGCAGTCCGGTAGCCCGGACAGATGCGCAGCATCGCCTCCGGGAAATTCACCCACTCTGCGCGATGCTCCCGGGGGCGGCGCTTAACGCGCCTTGCTCGGGCTACAGGTTCAGTGCCGTCTGCGGGCCGGTAACCCGGACAGATGCGCCGCATCGCCTCCGGGAAACTCTGTCACTCTGCGCGCGGCTCCCGGGGGCGGCGCTTAACGCGCCTTGCCCGGGCTACAGGTTCAGTGCCGTCTGCAGTCCGGTAGCCCGGACAGATGCGCAGTATCGCCTCCGGGAAATTCAGCTACGCTGCGCTTTGCTCCCGGGGGCGGCGCTTAACGCGCCTTGCCCGGACTACGGGTTCTGACGACCTTGGCACAGGTGCCTGAGTCTAAGAAAAAATCAGCGCCACCCAAAAAATAACAGCCTTGGTGGTACGGCGAATCAGGAGTGAATTAGTTTGTAAGGCTGGCCAGAACCAGGCCAAAACCCACCCCAGCGCTGAGAATTAGTGTCAGGATCGCATTGCGCCATACGCGCCAGTGTTTGCCGAAAGTATCGGGATCGGATTTGTGTTTATGCCAGGTTTGCCATGCAACGGCGACAGTAGCCACAATGGGCAAACCCACCATAAATGTCAGAATAAGATTTTCGATATACTCGGTATTAATGGTCAATTTCATCGTCCTTTATCATTAACGTGCCGGGCAAATCCATCGCCCGGCATCAAAGCCGCGATATCACTCCGGCTTGCGATCGCCAGTCGCAATCGGATTTTTCGGATCGCTGCTCCACTCGTACCAGCCGCCGTCGTAGACCGAGACGTTGTTCCAGCCCATCGCCCTGGCGTACATAAACGTTTCTGAGGCGCGCCATCCGGTGCCGCAGTAAAAAGAGACCTGCTGGCTCGGCAGAATATTCCATGATTTCCACATCGCGGCGATATCATCAGCGCTACGCATGGTGCCGTCCGGATTATGGAAATCCTCCATATGGGTGGAATCGCTTCCGGCATGACCCCAGCGAGCCCCGGCAATTTCGCCCTTCGGCTTGATATAGCTGTAGCCGCTGGTGGTACCGATAAACTCCGGCCAGGAACGGATGCTGACCAGCGAAGCATCCTGACGATGCAGCAGGGCGCGAGCCTGCTCGGTATTGAGCATCAGCTGCGGCTGGCCCGGGATGGGGGCGCCAAAATCAGGTTCAGGTTTCTGTTCTGGCGGCGTTCCGCGCTCAACCGGCAGACCGGCATCGGACCAGGTCTTCCAGCCGCCGTCGAGCAGTCGCACATCCTTCACGCCGGCGTAGAGCATAATCTGCGCCACGCGGGCGGCGGCATACACGTCGCGACCGTACAAAATTACCGTGGTGTCATGGCGAATGCCGTGTTTTGCCAGCATCGCTTTAAGCTGCGCGTCGGACACTTTATTCCATAGCGGTTCGCTCTCCACCTCGTTAGTGTCGATATAACCGGCGCCCGGAATATGGCTCAGCAGATAAAACTTCGGCGCGCCCCAGGCGGCTTCAAAAACTTTCCATTCACCGGCAGGCGCGGCGGTAACCGGCTCGCCGCGCTGGAGGTCGTGCAGCCACTGCGGATATACCAGCTGTTCAAAATGCGGCAGCTTTTGCAGGCGACCTGCCTGGCTCAGGGCATCGCCGAGGGAGCTGAGATGAGTGAAACCAGCAGCCTGAAGGCGCGCCGCGACTTTCGCGTTGTCGTCGGCGTTGCCGTATAGCGCAATTGGCGTAGAGGTCTGCAGATTGTGCAGCTTAGCCCAGGCGCTCAGCTGTTCGTCGTTCATCGCGCCAAGCCAGCTGGCTGACAGGTTAAGCGCCTGCGGTTCATGACCCTGAGGCCCGTTAGCGCTTTGCGGCCAGCCGTTATAGAAAGCGCTGAGACGCGTATCAATAGCGACGCCGTTCTGCTGTTGCAGCGTGGAGAGCGTTAGCGTTGGCATGGATTCAGCGGCGGAGGTGGAAGCAGCAAGCCCCATCAGGAGGGCGAGTGCGGTCAATTGAGAAACACGTTTCATCGAAATGCCCGACAGTAGAAAATTGAGCGGCAATTCTCGGCGTTCTCAGCGGAAAAATCCTTGCGATAGCGCAGGCTTTCATTGCCACTGGCTCATATGCAAACAGCGTCCGCCGACGGGAGAGTCCTGGCGATCGTGCGTCACCAGCAGCGCCGGAATGGCCAGCCGCGCCAGTTCGTCGAATACCCAGCGGCGAAAATCGGCGCGCAGCTCAATGTCGAGGCGATTAAAGGGCTCATCAAGCAGCAGCGCCCGCGGTCGGGCCAGCAGGGCGCGCATCAGGCTGACCCGCGCCCGCTGGCCGCCGGAAAGGGTGGCCGGATCGCGGCTGTAGAAACCCTCCAGACCGGCGCGCTCCAGCGCCTGTTCTACCTGCGGTTTGCGCTGGGAACGCTGGACGTCAGCGGGCAGCGCCAGCCGCAGATTTTGTCCGACGCTGAAGTGGTCAAACAGCAGCGCGTCCTGGAACAGGATGCCGATACGCCGCCGCTCGGTGGGTAAACTGTCGCAGCGCTGGTTATCCAGCCACAGCTCCCCTGCGGCGCGGAAATCTTCCGCCAGCGCGCCCACCATCCAGGCGAACAACGTCGATTTGCCGCTGCCGGAGGGGCCCATCAACGTCAATATCTCGCCCGCTGCGACCGAAAAATCGACGTCGCGCAGCAGCGGCTGCCCGTTGAGTCTGAGAGTCAGGTTTTTGACGATCAACATTAGCGTAATCCTTGTCGATAGCGGCCAATCGGCCAGGCCAGCAGAGCGGTGAGAGCAAAGAATACCGCCGGTAGCAGCAACTGCCACAGCGCCTGCGCGGCGAGGGTGGCGATATCGCCGCCGCTGCTCAGCGCTACGGCTTCGCTGGTCAGCGTTGGGATCCGCCCGCCTCCCAGCCATAACGTCGGTAGATATTGCGCAATGCTTACCGAAAAGCCCACCGCCAGCGCCGTCAGCAGCGGACGCGTCAGGGCAGGTAAGGTGACCAGCCAGAAGATACGCCCCTGATGCCAGCCGAGGGTTCGGGCAACCAGCTCCGCGCGCGGATCGGCCGCGCGACGCGCGGGATGCAGAATAAACAGCATCCATGGTACCACCCATAGCAGATGGCCCCATAAAACGGTAAGCCACTCGCCGTCCTGCCACGTATACAGCGCCAGCTGATATTGCCCGTCCACCAGCGGCAGCGCCGGTAAAATTAGCGGCAGCCAGATCCAGCCGCCGAAGCGGGAAGGGCCAAGCTCCAGCCACAGCAGGCAAACGACCGCGCCGAGAAGCGCAGAGCAGAGACCGAGCCACAGACTGTTGCCGATACTATCGCCGAGCGGAGCACGACTCTGCGCCGTTGCCGCCAGCAGCAGCGCGCAGAGCACGCCACACAGCGGCAGGAGAATCGCGAAGCTTTTCCCGACGAGCGCCCGCGGCTGCGGGCGGCGGATCCCCTGAACCGGTGGGATCCGCCGCCGCCAGACGCGCCAGGCTCCCCATGCCAGCAGCGCCATCATGACGAGCGTCAGCAGTAATACCAGGCTGGCAAGGGCCCCTTTGGCCTGCTGTTGTTCATCGCCCTGGCTCAACCATTGCCAGGCCAGCACCGCCAGCGTCGGCGGGTTGCCCGGCCCAATTACCAGCGCGACATCAACCGCCGAAAGGCTCCAGGCGGCGGTCGCCAGCAGCGCGATCGCCAGCGCTGGCAGCAGGGCGGGTAGCACAAGCCACTTCAGGCACTGCCAGCGGCCGTAGCCGAGGCTTTTTAATACCGTAGCCTGTCCCGCCAGCCGTTTCTCACCTAACAGGCCGTAAACCACCCACAACAGAAATGCGCTCTCTTTGACCGCCATCGTCAGACCCAGGCCAATGCCGTAGCGGTCAACTGGCGGAATGAAAAAGGGCAGCAGGCGAGAGAGCCAGCCGCCTTCAGCAAATAGCAGCAGGGCGGCGGTAGCGAAGGCGACATGGGGTACCGCCAGCAGCAGCGGCAGCCTGGCTGCCAGCCGGCGCCAACCGCTTGATGGCCAGAGTGCGGCAACAACCGAGAGCGTGATGATCAGCGCGCCGCCAACCGAGAGCAGGGTTGAGACGAGAGTCGCCGCCAGCGCCTGCCAGAACTGCGGATCGGCAACCAGCGACTGCCAAAGCGTCAGGCGCAGCGCCGGAAGCGTCATCATAGAAACGGCCGGCAGCAGCGGGAGATAGATCAGCGCGACGGCGGCCCAGGCCAGCAGCCTTAGTGCGTGCCGTAGCGGCGCAGCCATTCCTGCTCCAGCGCTTCTACCCAGGCCGAGTGCGGTTCTCCCAGCATTGGCGGCAAATCCTGCGGCACAACGGCGTTGAAGGACTGGCGCTCATCTGCCGTTAACTTCGCCGGATCCAGCACGCTGGGGTCGCCCCACACCGCCGGGTCGGCCTTGCGCAGCTGCGCCTGCGGTGAGAGCAGGAAATTGGCGACAACTTTCGCCCCTGCCGTCGCGCGGGCGTTAGTCGGGATCGCCACAAAGTGGACGTTGCCGAGCATCCCCTGGCTAAAACCGAAGCCGTAGCTGTCTTTCGGCAGCTCGCCGCTGGCCGCTTTTTGCTGCGCGTGCAGCGGGTTGAAGGTGATTGACAGCCTGAGGACACCGTTCGTCAGCATGGTATCCATACGGGCGGGCGAAGCCGGGAAGTCGCGGCCCTCGCGCCATAGCAGAGGGTGAAGCTGGTCAAGGTATTGCCACAGCGGCGCGGTCGCGGCGGCGAAATTGGCCTCTTGCGGCGGCTGACGCAGGGCGTCAGGATCTGGGGTCAGCGTCAGCAGCAGCTGTTCGAGAAAGGCGGTACCGGTAAAATCCGGCGGCCGCGGATAGGTAACGCTACCGGGGTGCGCGGCGGCGAAAGCCAGCAGCGCCTGCGGATCGTTGGGCGCGTCGGGCGTTTGCGAACGGCGGGCGATAAAAGTGAGCTGCGCGCCGCCCCACGGCGACTCCGCCCCGTCGGTAGGAATGGAGAAATCTTCGCGCACCGACTTTTGCGTATCGACAAAGCGCCAGTTGGGCAGGGTTTCCGCCCACTGGGTTTGCAGCAGATTTGCGCTTTTCAGGGTGTGGAAATTCTCGCCGTTAACCCACAGCAGGTCGATAGAACCGCCAGAACTGCGTCCGGCGCGGGCTTCGCTTTGAATGCGCTTTACCGCGTCGGCGGCATCGGCGATATGCACGATGCGCAGATCGATGGCATAGTCGCGCTTCACCTCTTCGCTGACCCAGTCGAGATAGTGGTTAACCGCCGGATCGCCGCCCCAGGCGTTAAACCACACCGTCTGGCCGCGAGCCTCTTGTTGCGTGGATTGCCAGTTGGCGCTGGCGGACAGCGGAGAAAGCAACAGCAAAGCGAAGACCAACAAACTACGCATAACCACTCCTTATGGTTTCGAATCGGTGGGAAGCGGGCATAACCCCTGGGCGGGGATCGCCATCGCCGAATTAAAGCGCGCTGACAGGTTTTGTAACCCGATCAGCGCCGTGAGTTCGGTCAGCGCTTGAGCATCAAACTGTCCCGCCAGCTTATCGCGCAGCGCGTCGTCGACGGCCGGAGGCGTCATGCTGGCCGCTTCGGCATACTCCAGCGCCAGCCGCTCGCGTTCGCTGAATAGCGCGCTATCTCGCCATCCGGCTACAGCCAGGAGTTTATCGCTGCCGCCGCTGCGCTCCGCCAGCTTCATGCTGGTGATATCAATACAAAACTCGCACAAACACAGCTGCGCGATGCGGGCGCTGACCAGCGAACGCAGCACCGGCTCGAGGGGCGAGCGTTTGCGTTCCAGATAACCGACGAACATCGACACCAGATAAAAGACCAGCGGAATGCGACCCCACCAGCGAATAGGGCTCAGCACCTCGCCGTAGTGGCGGCGATGCAGCCAGGCCTGCGGGCGCAGAATCAGGGGAATTGACTTCAGGGGGGGTAAGCTCATCGTGAACGCCTCTTTTGTTGTTCAAGATAGAGTGCTTTCGCGACGACCACCAGGATCGCCAGCGCAAACAGGATCGATAAACCGGTTACCAGCCAGAATGTACCGCCCGTCAGCAGGCTGCCGGTCCATGAGTAGACTATCGTGGCGGGCAACTGGCCCAGACCGGTAGCCAGCATAAAATGGCGAAAGCGTATTGAGGTCAGTCCGGCTGCGTAACTTACCGGATCAAAAGGTACAAAGGGCAGCAGGCGGCAAACCAGGATGGTGTGTTTACCGTAGCGGGTAAAAAAGCCATCCATACTCTGCAATACGCTTTTGCCGGTCAGCTTTTCCACCGCTTCGCGGCCAAATACTCTGGCGATGAAAAAACACAGCGCCGCCCCGGCCATGGCGCTCACCCACGATAGCGCGCCGCCCCAGAAGGCGCCGAACAGGGAAGCGTTAGCGAAGGTGATGAGAAAAGCGGGAAGCGGGGCGATAATCGCCTGCAGAATCATCAGCGCAAAGGAGACCAGGGCCGCCTGCGGCCCCCAGGAGTCGATAAACTGCTCAATAGCCAGCTGATCGAGCGTGGCAAAGGCGGCGAGGCTGCGCTGCATAAACCCATTGACGCCGGGGATCAGCCACCACGCCAGCAGCCCCGCCAGCAGCGTAGCGCCAATGATTATCCGGTAGATCGCCTGGCTATTTTTCATCGTTGATTCGCCACCGTTGCGTGTCGATCCGCCGATAGCGGGCATATCTTTTGGCTGCCTGAATCAGGACAAATAACACCAGCCCGGCAAGCGTTAGCTTTAGCACAAAAAGGGAGGTGATACCGTCGCGGATAAGTTCGCTGGCCATCAGCGTATAAATAAATATGCCGGGCAAGGTGGTTATGGCGGAAATAAAGGTAAACGACCAGAATGAAATAGCCGTGAGGCCATAGGCGTAATTCTGGATATTATAGGGAAACAGCGGGACTAACCGGGTCAGAATTAAAAAATCGCAGCCGCTACGCTCAATGCCTCTTTCAATTGCCTGGAATATCGCCGTCTCTCCGAAGTATTTAAGCAGCAGCTCGCGGCCCAGCCAACGGGCGAGCAGGAACGACAGGGAGGAGGCGACCGTCGCCGCCAGCAGCGATAGCAAGGTTCCCGTCAGCGGGCCAAAAAGTACACCGCCGGCAATGACCAGCGCACTGCCCGGAATCAAAAACAGGGTAGCGATAATAAACAGCAAGATATAGAGCGCATACCCGAAGCCACCGCTTTGGCGGATAATTTCGCGCAGATGGTGGAAATGAGTGACCAGCTCGGCAAAACCCGACTGCTGGATAATACAGGCGAAAATGCTCAGGATGACCACAACAGAAAGCAGCTTATACTCTGCTTTATGACGGCTTCTTTTGCATTGGGTTCTCCTGTCTTATGCGGGCGGTCAAAAGTGCGCGCGACAGTATAATAGTTTGCCGACGTTCACAATCTATTACGGCGGCTTTTTTGATATGGCTCAGGCTCTCCGGGCGGGAGAGCCTGACAGAGGGCATCATCAGACTTTAAAGGTGGCCCATACCGGGGCATGGTCGGAGGGTTTTTCCATGCCGCGAATTTCGTAGTCGATGCCGGTCTCGATACAGCGCTGCGCCAGCGGGTGGCTGGCCAGCAGCAGGTCGATACGCAGCCCGCGGTTATCGTCAAAGCCCTTAGAGCGATAGTCGAACCATGAGAAATGTTCGTTGTCCTGCGGGTTCGCATGGCGGTACGTATCCACCAGGCCCCAGCCCAGCAGGCGCTCCATCCATTCGCGCTCTTCCGGCAGGAATGAACATTTGCCGGTACGCAGCCAGCGCTTGCGATTCTCTTCGCCGATGCCGATATCAAGATCGGTAGGGCTGATGTTCATATCGCCCATAATCAGCACCGGATTCTCTTTATTCAGTTCGGTATCAAGGTAGTTCTGCAGATTCTGATAAAAGGCCGCTTTCGCCGGGAATTTGGTTTCATGATCCCGGCTTTCGCCCTGCGGGAAATAGCCGTTGATTACCGTCACGTTACCAAACGGAGACGGGATTTCCGCCATGATAATGCGGCGCTGGGCCTCTTCACCATCGTTGGGGAAGCCGCGGCGCACCGAGATCGGCGTCTCTTTGGTCAGCAGCGCGACGCCGTAATGGCCTTTCTGCCCGTGATAAAAGACGTTATAGCCCAGCTTTGCCACCTCTTCGAGAGGAAACATATCGTCGTGAACTTTGGTTTCCTGGAGGCCGATGACGTCGGGCTGGTGTTTGTCGATGATGGCGGCCAGCTGATGCGGGCGGGCACGCAGGCCGTTGATATTAAAAGAGACAAATTTCATAGTCGCTGCCACTGTGCAAGGTGAATAGTGCAGGGATGGTAGCAGAAATTCGCCGGGCTGGCTGCGCAAAGGCGCTTTATTCTGCCGATTGCAGCGGTTGGTAGCCTGTTTGCACAAAGTGTGCACCATTCTGGAACGCGCTGCGCCAAAAAAGGGCGATTATTGCCGATAAATTTCGTCAAGGATCACAATTACAGAATTATATCTTACCCCTGCATAATCTTTCTTTTTATTCCACTGCTAAAGCCTCTTTTAGTATTTTTATTCACTTTTTATGCATTTTATGTGAATAGCGGTCTTTCGTAACTTATTGATATTTCGTTGACGACCTCGATTTATGCATTTTTACCTCTGGCTGGCACGAACCGTGCAATCTACATTTACAGCGTAATAACCATATTCATTAACATTATTTAAACTTTTTGTTTACCGGAAGAGGTCGATATGTCTCAGTCAATTACGCGTAGCAACTTTGATGAATGGATGATGCCTGTATACGCGCCAGCGGCTTTTATTCCGGTACGCGGCGAAGGGTCACGCCTGTGGGATCAGCAGGGGAAGGAGTATATCGATTTTGCCGGCGGCATTGCGGTTAATGCCCTAGGCCATGCGCACCCGCAGCTGGTTAAGGCGCTGACCGAACAGGCGGAGAAATTCTGGCATACCGGCAACGGCTATACCAATGAGCCGGTACTACGTCTGGCTAAGCAGCTCATTGACGCCACTTTTGCCGACCGGGTCTTTTTCTGTAACTCGGGGGCTGAAGCCAACGAAGCGGCGCTAAAACTGGCGCGCAAATATGCCCACGATCGTTTCGGCAGTGAGAAAAGCGGCATCGTGGCATTCAAGAATGCCTTCCATGGCCGCACGCTGTTTACCGTTTCTGCGGGCGGTCAGCCGGCCTATTCACAGGATTTTGCGCCGCTGCCGCCGCAGATTCAGCACGCTATCTTTAACGACCTCGACTCGGCAAAGGCGCTGATCGACGACAATACCTGCGCAGTGATCGTTGAACCGATGCAGGGGGAAGGCGGCGTCGTACCAGCGGATGTGGAATTCCTGCGCGGCCTGCGTGAGCTGTGCGATGCGCACAATGCGCTGCTGATTTTCGATGAAGTCCAGACCGGCGTCGGCCGTACCGGGGAGCTGTACGCCTATATGCACTATGGCGTGACGCCGGACGTGCTTTCCACCGCGAAAGCGCTGGGCGGCGGTTTCCCGATCGGCGCGCTGCTGGCAACGGAACGCTGCGCCAGCGTAATGACCGTGGGTACTCATGGCACCACCTACGGCGGCAACCCGCTGGCCTGCGCGGTGGCGGGGGAAGTCTTTGCCATCGTCAACACGCGTGAGGTTCTCAACGGCGTTAAGCAGCGCCATCAGTGGTTTAGCGAACGGCTCAACGCCATCAACGCCCGGTACGGCCTGTTTAAAGAGGTTCGCGGTCTGGGGCTGCTTATTGGCTGCGTGCTGAAAGATGAATATGCCGGCAAGGCGAAAAACATCAGCAACCTGGCGGCGGAGGAAGGGCTAATGATGCTGATTGCCGGCGCCAATGTGTTGCGCTTCGCACCGGCACTGATTATCAGCGAAGACGAAGTCAATAGCGGCCTGGATCGCTTCGAGCTGGCCTGCAAACGCTTTCTCTCGGGGGTCTCATCATGATGGTGATCCGTCCAGTCGAAAAAGGTGACCTGCCGGGGTTAATGACGCTGGCAGGCGAAACCGGCGGCGGCCTGACATCGCTGCCGGCCGATGAGGCCACGCTGGCCGCGCGCATTGAACGTTCACAGATGACCTGGCGCGGCGAGCTGCCGAAAAGCGAACAGGGGTATGTGTTCGTTCTGGAGGATTGCACCAGCGGCGCGGTGGCGGGAATTTGCGCCATTGAGGTGGCCGTAGGGCTTAACGACCCCTGGTACAACTATCGCGTCGGTACGCAGGTCCACGCATCGAAAGAGCTAAACGTCTATAACGCCCTGCCGACGCTGTTTCTCAGTAACGACCATACCGGCAGCAGCGAACTGTGTACCCTGTTCCTTGATCCAAAATGGCGAAAAGAGGGCAACGGCTATCTGCTGTCGAAATCGCGTTTTCTGTTTATGGCCGCCTTTCGTGAACGCTTCAACGATAAGGTCGTGGCGGAAATGCGCGGCGTAATTGATGAGCACGGCTACTCGCCGTTCTGGGAGAGTCTCGGGAAACGCTTCTTCGCGATGGAGTTTTCCCGCGCCGACTATCTGTGCGGCACCGGGCAAAAAGCGTTTATCGCCGCGCTGATGCCGAAGCACCCGCTGTATATCGACTTCTTAAGCGATGAAGCGCGGGCGGTTATCGGCGAGGTTCATCCGCAAACCGCCCCGGCCCGCGCGGTGCTGGAAAAAGAGGGATTCCGCTATCTCAACTACGTCGATATTTTCGACGGCGGTCCGACGCTGGAATGCGAAATTGACCGGGTGCGGGCCATCCGCAAAAGTCGGCTGGTTACCGTCGTTGAAGGCGAACCCGAGGCGGGAGAGTGGCCGCCATGCCTGATCGCCAATGAACAGTACCAGCACTTTCGCGCCATGCTCGTTCACGCGGACCCGGATAGCGACCGCCTGGTGCTAAGCGCGCGTGAGTTAGATGCCCTGAAATGCCATTCCGGTGAACAAATTCGCCTGGTTCGCCTGTGCCCTGAGGAGAAAAAATCATGAGTTTATGGATCAATGGCGACTGGCAAAGCGGTCGCGGCCCGGCCCGACAAAAACATAACCCGGTAAGCCAGGCGCTACTGTGGCAGGGACGGGATGCCGATGCTGAGCAGGTTGCGCTGGCGGTCAGCGCGGCGCGGCGGGCATTCCCCGCGTGGGCGCGCCAGCCGTTTGCCGCCCGCAAAGCGATAGCAGAAAAGTTTGCTGCTTTACTTGACGTGAACAAAGCTGAATTAACCGCCATTATTGCTCAGGAGACCGGCAAACCGCGCTGGGAAGCGGCGACGGAAATCACCGCGATGATCAACAAAATCGCGATTTCAGTAAACGCTTACCATAGTCGTACGGGGGAAGCGCAAACCGCACTGGCCGACGGCGCAGCCACTCTGCGTCACCGGCCGCACGGCGTACTGACGGTGTTTGGTCCCTACAATTTTCCCGGACATTTACCAAACGGACATATTGTTCCGGCGCTGCTGGCGGGCAATACCGTGGTGTTCAAACCCAGCGAGCTGACCCCACAGAGCGGCGAAGCGGTGGTAAGGCTTTGGGCAGAAGCCGGCCTGCCGCCCGGAGTGCTTAACCTGCTTCAGGGCGGTCGGGAGACCGGCGAAGCGCTGAGCGGTCAGTCAGATATCGACGGTCTGCTGTTTACCGGCAGTTCTGCCACCGGCTTTCAGCTCCATCGCCAGCTTGCCGGCCAGCCGGAAAAAATACTCGCTCTTGAGATGGGCGGCAACAATCCGCTGATCGTCGATGAGCCGGAGGATATCGATGCCGCCGTTCATCTCACCATTCAGTCGGCATTTATTACTGCAGGCCAGCGCTGTACCTGCGCGCGTCGGCTGTTGGTGAAGCGTGGTGAGGCTGGCGATGCGTTTCTTCGCCGTCTTGTGACAGTGTCACAAAAACTTATTCCTGACGCCTGGGATGCAGAGCCGCAGCCTTTCCTCGGGGGACTGATTTCAGCGCAGGCGGCGCAGAAAGTGCATCAGGCCTGGCTGACACACGTCTCCAACGGCGGCCAAACGCTGCTGGAGCCGCGTCTGCTACAGGCCGAAACGTCGCTGCTGACGCCGGGTATTATCGACATGAGCGAGGTCGCGCAGGTGGCCGATGAAGAGGTTTTTGGCCCACTGCTCTGCGTCTGGCGTTACGACCATTTCGATGAGGCGATTGCGCTTGCTAACGCGACCCGCTTCGGGCTTTCCTGCGGGCTGATCTCCGCCGAACGCGAGAAGTTCGACCAGCTGCTGCTGGAGGCGCGCGCCGGTATCGTGAACTGGAATAAACCGCTCACCGGCGCCGCCAGCACCGCGCCGTTTGGCGGGACCGGTGCTTCCGGTAACCATCGGCCGGGGGCCTGGTACGCCGCGGATTATTGCGCCTGGCCGATGGCCAGCCTGGAATCGCCGGAGCTGTCGCTCCCGGTCGCGCTCAGCCCGGGTCTGGATTTTGGCCAGGAGAGCTCACAATGAACGCCTGGGAAGTGAACTTTGACGGGCTGCCGGGCCTGACCCATCACTATGCGGGATTATCTTTCGGCAACGAGGCTTCGACCAAACACCGCTATCGGGTGTCAAATCCGCAGCTGGCGGCAAAGCAGGGGCTGAAAAAAATGAAAGCCCTGGCGGATGCGGGCTATCCGCAGGGGATCATCCCGCCGCAGGAGCGGCCAAACATCCCCCTGTTGCGCCAGATTGGCTTTAGCGGTAGCGATGAGCAGGTGCTGGAAAAAGCGTCGCGTCAGGCGCCGGAGCTCCTCTCGGCGGCCAGTTCAGCCTCATCAATGTGGGTGGCCAACGCCGCTACGGTCTCGCCATCGGCGGATTCGCTGGACGGCCGGGTGCATCTGACCGTCGCCAACCTCAATGATAAATTCCACCGCTCCAGCGAAGCGCCTACCACCGAGGCTTTGCTGAAGGCGATTTTCCCCGATGAGCAGCGGTTTGCCGTACACGGCGCGCTGCCCCAGGCCTCGCTGTTCGGTGATGAAGGGGCGGCAAACCATAACCGTCTCGGCGGCGACTACGGCGCCCCTGGCGTGCAGCTGTTTATTTACGGTCGTCAGCAGGGTGGGGAAGAGAGCCCGCAGCGCTACCCGGCGCGGCAGACGCTGGAGGCCAGCCAGGCCGTTGCACGCCTCAACCAGGTCAACCCCCGGCAAGTGATTTTCGCCCGTCAAAACCCGGCGGTGATTGATAAGGGCGTATTTCATAACGATGTGATTGCGGTAAGCAATCAGCAGGTGCTGTTTTGCCACGAGCAGGCGTTTGTCGATCAGCCGCAGCTCCTGCAGCAGCTGACGGAGCGGGTTGCTGGTTTTACGCCGCTTGTGGTGCCGACGGGTCAGGTATCGGTAGAAGAGGCGGTGGCGACCTATCTGTTCAACAGCCAGCTGCTGAGCAAACGCGAGGGCGGAATGCGGCTGATTCTGCCGCTGGAAGCGCAGGAGCATCTGGGCGTCTGGCGTTATCTGAACCGGCTGGTGGAGGGCGATAACCCGATTGATGAGCTTCAGGTTTACGACCTGCGCGAGAGCATGGCCAACGGCGGCGGCCCGGCCTGCCTGCGTCTTCGGGTGGTGCTGACTGAGAACGAGCGACGAGCGGTGAATCCGGCGGTCATGATCGACGACGCGCTGTTCGCCACTTTGAATGATTGGGTAGACCGCTACTATCGCGATCGCCTGACCCAGGCCGACCTTGCGGATCCGCAGCTGCTGCGCGAAGGTCGCGAAGCGCTCGACCGCCTGACGCAAATCCTGCGCCTCGGCTCCGTATATCCGTTTCAGCAATAAGGAGATGTCGTGGACGACTTTCTGGCATTAACGCTGGCTGGGCGTTTGCCCCACCATTTTCATGGCCAAACGGCGCACTTCCGCTGGCACTGGATTGACTGCGGTATACTGCAGCTCATTCCCCATGAGCCCTGCGAGCGCTCGTTGGTATTGTCCGCCGGGATCCATGGTAACGAAACCGCGCCGGTCGAAATCACGGATTTACTGCTGCGTCAGTTGTTCAGCGGGGAGTTGCCGTTACGCTGGCGGTTGCTGGTGGTCTTCGGCAATCCTTCGGCGCTGAGGGCCAATAAACGCTATCTGCACAGCGATATTAATCGGATGTTTGGTGAGCGCTGGCGGGCTTTCAGCGTCAGCGATGAAACCGCTCGCGCCCGGCAACTGGAGCATGCGCTGGCGCGCTTTTATGCGCCGGGTAGCGGTGAGCGCTGGCACCTGGATTTACATACCGCTATTCGCGGATCGCTGCATACGCGCTTTGGCGTCCTGCCAGCGCGCGATAAGCCGTGGGATGAAGCATTCCTGGGCTGGTTAGGGGCGGCTGGCCTGGAAGCGCTGGTCTTTCATCAGCAGCCGGGCGGCACCTTTACCCATTTCAGTAGCGAACGTTTCGGCGCGCTCTCCTGCACGCTGGAACTGGGAAAAGCGCTTCCTTTTGGCGACAACGATCTCAGCCAGTTTGCCGCGACGCAGCGCGCGCTGGCGCGTCTGCTGGCCGGCGAGAGGGCGTTGGCTGCAGGTGATTCGCCGCTGCGCTACAGAGTGGTGCAGCAAATTACCCGCAGCAGCGACAAATTTCAGCTGCATATGTCGGCGCAGACGCTAAACTTCACCCCCTTTTCTGCCGGGACGCTGCTGGCTGAAGATGGTGAAACCCGCTATGTCGCGGCTAAGGAGCCAGAATATGTGCTGTTTCCCAACCCCGGCGTAGCTTTTGGCCAGCGAGCCGGGCTGATGCTCGAACGCTTCTGAATATGCTGTCGCCCTGGTGGGCGATGGCATTTATTTTGCTGGCTGTTTTTTTCTTTAGATCTTAATTTTTTGTGCGCTATTGGCTGATTGCGGATTATTCCTGGATAAATGCTTTGTTTTTAATCTGCGCTGGTTTATAGTCTTCATAATTTCTCGATAAAACAGCCTGTTAATTATTTTTTCTTGCAATTATCTCCCCATAATCCTTATTTTCTCCATAATTGCTCAGAAACTGTTTTTTATACTTTCAATGTTTTACGCTTGCTCTGACTAATTGACGATAAACGTCGTAAAGTTAATCTCGTCAACACGGCAACGCGCCGTAAGAATAACGCAAAGTAAGGATTGAACGATGAAAAAGATTACAGCTCTGTTTGTTGCCTCTACTCTGGCTCTTGGCGCGGCTAACCTGGCTCACGCGGCTGATACTACGGCTACCTCAGGCGAGACCGCGCCGATGATGCATCATAAGCGCGGCCCGGCGGGCCCACATGAAATGATGTTTAAAGGTCTGAACCTGACCGACGCGCAGAAAACGCAAATTCGCGACATCATGAAGAGCCAGCGCGACAATATGAAGCGTCCGTCCCTGGATGAGCGCCGCGCGATGCATGAACTGGTTGCCAGCGATACCTTCGATAAGGCAAAAGCGGAAGCGCAGATTGATAAAATGGAAGCCCAGCATAAAGAAATGGCGCTGGCTCGACTGGAAACTCAGAACAAGATTTACAACATTCTGACCCCGGAACAGAAAAAACAGTTCAATGCTAATTTTGAGAAGCATCTGACAGATCGTAAAGCGCCGGAAGGTAAAATGCCTGCACCAGCTGAATAATTCAGCGCGCTGACTTAAGACCGCCGGTCTTGCCCAATAATGCCAACAGGCTTTGGGCAGGGCCGGCGGTTTTTTTATCTGCTGCGGGGCAACGGCAAAACGCCGGTGAAACCTGATTTACCCGACAGGGGCGAATATGCGAGGATGAGGCCTCAACCGTTATCATGGGCGCAATCACCCTGACTCTGCTGCCCGCTATCGCTTCGGATTTTGCATATGGAAATGTATATCGGCCTCGCCGTCCTTGTTGTCGTCCTCGTCTGGGTTATCATGACCTATAACCGCTTTATCTCCCTGCGTCGTTTCAAAGACGAGGCCTGGAGCGGCGTCGCTGTACAGCTTAAGCGCCGCCACGATCTGGCGCCCAATCTACTGAGTCTGGTGAAACGCTATGCACAGCACGAAAAGGAATTGCTGGAAGAGCTGGGCCGCCAGCGTAGCGTACTGGTCGGCAGCACCCGACAGATAGCCGACAGCGAACGCCACTATTCCGCTACGCTGGGACGTATTTTCGCGCTCGGCGAAGCCTGGCCGGAACTCAAAGCCAGCGACAACTTCCTCTCATTACAGCAATCGCTTAATGAAATAGAAGAGCAGCTGCAGATGGCTCGCCGCTACTTCAACGGTACGGTGCGCGATATGAATATTCTGGTCGAGTCTTTCCCCAGCCTGCTGCTGGCGCGACTATTTAAATTTAAAGCAGAAGCTTTCTTTGAACTGGACTCACCGGAAGAAGCTAAATCTCCACGGATGGAGTGATTAAATGCTCTGTATAACTCTGCGGGTAGTGCGCGCGTTCGTATTGCTGTTGCTGCTGCCTGCCAGCGCAGCATTCTCCGCAAACAACCCGATTATTATTAGAGATGCTTCTCAACTCCCCGCTGGCGCTATTCCGGCGTATGAACATATCCTCTCTTTTGATTCCCGGGCGCGCTTTAGCCCGAACGGCAGCATGGCGATTGAGGAGAATATCAAGGTACTTGCCCTGGGGAAGGAGATTCAGCGAGGGATTTTGCGCACGCTTCCCCTCACGTGGAACCGCCAGGATGGCAAAATCTTCCGTGTTGACTATACGATCGAATCGGTGTCGCGCGATGGCGTCTCTGAGCCATTTAGCCTTGATGAGGCAGCAAAAAGCCTGACGGTACGTATCGGCAGCGGCGAAAAGATATTAAAACCAGGGATCTATCACTATCGGATTCGCTATCAAATCAGCAACCATTTCAGCCGATTTCCCCAGTGGGATGAACTGTACTGGAACGTGACGGGCAATGGCTGGGCCTGGCCAATTAGCAAGGCCAGCTTTAGCCTGACGCTACCGGATAGCGCCGCAAATCTCAACGCTGACGCCAAAGATGCCAGGCTGCGCTCAATAGATGTTTATACAGGGATCGCAGGCGCGAAAGAGCACAATGCAACGATTCTGCCCGACGGTAGCGTGCGCACTCTGCGTCCGCTGGCAAAGGGGGAGGGGCTGACGGTTGTTTATACCTGGCCGCGGGAGATACTTGCCCGCGCTCCGGCGCCGGAGGCCGCTTCGCCGCTGGTGCATTTACTTTTCCCCAACCTGAAAACCTGGGTGATATGGCTGCCGCTGCTGTTCATGCTCATTTATTATCTGCTCTGGTGGCGGAAAAACGTCACCCAGGCCGGGTTGAGAATGCCGCCTGTTGTGCCGCTCTTTTCGCTGCCTGCCTCCATGTCGCCAGGCCACCTGCGTTTTATTACCCGGCGTAAATATGACGATGTGGCTTTTAGCAGCGATTTATTAGCGCTGGTCGCGAAACGCGGGATGACGCTGACGAGCGACAAAAATCCATCCCGCAGCCCGTGGCGATTAAATTCCGGCATCAAACAACGGCTGACCCGCCTCCCCGTTGAGGGAAACAGACGGTTAAACAGAGACGATCTCCAGCTATTAAGCACCCTATTTAAAGGCAAACAGAAAAATATCGATCTTAGTAAGGCCCATCAGCGGTCAGTGCAGAGTGCGCGTAAACGTCAGGAGACGCGTTGTGAAGAACAGCGGGCTAAACTCTTTCGTAAATGGGGGCAACCGCTGCGGCGCTGCATCTACATTGCGCTGCTTGTTCCGGTAGCGTGCGGTCTTTGGGTTAATGCGGAGGCCGCGCTGCTGACGATACCGGCGGCGGTTTTTATGCTGATCGGCGGTTCGCTGCTGGCATTTTTCTTGCGGTTTCTTTGTCATCCTCGGGAGATGTGGCGCGACTGGGGCCCCGCCCCGGTACTGTTTTGTGCCTCTTTTGGTATTTTAGCGATGCTCGGCGGAAGCAATTTTCTGTTGGGAATGTTGCCCATAACCCAACTTCCCGCCGGATATATTGGCGCGCTGCTGATGGCGTTCGCCCTGTGCGTTTTTGTTGGCTGGAAAACGCCTCGTTATACGCAGCGCGGGTTGGATGAGCTGGCCGTCGCCAAAGGACTGAAGCTGTATCTTGGCACCGCTGAAAAGAACCGCTATCAGATTATTTACCCGCCTGCGCAGATGATCTCCCATTTTGAAGAACTACTGCCCGTAGCGTTGGCGCTTGGGGTGGGGAAAACCTGGGCGAACACCTTTGCCCACTATCTGAGTAGTACTGGCGCTCTGTCGGAAGCGTTTGCCGGAGCTGGCTGGGAAAGCGTGCATCATTTCAGCGAGTCATGTCGAATCTCCTCTATATCCTCGCCGACCAGCGGTTCAGGGGGCGGTTCATCATCGGGTTCAGGCTATAGCGGTTCCGGCTCTTCCGGTGGCGGTTCATCCGGCGGCGGCTCAGGCGGAGGCGGTGGAGGAGGCTGGTAATTAAGGGAGACGCCCCGATAACCTACTGGGGATCTTATGCCGGTATCGTGCGTTTCCCGGCAGGTCTTACCGGACTGACGGGAAACGCGTATGGCAGCAGTTTTTAAACCGGGCAAGGCCATATCACCACGGAATGCGATATGATCTGTTCGTCAGGACAGAGGTGGCCCACGGTCAGTTTTACAGCGGATGCAGCTTATAGCGGCCGCTAAGCAGCGGTTTACACAGTATTTTATAACCATCATGGTCAAATTTTGCCGCCAGGCGCGTGAGCGATGAGGCCTGCGACAGGGATTCTACGGCGCCCAGCCATAGCCAGTTTTGAATAATATGGTACTGCGTCATATCCTCGCTGCGCTCTTCCAGCGCGATCGCCCCGGCCCATGGCCAGCATACCAGCTGCATTTTTTGCATATTTTCCACCAAACGCTGCTGGTGCGCTTCAACGCTCTCCTTCCCGCAGCAGGCTCCTGCGCAGCGGCCCAGCGCCGAGCGAAAGCAGGCGCGCCCGAGGTTGAGCGGCTCGAGTCCCATTAATCCATAACAAAGGCGATGCTCGTCGGCAATTTTTTGCAGCGCCTGCAGCGCGGCGCGGCGATTGGCAAAAAGGCCATAGAGATCGCTTTGTCGCGAGAAATCCAGCTCGCTGGCGTAAACCACCTGCGGTCGGGCGTCAGCCAGGCGCAATGAGCACAGCTGCCGGTTTTGCCGCAGACGTTTATTAAACAGAGGCTGCTGTTCCTTAATGAGCTGCGCTTCTAACAGGAGTGCGCCGAGCTCGCCCGCCGTCCGTTGCCAGGTGATGCGTCGTGACTGGCGCAGCATAGCCGCTTCGTCGGGGGTGCGCAGATGCGACAACACCCGGCTGCGGATATTAACGCTTTTGCCGATATAGAGCGGAAGGGTATCGCTTTCGCCGTGAAACAGATATACCCCCGGCTGCCTGGGCAGAGCCTCAAGCCACGGACGCAGATGTTCGGGATACTCATAGATTGCCGCCGCTTCAAATTCGAGACGCGGGGCGGATTGCCTTCTTGCCACTATTGCTCCTGGTGCTGTTTATTTATCCAGTATAGCAGGGGAAGGGCGGAGCGAAAAGGACAATAAATCACCCCAACCTGAGTCGGGGCGAGGGAGGGATGGGTTATTTTTTCCAGAAGTCGTCGAAGACGGTGATTGGCGGGCGGCGTTTGTGCTCGGTTTTCAGATACCAGCCTTCGATCGTTTTCGCGACTTTCTCGTCCAGCGTCTTACCTTCCAGATAGTCGTCGATGTTCTCGTAGGTCACGCCCAGCGCCACTTCGTCCGGCAGGGAGGGGCGGTCGTCCTCAAGATCGGCGGTCGGCAGTTTTTTATACAGGTGCTCCGGACACCCCAGATGGGCCAAAAGCTGTTTGCCCTGACGTTTGTTGAGGCGGAAAAGAGGGTTGATGTCCGTGCCGCCGTCGCCGTATTTAGTGAAAAAACCAGTAATAGCCTCCGCAGCATGATCGGTACCTACCACCACGCCGTGGGTCATCCCGGCGATGCTGTACTGCGCTTTCATGCGTTCGCGGGCTTTTTCGTTGCCGCGAACAAAGTCGCTAAGCTCAATGCCGGCTTCGCGCAGCGCCTGTTCACTGGCCAGCACGGCGCCCTTAATATTGACCGTTAATACACGGTCCGGCTGAATAAAAGCGATGGCGTCCTGACAGTCCTGCTCGTCCGCCTGCACGCCGTACGGCAAGCGAACGGCGATAAACTGCAGGCTGTCGTCACCGGTTTCGGCCCGTAGCTCATTGATTGCCTGCTGGCAGAGCTTACCGGCAAGCGTGGAGTCCTGGCCGCCGCTGATGCCGAGGACCAGTGATTTAATAAAAGGGTATTTCTGCAGATAGGACTTCAAAAAGTCTACGCTGCGGCGTATTTCGGCTTCGACATCGATCTGGGGTTTAGCGCCCAGCGCCTGAATAATCTCTTGTTGTAGCGTCATCGCGCCCTCCGGAAAGTGAATCTGTATGGCAATCAGCAGAGGTTTAACCTACCTCTTTGACGGTAAAACGACAAGGATCACAATTTTGAGTGTAGCAAAAGCAGGCAACCTCAACGGAACGGGCTTTATTATTGGAAAGATCTTAATTTCGCTTCATTTCCACCTTCGGCTTGAAAAATAACGATATTTATTCCAGGCTTATTTACACGCCAAAAAAAAGAGGATGGAATATGAACAAGCATTTTGCAGGATTTCTGGGCGCAGCAGCTGTATTAACCATGCTGGCAGGGTGTACGGCCTATGACCGTACTAAAGATCAGTTCACCCAGCCGGTGGTTAAAGACGTTAAAAAAGGCATGACCCGCGCGCAGGTTGCGCAAATTGCTGGTAAACCTTCATCAGAAGTGACGATGATCCACGCACGCGGTACCTGTCAGACATACATCCTGGGTCAACGCGATGGTAAAATTGAAACCTACTTCGTCGCGCTGGATGAAACCGGCCGTGTGATGAATTCTGGTTATCAGACCTGCGCTGAATACGATACCGACCCGCGCAACAGTAAGTAACATCCCGCCATAGTGCTGATTCCTACGAAAGCCCGACCATTGGTCGGGCTTTTTTATGAGCGCTGATGCTTATTTAATTGCGCGAATTATTTGAGGGAAATGTGAGGGCAGTCAAAACGCGAGGTCAATGAGAGACAATTCTGTTCAAGGAGGAATTATCCTGCCGATGAACGATGCCGTATACTCAATGCATAAACAATACTAATTCAAAGAAACATCTCTTACCGCCTCTCCGGCATCAACGATGCGCTCAGGAGACCCGGTCACACAAATTGAGGAAGCGTTCATGGAAAAGAAACATATCTACCTGTTCTGTTCTGCTGGGATGTCTACATCACTGCTGGTCTCGAAAATGCGTGCTCAGGCCGAGAAGTATGAAGTGCCGGTTATTATTGAAGCATTTCCCGAGACTCTGGCCGGTGAAAAAGGACCTGATGCTGATGTCGTATTATTAGGCCCACAGATTTCCTATATGCTGCCGGACATTCAACGTTTACTACCAAATAAACCCGTAGAAGTTATTGATTCCGTGCTGTACGGTAAGATCGATGGTTTAGGTGTTCTGAAAGCGGCCGTTGCGGCCATTAAGAAAGCTGCTGCGCAATAATTTATATTTTAAAACTCGACATATTTCGGATGGCAATGGTTAAAATTTCGTGAGGGTGTGTTTTAACTATTTGCTGTCCGAAATACCCCGAGTTTATTTTCCCGTCAAAGAGTAATTTCATCTATCATTGCCGCAATAATTACATTGCGGCCTTAAAGGGTATTTATTATGAGTAAAGTGATTGATTCGCTTGAAAAGGTACTCCTTCCGTTTGCGGTCAGAATAGGAAGGCAACCTCACGTCAATGCAATTAAAAACGGCTTTATTAAGTTAATGCCATTGACGTTAGCCGGGGCCATGTTTGTTTTAATTAATAACGTATTTTTGAGCTTTGGCGACGGTTCATTCTTTTATTCAATGGGCATTCGTCTGGATGCCTCGACAATCGAAACACTGAACGGTTTTAAAGCTATCGGCGGCAACGTTTATAACGGTACGCTAGGTATTATGTCGCTGATGGCGCCTTTCTTTATTGGTTCGGCTTTAGCTGAAGAGCGTAAAGTTGACCCAATGGCGGCCGGGTTGCTGGCGGTTGCGGCATTTATGACCGTTACGCCTTATAGCGTCGGGGAAGCCTACGCCGTTGGCGCGAATTGGTTAGGCGGTGCCAATATTATTTCTGGTATCGTAATCGGTCTGGTCGTTGCCGAGATGTTCACCTTTATCGTTCATCGCAACTGGGTGATTACGCTGCCGTCCAGCGTGCCGGCTTCGGTCTCCCGTTCATTCTCAGCGGTTATCCCGGCCTTTATTATCCTGTCTATTATGGGGATTATCTCCTGGGCGCTGACCCACTGGGGAACGAACTTCCACCAGATCATCATGGACACTATCTCCACGCCGCTGGCCTCAATGGGTGCCGTGGTAGGCTGGGCATACGTTATTTTCACCTCGCTGCTGTGGTTCTTCGGCGTACACGGGTCGCTGGCGCTGTCGGCGCTCGATAGCGGCATTATGACGCCATGGGCGCTGGAAAACATCGCAACCTATCAGCAGTACGGCTCCGTTGAAGCCGCGCTGGCGGCGGGTAAGAGCTTCCATATGTGGGCCAAGCCGATGCTTGATTCCTACATTTTCCTCGGCGGTACCGGCGCGACGCTGGGCTTGATCATCGCCATCTTTATCGCTTCCCGCCGCGAGGATCATCGTCAGGTGGCGAAACTGGCGCTGCCGTCCGGCATCTTCCAGATTAACGAGCCTATCCTTTTCGGTCTGCCGATTATCATGAACCCGGTGATGTTTATTCCGTTCATTCTGATTCAGCCTCTGCTGGCGGCCATCACCATGACGGCGTATACCCTGGGCATCATCCCGCCGATTACCAACATCGCGCCGTGGACTATGCCGACCGGTTTAGGCGCCTTCTTTAACACTAACGGTAGCGTCGCAGCTCTGCTGCTGGCCCTGTTCAACCTTGCCGTATCGACCCTGGTCTACCTGCCGTTTGTGGTTATTTCCAACAAAGCGCAGGGCGTCATTGAGCAGGAAGAGAGCGAAGAAGATATCGCTAACGCACTGAAATTCTAATATCGAGCGGTACGGGAAGTTTCCCGTACCGTCTGGCAAATTAAGGGAGTCATTATGTTTGATCTGGATAACATCGCAGCAGAAGAGACCGCGGTAAACGACCTCGAAGAGGTGGTGATGGGGCTGATTATCAACTCCGGACAAGCGCGTAGTCTGGCTTATGCCGCGCTGAAGCAGGCAAAGCAGGGAGATTTTGCGGCGGCTAAAACCATGATGGAACAGTCGCGCATGGCGCTGAGCGAAGCGCATCTGGTGCAGACCCAGCTGATTGAGAGCGATGAGGGAGAAGGCAAAATGAAGGTGAGCCTGGTGCTGGTGCATGCGCAGGATCATCTGATGACCTCAATGCTGGCACGTGAGCTGGTTGCCGAATTGATTGAGCTGCACGAGAAGGTACAATAGGTCATCGACACGATGAGGCAACCAAAGATGATGACCACTGAAATCAGTACCGCCCGGGAGCAACAACTCTTTAACGGCAAAAACTTTCATGTGGTCATCTATAACAAAACGGAGAGCGTAAGCGGGCTTCACCAGCATGATTATTACGAGTACACCATCGTTTTAACCGGGCGCTATTATCAGGTTATTAATGGCAAGCGGGTGCTGCTGGAGCGCGGGGATTTCGTTTTTATCCCAATGGGGTCGCACCACCAAAGCTTTTATGAATTTGGCGCGACGCGCATTCTGAACGTCGGTATCAGCAAAAGTTTCTTTGAAAAACACTATTTGCCGCTGCTGCCGTTTGGTCTGGTTGCTTCTCAGGTCTATGCCGTTAAAAGTACTTTTCTCAGTTATATTGAGTCGGTTATTGCATCACTGAATTTTCGCGAAACTGAATTTGACGAATTTATCGAGCTGGTCTCCTTTTATACTCTGAATCGGCTCCGACATTATCGTGAAGAGCCTGCGGAAGACGTCATTCCGCAATGGCTGAAAAATACCGTGGAGGGGATGCACGATAAGCTTAAGTTTGGCGAGGGGGCGCTGGAGAATATGGTTGAACTTTCCGGGAAAACCCAGGAGTACTTAACTCGGGCAACCCAGCGTTATTACGCCAAAACGCCGATGCAGATGATTAACGATATTCGCATCAACTTCGCAAAAAAACAGTTAGAGATAACCAACTACTCGGTGACCGATATTGCCTATGAGTCGGGGTACAGTAGCCCAAGTTTGTTTATTAAAACATTCAAGAAGCTGACTTCTTTTACCCCCAGCAGCTATCGGAAACACCTCACCAGTATTAATTAACCGGGCGCGGAATAGTCCGCGCGGTCTAAATATTCAAATTAACTGTCCGTATTTACACGGAGAGCGGGTGTCGCATACGCGTTATCCGCAAGGGAGAAAAAGATGAGCCAGAAATTGAAGGTAGTGACTATCGGCGGCGGCAGCAGCTATACCCCGGAATTACTGGAAGGGTTCCTGAAGCGTTATCATGAACTGCCGATTAGCGAACTGTGGCTGGTGGACGTCGCGGAAGGGCAGGAAAAGCTCGATATTATCCATGCGCTGTGCCAGCGCATGGTGGAAAAAGCCGGCGTGCCGATGAAAGTCTACAAGACCCTCGATCGCCGCGCGGCGCTGGAAGGCGCAGATTTCGTAACGACCCAGCTGCGCGTTGGCCAGCTCAAGGCCCGCGAGAAGGACGAGCGTATCCCGCTGAGCCACGGCTATTTAGGCCAGGAAACCAACGGCGCGGGCGGACTGTTTAAGGGTTTGCGCACTATTCCGGTCATTTTTGACATTGTGAAAGATGTGCAGGAAGTCTGTCCGAATGCCTGGGTCATTAACTTTACCAATCCGGCGGGGATGGTCACCGAAGCGGTTTATCGTCATACCGGCTTCAAGCGTTTTATCGGCGTGTGCAATATTCCGATTGGCATGAAGATGTTTATCACCGACGTTCTGCAGCTGAGCCCGAGCGATGAGCTCAATATCGATCTGTTTGGCCTGAACCATCTGGTATTTGTGCGCGATGTACTGGTTAACGGCGTTTCACGCTTTGACGAGCTGCTGGACGGCGTGGCATCGGGTCGATTGAGCGCTAACTCGGTGAAAAATATTTTTGATTTACCCTTTAGCGAAGGACTGCTTCGTTCGCTGCGCCTGATCCCTTGTTCCTATCTGCTCTACTACTTTAAGCCAAAAGAGATGCTGGCGATTGAAATGGGCGAATACTACAAAGGCGGCGCGCGCGCGCAGGTGGTGCAGAAGGTAGAGAAACAGCTATTTGAGCTGTACAAAGATCCGGATCTGAACGTTAAGCCGAAAGAACTGGAACAGCGCGGTGGGGCGTATTATTCCGACGCGGCCTGTGAAGTGATTAACGCCATTTATAATGACAAGCAGGCCGAGCATTACGTGAACGTGCCGCATCATGGTCACGTTGATAACATCCCGGCAGACTGGGCGGTCGAGATGACCTGTACGCTGGGCCGCGACGGCGCGAAACCGACGCCGCGCATCACGCATTTCGATGAGAAAGTGTTGGGGCTGATTTACACCATTAAAGGTTTTGAAGTTGCGGCCAGCGAAGCGGCTATCAGCGGTAAACTGGACGATGTGCTGCTGGCGCTTAATCTGAGCCCGCTGATCCACTCCGATCGCGATGCTGAAAAGCTGGCGCGGGAGATGATCCTCGCGCACGAGCAGTGGCTGCCAAACTTTGCGGCGACTATCGAAAAACTGAAACAGTAACGGGAGCGGCTAATGGAACGCGTGTTAATCGTCAATGCCGATGATTTTGGCCTCAGCAGGGGGCAAAACTACGGCATTATCGAAGCTTGCAAGAACGGTGTGGTCACCTCCACGACGGCGCTGGTCAACGGCGCGGCGATTAGCCACGCTGCCCAGCTTAGCCGCTGCGTCCCGGAGCTGGCTGTTGGGATGCACTTTGTCCTGACGCTGGGCGAGCCGCTGGCGGCGATGCCGGGGCTAACCCGCGAAGGGCGCTTTGGAAAGTGGATTTGGCAGATGGCGGAAGAGGGCAGCCTGCCGCTGGACGACATCGCCCACGAACTGGAGCGTCAGTATCAGCGTTTTGTCGAGCTGTTTGGCCATGAACCGACGCATATCGACAGCCATCATCATGTCCATATGATCGCGCAGATCTACCCCATCGTCGCGGCGTTTGCCCGCGAGAAGGGCGTGGCGCTGCGGATCGACCGCCAGCTAGCGACGCTGTCAGGCCTGGCGCAGGATGCCGCGCGCAGTAGTGATGGATTTGCCAGCGAGTTCTACGGGGAAGGGGTTTCGGAAGCGCTGTTTCTGCAAACCCTGGATGCCTCTGTCCAGCGCGAGGAAAAATCGCTGGAGGTGATGTGTCACCCGGCGTTCGTGGATAACACGATAATGGGCAGCGCCTACTGCTATCCGCGACTGACCGAACTGGATGTGCTGACCGCCGGGTCGCTGAAGTATGCGATTGCCGAGCGCGGCTACCGGCTTGGAACCTACCGCGATGTATAAAGGGAAGTGAGAAGCCCGGCATCTCTGCCGGGCTTTTTTTACGCCGGGATCGCGGCGATTTTGGCGCTTCTCGACCACACCCGATGCGCTGCCATCAGGGTGATCAGTTCATCCATTGATTGGCTATCAATGGCATCGGTCTCAACAATGCCTTCTTCGCCCTGAGCGGCAACCTGCAGCGGCGCTTTGCACTGCCGTGCATCGCCTGCCAGCAGAATCGGCTTCAGGTGTTTGTATGCTTCCAGCAGGTAATAGTTGAAATCACCGTTGCTGCTCAGACTTTGCAGATCGCCGCCGGGAACGATGACTGCATCCACGGTCAGCGATGGCGACCCGGCAAAGGTTCCGGCTACCGGCAGCTCGGTGCCATCATCGGCCTGCACTTTCCCCATTCGTGAATAGAGTAATTTGGCATGTACCCCGTGCGCTTTCAGCGACTTGAGCAAAGTCAGCAGCTCTTTGGCAACCGGACGATCGTTAAGCAGTACCGCCACCACCCGGCCTTTCACGTCGCCGCTGGGAATGGCGTACAAGCTTAGCGTCGGATCCTTTTTCAGGCCGTTGACATCCGGCGGCGGCGTAATGCTGCGCTGTTCGTCCGTGAGCTCAATACCGAGGTTTTTACCTACGGCCTGAGCCAGCTGCAGGTCGATATGCGCCAGCTGATCGACCACCCGCTCGCGGATCCACTCTCTGACAACCTTGCTCAGCTCGAAGCTGAATCCGTCGATAATATGCTGCTGCTCAATTGGCGTCTGGCTACGCCAGAATAGCAGGGGTTGAGAGTAATACTCGCCAAAGGAAGGGCTACGCTGGCGAATTTTTTCTCCGTCAATCCGCTCGGCATAAGATTCGAAGCCACCGCGTTTAGCGGCCGGCGGCGTCTCCCGTGGCCAGTTGTTATTGATGGAGTTAGGTTCATAGTTTGCCGGGTTGGTATCAATATCCATCCGGTGCATGCCGTCGCGCTGGAAATTATGATACGGGCAGGTGGGTTTATTAATCGGAATTTCATGGAAATTCGGCCCGCCGAGGCGGCTAATCTGCGTATCGGTATAGGAGAAGAGTCGGCCCTGCAGCAGCGGGTCGTTGCTGAAGTCTATTCCTGGAACGATATGCCCGGGATGGAAGGCCGCCTGTTCGTTTTCGGCAAAGAAGTTATCCGGGTTGCGATTAAGGACCATCTTACCGACGCGCTGCACCGGAACCAACGCTTCCGGGATGAGCTTGGTGGGATCCAGCAGATCGAAATCAAAAGCAAATTCATCCTCTTCCGGGATCAGCTGTAATCCCAGCTCGTACTCAGGATAATCTCCGGCTTCAATCGATTCCCATAAGTCACGACGATGGAAATCGGGGTCGCGGCCGGTCAGCTTTTGCGACTCATCCCACACCAGAGAGGCCTTACCCGCGACCGGCTTCCAGTGGAAGCGTACGAAGGTCGCTTTACCTTCCGCGTTAATCAGGCGGAAGGTGTGGATGCCAAACCCTTCCATGGTACGGTAGCTGCGGGGAAGCCCGCGGTCCGACATCGCCCACATGACGTTATGCAGCGTTTCAGGCTGCAGCGAGACGTAATCCCAGAAGGTATCGTGCGCGCTTTGCCCCTGTGGGACGGCCCAGTGCGGTTCCGGTTTCACCGCATGGACAAAATCAGGAAACTTGATCGCATCCTGGATAAAAAAGATCGGCGTGTTGTTGCCGACCAGGTCAAAGATGCCCTCGTCGGTATAAAACTTGGTGGCAAAACCGCGGATGTCGCGCACCGTATCGGCGGAGCCAGCGCCGCCCTGAACGGTGGAAAAACGGACGAATACCGGCGTTTTTTTCTGCGGGTCGCAGAGGAAAGCCGCTTTGGTAATGTCGCTTAAATCGCTGTACGCCTGGAAATAGCCGTGCGCAGCGGAGCCGCGGGCATGAACGATGCGCTCGGGAATTCGTTCATGGTCAAAATGGGTTATTTTTTCACGCAGGATAAAATCTTCCAGCAGCGTGGGGCCGCGTTGACCCGCGCGCAGCGAGTTCTGGTCGTCAGCGATGCGTAGACCCTGATTGGTCGTAAGCGCAGCATTCTCACCGCCTTTACGCTGTTTCTCGAGGGCATCGAGCTTTTCGTTGGTCGTATCCGGGGCCTTCATGCTACCCGGCGCCGTCGGCTCTTCGCCCGGCGCGGTCGGGTGCGGCGTGGGCTGCCAATCCTGATCTTCTGGCGCTAATGCGCCCAGGCCAGGTTTTGCCGCCCGGTCATCATGCACCGGTGATTGATGGGATTTCGGGTTATGGGGTTTATCAGACATTGCACGCTCCTGCTTTCATTACTGAAAATGGTCTTTGCTAAACCAAAACCCTTCTAATTGTAGAACATCATTTCAAGAATATATTTTTATAAGAGTTTTGCTACTAAAGGACCACAAGCAGGGGGCGACGAAAGCGGGCGTTTTCGGCTATGATAGGGGTTTCTGTTTACCGCCGTATTTAGTGAATTTATTTGTCATGAAACCACTTCGCCAACAAAATCGTCAGGTCATTAGCTACGTGCCTCGAGTGGAGCCTGCGCCGCCGGAACACGCCGTCAAAATGGATGGTTTTCGCGACGTTTGGGTTCTGCGGGGTAAATACGTCGCCTTTGTGCTGATCGACGAACGTTTCCGTCGCTCCCCACTGTTTAACGTGCCGGAAGCGGCGCAGCGCTGGGCGACGCAAATGAGGCAGGAAGGTGAAATCGACGCCTGAATGAGCCGGGATAATAAAAAACCGCTGAAAATTCAGCGGTTTTTAGTTTCTGACTACGCGAAGGGCGTATCGACTTAGCGGTGTGCCAGCTCCGCATCGTCATCGCTATCGAGAATAGCTTTATCGGTTTGGCGCAGCCACTGGCTGGTCAGGGTACCGGCGGTCATTGAGCCGCTAACGTTCAGCGCCGTACGGCCCATATCAATCAGCGGTTCAACCGAGATTAACAGCGCCACCAGCGTGACCGGCAGCCCCATCGCCGGTAAGACGATCAGCGCGGCAAACGTCGCGCCTCCGCCCACGCCTGCGACGCCGGCGGAACTGACGGTGACGATGCCAACCAGGGTAGCAATCCACAGCGGATCGAGCGGGTTAATACCGACCGTCGGTGCGACCATCACCGCCAGCATCGCCGGATAGAGTCCCGCACAGCCGTTCTGTCCGATGGTAGCGCCGAACGATGCTGAGAAGCTGGCAATGGATTCCGGCACGCCCAGACGACGGGTTTGCGCTTCCACGTTCAGCGGAATAGACGCCGCGCTGGAGCGGCTGGTGAAGGCGAAGGTCAGAACCGGCCAGACTTTGCGGAAGTATTTCAGCGGGCTCACGCCGTTGACCGCCAGCAGCAGGCCGTGCACCACGAACATGATGCCCAGACCAATATAGGAGGCGATAACGAAGCTGCCGAGCTTGATAATGTCCTGCAGGTTAGAACCCGCAACTACTTTGGTCATCAGCGCCAGTACGCCGTACGGCGTTAACTGCATGACCAGACGCACCAGCTTCATCACCCAGCTCTGCAGCGTATCGATAGCGGTCAGCACGCGCTGGCCTTTGGCGACATCGTCTTTCAGCAGCTTCAGCGCCGCGACGCCGAGGAATGCAGCGAAGATTACCACGCTGATAATCGACGTCGGGTTCGCGCCGGTCAGATCGGCGAACGGATTTTTCGGCACAAAGGAGAGGATCAGCTGCGGGACGCTCAGGTCGGCGACTTTACCGGCATAATTACTCTGAATGGCGTTGAGGCGGGCGGTTTCCGCGCTGCCCTGGACCAGGCCTTCGGCTGTCAGGCCAAACATGTTAGTCACCAGCACCCCGACCAGCGCCGCAATCAGCGTAGTAAACAGCAGGGTACCGATACTGAGGAAACTGATTTTACCCAGCTGCGAAGCGTTATGCAGGCGGGCCACCGCGCTCAGAATCGAGGCGAAAACCAGCGGCATGACGATCATTTGCAGCAGTTGAACGTAGCCGTTACCGACGATATTAAACCACTGGATAGAGTCCTTCAGCACCGGGCTGTCGGAGCCATAGACTAGCTGTAGTGCCAGGCCAAAAATAACGCCGATAACCAGACCGACCAGCACTTTTTTAGCGAGGCTCCACTGTTTATGGCGGGTTTGGGCCAGCGCCAACAGTAAAACCGCGAACACAACTACGTTCGCTATTAATGGAAAGTTCATCCCCGTTCTCCTGATATCTTTTATCACCAGGTTGGTCAATAACCAACTCTTATGACGGCAAGGGTAGCAGAAGGCGTAATCCGTTCCTTATATTCAAATGGAATTGATTATAACTATTTGAATAATTCGCTGCTTTATCGTCCAGTCTGGTGACTAATAAAGCGATGAAAGGTAGTTTGCAGCGAATTTATCATCTCAGATGACCAGCGAACGGCGCTGTTTTCGGCAACGTTTTGCGGCATCCACACGGCGTAGATGAACAGCGCCATGCACAGCGCGCGCTCCAGTTGATTACCTTTGCGCGGCGCAAGAATAGGGAAACGAAAGCGCCAGCGGCATGGCCAGAGCAGCGGAACCCCGGCAGGGGTAAGCATGTCGGCAAGAATATGGCTGAGGTAGCCCAGCACCAGGCCCTGAACCGCATCCGCCGGGACGATCCAGCTATCCGGAACCTTCAACGAGAAAATCGCCACCGCGCCAAAGACCACCAGCAGGCTATGGGTGAAGCCGCGATGGCCGAAGGCGCGGGCAATCGGTTTTGATATCCAGCTTAATCGTTGCCCGAGAAACGACTTGGGGTGATCGATATCCGGCAGCAGACAGGTCAGGATGGCGGACGGAACGATATGCCACCAGTCACCCTGGGCCAGCACGGGGGTTAATTCCGCATTTTTCGCAAATACCGCACAGGCAATAGAAAAGAGGAGGTGGCCTTCCGCCGTCATGATAAACACCCTAAACTGTCAATTCATACAGTATAGGGTTTTTATACAGTGTGCGGAAGAGGTGACGGTGTAACTCTTTGTCACAAGACCATCAGCGTGCCAGCCAGCCGCCGTCCACCGCCAGGGTATAGCCGTTAATGTAATCCGCCGCCTGGGAAGCAAGAAAGACCACCGGTCCCTGCAGGTCTTCCGGAACACCCCAGCGTGCGGCCGGGATACGGTCGAGGATCTCTTTGCTGCGTTCGGCATCGTCGCGCAGCTGCTGGGTATTATTGGTAGCCATATAGCCCGGCGCGATGGCGTTAACGTTAATACGATGTTCCGCCCATTCGTTGGCCATCAGGCGGGTAATGCCCAGCACGCCGCTTTTGGAGGCGGTGTATGACGGGACCCGAATACCGCCCTGAAATGAGAGCATTGAGGCGATATTAATAATTTTTCCGCCGTCGCCCTGCGCGATGAACTGTCTGGCGACCGCCTGAGACAGAAAGAAAACGGATTTCAGATTCAGGTTAATCACGTCGTCCCAGTCCTTTTCGCCAAAGGTTAGCGCATCGGCGCGGCGGATGGTTCCGGCATTATTCACCAGAATATCAACCCGGCCCATGGCGGCCACGGCCTGAGTAACAATGGCTGCAATCTGATCCTGACGGCTCAGATCGGCCTGAATAGCGGTAAAGCGTCGGCCCAGCGCCTGAACCTTCTCTGCGGTTTCGTGGGGGATCCGGCGATTCACGCCGACGATATCGCACCCGGCCTGCGCAAGGCCGAGCGTCATTCCCTGGCCCAGTCCGGTATCACAACCCGTCACGATAGCGACCTTGCCCGTAAGGTCAAAGGCGTTCAGTACCATATGCACCTCTGTATGCTGATTTTATGCGTCAAATAACGCCGTTGGGACAAGCATAGAGGGCGGGAGAAGAAAAGACAAATAAAAATGAAACGCTGTTTTAATTTTGTGATAATGGGGCGATGCCGCAACCCCATCATCAGCGATGCCTTTAGCCGAGCAGGTCGCTCAGGGTCAAAGATTCAAGGGTGGCAAGCTTGACGTCGGCCAGCACGAAGCGCGGGTCATGGCTATTTTCCGCTTCCGGTACGACGACAGAGCGCATCCGCGCCGCTTTGCTGGCAATCATCCCGTTGACCGAGTCTTCCAGCGCCACGCAGTTCATCGGGCTGACGCCGAGACTGGCGGCGCAGTTCAGATAGACCTGCGGGTGCGGTTTGCTGTAGGGCAGCATTTCGGCGGAAGCGAGGGCGTCAAACTGGTCGCGTAGTTCAAACATGGCGAGGACTTTTTCCAGCATTCGCAGCGGCGATGCCGACGCCAGGCCAATTTTCAGTCCCTGTGCTTTACACATCGCCACCGCTTCCCGCGCCCCCGGCAGCAGCGGACGCGCCTCTTCCACCAGTTGGATAGCGCGATTGATGATCCGCGCGGTGACCTCCGCGCGGTCCGGGCCCTGCCACGGCTGTTGGGCAAACCACAGGTCGACGACTAAATCGATGCGCAGCCCGAGAATATCCGGCATTTCATTGCGGCGACGAATATCCACCCCAAGGCTGGCCATTACCTCCAGCTCTGCTTTGTCCCATAGCGGCTCGGAGTCAATCAGTAATCCATCCATATCAAAAATCGCGGCGTGAATCTGGCGCCTGGCTGACATAAGTCCCTCTCCTGTAGCGTAAGTAGATAACGAATCGGCACTCATGGTATATCATACCGCGCATTATTGGGCGAAATTCGCCGACGAAGGTAGACTAAGAGTGGATAGGCGTCTTAACAAGGGGAATCCATGACGTATCAACAAGCTGGACGCATTGCAGTACTTAAACGAATTCTGGGATGGGTGGTATTTATCCCGGCGGTTATCTCGACGCTGATCTCCGTGCTGAAGTTTATGTACGAGCACAGCGAGAAAAAACCGGGCATCGACGCGGTGATGATGGACTTTGCTCATGTGATGATCGAGATGATGCGCTTTAACACGCCGTTCCTCAATTTCTTCTGGTACAACTCGCCGCTGCCGGATTTTAAGCACGGCATGAATATCGGTTTCTGGATCATCTATATTCTGGTGTTCGTCGGCATGGCGCTACAGGCTTCCGGGGCGCGGATGGGGCGCCAGGCGAAGTTTCTGCGCGAAGGCGTTGAGGATCAGCTGATTCTGGAACAGGCTAAAGGAACGGAAGGGCTGACGCGCGAACAAATTTCCGCACGGGTTGTGGTGCCGCGCCACACCATCCTGGTGCAGTATTTTCCGCTGTACGTCCTGCCGGTAATTATTATTGTGCTGGGCTACTTCTTCTTTTCTTTACTCGGTTTTCTGTAAACAATCGGCCCGGATGCCCCGGGCCGGCTGAATCACAGAGTCGGCAGTGCGCGCGGTTTTCCCTGATTATCCACCGCGACGTAGATAAACAGCGCTTCGGTGGCTTTGTAGCGCTGGCCGATGGGCTCAGACGACACTTTCTTGACCCACACTTCCATATTGATAGTTATCGACGTATTGCCGCGCTTCACGCAGTTGGCGTAGCAGCACACGACGTCGCCGACCGCCACCGGGCGCAAAAAGGTCATGCCGTCGACGCGCACGGTCACGACGCGACCGTGGGCAATTTCTTTGGCCATAATGGCCCCGCCAATATCCATTTGCGACATCAGCCAGCCGCCGAAAATATCGCCGTTTGCGTTGGTGTCCGCCGGCATCGCCAGGGTGCGTAAAACCAATTCGCCCTTCGGCGCAAGATCTGTTGTTGTCATTCTCTACTCTGTACTGGTCAAAGACGATCAGGCGGATGCTACTATGAAAATGAGGTTGAGAGAATAGGGGAATACGCCCGCTATAGCGGGCGTGAGGGGGTTAGAAAGAGAGCGTGACGCCAGCGTAATAGGCGCGACCCGGTTCGTTATAGGTCGAAGCGCCTTCGTTTTCCCGATAAATTTGCTTATCGAAGAGGTTACTGATCCCGGCATTCAGCCGCAGGTCTTTGGTTAGCTGATAGTTGCCGCCGACGCCGACGACAGAATACGCGCCGACTTCGTTGGTGGCCAGCACCCCGTTTTCGTTACGAATTTCCGCGTATTCGCGCGGTTTCTGTCGACCGTACAGGGTCCAGTTGACGTTAGCCGAGAACTTGCTGGTCACCTGCCAGTCGAGCAGGGTATTGATGGTGTATTTCGGAATAACGGACAGCGGGTTGCCGGTATCTTTGTTTTCCGATTTGATCATATAAGTGGCGTTGGTGCGCCAGCTGAGCGTATCGGCAATGAGCGGAACCAGCAGCGTGCCTTCAAGGCCTTCGACGACCGCTTTCCCGCCGTTCTCCCACTGCAGGATATTCGCTCCGCTGGCGGTATTACCCAGCACCTCGGTGCCGGAGACGATCTTGTTTTTGTAGTCGTTGCGGAACCAGGTGATGCCGGCGTTATAACCGTTGAGGTTAAACTCAAGGCCGAGCTCTTTGTTGACGCTGATTTCCGGGTCGAGATCCGGGTTACCTAAAAGATAGCAATTGCCTTCCGCAATACTTATCGGACAGCCGTTTCCGCGCGTAGAGAGCAGGTAGCCTTCGCTCGACTGATACAGGTTCGGCGCCTTAAACACGCGGGCAATGCCCGCCTTAACCTTAAACATATCGCCCAGATCCTGTGACAGATTCAGGCTCGGGCTCCAGTTGCTGCCGAAGTCGTTATGATAGTCGAAACGCAGGCCGGGGATAATATTGGTTCCCGGCATCGCTTCGATATTGTCTTCCAGATAAATACCGGTCAGCGTGGCGCTGTTTTTAGGGCTGCGTTGCGAAGGATCGCCGGGCATCCCCGGCAGCGTTTCCGTCGTCGTAGTGGCCTGCATCGAAGCCGGATCGTTCAGTTCATCGCGGTTCCACTCCATCCCCACAGTCAGGGTCTGTTCTGCGAGCCAGTTAAAGGGAAGATTCACTTCAGCGGTTGAGCGCCAAGACTCCAGGCGACTGGTGTCGTAGACATCGCTATTGATCATCCCTTCTACGCGACCGGTGGTGCCCTCCTGCAGACGGGTATTGTTGGTTTTTTCGTAGTAGACGCCCGCTTTCGACTGGCCCCAGTCCCAGATCCCGTTGTAGGTCAGGCCCCAGGCCTGCCGGTATAGCCGGTTGGTTTCCTGACCGTACAGCGTATCCACCAGGCCATTTGGACTCATATTACTGTTGCTGTATTGCGTATCGCCGGCATAGATATTGCCCTGACGGCTGTAGGCGTAGCTGAAGTCGAGGATCTGCTGCGGGGTGACTTTCCACGACAGCAGGGCGTTAATATCTTTGTTGCGCACGCCTTCGCGGCCCGCCGCATAAGAGCCATTTTGCGCGCGGTTAATATCCCAGGCATCGGGTTCCGTTTTGTTAATGTTGCCGTACAAACGCATGGTCAGGGCATCCCCGGCCAGCGGTCCGTTGAGGCTGAAGTTAGCCCGGTTAGTGGCGCCTTCTTTGTTATTTTCCGGCTGATTGGTATAGAGCGAGAGCGAGCCGTGCCAGTCGTTGGTGGGGCGTTTGGTGATAATATTGACGACCCCACCCGCAGCGCCAGAGCCGTAGCGCGCAGCGGCGGGTCCGCGCAGAACTTCAATGCGTTCCACCATTTCCGGCGGTACCCAATTGCTGTCGCCTCGGGTATCACGCTCGCCGCGCCAGCTATAGCGTACGGAGTTGCGGGAAGTGACGGGCACGCCGTCAATAAGAATCAACGTGTTTTCCGGTCCCATCCCGCGAATGTCGATCTGACGGTTGTTGCCGCGACTGCCGCTGGCGCTGTTGCCGGTCAGGTTTACGCCGGGCATTTTACGGATGATTTCTGACAGATCGTTAACCGGAGGGTCCTTAGCAATATCTTCAGCGGTAATGATCGAGACGCCCGGCTGCTGCTTCAGCGCCTCTTCGGCGGTTCCGTGAACCACCATGGTCTCCGTATCCTGTTCCACCTCTTCGGCGAAGACCCCTGGGCTGAGTAAGCCTGCAATGGCCAGGGCCAGGGGCGTTGCTATGTGATTTTTCTGCGTTCTCATTATAAATATCCATATCAAATCATGAAAAATTGAGATCGAGAATATCAATGATAATTATTATCATTTCAATAAAGTGAAGATAATCTCCATCAAATCCTCACAATTGCCGCAACTTTCCGGTATGTGACAGACATCATGGAGAAACCGGCGGGGCTTACCCTCACCGGCTTCCAGGTGCGATTGTCAGGAGGCGGGTGTCTCTTTGTCGGCCTTTTGTCGGCTTTTTTGTGACTGGTACCACTCCGGGAATTCTGACAGCCTGATGCCAGTTGGCACATCGCTCTGTTTTCGGCAGGCTATACGCTGCGAACGATAAATACCGCTATAGCCTGAGACCAGCCAGGCCACCACGCAGGCCAGCGCGGCGTAAATACCGATTTCAGAACCAAACAGCTCAATCGCCATCAGCGTTGAGGCAACAGGCGTATTCGCCGCCCCGGCAAAGACGGCGACAAAACCTATTCCGGCCAGAAAGCCGAGCGGCATATGCAGCAGCGGCGCCAGCGCATTGCCCAGCGTCGCACCGACATAAAACAGCGGAGTGACTTCACCACCTTTAAATCCGCTACCTAAAGAGACGGCGGTGAAGAGCAGTTTGCCGAAGCTATCCCACGGCGCCAGCGGTTGCTGGAAAGCGTCCACTATCACCGGTATGCCCAGGCCAATATAGCGCTCTCCGTGCAGCAACCAGACCGCGCAGGCAATCGCCAGTCCGCCAATAAACGGCCGCAGCGGCGCGTAGTGAATCCATTTTTTCATCAACGCGCCGATTGCCTGCGTGCTGTCGGCAAAAATGCGCGCCGCGAGGCCAAAGCAGCAGCCGGCGATAATGATTGCCAGCAGCGTCCAGAGCGTTAGCGTGGGAAAGACGGTAATAAAGTAGTGCGTATGCTGCACGCCCCACATGATGCCAACCCGATCGGCAATAATTGCGGCAAACAGGCAAGGAAGAATGGCGTTGTAGTTTATCCGTCCGATAGCCAGAACTTCGAGCCCGAAGAGCGCTCCGGCGAGCGGGGTACCGAAAACCGAAGAGAAACCGGCGCTGATCCCGGCCATCAGCACCATTGACCGTGCATCGTGGTTAAGACGGAAAATGGCCGTGAAGCGATCGGCGATCGAGGCCCCCATCTGTACCGCCGTGCCTTCACGCCCGACGGAGGCGCCAAACAGATGAGAAACAACGGTGCCGAAAAATACCATCGGCGCCATCCGTAGGGGAATGACGCGCTTAGGGTCATGGATCTCTTCCAGAATCAGGTTGTTGCCGGCCTCCACGCAGGTACCGTAGCGCAGATAGATCCAGCCGACGGCAAATCCGGCAAACGGCAGGAGCCAGATAAGCCAGCGGTGAGCTTCCCGCGTTGCCGTAGCCCACTCCAGTGAGAAAAGAAAAAATGCCGAGGCCGTGCCCGCCAGCACCGCAATGATAAAAGCGAGGAGCAGCCATTTCCCGAGGAATAAAAGCAAAGAGAGTGATGAAAAGCGGTATGCGCGCATCGTCGGATCCTTAGAAGATGAATCTTCCCGGACGCGGTGCCAGCCATTCAGATAGGCCTGCCCATTCCCGGTCCGGGAATAAAAAGCAGGCATCATTAGCCACATGGCGGTTCAAGGAGGAATGCCATCTCCTGTGAGAAATATCTTACATTACGAATCGATTCAGTTGAAGTGGTTTATACAAGGGGGAAACGAATAACACGGCACGCCGGGCGGCGCGCCGTGGGGGAAAGGTTAGTGGTTGTCGTCCTGCGGCATATGGCGATAAATATACACGCCGCTCAGCAGGGTGAATACCAGCGTCAGAGCGGTCAGGCCGAAGACCTTGAAGTTGACCCAGATATTCTGCGGCAGCCAGAAAGCGATGTAGATATTCGCCAGCCCGCAAAGGATGAAAAACACCGCCCAGGCCAGATTGAGACGTGACCACACCTGCTGCGGCAGCGTCAGCTCTTTACCCAGCATACGCTGGATCAATGGCTTCTTCATCACCCACTGGCTGAACAGCAGGGCGCTGGCGAACAGGACGTAGATAACCGTCACTTTCCACTTAATAAATTCGTCGTTGTGGAAAAAGATGGTTAAGCCGCCGAATACGGCGACCAGCACGAAGGTAATTAACGCCATTTTTTCGACTTTGCGATAGCGTACCCAGCTGTAAATCAGCACGATAGCGGTGGCGATAATCAGCGCGGTCGTCGCGGCGTAGATATCATAAAGCTTGTAGAATGCGAAGAAGACTACCAGCGGTAAAAAATCCAGAAACTGCTTCATACATCGATTCCGTCGTTCAGGTAGGGGCCGGTCGCGCCGCCCCGGGTTAAGTTAGTTACGAATGAGCATATACAAGCGGAATAAATAGATCAGCAACAATGCGGAGATCAGATTGCTGAGGGTATTTATTACCACCGCGCCAACGTTTGGCGTCAGGACCGCGAAGCTGGATGCAAACAGCAGAAGCAGCGTTTTCGCCAGCAGCCAGCCGATAATTGCCGGCGCCACCAGGCGTACGTTGGCCCAGGCCAGGCGCATACTGCTACGCATGGCGCTGAAAATACCAACTTTATCCTGTACCAGCATGATCGGCGCGAAAGAGAGCACAATGGCGAGCAGGACGCCCGGCACAACCACCAGCATCATCCCCATCTGCACAACAAACGTCGTCAGCAGGATCAGCAGCAGCAGCTTTGGCAGCACCGGCGCGGAAGCGCCGATCGCACGCAGGGCGCTGACTCTCTGGCCGGCGGAGACCATCTGGATCATCAGCAGAACGCCGCCGGCAAGAATGGCGTTGCCAACCAGCCCGGAGAAGGTCGAGGCTGCGGACGCGCGCAGCAGAATTTGCTGCTGCTCCGGCGTCATGCTCTGAACCAGTTCGAACAGCCCGCCGCTGCCCGCCAGGCTATCGCCCTGACTCAGAATCGACAGCTGCTCTTCACTGGGTGAAAAGGCATGGCCAAGTACTACCGTAATGAACGCGCATAACAGCGCAATCAGCAGGATAGTAACGAACTGATTGCGGAAAAAGTTCCCGGTGTCACGGTAGACGGACTTCGCCGTGATAGACATGCATTCTCCTTGAGTATTGCAGGTATTAACTAGCCGGCGATTGTACCGCAAATCGCGGCTGGGTAGCAGTCTCTGCTCCTGTGCGCTAAGTATATCTTTGTAAATAGAAGGGGAAATCGGTGATGACCTCTGTTGAGAAGCGACAAGGGAGAACTTGATACATCTCGTTTATTGCTGATTGCATTGAGAAAGTGAAAATTAATCTGGATCAATAAATGTTAAATTTGCCCACTTAATGTGATCTATGTTGGATCAAACATAATTCATTATGGGTATATTCTTGCGCTGAATAACCATAATGAGGAAGTGGGTATGAAAAAGTTAGCAGCGGCGGTTGTTATTCTGGGCACGCTTTCCACCGGTAGCGTCTGGGCGCATGAAGCTGGGGAATTCTTTATTCGTGCGGGTTCGGCTACGGTCAGACCATCAGAAGGCGCGGGCGGAACGTTAGGCAGTCTGGGGGGCTTTAACGTTAGCAATAATACTCAACTGGGCCTGACGTTCACCTATATGGCGACGGACAACATCGGCGTAGAGCTGCTGGCCGCCACGCCTTTCCGCCACAAAGTCGGAACGGCGGCAACCGGCAATATTGCGACCGTTCATCATTTACCACCGACGCTAATGGCACAGTGGTACTTTGGCGACGCCAGCAGCAAGCTGCGTCCGTATATTGGCGCAGGTATCAACTACACGACTTTCTTTGACGAAAGCGTGAACGATACGGGTAAAAAGACGGGCATTTCTGACCTGAGCCTGAAAGACTCCTGGGGAGCCGCGGGGCAGGTGGGGATGGACTATCTGATTAACCGCGACTGGCTGATTAACATGTCGGTGTGGTACATGGATATCGACACCACCGCCAACTATAAGCTGGCGGGCGCGCAGCAGCACGACAGTATCCGTCTGGATCCGTGGGTGTTTATGTTCTCTGCGGGTTATCGGTTCTAAATTCTTGCTCAAAGCTGGTCGTCATGACCAGCTTTATTGCACGTCCCGACGCGAAGTCCGCTGCCGCGATTGCCGATGCGTCATTTGCCGCAATCAATCCGCGGAACGTCCGCGTCAACCGCTACTCATTACCCCATTTATTCAGGAATATCGCTATATCATCGATCCGCTGTTCATCAATCCCCGCCTGTATGGCCATCTCTCCCTGCGCCTCCTCGCTGATTTCCTCGTTATTCATCAGCCGCGTAATCAGCAGTTGAAAATAGCGCGCCAGGGGCTCACGTTCTGACTCGCTGACGGGCTCGGCGGACTCCGTCGAATACTCATCCGCAATGTCGTAATATTTCAGTGGTACTTCTTCGTGCATAAATCGCTCCCGGGATAGAGGTTGTACCTGCGTTTACTGCACTGAATACTATCATTCCTGTAGGGCTTTATCTCGGGAGCGCGCTGAAAAAAGACGGTATGGTCGGCACCGGGCCTGGCCGGCCTGTGACGGCAGGCGTAGCGGTATTGACGATCTTTTGTTAGTGGCTACAGGTTTTGCAAAGATCCCTCAGATGAGTGGATAGCTAAGAAATAAATTGTTTTCTTTTATTCAATACATGCATGAATTTATTAAGATCCTGAGTGCCTTTTATTTTAAAATCATGCATAACGTTTTTTTTATGTGAGTACACGGTTTTATAGTTGACTTTTAACTCACGGGCTATTTGCATTTGGTTCAATCCAAGACTGAGAGCATGTATTACTTTTGACTGCGCATGGGTTATTGATTTACATGGGCAGTTGATACAAAGATTTACCTTTGGTGCAATATCTTCATATCCTCTTAATAAAAATAAATTTATATGAATGTATATTTTCCCCGTAATCACAGGAATTGAATCGGATTTGTATAAAAATAAACAATCTTTTGTGCAGTTAGGGATTTCACTTTTGGAAGATACGCTTTTTTTCTCTTGAAGAATAAATAGCAAGCTTTTTTCTTTTTTATATTTCAACTCATCATGGCACAAAAAGATCTCTCCAGGTTCCATTTCGGTGAATATGATATGTGCTTGTGCAATGTTGCTTTGAGTGTACTTATCTTCAAAGATAACGTTTTCGTCTGTGGTGATGGATTCCATAACCATTTGTTTTATAGCGTGTTTTGAGTAGACGTTTTTGGTATTGATCAAAATATTAAGCATACATAGATTCACATAGTTATTAATATATGCACTCTGATTTAAAAGAATGCCGGTAAAAATATAGCTGTTAAAAAAGTGAGCTTAATAGTCGCGATCTGCTTTTAAAGTTTAAAATAAGATATTGTAGGTCTGCAAAAAAAGCAACATTTGTCTGCAAAATGAGATTTGAGATATTTTTTCTAAGAAAAATCTTATTTTTCATATGGCTGGGGTTTACAGGCTCCATTTTTGTGAATGCGCTCCGCGATAAATTTTTATTATGCACAAAAAGCTTAGTGTCAATACTTAATTACTGGTAAAATACCAGCGGGCTAAAATTTGATATGGATGTCATTTACCGCAATGAAAGAAAATGTTTTTAATGAAATAGTTGAATGGATTGAGTCTCGCCTGACAATAAATCCATCGGTCGAAGATATCGCCCGTGGCGTGGGATATTCGCGGCGTTCAGTTTATAATATATTCCATGAATATGCCGGACTGCCTGTCGGCAAGTATATCAGAATGCGCCGCATGACGCTTGCTGCCGGTAAACTCAGGCTAACTCACCAACCTATTTCATCTATTGCCTGCTCACTGCATTTTGACTCTCATCAAACCTTTTCCCGCGAGTTTAAAAAAGCCTTTGGTCGCTGCCCCAGCCAGTATCGACATTCAGCATACTGGGATATGTCGGCGCTCTATCAGAAGGTGGGGCCGCAGGGCGACAGACTGCCTGTACCTTGGCTTTGTTTTCTCGAAGAGCAAACCTTTTCTGGATACGGCTTCACCTATACGCTCTCCCTGGCCGAGGGTATCTGCGCCAGGAAAAATGTCACCAGGCGGAAAATCGCGGCGGAAATGCCGGGCGGCGAGCGAGACATCTATATCCTCTCTGAATTCTCACCTGCCGCCGATAATCTCTATAAAGTGACCATCGGCAGTTTTATTGGTGCACCAGTAAGCTCACGGGAACGCCCTTTCCGCGAGATAAGGGTCGCTAAGCGGGGTTTATACCTGGGCATGGAATTTAGCGGTAGCTGGGAGGATTATGTTTTACTGTCAAATAATGTTTATATGAAACATCTTCCTGAGCTCGGGCTGTATCGCCGCGAGGGCTACGATATCGAACGTTTTGTTCAGCCGCAAAACGTGACGTCAGGAAACGATCGGCCTTATTACACCATCCAGTATTTTGTCCCGGTGGCCTATCTTTAGCGATTGGCTCACGCTCTCTGCCGCCACTAGTGGTGCCCGCAAGGTATGACCCAGTCAGACCCTGCATTGACACGAGAGACCACTGCTATCCACATTCGTACAGAGTTGGAGGGTAGGCTGACAGCTTTCCTGGTAATAGGTGTTTCGGATCGCGGCTGGAGGCCGCGTTGGCAAAGCATATATCCGGCGCGCTATCGGGAGGGACATACTGGATGTCGGCCATAAAAAAAGCCCGCACAAGTGCGGGCAAAAATACTGGAAGCAATGTGAGCAATGTCGTACCGAATACCTGAGTTGTTTACTCAACTATTCGGTAATGAGAAAGATAATATTTCTCATTTAAGATATCAACCCCAATTTTTGTGCGGCAGCGATCTTTTTACATTGAGGTGTTCATCGGGCATTTACAGGCTGCTATCCCCCTTGAAGCCGTCCCGTTCATAAAAGGATGTCTCTCGGGCGCAAAAACGGCCGATAGCTATGATGTTGGCCGGATGGCCGCAAGAAGAGGTGATGGCGCGGTTTCGTCTGACGCGTAAATACGCCGACAGCTTACCGCTGAAATAACCGCCCGGCCCAGGGCCGGACGGAAAGCATCATCAGGCGGCTTTAGTGGCGGCTTTCAGACTGCGGGCGAAGGTCTTTAATTCTGCCAGCATGGCCTGCGGGTCGTTCACGTTGCGCTCGATAATTTTGACGATGGCAGAGCCGGAAATCGCCCCGGCCGCGCCTGCGTCAATCGCGGCGGTAACCTGCTCCGGCGCCGAGATGCCAAATCCTTGCAGCGGCGGGGCGGCGTTGTACTCGGCCAGCTTTTCAATCAGATGATGCAGCGGCAGCGCGGCGCGGTTTTCCGCACCGGTTACGCCCGCCCGCGACAGCAGGTAGGTATAGCCGCGCCCGTAAGAGGCGATCTGGCGCAGCAGGTCGTCATCGGCATTCGGCGGGCAGATGAAAATCGGCGCGATGTTGTGGCGCAGCGCGGCCTGGCGGAACGGCGCGGACTCTTCAACCGGCACATCGGCCACCAGCACCGAATCGACGCCAGCGCGTTCGCACGCGGCGTAGAATTCATCGATACCGGGGCTGAACACCAGGTTGGCGTACATCAGCAGCCCGACTGGAATCGTCGGGTGCTTCTGGCGAATCGCCGTCAGCATCTCGAAGCATTGCGCGGGCGTCACCCCGGCGGCAAAAGCGCGCAGGGTGGCGTCCTGGATCGTCGGGCCATCCGCCAGCGGGTCGGAGAAAGGAATGCCCAGCTCCAGCGCGTCGGCACCGGCTTCAATCAGCGTATCGATAATTTTCAGCGACAGCTCAGGATTAGGGTCGCCGAGGGTGACGAAGGGAACAAACGCGCCTTCCCGGCGAGCTTTCAGTTGTGCAAACAGCGTCTCATAACGTTCCATCAGATTTCCCCTCGCGCTTTTAAAATATCGTGTACGGTGAAGATGTCTTTATCGCCGCGGCCGGAGAGGTTAACCACCAGCAGCTGCTCTTTTTCCGGGTTTTCGCGCATCATTTTTAGCGCGTGCGCCAGGGCATGGGAGGATTCCAGCGCCGGAATAATCCCTTCATGGCGGGAGAGCGCTTTAAAAGCATCCAGCGCTTCATCATCGGTAATCGACACGTAATCGGCGCGACCAATGCTGTTTAAATAAGCATGCTGCGGGCCAACGGACGGGAAATCCAGACCGGCGGAGAGGGAGTAGGACTCCTCAATCTGCCCCTCATCGGTCTGCATCATCGGCGATTTCATACCGAAGTAGATGCCCACGCGGCCGTGCTTAAGCGGCGCCCCGTGTTCGCCGGTTTCGATCCCATGTCCGGCGGGCTCCACGCCAATCAGGCCAACGGCGGTATCGTCGATAAAGTCAGCGAACATGCCGATAGCATTGGAGCCGCCGCCAACGCAGGCGATAACCGCATCCGGCAGGCGTCCTTCTTTCTCCAGGATCTGCGCTTTAGTCTCTTCGCCAATCATGCGCTGGAATTCACGCACGATGGTCGGGAACGGATGCGGGCCAGCGGCGGTGCCAAGCATGTAGTGGGCTTTTTCATAGCTGCCTGACCAGTCGCGCAAAGCCTCGTTACAGGCATCTTTCAGGGTGGATGAGCCGCTATGTACCGGGATCACTTCCGCACCCATCAGGCGCATGCGGAAGACGTTCGGCGACTGGCGTTCGATATCTTTGGCGCCCATATAGATGCGGCACTTCAGGCCGAGCAGGGCGCTGGCAAGGGCTGAGGCAACGCCGTGCTGACCGGCGCCGGTTTCGGCGATAATTTCCGTTTTGCCCATGCGTTTTGCCAGCAGCGCCTGGCCGAGCACCTGATTAGTTTTGTGTGCGCCGCCGTGCAGCAGATCTTCCCGCTTCAGATACAGGGTCGTGCGCGTACCTTCGGTGAGGTTACGGCATTGGGTCAGCGCCGTCGGGCGACCGGCGTAGTTTTTAAGCAGGTCGTTAAATTCGGCCTGGAATGCCGGATCTTTCTGCGCGCTGACGAAGGCTTCTTCCAGCTGGCGCAGGGCAGGCATCAGGATCTGCGGAACGTACATCCCGCCGAATTCGCCGAAATAGGGATTCAGTAAAGTACTCATTGTTGCTCCTTAATATGCGCGCAGCGTTTGAAACACCGAGGCCAGCTTGCTGGCATCTTTAATACCCGGCTGTGACTCTACGCCTGAATTAAAATCGAGTCCGGCACAGCCGCTTTTCGCGGCTTCAACACAGTTATCGGCGCCGAGGCCGCCAGCCAACAGAACGTTACGCAGATCCTGGCCTTGCAGCAGAGACCAGTCGAAACGCTGGCCGGTGCCGCCCTGACCATTGTCGAGAACGTATTTGTCGACATGATTCAGATTGCGCGGCGGTAGCGTTTCGCCAACGCTGAGGGCTTTCCAGATTTGTACCTTGCCCGGTAATTCGGCGCGCAGGGCGTCGATATAGGTCTGGTCTTCACTACCGTGGAGTTGCACGGCGGCTAAGCTCAGATTTTTCGCGCGGGCAATAACTTCCGCCACCGGCGAATTGCGGAACACGCCGACATAGCTCAGAGGCGCGCTGGCAATTACCGCTTGCGCCTGAGCCTCGTTCACCGCTCGCGGCGACGTCGGAACGAAAATCAATCCGCCATAGATCGCGCCGGATTCATATGCCACCTGGGCATCCTGGGGGCGGGTCAGGCCGCAGACCTTATTCTCACCGAGCAGCACGCGTTTTACGGCGGCGTTCAGATCGTCATGCTCCATCAGGGCAGAACCAATCAGGAAGCCGTTGGCAAAGTGGCTTAATTCGCGCACTTCAGCATAAGTATGGATGCCGGACTCGCTGATGACCGTGACGCCATGACCGAGGCGGGGTGCCAGGGTGCGGGTGCGGTTGAGGTCAATCGACATATCGCGCAGATCGCGATTGTTGATGCCGACCACTTTAGCCTTCAGCGCAATTGCGCGCTCCAGTTCCTCTTCATTGCTCACTTCGGTCAACACGCCCATGTTCAGGCTATGCGCGACGGCGGAGAGCTGACGATACTGCTCATCGTCCAGCACCGAAAGCATCAGCAGACAGGCATCAGCCTGGTAGTAGCGCGCCAGGTAGATTTGATAAGGATCGATAGTAAAGTCCTTACACAGAATCGGCTGCGGCGCGACCTTGCTGACCATCGGCAGAAAATCGAAGCTGCCCTGGAAATACTTCTCATCGCAAAGCACTGAGATAGCCGAGGCATAGTGCTTGTAGACGCCGGCGATGGCCGCCGGGTCAAAATCTTCGCGAATCAGGCCTTTTGATGGCGAGGCCTTTTTGCACTCAAGAATAAATGCGGTGCGGGTGCCGGCGAGGGCATCGTAAAAATTGCGCTGCGTCGGTACCACTTCATTTTGAAAACTGGCTAACGGTTGTTGTTGTTTGCGGGCTTCTACCCAAATCGCTTTGTCGGCCACGATTTTTGCTAAAACGGTCTGCATTATTTACCCTCTTGCCGCTAATGCGGTCACTCTGTCATAGGCCGCTCCGCTGTGCAGCACATCGATGACTTGCTGCGCGTTGGCCTTCAGGTCTTCGTGTCCATGTAAACGCATCAACATGGCGACGTTGGCGGCAACGGCGGCTTCGTGAGCGGCTTCACCTTTACCTTGTAGTAAGCGCGTAAGAATGTCACGGTTTTCTTCCGGCGTGCCGCCTGCCAGCTGCTCCTGATGATACGGCGTCAGGCCGAAGTCGGCGGCGGTCAACTGGTAGCTCTTGATCTCACCGTTGCTGAGCTCCGCGACCACCGTCGGCGCGTGCAGCGATACTTCATCCATACCGCCGCTATGTACCACGGCGGCTCGCTGGTAGCCCAGCACGCGCAGGGTTTCCGCAATCGGCAGCACCAGTTCCGGACTGTAGACGCCAATCAGCGCCAGCGGCGGATGCGCCGGGTTGATCAGCGGCCCGAGCACGTTGAACAGGGTACGGGTTTTGAGCTGCTGGCGTACCGGCATCGCGTGACGGAAACCGGTGTGGTATTTCGGCGCAAACAGGAAGCAAACGCCCAGTTCATCCAGCGCCTGGCGAGATTTATCGGCATTCATATCCAGATTGATACCGAATGCTGCCAGCAGGTCGGAAGAACCGGACTTGCTCGACACGCTGCGGTTGCCGTGTTTGGCGACCTTCAGGCCGCAGGCGGCAGCCACAAACGCGCTGGCGGTTGAAATATTGATACTATTGCTGCCGTCGCCGCCGGTACCGACGATATCGGCAAACGGATAATCCGGACGCGGGAACGGCGCGGCGTTTTCCAGCAGCGCGGTAGCGGCGCCGGCGATCTCCTGCGGATGCTCGCCGCGTACCTTCATGCTGACCAGCGCGGCGGCCAGCTGCTCAGGCTTCACTTCGCCGCGCACCACTGCGGAAAACAGCTGGTGGCTCTCCTGCTGGCTCAGGGTTTCTGCCTGATACAGTTTTTCCAGAATCGGCTGGAGGGTATTCGTCTGTTCCAGCTTCTGCAGCGCCCAGGCCAGAGTCTGTTCCAGCAGACGCGCCCCCTGGGTGGTCAGAATCGATTCAGGATGGAACTGGAAGCCGCAGACGCGATCCGCGTCGTGACGCACCGCCATGACCATGCCGTTAAAGTGGGCGTTGATCGTTAGTCCGGCCGGGATATTGCTGCCCACCAGCGAGTGGTAGCGGGCGACCGGCAGAGGATTACTCAGACCGGCAAACATCGCCTGGCCGTCGTGTTCAATGCTTGAAGCCTTGCCGTGAAGGATTTCACCGGCCTGGCCGACGTAGCCGCCGTAGGCTTCAACAATCGCCTGGTGACCGAGGCAGATGCCGATAATCGGCAGCTTACCGCGCATGCGGGTCAGCAGCTCCGGCATACAGCCCGCTTCGCTCGGGGTTCCCGGGCCCGGGGAGAGCATCAGTACTGGATTGTCCATGGTGCCGATGCGCTCAATCAGCGCCTGCGCCGGGACGGAATTGCGATAAATCACCACGTTATGGCCGTTCGAACGCAGCTGGTCTGCCAGGTTATAGGTGAAAGAATCGATATTATCGAGCAGCAGAATGTCGGCCATTAGAAAATCTCCTTCGCGTGGTGGGCCTGGGCGATAGCGCGCAGCACCGCGCGAGCTTTATTGCGGGTTTCATCCGCTTCTGACTGGGGAACGGAGTCGAGCACGATACCGGCGCCGGCCTGCACCGTGGCAACGCCATCCTGCACATAGGCAGAACGAATGACGATGCAGGTATCGAGGTCGCCATGGGCGGTGAAGTAACCCACCGCGCCGCCGTAGCTACCCCGGCGCTTGCCTTCGGCAGCGGCAATGAGCTGCATGGCGCGCACTTTCGGCGCTCCGCTGAGGGTGCCCATATTCATACAGGCGCGATAAGCATGCAAAACGTCGAGATCGCTGCGCAGCTCTCCAACCACGCGGGAGACAAGGTGCATCACGAAGGAATAACGGTCGACTTTGGTTAAGTCAGCAACGTAGCGGCTTCCCGGCGTGCAGATGCGCGCGAGGTCGTTACGCGCAAGGTCAACCAGCATCAGATGTTCGGAGAGCTCTTTATGGTCGGTGCGCATCTCCAGCTCAATACGGCTGTCGAGATCGCGATCCAGCGAACCATCGGCGCGGCGGCCGCGCGGACGGGTACCGGCTATCGGGTAGATTTCAATCTGACGATTGCTGGCATCGTACTTGAGCGAGCTTTCCGGCGAAGCGCCGAACAGGGTGAAGTCGTTGTCCTGCATAAAGAACATGTACGGACTGGGGTTGCTCTTTTTCAGCACATCATAAGCGGCCAGCGGCGACGGACAGGGCAGCGAGAAGCGGCGCGAAGGTACCACCTGGAAAATCTCGCCCGCGCGGATGGCGCGCTGCATTTTACGCACCACGGCGCCGTACTCTTCGTCGCTCTGGTCGCAATCGCAGCGCATCTCGGCTACCGTCGTCACCGGCAACGGCGCCGGCGGCTCGTTCAGCTGTTGACGAAGCTGAGCGATGCGCTGCAGCAGACGCTGCTTTTCGCTTTCCAGCGGGGTGAACAGGCTCGCCTGAATGCGCGTGTTTTTAGTCTGATGGTCGATAACCAGCAGCGTTTCCGCCAGGTAGAAGCAGTAATCCGGGCAGGCAGTGTCGCTTTCCAGCGGCGGTAGGTTTTCAAAGCCGGCGACGAGGTCATAGGCGAACAGACCGCCGAAGAACATGGCTTCGCGTTCGTCCTGCGGTACGGTAATCAGTTCCTGCAGCAGGCGAAAGGCGTCGAATACCGACAGTGAACACAGACGGGCATCTTCATCTAACAGCGCGCTGACCGGCGGGAAAGTTAATACCCGACCGTTTGGCTGACGCTGATTATTAATGCCTGAAGGCAGAGCGCTGTCCAACAGCTCCAGCAGCGCCGTGCCGTTAGCGGAAAGTGCGTGAATAGTGACAGTGTCACCTAGTGCGGTAATACGCAGAGCGCTATCCACCAGCAGCAGGCTTTTCAAATCATCCTTACTGTCGATATCCGCGGATTCCAGCAGCAGGGTGGCGGGACGCGCGCCGCATAGCTGGTGGAATAGCGCCGTCGGGTTTTCCCGATAGATGGCGTCGCTGGTGAGAAGCTCGAGTGCCGGTTTTGATGTTTGCATTGTTTGTTGTCGCCTGTTCGCTGTAATAATTTGTCCAATAAAAAGCCCGCTCATTGGCGGGCCGGGTATCTGTATGCTGAGTGCAAAACGCGATCACGCCGCCCGATAACAGGAGGTGCGCCACCAGCCGTGCAGAGTGATGAGTTGCGTTTTCATTGATGATACCCCTTCATGTGAACTTGCGTACTAGTTAACTAGTCCGAGAGATTAAAGTCAACCCCCGTTTGCAGATTTTCTCTATCAGTCGGTATGATGATGCGCTTATTACTATCCTTAATCCCTTAAGCTGCAGAACATCAGTCAATCTGCCTGTGACTTAAAGTATGACGGGTACAGGTTCATGTCCAGCAGGAGTCATCTTGAGTAACACCAACTACGCAGTGATTTACGACCTGCACAGCCATACCATCGCCTCTGACGGGCGACTGACTCCAGAAGAACTTGTCCATCGCGCGCATCAGATGCGCGTCGGCACCCTGGCGATAACCGATCACGATACCGTGGCGGCGATCCCCGCGGCCCGGGCGGAGATTGAACGCGCCGGTTTACCGTTGACGCTGATATCCGGAGTGGAAATCTCCACGCTGTGGGAAAACCATGAAATCCATATTGTCGGGCTGAATATTGATATCGCCCATCCGGCAATGACCGCGCTGCTTGATGAGCAGAAAGCGCGCCGCCAGATGCGGGGACAGCAGATTGCAGAGCGGCTGGAAAAAGCGCGGATCCCTGGCGCCTGGGAAGGGGCGCTGAAGCTGGCTGACGGCGGCGCGGTAACCCGCGGCCACTTCGCCCGCTTTCTGGTGGAGGCCGGCTATGCCAACAATATGGCTGACGTTTTTAAGAAGTATCTGGCGCGCGGGAAAACCGGTTACGTTCCGCCTCAGTGGTGTACAATAAAACAAGCGATTGATGTCATTCATCATTCCGGCGGTAAAGCGGTCATTGCCCATCCCGGACGCTACGACCTCTCTGCCAAGTGGCTGAAACGACTGTTGGCCCACTTTAGCGAGCAGGGAGGCGATGCGATGGAAGTCGCCCAGTGTCAGCAGGCGCCGCACGAGCGGGCTCAGCTTGCCGCTTACGCCGTGCAGTATGGCCTTCATGCCTCGCAGGGGTCTGATTTTCATCAGCCCTGTCCGTGGATCGAGCTGGGCCGCAAACTTTGGCTACCCGCTGGCGTAGAAGGGATCTGGCGCAGTTGGGAAGTGGCCGTAGAACAAAATTGAGAGGGAAGTATGAGCCAGTTTTTTTATATCCATCCGGAAAACCCACAGGCGCGGTTGATTAACCAGGCGGTGGACATCGTGCGTAAAGGCGGGGTGATCGTCTATCCGACCGACTCCGGCTACGCCTTAGGCTGCAAAATTGAAGATAAAGGCGCGATGGAGCGGATTTGCCGAATTCGTAATCTGCCAAACGGCCACAACTTTACCCTGATGTGCCGCGATCTGTCCGAGTTGTCGACCTATTCATTCGTCGATAACGTCGCCTTCCGTCTGATTAAAAATAATACGCCGGGTAATTACACCTTTATCCTTAAGGGCACCAAAGAGGTCCCGCGCCGTCTGCTGCAGGATAAGCGTAAAACCATCGGTATGCGCGTACCGTCAAATCCGATTGCCCAGATGCTGCTGGAAACGCTCGGCGAGCCGATGCTTTCCACCTCGTTGATGCTGCCGGGCAGTGATTTTACCGAATCCGACCCGGAAGAGATCAAGGATCGTCTGGAGAAGCAGGTAGACCTGATTATTCACGGCGGCTATCTGGGACAACAGCCGACCACGGTTATCGATCTTACTGAAGACGTACCGGTGGTGGTGCGTGAAGGCGTGGGTGACGTGACGCCGTTCCTGTAATGGCCCTGTTTCCAGGGAAGGAAGGGGATACAGCGAACACCATCTTGCCGTTTGCTTTATACTGACATTCAGCGCTGCCTGATGTTTTATCCACTTTAAAAGAAGCTATGATGCCGCCTGGCATCTGTCTGCTTGCCATGCGCCTGCACCGAGGCGCGTGGTAAGTTGTGCTATGTGCGTAATGCAAAGAAGCATTCATCCTCAAGTTCGTGTACCATGTTCGGCCACGCGAGAGGCGTGTCTCTGTTATGTCTGCTGCGGTGACATAAAAAAACGACACGAGCCGATGCATCATTTATTTACAGAACAGGGTGTTAGGTTGAATTCTATCCGACTCCCTGTTTTTCGAAGTATACCAGACGCCTGGGAAGGCGACACCTTAAGGAAGCTCAATGAGCGAGAAATTACAAAAAGTGCTGGCCCGCGCTGGCCACGGCTCCCGCCGTGAAATCGAAGCCAAAATCGAAGCTGGCCGCGTCAGCGTCGATGGCAAAATCGCCACCCTTGGCGATCGCGTTGAAATTGTCCCGGGTTTAAAAATTCGCATCGACGGTCACCTGATTTCGGTGAAAGAGTCTGCGGAACAGATTTGTCGCGTGCTGGCTTACTATAAGCCGGAAGGCGAACTCTGTACCCGTAATGACCCGGAAGGACGTCCGACGGTGTTCGATCGCCTGCCAAAGCTGCGCGGCGCGCGCTGGATTGCCGTCGGCCGACTGGACGTTAATACCTGCGGTCTGCTGCTGTTTACCACCGACGGTGAGCTGGCGAATCGCCTGATGCACCCGAGCCGCGAAGTGGAACGTGAGTACGCGGTGCGCGTGTTCGGGCAGATCGATGATGACAAGCTGCGCCAGCTGGCTCGCGGCGTGCAGCTTGAAGACGGCCCGGCGGCGTTTAAAACTATCAAGTTTACCGGCGGCGAGGGGATCAACCAGTGGTACAACGTCACCCTTACGGAAGGCCGTAATCGCGAAGTTCGCCGCCTGTGGGAAGCCGTTGGTGTGCAGGTCAGCCGCCTGATCCGCGTGCGCTATGGCGATATTCTGCTGCCGAAAGGCCTGCCGCGCGGCGGCTATACCGAGCTGGACCTGGCGCAGACCAACTACCTGCGCGAGCTGGTCGAACTTGCGCCGGAAACCAGCTCTAAGGTTGCGGTTGAAAAAGACCGTCGCCGTATGAAAGCGAACCAGATTCGCCGTGCGGTTAAGCGCCACAGTCAGATGGGCAATAATAATAACAACCGTCGCTCCAGCAGCCGTAATAACGGTAACGGTTAATAATTTCAGTTCCGGCGGTTACCGCCGGAATTCTTCCTCCTGTGACTCCTTTCACACTTCTGCATAAAGACAAAAAACAGGAAATCCCCGGACAAATAACGCAAAGCGGTGCGCCAGGCAACGCCATATACTGAGGCCACTGATTACAAAAACAGGTAGCCTAAAATGGATACAGCAGGAAAACTATCGGCAAGCTATGTGGTTATCGGCGTTAAAGAAAAAATAGGTTATGGCTTTGGTGATTTTGCCTCTAATTTATCGTTCGGTTTTGTTTCTCTGTTCTTACTCTTTTTCTATACCAACATTTACGGCATTAGCGCCGTACAGGCGAGCCTGATTTTTGTTATTGCGCGCGTGGTTGATGCCGCTTTTAATATTCTGATTGGCTTTGCCATCGATAAAACCCACAGCCGTTACGGTAAACTACGCCCGTGGTTGTTATATGGCTCAATTCCGCTCGGCTTTTTAACGGTGCTCTGCTTTGTGCCATTCGGCGGTGAGGCAAAATTCTATTTTGCGCTGATCTCCTATACCATTTATTGCCTGGCGTATACGGCGGTGAATACGCCTTATTCGGCGCTGACTAATCGTCTGACCCAGCATGAAGCCTCCCGCTCATCGCTATCGGTATACCGGTTTGTGCTGGCGATTGTTGGCTATCTGATTGTTTCCACTACTGCCGATATGCTGATTTCCCCGTTTAGTGATAAGCAACTGGGCTACGTCTTTGCGGTCTCTTGCTTTGCGCTGCTGGCGACCTTTTTGTTCCTTGCCTGTTTCGGAATGACCAAAGAGCGCGTTGGCGAGGAAGAGGAAACACCCGCGCCGACGCTGCGGGAAATGTTGAAGGCGGTGGCAGGCAATGCGCCGCTTATTAACCTCTCGATGTTTACCGTCTTTTTTTATATTGCCTATACCGTGTGGATGGCGATTGCTATTTACTTCATTAAATACATTATTGGCAGCGAAGGTTTTACGTCGACCTTCTTTATGATTCAGTCCGCAGCGTATATTGTCGGCACCGTTATTTCGGAAAAAATCATTGCGCTGATAGGTAAAAAGAAAATGACTTTGGTGGCGCTGTTGATCGGCATTGTCGGCGTACTTATGCAATATTTTATCGCTGGCGACAATATCTGGCTGATTATGACCGGGGTATGCTTGTATAGCATTACGCTGGGGATGGGCTTTGTTTCCATGTGGTCAATGATTGCCGATACCGTGGAATATGCCGAGTGGCACCATGGGGTGCGTACCGAAGGCGCCATCTACGGCTTCTTTAATTTCATCACCAAAATAGCAATGGCTATCGGCGGCGGCTGTGCGGGATGGATGCTGGACTATTATCACTATGACGCGGGTAACATTACTGCCAGCGCAATTAACGGTATTAACGTACTGATGACGCTATTCCCCGGCGCGATGTTTGCTCTCAGCGCCATATTTGTCGCGTGCTATTCGCTGGATGAAAAAACCTATCGCGATATTGTGCAAAAAATCAGCCTGCGTAAACAGAACGCGCTTTAACCTCAGGGAGCCAGAGAGATGAATAACGATTTTAATACCACCCTCGCCGCGATGAGCATCGAAGATAAAGTGGCGCTACTGACCGGCAGCGGCCTGTGGCGTACCGCGTCGCTGCCGCAGCACGGTATCGAAGATATCATTATGACCGACGGTACCTATGGCGTTCGCTACAGCAGCGCGCAGATTGATGGCCGTGAAAAGTGGAGCATGGATGATTTTATTTCGGTCATCACCCAAACAGCAGACCAGGCCAGCGCGGAAGAACCTACCGCGAAAGGGGGAAGCGAGGCGCTCTTCAGTACGTCGCTCCCGGCGACCTGCTTTCCTAACGGTTCCAGCCTGGCCTGCAGTTGGGACGTTGAACTGGTGCATCAGATGGGGCAGGCGCTGGGAAGAGAGTGCCAGCATATGGGGGTTGGGATTCTGCTCGGACCGGGCATTAACATCCGCCGTACGCCGCTGGCTGGTCGAGGCTATGAATATTATGCCGAAGACCCGGTGGTCAGCGGCGACATTGCTGCTGCGCTGATCAACGGTCTGCAGCAGGAGGGCGTCGGCGCCAGCCTGAAACACTTTGCGGCGAACAACTCCGAGTACCGCCGTACGGAAATGGATTCGATCATTGAAGAACGGGCGCTGCGGGAAATCTACCTGGCGGGTTTCCAGCGGGCGATTACAAAATCCCACCCGTGGACGGTCATGTCTTCGTACAATCGTCTTAACGGCGTACAAACTTCGCAGGATCCGTTTTTACTCACTCAGGTATTGCGCGATGAGTGGGGATATGACGGCCTGGTCATGTCCGACTGGTACGGTATTAAAGATCGCCCGGCATCGCTGATGGCGGGTAACGATCTGGCGATGCCGGAAACCCGCCGCGATAAACAAACTCTGCTGGCGGCTATTGAATCCGCAGAGGTGCCGATGGCGGTGGTAGACCGCGCCTGTCTACGCATGCTGAAACTGCTCGACAAGGTCCAGCGCCATCGCCGCCCGGAAACGCGAGCCGATTTCCCGGCGCACCACGCGCTGGCGCAGCGCCTGGCCGGCGAATCCATTGTCTTGCTGAAAAACGAAGATAGTCTGCTGCCGCTGCATCCGGAGAAAACACCGCGTATTGCGGTGCTGGGTAAACCAGCCCAGGAGCCGGTGATCCAGGGGTCCGGATGCGCGACAACGGTGCCGTATCTGCTCGACCGCCCGCTGGATGAAATTTTCGATCTTGCCGGGGACGATTTTAGCGTCTCATGGGCCGTAGGCGCGCCGGACGATCTGCGCAGCGATGAACAGGCGCTGTCGCAGGCCTGCCGGGTCGCTCAGGAAGCTGACGTGGCGGTGATTTTCGTCAGTACCGCCGTGGGTGAAGATGGTGAAAATGGCGATCGTCAGGATCTGAATATTCTGCCGGTGCATGAACGGTTGATTCGCGAAGTGGCGGCAGTCCAGCCGAATATCGTAGTGGTGCTGGCAAATAGCGATGCGGTGGTGATGCCGTGGCTTGGCGAGTGCAAGGCGCTGCTGGAAACGTTTTTTGCCGGACAAGGAATGGGGCGCGCGGTTGCGGAAATCCTCTTCGGCCAGCGCAACCCTTGCGGTAAATTGACGGTGACGGTGCCCAATACGCTGGAGGAAACGCCGGCCTGGCTGCACTATCCGGGCGAAAACCTGCGCCATCATTACGGAGAAGGGCTTTTTGTCGGCTATCGCTATTACGACAAGCGTTGTCTGACGCCGCAGTTTCCCTTCGGTTTTGGCTTAAGCTATACCCGGTTTGCTTACGATAATATTGCGCTCTCAGCCTCCCGTGTAGGCGCAAGCGAGACGCTTACCGTTTCGTTCGATCTGACCAACTGCGGAGAGTATGCAGGCAAGGAGATAGTTCAGCTGTACGTGAGCGCGCCTCAGGGAGAGCTGATTCGCGAAGTGCAGTCATTAAAAGCCTTCAGTAAAGTGGCGCTGGCCGCAGGGGAGTGCCGCCGGGTCAGCCTGCAGCTGCCCATCGGCGACCTGGCCTGCTATCATCCTGGCCTCGGCGACTGGGTCGTGACGCCGGGGCTCTGGCAGATCCGAGTCGGCGGCTCATCGCGGGATCTGCCGCTGACGGCGGAAATCGAAGTGGACTGCCCGCAGCGGTACGTCCCGCTTCGCGATGATAATTCGCTGCAGCAGCTGATTCAGCAGCCGGAAGCTTTTGCCCGGGTAGTCAAGTTGATTGCCGATAAGAGCCAGATGCCTGCGGAACAGGTCCGTGAAAAACTGATCCGCCTGGCGCCGGATTTGTTCTGCGGGCTGCTGATTGCGCTGACCGAGTTTCTGGCGCTGGATATTGAGCGCGACGAACTTAACGCCGTGCTGACAGGGCGCTGATCGTTGCCAATGACAGGAGAGTGCGCATGTTTCCTTTTTCAGTGACTCACCCCGGTTCGCTCACGCAGAGCGGACGACAGACGGCGAACAGCGGCTACGAGCTGATTGCCTTCGATGCCGAGAAGCTGAACGTGTTTGCCGCGGAGGTTCGCTACTGCGAGCCGCACTGGCATCCGGCTCCTGAGCTGATTACCGTACTGGCAGGGCGGTTTACGCTCGCCGTCGGCCAGCAGAGCCTGGAGCTGGCGCAGGGGGACATGCTGTACATCAATGCGGAAGAGGTTCATTCCCTCAACGCGGAGGCGGCGGGCAGCCAACTGGTCACCGTTCAGTTTTCGCCCGGCCTGTTTGACGAACTTCACCCCTCGCCGCAGCTGGAATGGAGTACCTGCGGACGATCTTACACTGCGGCGGACAGTGAAGTGCATCAGCGGCTGGCGGGGTTACTGAAACAGCTGATCGACAACCCTGCGCCGTTTCAGCGTATCGCCGCCATTTATCTGTTACTGGATGCGTTAGTCTCCGCTGGCAAGCCGACGCAGCGCGGCGAAAGTTCGCTGCGCGACGAGGCGATGATCAAAAAAGGCATAGATTTTATCAATCAACACTTTGACCAGCCGCTGACGCTGAGCGAGGTCGCCTGCCATAGCGGGATGAGCTACTCCTGGTTTTCGCGGCTGTTTAAAAAGGTGAGTCGCTATAATTTTAAAGAGTATCTGACGCTGGTGCGGCTAAACAAAGCCCGCACGCTGTTGCGCGATACCCGTACGCCGATTACCGAGATTAGCCACAGCTGCGGATTTCAGGAGCATAAATACCTGATTGCCGCCTTTAATAAATACTGCGGCGTTACGCCGACCGAATATCGCAAGCGCTTCGTTTCACGGCAAAATATTGTCGAAAGCGAACTGGCTCCGGGGGAGGATTGCCTGTGTCTGCCGCTCAACCATGCGCTGCTTGAGCGGCTGGTGGCTAGTAGTCGATCCCCATCTGCGCTTTGATACCGGCATCAAACGCGTGTTTCACCGGACGTAGTTCGCTGACGGTATCGGCCAGTTCGGTAATTTCACGGTGGCAGCCGCGTCCGGTAATAATCACCGTCTGCTGCGCCGGACGGTTGCGTAACGCGGTAAGCACCTCTTCCAGCGGCAGATAGTCGTAGGCCACCATATAGGTGAGCTCGTCCAGTAAAACGAGATCGAGGCTTTCATCGGCCAGCATGCGGCGCCCGTGCTCCCAGACCGCGAGGCAGGCGGCGGTATCGCTTTCGCGATCCTGCGTATTCCAGGTAAAACCGGTCGCCATCACCTGAAACTCGACGCCGTGGGGTTCGAGCAGATTGCGCTCGCCGTTCGGCCAGGTGCCTTTAATAAACTGCACGACGCCAGCTTTCTTACCGTGCCCGACGGCGCGGGTGACGGTACCGAAGGCGGCAGTCGTTTTACCCTTACCGTTGCCGGTAAAAACGATCACGATACCGCGCTCTTCCTGCGCGGCGGCGACGCGAGCGTCAACTTTGTCTTTTACCCGCTGCTGGCGTTCGCGGTGGCGTTCATCACTCATTGTGCGATTCCTGGTTTGCGGCCCGGCTGGGCGTCAAAAGTCATTCCCGTCTTACGACGACTGTCGTCGCCCATCAGCCACAGGTATACCGGCATGATATCAGCGGGGGTTTTCAATTTTTGCGGATCTTCCGTCGGGAACGCATTGGCGCGCATTTTGGTGCGGGTGCCGCCTGGGTTAATGCAGTTGACCCGCAGATGGCGGTTTTGATACTCCTCGGCCAGCACCTGCATCATGCCTTCGGTAGCAAATTTCGACGCGGCGTAAGCGCCCCAGTTCGCACGTCCCTGGCGGCCGACGCTGGAGGAGGTAAAGACCAGCGAACCCGATTCGGATTTGAGTAATAAAGGAAGCAGGGCCTGGGTGAGCATAAAGGTGCCGTTCACGTTCACCTGCATCACCTGCTGCCACACTTCCGGCTTTTGTTGATCCATCGGGCAAACGTCGCCCAGCAGACCCGCGTTATGTAGCACTCCGTCGAGGCGCGGGTAGTGGATGGCTATTTTCTGCGCCAGCTGCTGGCACTCCTGCGGCGTGCAGGTTAACAGGTCGAGAGTAAACCAGCTGGCGGGAATGCCGCCAGCCTGCTCAATCTCTTGCGCGACGCCGCGCAGTTTCTCTTCATTGCGTCCGACCAGAATAACGCTGGCGCTATAGCGGGAATAGGTCAGGGCGGCTTCACGGCCAATGCCGTCGCTGGCGCCAGTAACCAGGATGATGCGGTCCTGTAACAGGTGACGTTGCGGTTGATAGTGCACGGCGACTCCTCGGGCGATCTGCTGACGATCGCGCTTGCTGTTCGGTATCTCACTTTTGCGCTTTATGCCTGAAAGCGCCCGCTAATGCAATCGGCGAAGCGGAAACTCTTCGCGGAATTAATATCTTGCAACGATTTCATCGTCGCTGAAAAAAACAGGAAGGCGCCTCGCACGCGACACAAAGCACAAAGACTTCTCGCCGACGGCTGATGTACACTGTGCGCCAACGTCAGTGGTTTACACAAGGTGAAAACGTGGAATTAGTTGCTCAATATGGCCTGTTTTTGGCCAAAATCGCGACCATCGTTGTCGCAATTGCGGTTATCGTCGCCATTATTGTTAACCTGACTCAGCGCAAAAAACAGCGCGGCGAGCTGCGGGTAACCAATCTTAGCGAGCAATATAAGGAGATGAAGGAAGAGCTGGCGGTTTCGTTGCTCGATGCGCCGCAGCAGAAGCTGTGGCATAAAGCGCAAAAGAAAAAGCTTAAGCAGGAAGCTAAGGCGTCTAAGGCGCGGGCGAAGCTGGGGACGCCTGAGCCGGACGCCAAACCGCGCGTCTGGGTGATCGATTTTAAAGGCAGTATGGATGCGCATGAAGTCAGCAGTCTGCGCGAAGAGATCACCGCGGTCCTGGCGGCGGCAAAGGCGCGCGATCAGGTGGTCATTCGCCTCGAAAGCCCCGGCGGCGTGGTTCACGGCTATGGTCTTGCCGCTTCACAGCTGCAGCGTCTGCGCGACAAACAGATCCCGCTAACGGTGGCGGTAGATAAAGTCGCGGCCAGCGGAGGTTATATGATGGCCTGCGTGGCGAACAGAATCGTCAGTGCGCCGTTTGCTATCCTTGGCTCTATTGGCGTCGTCGCGCAAATCCCGAACCTTCATCGCTTCCTGAAGAATAAAGATATCGATATTGAGCTGCATACGGCAGGCCAGTACAAACGTACCCTGACGATGCTGGGCGAAAATACCGAAGAAGGGCGTCAGAAGTTCCGCGAAGACCTCAACGATACCCATCGACTGTTCAAAGATTTTGTTCACCAGATGCGTCCCGAACTCGATATTGAACAGGTAGCCACTGGCGAACATTGGTACGGCGTTCAGGCGCTGGAGAAGGGGCTTGTGGATGCGGTGGAAACCAGCGATGAGCTACTGTTGGGTCTGATGGATAAACACGAGGTGATCGGCGTGCGCTATCAGCAGCGTAAGAAAATGCTCGATCGTTTTACCGGTAGCGCCGCGGAAAGCGCTGATAAACTCCTGCTGCGCTGGTGGCAGCGCGGGCAAAAACCGCTGATGTAATCCAGACAACGCGAGGCTTCGGCCTCGCGTTTTCGTCAGGGTCGGGCAGAAGTGTTAATCCGCCAGGTGATACTTATCAGACAGTTCGTGCGCGAGGTATTTAAACATATTAAATACCGCCGTACTTTTCGCCGTGGGCAGTCCTTGCTCATCAAGATAAAACTCGCCGCTGAACACCAGCACGCCGTTACGCTGCACGACGTCGGTGGCCTCGATCCCGGCTAACGTATCTTCATGTTCGCGAATGAGTTTGTTGGCTTTTTCCAGAAGCGTCTGGCGATCGATGGGTTGGGTTGTACCTTGCATAAATGCCTCCTGTGATTCTTCGCGGGTAGTCTACGCCGCACGACGGCGAGGGGCAAATTTTCCATTGATCTTACAGGGGTAATTGCAGGCACCGAATAAACATCAGTTAGTGGCGGGATTTGCTTTTGCATGCTAATAAAGTTGCGTAACGAATTTTATCAGGTACAGTGTGACGCTTTCAGCGATCTGGCAACAGATTTGCTTGACATTCGGCCAAAAATTATTCGTGCTATGTCGCCTGGCAAGAAAAAGCCAGCAAACTCAGCTATCTGGTTTTATGGATGTGAAACCGGTGCAAAGGGTTGATATCCATCGACAACGACGCAACATAGGTTGTGACGTGTCGCCAGTGGATGGTGAATCAATGTGCGATGTATTCCTGGATGAATCAAATTAGGTAAAGGTGAATATGGGTAAAGCTCTCGTTATCGTTGAGTCCCCGGCAAAAGCCAAAACGATCAATAAGTATCTGGGTAATGACTACGTGGTTAAGTCCAGCGTCGGTCATATCCGCGATTTGCCGACCAGTGGCTCAGCATCTAAAAAGAGCGCCGACTCTACCTCCACCAAAGGGGCTAAAAAGCCTAAGAAGGATGAACGCGGCGCTCTGGTCAACCGTATGGGCGTAGACCCATGGCATGACTGGAATGCGCACTATGAAATACTCCCGGGTAAAGAAAAGGTCGTTTCTGAACTCAAACAGTTGGCGGAAAAAGCCGACCACATCTATCTCGCAACTGACCTTGACCGCGAAGGGGAGGCCATTGCATGGCACCTGCGGGAAGTTATCGGTGGTGATGAACAGCGCTATAGCCGCGTGGTGTTCAACGAGATTACCAAGAATGCTATCCGTCAGGCTTTCGAAAAGCCGGGCGAACTGAATATTGACCGTGTTAACGCTCAGCAGGCGCGTCGCTTTATGGACCGCGTGGTGGGCTATATGGTTTCTCCGCTGCTGTGGAAAAAAATTGCCCGCGGTCTGTCCGCAGGCCGCGTCCAGTCGGTTGCGGTACGTCTGGTGGTCGAGCGCGAGCGCGAAATTAAAGCGTTCGTTCCGGAAGAGTACTGGGAAGTTGACGCCAGCACCACCACCCCAGGCGGCGATGCATTGCCGCTGCAGGTAACGCACAACGGCGATAAGCCGTTCCGTCCGGTAAGCCGTGATGAAACCATGGCGGCCGTCGCGCTGCTTGAAAAAGCCAGCTACAGCGTGCTGGAGCGTGAAGACAAACCGACCAGCAGCAAGCCGGGCGCGCCGTTTATCACCTCCACGCTGCAGCAGGCCGCCAGCACGCGTCTTGGCTTCGGCGTGAAGAAAACCATGATGATGGCCCAGCGACTCTATGAAGCGGGACACATTACCTATATGCGTACCGACTCGACGAACCTGAGCCAGGATGCGCTGAGCATGGTGCGCGGCTACATTGGCGATAACTTCGGCAAGAAGTATCTGCCGGAGAGCGCGAATCAGTACGCCAGCAAAGAAAACTCGCAGGAGGCGCACGAAGCTATTCGTCCTTCCGACGTCAACGTGCTGGCCGAAACCTTAAAAGATATGGAATCTGATGCGCAGAAACTGTATCAGCTGATCTGGCGCCAGTTTGTCGCCTGTCAGATGACTCCTGCGCAGTACGACTCCACCACGCTGACGGTAAAAGCCGGCGATTTCAAACTGAAAGCCCGCGGCCGTACGCTGCGCTTTGACGGTTGGACTAAGGTGATGCCAGCCCTGCGTAAAGGCGATGAAGATCGTACTTTACCGCTGGTCAATAAGGGCGACAGCCTGAGCCTGGTCGAACTGACGCCAGCGCAGCACTTTACCAAGCCGCCGGCGCGTTTTAGCGAAGCCTCGCTGGTTAAAGAGCTCGAAAAACGCGGCATCGGCCGTCCGTCTACCTATGCGTCAATCATTTCGACCATTCAGGATCGCGGCTACGTACGAGTGGAAAACCGCCGTTTCTATGCGGAAAAAATGGGCGAAATCGTCACCGATCGACTGGAAGAGAACTTCCGCGATCTGATGAACTACGACTTCACCGCGCAGATGGAAGACCGTCTTGACCAGGTGGCGAACCATCAGGCCGAGTGGAAGCAGGTGCTCGACAGCTTCTTCGGGGACTTCACTTCGCAGCTGCAAACGGCAGAGAAAGATCCGGAAGAGGGCGGCATGCAGCCGAACCCTATGGTGCTGACCAGCATTGACTGCCCAACCTGCGGGCGCAAGATGGGGATCAGGACCGCCAGCACCGGCGTGTTCCTTGGCTGCTCGGGCTATGCGCTGTCGCCGAAAGAGCGCTGCAAAACCACCATTAACCTGGTGCCGGAAAACGAAGTCCTCAACGTGCTGGAAGGCGATGACGCCGAAACCAATGCATTGCGGGCCAAACGTCGCTGTAAAAAATGCGGCACGGCAATGGACAGCTACCTTATCGATCCGAAGCGCAAGCTGCACGTCTGCGGTAATAACCCGACCTGCGATGGTTACGAGATTGAAGAGGGCGAATTCCGCATCAAGGGCTATGACGGTCCGATCGTTGAGTGTGAGAAATGTGGCTCCGAAATGCACCTGAAAATGGGGCGTTTTGGTAAGTACATGGCCTGCACCAACGACGAGTGTAAAAACACCCGTAAGATCCTGCGTAATGGTGAAGTGGCTCCGCCGAAAGAAGATCCGGTTCCGCTGCCGGAACTGCCGTGCGAGAAGTCAGACGCCTATTTCGTCCTGCGCGATGGCGCGGCGGGCGTATTCCTTGCCGCCAATACTTTCCCGAAATCCCGCGAAACTCGCGCGCCGCTTGTGGAAGAGCTGTTCCGCTTCCGCGATCGTCTGCCTGAGAAGCTGCGCTATCTGGCCGATGCGCCGCAGCAGGATCCGGAAGGCAACAAAACGCTGGTGCGCTTTAGCCGCAAAACTAAACAGCAGTATGTTGCTTCTGAGAAAGAGGGTAAAGCGACCGGCTGGTCAGCCTTCTATATCGACGGTAAATGGACCGAAGCGAAGAAATAACCTCTCCTAAGGGCCGCGTTGCGGCCCTTCATTCATTTCCCAGGTGACTGATCTCCCACGTTAATCTGCTTTTTTATCTCCCGCCTTATAACTGTCTTATTATTTTTTGTTAGTATCTATACATAGTAGATATAAATGATATAGTGGTTATAGCTAATCTCTTTTTTATTATCAAATCGTCTTATACATCATCGTCTTCAGGATACGTTGTGGCGTCTAAATGGCGAGTCGCAGAGAGGCAGAGCCAGACTGGATTGCCAGCCGGATCGTCGCCTGAACGTAAAATGTATTAAGCGGGTTCATTTTACGCGCTATCGGATATCAGCCATGAAACTACAGCAGCTCCGCTATATCGTTGAGGTTGTTAACCATAATCTGAACGTCTCCTCTACTGCCGAAGGTCTGTATACCTCACAGCCGGGCATCAGCAAGCAGGTTCGCATGCTGGAAGATGAGCTGGGAATTCAGATTTTCGCCCGCAGCGGCAAACATCTGACCCAGGTTACTCCTGCGGGCCAGGAGATCATCCGCATCGCTCGCGAAGTACTGTCGAAGGTGGATGCGATTAAATCGGTGGCCGGAGAGCACACCTGGCCTGACAAAGGTTCGCTGTACGTGGCGACCACGCATACCCAGGCGCGCTACGCGCTGCCGGGGGTTATCAAAGGTTTTATCGAACGCTATCCCCGCGTCTCGCTGCACATGCATCAGGGCTCGCCAACGCAAATCGCCGAGGCGGTGTCGAAAGGTAATGCCGACTTCGCTATCGCTACGGAAGCGCTTCATCTCTATGATGATTTGGTCATGCTGCCGTGCTATCACTGGAACCGTTCCGTGGTCGTGACGCCTGAACATCCGCTGGCGTCGCGAGAGTCGGTATCGATTGAAGAGCTGGCGCAGTACCCATTGGTGACCTACACCTTCGGTTTCACCGGTCGTTCTGAACTGGATACCGCCTTTAATCGCGCTGGTTTAACCCCGCGCATCGTGTTTACCGCGACTGACGCCGATGTGATTAAAACCTATGTCCGCCTGGGGCTTGGGGTAGGGGTAATAGCCAGTATGGCGGTCGACCCGGTTTCCGATCCGGACCTGGTCAAGCTGGACGCCAACGATATATTCAGCCACAGTACCACCAAAATAGGCTTCCGGCGCAGCACCTTCTTACGAAGCTATATGTATGATTTTATTCAACGATTTGCACCGCATCTGACCCGAGACGTGGTCGATACCGCGGTCGCTCTGCGCTCAAATGAAGATATTGAGGCCATGTTCAAAGATATTAAGTTACCGGAAAAATAACCGCAGAAAAAATGATGGCATCCTCACGGGGATGCCAAAACCTATAATGACCTGAATTTGAATATCTAAACGTTGTCTGAATCACAATTTTCGTTAACTCCTCATACCAGATTTGCAAATATACCTGTCGCGATCAAAATAATGATTAAAGATATCTGCCGGGAAGCGAATTCGCTGGATTAATAGCGCATCCATAATTAAGATTTATCTGTGGTTAGCAATTCTTAGCGATTGGTGGTGAAAAAATGATTAGTGATATCGATTATATGAAGTTTACGATGTCACAGGAACGTGACAAGACTGAGATAGATCCGGTTTTGAGAAGTAAGGCCTGGAGCGCCGTTATCCTTGGGCTTGCGATGTTCTGGAGCGTCATTGCTCTGGTTATCTGCAACGTTTGGTTTCTAAGCTAGAGCACCTGCCAGTCAAAATGGTTGTGTCAGTTTTATGACAAGTGAAATATTGAGAATAATTTCCATCTGATAAAAATAGCGGCAATAAGGAGGATATAATCTTTCTCTTTTTAGATTCGCTCAATAAATTTTCTCTATTGGACTAATCGGCAAAATAATGGCGATTAGTCCTTCTTTGTACTCGCGTACTAATACACCTCGGTTGTTGAAGTAAACGCACCTTCTTCAATGCTTCTCAATATTACCACCCTCTATTATTCAAATTTCCTGTCTTAATCCGCTTAACCAATTTTAGCAATTTGAGTTGTTATCAAAGTGTTACATCAAAGATGTGTTATCTTTAATAATGACCCTGAGGAGGATCAGGGGATGCTATCCCTAAGGTAAAGGAGGAGCTATGTCGTCAACCCTACGAGCAGCCAGCAAGGATACGCTTCAGGTTAAAGATAAAACCTGGCATTACTACAGCTTACCGCTGGCCGCCAAAGAACTGGGCGATCTCTCGCGCTTGCCCAAATCACTTAAAGTGCTACTGGAAAACCTGTTGCGCTGGCAGGACGGTGATTCCGTCACCGCCGAAGATATTCATGCCCTTGCCGGATGGCTGGAGCATGCCCATGCCGACCGGGAAATTGCCTACCGTCCAGCGCGCGTTCTGATGCAGGACTTCACCGGTGTTCCCGCCGTCGTCGATCTGGCGGCGATGCGCGAAGCGGTAAAACGCCTGGGAGGCGACACCGCCAAAGTGAACCCGCTTTCTCCTGTCGACCTGGTCATTGACCATTCGGTTACGGTAGACCGTTTCGGCGATGATGATGCCTTTGAAGAAAACGTCCGGCTTGAGATGGAGCGTAACCATGAGCGCTATGTCTTCTTACGTTGGGGACAACAGGCTTTCAGCCGCTTCAGCGTGGTGCCGCCGGGCACCGGAATTTGCCACCAGGTTAACCTGGAATATCTCGGTCGGGCGGTATGGGGCGAACAGCAAAACGGCGAGTGGGTAGCCTTCCCGGACACGCTGGTCGGTACCGATTCACATACCACAATGATTAACGGTTTAGGCGTACTCGGCTGGGGCGTGGGCGGTATCGAAGCGGAAGCCGCCATGCTTGGACAGCCGGTATCCATGCTGATACCGGACGTTGTCGGCTTTAAGCTGACCGGCAAGCTACGTGAAGGCATCACCGCGACGGACCTGGTCCTGACGGTCACTCAGATGCTGCGTAAACATGGCGTAGTAGGCAAGTTTGTTGAATTCTACGGCGATGGCCTCGATTCCCTGCCGCTGGCGGACCGTGCGACTATCGCTAATATGTCGCCGGAGTATGGCGCAACCTGCGGCTTCTTCCCGATTGATGCGGTCACGCTTGACTATATGCGCCTGACCGGGCGCAGTGAAGAGCAGGTGGCGCTGGTGGAAGCCTATGCGAAAGCCCAGGGGATGTGGCGTCAGCCCGGAGATGAACCGGTCTTCACCAGTACGCTGGCGCTGGATATGGGTAGCGTCGAAGCCAGTCTGGCAGGGCCGAAGCGTCCCCAGGATCGCGTGGCTCTCGGCGATGTGCCTCATGCCTTTGCTGCCAGCACCGAACTGGAGGTGAACCACGCGCAGAAAGATAAACGACCAATCGACTATACCTTAAACGGGCAGCAGTACTCGCTACCGGACGGGGCGGTGGTGATTGCCGCGATCACCTCCTGTACGAATACTTCCAACCCCAGCGTGCTCATGGCCGCTGGCTTGCTGGCGAGGAAAGCTGTCGAGCTGGGCCTCAAACCGCAGCCGTGGGTTAAAGCATCGCTGGCGCCGGGATCGAAGGTGGTTTCCGACTATCTGGCCCATGCAAAGCTGACGCCCTATCTGGATGAGCTGGGATTTAACCTGGTCGGTTACGGCTGTACCACCTGTATCGGTAACTCTGGGCCGCTGCCGGATCCCATTGAGCGGGCAATCAAGCAGGGCGATCTGACCGTCGGGGCCGTGCTTTCCGGCAACCGCAACTTTGAAGGACGTATTCATCCGCTGGTAAAAACTAACTGGCTGGCTTCACCGCCGCTGGTGGTCGCCTACGCTCTGGCGGGTAATATGAATCTTGACCTGACGCGTGAACCATTAGGGACCGGTAAAGAGGGTCAGCCGGTGTATCTGAAAGATATCTGGCCGAGCGGCAGCGAAGTGGCCCAGGCGGTTGAGCAGGTCTCAACGGAGATGTTCCGCAAAGAGTACGCTGAAGTATTTGAAGGGACCGCCGAGTGGAAGGCGATTAAAGTGGATCGCTCTGATACCTACGACTGGCAGGATGATTCGACCTATATTCGTCTGTCGCCCTTCTTTGATGAAATGGGCGTTGAACCTGAACCGGTGGAGGATATTCATGGCGCGCGCATTCTGGCCATGCTGGGCGACTCGGTTACCACCGACCACATCTCACCGGCGGGCAGCATTAAAGCCGACAGTCCTGCGGGGCGTTATCTGCAGAATCACGGCGTCGAACGCATCGACTTTAACTCCTACGGCTCACGTCGCGGCAACCATGAGGTGATGATGCGCGGCACCTTTGCCAACATCCGTATACGTAACGAAATGGTGCCCGGCGTGGAAGGGGGAATGACCCGCCATCTTCCGGATAGCCAGCCTATTGCTATCTACGATGCTGCAATGCTCTATAAAGCGGAGGGCACGCCGCTGGCGGTCATTGCCGGCAAAGAGTACGGTTCCGGCTCCAGCCGCGACTGGGCGGCTAAAGGCCCGCGTTTGCTGGGCGTCAGGGTGGTGATTGCCGAGTCATTCGAGCGTATCCACCGCTCCAACCTGATTGGTATGGGGATTCTGCCGCTGGAGTTTCCGCAAGGGGTAACGCGCAAAACGCTGGGGCTGAACGGCGAGGAGCGGATTGATATCAGCAACCTGCAGGCTCTACAGCCAGGTATGACGGTACCGGTCAAGCTCACCCGCGCGGACGGTAGTCAGGAGGTCATTGAGTGCCGCTGCCGTATCGATACCGCGACTGAGCTGACCTACTATCAGAACGACGGTATTTTGCACTATGTGATCCGCAATATGCTCTAAACCTGCGTCTGATATAAAAAGGGCCAGCATATGCTCTGGCCCTTTTCTTATTAATGCGGCGGATTATTTACTCAGCAGGTGGCCCATTTTCGCCGCCTTGGTATCGAGATAGTGGGCATTTTTCGGGTTGCGGCCCACGATCAGCGGCACGCGTTCGACAATGTTGATTCCGGCTTCGGTAAGGATCTCAACCTTCTTCGGATTGTTGGTCAACAGACGCACCTGTTCAACGTTGAGCAGCTTAAACATATCCGCGCACAGGGTAAAATCACGCTCATCGGCGGCAAAGCCCAGCTGATGATTAGCCTCGACGGTGTCATAGCCTTGATCCTGTAAAGCGTAAGCGCGAATTTTATTCAGCAGGCCGATATTGCGCCCTTCCTGCCGGTGATACAGCAGGATACCGCGCCCCTCTTCGGCAATATGCGACAGCGCCGCTTCCAGCTGAAATCCGCAATCACAGCGCAGGCTAAAAAGGGCATCGCCCGTGAGACACTCAGAGTGTACGCGGGCCAGCACCGGGGATTGCCCCGAAATATCGCCGAAAACCAGCGCGACGTGATCCTGCCCGGTTGCCAGTTCTTCAAAACCCACCATGAGAAAATCGCCCCATGGGGTTGGCAGTTTGGCTTCTGCCACACGTTTAAGCTGCATGTGATTCTCCAGAT
>OGTD01000031.1_pt1 | contig 186710 bp, 176 predicted proteins | sample 1574421 | NCBI WGS metagenome assembly OGTD01 (sample SAMN03295820, study PRJEB24534) | human gut metagenome | isolation source: fecal sample 1 from infant 3 | host: Homo sapiens | place: USA: Pittsburgh, PA | collected 2014-07
GTATAATAGCAATAATTGTTAAATTGTTATACAATTTGAGTATATGATATAATAAATTAAGATAATAACTACTGATTTAAGGAGCGGTTATATGGAAGAAAATAAGAAATCAAGTCTTAAAGGCTTTAAAATATTTATTATGGTATTCCTTATATTAAGTATATTCTTATTAAAAGAAGAAAATCAAAAACGATTGGCTAAAATATTAGACTTCATTGGGGGCAAAGAAAAGGTTTTAGAGTTAGTTAACTCTTTTGAAAATGAAGACGATATACAAAATATAAATATATATAATGAAACAGTTGTAAAATACAATAATAACAAAATATCTTTTATGGAAACCGATGGTACACTTATCTTGGAAAAGGAATTTAATTTTGAAGATCCATTTGTTCATTATGGAGATAAATATATCTATGTAATGGACAAGTCTACTGGCGACATTTATTCTTTTGATAAAGATGGAAAAACTATAGATAGGTTGCAATTTGGTAAGGAGATATTTAATTTAAAGGAAAGCCATCAAAACCTTATTTATCACATAAAAAATTCAGATGTGGAAAGTATAAAGATATTAGATAAAGATAGAGTAACGTTTGGAAATTATTCATACGAGGATAAGAATATTCTTACCTGTGTTTCAAATATAAATGGAACAAGAGCTGCTATATCCTTGTTAAATCTAAATGAAGGAATATTAAAATCACAAATAGAATATTATGGTGAAAATGAGGAAAAGTTAGGTTCACTAGATATTGAAGGAGAAATAGTGGTATATCTTAATTTTACATCGAAGAATGAGATTATTGCATTAAGTGATCGTTCTTTATACTTCATTAAAGATGATAAAATAATGTGGAAAAAAGAATTTGATTTAATAAAAGATATTTATCTTGGAAAAGATAAAATTTATATTTTATATAGTAATTACTTAGAGACCATAGATTTCAATGGAAATACAGAAGAAAAAATTGGATTTACAGAGGATTATAAGAAAGTATTGCCATTTGAACAAAGGTTTTTACTCTATGGAGACGATAATATAATTATAGTAGAAGGAAAAAAGGAGATATTAAAACATAATGATAATATAATTGAAGTATTTACTTCCAAAGATCAGATACTAATATGGGGACCAGAAGAAATAAAGACATATAGGATATCAAATAAAAAATAAGGTGAAAAATGTCTAATTATGGGTATATTCATTAGTATAATGAGTAATTAAATGGGAGGGGTAAAATGACTAGAAAAAATTATTCTTTAGGTGTAATATTAATATTTATAGGTTTAATGTTTTTACTTATGAATTTAAGTCTACTTACTTTTGATTGGCTATTATTTATATTGGCAGTGGGACTAATAGTATGGGATTTAATAAAAGGTAATATGGTCTATTTAATAGCAGGTTTACTTCTCCTTGGAATATCATCTGTAGCTCTTATAGATGAATACTTATTTACAGCTATTAGTGTAAAATCCTTTATATATCAATTGACATTTGGTATCATATCTTTAGTACTATATGGAAAGCATGGAAATAAAGGTTTTCTAATATTAGGAACTTTACTATCTGCCATGAGTATTAACAGTTTAATTGAGGAAACAGCTACAACTGATGTAAGCTGGACAAGGTTTTTATTGTTTGCTATTGCTTTCTTTATTTCATATGTTATAGGATATAGAAAAGAAAGCGTAGATTGGCCAAGAAATATATCTGTTATAATGTTAATTGCTTCTGCTATATCTTTATTAGGATCTAAGGATTTATTAAAAATTGGATTTTGGAAATTTATATCGTATTTAGTACCTGCCATCATTATATTATTTGGAATTAAGATAATATATAGTGGAATAAAGGAATCAAGATAATCCCAGAACAACGGGATTTTCTTTCTTATAATGAATAGAAAAGTTCTATTTTTATAATTTAATTTTAAGAACTTGACCTAAATGAGTTTTAATCAGATTGCCGAAATCTTTGATTCTGTGCAAGTTGCTTATACAGTAATCAATAAAAGCCGTCTCTAATGCTTTAATTAGGAAGCTTTTACTATTAATTATATCTATACTAAATAAGAATATATAACATTTATAAATACTTTTATGGTCAATATATAAAACTAGTATAATATAATTAATTGAAAATATAGGAGGAATAATAATGAGAATAGAAGTAGATGCAAGAGGACAAGTATGTCCAAAACCAGTTATAATGACAAAAAAGGAATTAGATAATTTATCTAGTGGAATAGTAACTACTATTGTAGATAATGAAGTAGCTAAAGATAATGTTTCAAAACTAGCTGCATCCTACGGATATAGTTTTATAATTGATAAAGGAAAAGAAAATGAATATTACATCCATATTACTAAAGGCGGTATAGGAGAGGAACCAAATTCAAATGTATGTATTCCAGATACATTTAAGGATTTAACTATTGCTATTGGTTCAGATAAGATGGGTGTTGGCGGAGAAGAATTAGGTAAGATTTTAATGAAGAGTTTTATCTATACAGTGAAAGAAACTACCCCTTGGCCAGCAACTATAGTTTTCTTTAATTCAGGAGTTTATTTAACTTGTGAAGGCTCAGAAGTTCTAGAGGATTTAAAAGCATTGGCTAATGAAGGTGTTGAAATTATATCCTGTGGAACATGTTTAGATTATTATAATATAAAGGATAAACTTCAAGCTGGAGAAATAGGAAATATGTATAGCATATATGAAAAAATGAGAAATGCAAATAATACCATAAACATTGGATAGGAGACAGCAATGAGAAAAGAGACTTACGGAGTAACTACCTATAAATCTACTCATCACACAATACAGGCTGAAGGAGTATTTAAGGAAAAAGGAATAAGTTTTAGAACTATACCTACGCCTAGAGAAATTACAGTTAGCTGCGGATTAGCTATTATTTTTGCACTAGATGATCTTCCTAAAGTAAAGGAAATGGTAAATAGTAATGAAGTAAATATAGACGGCATATATAAATATACTAAGGATGGACAAAAGAATAGTGCTGAAAGGATAATATGATATTGAGGTTGATTATATGGAAAAGGTCAGACATATAACAAATACTATCAGGTATTTTACTGATGATTACTTGAAAACTAGTAATGGACAGTTGAATATCTTAGGAAAATTATTGAAGATATTGATAATAATAATAGCAATAAAGATAGTTATCTCCTTAACTAATAAACTTATAGATAAGGCTCTAAGAAATAAAAAGGGAAATAATATTTTTATAAGTAATTGGAGAGCTAATACCATCGGTGAGGTACTAAAAAAGATTGTTAAGTATGTCTTATACTTCATAGGTATAATGATGATTTTAGAAATGTTCAACGTCAATACTACATCAATATTAGCTACAGCAGGGATCGGGGGATTAGCTATAGGTTTTGGTGCTCAATCCTTAGTCAAAGATATTATCACTGGATTCTTTATTTTATTTGAAGATCAATATGCTGTAGGAGATTATGTTAAAATAGAATCTTTAGAAGGCACTGTGGAGGAATTAGGTTTAAGAGTTACAAAGCTTAGGGATTTTTCTGGAGATTTGCATATAATTCCTAATGGAAGAGTTCAGGTTGTAACAAATAAAACTAGAGGAGCCATGAGGGCATTAGTAGATATATCTGTGACATATGAAGAAAATATAGATAGGGTAGTTAAGATACTGGAAAAGGTTTGTGCAGATATTAAATCTAGTAATGATGCTATATTAGATGGACCTACTATATTAGGCATTACTGATTTAGGAGAATCTAGTGTATCAATTACAATTATAGCTAAGACTAAGCCCATGGAACAATGGGCCGTGGAGAGAGAGATTAGGAAAAAGGTAAGAGAAATCTTCCATAGGGAAAATATTGATATACCTTATCCAAGAAGAGTAATATTTGGAGGGAAAGATAATGATACTAAAATATGATGTAGGAGATGTAATAACTTTAAAAAAAGGGCATCCCTGTGGAGAAAACAAATGGGAAATCCTACGAACTGGTGCAGATATAAAGCTCAAATGCTTGGGATGTGACAGACAAATTTGGATACCTAGAATAGATTTTGATAAACGGATTAGAAAGATTTTAGTAGATGATAAGTGGATTAGTATAGTTCATTACAAGGGGAAAGAGAATGAAGAAGAATGAATAGTATAAAAACAAACTATACAATTAATTGTATAGTTTGTTTTTTAGAATATATATTAGTAAATAATAATAAAATAGGTCATAATTAAAGTGTAGAAAATCCTTATTTGACTTATTTGAATTGACAAACAATATAAAATATGATTTTATATTATTATATATAATATTTACATAGATATTTTACTTAAAATTAGGAGGAAAGAAATGGGAGATGAATCTGGGGCCCCGATAACAGGACAATTGCTTTTAATTTTAGTGTTGACACTATTAAATGCTTTTTTCGCTGCATCGGAGATGGCAATGGTATCAGTTGATAAGAAAAGGTTAAATGTACAAGCAGAAGAGGGTAATAAGAAGGCGAAAATGTTAATAGAACTTTTAAAAGAGCCTTCAAGATTTTTATCTACAATACAAGTAGGAATTACATTTGCAGGATTTTTCTCATCTGCATCTGCAGCTGTAGGAATTTCAGATGATTTTGGAAGGTTGTTGGCAAGCATTGGAGTACCTTTTGCAAAGGATGTTGCTTTTGTATCAGTGACTTTAATATTGTCATATATCACTCTTGTATTTGGAGAGCTTGTGCCAAAGAGAATAGCTCTTCAAAATGCAGAAAAATTTTCAATGTTTGCAATTAAAACTGTAAGTATAGTAGCTAAGATAATGAGTCCTTTTGTTACTTTCTTATCTTTTTCTACGAATGCAATTATGCGTCTTTTTGGATTTAGTACTGTTGGTGTAGAGGAAAAGATTACATTAGAAGAGATTCGTTCAATGGTAGAGGTTGGACAGGAGCAGGGTGTAATTAATTCAATAGAACGAGAGATGATAGATAGTGTAATAGGCTTCGATGATAAACTAGCAGAAGAGATTATGACTGCCAGAACTGAAGTTTTTATGATTGACCTAGAGGACCCGATAGAGGAATATCTTAGTGAATTACTAGAACTGAAATATTCTAGAATCCCTGTATATGAAGGGGATGTAGATGATATACTAGGTATACTCTACATTAAAGATTTCCTACTAGAAGCATATAAGGCTGGATTTAATAATGTAGATATCAGAAAGATTCTTCGTCCAGCATATTTTATACCTGAACGTAAGAATATTAATGATTTATTTAACGAGCTTCAAAGTAAAAGAAAGCATATGGCTATTTTGATAGACGAATATGGTGGATTTTCAGGAATCGTCACTATGGAAGATTTGATTGAAGAAATAGTGGGAGATATAGATGATGAATATGACCATGATGAGCCAGATATTAGAAAAATAGACGATATGACTTTCATAGCTAAGGGAGCAATATCGATTAAAGAGTTGAACAGTAACCTTGGTACAAAATTAGATGAGGATTCAGAAGATTATGATACCCTTGGAGGTCTGTTAATAGATATAATAGGTTATATACCTGATGATGGTGAAAAGGTAGTTGTTGAATATGAAAATATTGAATTTCATATAGAAGAAATTAACGAGAAAAGAGTACAAATGGTACGTATAATGCTTACAAAAACGGAAGAAAATTGTTTTGAAGAAGAAAAATAATTATAATTAGTCAGGTACAATATTAATGTTGAAGTACCTGACTTTTTGGTATATTAAGCTAAGGGAAGGTGTCTTAATGGATATTAAATCGAAACATATGAAGAATGCTGTATTTTTAATTTCTTTTGCAATTATATTGATGTGGTTATTAGAAAATATTTCAGTAGTTTGGATGGGAATATCTAGGATGTTTGCAATATTTTCTCCATTTATAATAGGATTTGCAATGGCAGTTGTACTTAATAATCCAATGAAATTTATTGAGACAAGGTTATTTGGAAATAAGGGAATATTTAGAAAAACAAAAGAAAAATTTAAGAGACCAGTAAGTTATTTACTTACACTACTTATATTTATAGCTATTATTTTTATTGTCTCATTTATTATAGTTCCAGAACTAGTTAATACAGCTCAAGATTTGGCTGAAAAATTTCCTTCCTATTGGGCTAATTTACAAGTCTTTATAAAGGAAAATCTTGAAAGTAATAAACAAATAGTTGAGTGGGTAAATAATATAAATATCGATTGGGAAGCCATTGAAGAAAATATTATATCATTTTTTAAAAGCAGTGCTTTGGATTGGGTTAGTTCTACATTTACATTTGCATCTTCAATAATAAATGGAATTGTTAAATTTGCATTAGCCTTCATATTTTCTATATACATTTTATTACAAAAAGAAACTTTAATTAGACAAGCAAAAAAATTCATAATTGCATTTTTTCCAGAGAAAGTTGCCAATAAGATATTTTATATTGGGAATTTATCAAATAATATATTTTCAAGTTTTCTAACGGGTCAATTATTAGAAGCCTTAATAATAGGCGGATTATTCTTTATTTCAATGAATATATTTGGATTTCCTTATGCTCTTATGATAAGCATAATTATAGCTATAACTGCGCTTATTCCAATGATTGGTGCATTCATAGGATGTGCAGTAGGTGTTTTTTTAATTTTAGTTGTAGATACCAAAATGGCATTTTGGTTCATAATAATGTTCTTGATAATCCAACAAATAGAGGGAAATCTTATATATCCACATGTTGTTGGCAAGGCATCAGGTCTTCCGTCTATATGGATACTTGTTGCTGTAACAGTAGGAGGAAGCTTATTTGGAGTATTAGGAATATTGCTATTTATTCCAATCGGTTCAATAATATATACATTATTAAGTGAATCTATAAACTACAGATTAAAATTGAAAAAAGTAAAAAAAATATAGCGTTATAAATAATAATAACCGTCCAAATTAACTTGGCGGTTATTATTGCTAGAATCCATATTTTATTATACCAATTATTAGTAAATGCAAGGGATAAAATATATAGAATATCCATTTAGAATTTTTACTTCCTCCAGGTTTTCCATTATATTGTTTAAGAATAGGAATAGCTAAGAGTATTCCTATTTGGAATATCTGATAATACCAATTGTTATTATTACTAGTAAACATTAAAAAAGGACTAATTATTACAGGACTTGCTATAGCAATAAAATTCCATACTTGTTTTTTAAAGTTATTGGTATTTATTCCGAAAAATAATATCCATAGAACGGCAATAAAACTCCAATCACCTGGGGTCGCTATAATACAGAGACCAAATATTAGAATTATTTTTATTGTTTTGCTTAATTTTTCATGGTTCCAAACTATAAGAGACATTAATCCGAGAAAAAGAGTATACATAACAGAGGTTTGAAGCTTAAATTGAATGCCATTGTTGAAGGTAATAGGTAATTGACCATTCATAAAGTAATAAAATGGAATATGTGAAATAATAGCAAAAATCCCTAATCTTAAGGTATACCTTTTCAAATTACTAGTATGATGATAGCCTTCTGCTATAAAATAGCACATAATAGGTGCTGTAAGTCTACCGATCAAATGCATTATTTGACCTAAAACACTGCCTGTTGGAACAAATGCCCAAGCTATATGGTCAATAAGCATTGCAAAAATAGCAATTATTTTTAGGCTATAACCTGACAACCCAGTCTTATTAGGCTCTGTAATTAAATCTTTCATGCTAAAATCCTCCTAGTAATATAATAATTTGATTTTATAACATTTATTTATAGCAAACAAGGTCAAAATAAAATAAATGTAAAAAATTTATCTATTTTCGCAATATTCCCAATAGATGAACTTTGTGTTTTTCCCCTCAAATTGTATTAAAATGTTAGACAATTGCATAATTAAATAGTAAACTATAATTAAGGTTATAAGCGAAACCTAAATTTAATGGAGGTGCGTGTGATGTCATTAAACTATGCAAAGCGTATGGACAGCATCAAGGCTTCAGAAATTAGAGAATTGTTAAAATTAACTCAACAACCTAATATTATTTCATTTGCTGGTGGTATGCCAGCCCCAGAATCATTTCCAATAGAAGAATTCATAAAAATTGGAAGAGAGGTTTTAGAGAATACAGGAGCTCAAGCATTACAATATGGGCCGACTGAAGGTTATCAACCACTTAGGGAAGCTATAGCAAAAAGAATGGCAAAAGTAAAGGTAGATGTTAAGGCTGAAAACATATTAGTGACAAGTGGGTCCCAGCAAGGACTAGATTTTGTGGCTAAGATATTTATTAATCCAGGCGACATCATAGTTTGCGAAAGCCCCACATACCTAGGTGCTATCAATGCATTTAAGGCTTATGAACCCAAATTTATAGAAGTATCTACAGACAAAGATGGTATGAATATGGAAGAGTTAGAAGAAGTGCTTAAGAGTAATGATAATATTAAATTTATTTATGTTATTCCAGATTTCCAAAACCCATCAGGCAAGACTTGGTCTGTAGAGAGAAGAATTAAATTAGTAGAATTAGCAAATAAATATAATGTTGCAGTAGTTGAAGATAATCCATATGGAGAATTAAGATTTGAGGGTGAAATATTACCAGCAGTTAAACATTTTGATACAGAGGGAAGAGTAGCTTTCTTAGGTACTTTTTCAAAAATTCTTTGCCCTGGTTTAAGACTTGGATGGGTGGCGGCTGCACCGGAATTTTTAAGCAAATTTATACTTGTGAAACAAGGAGCTGACCTTCAATCAAGTACTATTTCACAAATGGAAGCAGCAAAATTCTTAGAACTTTATAATATAGATGAACATATTCAAAAAATAATTGATATATATAGAAAAAGAAGAGATGTAATGATGAAAACCATAGAAGAAGAATTTCCAGAAGGTGTTAGTTATACCTATCCTGAGGGAGGATTATTTACATGGGTAGTGCTACCTGAGTATATGAATGCTAGAGAATTAGCATTAAAGGCTTTAGAACAAAATGTTGCATATGTTCCAGGTGGATCTTTCTTCCCGAATGGTGGAAATGAAAATACCTTTAGATTAAATTATTCAAACATGGATGAAGAAAGAATAGTTGAGGGTATTAAGAGACTTGGAAAAGTAATAAAAGATGCTATAAGATAGTTATAAATTTTGTAAATGGTATTTAGCCATAAATTTTAAATTAGAAGATTAATAAATAAAGATAAAACCTTCATTTTACTTAGAGAGATAAACTTTAAGGAATGAAGGTTTTATTAATTTGATATTAACAATTAAACATCAACCTTAGGCAGTCTTATTTCTATAGTAGTTCCTTTACCTTCAATACTCGAAAGAGATAGTTGACCATCATGGTATTCTACAGTATGTCTAACTATGGATAAGCCAAGGCCAGTACCATTTACCTTTTTTGATCGAGATTTATCTACTCTATAAAATCTTTCAAATATTCTATTTTGATGCTCTGAAGGAATACCTATACCAGTATCACTAACTTTAATAACTCCCCATATATTATCGGAAAATATCTGTACATCTACTTTACCATTGGGTTTATTATATTTTATAGCATTATCCACTAGATTAAAGACCAAGTCTTCAATCATTCTCTGGTTTCCTTTAATCAATGTATTTTCTCCAGTTACATTTAGAGATATATTTTTTTCCCTTGAATTAATTTCTAGATTGGAGCACACAAATTGTGCTATAGAAAATAAGTCTATTGAAGAAATTTCTCTTTTAATAGATACATCATCGAGTTGAGATAGTTTAATAATAGAATCTATGAGCCCTAAAAGCCTATTACCTTCTTTTCGGATAATTGCAGCAGATTTTTGAATATCGTCTCCTTTAGCTATTCCAGTTTCTATCATTTCTGCAAAGCCGTTAATAGAAGTGAGAGGAGTTTTTAATTCATGTGATACATTAGCAGTGAATTCTCTTCGTATTTTTTCTGCTTCTTTTAGACTCTCAATATAATGTTCAATTTCCTTTTTCTGTATTTCAATAGTTCTAACGAAGGGCTCCAGTTCTTCATATATTGTAGCCTCCTTAACATTTTCCCCAGATAATATACTCTCTATATTATGAGAGGCTAGTTGTATAGGCTTAATTATCTTTGATGTTAAAATAGATGAGATAATATATAAAAATATTAAGATAAATACTAAGAGTCCTGCCATGGCAGGTAATATACCTATGAAAACATATTTTATATCTTGTATAGGTCTAGATATTCTGACTATCTTATTATCTACTTTCAAATCATAAAAAGAAGAGGAATGTTTCTCTGGTGGTACAGAATTAGATTCATAGACATGGATATCGATACTACTTCTAATATCCTTTGGATTATAATATCCGTAGAATAAAAAGACTAAGACAATGGAGGTGATAACTGCCGTTATGGTAGCTATAGCTGCCAAATTATAATATATTTTTTTATCCAAGTCCTAACCCCCTATCTTATATCCTACATTTCTTATGGTTTGAATAATTTTACCAGCATCACCAAGTTTTAATCTTAAAGTTCTAATATGAACATCTACGGTCCTGCTTTCGCCTTCAAAATCAGTTTCCCATACTTCACTCATTATTTTATCCCGAGATAAAACAATATTTTTATTTTTTAATAAATAATGTAGAAGTTCAAATTCTTTAAAGGTTAAATTTACCTCCTTTTCATTTACTGTTACAATTCGTCTTTTTTCATCTAAACAAAGATTACCTATAAATATTAAACTTTGTTTATCTTCTAATCTAATACTACGACGAAGAACAGCATTAACTCTAGATATTAATTCCATTACTCCAAAAGGTTTGGAAATATAATCATCGGCTCCCATATCAAGACCCTTTACCTTATCATACTCGCTGGTTTTTGCAGTGAGCATAACTATGGGTATATCTTTAGTACTATTATTTCTTCTTATATTGGCAAGTACAGCATATCCATCTTCGCCGGGTAGCATTATATCGAGTACAATCAAATCTGGAAGTTTAAATTGGAGTTCATTATATAAGTCATCAGCACATTCAAAACCTTTAGCTTCAAATCCATTATTTTTTAATGCATAAATAACTAATTCTCTAATACTTTCATCATCTTCAACACAGTAAATTGTCTTCATAAAATCACCCCTTCATACAATGCACAATTCACAGTTCACAATCAATTCGTACAATTCAATTATATCATTAAACATAATATAAGATATATTATAAAACCAAAGAAGAGTAAGATTTCTTCTTTGGTTTAACTTTTCTAATTCATAATTTTAAATTTATAGCCAAATGTCACTTAGGTAATTCAAAATTTCTCACATAATGTTCTCCAGTAATAGAATAATAAACCCATTCTGCAATATTTTCTGCGTGATCTCCGATTCTTTCTAGGTATTTAGCTATCATAAGTAAATCAACAGCTTGCTCGCCGTTTTCTACACTTTCTCTAATAAGCTCAATTAATTCATTCTTAACAATGTGAAATAACCCATCAACCTCATCATCATAGTCTATAACAGTTTTTACAAGTTCTAAGTCTTTCCTTACAAATGCATCTACACTATCTCTTACCATTTTTATTGTAGCTTTAGCCATTTGAGGAATATGGTTAAGTTTCTTTATATATTTTTGCCCAACAAGTCTTATTGTTATTTCAGAAATATCAGCAGCCTGATCTCCAATTCTTTCCATATCTGTAATCATCTTTAATGCTGATGATATCATTCTTAGATCACTAGCTACAGGCTGTTGCTGTAGCAATAGCTTTAAACATCTTCTTTCAATACTTTTCTCTATATCATCTACTTCTTTATCATTTTCCACAATCCTTCTTGCAAGCTCGGCATCTTGCTCTATAAGAGCGGTAACTGCTGCCTCTATGGAACTTTCAACTATACTACCCATATCTGTAAGTTCTTCATTTAATAAATCTAATTCCTTATCGAACCTACTTCTCATATACATCACCCCTTCTATAATTGATAATAAAAATATATTTTATCCAAATCTTCCAGTTATATAATCTTCAGTACGTTTATCCCTTGGCTTAGAGAATATATCATCAGTAGCTCCAAATTCTATTAATTCTCCTGATAGGAAAAATGCAGTTTTATCTGAAACACGAGTCGCTTGCTGCATATTATGAGTTACCATAACGACAGTATAATTATCTTTTAATTCTTGAACTAAGTCTTCAATCTTAGCAGTAGATATAGGGTCAAGGGCACTAGTGGGCTCATCTAGTAGCAATACCTCTGGATCAACAGCTAAAGCTCTTGCTATACAAATTCTCTGCTGTTGTCCTCCAGATAATTCAAGGGCATTCTTTTTTAATCTATCCTTTACTTCATCCCATATTGCAGCATTAATAAGGCTTTTCTCTACAATTTGGTCAAGAATATTTTTGGATTTTATACCATGTGTGCGAGGACCAAAGGCAATATTATCATATATACTCATAGGAAATGGATTTGGCTTTTGAAAAACCATACCGACACGTTTTCTTAGAAGATTTACATCTATATTTCCATTTCCGTTACCATTACTATATATATTTTTTCCATCTAATAGAACACTTCCTTCTATCCTACATCCTTCAATTAAGTCATTCATTCGATTAAGAGTTTTGAGAAATGTAGATTTGCCACAACCAGATGGTCCAATAAAAGCAGTTATTAAATTTTTCTCTATATTAATATTTATATCTTTAAGAGCGTGAAAGCTCCCATAATATAAATTTAAACTTTCAACTACAATTTTATCCATTTAAATCCCCTTTCGATAATTTTTTAGCTATTAAGGATGATAATCCATTAATTCCTATTACAACAATTAAAAGCACTACAGCAGTTGCATATGCTTGATTAGTATATAATCCTTCACTGGAAAGGGAATACATATGAATTGCTAAAGTCCTACCTGATGAAAATAAATTTTTTGGTATCTGTGGAACTGTACCAGCAGTATATATAAGTGCTGCAGTTTCACCTACAATTCTACCTATTGCAAGGATAATCCCAGCAAGTATTCCAGGCATAGCCGTAGGTAAAACTATTTTGAATATAGTTCTTAATTTACCTGCACCTAGACCAAAGCTTGCTTCACGAAGAGTATTAGGAACTGCTAGGAGGGCTTCCTCCGTTGCTCTAATTATAAGGGGGAGGATCATAATTGAAAGAGTAAAAGCCCCAGCAGCCATTGAAAAACTCCAACCTAAAGTTGTTACAAAGAATAGCAATCCAAATAAACCATATACTATGGAGGGAATTCCCGACAATGTCTCTGTTGTTAATCTTATTATCTCAACTAATCTATTGTCACTTTTTGCATATTCAACAAGATAAAATCCAGTGAATATGCCAATAGGACAAGCAATTAATAATGCTAAAAAAGTCATTATAAGAGTAGTGATTATTGCTGGAAATAAAGAAACATTTTCTGTAGTATATTCTAAAGCAAATAGAGAAGGCTTTAGATAAGGAATGCCTTTGATTAATATATAGCCAATTATAATAAACAATATAGAGAAGGTTGCAAAAGCTGAAAATATGACAAGTCCCTTAATCAATTTACTTAATTTATTCAATTAGGCCACCTTCCTTTTAAGAACAGAGAATAATCCATTTATAAGTAGTATGAATACGAATAATACTACCCCAGTTGCGATTAACGCTTCTCTATGAAGTTCAGCTGCATAGCCCATTTCTATTACAATATTAGCAGTTAAAGTACGTACTCCTTTTAATAATCCTTTAGGCATACGAGCTTGATTTCCAGCTACCATAATTACTGCCATGGTTTCTCCTATTGCTCTGCCAATTCCAAGTACTATAGATGAAAGGATTCCAGATTTTGCTGCAGGCAGCATTGCGAAAAATATTGAATATTCATGGGTTGCACCTAAGGCAATAGCCCCTTCATAATAACTGCTAGGTACCGATTTAATAGCTGCTTCTGAAAGCCCTATTATGGTTGGTAAAATCATTATGCCAAGAAGTACAGAAGCTGTTAGTATACTACTTCCTGTACCACCAAATAAATCTCGAGTTAAAGGTACTAAAACAACAAGACCGAAAAATCCATATATTATAGATGGAATTCCAGCCATTAGATTTACTGCAGGTTTTAAGAATTTATAAATCTTCTTTGGACAGAACTTTGCTAGATATATAGCAGTTAAGATTCCAATAGGTACTCCAAGAATTATAGCACCAGCCGTCACATAGATGCTTCCCACAATCATAGGAAATATTCCAAATGATGGTGGGATATTTGAAGGAGACCAATCTTTACCAAGTAAGAAATTAAATGCTCCGATTTTTCCAATCGCTGGTATTCCATTGGCAAACATAAAATAACATATTAAAATTACTGATACTATAGAAGCACAAGCGGAGATAAAAAATATTATCTCCATGAGCTTTTCAAAAAATTTTGTTTTCATCTAATCACCCTCTATTCAATGTCGCCCCAGTTAATAAGTTCACCTATAAATATATTTTTTACATTTTCTAAAGACACATCAGCTAAAGTATTTGCTGGATGAGTAATTACTGCGATACCATCTAATGCTATAGCAACATCTTTAAGCTCCGCTTTTTCACTGTCTTTTAAAGCTCTCGAAGCCATTCCTATATCAGCAGTACCATCTATAGCAGCTTGCATACCAGCTGATGAGTCAGATTGTTGTACCTCTATTTGAGCATTTGGATTAATTGCAATATAAGCTTCTCTAAGCTTCTCCATAACTGGAGTAACAGATGAAGAACCAGCTACTACTATCTTACCACTTGGTTTAGAACCGCTATATGGGGCTGCATTATCATCTATAGCTATATAGTTTTTTGAAACAACTTCTTGTCCTTCTTTGCTCATTATAAAATCTATAAAATCCTTAGCTACTTCAGAAATTTCACCTTTTGTTGCTATATTAAAAGGTCTGGCTATTTTATAGCTTCCATTTTTGATATTCTCAGTTGTAGGAGCTATACCATCTATATTCAACGCTTTTACTGTATCATTAAGAGAACCTGTTGATACATAGCCTATTGCATATTCGTTTCCAGCAACTGTTGTAAGTACAGTATCTGTTTTCATTTGAGTGATAGCTTCTTTTGTAGTTCTATCAACTTTTTTGCCACTGCCATCTTTTTCCTCTACTCCTGTTAACTCTACAAATGCACCTCTAGTACCAGAGCCTTCTTCTCTAGTAACTACTACGATTTCATTTGATGTATCAAATCCATTTTTATTATTATCAGTATTTACATTTTCTCCGCCTTGATTATTTGATTTACATCCTGCAAGAAGTGATGCCACTAAAACAAATGATAATGCTAAAATAACTATCTTTTTCACTTTATTTCCTCCCTTTAATTTCTTTATTTGTTTTCAGTATATAAGGAGAATGTTAAATCTATTGTTATGGTAATGTTAATTCTATGTAAAATCTGGACATAATTATTATATAAAAGGTATTTAAAATTTCTTGCATACTTTATTTATTAATGATATAATACTTTGGTAAATCCTTGCTCTATCTTTAGGATAGGGCCGACAGTCCATAGGGAGGTGAAACATATGAGAAAGTACGAAGCAGTGTTTATCTTTTTACCAAATGAAGAGGAAAAGAGAGTTCAAGTTCTTGACAGATTCAAGGGTATAATTGAAAAGGAAGGAACTATTACAAACATTGATGAGTGGGGAATTAGAAAGCTTGCATATCTAATTGATGATATTGGCGAAGGATACTATGTACTTATGAATTTTGAAGGTACACCAGAGGCAATAAAAGAATTAGATAGGGTTGCTAGAATTTCTGACAGCATTATGAGACACATGATCATTAGAGAAGATGAATAATCTAAGGGTAGGTGAGAATATTGAATAATGTTGTATTAATAGGAAGATTGACAAGAGACCCTGAACTAAGGTATATACCTGGAAGTGGTACTGCAGTTGCTAGATTTAGCATAGCAGTTGACAGGGGGCTTTCTAGAGAGAAAAAACAAGAAATGGAATCTAAAAATCAACCTACAGCAGATTTTATCAACATAGTTGTATGGGGTAAACCTGCTGAAAACTGTGCTAATTACTTAGTGAAAGGTAGATTAGTAGGTATTCAAGGCAGAATTCAAACGGGTTCTTATGAAAAAGATGGTGTTAGAAGATATACAACAGATGTTGTAGCTAACAATGTTGAATTCTTAGAATGGGGAGATGCAAATAGATCTCAGAACTTTAATGATACTAGCCTGGATTTTGGCGGTATAGAAGGCTTTCATCCCACTGATAATGATGACATTCCATTCTAGAAGGAGGGTAAGAAGATGCAAAGAAGATTTAAACCAAGAAAAAGAGTTTGTAGCTTTTGTGTAGACAAATCAACTCATATAGATTATAAAGATATAAATAAGCTTAAAAAATATATAACAGAAAGAGGAAAAATTCTTCCTAGAAGAATCTCTGGAAACTGTTCAAAACATCAAAGAGAGCTTACAACAGCTATAAAAAGAGCAAGACAAGTAGCATTATTACCATATAGTGCAGAATAAGAGAGGATACCCTCTCTTTTTTATTTAGACTTTTTATTTGACTTATGTCCCCATACTTTGTATTATTTTAATAAGGCCAAAATATAAAATTAAAGGATGGGAATGGGATGAAAAATAAAGACATAGATATTATAAAGAATATGAAAACTGTAGAATGGCTTAAGGCTCAACTACTTACTACTGTTGCTAATCTTTATACTACTTTGGCAAATGGAGAGGAAAATACAAGAGAAAATCTTGAAGATATTATTTCTAATCTTATATTAGAATCTTTACTTTTAGGTAAAAGATTAGGATTGAGTTATGAAGGGATAGAAGCCGCATTAAGAGATAATATTAAACTCAACTTAATAGAGGAGCACAAAATAGAAAGATGGTATGGAGATTTAAGTATATTGCTTGAATTTATTGATCAACATAAAGATTAGAGGTGAAATTTTTGAATAATAATGATAAGATAAAGAAAAGTACTGTTGAGAGTATAGTGGTAATATCTATTATGGCTTTATACATAGTCTATGGAATTCATTTCGTGCCCTTACTAATGTTATTTATCCCGCTGCCATTTGTAGTTTTAGGTGTAAGAAATGGTATATATACCAATATAATAAGCATAATAGCATCATCTTTAATAGTGGGTGCACTCCTTGGATTTTCATCAGCAGCTTCGCTTATTTTAATATTCGCACCGCTGAGCATTGCCATAAACTATTGTATCAACAATAGAAAAAGTGGTTTTGATACCATTTTAATTTCTACTGTAGCATTCTTTCTTTCCTTTTTAATTCTTATATCTTTTGAAGGAACAATATTAAATCTAAATTTTGTGAAACAATTAGAAGAAAATTTTAGACAGATATTAGCTATGCAAATAGATATGTTGAATGAAATGGGAATGACAAAGTATGAAATTCTTCAAACAGCAGATTTATTGGAAAGTACTTATAAGACAATAATCGTACTGATTCCATCATTAATGGCGATTTTCTCCTTGAGTGTAAGTTATGCTAATTTGTTTTTTTCATCAATAATACTTAGGAAAATGGGATATGGCACTGTTAACCTCCAAAGATTTTCTAGGTTTAAATTACCTAATAATATTATTCCTGGAATTGGAGTAATGCTTTTAACAGCATTTATAATAAAAAAATTAGAGATACAATACCATGAAGCATTGTTATTTAACCTTACGTTTTTAGTTGGTTTTATATTTTTTATCCAAGGATTGGCAGTATTAGATTTCCTTTTAATTAAGGCTAAAATGCGTTTGATATTCAGGATTTTAATCTTATCTTTAAATATCGTATTTATACCTATAAGTAGTATAATATTTTTTATAGGTATATTAGATACAATCTTTGATATAAGAAAAATAAGGAGACCAAAATCCTTATAGGAGGATAAATATGAAAAATAAAAAGATATTTGAATGGCAGGATAGCTATATTTACCTCATAACAATTGGTTTATTAATCATTGTTTTATCATTCTATCAACCCATACTTTCTGTAATAGGCATTGTTTTAATAGGTTATTTGATTTTCTATAATATAAGAAGTGTTGGTAGGAGAGAAAAGGAATTTAAAAAGTATGTAGAAGGATTGGGAGATGAATTTGAATCTGCAACCAAACATGCGATATTTAATATGCCTTTTCCTCTAGTTATGTTAGATGAGAATAGAAATATATCTTGGTATAATACGCCTTTTCTAAAGATGATGGGTGAAACAGATTTATTAAACGAAAAAATATCTGATCTAATACCAGGACTTAATTTAGATGGCATATTTAAAGAGAATGATATGAAGCCATTGGATATAAAGTATGGAGAGAAGAATTATAAGGTATATCCAAATCTAGTGGATACCAAAAAAACAAATAGCACCAATAGTATGATAGTAATGCTTTATTGGGTAGATAATACAAGCTTAGTAAGTTTAGAGCAAAGATATAATAGGGAAAAATTAGTAGTAGTATTAGCATATGTAGATAATTATGATGATGTAAAAAACAATACTCCAGAAATAAATAGACCATTAGTAATGGCAGAGATAGATAAAAATATTAACTCTTATTTTGCTAAATATAATGGGATTATAAGGAAATATGAGAACGATAAATATTTTATTATTATAGAAAATAATGGATTTAGAAATATAGAAAGTAAGAAATTTGACATACTTGATCAAATAAGAGAATTGGATTTAGGAAATACAATACCTATTACATTAAGTATGGGGGTTGGAGCAGAAGGGAATAATCCATTTGAATCCTATCAGAAAGCAAGAGCAGCTATAGACATTGCCTTAGGTAGAGGAGGAGATCAAGCTGTAGTTCAGGCTGGAAATCAATTGAGCTTTTATGGTGGAAAAACAAAGGCTATAGAAAAACGAAACAAGGTAAAGTCTAGAGTAATAGGATATGCACTAAGACAACTTATAGACCAAGCAGATAAAGTATTTGTAATGGGGCATAAAAACCCAGATATGGATTCCTTTGGTGCAGGTATAGGGGTGTTACGTGCGGTGAAGGATAGGAATAAGGAAGGATATTTGATTTTAAGCGGTGAAAATCCTTCTATTAAGAATATTTATGATAAAATGGTAAAGGAAGAGCCTCAAATTTTAGATCAGATAATAACTCCAGAAGAAGGCCTACTATTAGCAAATGATAGCTCTTTGATGGTTGTAGTAGATAACCATAAACCAAGCTTTACAGAGGCACCAGAGATACTAGATATCATATCTAAAGTAGTAGTTATTGATCATCATAGAAGAGGAGTAGAATTTATCAAAGATCCAGTTTTAACGTATTTAGAACCCTATGCATCTTCTACTTGCGAATTAGTTACAGAGGTATTGTCTTATATGAGTGATAAAATTAATTTGACAAAATTTGAAGCAGAGGCATTAATGGCAGGTATTACAGTAGATACGAAGAACTTTAGTTTTCAAACAGGAGTTAGAACCTTTGAGGCAGCTTCTACATTAAAACGGGCAGGAGCAGATACTACAGTAGTAAGACAATTATTTAGAGATGATTATAATACATTTATATATAAGGCAGAAGTAATAAAATCTTCAAAGATTATTTTTGATAAAATAGCTATAGGTAGGCTTGAAGCTCAAATGGAAGATTCACTCCTAATAGCTGCACAAGCTGCAAATGAATTACTTAATATAAATGGTGTTGAGGCTTCATTTGTAATGACTTATGTAAATCATAAACTTCATATTAGTGGAAGGTCTTTAGGAAATATTTCTGTACAATTAATACTTGAAAGCCTTGGCGGTGGAGGTCATCTGACTAGTGCTGGTACTCAATTAGATAATGTAAACATGGATGAAGCGGAAGATATACTTACAGAAACCATAGATAAATTTTTAAGGGAAGGTGAGGAAGAATGAAAGTAATTTTATTAAAGGATGTAAAAGGTTTGGGTAAAGAAGGAGAGTTAGTAAATGCAAAGGATGGCTATGCTAGAAACTTCCTGTTGCCAAAAGGAGATGCAATAGAGGCTACACCAGCTAATCTAAAGAAATGGAAAGAAGAAAAGGCAAAAGAAGAAGAAAGAAAGAAGAATGAGCATAATGAAGCTTTAAAGCTTAAAGAAAAAATAGAAAATATTACAGTAGTAATTCAAGGAAAAGCTGGAGAAGGTGGGAGACTTTTTGGTTCCATTACTTCTAAGGATATAGCTGATGCATTAAAGTCACAACATAAAATAGACATAGATAAAAGAAAAATAGAGCTAAAGGATAATATTAAATCCCTTGGTGTGACCAGTGTAGATGTAAGAGTATATGCTGAGGTGTTAGCAAAATTAAATGTTAGCGTAAAAGAACAATAATGAGGTGGGAAAAGTGGAAAACCAATTAATTGGACGCATTCCTCCCCATAGCTTAGAGGCAGAGCAATCTGTTCTTGGAGCTATGATTTTAGATAAAGAAGCTATAAACACTGCAATAGAAATAATTAGACCAGATGACTTCTATAAAGAAGCTAATAGAGAAATATTTGAAGCGATATTAGTCTTATTTAATAAAAATGAACCAGTAGACTTAATTACGTTATCAGAGGAACTTAAAAGGAGAGGAACATTAGAGAATACTGGAGGAGTTACTTATCTGGCAAATCTATCAAGTGCAGTAGCTACCACTGCCAATGTTAAATATTATTGTAAGATAGTGGAAGAGAAATCAATACTTAGGAGATTGATTAAGTCTTGTGATGATGTAATAGCTAAGTCTTATGAAAACTCTGATGAAGTAAATTCCATAATAGAAAAGGCAGAAAAATCTATATTCGATATTACTCAAGGTAGGCATAGAGAAGGATTTTCACCTCTTAACGAAGTGTTATTATCTAGTTTCTCTCAAATAGAAGAAAGGGCTGCAAATCAAGGAAGTTTAACAGGTTTAACAACAGGGTTTATAGATTTGGATAATAAACTATCAGGACTACAAAAATCAGATTTGGTTTTATTGGCAGCTAGACCTTCCATGGGAAAAACTGCCATATCTGTAAATATCGTGACTAATGCTGCCTTAAAGGCCAATGCTAATGTAGCAATATTTTCTTTAGAGATGTCCAAAGAGCAATTAGTACAAAGAATGATTTCTGCTACAGCACATGTAGATCTTCAAAAGATAATTTCAGGAAGATTATCCGAAGAAGAGTGGATTCAAGTTATAAACTCCATGGGTCCTTTATCTCAAGCAAGTATTTTCATAGATGATACTGCTGGAATCTCCTTAATGGAAATGAAAGCAAAATGTAGAAGATTAAAGATAGAGAAGGGTCTAGATCTTGTAATGATAGACTATTTACAGTTGATGCAACTGGATGGACATCAAGAGAGCAGACAGCAGGAAATATCAGCTATATCTAGGGGATTGAAAGCCTTAGCTAAGGAAATGGAATGTCCTGTAATAGCTTTATCACAGCTTAGCCGTGCACCAGAACTTAGAGCTGATCATAGACCTATATTATCTGACTTGAGGGAATCTGGAGCTATAGAGCAAGATGCTGACGTTGTATTATTTTTGTATAGAGATGAATATTATCATGACGATTCAGAAAAGAAAAATATTGGAGAAGTGATTATAGCAAAACATAGAAATGGACCAACTGGAAGTATAGAGTTGGTATTTAAGAAAGAATTCACGAAATTTGTTAATATGATTAGAGAAGGGTAATAATATAAATAAATAGTAATCACAAAGGAGGGTTTTGATGAAAAACCTTATTGTTAAGATTATTTTTATATTTATAATATTATCATTGTTAAGTTGCAGTAAACCTCCCTTAGTTAATAGTGAGTCATATATAAATAATGAATTTGAAAATGTTTCTGATATAACAACTAAATATAGGATAAGAGATATTTCTTATGAACAAAGAAATATTAGTTATACAGGTGAAGGATATTTCTTTATAAGAAGAGTAGATTTTAATTCAGATAAAGGGAATTATACTACATCCTATCTTATTCCAGGAGATAAGGGCAAAATAAATTATTTTGATGAAAATAAGGAACTAATATCAAGAGAGTTAGAAGATGGCAAATTGCCATTAAAAACCATATTAATAGTAGATACAGATAAATACAGTATGATACTTTCCCAAGCTTACTCTTATAAGGATTTAGGAAATGGTACAAAAGATAGCTATCCAGAAACATATCCAGTTGAAATTGAAAAACAAGAAGGATACTGGAAAGTAACCTATAACTATAAAAACATGAAAGATTATCATGGTATAATGTGGGGAGTAGGCTCTGATAAAAGATTAGTAAATTTAGATGATAAAAACCAAAGAAAAATATGGAGTAACTACGATATAAGTAATAACTCAAGACTTGCAGAGGATGGTTATTATTATAAAAGCCCAGACTCCTATAGACCAGCTACTGAAAATTCATTTTGGAGAAATCCTTCCATGTATATAGTTCAATCTTGGATAAAAACTGGAGGAAGCCTTGCGGCAGATATATTAGGAAGATCCTTCTTGCTCATAGGCTCAGATAATATAAATGAAGAAGGATATTTGCCAACTTTACCTGAAAGTAATTGGCTAAAGACTGATTATGACATAGGAGCAGGTTTTTTTGATACAAGGTTTAATGCAGATATTGGAGACACTTATCTAGAAGCGTATAAAAAGTTTGGTTATTCTAAATTTAGAGATTCGTATTTAGAATTAGCCAATTATTATTCAAATCATATTTATAAGAATCATTATAAGGTTTTTAATACAGATGGAGAAGAAGGATGGTTGGTACAAGATTATGCTTATAAAGCAATGTATAAGCCCACTCATGTATCTCTAAATCATCATATTCATGCAGCAAATTGGTTTTTAAAGATGTATGAAATAGAAAATGAAAAATCCTTTGAAGATATAGGATTAAAAATGTTAAAAGGGGTAAAAATTACTAGAGATAAATGGATAAAAACAGATAGAAATCTGCACTATTCCTACAGACCTGATGGAACAATGGGTGGAAATGACTATCCTTATTTAACATATAATGATTTGTTGCTTTTTCAAAAGACTTACTCTAGAATATATGGTAAATTAGATGATGATATAGAAATATTGATGGAATCTAAGAAACAATGGATGGATAATAATGGAGTAGTGGATTATTTGAAATTTTAAACTAGACTTATTTTACTTCGGGAGGTCAATTCTCGAAGTAATAATTTTATCAAGAAGGTGATAAAGTTGGAGATAAAGGGGAAAAGAGTTATCATTAGAGAGCTACAACTTAAAGATGTATTTCTTATGAGGGAATGGGGAACTCACGAAAATCCTTTAATAGAGGACTATAATTTTCCACCAATGAATGATAAGGAAATAAAGATATGGTATGCAATGAAGGCAAATAGGCTATTTAACAAATATTATGGTATAAGAAATGAAGAAGGAAAATTGATAGGCTATATGGGGATTAAGGATATAAAAGTAATTAAGAGAGAATCCACACTAGGCATAGTTTTAGATCCAAATCAGGTAAATAAAGGATATGGAACAGAAATTTTAGATACATTTTTAAGGCATTATTTTACCGATATGAAAATGAAGAAAATGATATTAGAAGTAGCTGAATTTAATAAAAGAGCTTACAGAGTTTATCAAAAGATTGGATTTAAACCTATTGGATACTATTTAGATGAATTTTTTGACTCTGAATTGGATTTATCTAGCACCTATTACTTAGAAGAAAAATCTTCTTTTGTAATAACAGATAAAAAGATATATAATTATATTTACAAAATGGTCTTAAACAAGAAAAGATTTTTTGAACTAAGGAAATAATGATATTATTGGAGCTGATAATATGAGTTTCACCCTTGAAACTACAGATATGGATTTAGGAGATACTCCTATAGAAAATATATTTATAAATGATTTTATGCCAATGGCGAATGGAACCTATGTTAAAGTATATCTATTAGGATATAAATATGCTCATGACAGAGATGAGAAGATAGAGGTAAATAATCAGATAATAGCAAAACATTTGGAAATACCTTTGGAAGATGTATTAAGAGCTTGGGACTTTTGGGAAAGTAAAGGAATAATAAAAAAGATAGTAGTGAACGAAAAAGATAAATATAATTACAAGGTAAAATTCTTGAACCTAAAACAATTGTACATAAAAAATAACCTTAGTTTATTTAATAATAAAGAAGAAACCATTAAAAAACCAAAATCAATTACGCCTCAAGATTTAATAGACGCAAATCAAATACCTGCAATAAATAAAATGTTTAATCGTATAGATGATATAATGAGAAGGCAAACTCAAACTACGGAGAAACAAAAAATATTATCTTGGATACAAGATTATAATATGAATCCTGATGTAATTGAAAAAGCCTTTTCCTATGGAGTTGAAAGAAAAGGAGTTAGAAATGTAAATTATATAGAGGGAATTATAAGAAACTGGTATGATAGTGGATTTACAAACAAGGAAGCAGTAATAGAACATTTTAGAACTCAGGATGAAAAGTTTTATAGATATCAAAAAGTTATGAAGGCTTTAGGATTTGATAATAGAACTATTTCACAAGGTGAGATGAAAGTTATCGATAAATGGTTTGAAGAATATAAATTCTCTTTAGAAATGGTCCTCAAAGGGTGTGAATCTTCATCTAAGACTGCAAATCCTAGTGTTAATTATATTGATGGAGTATTAAAATCTTGGAATGAAAAAAATATAAAGACCTTAGAAGATATTGAAGAAAAAGATAAGCCTAAAGAGAAAAAAGAATATAAGGTAGCAAAACCTTCTCAAATAAAGAATGTTCCACTTAAAACAAGATTTCATAATTTTGAGCAAAGAACTGATAAATATACCTCAGAAGAATTGGAAGGTATTGCAAGAAGGAAGAGAGAAGCCTATAATCAGAAGGCAAAAGGAGAAGTATAAGTATGTATAAGGATATATTAAAAGAGTTATCAATTGAATATGAAAGAAAAAGAGATAGACAACTACATGAACAGAGAATAAGAAAAGAAAAAGTCTATAAAAAGATACCAGCAATTAAAAGAATAGATGAGGATATTTTAAGAACTGGACTTTCTGTGTCTAAATATATAATAGGCAATCCTGACAACTATAAAGAAAGTGTAGAAAAGGCAAGGAAAACAATTGAAAAATTGAAGATGGAGAAAGCTTATTTAATGACGGAATCTAATATTCCTGTAGATTATATGGATATAAGGTATGATTGTGAAACTTGTAAAGATACAGGGTATCTAGATAATGGCAATCAATGTAATTGTTTGAAACAGGCATTAGTATCTCGTGCTTATAAGATGTCTAATATAGAAAATGTTCTCCAGAAAGAAAACTTTAAGACCTTTGATATTAATATATTTAAAGATGAGCCCTTTGGAAATGAAAGGATGACACCTAGGGAAAATATGATAGATATAGTAGGAATTGCAGAAGGTTTTATTAGCAATTTTAATGAAAATAATGGGGATAATCTGTTATTCTATGGAACAACAGGACTAGGAAAGACCTTTCTATGCAATTGTATGGCTAAATCCCTGCTAGATAAAAATAAAATAGTAATATACCAAACCGCCTTTACAATACTGGAAATAATAGAAAGACATAGATTTGGGAAAGATGCTAAAGATAATAATGATTATCAATATAGATTACTATTTGAAGCAGATTTACTAATTATTGATGACTTAGGTACAGAAGTAGCTAATACCTTCACAAATGCAGAAATATTTAATATTGTAAATACTAGAATAATAGCAGGTAAGAAGACAATAATATCAACTAACTTGACACCAAAAGAAATATCTGAGACTTATACAGATAGAGTATTTTCAAGGATATTGGATAAGTTTATTCCACTTAAGTTTTATGGACATGACCTTAGATGGGAATAATTATAGCAATTCACAATGCACAGTTCACAATTGTTGGGGTCTAGCTTTGAAGCATTTCTCAGTGACTGGAGATCGATTTTTAAATTGTGCATTGTGAATCGTGCGTTGTGAATTGTAAAAAGGGGGGAAAATCTATGGATGCAAATGAGAGAAGACAGGAAATACTTAATATCCTTGAGTTAGCAGAAGGACCCATTAAAGGAACAGATTTATCTGAACAGCTAGAAGTCAGTAGACAGGTAATAGTTCAAGATATTGCAATATTAAGGGCCAGAGGAGAAAATATACTTGCTACCCCTCAAGGATATTTAATACCTAAAATCCATGAAAAAAGAAGATTAACGAAGACCATAGTTTGTACTCACAAAAATAATATTGAGCTAGAAGAGGAACTTAGAACAATAGTTGATCTAGGGGGAAGGGTTATAGATGTAATAGTAGAGCATCCCTTATATGGAGAAATAAAGTCTCAATTACAAATAGGATCTAGACATGATTTAGAATTATTTATAGATAGTTTAGAAACTACTAAAGCAGAGCCGCTATCCTCTCTGACAGGTGGTGTTCATCTACATACTATAGAAGTAGATGATGAAGATACATTAAGGAGAATAAAGGAAGTCCTTTTAGAAAAAAAATACTTGATAAAAGAAGATTAGGATGGTATATTTATAGTTACAGGTGACAAGACAGCTGTAAATACAAGTGAGCAAGGGGATGTTCAAATGGCAAAATCAAAGGGTGGCATACAGAATTATTTTGTTAAGGTATTAAATGGCATGGCTTGGGGACTTTTTTCATCTTTACTTATTGGACTAATAATTAAACAAATAGGTATATTATTTAATATGGAGCAACTCATTAATTTTGGTTCTATAGCACAAAAATTGATGGGGCCAGCAATTGGTGCAGGGGTAGCATATAGTGTAGGTGCTCCACCTTTAGGCATTTTTGCTTCTGTAGTAGTGGGAGCAATTGGTGCAGGAAGTATTACATTTGACGGTGCTACAGCAATTATGAATACAGGAGAGCCTGTGGGAGCTTTCATTGCAGCCTTAATAGGTGCAGAATTTTCAAAGCTAATTAGCGGAAAAACTAAAGTTGATATAGTATTAGTTCCGTTAGCTACTATTATAATAGGTGGATTTGTTGGTCAATACGTAGCTCCATATATGACTATGATAATGAATTTCTTTGGAGGGATTATCAATAAAGCAACAGAAATGCACCCTATACCAATGGGAATAATAGTATCAGTAGTAATGGGAATAGTTCTTACACTTCCTATAAGCTCGGCAGCTCTTGCAATATCCTTAGGGCTGTCAGGACTTGCAGCAGGAGCTAGTACTGTGGGATGTGCAGCTAATATGATAGGATTTGCAGTAGCATCCTATAGGGAGAATGGATTTGGAGGACTTATTGCTCAGGGCTTAGGTACATCGATGTTACAAATCCCAAATATAATAAAGAATCCAAGAATTTGGATACCAGCCATAATTTCATCTGCCATATTGGGACCTATATCCACTTATATACTCAAAATGCAAGGAACTAGTATGGGTGCCGGTATGGGAACTAGTGGCCTAGTAGGTCAATTTTCTACCATAGATGCAATGGGCGCTACACCAAAGACATTAATTCTAATTATTATAATGCATTTTATATTACCAGGAGTAATATCTCTTGGTGTATCAGAATGGATGAGAAAAAAAGGATTTATAAAACCTGGTGACATGAAACTATAAAAATTTAAAAAAATTAAAAGTTAATGTTTTAACATACCGTTGAGGGGTATAAAGAGAATAAGAGGACAAACCTCTCCACACAAAAGATAAAATTTGCAAGATACAAAAGATGAAAATATCCATTAGAAAATCTAATAGCTTAGGTTTCCTAATGGATATTTCATTTTATATCATCATAATTTAAATTCTCAATCATACGGGTTCTGATATTATCAATGTGTTTTTGCATACATAACTTTGCTTTTTCTACATCTTGATTTTTAATCTGCTCATATAATTCTTTATGTTCTTTCAAGACATCTGGCATAATTATATCTATGGTTGTAGCATTTAGATAACGTCTACAGTTATTTAGGATTTGCAATAATTGTTTTTCTAGATATTTATTTTGGCTAATTTCTGCTATCAAACAATGGAACTCTGAATCAAAGGTCAAAAAATCTTGTTGACTCTTAAATTGTCCAGTAAAAGATTGTTCCTGTTTATATAATATATACTCGATTTTTTCTAAATCTTCCTCTGTCCTTAGAGTAGCAGCTAATTGAATAGAAAGGCTTTCTAGCAATTCTCGAATACTTAGCAAATCATCAATCTGTTTTTTAGTTAATTGTGCTACAAAAGTTCCTTTTCCAGGAATCATTTCAATTAATTCCTCATGTAAAAGGCGATTAAGGGCAGACCTAATGGGTGTTCTGGAAACACCAAGTTGTTCTGAAATATCTTCTTCCGTGATCAATTCCCCTGGCTTTAATTCCAGCTCTACAATGGCATTTTTTAATATATCATATGTTCTTTCAGCCAAAGTACCTTTCGACTTTATTTGAGGTAATTGTCTCATATAAAACCTCCTCCAACCTCTTATATATATATATTATCTTTTCTTTCCTATTCAGTCAAGAAGATTAAATAAGCTGTACAATCAAGATGTACAGCTTAACTTTACTTTATTTATTTACCCTATTTTCTGGTTCTTGTCCACTTAAAACTCGAATTACTTCTTCACATGCCCTTCTTCTCAATTCTTCCAAGGAATCAGATGTAAAGAAAGCAGCATGAGGTGAAATAATTAAATTGTCTAATGTAAACAACTTGTTATCAACTGGCAATGGCTCAGTTTCAGTTACGTCGATTGCTGCTCCTGCAATAATTTTATTTTTCAAAGCTTCATACAAATCATCCTCTTTAATAAGTGGACCTCTTCCTGTATTTACAATAAATGCAGTTGGTTTCATTTTCTTAAATACTTCAATATTAAATTGGTGTCTTGTTTCTGATGTCAAAGGAGTGTTGATAGACATGATATCTGATTCTCTTACTACAGTATCAAAATCAACCAATTGTACACCCATATCTTCTGCTACCTTAGGATCAACATAAGGATCTGTTGCAATTATCTTAAATCCAAAAGGTCTTGCCTTTTTTGCAACTAATTTTGCAATCCTTCCAAAGCCAAATATTCCAAGTGTTTGTGTTGAGAATCTTCTCATCGCAGGGAAACCACTTACTGTATGGACGCTTTGTATATCCCATATACCTTTCCTTGTGTGTTGATCATAAACATTAGTGTGTCTTAATATTGTTAACATTAGAGCAAGAGTAAAATCTGATACTTCCTCTATGCTATAGTCAGGAATATTGCATACTGCAATACCCTTTTCTTTTGAACTTATAAGGTCTATAGTATCATAACCAATACCTTGTCTAACAATGACTTTACAATTTTTCATGGAATCAATGATTTCCTTTGTAATTGGCTTATCTGCTGTGATAACTGCATCTGTATCTACGACTTCTTTTAAGAATCTTTCCTGATCGCTATTTGGTACAAATACTAAATTCAGCCCAGCGCCTTCGATCAGTTTTCGTTCATAGGTTGGGTCGTCTATTAATACACTACTTAGAACAACTTTTCTTTTCATTTTATATTCCCCCTAATAATTTTCCAATAGTCTTGATACAAATAAATCGATCAATTTTGGTGTTTTGTAAAATAAGTCTTCTTTATATACTCTCTCTGTATATTTGTGTAAATCTCTACCCCAAGGACCTATATTTATTACAGGCATGGAGATTTCCTTAATCACCTCTAGAGGAATATAATATACATCTTTCCACATAAGCATATTATTTGCTATATAATCAATATTGCTTTGATCTGATACAAACATAGAATAACTTAAATCTGAAATACCGGTAAAATAGTTTTGCACTATATACTCCTCATGGAAATGATCCTTTGCATATTTTTTTATATCCTCTATAATTTCATAAATTTGGGTTGATTTTTCTCCCAGCATATTATTGTTTGTACTTGGATAATATGGTGGTGTGAGTGCAAGAATAACACATGGAGATACATCTTTTACATATTCTAAAGTCTTTTCAATGATGGTATTTGCTGCTTCTATTGTTGTAATTTTATTTGAATTAAATTTTTCCTTTATTTCTACCATGAGGTTTTCATAGGCATTCTCAAAATCTTCACCTGAATCCTTTATAGCTTCACTATATAATTCAGAATAAAATTTAACATCGGGTTCCCAAGTAAATTTTTCAAATTCCAAGCCTGCTATATTTGTATATAGCTTATAACTTGCATTCATATCTTCAATTACTTTTTGAAATGATTCGATGCTAATGTTTTTCAACTCATCCATTATTGATTTTGGAGTTCTTTTCAATGGAAGTATACTCATATATCCACAGGAAGCAATTGGTAATGATACATCATAAACCATTTTTCTATCTTTATGATATAGCCACGTTGGTGGTGGATTAGTAGTATTGCCAACCTTCTCTATAAAGTTTGGATTTAATTCTGTTCTACGAATAATCTCAGATAGTAAATTAATTGGATTTAACCCTGAATATACTTGACCAACATGCGCAAGCTTTCCACGGACATATACAACAGGCATAATCTTGCCAATAGAACCATCATATAGGGTAGGTCTCAAATCATCTCCTCGCTCATGAGGTTCTGAGTTTAACATCAATTTATATTCTAAATCATATTTATCCTTTAGTGCTTTTAGATGAAGAGCAGCACCCCTCATACCTGCGGATAAATTTTCTTCGTCTGGCACAGAAATTAGAACAATATTACCTTTAAAGCTTGAATCTTTGCTATATTCTTCAATCAATGATAGTTGAATAGAGCCCCCACCTTTCATATCACTAACTCCACGTCCAAAAATCCATTTACCACTTAAAAGGTCCTCCTTTGCCAAAGAAGGAAGTTGCATTTTCCCTACCTTAAAAGACTCCATTAATTCATAGGGCTTCAAGCAAAGAGGTTCTAAAGTCCCATAATCTTTTGTTTCAACGATGTCATTGTGATGGATAAATACAATAGTGTCTTTACCTTTTCCCTTTAATAGACACCAAGGTACTTTTCTGCCTAAGTAATCATCTGGTATTTCAAATAATCCATAGTGCTCAGGGTTGTTTTGAAAGTATTCTATTTTAGAAAACCATTGTTTAAAGAACCCCTCTATATTTTTTTCTTCTTTAGAATTAGTATCACTTCTAGTTCCTACAAAGTCTAATAAATTCTTTTCGATTAAATCCTTCATAACTTCTTTATCAAATCTCATGGATATACCTCTTTCTATATTTAAGTTATTGCCTATAGTTTTCCTAAAGCCGCTTTGATTTTATCACATGCTTCTACTATATCTTCATAAGAACGACAATATGCTAGTCTAACATGCCCCTTTCCATAATCTCCGAAGGCTGTCCCTGGAACACCTACAACTCCTGCTATTTCCATTAAATAGCTACAAAAATCTGCTTCTGTCATGCCAAAGGATGTAATATCAGGAAATGCATAAAAAGCACCTTTTGGTTTTACCATCTTTAACCCATCTATTTTTGATAGGGATTCATACAAATAGTCGCCTCTTCTTTTGAATTCTTTTACCATATCGTCTATAAAGCTATCTCCGTGATTGAAAGCTTCCACTGCTCCCCATTGTGCAAATGCTGTACAACATGTAGAGAAGTTTTGATGCACTTTATTAATATATTTAATTGCATTTGCAGGCCCTAGTACATATCCAATTCTCCAGCCAGTCATTGAGTATGATTTTGAAGTGGATTTTACAACTAAGGTTCTATCCCTCATATCTTCTAAGGTTGAAATGGAGACATGTTTTTCTCCATAAATAAATTCATCATAGCATTCATCTGAAATGACTATTAGATCTCTTTCTTTAACAAGGGATGCGATTTTTTCTAAGTTTTCTTTGTTTAATACATAGCCAGCTGGATTATTTGGTGAATTAAGTAATAGCATTTTTGTCTTTGGAGTGATTCTTTTTTCTATCTCTTTTACATTTAGCTCCCAATTATCTGACATGAGTACAGGCACTTCTACTAATTTAACTCCTGCGATAAGAGCTTGTTCTTTATATGCAGAGAAAAATGGGCTAGGCGAAATAATTTCATCACCGAAATCCATCATGGTTGCCATAATGACGCCAATGGCTTCTGCTGCTCCAGCCATTACAGATATTTCTGAATTATAATCATATTTGAGTCCAAAACGTCTATCTTCCTTTTCACAAATCGCCTTTCTTAGAGGTTCAATTCCATTAACATCAGTATAATGTACTTGTTGGCTATCTAATGCTTTTTTAACTGCTTCCTTTGCAATGATAGGTGAATCAAAATCTGGTCTACCAATTTCCATATGAATTATTCTTTTGCCCTGTTCTTCTAATTTATTTGCTTTTGCAAAAATTTCATACAAGCCTCCAAATGGCATAGATTCTAATCTTTTATTAGATGATCTCATTTATTATCTCTCCTTTAATATATAATATTACTTTAAACTAAAATCATGGATAATGCTGGAATAAAGGTTGTAAGTAGCAACACAACGATAATGGCACCAATCAGTGGCCATACATGTTTAATAATACGGTTCATAGGGGTCTTTCCTACTGCAGATGCAATGAAAAGATTTGCTCCATATGGAGGTGTAATAAATCCAACGGATAGATTCATAGTCATGATTATGCCAAAATGTATTGGACTAATCCCAAGGGCTGCTACAACTGGTAAGAAAATAGGCGCTAAAATAGTGCAGCTTGAAATATTATCAATGAAACATCCAACTATCAATAAGAAGATATTAATTAACAATAGAATGACTATTTTGTTATTTGAGAAATCCAATAATGTTTTGGCAATAGTACCCGGAACTTGCTCCATAGTCAATAAGAATGCGAAACTCATTGAAAGTCCAATCATGAAGGATGTTGCACCTGCAATGACTACAGTATCTTTTAAACAATCAAATAATTCTTGTTTTCCGATTTCCTTATATACAAAGGTTCCGATAAACCAAGTATACACACAAGAAATGGCTGCTGCCTCTGTTGGTGTAAAATATCCACTATAAATACCGCCGAGTATGATAACCGGACTTAATAAAGCCCAGAAAGCATCCTTTGTAGCTTTCAAGACAGATTTTATTGTAGGTCTTTCTCCAGAGCCAGTATATCCATTTTTCTTTGATGTTCTGTAGTTTACAATCATTAGTGCAAGACCCATTATTATCCCCGGTATAATTCCGGCTAAGAAAAGAGAACCTATGGAAGTACCCGTTACAACACCATAAATAACAAATGGAATGGATGGTGGAATAATGACACCGATGGTTCCTGCTGCGGCTGTTAATGCTGCAGCAAATCCCTCATCATAACCTTTTTCCTTCATTGCCGGCATCATAAATGATCCAACAGCCGAAACAGTTGCAGGACCGGAACCAGAAATTGCAGCAAAGAACATACAAGTTAGAGTTGTTACCATACCAAGTCCACCGGTTACATAGCCTATAATATGGTCAGCTAAGTTTAACAATCTTTTTGAAACACCACCATATCTCATAAAGTTTCCTGCTAACATGAAAAATGGAATCGCCATCAGGGTAAAAGAATCTAATGCTGCAAAGGCATTTTGTGCAATCATAATAGGCTCTATATTAGTCATGAATATTAAGGTCAATAGAGTAGCTAAACCTAATGATATACCTATAGGTATACTAATAGTTACAAATAAGGCCAATAAAAGGAATAAGACAATAATCATATTCTATACCTCCAAGCTTTCTAGTTTTTTAACTTCATGGAAAAGCTTTTGACATAATCTAATAACCATGAGACCACAACCAAACGGAACTGAAGCATAGGCATATGCCATTGGAATTTGCATAGCAGGAGATACTTGTCCTCTGTTTAATAATATATCAACCAATTGCCCAGATTTAATAGTTAGGAAAGCTGTAAATACTGTCCACAAAACTATAACAGCTATTTCAAGCTTAATACGTCCTGATGGTGATAAACTATCTTTCACAGATGTGATTCTCAAATGTGCATCTTCCTTAACTGCTAAAGAAGCACCTGCCCATATTTGATATAGCATTATGTAACGGGAAAGCTCTTCAGCCCATGTCAGTGAATAATGAAAGAAAGTCCTAAGAAAAACTTGTACTGAAATAATAACAACCATAAATACTAAAGTAGCAATTAGAAAATAAGTTTCAAAATGTTTATCTAATGCTTTTAATAATTTCAATGTTTTCACCCTCTCCAATTAGTTATATCTTTTAGCTAGTTCTATTAAAGATTCTCCTAACATTTCTTCAAACTGCTCATAAACAGGTTGTGCCGCTTCGATAAATAAGTCTTTTTGTTCAGGGGTTAATTCATTTATTTTCATTCCGGCATTTCTTAATTCATCAAGATATTCTTTTTCCATTTTTTGTGTAAGCTCTCTTTCATATGCGATCATTTCTTTAGCACATTCATTTAAAAGTTTATTTAAATCCTCTGGAAGATTATCAACAAATTCTTTATTAAATAATAAACTACCTGATGCAAAGAAATGTCCAGTTAGAGATAAATAATCTTGTACTTCATAAAATCTAGAAGAAGATATAATTTGCAATGGATTTTCTTGTGCATCGATGGTATTTTGTTGTAATGCTGTAAATAACTCTGAGAAACTGATAGGTGTAGGATTTGCCCCCCATTGTGAGAAAGATGCCATATGGATTTGGTTTTCCATAGTCCTAATTTGGGTACCTTTCAAATCATCAGGAGAGGTAATGGGTTTCTTATTATTTGTTATATGTCTATAACCTGTCTCTCCATATCCTAAGTTAACCAGATCAAGTGGTTCAAGTAATTTGTTGAGTTCTACACCTAGTTCATTATCAAATGCTTCGTATGCTGCTTCACGAGTTTTAAATATAAAAGGCAAATCTCCCACCATAAACTTAGGCTCAAACCCAGCTAAAACTGCTGTCCCAGGAAAAGTTGCGTTTAAGGATCCGATACTTACTGCTTCTACAGCTTGTCTATCCCCGCCTAATTGACTATTAGGAAATACCTGTACTTCGAATTTGCCCCCAGATCTTTCTTCCAAAATCTCTTTGAAATAAACGGAAGACAAATGAATAGGGGATACTTCATTAGTAACATGGACAAGTCTAATGACAATAGGACCCGTTGAACTTGGGTTTTTTCTATTATGATTTTCTTTATAGAAAATACCTCCTGTCATAATTGCAATAGCTAATAACAAACATGGAAATACATATTTCTTATTCATTAGTAAGCCTCCTTGATATTCAGTTTATAAGTTTGTTCTTCCAGAAATCTAAACTGCCCTCCTTTACTCTGGCAATGTATACATGTATACGTATACATTAATTATATTAAGGCGAATTGAATTTGTCAATATATTCTGTAAATTAAAAATTTAACAAAGATTTTGTAACTAATGGAAAATAGTAAATATAAATTTTAAATTATTAGAATTAGCTTTTGAGTCAGTACACTTACTGGCCTTATTGAATTAAGGTTTAATTAAGGTTTTTGTTAATAAGATTTAAACTTAATTTGTTATAATCATGATGAAAATAAAAAATGAGGTGAATAATATGCTTAAAAAAGGATTAACAGGATTTCAGATAAAATTAATTGCACTTTTTTTAATGATTTTTGATCATGTGTACTACTTTTTTGCCTTTACTGATAAAGTACCGCTATGGTTTAAATGGATAGGGCGTTCAGTGGCTCCAATATTTATTTTTATGGTGGTAGAAGGATTTATCCATACACGAAACCGCACTAAATATATGACTAGACTTTATATAGGTTCATTAGTAATGACTTTTGGTAATCAATGGATTACAGAATGGTTTCAACGTAACGATAATGTTGCTCTTATGGCAAATATATTTGCGACTCTATTTTTGATTACGGTTTATTTAACCATAATTGAATATTTGGGAAAAGGTATTAAAGAAAGACGAATAATGCCTGTAGTATTAGGGATTTTGGGATTAGTATTGCCTATTGCCCTTGGTATATTTATGATGATGAACCTTCATATTCCAGGGATGATTCATGCAATTTTCCTATTACCAACCCCAATGTTTGTTGAAGGCGGTCCAGTATTTATAGCATTGGGCATATTGTTTTATTTAACACATGACAAAAAAACACTTCAACTGATTTTATATGCTTTGGTATCTATTGCTCTAATACCGTGGCAAAATTTTTCCTTGCAAGGTTTATTTTATGATAATTTCCAATGGTTGATGATTGGTGCTCTACCCCTTTTAGCACTTTATAATGGACAAAGAGGGAAGGGCATGAAGTACTTGTTCTATGTATTCTATCCAGTTCATATCTACGGTTTATACATTTTATCTACTTTTTTCGTGTAAATCATTTAACACATGGCACTGAAATTGGGTATACTATACCTATATTAAGAATAAGGGAGCGGTATTATGGATGTGCTATTCAATAAAAAGATACTTGTTGTAGATGACGAAGTTGAGTTGCTGGAGATAATTGAACATGCTTTGAAATTAGAAGGTTTTACCCATATTAAAGCCACAAACACCGGTGTTAAAGCTTTAGAAGACTTTCATAGCTGGCAACCAGATATCGTGATTTTAGATGTAATGTTGCCTGATATCCAAGGACATAGCCTGTGTAAGACCATGAGAGAGACTTCACAGGTCCCTATTATTTTTTTATCTGCAAAAACACAAGAAGTGGATAGAATTGTAGGTTTTGCAATTGGAGCAGATGATTATGTGACAAAGCCATTTAGTCCAAAGGAGCTTGCATATCGGGTCAAAGCACATTTAAAACGCTCAGAGCCTGTAGTTGATACACAGGACATTGAAACCATTAATTTTGGACCATTTAGGATGATGCCTTTAAAAGGAGAACTCTTTAAGGGAGAGAAAGAAATTCTATTGCAGCCTAAGGCGTATAAACTGCTTGAATATTTTGCAAAACATCCTAATTTGATTTTAAGTAAGGAACACTTATGTAATGCAGTCTGGGGAGAGGATTATATTGGGTTTGACAATACGATTATGGTGCACATTCGAAGAATAAGAGAGCAAATTGAAGTAGATCCATCAAATCCAGAGTATTTAATAACAGTAAAAGGTCTTGGTTATAAGCTAGTAGTAAAGGATAAATAATATGAGATTACATTTAACCCTTAAATATTTAATGAGTATTATTATGGTTATCATTGTAGTGGGATTGGTCAACGGACTTATAGCCTTTGGCTTATTTCAATTTGGGCCAAGAGAATCCTATTCCTACGGTATTGCCAATGAAAGCTATATTAGCCCAGAAGATTATGTCAGACAGTTTTCTAAGTATATTAGCTTAGAAGAAGGGCGGTTTTCATTAGATAAAAATGCACAACGTTCTTTAATCCAAAACGATGCTTGGATTCAGGTGCTTGACACAAATTATAAGGTAAATTTTCAATTCAATGGGAATAAAGAACTTCCACAGATATATACACCAATGACTTTGGTGCACAATTATAAGTACGCCAATCCAGACACGATGTTTGTAAGCGAGGTATCTTTTGAGGAGGAGACGTATACCTATTTAATTGGTATGCCATATAACGACATTCAAAGGACGTTTTTTACGTTTAATAAAACTTATTTTGCCAGTATTATAGGTGGACTTGCGCTACTTGTTTTTGCTGTGGATCTAGTTCTAGGTTTACTCTTTGGAATGGGTTTTAGTAGGGGGCTAACAAAACCTGTAGGAGAAATAATCAAAAGTATAGAGGACTTGACTGTCGGATATTACAATCAAGTTCTGCCAACAAACGGCTTATACGGCTCAGTATTTTCTAATATCAATAAGCTGTCGGACCAACTACAAGCCAATGAAAAGGAACGTGTTGCCATAGATGCCATGAGAGAAAATTGGATTTCTAATATATCACACGATATAAAAACGCCACTGGCGTCTATTCGTGGATATGGAGAATTGCTTCATAGTGATGAAAAGATGTCAGTAGAAAATATACGCCGTTATGCAAAAGTTATTGAGGATAAGGCTCTTTATATCTCTAATCTAGTAGATGATTTAAATCTAAGTACAAGACTGGAAAGTGGATATTTTGTATTAAACTTACAGATGGTAAATATAGTGACTTTGTTAAGAGATATTGTTATCGATGTGCTTAACGGTGTAGATATGTCTAATGTTTATTTGGATTGGTGCTGTGATGAAATACAGATTTTATGTCAGCTTGATCCAGTACTTTTTAGGCGGGCTATAAACAATATTTTATACAATGCTATTATACATAATGACAAATCAGTAAATATTAAGGTGAAGTTAACTTATGAGGAAAATAAAATTTGCATATGGGTGGCTGATGATGGAAAGGGAATTTCACCAGAGGACTTGCCATATATTTTCAATAGACATTATCGAGGTACAAACACTTCCAATATAGTTGAGGGAACAGGCTTAGGCATGGCTATAACTAAGCAGATTATAAAAGCACATGGGGGTGAAATCAGTGTAAATAGTGAGCTTGGGATTGGTACATGTTTTGAGGTTGTTCTTTTTAATTAAGGGAAATTCGTATGATTTTTGCTGAATATATTTTCATAAATATAAAATATATTGAGATAATAGGATTGGTTTATCTTATAAATTGTTTGAATCTATTAATAGTATAATTAGATAACTCTATATTCTACTATAATTTTAATTGTGCTATTTTAAGAAAGGATTAAAAAAATATCCTTGACAATAGCAATTATTATGCTATAATATCTATAATTAAATACTTGGCGAAGATGGGAAATAGTAAATATGTAGCTTTTTTAGAGAGTCAATGGATGGTGAAAATTGACAAAGTGAACTATTGAATCCAGCCCTGAGCTAATAAATTTCGAGTGAGCCTTTTGGCTAACTAGGGTGGCAACGCGGGAATACTCTCGTCCCTACTATTTGTGGGACTGAGAGTTTTTTTTATGACCTAACTTAGGGAACGTTAGTGAGCTTTAGTAGGTCAAACGCAATGAACGCCAAATTCATGCGAGTGACGACGAGCAAATGAATTTGTGCAGTGAGACTGTGGAAGATGACCTAATCCGATTTGTGTTTAGAGACTGTGGAAAATTTAAGGAGGTTAGAGAGATGTTAGATATTAGAAGAATAAGATCAAATCCAGAGGAAGTAATGAAAGCTTTGCAGAAAAGAAAGGGCGAATTTCCAATTAACAGAGTCCTTGAATTAGATGAAAAAAGAAGAGCTATTCTTGTGGAAGTAGAAGAGATGAAAGCAAGGCAAAACCTTGCATCAAAAGAAGTCCCTAAACTTAAGAAAGAAGGGAAAGATGCATCTCATATCTTTGCTGAAATGAAAGAACTATCAGAGAAAGTAAAGGAATTGGATATTGAAGTAAAAGAAATAGATGAAGAGCTAAAAAATGCTTTACTTCAAATACCAAATACACCTCATGAATCTGTAGTAGAGGGTAGAGATGATACTGATAATGTAGAGATAAGAAAGCTTGGAGAACCAAGAGAATTTGAATTTGAAGCAAAAGCTCATTGGGATATAGGCACAGGTCTGAATATCTTAGATTTTGAATCTGCCACAAAGATTACAGGAGCTAGATTTACAGTATTCAGAGGATTGGGGGCAAGACTTGAAAGAGCTATTACACAATTTATGCTTGATCTACACACAGGAGAGCATAACTATACAGAGATGGCAACTCCATTTATGGTAAATAGAGACAGTATGACAGGTACAGGTCAGTTACCAAAATTTGAAGAGGATATGTTCCATTTACCAAGTAAAGACTATTTCCTTGTACCAACTGCAGAAGTCCCACTTACAAACTTACTAAGAGACGATATATTAAATGAAAAAGATTTACCAATATATTATACAGCTTATACACCTTGCTTTAGGCAAGAGGCGGGAGCAGCAGGTAGAGATACTAGGGGCCTTATAAGAAATCATCAGTTTGATAAAGTAGAATTAGTTAAATTCGTAAATCCAGATAACTCCTATGAGGAACTAGAAAAACTAACTAACAACGCTGAAGAGGTATTAAAAAGATTAGGTTTACCGTATAGGGTAGTAGCACTTTGTAGTGGAGATTTGGGCTTCTCATCTGCAAAAACCTATGATATAGAGGTATGGATGCCATCCTATGGTAGATATGTAGAGATTTCAAGCTGTAGTAACTTTGAAGACTTCCAAGCTAGGCGTGCAAATATTAGATATAGGAAAGAAGATACAGGCAAAGTAGAATTTGTCCATACATTAAATGGCTCAGGTTTAGCAGTGGGCAGAACTTTTGCAGCAATTCTTGAAAATTATCAACAGGCAGATGGGACGGTAATTATCCCAGAAGTATTAAGACCATATATGGGTGGATTGGAAAAGATAGAAAAATAATAGTGAATAGTTAATGATGAAAAGTGAAAAGCTAAAATAACTATTCACTTTTCACTATTAGTTATTAGTTAAAACTGGGGAGGTTAGGGATGAAAAGATTTAAGATATTACCCATAATACTATTACTAATCATTATACTATCTTTAACGAGTTGCAAAGAAGGAAAACCATTAAATGCAGATGCTCTTATAGTCAAAGATCTTAACGAAATAAATGAATCTAAGATAAATGAATATAAGATCGATGTAGATCTGGAAACTGACAATATGACATATAAGGGAAAACAAACAGTATCCTATGTAAACAATACAGGTATAAACTTAGAAGATATATATTTTCATTTATATCCAAACGCTTTTAAATCTTTAGCAGATGCACCTATATTATTTAACATGGAAGAAAAAATGAGTTCTTTAAGTTATGAATCAGGGTATATGGATATTGAGAAAGTTATACAACATGGAAAAGAGTTAGTATGGAGCATAGAAGGAGATAAAGATACTATACTGCATATTAAACTTGATAAGTCACTAGAAAAGGGTAAGGGTACTGAGTTATATCTAGAATATAAAGTAAAACTGCCTACGACTAAGGATAGGTTTGGGTATCATGATAAAGGTATAAATTTTGGAAACTGGTATCCTATATTATGTGTATATGATGAGAATGGATGGAACCTAGATCCATATTATAAAGTTGGGGATCCATTTTATAGCGAAGTTTCTAATTATAAAGTTTCTATAACTACTCCAAAAGATATAATAATAGCTTCTAGTGGAAATATTGTGTCAGAGAACAGAAAGGGAGATAAGAAAATATATGAAATTGAAGGACCTTTAATAAGAGATTTTGCTTGGGCTGCTAGTAAAGATTTTATAATCAAGGAAAAAAAGGTAGAGGACACTATGATTAAGGTTTATTCTATAACTAATGACTCAAATCTTATAAATGAAAGTTTAAAAATAGGGGAAAATTCTATTAAAACCTTCAATAAGATTTTTGGTAAATATCCTTATGGTGTATATACAATAGTTAATACAGAGTTTCCATCAGGAATGGAATATCCAGGTATAGTATTTATATCTAATGACTATTTTCATAAACATTTAATAAGTATATTAGAAAAAGTAATAGTACATGAAACGGCACATCAATGGTGGTATGGAATTGTAGGAAATAATCAAGTAAAGGAACCTTGGTTAGATGAAGGTTTAACCACATATTCAGAGGTAATATACATTAATGAAGTTCATGGAAAGAAGAAAGCTAAAGAATATTATGACCAAGATATAAAACTAGGATATGAATATGCAGTACAGTATTTAGGTGAAAATGAAGTAGTAAATAAACCTTTATCAGAGTTTATAGGTTGGGATGATTACGGGCTTTTAGTATATACTAGAGCAGCTATGTTTGTAGATAGAATAAAAGAAGACTTTGGAGAGGAAACATTATATAAGATATTAAATAAATACTATGAAGAATATAAATTTAAAAATGCAAGAACAGAAGATTTTATCAAAATATGTGAAGAAGTAACTAATACCTCCTTTAATGGATTGGTTAAGGAATACCTAAATGGAAATAAAAATAGATAAAAGCAGAGAACTTTAAGTCCTCTGCTTTTATCTATCTTTCGCAACCTAAGCCAAACCCTCCACAGAATAGAATTACTAATAGCAAAAAGAAGAATAATAGACTAGAATCATTTTCACAACAACCTTTACGTTCACCCATTTTTAAATCCTCCTATAATGTATTAGATATTCCTAGTAAAACTTCTCGGAATCCCTAATACATTATATAAATATATATATAAATTTGTTACAATATAATGGGAGGAGATTTTTTTGAGAAAAATATCAGCTATACTATTATTAATAATAATTATTATGACTAATACCATAGTATATGGAAATATAGGAATAGAAGAAAATTTAAGATCCTATATTCTAGCAGATTCTGAGACCGCTCAGATATTAGAAGAATATAAAATAGATGAAATAGTTGAAATTGCCAGTATCTCAAAATTAATGTCTTATTTGATTGTCATGGATGAAATATCAAAGGGCAATATCTCCTTAGGAGATATTATTACCATAGACAAAGATACTACTAAAATAAAAGGATCTAGTTTTAATTTGAAAGTAGGAGAAAATTTTACTGTTAAAGAACTTTTAGAAGCCTCCATAGTAGTATCTGGAAATGATGCTACATATGCATTGGCAAAATACATCGCAGGAACTGAAGATAACTTTGTAAAAATGATGAATCAAAAGGCAAAAGAAATAGGGCTTGAAAATGCTGTGTTTTATAACTCTACAGGGCTTCCTATAGGAGAAAAGGGCATACAAAATAAGATGACCACTAGGGAAATATTCAAATTAGCTCAGTATATAATAGAAAATCATCCAGGAGTTTTGGAAACTGCTAAAATTAAATCAATAGAAATGGTTAGTAGAGATTATTTTCAGAGAAATACCAATCCATTGCTCAACGAAATAAAGGAAGTAGATGGGCTAAAGACAGGATTCACGAATAAAGCCGGATACTGCTATGTATCTACATTTAATATAAGAGGGAGAGAAACCCAAACGAAAGATTTGAGGCTTATAGCCATAGTAATGGGTGCAAAGGATTTAGAGATAAGGGATGCTATGGCTAAGATATTAGTAGAATATGGACTTGATAATTACTCCCATAGGATATTTTTAAATCAAGAAATTCCTTTAAAGACTTTAGAATTTCCTCAAGGTGATGTAACAGAAGTGCATGTTTTTGCTGAAAGTGGATTTTCAAAACTAGTTAAAAATGATGAAGATATAGTAGTTAATATAGACATAAATGAGGATATAACTTTGCCGATAAAAAAGAATACAAAAATAGGCAAGGCAACAGTAGAAAAAGAAGGGGAGGTAATTTTTGAATCAGATATTTTAATTAAGGAAAGTGTAAATAAGGCTAAGTGGTATGTTTTAATTGGAAGATTTTTTAATAGATTGGCTAATATGGTGATAGGATTTTTCGGGGGGATAACTAAATGATTGGGAGAATCAATATAGCCATATGTGATGATGAAAAGATACATGTAGAATTATTGGAAAAATATGTAGATAATTGGGCTAAGAAAAACAATATAAAACTCGGAATTGAATTTTTTCATAGTGCAGAAGCCTTCGATTTCAGCTGGAGTATGGATAAAAGATACCATATACTTTTGCTAGATATTCAAATGCCGGGAATAAGTGGAATTGAACTAGCAAAAAGAATAAGAAAAAGTGATAATCTGTTGAATATAATATTTATTACTGCTATTCCTGATTTTATAGGAGAAGGCTATGATGTATCAGCAATTAATTATTTAATTAAGCCAATAGAAGAAAAAAAGCTATATGAATGTTTAGATAAAGCTGCACAGAAAATTCCTAAGAAAGAGAAAACAATACTTATAGATGTAGAAGGAGAAACTATTAGAATAAAACAAGAGGATATAATCTATATTGAGGCTTTTTCTCATACAGTAGATATAAATACTGTTAGTGAAAAATATGCTACTCGTAAAAATATTGGAATTATAGAAAATGAATTAGAGCAAAATGCTTTTGTAAGATGCCATAGATCTTACATAGTGGGATTAAAACATATAAAAAGAATAGGAAAAACAGATATAGAACTAGATAATGGAGATGTAATTCCTGTAAGCAGGAGGCTCTATACTAATACAAATATGGCTTTTATAAAATATTTTAGGGGTGAGATAAATTAAAAGTAAGGTATTTATTATACTTGGTATTCCTCTATTACTGGTAGGCATTTTCTTTATAATCAGATATATACTAAATAAAATAGTAGATAGGCGAATTGCTAACTATCAAAATGACCTTACATCAAAGTATTATATCGAAGTAGAAAATATATATAAACAGATGAAAGGCTGGAGACATGATTATCATAATCATATGCAAGTAATGAAAGCTTATTTAGAGTTGGGAAAGTATGAAGATATGGATGAGTATCTTAATGAATTAGACAAAGACTTGACTAATATAGATACCGTTCTAAAAACAGGGAATTTAATGGTGGACGCAATCTTAAATAGTAAATTATCCATGGCTATTAGTCAGGGCATAAATATAAATGCAAAGGCAATTGTCCCTAAAAACCTTCAGGTATCAGATGTAGATCTTTGTATAATTATTGGGAATCTAATGGATAACGCTATGGAAGCAGCAATAAAGTTAGAGAATCCAGAAGACAGGTTTATCAGAGTATATATAAGAGAAATGAAGAATCAGCTTTATATTTCCATAACCAATTCTGTAGGTGGAGAAGTTAAGAAGATCAATCTAGAATATATATCTACAAAACTAGGATTAAATCATGGACTTGGTTTGAAGAGAATCGATAGTATAGTTAACAAATATAATGGCTTCATCAATAGACAAAATGAAGAGGGAGTATTTGCAACAGAGATAATTTTACCCATATAGTACCATTGGTGTCATAAAAATGACCATTGGTGCTATTTTTGTACATAAAATTGGATTTGTTGCTATAGTATGGTTGAGGTGATAAAAATGGCAATTAAAAATGAAGAAAAGCCTAAGTATGGAGTATTAGAAAATATGATTTATTTAATTAAGAATATGTGGAGCTGGGATAAAGGATTATTTCTTTTCTTTGTTATTCAAATTCCTTTAATTGTAATAGGTCCTTTACTCAATATATATATGCCTAAAATATTAATAGACTCTATCTCTCAAGGAGTAAGTATAAGGCAATTTCTTATAAATATAGGGATACCAATAATAGGAATAATAATAGTAGAAAGTATGTTGAAAGCATCCTATTTCAAAGCTCAAATAGGTGGAATGAAGTATAGACATATATATACACTTAAACACGCAGAAAAATCCATAGATACAGATTATGAAAATATAGATGGTCCTAAAGGTCAGGATAAGCTTATGAAGGCAATTATGGCAACAATAGGCGATGAAGCAGGAACACAGGCAATAACCGCAGTATTAATAGGTTTAATCTCCAATATGGTGGGAATGGCTTTATATGGAAGTATAATATTTACTATTCATCCACTTCTTATAGGATTTTTGACTATATCCTCATTAATTAACTATTTTATAGGGGATTATGCAAATAAATATGAGTATAAAAATAAGGATAAGCTTTCACCAGTAGGAAAGAAACTGGAGTATATAAGAACTAAAGCAGGAGATTTTAAATCTGCTAAAGATTTAAGACTATATAATATGACTTATTGGTTTCAAGATATGTATGATGTGTTTTTAAAGGATGGAATAGAATTACAAAGACAGAATATTTACAGAAGATATTTAGCTAACTTTGCAGATGGTGCATTGGCTTTTTTAAGAGATGGTATTTCCTATGGTTTTTTAATTTACTCGGTTTTATACAGAAATATGAGTATAGGTAATTTTGTACTATATTTTGGAGCAATATCTGGATTTTCAAATTGGCTGTCAGGCATAGTAAAGAATTTAAATGAATTAAACAGGATACATTTAGAAACTTGTGATTTAAGAGAATATTTTGATATGGAAGATAGGATGAATAGAGGAAAAGGGGTAGAATTGCCTAAGGAGTTTGAATTACCCTGTGATATAGAATTGAGAAACCTCTATTACAAATATCCAGGTACAGAGGAATATACTATTAAGGGAATCAATCTCCATATAAAGAAAGGTGAAAAACTAGCATTAGTAGGAGTAAATGGTGCAGGAAAAACCACGTTGGTTAAGTTGATTTGCGGTTTATATACTCCTACAAAGGGTGAGATATATATCAATGGCAAAAATTCCCGTGAATATAATAGAGATGAATATTATACATTGTTTTCTGTAGTATTTCAGGATACTCATCTTTTACCTAAATCCATTGAAGAAAATATTTCACTTCAAAAAAAGGAAAATATAGATGAAGAAAAATTAAGTAAGGTTCTTTATATATCAGGATTAATGGAAAAGATAAAATCCTTGCTTAGGGGTAAAGAGACATTATTGATGAAGTCTATATATGAAGATGCCATAGATTTATCAGGAGGGGAGCTGCAAAAACTAATGCTAGCAAGGGCATTGTATAAAAATGGACCTATTATAATCTTAGATGAACCTACAGCAGCTCTAGACCCCATAGCAGAAAATGAAATATATCAGAGATATAATGAATTAACTAAGGAGAGAACATCCATATTTATTTCTCATAGATTAGCTTCTACCAGATTTTGTGACAGAATAGTATTTTTAGATGAGGGACAGATAAGGGAATACGGCAGTCATAATGAGTTGATGAGTAAAAATGGAAAATATAATGAGATGTATACTATGCAGTCCTACTATTACAAGGATAAAATCGGAGGTGAGGAAATTGCATAAGAAGGGTTTGATGTATGATTTAAGACTTATAATTAAGGGATTAAAGGAAATTCATAAATTGCAGCCATGGGTATTGCCTGTTGCTGTACTGGAATCATTTTTTAAAGCTATAGCACCTTTTGTGAATATATATATGTCTGCTAAAATCGTAGATGAACTGATAAATTTTAGTTATTTGAACAGACTTATAGTATTTGTAGGCATTACCATAGGATTAAATCTAATTATTTATCTGGCATCTACAGGATTTGAGCATATATTGAATTTGCTTATAATTATAATGGTGCAAAATCGAGATATGGTATTAAATAGAAAGATAATTGATATGGATTATGAGCATATAGAAAATCCAGAGGTTCATTTACTGCGTACAAAGATACAAGAGGCTCAAAATCAAAGTGGAGGAGGTATATATTCTTTAATTAAATATTTTGGAGTGCTGATTAAATGCTTAGTTATAGTGCCTATAAGTTTAGTTATGATAGTGGACATATTTAAAGTCACATCTAATGAAAGTTCCATAAGGTTTTTAAATTCAAATATATTAAATTTTATTTTTATAATTCTATTATTGATTGGTACAATTTATAATATGAGATTAAAAGAAAATTCTGAGAAGGAATATTTCAACTCCCTCAATAAAATAGTAGATTATAACAGAATAGCGAATTTTTATTTTGAAAAAATCGTGGACTATAATTCAGGGAAAGATATAAGGTTGTATAATCAGAAGAATTTGTTTAATACTGCCTTTGGAGAGGTTATAGGTGAAGTTAACAAAATTGCAGATGAAATTTCCTTAAATTATATGAAATATGGGGGAGCCAACGGATTTATTTCATCATTACTAACAGGATTGATATATATTTTCATAGGATTAAAGGCAGTTATGGGCTCTATTACTATAGGAAATGTAGTTAAATATACGGGAAGTATAAATCAATTTATAAGCAGCAGCAGTATGCTTTTAGTAACTATTGCAGCTTTAAAGATCAATAATCAGTATATACAGCTATATCTAGACTTCTTAAATATCGAAGGAGAAAAGTATAAAGGAACATTGCCAGTAGAAAAAAGAAATGATGATGAGTATGAAATTGAATTTAGAAATGTGTCATTTAAATACCCAGGAACAGATAATTATGTATTAAAGAATATCTCCATGAAATTAAATGTAGGAGAACGACTTGCTATAGTAGGCATGAATGGTTCTGGAAAGACTACCTTTATTAAGCTATTATGTAGGCTATATGACCCTGATGAAGGAGAAATACTTTTAAATGGAATAAATATAAAGAAATATGATTATGATGAATATTTGAATCTATTTTCCATAGTATTTCAAGACTTTAAACTATTCTCATTTTCATTAGGGCAAAATGTAGCAGCATCTGTAGATTATGATGAAGATAAGGTAAAATATATTTTAGTTAAAGCTGGGCTAGGGGAAAGGTTAAATAATATGCCTAAAGGAATTCAAACTTCATTATATAAAGATTTCGATGAGGAGGGTGTAGAGATTTCAGGTGGAGAGGCTCAAAAGATAGCATTAGCTAGGGCATTATATCGTGATGCACCAATTATTATTCTAGATGAACCAACAGCAGCCTTAGACCCAATAGCCGAATTTGAGATATATTCAAAATTTAACGAAATAGTAGGTACTAAAACAGCTTTCTATATATCCCATAGATTGTCCTCCTGTAGATTCTGTGACGAAATAGCAGTATTTCATGAAGGAAGGATAATTCAAAAGGGAAACCATGATGAGCTTTTAGAGGATAGAGATGGAAAATACTATGAACTATGGCATTCACAGGCACAATATTATAATGAAGAAGCAGTATAATAGATAGTAAGTATCATTAATGAGAGCCATCTCTACTGATTTTTAACCTATGTTGAATTTATATTAAGTTTAGAATATAATATAATTAAAGGGATAGTAGGAAACAATAGCATTTCCTATAAGATATGGTGGTGAGGTTATTGGAAATAATTTATTCTAAGTCTGCTGTAAAGCTAATTAAGACATTGGATGAAGATATTAAACAAAGAATCAAAAAAGGTATAGAAGGTTTAATGGAAATTCCCCCTAAAGGAGATATTAAGCAATTGCAAGGAGCAAGCCCAATAACTTATAGACTAAGAATAGGTAAATATAGGGTGATATATGAATATATTAGAAAAGAGAATAATGTTTTATTTATTAAGGATATAGGGTCAAGGGGAGATATTTATAAATAAGGAGATGTGATATCATGACTCAGATAGTTAGTGAAATAGGGAGAATGGTAGATATGCTACCTGAACAGGAACAATTACTTGTATTTGAATTAATTAAAAGAATGGTACTTGCTTGGGATAGTGATTTTACAAAATTAACCCCATCAGAGAGAGAGGTCTTAGAAGAAGCAGATATGGACCTAATAAATAATGAAGTTATAGAGCATAAAGATGTTTGGAACTAAAATTACTAAAATTCAATATAAATAAGGCATTAGGGAGGATTAACGAGAACCGTACCTAGTGCCTTGTTTATAATAATAAATAAATGGAAGTTAAGTTCTATCTCTCAAAGATAGTCCCTGTAATATATTGGAATTACTATTTCTTACAGTGCCTTAACTTAAAAATAATTTTTCAGCAATTTCCTTATTATTAACTCCTTTTGCAACTAAAAGTAAAATATTGAACTTCCTATCAGTTAAATCTATATCTACATCTTTCTTAGAATATTTTAATATATTAGATACTATCTTTGAATCAAATACATGATTATTAGAGTAAACTGTATTTATGGCAGGGATAGTTGCTTGAATATTTTGTTTCAATTTTTGAGGATATTGGTGTTGCTGTTAAATTTGTCTTTTGTTGTTTTGATAAAGGTTTTTGAAGAATACCCCATTTTCCATTTAGTTTCACAAAGGCTAATCCTTCACTAAATGATCTTGCATCATCATATTTTATAGGTACTACTTCTTTACCTGTCTTATCTATATATCCATATTTATCATTTGATCTTACATAAGCTAATCCTTCCTCAAATATGCCTGCATCATCATAATTTAGAGGTATTACTTCTTTGCCTGCTCTGTCCACATATCCCCATTTTCCACCTTCATAAACAACACCTTGAAACATATTCCTACCACCCATGTTTACACGTGCCAACCCTTCTTCAAATTTATCTACGAAAGTATACTTTGTTGGTGGTATTACTTCTTTGCCTGTATTATCTATATAACCATATTTACCATTTAACATTATATAAGCCAATCCTTCTTGGAAAATCAAACTATGCGCACCAGAAAAACTATATTCTTTAGATACTACTTTTTTGCCTGTTTTGTCTATAAAGATATATTTATTGAATTCATTCATTTGTACTGGTGCTAATCCTTCTGCAAATGAAGATAGAATAGTACATTCTAATGATATTATTTTTTTACCATTTTTATCTATGACATCCCAATTTCTAAGAAAACTAGAACTTTCTCTAATGATAGCTAATCCATCACTGAAATTATCTGCACCATAATATTGTATAGGTATTATTTCTTTACCTGTCTTATCAATATATCCCCATTTATTATTTAGTTCCACTGCAGCTAATCCTTCACTAAATTTCTTTGTATCATCATATTTTAGAGGTACTACTTCGTTACCTGCTTTATCAATATATCCCCATTTTTTGTTTAACTTTACTGCAAATAACCCTTCACTAGATTCTTTTATATCATCATATTTTAAAGGGACTACTTCTTTACCTGTTATATCAAAAAAACCATACTTACCGTTTAGTGACATTCTAATTAATCCTTGGAAATCTGATGATGTGTCAAAAAAAGTTTTATCATATATTATAGGGATTACTTCTTGGCCCTGTTGATTTATATATCCTAGTTTATTATTTAAATTTACAAGAGCTATTCCATTGACGAACCCATTTGTACCGTCATATTTTAATTGTATTATTTCTTTACCTGTTTTATCAACATAACCCCATTTATCATTTAATTTCACCGAAGCTACTCCTTCATTAAATCCCCATGTACTATCGTACTTAATAGGTACTACTTCTTTACCACTTTTATCTATGTATCCACATTTATTTTTTAATTCTACTTTAGCTAATCCTTCTTTGAACCCGTAGACTCTATCATATTCCTTTTCTAGCCAGATAATATTTGGGTTTTCTGCATACACAGTATTACCTTTAGTTATTATTACTAAATTTAAAATCATAATAACAGATAAGAATAATATTATTATTTTTTTCATAGTATTTCTCCTCTCTAATTTAAATTTATTTTTTTGTTGTTATCTAAATATCAATAACATTATCAACATAATACCATAGCCCAATGAACTAAACAATATGAAAAGCCATAAACTAATTAGATTAAGATGAAACAGTAAATTTAATTCAAGCAAAAGATTATATTCTTGTAGGTTTTGTGACGAAATAGCAGTGTTCTATGAGGGAAGGATAATTCAAAAGGGAAACCATGAAAGTTTATTGAAGGATATAGATGGAAAATACTATGAACTATGGAATTCTCAAGCACAATTAGATTGTTTCTTCTACTTTTTCTCCCAAATAGTAGAGGTAGCAAATGGACGAAAGCCAATACTATAATAGAACTGCTGAGAAGAGCCTACCAAGGCTATTTTTGCTCCAAGCTTTCCCATTTGTAGTGACAAAATCAGGATTGGCCGCAATATCTTGAAATTCTAAATCTGTGTCTGCAATAGTGATACCAAATTTCTCATCAGACCCTCATATATAATTATCCACTTTATAACTTATAATAATAGATTGCAAGTTGAGTTCTATCTCTGAGGGACAATTTTTCAAGCATACTAGAGATATAGTTTCTTACAGTACCTTCACTTAAGAATAGCTTGTCGGCTATTTCTTTATTATTTAATCCCTCAGCTACTAAAAGTAAGATATCAAATTCCCTATCCGATAAGTCAGCATTTATATTCTTTTTAGAGTATTTTTGAATGCTAGATACTATCTTAGAATCAAAGACCAAATTACCAGAATAAACTGCATTTATGGCAGGGATGATACCTTGAATATTCTGCTTTAATATATAACCTTTACAGCCTAAGGAAAGGGCAGCAGATATATATTCATCATCTTGAAATGTTGTAATCAACAGTATTTTAGCATTGGGATCTCTATCTAAAATTTCTTGAGTCGCTTCTATTCCATTCATTTTTTCCATCCTTATATCCATAAGGATTAAATCTGGTTTGTGAAGGGAATAAAGTTCAACTGCTTCTATACCATTATGACCTACGGCCAAAACTTCTATTCCACTGGCATTTACGATTGTTTTTAAAGAATTTACCACTAAATAATCATCATCTACGATTATAACTCTCATATACATCATCCCTTCATTAAAGTCAGGTGTATTTTAAATCCATTATCAAATTCATGATTTAAAAAACCATTATATTTACTAGCGATTTCATTCATAGAAATAAGACCTATTCCTTTAGTTAAGAGATCATCTGTTTTATTAAATTTGTTGCCATTATCCCTCACTATAATAGAATAGAACTTAGGTTGACTTAGAAGGCTGATTCTAAGCTCTGTAGCATTAGAATGTTTAGCACAATTGGTAATAGCTTCTCTTATAATAGATAATATATCAAATTTTAAATCATATGGTAAACTATCTTCTAACTTATATATAAGTTGAATGTCTATAGTAGGAACTTCCCTGCAAAGGTTTTCGATTCTACTTTCCAAATCAAGAGATTCATTATATAAATTATGGATACTGTTCCTAATATCATTCATTCCATTATTTAAGGTGTTTTGAAGTAAATCTAAACCTTCTACCATGGTATTATCGGAGACTATCTTTAAGGCTTCTACCTGTAATATACTACTACTTATAGCATGACCTATTGAATCATGGAGTTCTCTTGCAATTCTATTTCTTTCTGTAAGTATGGCAATATGAATATTCTTTTCTCTATCAATTTTTAATTGCTCAGTATATTTTTTTAAATAAATGGCGTCCTCTTTCAATCCATCCCTTACTATTTTGTTTTGATTTAAAAATACATTGAACCTTTTTGTCATAATTGAAAAATAGATAGATATGGAGAAAACTAAAAGATTAGCTATAGAGAAATCCCTTAGAATTAATATCATGGCGAAAAAAGCATATATATTGAAATCCAAATACATATTATACAAAATCAAAGGCAAGTAGTAGATAAATAAGGGATCATAAAGATAAAATATTAAAAAGATAAAATAAATAAAAACCCTTACTTTTTTAGGGTGAAATAAATCTAAGCACAAGGAAAGAATCAGAGATATAAGAAAATAAAAAACCAAGTCTCTTGTTGTATTTATTTTATAAGTATTATATAAACAAAAAAGAACTATGAATGATTTTTCTATAAATCTTCTCATTAAGAAACTCCTTTATAAGCTTTCTATTATCTGTATAATCCAATTATACTAATATTTATTAAACTATACAAATATATTGTAATTTTATCTTGTAATATATAGCTTCTTTGGTCAGATAAATGCCGGTGGTCAGATTTGTGTATAATTATTTAAATAGAATCGACAAAATATGTCAAAAATTGAGCGGAATCAATAGGTTGACAGGCTTTTCTATGAATGATATGCTGATTTTAGTGAAAACTTTGAAAATATGGAATATAGTACCAATTTTAGCAACAATATATGATTCAGATATTGAATAATGACATAAATATAATATATATTAAAGAACCCATATTTGTATATTATTTTCAAATTGTATTCTTAAGAGGCATTATTTTTCAAAAAATTAATTAGTAGAATTATGTAATTTCAAATTTACTAGCACTAGAGGTTGCTTTAATATAAAAGTATAAATAAGGAGGACATACAAAATGAAAAATAGAAAAATCATACTCTTACTTATCATCACGATATTACTTATAGGATGCAGTGAAAAAAAAGAGCCAATTAAATTAATAGAGGTTAGTGGTGAAGGCTCTACAATCTATGAAAACGATAATATAAAAATAAAAATAGCTGATAATGTAAATGAAAAAGAAACTATATATACATCTATACTGAACGAAATACAGAAAATAGGTGAATTTTCTCCTATAGAAAATCTTGAAGTACAAATATCAAAGCAATATATAGTTCCAAATATAGATAAGATAATAAAATGTGATGCTAAGTTTATAGAAACAGAAGAATTTAAAAAAGAACTTATAAAAAAATCCTATGGGATATATGATAATTGGATATCAGAAGGACTATATGCAAAGATATATGATATAGAGAAAAAGGAAGTGGACTTTACCACATATTATTCAAATAATGATTTTTCATTATTTGGAGCAAGATTTTTTGAGCCTTTTTCATCTATAGAGGAAATAGAAAGTGTAAAATCTGCATCTATAGATTTAGTGGAATATCTATTAGAAAACAATAAAAAGATGGAGCTTATAAAAAACAATATAGAATTATCTGATATAGAAGCTTGGGCAAAGGAAAAGGATATAGATTTATCTTATCAAAGGGAAATAGAAAGTTTAATGAATAGGATGGAAGCATATGCAATAATAGGTAAATTTATATTAAATACTAGGGAAGAGATAAATGGATTTAAAATAGATATGAATTTAGAAGGAATAAAATCCAAAATGAGGGGAACAGATCAATATGATACATCAAAGAAAATAGAACAGATAATATTAAACTTTGATAAGGAGATACTGTCTATAAAAAGGGAAATAAAAAAGGAGGCGCCAAAGTTTTATGCAGAGTATAAGGAAATATTAAATAATTTACCAAAGGCGAATTATATATTTGAAGTACAAGAAACAAATTATTTTGGTGGTTACTTTAATTTAGACACTCATAAAATACATTTAATTAGTGTAAATCTTCATCCCCATGAATATAGTCATTTCATGTTTCATGTAGGATTTGCTAATGTAGAACCGTACATTAAGGAACCATTATGGTGGAGTGAAGGAATGGCTAGTTACGCACATATGATAGAACCAGACATATACGAAGTATGGATACAAAGAGAGTTTTATGCAGCCAAAAACCCTATGTACAGTTATGATGACTTGGAAAATGCTACTGATGATATATTAATAAAGGTAAATAGCATCTGTGAGGAAATATTAGAAATATATGAAAAAAATGATATTAGATTAGATAATATAGAAGAAGTATCTAGGGACAGGAATAAAAGGCAAAAATTAAACCTTTTTAGAAGTAGCTATAAAGATAGAATTATTGAAACGATTTATGGAGAAGTGTTTAATAAAGGGGAAGCACCAAATGATTTAATCATGGAGAGTAATAGCATGGATCCTTATTTACATTATGGTTTTGGGCAATATCTAATGATTGAATATGGATTAGAAAAAATGCTTTTCTTAAAGGTATCAGATTATGAGAATTTAACTTTCAAAGAATATTTTGGAAAGACTTTTGAGGAGTTAAAAGTAGATTGGATGAATTACTTAAAAGAAAATATCAAAGGTATTGAATCGATACTATGATATCTTGCAAGTTCTTGGGATTGAATAGATGTTGAGTGTATAATTAAATAGTTTTAAGATATTGCAAAAGTCAGTTGGAGTTAAAACACATAATTCTGACTGACTTATATTTATTCGACAAAAGATACTGAATTATGTTGAAAAATGTCGGGAAATAAGTGGTACCAACGGGTTGATGGAATATTTGAGTGATAGTACAATGAACTTATGAATTGGCTAATGGAAGTATTTGGTATGGTAAGATGCTAATATGTCTATAGCTCTCTATGGGGAAAGAGGAATAGAGTAGTCTCTCATTTTTAAGCATATATATGATTAGTTAATTATGTCTAAAATGGGAGAACGGTAGCCACTTCAATTAAAAGAGTAGTATTTATGCCAATTACATGATTTTGTAATTAGCGACGAATACTTACAGAAAGGCGGATGAAAATATGAAATCACTAAACGATATTATCTGGAATGAAGATATTGATTAGAAGAGAAAAATGGCGACATTCAATTCGGAGATGACCCAAACTTAGAGCAAAGTTGCAGTGGACTTACTCGTAGCTGTAGGGACATAAAATATTCATATAATATGTTTCTAAATTGTTAGGTAATAATTTTCAAAATATAGAAATAGGTGGAACTAATTTCCATCTATTTCTATATTAAGTTTATTTAATTATTTTGTCTTTAAATTGTTAAGATATATCTTTATCAAAGGAGGACATACAAAATGAAAAATAGAAATATTATATTATTACTTATCATCACAATATTTCTAATCGGATGTAGTGAAAAGAATGAACAAAATAATCAAATTCAATTGGTAGAAGTTAGTAGTGGAGGTTCTACAATATATCAAAACGATAATATAAAGATAAAAATAGCTGATAATATAGATGAAAAGCAAAGTATATATGCATTTATACTGAACGAATTACAGAAAATAGATGAATTTTCTCCTATAGAAAATATTGAAATAGAGATATCAAAGCAACATATGGCCCCAAAGGTAGATAAAATAATAAGATGTGATTCTAAGTTTATAGAAACAGAAGAATTTAAAAAGGAGCTTATAAAAAAATCCTACGGAATATATGATAACTGGATATCAGAAGGGATTTATGCAAAGATATATGATATAGAGAAAAAGGAAGTAGACTTTACTACATATTATTCAAATAATGAATTTTCATTATTTGGAGCAAGATTTTTTGAGCCATTTTCTTCTAAGGAAGAAATAGAAAGTGTAAAAGCTGCATCAATAGATTTAGTGGAATATCTATTAGAAAATAATAAAAAGGAAGAATTGCTAAAAAATAATATAAAAGTATCGGATATGGAAAACTGGGAAAAAGGGATAGATTTAGATTATCAAAAAGAAATAGATAGTCTGATGAATAGGATGGAAGTGTTAGAAATAGTGAATAAGTTAATTATAAATACTAAAGAAGAAATAAATGGGTTTAAAATAGATATTAGTACTGCAGAAATAAATGAACAGTATGGTACAGCAAGAAAAATAGAACAGCTTATACTGAGATTTGATAGAGATATATTAGCTATAAAGAAGGGAATAGAAAAGGATGCTCCTAAATTTTATTCAGAATATAAAGAGGTACTAAATAATATACCTAAAATAGAATATATTTTTGATACTACTAACTCCTATGATTCTATTGATGGAGGATTTTTTTCCAGAGGAACTGACAAAATAAACTTAAGAGATATAAATTCTCATGCACATGAATATTGCCATTTGTTTTTCTATAGTCCTTTTATGGAAAAAGGTATAAATATTGCAAAACCTGAATGGTTAAATGAAGGAATTGCAAATTATTTAGATATAATATATTCAGAAGCTTCTATTAAAATGATTGAAGATGAATTTAATAACATACCAAATTATACAGAGCTTCTATCGACACAAGACTTTGCAGAAAATGAGTTAAAAGAATTAAAGAGTTTATGTGACGGTTTATTAAATATTTATATTAAAAATGATATTGATATCAATAATGTGGAAGAAATTGCAAAGAGCAAAAATAAGAGAATCATGAAAAATAATTTAAACGTTTTGTATAGAGTTAAATTTCGTAAGATTCTAGGTATTAACTCAAATGGAGGAAATGCCCCTATGGATTTGATGAATGAAGGTGATTCCATGGATTATCACAAGAACTTTAGCTTTTTTAATTACTTAGTCGAAGAATATGGATTGGAAAGGATGCTTTACCTAAATGTTGCAAACTTTGACGGCTTAACCTACAAAGAAGTATTTGGAAAAACCTTTGAGGAACTAAAAGTAGATTGGATGAATTACGTAAAAGAAAATATTAAAGGTATTGAATCGATACTATGATATCTTGCAAGTTCTTGGGATTGAATAGATGTTGAGTGTATAATTAAATAATTTTGAGATATTGAAAAAGTCAGTTGGAGTTAAAAGAGATAATTCTGACTGACTTATATTTATTCGACAATACATACCGAATTATGTTGAATAATGTCGGGAAATAAGTCATATCAATGGGTTGACGGAATGTTTGAGTGATAGTACAATGAACTTATGAATTGGCTAATGGAAGTATTTGGTATAATATTATGCTAATATTTCTATAGCTTTCTATGGGGAAAGGGGAATAGAGCAGTCTCTCATTTCTAAACTAATTTTGAATTATATATATGATTAGTTAATTATGTCTAAAATGAGAGAACATTAGTCACTTCAATTAAAGAGTAGTACTTATGTTAATTACAGAATTTTGTAATTAACGACAAATACATATAGAGAGGAGGCTTAAAGTATGAAATCATTAAACGATATCATCTGGAATGAAGATATTGATTTAGAAGACGAAAATAATATAGAAATTCAGGGGATGAAAGAGATATGTTTAGAGCCGAGTTGTGGTCTTAGTCCCATATGTGAAATAAGGTTATCATATCACTATCCGAAAGTACAATGTTCTGCATAATTCTAGAAATATATAATAGATGGAGAGTAATTTCCATCTATTGTATATTATATCTGATTAGTTTTTTACAGTTATGGTATAGAAAAACATGACTGAATGTAATCATTTTATAAAAATGAGATAGTAAGCAATATCAAATTGTTAAAGGAGTTAATATAAATGAAAAATAAAAAACTATTACTATTACTTATTTTTATCATATTTCTAACAGGATGTAGTGAAAAAAACAAAGAAAAGACAAGAGAAGAACCAATCCAATTAGCCGAAGTTAGCAGTGGAGGTTCTACAATATATCAAAACGATAATATAAAGATAAAAATAGCTGATAATATAGATGGAAAGGAGAGTATATACGCATCTATACTAAACGAATTACAGAAAATAGATGAATTTTCTCCTATAGAAAATCTTGAGATAGAGATATCTAAAAAATATATGGTTCCAAAAGTAGATAAAATAATAAGATGTGATACCAAGTTTATAGAAACAGAAGAATTTAAAAAGGAGCTTATAAAAAAATCCTATGGTATATATGATAACTGGATATCAGAAGGACTATATGCAAAGATATATAATATAGAGAAAAAGGAAGTAGATTTTGTTACATATTATTCAAATAATGATTTTTCATTATTTGGAGCAAGATTTTTTGAGCCATTTTCTTCTAAGGAAGAAATAGAAAGTGTAAAAGCTGCATCAATAGATTTGGTGAAATACATATTAAAAAATAATAAAAAGGTGGAGCTACTAAAAAGTAAGATAGAATTATCTGATATTGAGGATTGGGCAAAAGAAAAAGGCATAGACTTAGGCTATCAAAGAGAAATAGATAGTCTGATGAATAGGATGGAAGCTATAAATAATATGGCAAATAAGTTTATTATAAATACTAAAGAAGAAATAAATGGATTTAAAATAGATATTAGTACTGTAGAAATAAATGAACAGTATAATACAGCAGAAAAAATAGAGCAGATTATACTGAGATTTGATAGAGATATATTAGCTATAAAGAAAGGAATAGAGAAGGATGCTCCTAAATTTTATTCAGAGTATAAAGAAGTATTAAACAATGTACCGAAGGTAGAATATATTTTTGATACAAATGTTGATGGTTTTGCTGATGGAGGCTATATTATGACAGGGTCTGAAAAAATACATTTAAGAGATATAAATGCTCATTCACATGAATACTGTCATTTATTGTTCCACAAGCCTTTTATGGAAAAGGGTATAGTTATTGCAAAGCCTAACTGGATAGATGAAGGAATAGCAAATTATTTAGATGTAGTGTATTCTGAGGCTACAATTATAGTTATGGAAGATATTTTTGATTATTTGATTAATTTTAGAACATATGAAGCAGAATCAGAAAGGCTTGTTGGAGATGAAGCAAAAATGATAGATAAACAATTAGAGCTTCTTATCGAAAATGATATTGATGTTACCGATATAGAAGAAGTTGCAAAGGACAAAAATAAAAGAATACTAGAAAATCATTTGAAATTTTTATCGAATGTTAAATATAGAAAAATTATGGGAATTAAGGTAAATGAAGGAGATGCACCTATGGATTTGATGACAGAAGGTGATTCCATGGATTATCACAAGAACTTTAGTTTCTTTAATTACTTAGTTGAAGAATATGGATTGGAAAAGATGCTTTATCTAAATGTTGCAGATTTTAATGGATTAACCTATAAAGAAGTATTTGGAAAAGCCTTTGAGGAACTAGAAGTAGATTGGATGAAGTACTTAAAAGAAAACATTAAAGGAATTGAATCGATACTATGATATCGTATAAGTTTTTTGGATAGATGTTGAGTGTATAATTAAATAGTTTTGAGATATTGAAAAAGTCAGTTGGAGTTAAAAGAGATAATTCTGACTGACTTATATTTATTCGACAATACATACCGAATTATGTTGAATAATGTCGGGAAATAAGTCATATCAATGGGTTGACGGAATGTTTGAGTGATAGTACAATGAACTTATGAATTGGCTAATGGAAGTATTTGGTATAATATTATGCTAATATTTCTATAGCTCTCTATGGGGAAAGGGGAATAGAGTAGGTTTCTCATTTCTAGACTAATTTTGAATTATATATATGATTAATGAATTATGTCTAAAATGAGAGAAGCCCAGCCATTTCAATTAAAAGAGTAGTACTTATGCCAATTACATGATTTTGTAATTAGCAGCAAATACTTATAGAAGGGAGGAGAAAATATGAAATCATTGAACGATATTATCTGGAATGAAGATATTGATTTAGAAGAAGAGAAAAATGGCGACATTCAATTTGGAGATGACCCACGCTTAGAGCAAAGTTGTGGTGGTCTTAATTCTGCTTGTATTATAAGAAAATCAAAACATCCAAATGCAACATGGTGTGAATAGTTTTTTAAATATAGAATAGATGGAACTAATTTCCATCTATTCTATATTAGAATTTATCCAAGTATCTTATCTTTATATTATTTGAATAAAAAATGGCTAAAGGAGAACATGTAAAATGAAAATCAGAAGAATGATATTCTTGCTTATCATCACAATATTTCTTATAGGATGCAGTGAAAAGAATAAAAAGAATGAAAAAGTCAAATTAGTAGAAGCTAGTGGTGAAGGTTCTACAATCTATGAAAACGATAATATAAAGATAAAGATAGCTGACAATATAGATGGAAAGGAAAGTATCTATACATCAATACTAAATGAATTACATAAAATAGATGAATTTTCGCCAATAGAAAATCTTGAAGTACAAATATCAAAACAATATCTAGTTCCAAAGGCAGATAAAATAATAAGATGCGATGCCAAGTTTATAGAAACAGAAGAATTTAAAAAAGAACTTATAAAAAAGTCCTATGGAATATATGATAACTGGATATCAGAAGGGCTTTATGCAAGGATATATGATATAGAGGAAAAGGAAGTAGACTTTACTACATATTATTCAAATAATGAATTTTCATTATTTGGAGCAAGATTTTTTGAGCCATTTTCATCCAAGGGAGAAATAGAAAATGTAAAAGCTGCATCAATAGGTTTAGTGGAATACTTACTAAAAAACGATAAGAAAACAGAACTTCTAAAAAATAATGTAGAAATATCTGACATAGAGAATTGGGCAGAGGAAAATGATATAGATTTATCTTATCAAAGAGAAATAGAAAGTCTAATGAATAGGATGGAAGTTATAAATAATATGGCAAATAAGTTTATTATAAATACTAAAGAAGAAATAAATGGATTTAAAATAGATATTAGTACTGCAGAAATAAATGAACAGTATGGTACAGCAAGAAAAATAGAACAGCTTATACTGAGATTTGATAGAGATATATTAGCTATAAAGAAAGGAATAGAGAAAGATGCCCCTAAATTTTATTCAGAATATAAAGAAGTATTAAACAATGTACTAAAGGTAGAATATATCTTTGATACAAATGTTGATGGCTTTACTGATGGAGGTTACATTATGACAGGGTCTGAAAAAATACATTTAAGAGATGTGAATGCTCACGCACATGAATACTGTCATTTATTGTTCCATAAGCCTTTTACACAAAATGAGATAAGTATTATAAAACCAACATGGATAGATGAAGGAATTGCAAACTATTTAGAAGTTGTTTATTCCGAAGCTTATATTAAAGATATGGAATATAGCTTTTATATTATTTCTAATTCTGCAGAAGGCTTAGAGAAAAAAAATTTAACGGATAATGAATTGAAAGAATTACAGAACTTATATGTGAACTTATTAAATATTTATATTAGAAACAATATCGATATTGATAATATAGAAGAAACGGCAAAAGATCAAAATAAAAGAATAATAGAAAGTCATTTGGTAATTTTAGCTAGAGTTAAAATTAATCAAATTCTGGGTTCTAAATTGAAGGAAGAAAAAGCTCCATTAGATCTAATGACTGAAGGAGACACCATGGATTACCATAAAAACTTTAGCTTTTTTAGTTATTTAGTTGAAGAATATGGATTGGAAAAGATGCTTTACCTAAATATTGCAGATTTTAATGGATTAACCTATAAAGAAGTATTTGGAAAAACCTTTGAAGAACTAAAAGTAGATTGGATGAATTACTTAAAAGAAAACATTAAAGGTATTGAATCTATACTATGATAAAAAATAAACTTTTATTTTATAGGAGGACAGGCTATGTATTTTATAGAACATTCTACAATTATGAAGACAAATAAAGAGGATGAATATATCTTAATCAATTTGTTAAATGGATTATCAGATATAGTATCTGAAGAAGATTTAAACCTAATCAAGCTTTGGAGAAAATCAGAGAATATTCAATTTGACAATAAATATGAAACAGAATTATATGATGCACTGATTCAACGAAAATATATAATGGAAAATTCAGAAGAGGAGAATAGATATAAGGAATCTCAATTGGCAATCCTTAGAAAAAATTATGAAAAGCGAAAAAATAATATTAAAGATTTAGGTATAGTTCTGACCTATGATTGTAACTTTGGATGTAGCTATTGCTTTGAATCTAATGTTAGCAGTCACGATAAGGATTTGCTTACAGAAGATATGATTGATAGAACTGAAGAATTGTTTCCAAATATAGAAAGCATACTTTTATATGGTGGAGAACCTCTATTGGAACAAAATATGGATATTATAAAATATATAATAGAAAAATATCCTGATAAAGAATATCGAATAATAACAAATGGCTACGGTATAGATAAGTATATTGATATTTTGAAAAAGATTAAGGTAAAATGGCTGCAGGTAACATTAGATGGAGGCAAAGAAACCCATGATAAATCTCGTTTCCTAAAAGATAATAGAATGGGAACATTTGATAAACTAATATCCAATATTGATTTAGCTATTAAAAATAATATAAGAATAAAAATAAGGATGAATATAAGCAGAGCTAATTATCAAGAGTGTTTAGAGCTTAGGGATAATTTAAAGGAAAAATATCCAAATAATAAATTATTAATATTTGAATTGCAGCCTATATTTCAATTAGATGATGAGAGTAAAAATTTTTTAGAACCTATACTGTACTCCGTAGATGAATATAGTGACAATACTATTAATAACTCGTCAGTTAATTTTCAAAAATCTATAATCGATGGGAAACCCATAGGTTTAAAATTTTATAGCTGTTCTGCAGAAACAAGTGCTAGATTAATAGACAATAGAGGGGATATCTACTCTTGCTTGGTTTCTGTTGGAAATAAAGATTCTAGAGTTGGAACGTATTATCCTGAATTTAAATATTTTGAAAAAAGCTTGATAAATAGAAATATAACAACTATTGAACAGTGTAAAGGTTGTAAATTTGCATTATTATGTGGCGGGGGATGTGGAAACTCAAAAAATATTAACAACGAAGGATTTATAGGGGAATGTAGTTTTTTTTCAAGGAAATTATTGCAATATTCCAAAGCTTTAGGATATGAAACCATAGAGGAAGTGATCTTATGATTGAAAAATTTAATATTAGAACAGATAATGAGAAAACGGTTCATTATAATTATGGCAAATATATAATTTTTGATTTAATAACATTAGATTATGTAGTTGTAGATAAGGAAGACTATAGTAAACTTTTAGATGATTATAGAGACTATTTGAAAAATAAATCTGACATAGCAATTGACCAAACTGAAATATCTGTAAAAGATAAGAAACAATTTCTTGATTTAGTTTTTATAACTGGATTTGATTGTAATTACAATTGTACTTATTGTTATCAAAAGGATTATAAAAATATTAAATCTAAGATGAAGACAGATGATCTTGATAAAATAAAAGAGTTCTATGGATACTATGATAATTTATTCAACACTGATTCAATTATAAAAACTATTACTATTATGGGAGGAGAACCTTTTCTAGATGATAATTTTAAATTTATAGAAAGCGTTTTTGAAAGGTTTCCAACAGCACAGCTGACTTTTACTACTAATGGATCAAATATATCAAAATATAAGTCATTGATAAAAGCAAATAGAGAAAGAATTCAAACTGTAATACTTTCAATTGATGGCGATAAAAAACTGCATTTAAAATATAGGAATACTTTTAATGATAAGTTCTATGACAATATATGGGAAGCATTGGAGTTTCTACTGGATAATGACATTGAAGTGATTATCAACTCTGTATATCATCCTGAAGAGATTGAAGATTATCGATCATTTTTTGATATTTTAGAAAAGTATGGATGGTTGGAAAATAAATTTTCAGTGAAACTTGATTTAGATATGATGAAAACGCAATTCAATGATGAAGATGATACTTATATTAATATGGCAAAGGAATCATTTAAACAACTAATTGAATTGGATAATCGAGCAAAATATCTAAGTCAGAGCTTTATAAATTATACTGAAATTTCTATGCTTAGTATGATACAGTCAAGGGAGACTCGAATACCATATAAGCATTGTGATCTTACATTTAGACCTTCTTATACATTTCTGCCAAATGGAAAAGTTGTTACCTGCTTAAGTTCAGATAATCCTAAACTAGAGGTAGGAACTTATAAGCCAGAGATCTATGTAAATAGGAACAATATAAAAAATATCTACAATCGTGATGTCCGTAATATGTCAAGATGCAAAGATTGTGACTATAAATATTTTTGCAGAGGCGGTTGTGTTGCCGAGAATATCAAAAGATACGATACCTTAGATATAGGATATTGTAGCAGATGGAAAGAAGAAGATTATAAGGTAGCTTTGGAGAGAGTTTTAAACCAATTGATAGCTGAGGAAATAAGAAATACTGAAAAAATTAAAGCATGATATAGGGGAAGATAAATTTGCTATATATAAAAAAGAGCATGGCTTTATTGGATAGATATAAAATTAAATATTTATTGATTAAATTGACAGGTATTTTGATAAAGGCCAGTGCTTTAATAGAGCCTTATCTAGTAAGTGTAATTGTTGCATCAATTATGCAGAATAATATATCTTTATTTAAAAGGTATATTATTCTGTTTGCCATGTACTATATGGTATTTAGCATTATAAATTATTCATTAGATAAAGTATCTTCTAAATTGATGATTAGAATAAATAATAAGGTTAAAGAGAGAATATTTTACAGCTATTTTGGATATTTCCAATATAGCAGTACATATAATTCGGCTAAACTAAATAATGTATTCACAAGTGACTATAGTTCTCCTTTATCTTATTTAGACTATTTATTTGGTTATTTATCGGAAATTATAGTTTTGCTATCCATGCTATTTATATTAATTAAACAAAATACTTGGTTTATATATACTATTGTTTTAGTAATACCTATAATATTTATCAATATCCATTATTCTAAGAAGATAAAGAAATATAATAAAATAAATTTTTATTACTCAGATGTAATATTGGGTATTGTCAAAAAAGTTTCTAATAGTATTTATGAAATCACTTCAAATGAAAAGATTAAAAACTTTATTGTAAACGATTTTGATAATTATATAGAGGATAAGATTTCTAATGTTGATAAGCTAAATGAAAGTAAGATAAACTTACAATATATAATGGACTCTATCATGAAAATCAATATATTTTTATTTTATATATTAGCTGGAATACTTGTATTTAAGAAAAGAATAACCCCAGAAATCTTCATATTTCTATCTTTTTATATTCAAAAAGTATTAATAAGCCTTATAGGGATAACTAATCTGATACCAACTGTTCAAAGATATCATGTGAGTTTGGATAGAGTCTTTGAGGTAATGGAAACAAAAAATTTATTCAAAGATGAAGAAGAAAAGAAACAACCCCTTGAATATATTAATAAAATAGAGATAAAAGACGGAGAATTTAAGATAAAGGATTCTTATATCTTAAAGGATGTTAATATGTATTTAAATAAGGGGGAACATATATTAATTGGAGGTGAAAATGGAAGTGGAAAATCCAGCATGATAAAACTTATCTCATTACAATACCCTTTAAGCTGTGGAGAATATCTGATTAATGATAATAGCCATAAAGAGTACAAGGCTTCAGATATTATGGAGTGTATAAGTATATCTAATCAAAACCCAATTGTCTATCCTTTGTCTATAAGAAATAACATTTTATATGAAGCTGATAATGGTAAATATACTTTAAATGAAATTCTGGAGGATTTTGATCTATTGGAGTATATAGAAAGCTTAGAAGAAGGTATAGATACTTTTATAGATGAAAATTACAATTTATCTGGTGGTCAGAAGAAGAAAATAGAAATAATAAGATGTTTATCTAAGAATTCATCTATTTATATATTGGACGAGCCTTTGGCCAATTTAGATGCTGATTTTAAAAATAAATTCGATTATATATTAAATAAATATTTTTCAGATAAAACAGTGATAATGATTGAGCATGGCAACTATAAATCTGATTTTTTTGATAGATATTATAAATTTAAACATGAAAGCATAGAGGTGCAAAATGGATAATATATTGGTTATAATTGATTTAGAAGGAATTATTGGAGTTGAAGATTTATGGGATAATAAAAGGAATGAGGTTTTATTATATAAAGAAATATCTGTAATTATAAATTCCATACCAGATAATATTAATATATATCTATGCTATGACCATAATGATGGTATATTGCCAGGTAACTTAGTAGAGAAATTAAGTCCTGAAATCAATATAATTAAGAAAATTAGAAATATTGATTTTAGCATTGATTATAAAACAGCTTTTCTAGTAGGTTTTCATGGCAAGAAAAGTGACCATTGTAGATTCCCTCATACCTTTAGGGATGAAATTGAAATATTATCTTTAGGAGAAAAAGAAGTGGGAGAAATTGAAATGGTAACTAATCTTTTATCCTATTATAAGATACCAGTTTCATTGATAAGCACAGAAGCTTCGGTAATTGATTACCTAGATTATGATTGCATATATCATGACATAGATAAAGGAGATATGTCTTCAATATATTTAAACTTAGAAAATGATGTAAAAAAGGCCCTTAATAGTGAAATCTCATTGTCCAAATTTGATGATTCCAAGGTTGAAATTATTTATAATAATTATGTACAAAGAAGAGTAAAAGCATTAGAATTGGATATCAAAATTTCTTTTAAAGATACAATTGATTTTTTTAGATATCTGCCGAATTTACACATTCCTTTAAATCATATAATAAGTAAAGATCTTGAAAATATGTTTGAGGAATTAGTGAGAAATAAACCTGAATCCTTGGAATTGGTGAAAGATGAGAACATAAGAAAATTATTAGATAAAGATATAAACTTAATAACTTATCTTGACTTATATGATATATCACAATACTTCTATAAAATAAAAGATAATAAGAGTGCTAAATTTGAACTTCAACCTAAAGAGTAAAGACAACTCTAAACAGCCCTAGTTCGATATTCTATCGGATTGAGGCTGTTTAATCTTTTTAGAAATCTTTCATAGTTATAAAAATAAATATATTTTTCTATATTATTTTTAATATAATATGACATTTGTCATATTATATTGTGATTCTATACACTACAATGAAAAACTCCAAATTCGTATAATTAAATTAAGATGAAATAGGGGGAGTGATTTAAGTGATAGTAAAAGTTAATAATTTAGTAAAAAGATATAAGGAATTAATTGCCCTTGAGCATTTCAATATGGAGGTCGAAGAGGGAGAGATATTGGGGCTTTTAGGTCCTAATGGCTGTGGTAAGACTACGGCAATAAACTGTATTCTTTCATTATTGAATTTTGATAAAGGTGAAATACAAATATTTGGAAAGAAAATGACCTCAAACTCCTATGATATTAAAAAACAAATAGGAGTAGTGCCTCAAGAGGTTTCAGTTTTTGAGAATTTAACCGTAAGGGAAAATATAGATTATTTCTGCGGACTTTATGTAGAAGATAGAGTCACGAGAAAACAATATGTAGAAGAAGCTATAGAGTTTGTAGGTCTAAAGGATTATGTAAAATTCTATCCTAAGAAATTAAGTGGAGGACTTAAAAGAAGACTAAATATTGCTTGTGGGATATCTCATAAACCTAAGTTGATTTTTTTGGATGAACCTACGGTTGCAGTAGATGCTCAAAGTAGAAACTTCATATTAGATGGAATAAAAAGGTTAAATCAAGAAGGCAGCACTATTATATATACTACTCATTATTTAGAGGAAGCAGAAATGCTCTGTAAGAGGATTATAATCATGGATAATGGCAAAAATTTGGTTTCAGGAACTAATGAAGAATTGAAGGCGATGATAACAACAACTGAAAAAATAGTAGTTGGATTTTCAGTGATTAAAGATGAAACGGTTCAAAAGCTTAGGAAAATACCTCATGTAATTGATATAGAGAAAAGAGAAGATGACTATATTATAAAGTTTGAAAATGGACTCAATAACTTATCAAATCTATTGGAGTTTATAAAAGAAAACAATCTCACCTATACAAAACTATATAGTCAATTACCTACATTAAATGATGTATTCTTAGAATTAACAGGGAAGGAGCTTAGAGATTGATATGAAAAGTGTATTTCGTAACTGTATATATCAAGGGAAAAACTTATATAGAGACAAATCTTTTCTTTTCTGGACTTTAATATATCCATTGATAATGGCAATATTTTTCTACACAGCTTTCAACGGACTGATAAATATAGAACTAGAGAATATAGATATAGGAATAAGCTCTCAAAACCCAATTGCATTTATATTGGAAGAAATCGAAATAGTAAATGTTCATAAACTCTCAGAGGATGAAATAAATGACAAGTTAGAGAATGAAGAAATTCAAGGATTTATTGACGACGATTTAAATCTATTAGTCAAAAAATCAGGAGTAAATCAGACTATAATTAAAGAGATACTTGATCAAATTAAACAAATGGGAAGTTTAAATGTTCCTATTGAAAAATTTGATTTTACAGTAGAATATATTTCAGAAATAAATCAAAAAGCAGATATTGTAATTATAATATTTTACTCACTAATTGCAATGGTTTCTGCCTATGGAATTTTTCCTGGAATTGTAACAGTAAGTTTAATTCAAGCAAATTTAACTAATGTAGGCAAGAGGATAAATATAACACCCCTACGAAAGAATGAATTTCTGTTAGCAGGTATCATAGTTTCACTAATTTTAAATTTACTTTCAAATGTGATATTGCTGATTTTTATAAAATATATCTTAAAGATTAATTTGTTTACAGAGATGAAGTATAGCACTATTTTTATAATAGCAGGAAATTTATTTGGAGTAGCCCTTGGAATATTTATTGGAGCTTCTAATAAACAAAATGAAAATACAAAGACTATTTTAGGTATTATGATTACTTTGTTTTTATCAGCTTTATCAGGAATGATATCACCAAATATAAAGATTTGGCTTGATAAGAGTGTTCCAGTATTAGGAAAGATAAATCCAATCGCCATAATAACTAATAATCTTTATAGGATAAATCTGTTAGGAAACACTCAAACTGTAATTGAAGGAGCTTTGATCTTATCAATTTATTGTATAGTTCTTATTAGTATATCCTATGTATTTTTAAGGAGGAAGACCTATGACAGTATATAAATATTTCGTTAAGATAGCATTAAAAAATAAAGGAGTTATCCTTTCATACACAATCATTTTCTTCATTCTATCAATATTAAATGGTGGAGGGAATACACAAAGAGAAACCAGTTTTATGGAAACAAAGCTTGATATTGGAATAGTTGATAATAGTAATAGTGAATTATCAAAGAGTCTAATAGATTATTTAGGAAAAAAGAATGATATAATCGATACCAAGTCAGATGAAAAGTATATTAAAGAACAGATTTTCTTACAAATAATAGATGCAGTAATTGTTATTCCAGAGGACTTTGAGAAAAAGGTAATCAATAAGGAAAAGACTATTGAGGTATTTAGAGATGATAGGAATATAGGAGCTTATCAAATTCAAAATCAGATTAATAAATTTATTTCCTTTGCTAATGCAACCTATGAAGATGGGAAATTTGATTTATCTAATGTAAGTACTGCCTTGGATGAAGGTATAGAGGTAAATATAATTAAACCTGATAATAATATAAATCAGAAGATGAATACATGGTTTAAATTTTATTTTAATTTTGTCTCCTATATAGTAATGGCCTTATATATCTCTGTAATAGGCTTTGTTATGACTGACTTTATAAATAAGGAAGTTGAGAATAGAAGAAAGATATCTTCAGTAAAGTTTTTGAAATTTAATAGCCAAATATATTTAGGACAGTTAACAATAGCAAGTTTTCTAACATTAATATTTATATTGGGAAGTATTATTTTGAAAGGAAAATATATTGGAGAAGTGAATTTTCTAAAATACGTAATTAATACAATAGTATTTTCATTCTCTGCATTATGTCTTGTATTTTTAATTAACAATATAACAAATAATAAATTTGTTATATCAGGTGTAAGTACGGTATTATCCCTTGGAATCTCATTTGTTTCAGGTGTAATGGTACCACAGCAATTTTTAGGAGAGAAGGTATTGACAATAGCTAAGTTCTTTCCCACATATTATTTTGTAAAAATAAATGAAACAGATATCAGCTCTTTTCTAGATGTAAAATATGAAATATTTATGCAGTTGTTATTTGCCATAGCATTCTTATTGATGGGACTATATTTTTCTAGGGCAAGACAAAAGGCTTAAAAGATAATAAGAGGCAGTTCTAAAGAAGTATAAGAACTGCCTTTATTAATTATATGAGTATTTTACTGATTGTTGACATCCTTTCAAAAATGCTGTAAAATATATTGGTAAACTATGCACTCGTAGCTCAGTAGGATAGAGCGGCGCCCTCCTAAGGCGTAGGCCGGGGGTTCGATTCCTCTCGAGTGCACCAAAACTAAAGCTGCAAGTCTTTATAAAGATTTGCAGCTTTTTTATGCCAATGTAGATTGTGTATTTCCATAAATAATAGCAATTAATTCAATAAGAGGACTGAAACAATCAAGTTCAGGTATTTTATATCTTTTGAATTTTAGATATTTACTTTTATTTTTTTATGTAGCGAAGTATGATATTATAGTAAAAAGATTATTAATTATACGGACAAACAAGGATTTAACATTGATATACAAAATGAATATCATTGAAAATTTATATTTTGAGAGGTGAGATATGAAAAAGCATAGCATTAAACTATATAATATAATTTTTCCCATATGGTTCTTATGGCTGATACCAATTACTTGGATTGTGGTTTTGCCGGCAAATTTTCTTATAGATTTGATTGTAATTGTATTGACTATGAAACATCTAAAAATAGAAAACATTAAACAGAAGGCTAAGACTGCGATCTTTAGAGTTTGGATATTTGGATTTATTGCTGATTTTATTGGTACAGCTGCAATGTTTATACCCAATGTAATTAATTTTAGCTACGACACAGCCTTAGGACAATGGTGGTATAAAAATATCATAAGTGCTGTTAGCTATAATCCCTTTCAAAGCATCTATTCTATGCTGTGGGTAACTGTATGCGTGATAATAACCGCATTTTTTATCTATTTGTTTAACTATAAATTCTGTCTGAAAAAATCAGATTTAGATGACATACAGAGGAAAAAACTTGCATTATCCTTAGCGGTATTTACAGCACCCTATTTGTTTTATCTTCCTACATCTTGGTTTTTCTAAAGGTTATAAATATAAGTAGGGAAATGACAAATTCTATTATTTTATATAATAGGAATTGTTGAAGTTTGAAAAAGAAGGAGGCTAATTCTAGGAAGTAGAAGAATAAGCCTTTACTTCTTCTTTTAAGAATTCAGAGTAAAAATCGATATATAAAAATTCTCTCCCAATTCAAAATACTTTATCTTATTGAATTCATGTTTTTGCAGCAGATTATCAATTTGTTCAGGACTCAATCTATGATTGGTAGGTGGACCTATAGGAGTCTTACGTTTATGAAATTCGATAATAGCCAAGAGTCCACCATTAGTTAGAATACGCTTGATTTCATCTGCCATACCATCTATATCCTCCAATTCATGGAAAACAGTAGAAGCTAGGACAATATCACAAGAGGATGAAGGTACATCTTGAACATCATTCTTTAGTATAACATTATCTGCATTATGTTCTGTTCTTTTAACTTTTAATACTTCTAGCATTTCAGTGGATATATCTACTGCATATATATTGGAATTAGTTAATTTAGATGCTGCAAATGTAAAAATTCCTGTTCCTGCACCGATATCACAAAAAGAACTTCCATCCCCAAGACCAAGATTTTTAAGTGTTTCTGATGGATTTAATTCTTTTAACCGTTGAGGGTTTTCTAATTTATGTTCCATATTTTTAAATTCTCCTTTCTAGATTAGACATAATACCTTTTATTACTTTTTTTTAACAATGATATGTTCTATATCGATTACCCTTTTCACCCTATGGTAAGCGAGATTATAAGTTATGTTTTGACCAGATTTGGAAAAGTCTAAAATCCCATGAACTTTTAATATAGTAAGATGTCAAGATAAAGCAGATTGTGCAATGTTGAGAGTTTTTTTGATTTTACTCACATACATACCGTATATTGGTATGTATCAATATACTAATATATTTGATATTAGTCAAGAAGTTTAGTTGAGATTTCATGTGTTATAATGTTAATAGGAGGTGCTTCTATGACGCAAATTGCCAAAGAGATACTAGAGAGAACTGGAGGCGAGTGTCCATGAAGATTGACCGCTTGCTTGGAATACTCACAATCCTGCTTCAAAATGAACGGGTAACAGCTCCCTATCTTGCTGAGAAATTTGAAGTTACTCGCCGTACCATTGGCAGAGATATTGATACTCTTTGCCAATCGGGGATACCTATTATTACATATCAAGGCAGCGGTGGCGGTATTTCTATTGCAGAGGGTTTCAAGCTTGACAAAAGCGTTCTGACTGTTGATGAGCTTTCAGGGATTATTGCTGGTCTCAAAGGTATTGGAAGCGTATCGGAAAAGTCCCATATTGAGAAAACTCTAGATAAATTATCTGCTAATAAAGATATCGTTGTATCGCTAAGGGAACCCATTGTAATCGATCTTGCTTCTCATTACAAGGGCAGCTTGACAGAAAAGATTGAACTTATTAAAAGAGCGATTCATGAGCAGAGATTAATTGAATTTGACTATTATTATGAAAAGGGTATTACACATCGCCGTATCGAGCCATACTTTATAATTTTCCAGTGGGCGGCGTGGTATATATTTGGATTTTGTCAAGAGCGAAAGGATTGGCGGTTGTTTAAGATGATGCGGTTATGGGATTTACGTCTTTGCACTGAGACCTATATTCCCCGTGAAATTCCACCTGAAAAGAGAGACTTTAATGAGTGTCTTCCCGATGATAAAAAGCTAGTTGTTCTATTTGACCCATCAGTTCGTTATCAGCTCATTGAAACATATGGACTTAATTGTTGCACAGAAACTGAAGAAGGCCTGCTTCGTCTTGAAATTGGATATACAAATAGGGACTTTACTGTATCATGGATTTTGGGGTTTGGAGATAAGGCAAGGGTACTTGAACCTGATGACATGGCGGAGCATATAAAACGAATCGCTGTTAATATTTTGGAACACTATAAATAAACAGGACAGGATGTTGTCCTGTTTAATGTGATATGATTCTTTCAAAAGGAGGGTTTTGGATTGAATAGTAAACCGATAAAAAATTATGGAGATTTTGTTAGTACACTGCTGGATGCTGGGTTTTCAATGGGGGGTGGGAATAGTGAAGGCATTTTCTCCGTGATTCCATGGAATTGGGAGGAATCACCGCCTTACGAAACACCTATATGCTGGCATACAGGAAATCCAGATACTGACCCATGGGAGTGGCGTATGCGTGTATTAGACGAGCGTAACGATATTGCTTATGCAAAATTATTCTTCAAGAAAAGCGGATATATGGTCAGAGAATGGGTTCCTTATTTTCTCGCAGTTCGGCGAGAAAATAGGACATTTGATGAGAAATATGCAGATGGTGAAATCAGTAACCATGGGAAACGAATTTATGACACTATCCTCGAAAATGGGACGTTGCCATTACATGCAATAAAGCAGTTGGCAGGCTTTGGAAAAGAGGAAAAGTCTCAGTTTGACCGAGCCTTGACAGAACTGCAAATGAAAATGTATTTGACTATGTGTGGAAGGCAGCAAAAAATATCTCAAAAAGGAATAGAGTACGGCTGGTCTTCAACTGTATTTTGTACAACTGAAAATTTTTGGGGGGAAGATGTATTTGAAAAGGCTGTAAAAATCGAGAAAGATGAGGCAATTGAAAAAATAACAGAGCGTGTTTTTATACTCAATCCTAATGCTGAGTTAAAAAAGATTTTGAAATTTATTAAAGGATAAAGAAAATTTATTATTACGGGGGTGGGTAAATGAGTAAAGAGGTTATTGCAAAAGCAGAAGAAATTATTCGTCAAAATACAGCTCACAGTTCATTGGAGGGTTCAGAGCCTTATTGTGTTCTTGCACTCATTGATAGGGACGGGTATCCTACAGCTTCAACGATTACGGCATCAAAAGCCCATGGAATTAATTGGATTACCTTTTGCACCGGGCTTGAAGGTAACAAGGCAAAACGTATAGCAAACTGCAACCGCGCAAGCGTGTGCTTTAATAAGGACGGGGCATATAACATCACTTTAGTTGGAACAATTGAAGTTGTAACAGATCTAGCCATCAAGGAAGAAATGTGGTATCCGGGAATGGGGCAGCATTTCAACGGTCCTGACGATCCAGACTATTGTATTTTGCATTTTGAGACAAATCGCTACAATCTTTTGGTTGATTGGCAGGAGGCGGAGGGAATATTGTGAAATATGATATGAGTGCTTAGAATAAATTTGCAGGGAGAGATTATATGAGTTTAATAATTGAAATGACAAAAGATTTCGCTATAGATATTTCAAATTGGATTTATGAAGATCCTTACTCAATGTATAGTTTTGAAAACAATTCAGAAACCATTCTTGAACTTATGAGCGGTGATTATTATGCTTTTATTGACGATAAAAATCAATTGTCTGGTTATTTCTGTTTTGATAAGTCGGCGCAAATACCAACTCATGACTATACATACTCTGAAGAAGCATTAGACATTGGATTAGGTATGAATCCACTTCTGTGCGGAAAAGGATTAGGATATTCATTTCTAAATAAAGGTATAGACTTTGCTCGAAAGAAATTTCAATCTAAAAAATACCGACTGACAGTTGCTTCTTTTAATAGGCGTGCTATCAGTTTGTATGAAAAAGTTGGTTTTATAATATTAAAGACTGTTAATCATTCCAAGTCTGGAGATGAATTTTATATTATGGTTCGAGAAGAAAGAGATTAAATTATCTTTATAAGCCATTGTTTTTACCTTTATAGGCGGATTCTATTGACTATTTTTATTACCTTGATTGACATCATAGATGCATACTGTTATTATTATAACAAAGAACTAGTGTAATATAGATAAATTAGGTATATAATGAATGAAAATAAGTCTTTTTTGAGGATTATTAAGATTTATAATAATCTTTTTATAACTTATAGGAAGATTCTAATTTTTTTCATTCTAGAACGTGCCCTCAATGAGTTTTAAGCAGATTGCTGAAATCTTTGATTTTGTGCAAGTCGCTTATGCAGTAGCTAAGAAAAGCTTACTTGAAATCCTTTATTAGAAGCTTTTCTTATATTTGTATCAAATAGACTATTTCAAAGTAGGGGAATCATATGGCGATTTTAAGTTTTAAAGAAATTGAATGCATGGATTGTTATAAATGTGTCAGACATTGTCCTGTTAAATCAATAACAGTTAAAAATGGACGAGCACAAATACTTGAATCAGAATGTATATTATGTGGAACCTGTACTGTTGTTTGTCCTCAAAATGCAAAGGAAGACAGTAATGATATTCCTAAAATATTAGAGTTACTTAGCCAAGGGCGTCAAATTGTGGCAACTGTAGCGCCTTCATGGATTACTGCATATCCCAAGGCATCATTTCAGACCTTTTCTGATGCACTTGCTGAGTTGGGTTTTTCTTATGTTTCTGAAACAGCAGAAGGAGCATATGTTGTGAAAAGCCATTATGAAAAATTGGTTGAGGATAAATGGAATGATGTAATCATATCTTCCTGCTGTACGACTATAAATCTATACATTGAACATCATTTTCCCGAGGCACTGGATTTTTTGGCTCCAATAATCTCTCCTATGCAGGTAAGTGCTCGTAAGTTAAAGGATTTATACCCTAATGCTATAGTGATATTTATTGGTCCATGTATTTCCAAGAAAGCTGAATGTGGTGAAAATGGTGCAGACTATGTAATTACCTTTGATGAGCTTGAAGGATGGTTTGAAAATTCTAGTATAGAACCTAAAGAAGACGGTTCAATACCTACGCCAAAGCTTTCACGATCATTTCCATATGGCGGAGGTATATTAGATAGCATGTTAAAAAATCGCAGCTTTCAATACATCGCTATTGATGGGATTGAAAATTGCATAAATGCATTGCAGGAAATCGTTTCAGGCAATTTAAAGGGATATTTTATTGAAATGAGTGCATGCACTGGAAGTTGTATAGGGGGACCATCTTTTCAAAAAAGCCAAAATAAGCAGATTTTTGGAAAGACTCTGGTTAGAAAACAAGCAGTAAATGAAAGTGGAAAGAATATTGATTTTGAGACAAGAACTGATTTTTCGCTGAAACAAAAATTTCTTGATAAAAAAATAGTCTGTATGCCTCCGACAGAATGGCAATTGGCTGCAATATTGAAGAAGATGGGAAAAAATACTGTAGAAGATGAGCTAAACTGCGGTTCGTGTGGATATCCAAGCTGTAGAGAAAAAGCAGTTGCTATCTATGAGAATAAAGCAGATATCAACATGTGTTTGCCATTTATGAAAGCCCGTACGCAGTCTTTTGCAGATAAGGTAATAGAAGTATCACCCAATCTTATATTAGCTGTGGATATTGATATGTGTGTCATAATGATTAACAATGCCACATGTAAAGCATTCCATTTATCCTCACCTGAGGATATCCTTGGTTCTCCTGTATCACGTATACTAGATGAGTATAATTTTATTGATTTAATTGCAAGTGGGGAAGAGAGAATAAGCAGAAATATATATGTTGCAGAGTATGGTTTATACTTAGAGCAGACACTCATATACGATAAGGGAAATAGCATAATAAGCTGTATAATGAAGGATATTACTCAGCTTCGCATGGAGAAGAATAGGATTCGTCAAGCAAAGATGGATTCTGCTAATATGGCTGATGAAATTGTGGAGGCTCAGTTACGTACAGTACATGAGATAGCTTCTCTTTTAGGAGAAACAGCTGCAAAAACTAAGCTGGCAATAATGGATTTGAAAAAAACAATACTTATGGATGATGAGATTTTTTAGGATAGGTGGCTTATATGCTGGATTATGTATTAGATTTTGCAAAGATAAGTTATAATAAATATACAGAAAGTATTTGTGGTGACTTTTACTATAAGGAAACGACAGAAGATGGAACCACTTTAGTTCTTTCTGATGGACTAGGTAGCGGTGTAAAGGCAAATATACTTGCAACGCTGACTTCTCAAATACTAGGCACATTACTTTCAGGAGGTATGCTCTTAGAAGATGCTGTTTTTACTACAGTTCAGACATTGCCTATGTGCAGGGAGCGGAAGTTAGCCTACGCTACATTTGTAGCGGCGAGAATACAGAGATATAAGGTATATCTGGCACAATTTGATAATCCTCCTGCTATACTCCTTCGAAGCGGAAAAAGTATAAGTCATGAGTCTGCACGTTTTTTCATTCAAGAAAAAGAGATTTGGGAAAGTACAGTACCGTTGCTTTCTGATGATATGCTCTTTCTGATGACTGATGGTGTTACAAATGCAGGTATAGATAGCGAAATTGGCAAAGAATTAGGATATGGTGAAGTTGTAAAGCTTTTGGAGCAATGGTATAAACCAGGAGTTTCAGCTGCATGGTTAGGGGCCCGTTTGATGAATGCCTGCTTATGTCTTTATGATGGAAAGCCTAAAGATGATATAACACTATTGACACTGCAGCTTCGGGAACGGAAAGCCATAAATATTATAATCGGCCCTCCAGAGAATCCAGATGAAGATGACAAAATATTAAGTATGTTTTTTAGAAAAAAAGGAAAACATGTTGTATGCGGCGGAAGTACAGCTAAAATGGTTTCCAAATTCTTAAAAGCACCTCTTATGCCTTTAGAGGGTACATCATCTGAGGGGATACCTGCTATGGCGAAAATAGAAGGAGTAGATCTTGTGACAGAAGGTATCATTACCTTAAAAAATATTCCTAAGCTTATACATGAGTATGAGAAGAACGCTATTATATTACTTGAATTAGAAAAGAGAAAAGATGGTGCTGCTATGTTGACACGTATGTTAATCGAGGATGCAACAGATATTAATATATATTTAGGAAATGCTGTAAATCATAGTCATCAGGAGGACGGGTTAGGAATTGATATTGTTTCAAAATTGAAACTTGTACAGGAAATAGCGGAAAGTCTTGAAAAGATAGGTAAAAAAGTAAAGATTAGCATGTGTTGACACTTGAAAAGTTCTATGATACATATTTAATATACAAATAAAAAGCTGTATCTAAATTTAGCATTACAAGGTGATATCAATGGATATTTTATATATGAGAGAAGCTTTAGAAGAAGCTAAAAAGGCAGCTACCATCTATGAAGTGCCTGTAGGTGCTGTTGTTGTTTATGAGGGAGAAATAATCGGCAGGGGTTATAATCAAAGGGAAACTTCAAATGACCCAACAGCTCATGCTGAAATACTTGCAATAAAAGAAGCAAGTAAGCATCTTGATGCTTGGAGGCTGCTTAATTGCACTATGTATGTGACTTTAGAACCCTGTGCCATGTGTGCAGGTGCAATAGTAAATGCTAGAATAGGAAAATTGGTTATAGGTACTAGAGATCCTAAAAGAGGCTGCTGCGGAACTGTGGAGGACTTAACGAATCATCCTAGGTTTAACCATAGATTAGAAGTGGAATTTGGTGTATTAGAAGATGAATGCAGCAGTATAATTTCTAGTTTTTTTAAGGAGCTTAGGGAAAGTAAATAACTAACAATAAAGAAGTCTCAGCATATAGGTCTTGAGACTTCTTTATTGTTGTATTTTACGAACTATATCCTCTATAAATTATTTTTTGGTGCAACTCTAATCCAAGTTTCTTCGTAGCATTTTTCATTTGCAGTTTCATAGTACATCTCAAATTCAAAGCCCTATTCATACTCTCTAAGCAATCCATATGTATTCTCCTCCTTTAATTAAAGTAATAAATTCATATCTTTGCAATAATTGCAGGATATTGCAAGGAGCTAAAGATAAAAAGGATTATATCAATGGAATCTATTTCCTTATATACTTTTTGTAGTCCTAAGGGGTTAATGTTATAGGGTTGTTATGTTTGTTGTTTAATATATAAACTATACTATTACAATAATTAAATTTAATTGTCTATATCAATAATAATACACACTTGACTTTTTTTTCAATACCAATATATAATGATTTTAAATTTAATCTATATTGAATTGACAAAGATAAGATAACATATGAGATCAGGGATTATTTTCTAAGGAAAAAGAGTTTTGAATATAGAATGAATTATTATAATCAAAAAAGACAGAATTGTATTTGATGGGTAAACATTGGAGGAATTTAGGTATAAAGGAGAGTTGCCATGAACGGCTTCATCGAAATAAAAAATGCACGAATACATAATCTGAAAGGCGTAGATGTAAAGATCCCCAAAAATAAACTAACTGTAATTACCGGAGTATCTGGCAGCGGAAAATCAAGCCTTGCATTTGATACCCTTTATGAGGAAGGAAAACGAAGATATCTTATGTTCTCTGGGACACAGTTTATAGTTGACAGTACACCCTCTTTTGACAGTATCACAGGACTTTCTCCGACGGTTGCAGTAGAACAGCGTATAATCCGTCAGTCTAATCCTCGAAGTACAGTTGGTACACGAACAAAAATAAGCAATATGCTTGCTATGCTGTTTGCTGCTTATGGGGTGAGAGATGACAAATATAATGATGACATACCCCTTACGATGGAGATGTTTCAAAAAAATTCTCCCAAGGGTATGTGCGTAAAGTGTCTGGGCACGGGAATTATTAAAGAACTTGATGAAGAAAAGCTGTTTGAAGATTTATCGCAAAAAATAGAGGATGTTTGCTTAGGATTAGGAAAAAGGGGAATTACAAAGCGAATGCTTGATAGCTTTTGTAAATATCATAATATCTCTCCCACAGACAAGCTCTCAACGCTTACTGATGAGCAATTAAACTTTTTGAAATATGGTGATAATGGAAAATCATCCTTTATGGGTTTTGTGCCATGGATAATGCATACTACAAATGGAGCTTTCTCGACATCGAGTCGCCTCGAATATTTGCTTACCAATGCAGGATATATGGGCAAAGCATCTTGTCCGAAATGTGGTGGCACGGGTCTTGGAGAACAGGCTTTTCATACTGCTATAGGAGGCAAAACTATTTCTGAGCTTGAAAATATGTATATAAAAGATTTGTACCAATTTTTAGCTACAGTCCCTATAATATCACCTTTGTTAGGCGAGATATTGGTAAAGCTAAATTGCATGGTTGATGTGGGGTTGCATCATCTTGTACTTTCACGACCTGTACCAACACTTTCAGGCGGAGAAATTCAAAGACTATTTTTAGCTTCTTATATAATTGCTGAAATGGATAGTATTATTTTTGTATTTGACGAACCGACAATTGGATTACATGAGGTGGAAAAAGCTAAGCTGATTAAAATTTTGAAGAATCTTGTTAATCGTGGAAATACAGTTATAGCTGTTGAGCATGATGAAAAATTTATACGATCTGCTGACCACATTATTGACCTAGGTCCAAATGCAGGTGTACTTGGCGGTGAACTGATTTTTCAAGGTGGTTTTGAAGAATTTTTGTATTGTAAAAATTCAAATACATCACCATATTTAAGATGTGAAGAAACTCTGGAAATGGAAAAGCGAAGCAGGACTATCGATATGCTAAATGTCTTAAAGATAGAAAATGCAGCACTTCATAATCTGAAAAATGTTACAGCAGAGATACCGCTTGGATTAATGGTAGGTGTTGCCGGAGTATCAGGAAGCGGAAAATCAAGTCTTATTTCTGATACACTTGTGCCTAAGTTAAAAGAAATGTTGAATACCAAGTGCATAACGGATGATGAAGATGAGGAGCTTACCTATGAATCTAATAATGTAATTATAAGCGGTATAGAACATATAAAAAAATGCTTTGTTATTGACCAAAAACCAATTGGAAGAAGCCGTACATCCTGTCCTGCCACATACACAGGTATGTTTGATCGTATCCGAACTTTGTTTGCAAAGGAGAGCGGACTTTCAGCAGGTCTTTTTACTGTTAATTCTGAAGGAGGCTGTAAGGTATGTAGAGGTGATGGTGAGATACATTACCATGTAGGTTTTGGAAATTTTATTAACTTGGAATGTGAGGCTTGCGGGGGAACAGGTTTTATTCCCGAGGTTTTAGAGGTAATGCTTGACGGAAAGAATATTAAAGATATCTTATCAATGACGGTGGATGAGGCAGTGGAATTTTTTAAGGGAAAGGATAAATCAATTGATAAAATCCTTGCAACACTTTCACGTGTGGGTATGAACTATATCACTTTGGGACAAAAAACTCCTACCATATCTGGTGGAGAAAGTCAGCGTATCAAATTGGCAAAGGAGCTTTCAAAAGGACAGAATGCAAAGGATGCAATTTATATCTTGGATGAGCCTACTACAGGGCTATCATTTCATGATAGTAAAAAGCTATTAAAACTTCTTCATGAACTTGTAGATAAAGGTAATACAGTTATCCTCACGGAACATGACCCTTATGTGTTATCAAATTGTGACTATATCATTGAGATGGGTGTCGGCGGAGGCAATGATGGCGGAAATATTATAGCAGCAGGTACACCGAAAGAGTTAAAACAAAACTCAAATTCTATAATAGGACGGTATTTGAAATGAACCATGAAATTGAGGAATATGTTGACCATTATATAAAACAAAGAAGATATCGTCTTATCAACAGCATTTTGCTTTTTAAGGATAATGAGTTGATTCTTGAACGATATTATAATGGATTTACAAAGGATAGCAGAAATAATATAAAATCCATATGGAAAAGTATTTTGTCCATATGTATAGGTATTTGTCTTGATAAAGGATATATTAAGAGCTTAGACGAGCCTATAAGCAATTATTTAACAGAATTTGCTCAGAATGTTCATCCATATCACAAGCTAATCACTGTTCGGCATCTTCTAACCATGTCATCAGGCATATATTGGAATGGCGGTGTTCATTATCACTGCCCCATGCTTGAACAGCTTTGGAGATCAGAAAATTGTTTGGAACATCTTTCAGATACAGCTATGGCAGATGTACCAGGTACAAAATTTGTGTACAAGGAATGGGATGTTATTTTACTATCTGCACTCATAAGCAAGGCAACAGGTATGAGCACATACGAGTTTTGCAGAATAAATTTATATGAGCCCCTTGGAATAACCAGTGGTGAATGGGCTGCATTTTCGAATGGTGTGAATTATAGCATTAGCAACAATCCAATTCTTGAAATGCAATCGGATTTATCTGCTCATGATCTTGCTAAAATCGGTTTTTTGTTTTTGCAAAATGGGAAAGGTATTGTCAGTGATAATTATATAAGACAGGCTATTTCTCCTTCCCAAAGGGAAAGGAATTATGGTTTCTTATTGTGGTTATTTGATGGTGGTTTCAGCTGTCGCGGATATGGAGGTCAGGAGGTAAATATTCTGCCAGAGTCAAATATTGTTTACGTAATACAGGCAACACCATCAGCACAAAGTAAAAGCTATGAAGATGTTTTTGATAATATCATTAAGATAGTACAGGAGTAATAAAGATATAGTATGCATAAAAATAGGGCTTAGATAAAAGAAAGAGCAACCAAAAGGTTGCTTCTAATACTTTATATGTCTGATAAATTAGAATTTATCAGCTTTTTTTATCTTTATTTTTAGCCATTCAATTAAAAAAGAAATAAGAAAGCAGACAATATATGAAATTACTAAATAAATTAATGTCTGTTCTAATATTGGAGGATATGTATTGTTGTAGAGCTTAGAAAAAAGGATTCGAGGTAAAATAATACTCCCAATTGTTACACCTATACTCACTCCTATTGCAGATTTCAAAGCCTTTTTAACCATAAGATTTCACCTCCATATTAGTCTATTATAACACATAAACATATATAGAAATACCCAGCCATCCTTGTTTTTTCAATTATATATAGAAAACAAGTAAGGAACTGGGTTTCGTTTAAAGCTATACTCCAATATATTGATATACTAGATTATTTTAGTTTTTTTATACATTGGCAGTAGAAACTAAAATTGGTTTTTGTCCACTGAAACTTCCTTCTTCATTTACGGTAATCGAAAAAATATGCGGAGTCATCATAAATATTGTTGAAGTTGCATCAGCCACAACAATTATGCCATATTCGTTAATATGCACATCACCAGAAGCACTTGTATTAGGACCTGCAGTTACAGATATGCTGTCACCTACTGTAACATAATTATAGATGTTTTTAAGCTGGTCAGTATCGCAATTCTGAGGAAATGGGCTAGGTGGACTTAAATAAGTTATGGAATCATCATAAATACTATTTGGAAAATAAAGCATTGTTATTTTGTCGATATTAAAAGCAAATGATTCTTCTTCTGATTGAAGAACGAGCATTGGTATACTTTCAGCATCAGGAGCTTTGTAAAGGGAATGAATTGGTCCTGAAACTGTTGCAAGTCTATTTGAGAAAATACTAACAGAATCACCTTGATATATATTGACTATTTGTTCTAAAACATGAGCAAATTGCTCTAAAGCAAAACAACGACTATTATCAGCTATATCACTGTTTAAATAAAAAACTCGCAGATTAGCTTTAGATGGTATCGTATTTGAGAAAAAAACAGTAGTATTTGATGTATTTACCAATGAGATGTTGATAGGGGCATCACTAACATCTAGAATAGCTATTCCATTCATATTACCTGTTTTATTTGGTGAATTGCTATCAAATTCATGACCTTTGTCAGAAATTAACTTAAAAATAACGCTGGGTGAACCGAAGATTGACTGCATAGCTACATACCAATCAATGACATATAGACCATTTTCAGAAATAGTAATGGTACCTGTTATATTATTATAACTTATATTTCCTATCATACTAATTGTCTCATCAAATATAACATTATTATTGTTTAAAATACTATTATCATTATTTTTTTGAAGTTGTAATATTGTATTATTCATAATTACACCCTTTTTATATAGTTTAAATTGATCTTTATATATTATATGCCTTCGATTCAAAAGTGTTAAATACAATAGTCGCAAGTTAAGATTAAGGATATATTCATAATTTATCATATAAATTTAAAAATCCATTGTTGGTAGCAACGGATTTTTAATGAGGATTCATCTTAAGGATGTACGTTTTATATTTCTCTTTATAGGTACCTTAAAAATTAAAGTTATTTTACTGTTCTAAACATTTCCCTGAAATACCATATCAGTATCCCTGCATAAATATTGTACTGATTTTCGGCCCGTTTCAAGGGCAACAGGAAGTCCTCCGGGAATTATAAGTCGGTGGCCAGCAAAATAAAGATTGGATATACTTTCAGGCTTTGAGGGATAGGGATGCATTTTTACACCTTTACCCATAATTGACATCCATGAACCCTTATAAGAATTCAGATAGCGCTCATAAGTCAAAGGAGTAGCGATATCCCATACTTCTACCTTACCGGCAGTTTGAGGATATTTTTTTGCCAAAACAGCAATGAAGTTTTCCGCAAGCTTTTGCTTTTCAGATTCATAGCTACCCTTTATCTTCTGCTCTTTCCACCATTCATAGCTATCTCCTGGAAATATAGAAGTAATGGCAGTACATCCATTTGGAGCATAGCCTTCATAAGTCGCATAGTTATTTATACTGATTTCCTTGATTTCTTTTCCAGCACAGAATACCGGAGTATCACTTGTAAAGACCATACTTTCATGAATATTAGACAAGTCCTCTTTGATTCCTAAACAAATAAAAGTATTTAGCATAGGTTTGGTTTCAGAGCGCATCTTATCCGCCCATGGCTCTTTAAGTGGGTTGTCAAATAGAGTGTCAATCGCAGCCAGTGTATCTTGTGTGATGATGACTGCATCTGCAGAGATTTCTGTCCCATTAAAAACAATACCCGTAGCACTACCACTTTTAATCATAATCTTTTCAACTTTACTATTATATTTTATCACACCGCCTAAAGCTTCAAATCGTTTTGCTATCCTGCCAGCCATGGCAAGTGAACCGCCTGAAGGGTATCCTCCATCACCTTTTGCAAGGGTTGACAATGTGAAAAGCATGCTTGTGGCATTGTTATCATCGCTGACAACATTTCTGAATAAATCTTGTAAAAAAGGACTTTTATACCGCATAGCATATTCTTTTACCGTTTGATCTGAGTAGAAAGACATTCTAAAAAATGCAGGAATCATAGAAATCAATTTTGATATCGGTATAGCGGATTTTTCTTTAACCTTTACGTTTTTAATATCCGTAATGGGCATATCCACTTTCATAAATTTTTTCAAATCCCTGCAAAGGCAGATTATTTCCTTTTTATCTTCGGGTGATAACTCAATCAAATGAGACTGTAGTTTATCAATATCTCGATATAAAAAAGCTATCTTTCCCTTATCTTCAAAGGTAAAAAACGGGTCGCGGTTATAAATGGAAGTATTGTCATCCAATGCCCCGATTTCACGCCAAAGCTTATGGAGGGCAGTTTTTGGAGAAGAACCCGTCAGCCAGTGCATGCCACCTTCAAAGAGATAGCCCTTTCTTTTCCAGCTTGTAGATGCACCGCCTGGAATGGAATGAGCCTCATAAATCACAACATCAAAACCACTTTGGCGGGCATATACGCCTGCCGTTAGTCCAGCAATACCGGCACCGATAATAATAACCTTTTTCATCAGCCTTACCTCCTTATTATATCAATAATCCAATCACTATCAGGACATGGTGAATTTGGATTAAGCGCAATTTCCTCCGCAATGCCCCTTACGGCAGACCAAAAAGCAATTGAAAGAGCATAAGGGTCACCACTGCGGATCGTACCTTCTTTCTGACCTTTCAAAATCAGCTCAGAAGTTGGCTTATAAATATTAAAACTGGCAAGCATCTCTTTGACATAATCAGGAGCTGCTTCATTATAAAAGGCTTGATTCATCAATACAAACATCTTTGCAGTAAATGGCTCGGCTTTAATATAATGAAAAATTTGTCTTGCGACATCTTCAAAAAAGGCAAGAGGTTCTTTTTCAGTAGGAGCCATAACACTCATGGGTCCTGAAATGCCAAGACTTATTAATTCTTCATATAGTTTTTCCTTTGAAGAGAAATAATGAAACAACAATCCGACACTCATACCAACTTGCTCTGCAATGTCACTTACTTTTGTAGCAGAATATCCCTTGCGTATGAATAAATCCAGTCCGGCATTCAGTATCTCATTTCTTCGCTTTTCTTTTTGTTTTTCACGAATTCCCATTATTGAATCTCCATTCATTGAATATATATTCAATATTATATATCTGCTATTGAGATTTGTAAACATTTTTGAAGAGAGTTCATAGGTTTCCAATATATATGATACTAAGAACGCTATTATAACAATGATAGAGATGTTTTTAATGGTTTTTCTATAAAATACGAAAATGACACTGAATTTGAAAGAAAACTTTCAAATTCAGTGTCATTTTGTTTTGGTAAAAAACAAAGTACATAGATTAATCTATGTACTTTGTTAAAATATTCTGGAGCTGGCGAGAGGAATTGAACCCCCAACCTACTGATTACAAGTCAGTTGCTCTGCCGATTGAGCTACGCCAGCATGTTTATTCATTTTTTTCCTACGACTTACATACTTTTGATTCTTGGCGGCCCGACTAAGTGATGTACACGAAATTGAAAACCACAATTTCGGTCCCCTACTTATGCCGATTGAGCTACGCCAGCACTTGTTTAATTCACAATTATCAGTTCACATTTCACAATTGAAAAACCAAACTCTCAAACCAATATTCTTAGTTTTGCTCAGAATATCATTTCTAACGCTTCTCAATTGTGCATTGTGCATCGTGAATTGATTAATGGCGACCTGGAAGGGACTCGAACCCTCGACCTCCAGCGTGACAGGCTGGCATTCTAACCATCTGAACTACCAGGCCAAATGTTTAAATTCACAATTGTCATTCCACAGTTCACAATTGAAATTTAAAAGACTAATAAAACGTTATTTAATTGTGCATTGTGAATTATAATTTTGGTGACCCCACCGGGATTCGAACCCGGGTTACCGCCGTGAAAGGGCGATGTCTTAACCGCTTGACCATGGGGCCATATCTGTCGTCAAAAACAACCTTTTTTATTATACTACGATTTATAAAATTTGTCAAAGGAAAAGTTTAAATATTTTTAGATATTTTGAGGAATGTTAATCTTTCTATATTTATATTAATTTTATCATCCTAGGATTAATGATTTAGGTCTCAATTTAGGGAAAAATAAAATAAGTAAATCTCTAGAATTAGCAAAAATTAGCTTGTTTTGTAACTAATTTTCACTCCTTTGAATAAAATAGTATAAAGGGATAGGAGTGTTAGTTATGAGAAGATACTTTAGCAGAAATAACGACACAAGAATACTGATAAGAAGAATATCTGGAACAATAGGCATTATTATAATGCTTTGTATAGTCCCTTTCAAATTTCTAATGTTTGCTATAGGGTTAATCTGCTTAATTTTTGCTCTATTAATATAAAGATAAGATAGGGTTTGTCATTTTCTAAAGAATGGCAAGCCTTATTTTGTTCTATTTTATATAAATTACCTTAAATAAATTTCATAAAATAAAAAATGATGCATTAAATCAAAAAAATTCACATATGATTAGAAGGACAAGTCGTAGCATAACTTTGTATTAAATATTAGTTTACTACTGAGGAGGGGTGTTATGATATATTTTAATAGGGATAGGACGGAAGTTATAGAAGAACTTATGTCAGATGAAAAGAATGGTTTGAGTGATCTAGATATTAAAGCAGCACAGGAGAAATATGGACCAAACGAGTTTTCAAAAAGTAAGACAAGTTCATCCTGGGATGATTTATCAGATCCTCTGATAATTATACTTTTGATTGCAGCAGCCATAAGTTTTTTAATTGGAGAGTACATAGATGCAATTGGAATAATTTTGGCTATAACTTTAGGTTCTGTAATTGGGTACTTAACAGAAGAAAAATCTAAACAAGCTGCTGAAGAATTATCTAAAATAACGGAAAATATTTTTATTAAATGTATTCGAAATGGAGAAGTAAATCTTGTATTAAAAAATGATTTAGTCCCAGGTGATATCGTGCTCTTAGAGACAGGAAATATTGTTCCAGCTGATGGTAGAATATTGGAGTCAATGGGACTAAAGGCAAGAGAGGATATGCTAACTGGTGAATCTGATGATGTTGATAAGCATGCAGATATAATAGTTGAGATGGAAAAGGTTGAAGTCAAAGGAAATACTATAATTCAAGAACCAGTTCCAGCAAAACAAATAAATATGCTATTTGGTGGTACCCTTATTGCCAGCGGAAGAGGCAAAATGATAATAACTGCAATAGGTGATTCAACTCAAATGGGCAAGATTGCTCAAAGTATAAATGAGGTAGATAATGAAACACCACTCCAAATAAAATTAGGCGATTTAGGTAAAAACATTGCCAAACTATCAGGTTCCATTGCACTAATATTATTTATATTTATGATATTAAAGATGCTTATTCAAAAATTAATTATTATTGATAGCTCTGGAATTATTCCGTTTTTTAATTCAATTAAACCAGTGAAAAATGCCTTTGTTGTTTGTGTTGCCCTTGTAGTTGCTGCTGTACCTGAAGGGCTTCCTACAATGATTAATATGACTCTTGCTATTACAATGCAGAAGATGGCAAAGATAAATGCATTGATAACAAAAAAAGAATCTTGTGAAACAATAGGGTCAATTTCAGTTATCTGTTCCGATAAAACAGGAACATTGACACAAAATAGAATGACTGTAGAAAAGGTTTTTGTTAATGGAGACTATAAAGAAAAGTATGATTCAAATGAGAGCTACTTTATAGATAACTGTATAATAAATTCAACAGCTGATATAAAGTATATAAATAGGGAATGGCAATATATGGGAAGTGCAACAGAATGTGCATTATTGGTATATTTAGAAGACAAGCAGTATTTTGAATATAGGAAAAGTAAAGATATTACTTATCAGATTCCCTTTACGTCGAAGACAAAGAGAATGGATACAATTATTAGAGAAGGAGAGGATTATGTACTTTTATCTAAGGGGGCACCTGAGATTATTTTAGATTCTTGTGAATATGAATATTTAAATGGTCAGATTGTTAAACTTACAAAAGATAGAAAGCAATATATTGTTGAACAGATAAAAAAGCTTCAAGTTCAAGCAATGAGAGCATTAGGGTTTGCTTATAAAAAAACATCTAAATCAAATATTAATACATTTAACAACACTAATGTGGATCTTTATGAAAAGAATCTAATATTTACAGGATTTGTAGGTATCAGAGATCCTCTAAGGCCTGATGTAAAAGATGCAATTTCTATTGCAGAGAAAGCTGGAGTGAAGACTAAGATGCTAACTGGTGATAATATTAATACAGCAGTAGCTATTGGATATGAACTAGGATTATTAGAGAACAATAATAGAGCTGTAGAATCAACCTTTATAGATGCTCTCTCAGATCAGGAACTAAGAGAGGAAATAAAGACTATTTCAATAGTAGCTAGATCAAAACCTGAAACAAAGATGAGGATAGTAGAAGCCCTTCAAGATAATGGTGAAGTTGTAGCAGTAACGGGTGATGGAATAAATGATGTCCCCGCATTAGTAAAGGCAGATGTAGGTATAGCTATGGGTATTGCTGGTACAGAAGTAACCAAAAAATCTGCTAGCATAATTTTAACAGATGATAGTTTTAGCACTATAGTAAGAGGAATACAGTGGGGAAGAGGTATATATGAAAATTTTCAGAGATTTATTCAATTTCAGTTAACTGTCAATATAGTAGCTTTTTTAATAGCAATAATTTCTCAAATTATAGGTAGAGATATGCCTTTTACAACAATACAGTTATTGTGGATTAATATAATAATGGACGGGCCGCCAGCCTTATCTTTAGGCTTAGAGCCAGTAAGAGAAGATTTATTAAATAGAAAGCCTATTAAGAAAAATAGTAACATTATCTCGGAAACTATGTTAAAGTCAATTATTGTTAATTCAATTTTTATTACTCTAATATTATTTATACAAATGTTTTGGAATCCTTTAGGGGTATCAACAAGTAATTATAGCCAAGCTGGTATTTACGTTGGTAATGAAATGCAGACATCATTATTCGCATTATTGGCTTTTAGTGCTTTATTTAATGCTTTAAATTGCAGAGAATTTGGATTAAATAGTATAATCCCTAACTTTAGGAAAAATAATTTGGCATTGATAACATTACTTGCAACAGGATGTGCACAGATAATATTTATGACATATTATAATTATTTCTTTAATACAGTACCTTTAAGATTTGCGGTCTGGGTAAAGATTATAATTATGGCTTCTGCAGTTGTATGGGCTAATGAAATTTTAAAATATTTCCTACGATCAATGCGTTCAAAAACCACATATTAGTATGTGGTTTTTGATGCTTTTTCTATATTAACTTAATGATTGCCAAACAAATAAGGATTATGCCAGAGAGCCAAGATAAATTAATTTTTGATTTTTCGGCAAATTTTCTACCAATAAGTAATCCAAACCATATAAAGACTGAGTTTGTAATTAATGAAAACAACACCACAAGTTTTAAATTAATTGATCCCAAAGCGCTGGCAAAACCTAAAACAACAGCATCAATAGAAAGTGCAACTCCAAGATAGAGAATTTCTTTTAAGCTAATCTTTTCTACATTTATTAAATCATTTTTTATTTGATTGATATATATATTAGTTACAAATGTCAAATCAAATAATGTAAATATATATTTTTTAACTAATCCTTGATTTTTAGATATATAGGTTTTAGAAATACCTTGTAATAAATAAAATAAACCTAATGATCCTAAAGTGGCAAAACTTATTATTAAGGCACTGTTACCTGGAAGGATATTTCTTACCATAGCCCCACAAAATATAGATAGAGCCAATATTGAAGTGCTAATAAGGTTAAGGATTTGTATTGATAAAAAAGGTATTTTAACCTTATTTGCTCCATAAGCAATACTTGCTACAAATGAATCTAAGGAGCATGATAATGCAAATAAAAAAGCTTCTAGCATGATGATCTCCCTTCTCTTAAAAATATCAATCTAATATATATAATATCCTTATGGTTTTAATTTGTGCTTAAATAAATATTAAATGGAAGATAAATTTAATGCTCCCTCACCTGTTAAATTTTATTTTTGTATGTTATAATATGAAGGTAAATAATAGGGAGAGATGTCCGAGAGGTTGAAGGTGGCGGTCTCGAAAACCGTTGTGCAGTGCAAGCTGCACCGTGGGTTCAAATCCCACTCTCTCCGCCAGAATGATAGGATAAAACAGATGCAAGATGTCATCTGTTTTGTCCTATCTTTTTATGTTATACTAAGTTGAAGATAATTTATATTATCCGTACAGGTATTTTTTATAATGGAGGTTTCAATGAAAAAGATCATCGTTATCATGATAGCATCACTTATGCTATTCACAGGATTCGCAACACCAGTTTATGCACTATCGGATGCACAATCTGCGGCAATACAAGCATTGCTTGATGATGCCTGTCGCATATCTGGTGTACCGGGTATGTCAATTTCTATAATCACTGGAGAGGAAATGTTCTACTTTTCCTCTGGCTACGCAGACCGTGATAAAAGGTTGCCCGCCAGTGAAAACACTCTATACGAGCTGGCTTCGGTTAGTAAGGCTTTTACTGGTGTGGGCATTTTACTGTTAGAGGAGCAGGGACTACTGTCCATGACCGACCCTGTTCAGAAATATTTGCCTTGGCTTACGATGGAGTATAAAGGTATGCCTGTTGATATGCAGAGCTTTACACTTAATAACTTTCTTCACCATACCAGCGGCTTGACAAATCGAAAGCATATTCAAAGCATCCCGCAAGGCAGTACGCCAGATATGTTGCGAAAAACCGTGGAAGCATTGGTAGATGCTGAACTGACATTTGCCCCTGGTGAGCAATACGAGTATGGAACTGTCAATTATGATGTATTAGGTTTGGTTATTGAGGTTGTGTCTGGTCAAAGCTATGAAAGCTTTATGACGGAGCAGGTATTTCGCCCCTTGAGCTTATATCATACTTATGTTTATAAAGAAGAAGCCCAAGCAACCGGGCAACTGGCGCAGGGCTACCGATCTTCTTTTTTTATAACAAGCCCATATAACGCCCCAGATTATGCCGGTAACAAACCGGCGGGATATATCATGTCCTGCACAAAGGATATGGCGCATTGGATGAATATACAGATGGGTGGTGTACAAGATATACCTGAAGTATTTAAAGCGGTTATCATGAAATCACATCATGGAGACGTATCTGTACCGGATGTCAATGGAATGTATTATGCGGCAGGATGGATGGTAAACGCTGACAAAACAATTATTGAGCACTCGGGGGGTAATCCCAATTTCTCAACCGAAGTGGTAATACTGCCAAATGAACGAACAGCCTTCTGCCTGCTAACCAACGGCGCTAATACCAATATCGGTCTGGTAAAAGGTATTAAAGATATATTGGACGGCAATCTTACGCAGTCGTATAAAATAAGTGGCATACAGTTTTTGGACATCATTCTTTCGTTTACCACAATTATTGTTTGCCTGTTGACTATCATTTTCTTTATTTTGGGGTTACGCAGAAAGAAAATGAATGATCGGCAATCAATAACAAAAAAGAGAATATTCATAACCGTTGTTTGGCTAATGGTTACTGTTGCCATATGCATTATGTGCTGGATTTTCCCGATGTTCTTCGGATACGATTGGTCAACGTTACTTATTTGGCAAACATATAGTATTCTTACAGTTTTGATTTCACTGGCGCTATTAACTGCTTCTATTACATTCTTTGTATACACTCGCCAGCATAATGCCGTGTCCCGATAATGAGTATAATCTTACCTGCATCTATTTTGACCTAATAGCACAAATTCATCAGGCTAAAAAAGATATAGAGTTGTTTCTTTTTTAGCCTGAGTTTTATGATACAATAAATTAAGATAGTTATAGGATGGCTAATAATGGACATTTGAAGTAATGATTATATAGTATATAATGAACCTTGCAGCAATTAATTTATTTTGCAGGGTATTTTCTGGCTGATTATGATACATTTATTTCGGAGGAGATAAATATGGAGTGGGTAACAAAGTTAAATGAAGCGATAAGTTATATCGAAGAGAATATTAAGGGTAAGATTGATTATGCCACTGCAGCACGTATTGCATGCTGTTCACTTACACGTTTTCAACGAACATTTTCCTTGGTTTCGGATACGACGATTGGAGATTATGTTCGATACAGGAAAATGGCATTGGCAGCTGATGAATTGAAAAGTTCCAGCATAAAAGTAATCGATCTTGCATTGAAATATGGCTACGATTCCCCGGATTCATTTACACGAGCATTTCAAAAATTTCATGGAATGTCACCCACCACCGTGCGTAAATTAGGGGTGTCAAAGGCTTATCCAGCCATCTCGTTCCAAATAAATATTAACGGAGGAAATGTTTATATGGGAAAAAAACCAGTAGTACAAATTGAGGAATTCGTCGGCAAGCAAGTGGTCTCATTCTTTGCAGATCAAGTTGATCCCGAAAAACATGCATGGAATTTAATGCGCACTTGGGTGAAAAGTAATATCAAGGATTATTCTATGAGAAGATACATTGGATGTGCACCTAAAGGACATCATCCACAGGGTGAGCAGCATAAATCAAACGAAGGCCCTGTTAAACATGAATATTATGCACAAATGATTCTATTCGACAACGAAGATATTAGCGATTTATGTAAGGATGTGGATATATGTACTGCGCCACAAGGCTTGTTTTTAATAGGAGATATAATTTTTAACGAATTTCACGATGATGGCACAATAGATATCGGGACATCCATGCAAAAATCATCTCAAATAATGTTTGACTGCATGAATGAAATCGGAGGTTATGAGCTGGACTTTAATCATCGATGCTTTTATGAAGAACATATTTTTCCTAAAGAATGGTTTTATGGAGCGGATGAAATGGCTGAAATGAAGCTATGGCTACCAATTAAGAAGGTGTAATCAATATATATATATTTTAGGCATAATGCCAGTAAAACCTGTTATCAGTAAGATTTTGATTTAAATTTACGCCGTATCTGTCCAAAGTCGGGTACGATATCAAACCATACCATTTTTATGGGAGAAGTTAAGCATTATAACATACTGTATAATATAATCAAGGGTATCTTTTTTACTAACTTTCTAAAATTATTAGACTAGGAAAGATAGTAATTTGTGTCTTCTCAGTCTAAGTTTTGTATGTTATATTTGAAAAGAGAATTCATTTTTAGCAAGGAGATATATCTTATGTATGAACGTATGCTCGATAAATTAAAAGAACCTTCCCTAAACGAAATGATAAAGTATTGCGGAATTACAGGAGAGCTATTTGAATGTCTTAATCAAGAGATTTTATTTAAGTATAAAACAGAATTTAAGATTCGTTTTCCCTATGGAAATCATTATGGATGGGGAATAAAACACAAATCCAAAAACGAACATATCTGTGATATTTTTGCTGAGAAAGACGCATTTACAATAATGATACGATTAACAAATAAACAAATAGATAAAATCTATTGGGAATTATCTGCATATACACAAGAAATATGCGACAATAAATACCCTTGTGGAGAGGGGGGATGGCTTAAATATCGGGTAGTTTCTAATGAATATATGGAGGACGCATTTAAGCTATTAAATACAAAATTACAAAAATGATTACTACATAATTATTAGCATAATCTTATCTGCCCTTATTTTGTGATAATAATACAGAATATTAGGTCTAAAAAGATGCCGTGGGTTAATCCCATGGCATCAGTATTTTGAAGGACTCAACTATAATTTTTATAAACATATGGAAACTCTATACATTTTGAAGGAGTATATACTGCCATTAAAACAGCTTTAATTGCCTAAGGATATTAGAATTCACTTTTCTATCTATAATTTTTTCATCATCTATTACTTCACCAATTAATAATTCTCCCATTGGATTGTGTTTGCTGCAGTTTTTGGCAACAGATGAATCACTGTAATTTGCATAACAATAAATACATCCGTTTTTACAGGTGTTGTATGCACCAATGTCAAAGCTTTTAAAGCAGCCGCAGCTATCACGCTGATTTTTGTCAGCGACAATATTAAGTTTTTCTCCGAGAATACGCTCAATAACATCTTTATCTATGCAGGAAGCCTTTTGGATTCCATATATCTGCAAGTTTATGTTTTCACAGCATGCTTTTATTGTTAATCCGTACTCTTTGGCACATTTACTCATAAAGATACTAATTTCTGCCATTTCCTCTTTAGAGGTAGGACGAATGGACTTTGTTTTAATCTTTGAATACATGTCTACAAAACTTATGGTTACTATTTCTGTAAAGTTATGTAATTTATCGCACATTCTTTCAAATTGTTTCTTGTGATAAGTTATATCAAGAACATCATTAAGTATTAAAGGGTCATATCTCCATAGGACACGTTCTTTACCAATTATTTTACTGAGTTCTATAAATGTATCTTCTATATCCGATTTATTACGCAGATTCCTCTCAATAGAACTGTCATAAGGGGTGAGGGTAAATTGAAAATAATACTTATATCCCAAACCATCAAGTATGGGCAACTTATCCATAATATTCTGTGCATCCTTAGTCCAAAATACAATACAGTCAATTACATCAGGAGACAAATCTATTCTACTGATTTGTCTGTGATTCATTGGATTCCGGGACAAAACATATCCAGCATTTAAACGATTAATGAACCACCTAGAATAATGGCAAGGTATATCTGTTCTGCGAGATGCGGAGATTATCATTATTTCACTTCTCCTCTCTGTATTAATTAGAAAAGCGTTTCTAAGATTTACATATTTCTCCAAGACTAATTTATGACAGATAACATAAAGATTTGTATAAATATTTTTTAGCAGTTTTGGAGGTTTAGCCCCAAGGCATGTTGAAAAAATCAATTAAATGTAAATTCATTATACTTCAATAATGAAAAAAAGAAAAGAACTGTCTATGTACTATAGAAAAGTGCAATAAAGCTGTAAAACAAGAGACATTTACATCCTAGTATACATATGATAAAATGCAAGCAAATGGATTTTTACTTTCTGGAGAGGAAGATGTGCTATGGTGAAATATGACTGCTTAATAGTTGATGATGAAGAAGCATTATCTCAAAGTACCTGTGAATATTTCAATATGTTTGGAGTGAAAACCTTTTGGGCAGCAGATGAAAGGGCGTGTTCTGATTTTTTAAGCCAAAATAAAACGGATTTAATACTTTTAGATATTAACTTAGGGAAGTCCTCAGGATTTGAAATATGCAAGAAATTGAGAAATACAACTGATATACCTATCCTCTTCATAAGTGCAAGAACAAGTGATGATGATGTACTACTTGGTCTTAATGTAGGTGGAGATGACTATATTCAAAAGCCATACTCATTGAATATTCTTTTAGCTAAAGTCAGGGCTGTATTGAAACGATGCAGGGGATACGAGGATATATTCTATTTTGGGAGTTTTAAAATCGACTTTATTATGGAAAAGCTTATGAATGATGATAAGGAAATTAGATTAAAGGCTATGGAATATAAACTACTTGCTTATTTAATTCAAAACAGAAACCGTAATATTTCAAAAGAGGAACTTTTTCAAAAGGTTTGGGGTGACGCGATTACCAGTGATGGAACACTAAATGTTCATATTAGAAGACTTCGTGAGAAAATCGAAGAAAATCCAAATGAACCACATTATATTAAAACCTTATGGGGGACAGGCTATGTATTTGAAACTGATTAGGAGTTTAAGATGAATATTAAAAAATTAACTGCTTTAGCAATTACTATTTTTTTAATTGGTATGAGTATAATACTTTATCTTTTCAATAACACCGAAGATATTAGAATTGATACTGTTGTGGTAAATGATATTACCCAGTCCTTGGCAAAACAGTGGGATAATCTAGATAAATTAGATTTACCTTGTTTAAAATATGGACTTGACTATGTTGTTTTGGATAATAAAGGAAACTTCATAGGAGCAACAAGAGAAGGTCTTAACGAGAATATAAATTCTGCTGTAAATAATCGAGATACAATAGTTGATATTTTACTTGATACAAAAGTTTTGGGTAAGCTTATTATTTATAATAATACAAATGAACTTTGGAAACAGCATAGAGATAATTTGCTTATGACTTCTTTACTAATCGTAACGTCTATTACTTTGTTTTGTCTTGCCTATGGAATGTATATAGACAGAACTATTTTTAGACCATTTCGCAAACTGGAAGCTTTCGCCCGACATGTAGCGGCAGGTGAATTAGATATGCCCCTTGAAATGGATGAAGGTAATATCTTCGGTGCATTTACAGAAAGCTTTGACTTAATGAGAGAGGAACTGGCTAAAGCAAGGGAAAACGAAAGAAAAGCCAGTCAGAGCAAGAAGGAGCTGGTGGCATCATTGAGTCATGATATAAAGACACCTGTTGCATCAATAAAGGCTGTTTCTGAAATTATGATAGTAAAATCTAATAGTGAAGAAGATAAAAAACAATTGGGTATCATTAATTCAAAAGCAGATCAGATAAATATACTTATAAATAATATATTTAATGCTACTTTAGAAGAATTGCAAGAATTAAAGGTTATAGCGGGAGAAATATGGAGTACAGAATTATATGATTTAATAAAAAATGCTGATTATAATAACAGAGCTATAGTATCTATAATTCCCGAATGTATTGTTTCGGTAGATAGATTGAGGCTCTTACAGGTTATTGATAACATAATAAGTAACTCATATAAATATGCAGATACGTCAATTAATATCATTGGAAATATAAAAGGTCAGTATCTTGAGTTAGAGTTTAAAGACTACGGGTTGGGTATACCATCGGAAGAGGCACCCCTTCTATTTAATAAATTCTATCGTGGAAAAAATTCAATAGGGAAGAGTGGTACAGGACTTGGACTATATATTTCCAAATATCTGATGAATAAAATGCAGGGTGATATTGAATATAAAGCTACAGATAGTGGATTTGTCTTAATTCTCAAATTACGTATTTCATAAAAGATAACTGTCTTAGATGCAGCCTATCTTTTACAGCCTTTTTTAACATGGCTTTTATGCTATAATTGGCGTATGATTATTCATATGATAGGGAATAGAGCTATGGCAAATATTATAAAAGGATTAGAAACTACATTCAACGAAGTTGTCGAAAATTATGACAAAATGTGTCCGACATATAGATAGACTAGAATTGAAAATGTAGATTATATATAATGTTAACTTAGTTAGAGAAAGGAAAGAACATGAAAATTAAAGTCAAGGAAATGTCTGATATTGATTATGAAAAAGTAAATAAGCTTATTGATTTTGAAGATGCAGATGCTGAATTTCTAATGGCATATAATAATAGAGAAAAAAATATATATTGCCTTTATAACTATGATAAACTAGTAGGTATTGCACAAATCATTATCAATAAGAGGGCATTTTTGTATATTTTTATTAATCCCTCTTATAGAGGTAATGGAATTGGATTTAATGCTCTTAAGCTGTGTGAGGAAAAACTATATGAAAATGACATTGAGCAAATTATGACAACATATCGAATTGACAATTCTTACTCAAAAGCATTTGCGAATAAACATGGATATACGAGGAAGTTTTCTTCAGTTTATATGAAGTATTCAGGGAGCCAGTTTGATGTACAAGAGTTATTTATTAGAAATTACTGTGATGATGATTATGAATCTGCACACGAAATGTATGCGAAGGCTTTTCATGAGATGCGGATTAGTGTAGGTGATTTTCCTGATTCAGTTATTGAACAACCTAATGATAAAATGCGTCAATACTGGGCTGAAACATCAAATGAGCGCTTGGTATATATTAGAAATAGTGAAATAGTTGGTTACGCTCATATTGATGGAAACGAAATAGGGAGTGTTTCAGTAAAATCACAAAAACAAGGGCAAGGTATTGGAAGAAACTTTGTAAAATATATTTCCAATAAAATTCTTGCAGAAGGAAATGAGGCGGTTTTTCTTTATTGTGTTGTGGGGAATAGAGCTAAAAGTTTATATGACAGTTTGGGATTTCAAGAAATATATACCTGTGAGTATGCAGCAAAATTAAACTCATTAAATATTTAAGAATTGGTTAAGAAATGATTAAAGACTGGTTAAGGATTTACAATATATAATAGGGCTGTAAAAGATGAACTGCTTTAAATGCAGCAAACTTTTAACAGTCTTATTTTTGTAGGAGGGAATCAATGAGAAATGTGATTATATCAACTAATAAGCTTTGTAAGACCTTTTCAAACGGAGGAATGCAGCAGCATTTACTTAAGAATCTGGATATTGAAATATTTGAAGGAGATTTTACTATCATAATGGGTTCATCTGGAGCAGGAAAATCTACCCTTTTATATGCATTATCAGGTATGGATAAACCAACTTTGGGCTCCATTAAATTTTTTGATGAGGAGATTACAAAGCTATCCAATGATAAACTGGCAGTTTTTAGGAGGGCTAATTGTGGATTTGTATTTCAGCAAATGTTTCTTTTGGATAATATGAGTATATTGGATAATATACTTATGAGCGGTTTGCTCCTAAACAAGAATAGAAAAGAAATTACAGCAAGAGCAAAGGAACTCCTTATACAGGTTGGATTAGATGAAACAATATGGAGAAAATTTCCCACCCAATTGTCAGGGGGAGAGGTTCAGCGTGCTGCAATTGTCCGTGCATTGATTAATCAACCAAAAGTAGTTTTTGCCGATGAGCCCACAGGCTCTCTTAATTCAGCAGCAGGCAAAACAGTACTTGATATGCTTACTGAAGTAAATAACAAAGGACAAAGTGTCATCATGGTTACCCATGATTTAAAATCAGCTAGGAGGGGAAATAGAATTCTATATATGCGTGACGGTGTTATTCATGGAGTTTGTGACTTAGGAAAGTATATAAGTGGTGATAGAGAACGGCATATTAAACTCCAAGGATTTCTCGCCGAAATGGGGTGGTAAATATGAAGAAAATTTTTATGTTAAGTTTCGCAAATATACGAAAATCTAAAGGACAGACAGTTTCTCTTTTTATAATGTTTTTAGTGGCAGGGTTTTTATTAAATGCAGGTTTACTTGTGTTTATAAACTTCGGAAACTTTTTTGAAAAAATAACTGATGAACTTAATACATCTGATGCTTATCATATAATAGGTATGAACCTATATAATGAAGAAGTAGATCGATATATTAGAAATAATCATAATGTTTTAGAAATGGAAAAGTTTGATTCATTATATGCTTGGGCATCCATACCTTATAATGGTGATACACGTGAGCTAGCATTTCTCTTAAATGATGGAGATTTGGAGCGTAATCTTTCTAAATGGAAACTTATAGGAGAGTATTTGCCAACAGATTCCATGTCAATATACGTTCCATATGTATTAAATGTTGACGGAGGCTATGAGCTTAATGACGAATTTGAAATGAAAATTGATGATACAATTATTGAGTTTACCATAAAAGGTTTTACAGAGGATGGGTTTTTCAGTTCTGTAGACACTGGGGTTTTGGGACTTTATATGCCTCATGAAACCTATGAAAAAGTAAGAGAGATATTAGGCGATAGCTATAAAGGTACAGTTGTTTTTACTAATCTTATTAAAAACGATAAATCCCTTGAAACAGGAATCAGAGAATTGATTGAACAGGATAATATGATGACAAGGTCAGTATTGAGTATAGACTTACCTATTATACAGCTGTCTCGTACTATGATGGCAAGTATGACGGCAGCGATGATAGTAGTCTTTTCTGCTATTGTTGCGGCTGTATGCTTGATAGTTATCAGGTTTAAAATCAATAACAATATAGAAGAGGATATGATGAAAATCGGTTCATTAAAGGCCATAGGTTATACTAGCAGACAAATTATATATTCCATTGCTCTACAGTTTCTTTTAATAGCATTTGCAGGCAGTATAGGGGGAATAGGTATGTCCTATTTTACAATTCCTATGTATTCTCTTATATTTGAAAGTCAGTCTGGATTACATTGGGTACAAGGATTTGATGGTATAATCAGCGGAATTACCTTGGGCATAATTCTATTGGCAGTAGTAATGGTAACTTTAATCAGTGCAGCACGTGTTCGAAGACTTCATCCCATCATAGCTTTGAGAGGCGGTATAATAACACATAATTTCCGTAAAAATTATCTACCTCTCCATAAATCGAAGCGTAATTTAACTATTGTCCTTGCCTTTAAATCAATGTTCCAGAATATGAAACAGAGTATTATGATAGGAACAATATTGATAGCAGTATCTTTTTCCAGTACCTTTGCAGTTATAATGTTCTATAATTCAGCAATTGATACTAAGGCATTTAATGAGATTCCGGGAGTTGAACTTTCAAATGTTATGGCTGTGTTAAATGATGATGCTGATACTGATCAACTGGTAAAGAAAATACGGAATTTAGATGGTGTGAGAAAAGTTCAATTCATAGATGAAACCATGGTTAAAATAGATGATAATGACACCCTTACCTATGTTATGGAGGACTATTCTAAGAAGGAAACTGATATAATCTATGAGGGAAGGTATCCTATTCATATAAATGAGGTAGTTATCTCGGGGCATTTGGCAGAGATGCTTCAAAAGAATATTGGAGATAATATTACATTAAAGAATGGTGAGAGAGAAGTAGAATTTATTATTACAGGTTTATCTCAAGGCATTAATAGGGGGCTTATGAAAATCTTTATGACATATGATTCAATACTTAAGCTTAACCCAGATTTTAAACAGCAAAATCTACAAATATATCTGAATAAAGGAGCAGATGTCCCTGAATTTATAAAGATCCTTGAAAATTCATATGGAGACTCTATAATGACAATAGTAGATGCAGATAAGAATATGGAACAGAGTATAGGAATCTATATATCCATTGTTTCAAAGGTTGGAATTGCAATTTTGATTATAACAATGGCTGTAGTTGTTTTTGTTTTGTACCTTATCATTAGTTCAGCCATTATAAGAAGAAAACATGAAATAGGAATACAAAAAGCAGTTGGATTTACAACATTCCAGCTTATGAATCAGATTTCCTTTGGCTTTATGCCTCCTGTAATTATTGGGGTATTTATAGGGACTATAGCGGGAATGACACAAGGAAATAAAATTATGTCAATAGCGCAGAGGTCAATGGGTGTTATGAAAGCAAATTATATAATAAATACTCTTTGGATTATTTCATTTAGTATTGCTATTGTAATTATATCTTATATTACATCAATGCTTATTACTTATAGCATTCGTAAAATATCAGCATATAAGCTAGTAAGTGAGTAATAACACAAGGGGACGGTTCTCCTGTGTCATTTTATATTGTTATCGCCTATGGTTTATGCTAAGCTAAAATAGAGGTGATTTCTATGCCAAGAAAGTCAAGAGAAAAAAGTGATACAGGAATATATCATGTGATGCTGCGGGGGATAAATGGACAAATAATATTTGAAGATAATGAGGATTATGAAAGATTAATCCAAAGTATTGGAGAGTATAAAGGAGTATGTGAGTACGAGATATATGCCTATTGTCTCATGAGCAATCATATACATTTGCTAATGAAAGAAGGAAAAGAAGACCTTGGAATAGTCTTTAGAAGAATAGGAGCAAGCTATGTCTATTGGTACAATGGAAAATATAGTAGAACTGGACATCTATTTCAAGATAGATATAAATCTGAGGTAGTAGAAAATGATGAATATTTTTTAACTGTACTAAGATATATTCACCAAAATCCTATTAAGGCAGGTATTGAAAGAGAGATAGGAAGATATCCTTGGAGTAGCTATAATGAATATCTAGGAAAAGAGGGAATCTGTGATGCTAAATTTGCACTAGGATTCTTCGGACAGGATGAAAAAGGTGCAATAGCAGCGTTTGAAAAATTCAACTATGAAGAAAATAATGATAAATGCCTTGAATATGAGAAGTCACTAAGAATAGATGATAATGAAGCAAGAAAAATTATAATGGAATTATTTGGAGTAGAGGATACAATTGGAATTCAAAAACTCGAAAAAGAAAAAAGAGATAAAGTCATTAAAAAATTAAAGGATAGAGGATTATCAATAAGACAAATCGAGAGACTGACAGGAATTAGTTTTAGTATAATAAGAAGAACATGACACAGAAGAACCGTCCCTCTGTGTCATGTTGATTTTACCCGTATTTGAATTAGACTGATTACATCATCCAGAACCTTAGGTTCTGTAACTTTAATCATTAACCAGCGGCTTCCATGAGAAGAAGTAGTGTTCTGATATAGGTTTTGTGTGTATTTGGCATAGGATGGGAGCATTAATTGGGTTTCAAGACTCTCTTTATTGCTGATTACTATAAGAGCAATATAGAATCCTGACATGGGATAAAGTGTACATAAGGATTTTCCATATTTTCGGTATTTCACATTCCAACCGGGCTGCATGGAGCACTGGCTGTAATATAGTTTTGGATTAATATGATAAATACTTTGTAAAAACAAATTCAACCTTTGCCAAAGCTGAGTATTCACATATCTATTGATTTCATCTAATGAAGGCTGATTATTTGGACCATATAATGCGCTCCACTTCATACTTTTCCCTCCTTTTCTACAAGAGTTATTCTTCGGGTATAGGCATTACCCATACCTCCATACTAGTTGTATCTGGACTATGGTTTGTATAGCGTTCAATTGCAAAAGGTTTAGAAATAAGCTTATGATTTGGGAGCCATGTTTCAAACATATATTTATGAGCCTTGTATATTGCATCCATTACAAGATGTTCAAAGTCTTCCGCCTCAAAAGAACAGACTATATATTCTCCTTTAGGTAATTCCCATGAGGAAAAACCTAGAACCTCTTCATTAGAAGAAGCCTCAGCTCCAGCAAAATAACGGTAATAGCCATCCTTGGTTCCCATATAAGTAACACCAAGTTCGTCACCACCCTCTTTTAACCCTTCAATAGTCGGTTTACTTTCGTGAAAAATATCCCATAGCTTTCCAAGTGCATCTACACCAGTATTACCGCTACCGGGCATCTGATCAATTGGTTCTTCTAATATAAGTCCAATAAAATATTGGGGAGATGAAATATTTCTTTGTGTAATTTCAAGAACAATTCCATCAGAAACCAAAGGAACATTCTCGTCCACAAGGGTATAATTCAGTAACAGCTGGGGTTTCACAAAATGATTTAGACGAACTGGATTGGTACGGTATTCCTCTGGAGTCATTCCAAAGGCATCTTTAAAGGCTCGTGTGAAAGTTTCGTGAGATGAAAAGCCAAAATCTAAAGCGATATCCAGAATTCGCTCATTGTTATCTTGCAAACCTTCAGATGCTTTTGCAAGACGGCGTAGCTTAATATATTCATTCACTGGCTTTTTGACTAATCGACTGAACAGCCTTTGATAATAAAATTGAGACAGTGAAGCAAGTTTGGCAAGAGCAGCAATTTTAATTTCCTCTGAAAGATGTTCCTCAATATAGTCTATGGTTATTTGTATTTGTTCCCATGCGTGCATATCTAAGCACCTCCTTATAAATAGAATAACATACCTATAATCAATTGGCTTGACCTCCAATGCCCTTTTATAAGGTTATTTATTTGCAGATAATCATATCATAATAGCAATTTGTATTTTACTTTCCATAATTAAATTTCAGATTGATCATTTTACTTGAGGCAATACGTTTCGTTGTGCCTAGGTGATTTATGAGTAAGGGACAGTATCAGATAATTACTAACGTTTATTGTTAGATTGGCATGTATTTCGAAGGCGAAAAATTTCGGTACAATAATAAAATGTTTGGTTATTCTCGGTAAAAATGTTGAATAAATAAAGTGATAATGATACTTATGATTTTTATGGATATGGCATCTAGATTATAAAGAAAAATGATTAAATATACTCTCTGAATTTTGGAGGCTGTGATTATGTCGTCAGTTTTATGTTATCATATTATTCATAGCAAAACACAAACATCATACAGGTAAGCAATTTTAGTATAATGTATGACATCTCAAGAAATATTAAAATAATCTCTTATGATGTAATAAGCATTTCTAATTTAGCTATAGCTTGATAGAATGCCATATTTATCTATACTTTCAGAAAAAAGGCTTTGAACACTTTCAATTGTTCAAAGCCTTTTAATATTATAAATGTATGCTTACTAAATTTCATTGTTTCTAACTCTTTTAATCAAATCTTCCACTTTTTCCTTTATTATATCTCTAGTTTCCCGATAGTCTTCAATGAGTCCACCAGATGGGTCTGTTAGCCCCCAATCCTCGATATGACTATTTGGAACAAAGGGACACACTACATTACATCCCATAGTTATAAGAATATCTACTTCCTCGGGTATATTAGATAATAACTTAGGATAGTGACCACTCATATCTATACCTGCTTCTTCCATTACTTGTACTGCCAAGGGCTTTACTTTTGGATAATTTTCAGTTCCTGCTGAATATACTTCCAATATATCACTACCTAATTTTTTCGCCCAGCCTTCTGCCATTTGAGAACGGCATGAATTGTGAACGCATATAAAAGCAACCTTCTTTTTCATTTAGTATTCCTCCAAATAAAGATTATTTAGCTTTATTAAACCATCCCCTTGTATTATTTGCTATCCTTACAAGAGTAAGCATTACTGGAACTTCAACAAGTACACCTACTACAGTTGCTATTGCTGCTCCAGATTTCAATCCAAATAAAGAAATAGCTACTGCTACTGCTAGTTCAAAGAAATTTGATGCTCCAATCATACCTGCTGGTGCAGCCACATCATGAGGTAATTTCCATGCTTTCGCCCATAAATAAGCAACAAAGAATATAAGAAATGTCTGTATTATTAGAGGTACTGCTATCAATACTATATTCATAGGATTATCAACGATTATTTGACCTTGGAAAGAGAATATAATTATTAAAGTTAATAAAAGTCCTATTATTGTAACATTACTAAACTTTGGAATAAAGGTTTTTTCAAAGTATTCTAATCCTTTATTTTTAGTGATAACTACCCTTGAAATCCAACCAGCAGATAGTGGTATAACTACAAATAATACAACTGATAAAAATAATGTGGCCCACGGAATTGATATATCACTCATACCTAATAAGAAAGCAACTATAGGAACGAATCCAACTAATATTATAAGGTCATTTGTGGCCACTTGAACAAGAGTATACGCTGGGTCACCTTTAGTTAAATGACTCCAAACAAATACCATAGCAGTACAAGGTGCTGCTCCTAAAAGTACTGCCCCTGCAAGATAATCCTTTGCTAAGTCGGGGGATATAACGCTTTTAAATACTACATTAAAGAAAAATACTGCTATCGCGTACATTGTAAATGGTTTAATCAACCAGTTTGTAACCCATGTAATTATAAGTCCTTTTGGATTTTCACCAACTCTTTTTATACTATGAAAATCAACCTTTAACATCATTGGATAAATCATTAACCATATAAGAATAGCTACTGGTATAGAAACACTTGCATATTCAAACTTACTTAAAAATTCAGGTATATTTGGGAGATAGACTCCGATAAGTACTCCTACCACCATACATATAGCAACCCATAATGTAAGGTATTTTTCAAAGAAACTAATTCCTGATTGTAGATTTTCTTTTGCCATATCTATATTCCCCTTTCATATGAAATTACTAATTTGAATCTAAGTAAGCTCTATTTTAAGAGCTTACTTAGATTTTGACCCTTTACTTCTTCTGGGATCCACTTAATCACTGCAAAATCTCCGTCAGATATCTCATTTACTTTATTAATCCATTGTATCTCATTACTTGCCTTTACTTTTAAGATTTCATTAGTTGTATTAGTTGCATAGAAGCTTGAGTTAATAATCCACCATTTACTATAGATACCAGCCCTATTTAAGTCCTCCTGTAATCCCATAGCTTCATGAACAGGAGTGGTTTCAGCAAGTGTAACTATTATAACTTCGGTTTGACTACTATCTCTTAACTTAGGCAATAACTTCTTAACTGACTCAGGTATATCTCCTTGTGTTCGTGCAATTTCTCTATTATAGCTTTGTGTGGATTCTAATAATAACAGAGTATGACCTGTTGGAGCTGTATCGATGACTACTACTTCATTTTGTGAACGTTCTACTATTTCAGCAAAGGCTCTAAATACTGCAATTTCTTGAGTACAAGGAGATCTTAAATCTTCTTCAATATAAGCAATATCATCATCAGTCATGGTTTCCTTAGCTTTATTTAGTACTTCTTCTTGATATTTTTCTAGTTCTTTCTTTTCATCTATATTACTTATTGTAATTCCGTAACTTTCATCTATAACAAAGTTTAAATGTGCTGCAGGATCGGTTGTTGTTAAATGAACCTTCTTTCCTTTTTTAGCTAATTCAACAGCAATAGTAGCAGCTATTGTAGTTTTACCGACTCCACCTTTACCCATAGTAAAGATAACCTTTTTATCTCTTCTATATAAATCTTCTATTATAATATTAAGTGAAGGGATATTATCAACAGTTAATTTATCATCATTATATTTAATATTATCACTTTTAAAAAATGCTCTTAGGTTTTCCAAACCCGTCATATTATAAGGTCTTAAAGGAATTTTATAGGTTTCAATATTTTTAAGTCCTTCTGGTATTTCTTTTAATGCATTTTGTTGTTTGTCAAAAATAGCATTAGAAAGATAATCATCATGATCTCTAAGGGCTCCATTAACTATTAGAAGCTGATTACTTATTCCGATGTCTTTTAGCTCATTAGAAGCTCTATCAGCTTCTTTTAAAGTCGATACTTCAGGTCGGGAGATTAGTATAAGTGTAGTTTTTTCTTTGTCCGCTAGATTCTCTACTGCATTTTTATAGACTTCCTTTTTAGCTTCAAGTCCTGATAATTGGCCTAAACATGATGCGCCATGAGTGCTTTCGCTAATGAAATTAGTCCATGCTGATGGAAGTTGAAGCATCCTTAGTGTATGACCTGTTGGTGCAGTATCAAATATAATATGATCATATTCTTCGGCTGTTTTTTCATCAGTTATAAAACCAGAGAATTCATTGAAAGCTGCTATTTCAACTGTACATGAACCTGAAAGCTGCTCTTCCATATTTTTTAGTACAACTTCTGGTAGCTTACCTCTATATGGTGATAATACAGATTCCTTATATTCAGCAGCAGCATCTTCTGGGTCAAAATTGGCTACTACTAGATTAGGGATTTCATCTATAGGCACACCTTTATTATTTAACTCTGTTTCAAATACATCTTGAAGGTTTGAAGCAGGGTCAGTACTGATAAGCATAATTCTTTTACCCTCATCAGCTAAAGCAACTGCAATAGCACAAGCAGTTGAGGTTTTTCCAACGCCACCTTTTCCGGTAAAAAATAAGTATTTTGTTAGGTTTATATCTTTTAAATTAAAATCTTTAAACATAATACACCTCTTTTCTATTTTAACAACATCCTTTTCCTCCACAACAGCCATTGTTTTGCTTTTTAGATTTTCTAGCTTCTAATTCAGACATGATATATTCCTTTGGTATCTCCAGCATCTTTATAAATTCCTCATTAGTTGGATATTCCTTTATTTTTACGACTTCTCCATCAACTATTGTAATAGGAAGAACATCTACACCTTCATCATTTAACATCTTATTTACTATTTTATTATCCACAAATATTTGAGGATTGTTGGTTAAATTATGTCTTTCAACTAATACTCCTTTTTTTTCTAACCTATTAATAACAGTTGCAACTCTTAAAAGCTCCTTATCAACAGATGGTCCACATACTCCTGTTGCACAGCACATAGCTGGGTCAAAGATTATCATTTTTTTCATACTTAGTTCCCTCCTATTATTTATTTACAGCCACATTTTGATATACCTTTACAGATGCAATCTTCAGTATCAGTTATAATATTCATTAAAAATAGAATAATTTTATTACATTCCATTAAATTTAAAGAATAGTGATTCCAAAGCCCATCTTTTCTAATATTTACTAGATTAGACTCCATTAAAACCTTCATGTGGTGAGAAAGGGTAGGCTGAGAAAAGTCAAAATGCTCTAATATATCACAGGCGCACATCTCACCACAAGATAATATATCAAGTATTTGAAGTCTCTTTGGATCTGATAATGCTTTAATAATTTTTGAGTTTTCTTCATAATTAACTTTCATTTAATCACTCCCTACATAGATATATGTCTATATAATAAATTATATGCACTTGGGAAAGCGTTGTCAATAGCACATGTAAATATAATTACAATATTTATTGATAGATGATTATCTATACATGGTATATATTTATAGATTTGAAAATGTTAGTAAAAATAAAATCCAGTCAAGAGAATTAATCTTGACTGGATTTTATTCATATAAATAAATATCCAAATATATTAAAGGCATATCCTATAATAAGTATTCCTAGAGTAACTACACCAATAAATATACCTAGAAGCTTTCTCTTAACAACCTTAGAAAGCATAATCATTGAAGGAAGGGAAAGTGCTGTTACACCCATCATAAAAGATAGAGCTGTTCCTAATCCTACTCCTTTTAATACTAATGCCTCTGCAATGGGTAATGTACCAAATATATCTGCATACATGGGTATGCCTACAAAGGTAGCTATTAATACAGAGTACCATTTATCTTGACCTAGTATTGCTGATATAAAAGATTCTGGAATATAGTTATGGATGGCAGCTCCAATTCCAACACCTATAAAGATATACATCCATACTTTCTTTATAATATCTAATACCTGCTCCTTAGCAAAGTTTATTCTATCTATAACTGCTAATTTCTGATCCGCTATATCAAGTACAGGATTGTTAAAAACAAAAGATTCCACATATTTTTCTAATCTGAATTTACTTATAACTGTTCCGCCAACTACAGCGAGGATTATACCGACTATAACATATGCTATAGCTATTTTCCAATTGAATATACTAGCCAATAGAATAATAGATGCTAAATCTACTAAAGGTGATGAAATTAAAAATGAAAATGTAGTACCAATGGGTAGGCCTGCACTAGTAAATCCAATGAATAACGGTATAGAAGAGCAGGAACAAAATGGTGTAACAGTACCAAGTAAAGCAGCTAAGATATTTGCTGTAATTCCATGGAATCTACCTAGTATCTTCCTAGTTCTTTCTGGTGGAAAAAAAGATTGAATATAGGAAATTCCAAATATCAATATTGAAAGTAAGATAAATATCTTAATTACATCATAGATGAAGAAGTGGATGCTTCCACCTAGTCTACTATGAATATCTAAGCCAAAAATATTTTCTACAAGAAGTTTAATTAGATTGAAAAGCCATTCCATTTTAAGTAATTGTGTATTTAGCCATTTTAAAATAACCATATATTTCACCTTCTTTAAATATTATTAGACAATTGATTAGATCTCTTCATAATGATTATCTATATCATTAAACAAGTCTTTTAATAGTTCTAAGGAATCCTTATTGATGGAGTATTTCATCCATATGCCATCCTTTCTTCCATTAACAAGCCCAGAATCGCATAATGTTTTCATATGATAAGAAAGTGTAGGTTGTGTAATATGGAATTCTTCCAATAATTTACATGCACAAAGCTCTCCGCTGGAAAGCATATGAAAGATTTTAATCCTTGTTTCATCTCCTAATGCCTTTAAAAGCAACGCATAATCTGTATAAGATATATTCATGTCTTCACTTCCCTTCTCTATAGTAGAATATTTTATAGAATTCAATAACACATAGATGAATATCTATATGTTAATTATATTACTATATATAGATAAATGTCAATGTGTTAGAAAAATTATTTAAATAAGCTACTTAATAGTTGCAGAACATATAAAAAATATCTATATATAAACAAAAACTATAGATAATCTTGATTTTATTTAAATTATTTCATATGTTAAAATTTAATCGGTGTTAAGAAGTGAAAGTAATGTCATATAAAGGAGTGGGTTAGGTGAAAAGATTTAAATTTATACTAATAGTTATTCTAGCCTTAGGATTAATAGTTGGTGGATGTTCAAATAAAAAAGATGTAGTAGATGAAGGAAATCATCAGCAACCTCCAGTTGGAGAAGGAAAGGAATCAGTAAATGAATTAGAAGAGGATACTATAGAGTTTGTAGATACCAGCTATATGGTAAGTGCTGACTGGCTAAAGGAAAATATGGCAAAAGAAAATCTACTAATATTAGATGCTAGAGGAGCAGATGCTCATAAAAAAGGTCATATACCAGGAGCTATAGCTATTATGTGGCAAGAGTTTTCAAATATGGAAGGTGCACCTGGTAAAGAGCCTAATTGGGGTACGGTTCTTGAAGCGAAAGCTTTATCTGAAAAACTGTCAGCATACGGAATAACGAAAGATAAAGAAATCGTTGTATATACAACTTCTCCAGATGGATGGGGAGAAGATGGAAGAATAGTATGGATGCTGAGAAGAGCAGGATTTGAGAATACAAAGATATTAGATGGCGGATTTGAATACTGGACGTCAAAAGACTATGAAGTATCTAAAGATGATGTAGTACCGACTCCTGCAACTGTTGTGATAGAATTCTTAGATAATAAGACAAATATAGATACTGAAGAATTGGCAGACAACTTGGATAATCTTGTAATAATTGATGTGAGGGGAAAAGATGAATATAACGGAGCTACAAATTTTGGTGAACCAAGAGGAGGTCATTTGCCGGGAGCTATTAATATAACTTTTAGCCAATTCTTGAACAAAAATGGTACTTTAAAAACAGCAAAAGAAATAAAAGATATACTTGATTCTAATGGAATTAACAAAGATGATGAAATAGTAACATATTGTACAGCAGGTATTCGCTCTGCTCATATGCAAATAGTATTAACTATGATGGGATATGATAACGTAAGGAACTATGATGCTAGCTTCTATAGTTGGTCTGGAAATGCTGATTTAGAAGTAGAAAAATAATACAGATAAATATATAGACTCTAATCTATTTCTAGGAGAATAGAGATATATTTGCAGGAAGGTTGTTGATACTTTGAAAAATATAAAAAAATCCACATGGATTAAATTAGGTGTTGTATTGGGATTAATTTTGATATACTTCTTTGTTAGTCCAGTTAGAAATGCTATAAAACAAATTATATTTATATTTAGTATGCTAGATGTAGATGCAGTAAAAGGGTATATATTGTCCTTCGGTATATGGGCACCTATAATATCATTCTTGCTTATGGTATTCCAGTCAGTAGCTGCACCATTACCAGCCTTTTTAATTACCTTTGCCAACGCAGGATTATTTGGATGGGTGAAGGGAGCAATTCTTTCTTGGACATCTGCTATGGCAGGAGCAGCCCTATGTTTCTATATTTCAAGAATATATGGAAGAAATACTGCCGAAAGGTTAACATCTAAATTTGCTTTGGAAGAAATAGATGGTTTTTTTGATAGATATGGTAATTATGCAATATTAATAGCTAGACTCTTACCATTTATATCTTTTGATATAGTTAGCTATGCTGCGGGGTTGACTTCCATGAGTTTCTGGTCTTTCTTTTGGGCTACAGGACTTGGACAACTACCAGCAACGATAGTATACTCCTATGCAGGTGAAAAGCTAACGGGTGGAGCAAAGACCTTTGTCACGGGACTTCTCATATTATTTGCAGTTAGTGCATTAGGATTTTTAATAAAAAAGATATGGAATGAGAAGAACAAAAAAACTATTAATTAGAGAGTGTGTTAGGGTTGCTTCGAGAGGAGCAATCCTTTCATTGCTTTAATAAAAAGGATGTAATAAATGAAAATATCAGATAAAATTATAAAAATAATAAACGAAGAGGAAGAAAAATGTATAGGATGTAAGCTATGTATGAATGGTTGCCCTATGCTAGATAAATTCTGTGATTCTCCGAAGGAATTACTAAAGGAACTTAAATGTAATGGAGAATTTGACTATATCTTACCCTACTCATGTATGCTATGTGGATATTGTACAAAGGTATGCCCTAAGGGAGTAGATTTAAAGAATTTATTCTTAGAACTTAGGAGAGATGTAGTTAATCAAAGCAATGGTAAACTAGCTAGGAATCTTAACACAAATGGAGTAGACTTACATCAAAAACTTAGTTTCTCTAATCTATTTACATCTAATATTCAAAACCTACAATCAGATACCATATTTTTTCCAGGATGTGGGCTTCTTTCTTATAGTCCGAAGATAGTAGAGGATACATATAGATATCTAAGAACTAAAATAGGGGGCATAGGAATATATACTAAATGCTGTGGAAAACCTACAGCATTTATGGGAAAAGATGAGAAATTTAAGGAGTATTATTCTATTCTTGAAAAAGAATTTAGAGATAAGAATATTAAAAGAATAATAACAGGATGTCAAAACTGCTTTATGACCATAGGAAATAATAGTAAGGATATAGAAGTAATATCTTTGTGGGAAGTACTAGCTAATGTGGGAATACCGGAAGAGAAAATAGGTATTGGGAAATCTATAAATGTAGAGTTTACGATTCATGACCCATGCCCTACCAGAGATATAGATATAATTCACAGCTCCATAAGACAAATAGTGGATGAACTGGGCTTTAAAATAGATGAAATGGAGTATAACAAGGGAAAAACACTTTGCTGTGGTTCAGGTGGTATGGTGTCAGTTACTCAAAATCATGTATCTGAGGCTCATACCATAAGAAGAGCCCAAGAAGCAAAAACAGAATATATTATCACCTATTGTCAGGAATGTGTAGAGTCTATGAGAAGAGGTGGTAAGAAATCTTACCATATACTTGATTTATTATTCACTGAAGGCTTTCAAAATATGGAGCAGAAAAATCAAGGGGTAATAACAAAATGGACTAATAGGTACAAAGGAAAGAATATAGGGAAGTGAAAATATGAAGGATAGAAGCTCAGTATTAAAAGCAATAGCAATAATTATTTTAATAATAGCTTTAGCTTTATTGCTCAATAAATTTAATATTCTTAAAGGCTATGGACCAAATGAGATTAAAGAGTTTATTCAAGGAAAAGGTATTATGGCACCGGTTATTTATGTAGCATTACTATCTTCCCTGCCTTTGCTGCTATTTCCAGATTCTGTTTTGGTAATAGCAGGTGGTATGATATTTGGTCTTTTTTGGGGGACAGTACTTACTACAATAGGCTCATTAATTGGAGCCGCCATAGCATTCTATATTTCTAGAAAGCTGGGGCAACAAGTGGTGAAGAAGTTTATAAAAAAGGAATTAGTTTTATTTGATAAAAAGAATAGTGGATTTTTCTTGATTTTAATGTTAAGATTAATCCCCTTATTCCCCTTTAAAATAGTAAGCTATAGTGCAGGATTGTCAGATGTAAGGTTTAGGGATTTTGCATTGGCCACAACCATAGGTTCAATGCCGGGCATCATAGTATATACAAACCTTGGAGATAAGACAACAGTATTTGGCTCAAAGGATTTTTATATTTCTATAGGCTTATTAATAGGGTTGTTTTTAATTTCTTTTATAATGAAAAAAGTATTTCAAGGAAAAGGAGACAAGATCAATGAATAAAAAGTTATGGTTACTTATATTATCAGTAGTATTAATATTTAATTTAGCTGGATGCAGTACGAAGACAGTGAATAATGGGAATATATTAGATCAAGATTTTGAAGAATTATTAGAAGCTGCAAAAGGGACGACTGTTACCTTCTATGGATGGGGTGGCAGTCAGCAAACTAACTCATGGATAGATGGTTATTTATCAGAGAATGTAAAAAAAGACTATGATATTACCGTAAAAAGAGTTGGAATGAATATAGATGAAATATTAAACAGTCTTCTAAATGAGAAGCAGCTTAATGTAGAAAAAGGAAATATAGATGTAGTATGGATTAATGGAGAAAATTTCTTTACTGCTAAGGAAAACAATTTATTATTTGGACCTTTTACTGATAAATTACCGAATTTCAATAAATACGTAGATAAGGATTCACCAGATGTAAAATATGATTTTGGTTATCCTGTTGAAGGTTATGAAGCGCCCTATGGAAAAGCTCAGATGGTAATGGTATATGATAGTGAAAAAGTAGACAAGACTCCTGTTGACCACAAGGAGCTATTAGAGTGGGCAAAGAAAAATCCAGGTAAGTTTACTTACCCAGCATTACCAGATTTTACAGGATCTGCTTTTGTTAGAAATATAATATGTGATATAGTAGGGTATGAACAATTTATGGACATGGATGCTGATGAAGAAACTGTAAGGAAGGCTATAGAACCGGCTATTGAATATTTAAAGGAACTAAAGCCTTATCTATGGAAGGAAGGAAAGACTTATCCAGGGGATGCACCTCTTCTTGATAATATGTATGCAGATGGAGAAGTGTGGATGACTATGACTTACAATCCAAACTCAGCATCAGGAAAAATTGCAACGGGAGAATATAAAGAATCTACTAGAACCTTTATATTTGACAAAGGAACCATAGGTAATACCCATTTTCTAGCTATACCATTTAATGCTCCGAATAAGGCAGGAGCTATGGCTCTTATTAACTATATATTAAATGTAGAATCTCAAGCCACGAAATATGAGCCGGAGACATGGGGAGATTTACCAGTATTAGATAACGATAAATTAAGTCAAGGGGAAAAAGATAGATTTGCATCTATTCCTTTAGGTATGGCAACTTTACCTCAGGATGTATTGCTAGAACATAGAATTCCGGAGATGCCGGCAGATCTAGTTCCAATAATTGAAAAAATATGGATGGAAATGATACCAGGTGAAGGTGAGTAATTTGAGGGAGAAATTAAAACCCTATCTATTGCTATTTCCAATACTATTTGTTTTGATTACCATTTTTGTTTCAGGAATAATAATGGGGCTTATACAAAGCTTAGGATATTTTAAGGCAGTAGGTTTAACAGAATTTACATTAAAATACTATAAAGAGGTATTAACTAGTAAGGGATTTATATCATCCCTTAGATTCAGCCTTTATACTTCTTTTACCTCATCTATTATGGCAGTAGTTTGTGGAGTACTTTTATCTTATGCAATTCTTCAAGTAAAAGGAAAAAAAGAGATGGTAGAATCTCTATATAGAATACCTATTATAGTACCCCATATAGTTTCTGTTTTATTAGTATATAATATTTTATCTCAATCAGGAATTCTTCCGAGAATTTTATATGAAGCTGGCTTGATTACTGATCAAAGCCAGTTTCCGTCTATTCTCTACGAGAGAAACGGAATTGGTGTAATAATAGCATATCTATGGAAGGAAATACCCTTTGTTGCTCTTACAACCTATACCATACTTAGTAAGGTCAGCAGTAAACTATCAGATGTAGCAGGTAATCTAGGAGCTAATAAGAGGCAGATATTTTTTTATATACTTCTCCCTCTTATTATATCTTCTGTCTTTTCCTCCTTTATTATTATCTTTGCATTTTCCTTTGGAGCATATGAAGTACCTTTATTATTGGGACCAACACAGCCTAAGGCTTTGTCGGTACAGGCATTTATAGAATATAACAACCCAGTACTTGCAAATAGACCATATGCCATGGTATATAATATATTAATTACTTCAATAGCTTTGATTCTTACATGGCTTTATTATAAGGCCTTTGAAAAAGCCTATAAATACGGCAGGTGATAATATGAAAGATAAAACTAAATTAAGATATAAAATAATAATAGGAATATTTTTAAGCTTTTTATTATTACCCTTAGCAATTATATTTCTATGGAGCTTTGCAAAGAATTGGCCGTGGCCTCATTTATTGCCAGAAAATTGGGGGTTAAGAGGATGGTCTTATTTTTTAAATCCATCGTCAAAGAGCTTATCTACTCTATTATTTAGTATGTTTTTATCCTTTTCAGTGACAATGATTACTCTAGGTATAACTATACCAGCAGCTAAGGCACTGGCTCTTTACAAATTCAAGGGGAAAAAATTAATAGAAATGCTAATATTTGCACCAGTTATAGTGCCTACTGTTACAGTAGCCATGGGTATACATCTTCAGTTTATTAAAATGGGACTTGCTGATACCTTTTTAGGAGTAGTATTGATACAACTTATACCTTGTATCCCATATAGTATTAGAATCCTTAAAAGTGTTTTTGAAATAATAGGTGAAGAAATGGAAGAGCAAGCTAGGGTTTTAGGGGCTAATGGATTTCAGACCTTTTATTATGTAACATTTCCTATGATACTTCCTGGAATAATCTCTGCTGGAAGTATGGCTTTTATAGTATCCTTTAGTCAATATTTCCTTACATTTCTAATAGGAGGAGGAAGAATAATAACCTTCTCAATGCTAATGTTTCCCTATATTCAGAGTGGTGATAGAATGATGGCATCTGTTTATAGCGTAGTCTTTATATTTATTACTTTGATATTTTTAATTATCGTAGAAAGGATTACAAATAAGTTCTATAAGGATAAGTTGAAGGAGTATAATTATGTCTAAAATTACCTTGAAAAATATAGAGAAATCCTTTAATAAAATTAAGGTCTTGAATAATATTAATTTCGAAGCGCCAGAGGGAAATGTAGTCTCCTTATTGGGACCTTCTGGTTGTGGCAAAACTACTACCTTAAAGATAATAGCAGGGCTGATTAAAGCTGATAATGGGGAAATATTTTTAGGAGATAAGGATATAACAAATGTTTCTGTGGAAAAGAGGGGTACTGTAATAGTTTTTCAGGATTATTTATTATTTCCTCATTTGAATATAGAAGAAAATATTGGTTTTGGTCTTAAAATGGCGAGGATACCAAAGAAAGAGATAAGCCTTCGAGTAGAGAGGATGCTGGAATTAGTCCAACTAAAGGGATATAATAAAAAATATCCGAATAAGCTTTCGGGAGGGCAACAACAGAGAGTAGCATTAGCCAGGGCTTTAGCCATAGAGCCAAAAGTACTCTTACTTGATGAACCTTTTTCTAACTTAGATACAAAATTAAGGAAAGATATGAGAGAATTTACTCTAGAAATACAAAGGAAGCTAAATATCACAACGATTTTGGTTACCCATGATAAGGAAGAAGCTTTGATGTCCTCTGATAAAATAGCTATTATGCTCAATGGAGAAATTAAACAATTTGGAACTCCAGAAGAACTATATGAAAGACCTATTTCAATAGAAGTAGCAGATTTCTTTGGTGAAAAAAACTATATAGATGGTTTAGTGGAAAATAATATGTTTATATCCGATATTTGCAGCCTCCCTGTAGAAATGGAGGATATAAAAAAAGCAAAGGCCATGATTAAACCAGAGAATATAAAAATATATCCCGAAGAAACCACTGACTTAACAGGAATAGTAGCATCTAGTAAATATGCTGGGGAGAAAGTTTATTATACTGTATTAATAAAAGGAAAGGAACTAAAGATAATATCTCAAAACTCTAAAATATATAAAGTAGGAGATAAGGTGTCAATAGATATAGATATTGAAGGTATAAAGATATTTAAGGAGAAGTGAAACTATGGTGTCCATAATAGTACCTGCGTTGAATGAAGAAAAAACTATAAAGGAAAACTTGGAGAATTTAATTAAAATAGAGGGAAATAAAGAAATAATAGTAGTGGATGGGGGTAGTTGTGATAAAACTGTGGATATTGCAAAAAAATATGCTATAGTTATCAACAGCACCAGGGGTAGAGCAAGACAGATGAACGCAGGTGCAAAAATTGCAAAGGGTAATATATTGTGGTTTGTTCATTCCGATTCGAAATTAGAGAAAAATAGTATATTAGAAATGGAACAGATAATAGAAGATGGTTATATTGGAGGATGCTTCAAGCTATATTTTTATGACTTAGATACTCCTTTTATGAGATATGTATCAAACTCTTCAAATAGAAGAGCTAAATATTTGAAACTGATATTTGGGGATCAAGGTATATTTATGAGAAAAGATATATTTGAAGAATTAATGGGATATAAGGAAATGGAACTAATGGAGGATTGGGAATTTTCCCGCAGAATTCATAAACTTGGTAAGATGAAGGTATTAGATAAAAAAATAGGAACTTCTGCTAGAAGATTTAAAGAAGGAGGACAACTTAAAACTCTCCTATTGATGCATAAAATAAAAATATTATATATGCTAGGCACTCCAGCAGATAAATTGGCTAAAATATACAGGCAGGTGAGATAATGAATGCACTAATACTTATGACAAGAATACCAATGGCAGGACAAACGAAAACAAGATTGATGGATATTATGTCTGGAGATGAATGTGCGGAGCTTCATATGGCTTTTTTGAAGGATTTATTCAATACTTTCAAGAAGCTGAAAGAAATAGATATATATCTTACCTATACTCCTGAAAATTCATTAGATACTATAGAAAATATAATACCTGAGTTTGTTAAGACTTTACCCCAAATAGGAGAAGATTTAGGCAATAAAATGTATAATGCAATAAATGATATATTATCTTTAGACTATGAAAAGGTAATATTAATAGGTTCAGATATACCACATATTAAAAATGAAGATATACTCCATTCCTTTAAAATATTAGAGGAAAAAGATATAGTACTGGGACCATCCTATGATGGAGGATATTACCTAATAGGGATGAAAAAACCAAATGAGGGGATATTTCATATATCTAAAAAATGGGGTGGAAAGTCAGTACTGGAATCCACCATAGATATGGCAAATAATCAAAGATTAACGGTAGGTCTTGCTGCTAAATATATGGATATTGACACTAAGGAAGATTTATTTGCATTTATGGATAAATATGAAGGTCATAGGGACAAGATAGCTTTAAAAACAGTGAAATTTATAAAAGAATGGAGGGAGAACACTGGTCAAGGACAAATTGATAGAACAAATAAAAGGATATATTAATATTAATAGAAAAACTACCTTAAGGGAACTTGATTTAAAGGAAGATTTTGAAATTGAATTCTTAGCTCAGGGTGAATATAACATTAACTTTACCTTAAGCTCTTTTCCTAATAAATATGTATTTAGAGTAAATACTGGAAGCCAGCTGCAATTAGAAAATCAAATAGGATATGAGTTCAATTCTCTAAAATATTTAGAGAAATCCTCAGTAACTCCTAAGGTATTCTTTGTAGATGGTTCTTTAATGTATTTTGATTATGGGATACTCATTATGGAATTCTTAGAAGGAGCACCTCTTGATTATGGAAAGGATTTAATGAAGGCAGCAAGGATATTTGCGAAAATCCATTCCTTAGAAATAGTTAAGGATAATCATTTTATAACAGAAAAAAATATATTTAGTGATAGGATAGATGAAGGGGAAAAACTTCTTTCTAATATCTGGGAAAGTCCTATAGTGGATAAAAGAGTTAAATCCTTTTTTGATAAATTCTTAGATTGGGCAAATGTTAATAAAGACAAAGAGAAATACTTTATAGATAATCCTTGGTATGTAATAAATAATACGGAAGTCAATTCTCATAATTTTATCATAGGAGAGAAATCTTATTTGATTGATTGGGAAAAACCAGTGATTAGTGATCCTGCTCAGGATTTAACTCAATTTCTCGCACCTACTACTACATTGTGGAAGACAAGCTATATATTGAGCTCTGATGAAAAAGAAGAATTCTTTAAGAACTATATTAATGGATTAAATGGAAGGGATAAAAATATAAGAGATAGAGTTAATCTCTATACTCCCTATTTATATTTAAGAGCTTTAGGTTGGTGTGCTCATGCCTATGTAGAATACCATGATCCCAAGAAAGAAATAAAGAATATGGATACATTTGAGAAGATAAAGGAGTACTTAGATATAGATTTTATGGAGGGGTTATTAAGGAAGTTTGGAGTATAGATTTTACTCTTAAAAACATACTAAAAACAATTTTTAGTAATTGATATATTATAACGATAAATATGAGATTATTAAATAAATCTATGCAATTATTTAATGAATAGATATTTGCTATATAAATTGAAAATAAGAATTCATAATGTTATAATCAACGAGGAAAATCAATGTATATATAAAATGTATATATAATAAGGAGGAAGAAATGAATAATAGAAGATTTAAATTTATTACTTTATTAATGGTAATGATGTTAACGCTGACATTAACAGTTGCATGTACAAAAAATGAAGGAAAACAAGCAGATGGTAATTCAGATGTAGCTACAATAAAAACAATGACAGGTGAGAAACTTGTAAAACAAAATTCAGGAAAAGAAAAAGATAAAGTTTTAATTATGGATGTACGTTCTCCAGAAGAGTACAAAGAAGGTCATATTCCACATGCTATTAATATCAATGTGGAAGGTTTTGAAGATAGAATTAGTGAGCTTGAAGATTTAAAGGAATTCCCAATTATTACTTACTGTAATTCAGGAAAGAAAAGTGGACAAGTTGCAGAGATTTTAGTTAATAATGGATTTAAAGATGTAACTAATGCCGCAGGAGTTAAAGAGTTTGAATATGATTTAGTTCACTACGAAGACATAAGAGGAGCTGCTTTCCAAAAACTTATTGATGAAAATAAAGATATCGTATTAGTAGATGTTAGAGAAGAGAAACAAGTTGCAGAAGAAGGAATGATTGCAGGAGCTATCAATGTTCCATTTAATGCTATAGAGGCAAATCTTGATAAATTACCAAAAGACAAGACTATTGCTTTATACTGCAATACTGGTACTAAGAGTGCTGAAGTAGCAAAGCAATTAGAAGATCTTGGCTATGAAAACGTAGTAAATTCTATTGAAGGTGTAAAAGAATATTCATTTGAATTAGTAAAATAAATATATTAGAAAAACTCCCAGATAAGCTTATTTGGGAGTTTGAATTTTTATCGGCACCAGTTGTGTGGCACTTAATAGTTCATTACATCAATTATTTTCTACAGCCACATTACTCCAAGCTTCAAAAAACAATTCATTAAACAACTTCATATTCTTTATCATAGTAGGGATATTTATTTTACTTCCTTTTTCATTACTTTCATCTATTCTTAAAAATCCAGTTTTCAAGTCTTCTACATCTGAAACTATAGATCCAAAATTATCATCAAATAGTTCAGGATTTGTTATATATATAGCAGAAACTATATCCCAATTAAAGAAGCCTTCAGTATTAAATAATTCTCTAAAATACTCAAACCAAGCGTAGGAGTTTTCCTTGATATATACATAAGAAGGTATATCTTTATTATTCATCAATCTTTCATACTCTTCTTTTTTAAATTCTGCCTGTAGACAGATATGACCTGTCATCGTAGTGACTTTTGCACCAGAGTGCAGAACATTGTGACTTGCTTCATTATCAACAGAGAAATTTAACTCATTTAAGTTTTTACCATTGATTATCAAAGGTTTAGTTAGTCCTCCCATAAGTACAATTTCCTTAATTTTTTTATAGAAATCATTGTCAAGAAGATAGGCACCATATAGATTAGATAGAGAACCTGTTGCTAATATAGTAACTTCATTAGGATATTTATTTACTATATCTACAAGAAATTTAGCTGCTTCACTCCTTCTATCCGAACCTTTTGCTGACCCCTTCTTTAAGGGGATATTTGTAATATTTAAGTCCTTAAACAATTTAGTAGTAGCTGCAAATACATCTTCTATATTACTATTTCCGAAAGTAGTGGTAACTCCAAGCAAATCTATAGCCTTATTACCTATTAAGTACATGAAGGTTAAACCATCATCTACATCCTTGTTTGGCAATCCCATAGTATTATCACAGTCAAAAATTACTTTAATCAAAATTAATACCTCCCAACTACACTATTTTAATCTGCTTCAAAGTATATACTAACACAACTTATTGCTTTATGTTAGAATACAATGTGCAGGAAGGTAAAAATATTACCAATATAACCATTCCTATAGCAATATTTTACAAAAGGGGACAGAGTTAAGTGGTAATATCTTTTGTTGAGGAAGTTCGGAGTATAGATTTTAGCTAAAACAATGTCAAGGTTATTTTAAATTAAATATATTATTAAGAAAAATAATAGTAATTAAATTACTATTATTTTTTTTAATAACACTTCAATATCTTATATTGATAGATTATTATATGTATACAGCGTTATATTGTTGACAATATTCGACAATTTTGGACCAATATGAAAGGATGGTGATTATGGAGAAGAGAAAAAATAATCTTATAATTATTACAAGAATATTGATTGTTATTCTATTTATATCTTTCTGGGAAATTACCGCTAGATTTAAGCTTTATAATGCTTTTTTTACAAGTTATCCAAGTGAGATTGTTTTAGATCTAAAACAATTTTTTTTAAGCGGAGATTTAGTAAAACATACATCTATAACCTTACGTGAGGCACTTGCTGGATTGTTTTATGGTACTATTATAGGAATTTCTGTTGGTCTATTATTTGGACAAGTACAATCATTAGGTAAAATTTTTTTACCGATAATTACAGCTATTCATGGTGTACCCCAACTTACACTAGCACCAGTATATATATTATGGTTTGGACTAGGTTTAACATCAAAGATATTTCTTGCAGCATTAATGGTCTTTTTTAATGTTTTTTTCTCTACTTATGCAGGTATTCAAAATGTAGAACCTAAGCTTATTGAATCCGCCAATTTACTGGGTGCAGGAACAATACAAACACTATACCATGTTGTGCTGCCATCTAGTATGCCTTGGATAATAGCTGGTATTCGTAATGGTGTAGGGGCTTCTTTAATTGGCGCAATCATTGGAGAATTTATGGGGGCTTCAGCAGGGTTTGGATGGATGATTGCTTATGCGTCATCATATTTTAAAATTGCTCGTGTTATGTCATGTATTTTTATTTTATTAATAGTAGGTATTATTCTTAATTTTATTCTTGATAAGATTGAGGCATATTTACTGCGTTGGAGAGCAGTTACAAGATTATCTCTACATCATGAAAAAAATACATAGAATCTAATTAAATAAGGAGGCAGAATATGAAAAAATCAATAATTATCGTACTTATAATTTGTTTAGCAGCCGGAGTATTTACTGGATGCACATCAAAAGATGTTTCTAATGATTCTGATCTTACGAAAGTTGTAATATCTGAAATGAGAGGGGAGTCTTGGATTCCTGTATATGCAGCTGAAAAGCTAGGTTATTTTAAGGAAGAGGGTTTAGATACTGAATGGGTTGTTTTTAAAGATGGTCCAATAGCTTTCCAAGGAATGCATGCAGGAGATTCACAATTTTGTATGTTATCTACTGAGCCAGTACTTCGTGCTTTTGAAGAGGGTTTAGAGTCTAAGATTGTTATTTCAACAGTAAAGAATAAGCAATATATTTTTGCTGGAAATTCTGAAATCACAAGCGTTGAACAATTAAAAGGTAAGGCTATTTTTGCTGGTATGCCAGGCTCTGCTCCTTATTCATTTGTTCTTTCTGCTCTAGAAGAAGCAGGACTTTCTGAGAATGATGTTGAATGGATAAATATGGAGTATGGAGCTGCTTTGGCTGCACTTGAGCAAGGAAGTATAGCTGCATCATTTTTTGATGGAATTCATATTAATGAGCTTAAAAATCTAAATGCTAATATTTTAATTGATACCTCAGATCCTATACAGCATGAGGCACTTTATGGTTCTAAGTATTATGAATCACAAATGGTTACAGTTACTAAGGAGTTCGCAGAAAAAAATCCTGAGACAGTTCAAAAATTTGTAAATGCTGTTATAAAAGCTATGGCTTGGCAATCAGAGCATACTGATGAAGAACTTGCAAAATTAGTTTCTCCTATGTTTGAAGGTAGAGATTTGGTTGAAATTGTTGGCATATTGAGAGGGTCACTTTCTAATGATGGTTTCTTTTCCGAAGAAGGCTATAATGCAATCGAAGGTTTTTGCTTAGAACAAGGAATTATTAAGAACCCTATTGGATATGAAAATGTGATTGATATGTCTTATGTAAATAATGCAAGAAAGTCATTAGAGAAATAGAATTCTTTGAAAATATATTATAACAGTTAATCTAATTTCTAAGAAAAGCATATTAGAAGTTAGATTAACTTTAATTTATTGTTTATAGATGATTTAATTAAATTAAGGAGACAAACATGACATATATTGTTTTTGAAAATATAGAGAAATATTATGGTGAAAATCATGTCCTTAAAAATACCAATCTTTCAATTCATAAGGGAGAATTTGTTACATTACTCGGTTCTTCAGGCTGTGGAAAAAGTACACTTCTTCGATGTCTTGCAGGATTAGAAGGGGTAACCAGTGGAAAGATATTTCTAGATGGAGAAGATATTACCTTTTGGAATCCTAAGGATCGAAATATCGGAATGATATTTCAACAATATAGCCTTTTCCCTAATATGAATGTATATAATAATATTTCATTTGGTCTTAGGATGAAGAAGGTTAAAAAAGACACTATTGATGATCTTGTGAAAAATACCTTAAAAATAGTTGATCTTCAAGGCTATGAAAAGCGATATCCCTACCAGCTTTCAGGTGGTGAACAGCAGAGAGTGGCATTGGCAAGATGTATTGTCACTAAGCCTAAGGTATTACTACTAGATGAGCCATTAAGTGCAGTAGATGCGAAGCTTCGTAAATCTTTACAAGCTAGAATAAAAGAAATACACAGGGAACTTAATATGACTTCTATATTTGTCACCCACGATCAAGATGAAGCAATGACTATGTCAGATACAATTCATATAATGAGAGATGGTATTATAGAACAATCAGGAACCCCTTTTGAAATCTATAGTAATCCAAGGAGTATTTTTGCGGCAAGTTTTGTTGGAAATTACAATATATTGGAAAAGGACCAATTCTCAAAATTAATAAATCAAGAGTACTCAACTTATTCAAAAATTGTAATTAGACCAGAGACTATTGAAATATCTCATGTTGAGTTGGAATCTTGCAAAGATTCATATTCTATTTCGGGTAAAATTATCGATATACTCCCTCAAGGTAATATTATAAGATATACAGTTGATATCAATTCTGTTTCTTTAAAAGTGGATGTACTCTTTAATGATTTAGAACTTTATGCTTTGGGACAAGAAGTATATTTAAAATTAAAGAAAAATCATTGTATTGGTCTATAATTATCGAATAGTTAAGGAGGATGGCAATTGAAAAGGAATAAAAAGATAATATTAATCTGTCATTGTATCATTAATTCCAATTCTAAGGTTGAAGGTCTTAGTCAGTATGGGGGAATTTTTAAGGAATTTGTAAATCTTATTGCAGAGAAAGATATTGGTATTATTCAACTTCCATGTCCAGAAATGATTGTATATGGAATAAAAAGATGGGGGCATGTAAAGGAGCAATTTGATACTTTATTCTATAGAGAACAATGTAGAGAAATGCTTAGACCAATAGTTCAACAGACTAAAAGTTATATTGATGCGGGATATGAAATTTTAGGAGTGGTAGGTATAGATGGAAGTCCAAGTTGTGGAGTTAATCATACTTGTTCTGGAGAATTCAGAGGAGAAATTTCAAATAATGATGAATTAGAAAGCATCCTTGAAACTTTAAAGGAAGTCAAAGGTTCTGGTGTATTTATGGAAGAATTAAAAAGTTATCTAGAAGAAGTTGGAATAAAAATACCTTTTACAGCAATTAATGAAAATGATGTATATAGTTCTTTAGATAAAATAGCAGAATTTATATAAAAGAGGATGACTTTCTCATACAATTAAATTTTTGATAGTGTTTTTGATTATGTTGAAATAAAATTGGGGCAAGGCTTTTAGATTAGTAGTTGGCTAAAAGCTTTGTCCTCAAAATTTTATCTCAATTACCTTTATATTTTCTTTAATCTAATTTTACTATCTGGAGTAATCTTTATTATAACGAATAGGAAAGTTCGACTTTAATATTTTAGCATTAAGAACTTTCAGTAAATGAGTTTCAAAAGAAGCTTTTTTATAATTAGTTATTTTTTAATTTCTTCAATAGGAAAAGTCACTTCCCAATTACCTTGTGTAAACAGTCCACTTACAACAAAATCACCGTATAAAGAATATTGCCCAATTTCAGATTGAGGAATATCAAATATATATTCATCATAATCTATTCTATTTTCACTGGTTATATTTTCTCTAAATCCGATATTGTAATCACATTGAATATTATTTCCGTTTTTATCTTTTAGATAAATGAAACCATGATTATCTGTTGTTTCCTTATTTTTTGTTGCTGTTTGGACATGGAGCATACCATCTACATATCCTATAGCTGTAATTTCTATGTAATCAACAGGAAAGTCAATGGAATTTATACTAGAAAGGACTTTTACCTTGTAATCATAATCCATAGTTTTAAAATCTGGCATATATTTTTCATAGTTGATACCACTACCCCCTGTTATTTTCACAAGTTGTGTATTGATATTATTATCTAAAAGAGATAAATCCACATCAATAGAAGTATTATCATAGTGATGTTTGCCACTTAAAAATTCTCTTACTGAAAAAGTAAGTTTTTTACCTGTTATTTTTTTGTTGTCAAATTCCGAAATTGTAATTAAAAACGTAGCTGTCTTTGTTTTAGCATCATACCCAACAAGAGTACAGCCAGCTGCACTGGAAAATGGGCGATTAATAGAATAACTATCAAATAAATCTGTTGTTTCATCAATACGTTCTCCTATAAGATCTTGCATGGTAATGTAAATTTCAGCAACATTATCATGAATATATGCAGCTTCTACCTGCATTTTTATTCCATTATCCTCACAGGATTTTTGGATAGGTTTAAAAAATTGGGCAGTACTTGGTGAAATTTGATATATAATTTCATAAATGGCTGGTACTGTAGCTGATAATACTGGAATTGTTGTAAATATACAAATCATCAACAAAGCAGTTATGGCGATTGGTTTGTGAAATATATATTTCATTTTATTGTTATTTCCTTCATAGATAACATTATTTATAAGCTGAGATGACGGTTTTATTTGTTCATTCATATGATGATACTTTTCTTTAAACATCATAGTCCTCCTTTAATATTTCTTTTAGCTTACGTCTCCCACGAGTTAATTGAGTTCTAACTGTAGATGGTTTTTGCTTTAATATATGACTGATTTCTTCTATACTTAAATCCTCGTAATAAAATAAGTGAATAACGGTTCTATACTTAATAGGTAATTTTTTAAGTTCATAATGTAAATTATTATCCTCTTCAGTTTCAAAAGCAATTTCATCATCTAAAGGTTGAGTTTTCTTTGCCCAAGACGATGCCCACAGTTTTTTTGCACAATTAATAGTAACCCTTATAAGCCATGCTTTTCGATGTTCTTCTGTTTCAAAATTTGGTTTATTCTTTATATATCGCAAAAATACTTCTTGGAAGATATCATCGGCATCGCTTTTATTTCGGGTCTGTGAAAATGCTAACCTATAAACCATATTTGAATAGGTATTTACAATATTATCTATGCTTTCATCTATGCATAGTGGTTTTATCGACACTTCTTAACCTCCTTTCACTATGAATACCCTGAAGCTATACAAAAAGCTACAGTAAATGTAAAATTGCTATGGAAACTGATTAGTATTCATACAAAGGGAGGATCTTTTAAATATAACCGCTTCTAGTTGAAATACACTAAAAAGTTAAATAATAGATTTTAATTTTAGCATTATAAGTACAATATTTCATCCAACTTCAATGTTATATCCATATCTTTTAGAAATTCTAAGATGGATATTTACTGAAAAGAGAAATATAGATATAAAATTTCTTGGGAAATAATAGATATTGCATAACAAAATATAGAATAGGTAAAAAGATAAAGAGACAGCTTTCTTGTATCAAGAAAACTGTCTCTTTATAAGTTGTTACATTTCTTTGAAGTAATCAAAATGTTTTTTCAGGCATTGATAACTCTCATCACTTATATCATGTTCAATTTTGCAGGCATCTGCAAGTGCTATCTCTTCGCTAACACCAATAGCCATTAGAAATTGTGCAAGGAATTTATGTCGATTATACATCTCTGTTGCGATTTCAAGACCAGTATCTAGCAGTGTAATATATCCATCAGAATCCATTTTGATATATCCATTTTCTCGAAGTCTTTTCATAGCAATGCTTACACTAGGCTTAGTGTATCCCATTTCGTTTACTATATCAATAGAACGCACCTGTCCAATACGCTCCCTAAGCATTAAAATCATTTCTAAATAATTTTCTGCCGATTCATGTATTTTCATTTTATATCACCCCGGAAAATTGTTCTTTATATCTATGTTATTATATACTAGCTATTTTTTCAAGGATAGGGTTTCACTGATTGACAACCCTATCTCATAATGCTAAACTAATATTCAAATAAGTTAGCCTAAACTAACTGTATAAAAGTTAAAGTTAGCAATGGGTAATACAGTCTAGAGAAATATAGGAGATTATTTCTGATATATAAATCAATGATGTAAGGGTGGTGAAAAAATATGAGTATTTTATCAAAAGACAAATGTATATATGGTCCTGAAGTAGAGATGATTAAACGAGATAATGACTGTATGATATACAAAATGAAAAATCATGATGGTGAAGGTGTCATGACCAGTTATCAGGTGTTTCCAGGTATTGAATTGATTTATAATGATTTTCATATGGGAAACTGTTTTCACAATAAACAGCCACATGCTGATATCATGGAAATTAATCATTGCCGTCTGGGACGATTTGAATGTGAATTCCTAAATGGAGACTATGTATATCTAGAGGAGGGTGATCTTGCTGTAAATATGTTAAGCAACAGGACCGCAAAATCATGCTTTCCCCTAGAACATTATCATGGTGTATCAGTGGTAATCTGTCTTGATGAGGCAGAAAGATCGATTTCTTGTGTATTGGAAGATATATCAATTAATTTATATTCTTTGCGTGATAAGCTATGCCATAAAGATAGATGTTTTATTATGCGTGCTAAGAATTCCATAGAGCATATCTTCTTTGAGCTATATACAGTGCCTGATGAAGTTAAGCGGGGATATTTTAAATTGAAAGTACTGGAGCTGTTATTGTTTCTTAGTGTTGTAGATATTGCAGAACAGAGAGAGGAAAGACAATATTTTCATAAAAGTCAAGTAGACATTATAAAGGAAATCAAGGAATATATGACGGAGAACTTGGAACAGCATAATACTCTTGAAGAATTATCTAACCGTTTCAAGATACCTATAACAGCGATGAAGCTTTGTTTTAAGGCAGTCTATGGAACCTCTGTTTATGCTTATATGCGTTCCTATAGAATGCAGGCTGCTGCTGTAATGCTTCGCCAAGGAAATGATAGTGTCGCTGCTATTGCTGGGAGAGTAGGGTATAATAACTCCAGTAAATTTGCATCTGCATTTAAAGATATTATGGGTATGTCACCTTTGGAATATAGAAAAACAAATCGTCCAAACGGATTATTATCTGACGGTTTGGAGTAGAAACTATCCTTAGAAAAAGTTATAATTTTCTCTGATGATACTAAAAAAATATGCTGAAAAGCATATTTTTTTAGTATAAAGGTTAGTATAGACTAACCAAAAGTAATTAATTAGGAGGATGGTTCATGAAGAAAGATAGTACACAACATATTTTGGAAAAAACAGTAGAAATCATCTTAACACTTTTCATAGTCACAATTCTTTCATTTTTATTAATGCGTCTTTCTCCTGTTGATCCTGCTACTGCCTATGTAAAAAGAAATACACCTATTGTAACTGAAGAGCAAATTCAAGAGGCCAGGATAGAACTTGGACTTGATAAGCCTTTAATTTCACAATATTTTATATGGACAAAAAATGCCTTGCATTTAGATTTTGGTATTTCTCTAAAAAATGGACAGCCAGTGGTAAAAGAAATACAAAAAGTATTGCCTGTTACATTAACGGTTGTATTGCTATCGGCTTGCATAATGTCCATTGGCATATTGATACTTGGCTCTATATATTATTTTCTTAGAAACAGTATTGCCAATTATTTTTTAATCTTTATCTGTATTGCAGGCATTTCTGTTCCCCCATTTTATCTTGCAAGTGTATATATAGATATTTTTGCAGTTAGGCTTGGTATTATGTCTGTTGTTGGAAATATAGGACTTATGAAGTATCTTCCTGCATCTTTATGTCTTTCAATAGTTGGAATCGCTCTCTATTCTCAGCTTTTAGGTAAGAGTATTGAGTGGGAGATGAATGAAGATTATGCTTTTTATGCTAGATGCAGAGGATTAAAGGAAAGTCGGATTCTAATTTTTCATGCATTACCTTATGCAGTTGGGGCTTTACTCCCAAGTTTTTTACAAATGTTAGGGCTTTTTATGGCGGGAGCTGCTGTTGTGGAAAGTGTATTTTCTTTACCCGGTCTTGGACATCTGATTATAGATAGTGTAATTCATAGGGACTCACCGATGATTCATGCTGGAGTATTGGTTTTAGCATTAAGTGTTGTATTATTTAATGTCATGGCTGATGTTTTACAAGGATGTCTCCGAAAACATAGAAAAGCAATGGAGGTAGATGCAGCATGAAGAAGATGAAAAAAACTATTTTAGTTGCAGTCCCAATACTAATTATACTTTTTTGTGCCTTTGGTTATTTGTTTGCCCCTAATGATCCTAACCATGTGAATTTAACTGTTAGGCTTGAAAGACCTTGTGAAGAGTATCCTCTAGGAACTGATCATATGGGAAGGTGTATTCTTTCTAGAATTCTTTATGGTGGAAGAACAACTGTTGGTATTGTATTAATTGGCTCTGCCATTGTTATTGTTGTAGGTACTTTTTTAGGACTGGTACTTGGGCAAAAAGGTAATAAGCAAAATGTGGTAGTGGAGAGCATATTGAATGCAGTCACTGCTATTCCTCCAATTGCATATTTGATGATCTTCATCGGGGCATGGGGAAATGGAGTTCTAACGATGCTCATAGCCTTAACTGTGTCTTTAATTATGCGCTTGATTAAGCTAGTAAAAACTAAGACTGAAATTGAAATTGAAAAAGCTTATATTATGTGTGCTATTGCTTCTGGTGCCTCTCGAGGGCGGATTTTATTTGTTCATATTGTTCCAAATCTTATAAAAGATGTAATACATTATATATGCCTTTCTTGTACAGATATGATTATGGCAATAGTAGGATTTTCATTTATAGGCATTGGACTTGGAGATAATGTAATTGATTGGGGGATAATGGTTTCTGAATCCAGAGGAGTTATTATTATGCGACCAGACATAATATTATATCCAATTGCATTTATTTTTTTATGTGCTCTTTCTTTCAATCTAATCGCAGGAGCAGTTGAAAAAGGAGGAGAGATCCGTGCTTGAAATAAAAAATCTATCAGTTGAATCGAAAAAACATATAAACTTATTAAATGATATATGTTTTTCTTTGCAATACGGTGAGTCTATTGGCCTTACAGGGCAAAGCGGCGCTGGTAAGACCACATTAATTAAGGCTGTGATGGGGATATTGGGGAAAACCTGCCGAGTGAAAGAGGGAGATATACTATTAGATGGATTGGGACTAACTGCATTATCTTCTAGTCGGAAACGTGATTTATGTGGTACAACATTAGGATATATTCCTCAAAATCCCATGACTGCATTTGATAGGAGGATAAAGATTGGAAAGCAAATCATAGAAACTTTTCGGATGCGTTTAAGATTATCAAAGGAGGAAGCATATCATTTAGCCCTAGAAAAGCTTCAAATGGTGAATCTTGATGATACGAGCCGTGTTATGGAGAGTTATCCTCTGCAGCTTTCTGGTGGAATGTTGCAGAGAGTATCTATGGCAATATTGCTAGGATTAAAGCCTAAATATATTTTAGCAGATGAACCAACCTCTGCTCTTGACGAAGATAATAGAGATATGATTTTAGATCTATTGATGAATCAGATGAATGATTCAGGAATATTGATGATCTCCCATGATGTATTTGCCCTGGAGTCATTGTGTGAGATGATCCTAGTGATGGAAAGAGGCAGAATCATTGAAGGAGGTCCTATGGAGAAACTCCTGCTGTCACCTAAGCAAGAATGGACAAAGAAATTTTCCGCTGCCAATATAAAGCTAGATAGGAGGAAATGGGAATGGATGGAATACTAATCCAAGACTTATATAAATCATATAAGAATGAAAAAGAGTCTAGTTTTGCTGCCTTAAGTGATCTTAATATACATATAAAGAAAAGTGAGTATGTTGCACTTATAGGGGAAAGCGGTTCAGGCAAGAGTACCCTTGCTCGTCTGTTGATTGGTTTAGAAAAGCCTACTTCAGGTCGTATATTAATAGATGGTGAAGAAACTATTAATTGGAGCTATAAAGTATGGAGAGAAAACAGAAGAAAGATTCAGGCTGTATTTCAAGATACATCAGGTACCCTCAACCCTATGTTGTCAGTTTATCGAAATATAGAAGAAGCATTGGTTAATTTGACCAATTTAAGCAGTAAAGAGCGTAAAAATCGTATATATACTTTAATGGAGCTGATTAGTATGGACCGAAGGTTACTTAAAGTTCCAACAAGGCAATTATCAGGAGGGGAGCAAAGAAGATTATCTTTATTACGAGCTTTGTCTATTCAGCCTGATTATCTAATTCTTGACGAGGTTATAAGTGGTCTAGATTTGATTTCTGCTGATGAAGTCATGACTGTGCTGGAAAAATATCACCAAGAATTTAACTGTGCTTGTCTATTTGTCACCCATGATATGAATAGTGCTTATAGGGTTTCAGATAGAATTCTAGAGATTAAAGATGGAAAAATAATTCGTGAAGGGATAAAACATATTGAAGGGAGAATTAAAATATGAAGAGAAATAGATGGTTTAGATTATTGTCTATAGGAATATGTATAATTATTATGTGTGGAGTTTTAGCTGGCTGTACTTCTCAGCCAAATGTAAAAACTGTAAAAGAAGAGCAAGAGATACAGAAAAAGACACTAACTTTTGCTACTGGTGCGGAGTTGACAACTTTATACCCATTAAATATGGATCCACAGAATGATTGTGCTACTAAGTTAGTGTACGAAGGACTTGTGACCTATGATAAAGGTGAAATAAAACCACTTCTTGCAGAAAGCTGGGAATTCAATGAAGATGGTACTGAGCTTACTCTTCATCTGAAACAAGGAGTGAAATTCCATGACGGTGTAGATTTCAATGCTGAAGCAGTGAAAAAGAACTTAGAATATTTCCACTTAAATCCAAATCATCGTGCATTGAAGGCCGTTGCTAATTTAAAAAATGCAGAGGTTATAGATAACTATACTTTAACATTACATTATGATAATCCGTATTTTGCATACTTAAATGACCTTTGTTACCCAGAAGTTCTAGTCATGGTTTCTCCTAATGTCATTGAAGAAGGTAATTTTCAGAATATGAAAGAAGTTGTGGGTACAGGCCCCTATATATATAAGGAAAACAAGAGTGGTGAATATACTCGTTTCACAAGAAATGAAGATTATTGGGGAAAACAACCATATTATGATGGAGTCATGGCTAAATATATACATGAATCAGCTTCTAGACTTCAAGCACTACAAAATGGAGAAATTGATATGTTATATGGAAATGTATTAATTTCTTATGATGAATATCAGCAGGCAATTTCTATGAACCATATTAAGGGTAAAATATCAAATGTGAATTCTGAAACGAGAAATCTTGCCGTAAATGCAGGAAGTAAAAATCTTGCAGATATAAATGTTCGTGAGGCTATAGCTTATGCCATAGATAAGGAAACCATTTCAAAAGGATTGACTTATGGCTATGAAGAGGTAGCAGATAAACTATTTGATTCAGGTATACCTTATACTGATGTAGAACTTAATATAATAAGAAAATATGATAAAACTAAAGCTGAGGGACTTTTAGACAAGGCTGGTTGGAAACTTAATACTGCAACAGGTATACGTGAAAAGGATGGAATTCCATTAAAGCTTGTCTTTACCTATGATTCTGGTGAGGTGTTGAATAAATCCATCGCTACATTAATCAAAAGTCAGCTTGCAGAGGTTGGGATTCAGCTGGAAACTATAGGACAAGATATGTATACTTGGTGGAAAGAAGGAGTTTCGGGTAATTACGATTTGACTATCTGGTGTACAGAACAGCCGTATTCCGCACCTCATAATTTCTTTACCCCAATGTTGGATTCCTCACCTCATGTACCTGCAATAGCCTCTCTTTCTGATGGTGAGAAATTTATAGCGGGCATAAGGGAATTTTCTACTGTAGATGATAAAAATAGAGTTGGAGAAATTTTTGATTACCTTATTAAATATAGCAATGATGAAGTGCTAAATATTCCTCTTACCTATGTTAAGGATATGATTGTTTTCAATACTGATAGAATTGAAGACTATAATTTCACAGGTACTCCAAAGTTCTTTGATATTAGACAAGTGAATGCAAAATAAGTTTTCGTCTGATTGGAGCTAAATCAGCTTTACGGAGTAGAACAGAAAAGTAAGAATGATTATAATAGAGGATGGTTAGCTTAGGCTAACCAATTTCTATTTCAGAAAGGAGTATTAGCTATGAAGCAAGAAGTTAAGAAAAAGCAGGGGCTTTCCCGTCTGTTTGAAATAGCTGGTGAGAAGAAATTATTATTAATAATATCAGGTATTTTGGCAGCATTTAGTGCAGCATGTATGCTGGTGCCCTTTATATCTGTTTATCAGATTTTAGGAGAATTGCTGAGAAGTGGAGGAAATATCTCTCTCGTAGATGGTACCATGATGACAAGATGGGGATGGATTGCATTTGCCGGATTAATTGCAGGTCTTCTTCTTTTATATGCTGCAATTATTTGCTCTCATGTGGCAGCTTTCCGTATTTTATATGGGATGCGTATGGGACTTGCAAGACATATTGGAAAATTACCCCTTGGATATTTAAATAGTACTGCAACAGGTGCTATAAAAAAGAATTTAGAGCAGGATGTAGAACGAATTGAGCTATTTGTCGCTCACACGATTCCGGATCTTGTAAATGTGGCAGCCACAGTTGTCGTTATGTTTGCTATATTTTTTAGTCTAAATGGCTGGATGTCACTTACTTGTATAATTGCTTTTGCTATTAGTATAGCTATGCAGGCTTCAATGATGTTCGGTAAGAAGGCACAGAATACAATGAAGGCTTATTTTGATGCACAGGAGCGTATTCATTCTTCAGCAATACAATATGTACGAGGAATACCAGTGGTTAAAATATTCGGACAAACTGTTTTCTCTTTCAAGAAATTTCATAATGACCTAATTGCTTATAGAGATTGGGCAGTTGCTTATTGTGATAAATTTGAAAATGGTATGGCGGTTTTTACTGTAGTGCTTAATTCCTTTTTAACTTTTATTTTACCTGTTGGTTTGTTGATTATGAGTGGTGATCCAAATAATATTTCCTTTGCCCTTGTATATCTGTTCTTTATTATAATGGCTCCTGGTGTATCATCTCCCTTATATAAATTGACTATGCTTGCATCAGGTACAAGGGAGATTTTTGAAGGTGTTTCACGTATTGATGCTATATATGCTGAAGAACCAGTTAGAGAGACTTCGGAGCCAAAGCATCCTTTCGGTTACAATATTTCCTTTGAGAATGTATCTTTTGCATATGAGAATAAGGCGGAGGCTACAAGAGTCGAAGCTTTGGCAGATATTAATTTTACTGCTAGAGCTGGAGAAATTACTGCATTAGTAGGACCATCAGGCTCGGGAAAGTCTACTGTTGCAAATTTGATTCCTCGTTTTTGGGATATTAAAACTGGTGAAATAAAAATCGGGGGAGTAAATATAAAAGATATACCTACAGAAGAACTTATGAATACAGTATCTTTTGTATTCCAAGATACATTCCTTTTTTATGATACTTTGTTTGAAAATATTAAGGTAGGTAGACCAAATGCTACAGATGAGGAAGTATATGCAGCAGCAAGAGCGGCACAATGTCACGAGTTCATTGAGAATCTGCCAGATGGTTATAACACACTTATAGGTGAAGGTGGGGTATTCCTTTCGGGAGGAGAAGAACAGCGGGTTTCTGTTGCTCGTGCTATTCTCAAAAATTCACCTATTCTTGTTCTTGACGAAGCAACAGCCTTTGCTGATCCTGAAAATGAATATAAGATGCAGATTGCATTAAAAGAACTTATTAAAGATAAGACTGTTATAGTTATTGCTCATAGGTTGTCTTCTATAAAGACTGCTAACCAAATCATTGTATTAAGGGATGGTATGATTGAACAAATTGACACTCACGATAATTTAGTAGCTGAAGAAGGTCTGTATCAGAGAATGTGGGAAGCTTATACTAGTGCTTATGATTGGACATTGAAGGTAGGAGGTGCAAAGGCATGAAAATTTTTCAAAATATTACCGTAGGACAACCAAAAAAACTTATAAAGCCCATAGGATTTACCATCTTGGCTAATTTAGTCAATGTAGTTCCCTTTATGTTTTCTATTGAAGTGATAAAGATTATATTTAACGCTTTTGATGGTTCTGGTACAGGACTTGATATGGCTAGACTTTGGAAGATTATTGGTATATTATTTGCTTACATGATAGTGATGTTCATTGCTGAAAAGCCTGCATATCGTCATAGCTATCGTGATGCTTATGTACTTTCTGCAGAAGGTAGGGCTAATCTTGCAGAACATCTTCGTAAACTTCCATTAGGTTATATTACAAGTCGTGATCCGGGAGATTTAGCTAATATGATGATGGGTGATTTTACCTTGATTGAAACAGGAGTATCTCATATTGTTCCCCAATTATTTGGTGCGTTAGTTATGCCTTTTATTGCTTTTATTTCTCTCTTATGGATTGACTGGCGTATGTCCGTTGCCATGTTTATAGCTCTGCCTATTACAATACTTTTACTATGGGGTTGTTCAAAACGTCAAAAACGTATGGCAGATAGACAAATGAAGTCAAAGCTAGATGCAGGTAATCGCTTGCAGGAGTATTTGCTAGGTATCCGTGTTATGAAGGCTTATAATCTTGTAGGTGAAAAATTTGCTCGACTTGAGAATTCTTTTAGAAAATTAATGAAAGAATGTATTCGATTTGAAGCTTTATCAGGACCTATTATTCTTACTTCTATTACCCTTATTCGTGCAGGTCTAACTTTAATGATTTTAACGGGTACCTATTTATTAATAGGAGGGTCTTTAGACGTATTAACCTTTGTAATGTTCTTAGTTATAGGTTCTAGGGTATATGATCCTCTTACATCTGCATTGATGAAATATGCGGAGCTTCGTTATGATGAAAGGGCAGGAGAGCGTATCTTAAATTTAATGAAGGAGCAGGAAATGGGTGGAGATAAAGCACCTAATGGTAGTACTGATATCGTGTTTGAAAATGTTTCCTTTGGTTATGGAGACAAAGATGTTTTGCATAATGTTTCCTTAAAGATGAAACAAGGAACATTGACAGCTCTTGTAGGACCATCAGGAAGTGGTAAAAGTACAATATTGAAACTTTGTGCCAGATTTTATGATCCTAGCCAAGGTAGAGTTATGTTTGGAGGCATTGATGAATCAACCCTTGACCCCGAAAAGTTAATGAAAAAAATTTCAATGGTCTTTCAAGATGTCTATCTGTTTCAAGATACAATAGGCAATAATATTCGTTTTGGAAAAGAGAATGCTACAGATGAAGAAATGATAGAGGCAGCTAAAAAAGCTTGCTGCTATGACTTTATTATGAAGCTTCCAAAGGGATTTGATACTATGGTTGGAGAAGGAGGCTGCACTCTTTCAGGTGGTGAAAAGCAACGTATTTCTATTGCCCGTGCTATGCTAAAGGATGCTCCTGTTGTTTTACTTGATGAAGCAACAGCTTCCCTCGATCCAGAAAATGAGGTTGAAGTACAAAGAGCAATCAACGAACTGATAGCAGGAAGAACAGTCATAGTAATTGCCCATCGTCTTAAAACCATTAAGGATGCAGATAATATCATTGTTATGGAAGCAGGGAAAATTGCAGAGGAAGGAACACATGATGAACTTATGGACAGGAATGGTCTTTATAAAAAACTATGGACAATACAGGCAGAATCAAGTGGTTGGGAGTTATAACATATTAAAGATTTTCTATCTAAAAGAGATTTAGATTTTACCATAAGAATAGTAGTCCAATATACTTACCCCTCTAGAGAATAAATAACTCTAGAGGGGTATATTTTTATGTATGATTATAATCATCACTTGACAAAAGGATATAGACCATAATGCAGGAGTTTAACTAAAATTAGATTTTCCATAATATGTTCGATAACTTATATTATTTTGTTTTATCTATAAATTTTTCTATTGCTTTATTAACCTCACCATCATTTCCATCAATGGTATGTCCACCTGTTTCAAAAATAGCAGTTTCAGCTTCGATGCGAGCGAGTAATTTTTCTATATTTTCATATTTTGCCATTGGGTCATCCTTAGCATGTATAACCAAGACAGGGGATTTGAGCTTTTCAATTGGATATTCATCATAATGAAGTGTCATATCAATATTTGTAATATTTGTATCCATGATGATACCTTGTCTGCGAGGACTCACGGGGAGCATAGTTTCAAATAACGTACTGCTATTTACTTTAGAACCCATCATAGAGTCAAATATAAAACCAAAGTATTTCATAGAAAACCACATAGGAAAATCATTGACTAAAAATTCTGGTGGTCCCATCATTCCTAACTCTTTAATTTCCTTCGTGCTTCTTTGTTTATCCGGCACACCGGATGACAAAAGAATTAATCCCTTTACTCTTTCAGGATAATTCAGAGCAAACCGAAGTCCAGCGGCACCACCAGCGGATGTTGCAAGAATATAAGCTTGTTCAATACCCAATTCATCAAGCAATTTATTAAATACTTTCGCTTGATTTTCAGGTGTTGGATTTCTAGGCAATTCTGAACCAGGATAACCAAATCTGGAAATGGATATTTTTCTATAATTTATTCCGGTTACTTGGTTTAAACTAACAAAGCCTTGGTCGTATCCTCCAAAAATGCCATGTGATATGAGAACAGCTTCACCTGTACCCTCATCAACATAAGTCATCATACCAAATTCAGTTTCAATTGTTTTTATATTGTAATCTTCCAAACGTTTATAAGCAGTTTTTATATCGCTACGATACTGGATAATAATAGAAAAAGCCATAATTATAATAAGAAAAATACATATTTGCACTTTCTTATACCTCCAAATGGAAAAAAATTTAGTCATCAATTTTCTTCTCCTTTTTTATATATCTTTCTGAAAAAGAATAAACTAATTGGTTGATTAAATACTGTAGACTTTCAGGTTTATAGTCACTGTTATCAAATTTATAGAGTAATAGGAAAAGTGGTGAATAAAAATTCAAGGCCATTATATAAGGGTCACTATCAATAAAATGTCCTCTTTGAATCAATTCTCGAAACAGATTAGTTTCTAGTTCTAATACATCATCTATAAATATCTTCTGAAACAGCTTCTCGGCTTCTGTATTATGGTATCGTTCAATAGTCAGCATTTTCCTAAATTTTGAAACTACTTCATCATTTAGATAAAATGACAGCAAAGCATAACACATCTTTCCTAGAACATTGAGATCAATATTTTCATATTTATCTACCATTTCGGAATCAGCAGGAATGGTCAGCCTGTTTCTTGCTTCATTCATTCTGTTTGATACTTCACATAAGATTGTATCAAAAATTTCCTGTTTGCTTTTATAGTGTTTATAAAGTGATGGAGCTTTAATATTGACCGAATCTGCAATTTGTGCAACAGAAACACCTTCATAGCCATGAATGGCAAATAAATTTAATGCATTTTCAAAGATTACTTGTTTTGTGTTTTTCTCTTCCATCGTTACACCTCTTAATGATATCAGATATTGAATAAATATATTTTTAGGCTAATAATTATTAGCCTAATTATAGCTAATAATTATTAGCCTGTCAATAGAGTAATTTAAAAATCTATTCATTGTAGTCTGTTCCGCTCGCAGTCTCTAGTAGAAAATTATTCTTGACAGAATAGGTTTGTCGGAATAAACTATAGGCATAAAGGTTTGTTGCATCAAACTAAAAGGAGGAATAAAAATGGAAAAATTTAAACTTTTTGATGCAGAATATAAATTTATGGATATCATCTGGGAGCTTGAGCCAATAAACTCCACTGAGCTTTCAAAAATATGCCTTTCCAGATTAGGATGGAAGAAGCCAACCACATATAATATGATACGAAAGCTATCAGAGAGAGGGATATTACAAAATGAAAATGCTATTGTTATATCATTAATTAGACGGGAACAGGTGCAAAAATATGAGACTGAAGCCCTTTTAGAAAAATCTTTTGATGGCTCACTCCCAGCTTTTATTGCAACATTCTTGAAGGATAGAAAATTATCAGAAGAAGAAGCACAGAAAATCAGGAAAATGATAGAGGAGGCAACAAAATGATAGATCGTTTTATTGCTATAATAAATATGAGTCTAACTGCAAGTTATGTTGCCTTAGGAGTTATGATAGTACGATTATTGCTAAAAAAGGTGCCAAAGATATTTTCATATATACTTTGGAGTATAGTATTATTTAGATTGATCTGTCCTTTCTCCTTTGAAAGTAGTTTAAGTCTAATGTATTCTAGTGATATTTCAAAGGAGGTAATTTATACTCAAGTCCCTAACGTAAGCAATAAAGTCGAGACAATTGACAATATGATAAATGCTGTAAATGAAAAACCAATTAAAGTTCCTCACTCTGGAACAAGTGTTAATCCTATGGAATTAGCTTTAAGGATAGGCTCTAGGCTATGGGTTTTAGGTATGATAATTTTACTTTCCTACGGACTGTTTTCTTATTTTAAATTAAAACATAGACTAGCTACTGCTATATTGATCCAAGATAATATTTATGAAACAGATTTAATTAGTACACCTTTTGTACTTGGATTTATTCGACCCCAAATTTATATACCTGTTGGGTTAGATATGAATGATTTTGATTATATACTTAAACATGAGCAGATGCATATTAGAAGACGAGATTACCTTATTAAACCTATTGCATTTATAGCACTGGCAATACACTGGTTTAACCCCATAATTTGGATATCTTTTGTTTTAATGGTGAAGGATATGGAAATGTCCTGTGATGAAAGTGTAATGAAACAATCAAGGGAAGATATTAGAGGAAGTTATTCTAACTCTTTACTTTCCATATCAATAAAACAAAATGGCTTGATTTCGCCTATTAGCTTTGGTGGAGGAAATACTAAGGGACGAATAAAGAATATATTAAATTATAAGCGGCCTAGGTTTTGGATTGTGTTTATCGGTATATTTGTTGTCATTACAACGGGAATTATATTGCTGTCTAATCCTAAAACCCTATCCCCTAAAAAAATAGATTTCTCCGTTTATGAAATATATAAAAACAGAACTGAATATGTAGGGGACAATGTAAAGGTAGTTAATATAGTAGATAGACTTCCTATATCACAGGCGTTAACTAGATCAAAGGTAGAGCTTTTTACTAAGGAAGAACCCTATGTAATAGAAATAACTTATGATACTTCAAGGACCGTAAGGGAGTATTTTTCCGGAACGGTTAATCAGAATGTTTTTGACCAAAATGCTATTTTAATATTTGCATTAGTTGGTAATGTTGAATATGTAAACTTTGTTTTAGATGATGGAGAAAATAATGAATTAATTCAGCGAACTAGAGATTGGGCAAATTATAATATGAACGAGGATATATGGAAAGATTCTTCTACTATGGAGCAATTTGATTTATTATCTCAGAAAGTTATGGATAATTTAGCAAAAGATGATATTTCTTATGAGCTGGATATTTTGGCTTTAATTAACAATGGAAAGAGAACAAAAAGGCTAAGTGTAAATGATGCCCCATATGTAGAAAATTACAAAAGGATAGAAGTAATAGGAGAGATTTATTATATATATGAGGATGGAAATAAATATTATGTAGAGAAGCCCTATGAATTTATCAATGAATTGACAGGAGAAGACTATAACGATATAAATAATACGAATGAACGGATATCCGGTAAAATAGAAGAGTCAGATAATAAGGTTTCTCAGGAAATAGTAGATATGATAGAGGAAAATTTAAGTATTATAATGTCATCACCTAAAGATGCATCTAATCCATGGATTTATATTGATATGCATCAGAATGAATACGAAGAAATTATAAAAAATGGTGAGGAAGAAGCTCTTCAATATATGATTTCTCAGTTTGAGGCAGGTAATATAGATGGTTTAAGAGGACAAATCATGATGATTCTATGCAAAGAATTACTAGGAGATAGAAACAATGTAATAGATGAAGCCTTATCTCCAGAGGAATGGTTTTCACAGCTTAATATAAAATAAAATACTATTTTTATCGATTGTATTTATAATGAAAGGACTCTACTTGGTAAATTAAATATTTGCTAATTCTATAAAAGTAAAAGAGAGATAGAGAGATTAAGAACCTGATTCATAAGGAGAATAAAAAGCTTGACTAGTGTTAGTTTTAATATGATAAGAATAATTTCACATAGAAGAGTTGTCCTACTGTATGAGTGCATAATGACAATATTGTCGAATGTTGCAAAACGATGTCGAAAAATATATTATTGACGAGTCAAATAGACTAAATATACAATGATAGTAAAGTTATATTTAAATAAAAGATTTAAACCATAGATGCTACGGAGATTTATAGTAGTATCTATGGAAAAATCAGAATGGATTTATCGATTTATTTACAGACTTTGTTCTTGTGATAATTCCATTGAAAGGAGATAAAAAAATGATTTCAGTAATAGGATTAGGATATGTTGGACTTCCCACAGCAGTTTTGTTAGCCAATGCAGGAAACAAGGTAAGAGGTATTGATATCAATGAACAATACTTATCAAAAATTGCTAATTGTGAAATAGAGACGGAAGATATTGAATTAAATAATATGTTAAGTAAGGTTCTGAATAATGAAAATCTGACATTGGAGAATAAAATAAGTGAGTCGGATGTATTCATTATAGCAGTACCTACTTTAGTAGTGGACAATGAAATTTGTTTAGATCATATAAAAGCAGTTTGCGCAGAGCTGGTAAAGGTATTAAAAAAAGGAGATTTGGTAATTGTTGAATCTACAATTGCACCAGGAACAACAGAAACCGCTATTAAATCTATGTTAGAAACTAACGGTCTAAGTGGTATTGATGACTTTTATCTTGCACATATGCCAGAAAGAGTAAAGCCTGGAAACACATTAAATGAATTGGTCTACAATGATAGAGTAGTAGGAGGAGTTACTCCGAAGGCTGCAGAACTTGCGAAGAAAGTATATGAGTCTTTTGTCAAAAGTGAAATAAAAGAAACTGATGCTTTGACAGCAGAAATGGTCAAGGTAGTGGAAAATACTTTTCGAGATATTAATATAGCATTTGCCAATGAGGTCCTAACAATTTGTGAAGAAGCCAAAGCTGATCCATGGAAAGTCATTGAGTTGGCAAATATGCATCCAAGGGTTAATATTCATAGACCAGGACCTGGTGTTGGAGGATATTGTATTCCAGTTGTTCCATGGTTTTTAGCACAATTGGCTCCCAATGAAGCTAAAATTATCAAGGAATCTAGAGCAAGAAATGATTATATGCCAATTAAAGTAGCCAACGACATAAAAAAGATAATGGACAAGAATAATCTAAGTAAGGTTTTATTATTAGGGACAACCTATGCAGGTAATGTGAAGGAAACAAGATTTAGTCCTACATTAGATATTATAAAAGAATTGGAATCATTAAATATCAATTATTCAGCTTATGATCCTATTTCAAGAGATAAATTAGAAAATCAAGAAAATGATTTTACGAAAGCAATATCAGGTGCTGAATTAGTAGTTTTCTTAGTAGGACATGATATATTTAAAGAAATCACTGCTGAAGAATTAAAAAAATATGGAGTATTGGAAATCTTTGATTGTACAGGGCAAATATACTTACAGCATTTGGATCAGAAAGAAATAAAAGTTCATGTATTGGGGAAATTGGATATATAAATATAATGAAATAGTGAAATTAATAGGATAAATAGAAATATTAAGGGAAGTAGTTTTAGTATAATGAATATAAGACACAAGAGAGCAATTATGCTCCACTTGTGTCTTATATATTTTCTCAAGCCTTAAAAGTCAATTCATTAAACAACTCTATATCCTTATTTGGCAATCCCATAAATATTATCTTAATCAAATTATGTACATTTTATTTTACCTTAATGAGTACCTTCTACTACCTCTATATCCATAGATTCAAAGATTTCTTTAATTTCATCTTTTCTATCAGCCTTGCATTTAACAGCACAAGCCCCTAGATGTACTCTATCTACTCCAGAATCTTTCAGTCTCTCTGCAATAGTAATTATATTTTCTTTAGAATCCATAGAACATATATTGCATGAGAATAGAGATATAAGTTCAGTTTCTATATTCTTGTATTGAGAAAAATGTTTTTCCTTGTTATTGTATGTTCGAAAACATCCCATAGTAGAACACTTACCATTTATTTTTTCACATATTCCAATTGCGATTTTCATATTTACTCTCCTAACTGTTTTATCTAATAATTTGTTCCTGTCATATTACTATAAAGAATATATAATGTCAATGAAGAAAAAAGTAATAGGGGATATTTATTAGCAAAATAATAACAAATACATTTGCTTATACTTGTTTAATAATTATTTATATAGTATAATTGGTGATGAAAATTGAATATGGAATAAATAGGTTTATAGAATTAGAATTCTATAAGTAATAGGGAAGCAAAGTGAAAATCTTGCACGGTCCCGCCGCTGTAAAAGAAGAGTCTTTTCTAAATGTCACTGGGAAACTGGGAAGACAGAAAAGATGATGAGGCTTAAGTCAGAATACCTTCCTATTTATTAGCAAAAGTAACTCTACGGTGGATGGAGAAAGCTAGTATATTATGTTAAATTGTTTTATTTCGCTATCCTTCTGATTATTTTCAGGAGGTTTTTTGATAGAACTTACTTTAAGATTTATCACATACAGGATTTTTATTTAACAGGCTTAGAAACTTCAACAATCGTAGGGAGCTACGAGGGTTGAAGTTTTTTATTTATGAAAAAGGAAAGGATGAAAAGTATGAAGGATTATAAAAAGGTATTGTGGATAATGACTTTAGCTATAATGATATCCAGTGTTTCAGGCTGTACTAAGACTACTGGTGTCGGAGGATTAAGCAATACGAAAAATGTAGAGAAGGTAGAGGATAGTGAGCTATCAATAACTGTAGAAGGAGATACGTATCCTTTAAAAGTAAAAGACTTTCTTAAAAAAGAAACTATTTTAGAAAATAAACCAGAAAAGGTAGCTGTTTTATCTGGTACCCCTTTAAATATCTGGTATGATTTAGGTGGAAAATCTGTATGTACATCTGATGTATCAGATAATGTAAAACTTATACCTGAATACGAAGAAGAAATACGAAGCCTTCCAACAATAGGACCAGTATATTCTATAGATATGGAATCTGTAATACCTCATAAACCAGATTTGATTATAGCCCAAGTTGGAACTCAGTCAACACAAGCAAAGAAATTGAGAGAAATGGGTTTCAATGTAATTACTACTCATATAAGAGGATATGATGATGTGGTATCAACTTATAAAGCTTTTGGAAAAATACTTGAAAGGGAAGAGTTAGCTGAAACAAAGATAAAAGAGCTGGAAAAGCATAAAGAGGAAATCATATCTAAATTACCGGAGGAGAATAAATCTGTAGTCATATTATACATAACATCTAAAACCCTTGCTGTTAAGCTTGATAACAGTATAGCTGGGGATATATCTAAAATACTGAGACTTAAAAATATTGCTTCTGATTTACCACCTGATACTATAGGATCAGAAACTACTCCATTAGATATAGAGTATATAGTAGACAAGAATCCAGATTATATTTTGGTTACAAGTATGATTTCCAGCAATGAGGAGGCTGTAAAAGCTATAGAAGAAGAATTTGCAACAAATCCAGTATGGAATGGAGTAAAAGCTATTCAAGAGGGTCGTGTTATTCATCTTCCACAAGAATATTTTTTATATAATGCAGGACCTTATTATCATCAAGCTATAGAATATATGGCTAGAAGTATATATCCAGAAGTATATGGAGAGGTGAATAAACAGGATGAAAAATGATATTTCCCTTAAAGACAATACAGGTTATAAAGTAGCTATTATTGCTATTCTAGTAATACTTTTTTTTGTAGCTTTTATATTGGGAAATACTAAAGGGACTCTTGAGGTAGGGGCAAGGCGTATAGTTGAGGTTATTATGACGGACGATGGAAGTTCAGAAAGAATGGTAATTTGGAATATCAGATTACCAAGGATGATACTAGCAGCTTTAGTTGGTGCAAATCTTGCTCTGTCAGGTGCTATTTTGCAAGGAGTAATGAAAAATCCCTTAGCCGATCCAAGTATTATTGGTATAAGCAGTGGTGCAGGGCTCTTTGGAATTGCTGTATTAGTTATTTTACCCCAGCATATAGGACTAGTACCAATTGCTGCTTTTGTAGGAGCCATGGCTGCGGCATTTATAATATATATTTTATCTTGGAAAGGTGGAATACAGACAACAAGGATAATATTAGCAGGAGTAGCTGTATCTGCTTTGTTTGGAGCTGGTATTTCGGGCATATTGGTCTTTTATAGTGATCGTGTCCATGGGGCTCTTACTTTCATGAATGGCAGCCTTTCTTCAAGAAGCTGGCCAGAGGTACAGACAATCTTACCTTATACCATAATAGGAGTCATTTTAGTAAATATATTTGCAGAAAAACTTAATATTTTAATACTAGGCGATGATGTTGCAAGGGGGCTTGGGTTAAATGTAGAAGCTACGAGACTTGGATTTACAGCTTTGGCAGCTTTTCTCGCAGCAAGTGCGGTAAGCGTGGTAGGGCTTTTAGGCTTTGTAGGTCTTATAGTTCCTCACAGCATAAGGCTAATAATGGGAAACGATTATAACTATATGTTTCCTGCGACAGCTTTATTGGGTTCTGTGCTTTTAATGTTTAGTGATACCTTTGCAAGAACCTTTCTAAGTCCTACAGAGATACCAGTAGGTATTGTGATGGCAGTATTAGGAGCACCATTCTTTTTATTCTTGCTGAGAAGGGAGTAAATAGATGAATGAGAATATTATATTAGCGATTGAAGATTTAAGCATAAGCTATAAAAATAAAGATGTTTTAAAAGGAATAGATTTAAGGATAGAAAAAGGGAAGGTTTATTCTATTATTGGACCAAATGGATGTGGAAAAACTACCTTGATTCGTACTATGAGCAGAAGTATAAAGCCTAGACAGGGGAAGGTTCTTTTACATGGGAACAATATATTCGAGATGAAAAATAAAAATGTAGCTAAGAAGATGGCTATATTGAATCAAAACAATAATACCATAAGCGATATAACAGTAAGAAAATTAGTACAATATGGTCGGTATGCCCATAAAGATTGGTGGAAAGGCATAGATGATGAGGATGATAAAATAGTTGAATGGGCTATGGAAAAAACAGGAGTAACAGATCTTCAAAATAGAAGAATAGACACCCTTTCAGGTGGGGAAAAACAAAGAGTTTGGATAGCAATGTCCATTGCACAAAAGCCAGAAATCTTACTACTAGATGAACCTACAACTTATCTTGATATATGTCATCAATTAGAAATAATGGATCTCGTATCTAGACTAAACAAAGAAGAGGGAATAACCATAGTTATGGTATTACATGATATAAATCATGCAGCTAGATATTCAGATAAACTTATTGTAATCAACAATCAAAAAATATACAGTCAAGGTGATCCTTGGACCATATTAGAATCTGAAGTGCTTGAAGAAGTTTTTAAAGTTAAAGCTGAAATCACGATGGATACGGATACAATGAAGCCAATATTTTATGCGAAGAAAGTTGTTTAGAATATATTAGGAGGTTATTGAGGTGAAAATTACATTTATAACTGTGTCAACTCCGGGAATTAAAAACTTAATTGAGGCAGGAAAGGAGATAAACAAAAATTATCCTGAAATCTTGGATTTAAGTATCTATTATGGAAAAGAAGAATTAGATGATAAAAGAGCAAAACAAATGATAGAAGATATTAAAAATAGTCATCTAGTATTTGTAGACTTAATGGGAAGCCCTTCATCAGTAGTTAAAAATGTATATATTGGACTTGAAGAATGTAATGGAAATATAATCCCTTATGGAAGCTCAGCAAGGGAATATATGCGTCTTGGCAGTTTCACCATGGATAGTATGAAGAGTCAGAATAAAAAGATGGATATGGCTGCAATTGAAAAGATGAGAAATACAGCAGAAATGCTTGGGAAGATAATGCCAGGCAAGATGAGAGATATGAGAAATTATTCCAATATAATGAAATATTTTAAGGTGGCAGACAAATCCAATATTCTGAATATGCTTTATCTTATGATGAGAGACTATGGAAATATAAAAGACTTGCCGAAACCACTTGAACCAAGAGAAGTAGAAGAAGCTGGCATATGTAATCCAGAAAACATGAGATTCTATAAAAACTATGAAGATTATGAAAAAGATTTTCCCTTTGATGATAAGAAGCCTATAGTAGCTATGCTCTTTTATGGGCACACATATCCTACAGATACATCTTCTTGTATTGGACAAATTAAGAGTAGGATTGAAGAGTTTGCAAATGTTTTGCCCGTTGCAGTTTCAGGGGCATTTGCAAAAAATGAAGAAAAACTTAGAGAGATAATATTAAAATCTACTAAAAGGTCTGTTGATCTTATGTTAAATTTCATGTCATTTAGACTTGGAGCAGGACCAATGGGAGGAGATTCACAGGCAGGTATAGATCTATTGAAGGAAGTGGATGCTCCATACTTTCATCCTTATTTTATGTCAAGGAGAACTGTGAAGGAATGGGAAGATTCTATACAGGGCTGTAGTACATCAGAGGTACTGATTTCTGTTATGTTGCCTGAATTAGATGGATGCATTGAAACATATCCTGTTGGAGCTATGGCAGAGCCAAAATATGATATGGAATTTGATATTATGACTGATGAACTTGTAATCATAGATGAAAGAGTAGATAAGCTGATTTCAAGAATTAAATCCTATATTCTTCTTAGAAAGAAGGAGAACAAGGATAAAAAAATAGCTATCATATGTTATAACTATCCTCCGGGAGAAAGCAATCTATTTGGAGGAGCGTTTTTAGATACTTTTACTTCCGTTGAAAATATATTAAAAAATCTCAAAGCCAGTGGATATAACTTAAATCCTCTTATAAAAGAAGAACTTATGGATATATTTACTGCCGGAGGTGTAGTAAACTCAGGAAAATATAGTGATGATTGGGAAAACGTAATAAAGTATAAGGACAAAGAATATAAGGAAGAGTTAAAGGAAAATCCTGATTATGAAGAAATAATAAAAGAATGGGGACCAGTACCGGGAACTATAATGAGCAGTGATAATAATGAATTCTTGATTCCGGGAATAGTTGAAGGGAATATATTTTTAGGATTACAGCCAACTCGAGGCATACATGAAGAGATTGAGAGGGCGTATCATGATAAAACCTTGCCTCCTCATCATCAATACTTAGCATTCTATAAATGGATCAAGGATGAATTTAAAGCAGATGCAATTATCCATGTGGGAACTCATGGAACCTTGGAATTTTTAAAGGGCAAGGAATGCGGCATGAGTGGCAATTGTTATCCCGATAGACTTTTAGCAGATATTCCCCATACGTACTTATACTACTCAGGCAATCCATCTGAATCAACTATTGCTAAAAGGAGGTCCCATGCAAATTTAATAGGATACCAGCCCCCTGTATTCATTCAAGGAGAGCTTTATGGAGATTATTCAAAGTTAATGTCAATGATAGATAATTATCGTCAATCTTTGTTATTGGCTCCTCAAACCAGTAAAGATATATTATCAGACATATTGGAGTTAGGAGAAAAACTCAATATGCCAAAGGATATTGATGAGATGGAATCTGAATTATATAGGATGAAAAAAAGTCTAATACCAAAGGGACTTCATGTATTCGGTAAGGGATATAATCATAGAGAAGCAAAGGAATATGCAAAGGGACTGTTAAGATACAATAGAAATGGGATTTTTAGTATAAGAGCATTAATTGCAAAGGCTAAAGGATATGACCTAGATTTTCTTTTAGATAATGATCAATATGAGGTTATAAAAGGACTTGATGAAGAAGCAGATAAGATTATTGATTATTATTTTGAGAATGGAGAACTAAAGAACCCTGAGTATGTAGATAAAGTGAATAAAGATGAACTTGTAAAGTCTTTAGAATATGGACAAGGAATCATTAAATCGTCCCAAGAAAACCATGAAATAGAGGGACTACTACGAGTATTAGAGGGAAGATATAATTCTGCAAAACTGGCGGGAGATATCTATAGACATCCAGAAATATTACCTACAGGATATAATTTGTATCAATTTGATCCAAGACTTATTCCTACTAAAACTGCTTATATGAGGGGAGAAAAAATCTGCTTGAACACTCTTGAGGCTTATAAAAAGGAAGAAGATTCTTATCCTCTATCTACTGCTGTGGTTCTGTGGGGGTTGGAGACATCGAGAACTCAAGGAGAGACATTTTCTCAGATTTTATCTTACTTAGGTGTTAAGATTGCACAAAATGGAAGTGAATGGGATCCAAAATACGATATTATCCCAGTTAAAGAATTAGGAAGACCTAGAATAGATGTAACAATAAATATATGTGGATTCTTCAGAGATATGTTTCCAAACCTAATAACAAGTCTTAATGAAATCTTTGAAAGACTTTGGAATCTAGATGAGGATGATAAAGAGAATTATTTTAAGAGAAATTCAAAAAGATTATATAAAAAACTTATTGATGAAGGATACGACGAAAAAGAGGCAGAGCAATTAGCTATCTCTAGGATATTTGGACCTAAAGAGGGCAGTTATGGTACAGGAATAACCGGAATAATTGAAACTAAAAATTGGGAAGAGGAAGAACAGCTAGGCAAGGTATATATAGATAATCTCCAGCATGTATATAATGGAAAAGTCCGCGGAAAAAAAGTAGAGGGACTCTATGAGGAAAATTTAAAAGCTGTAGAAATTATATCTCAGATAAGAAGCAATCATGAGTATGAAATTACAGATTTAGACCATTATTATGAGTACTTCGGCGGATTATCCAAGTCTGTGGAGATGGTAAAAGGTAAAAAGGCAAAAATGTATATAACAGATACAACTGGAGATAGGATTCTTAGTGAAAGTATAGAAAAGTCTATAGCAAGAGGTATAAGAACAAGAGTATTGAATCCTAAATGGATTGATGGAATGTTAGAGCATAAATATCACGGAGTTCAAAAAATTGCAGATAGATTTGAAAATATCATGGGTCTTGCAGCCACCACAAATAGTGTAGAAGAATGGATATATGATGATGTGTATAACTCCTATGTAGAGGATGAAGAACTTAGACAAAGGCTTGTTGAAAATAATCCTTATGCATACATGGATATATTGGAGCAGATGACTGAGTATTATAACAGGGGCTATTGGGATGCTGATAAAGAAAAGATAGATAAGATTAAAGAGTTATATTTGGAACTTGAAGGCAATATAGAAGAAAACTTATAAGGAGGTGTGAAAATATGGAAAGTCATAGATTAATATATCCTTTTACCGCCATAGTAGGTCAGGAAGATATGAAAAAAGCATTAATATTAAATATCATAAACCCTCGCCTAAATGGGGTTCTAATAAGAGGAGAAAAGGGTACAGCAAAGTCTACTGCAGTAAGAGCCTTGGTAGATATCCTTCCTATTAGAGAGCAAATAGCAGACTGTATTTTTTCCTGTGACCCCAGAGATAATAGAAATTGGTGTGAAACATGTAAAGATACTTATAAGAAAGAAAACGGAAAAATAAAAAACGAAAGGATGCGTGTAATTAACTTACCTGTTGGTGCAACTGAGGATAGGGTAGTTGGAACATTAGATATAGAGCATGCAATAAAAGAAGGAGAAAAGAAGTTTGAATCTGGAATTTTAGCAGAGGCTAATAGGAATATTTTATATGTAGATGAAGTAAATCTCCTAGATGACCATGTGGTGGATGTACTTTTAGATGCTGCTGCTATGGGAGTTAATTCAATTGAGAGAGAAGGAATATCTTATACTCACCCATCAAGGTTTGTGTTAATAGGAACTATGAATCCAGAGGAAGGGGATTTGCGTCCTCAGTTAATAGATAGATTTGGGCTAGTTGTAGATGTATATGGTGAAAGAGATACGAACTCGAGAGTTGAAGTGATTAAACGAAGACTTAGCTTTGAAAATAATCCTGAAAAGTTCGTAAAAGAATATGAAGAAGAGCAGAAAAAATTAGCAGAACAGATAGAAAATGCTAAAGAGCTACTGGATAAAGTAGTATATTCAGAGGAATATTTAAGGCTAGCGGCAGAAATAGCCATAAAAATAAGTGTAGATGGACATAGGGCAGATATAACGCTTATAAAAACAGCCGTAACCCATGCTGCTTATAGAGGACAAATAAAGGTAGATAAAGAGGACCTTTTTGTAGCAGCAAAACTGTCCCTTCCACATAGAATGAGAAGACAACCCTTTGAAGAAGGGGTTATTGATTTTGAACAGATCAATAATCTTATCGAAAAAGCAATATTGTAAATATAGAAAGGTTTGTGATTTAACTATGTTTGATAATTGTTTCCCTTTTTCAGCTGTACTGGGACAGGAAAGGATAAAAATGGCTTTAATACTAAATCTGATTAATCCCTATATAGGAGGAGTTCTTATAAGTGGTGAAAAGGGAACTGCTAAATCTACATTGATAAGAGGGCTCTCAGCTGTAGTTGATTATGTTGAGGTAGTGGAATTGCCGTTAAATGTTACTGAAGATAGACTTGTAGGAAGTATTGATATAAAAAAAGCCATAAGAGACGGGGAAAAGAAATTTGAAGAAGGAATCTTATATAAGGCTCATAAACAAATTCTATATGTGGATGAAATAAATTTATTAAGTGAACATATTGTAAACATACTTTTAGAGGTACTATCAACTGGTACTAATATAGTAGAAAGGGAGGGTATATCCTATAGCCACCCATCAGATTTCATATTAGTAGGCTCTATGAATCCAGAAGAGGGTATTTTAAGACCTCAATTATTGGACAAGTTTGGTTTATATGTGGAAGCTAAAGGAGAGACAGATATAGATAACAGAATAGAAATCATTAAAAGGTTTCTTGATTATGAAAGAAATCCATCGGAATTTTATTTGAAATGGGAGAAAGAAAATAGAGCAGTACAAAGCTTAATATATAGAGGAAGAACAATAATTAAAGATATTAAAGTAAAAGATGAAGACTACAACTTTGCTGTAGATTTATCTAGACAAGGAAATTGCTCAGGTAATAGAGCAGAGATAATATTAATTGAAACTGCTAAGGCTATTGCAGCATTTAATCAAAGATATTATGTAACTCAAGAAGATATCAGGGATGCAGCATCTTATGTATTGCCACATAGAATAAAAGAGCCTATAACAGTTGAAGAAATGGAAGAATTTTTAGATGAAAATATGATGGAAAACAACAATGCTAGAAAAGAAGATTATGAGGAATATAGAGATGACTATGATCCAAACAAAGGGTCACTTGAAGAAACTATAAATACAGGGACTAAAGAAGAGATATTAAAAGAAAGTATAGAGGATATAATACCGATTGCTCAAGATATTTCCATAAATATGGAATTTGGCAAAAAAAACAGTAACAAAGGATCGGGAAAAAGAAGTAAGGTAAAGACAGATAGCCATAAGGGAAGATATGTAAGATACAAGCTTCCTAAAGGAAAGGCTAATGATATAGCTTTTGATGCTACCTTTAGGATAGCTGCCTTTAATCAAAAAAATAGAAATAAAATGGAACTAACTGTATGCATAAAACCTCAAGATATAAGAGAGAAGGTTAGAGAAAAACATACGGGAGCTACAATTCTATTTGCAGTAGATGCAAGTGGTTCAATGGGTGCAAGAAGGCGAATGGGAGCTGTGAAAGGAGCAGTACTTTCATTATTGAAAGATGCCTATCAAAAGAGAGATAGTATTGGAATTATTGCTTTTAGAAAAGATAGGGCTGAAATATTATTAAATATTACTAGAAGTGTAGACTTAGCTGAGAAATGTCTTAGGAAACTACCTACAGGAGGAAAAACCCCCTTAGCAGCAGGGCTTTACACCTCCTATCAAATTCTTAAGGCAGATAAAATAAAAAATCCAGATTCCTTGCAATACCTTATTATAGTTTCTGATGGAAAGGCAAATGTTCCATTTAAAACAGAAAATCCTTTAGAAGATGCATTTATCTTAGGGGAAAAGATAAGAAATGAGGGAATTAAAACCATGGTAATTGATACCGAAAAAAATTATATTGAATATGGATTTGCAAAAGAACTGGCTAAGAAGATGAATGGCGAATATATAAAAATCAGTCAATTATCAAAGAATGATGTTGAGACAAGTGTAAAAAGCTTGCTTAATATAAACTAAGACTCAGTTCAGAGGGAGTTTTAACTTCAACTGAACGCTAAGTCGTGTTATCTAGGGGCTATGCAATTCTCATTTTTCACTTATAGAAGTGAAAGCGTGGAATTGTAAGCCATCAGATAAATTAATAACAAAAGGAGAGAAGTCATATGAAAAAGATAGTATCATTATTATTAGTACTTATGTTAACAATGGGAATGGTTGTAGGATGTACAGGGAAAGATAAAAAGGGAGAAGAGAACTTACCAGCAAATAATATTCAAGATGAGAATAATAATCAAGAAAAATCAAAGTTTGAAGAAAAAGATGGTATTTTAGTATATACAGATGTGGAGAATGGACCTTTTGAGGAATCAGGATTAAAAATATCAATTAAAAAAGGTGACGATGGTTATGTTGAATTTATAAAAACAGATTTAGAAGGAAATGAAACAGTAGATTATTATAAATTTGATTATTCAGCCAATAATGTAGAGAAATATTATTATGTTTCAGCAATGGGAACAGCATTTTATTATTATTATGATTTAGAAAAAAATGAATTGGATAAAGTAGAAGATGGGGATCATAATGATAATACTGAGAAAATGAAAAGTTCTGGTAGATGGGATAGTGCTGCTGAAAAAACAAAAGAAGAAGTAAGTATTCTCGAAGATTATTTTAAGGAACAATATAGTATAACAATAAAAGAAGCAGTTCTAGGAAAATAAACATATATAGATAAATGACAAATACCTTTAGTTTGTGTTAGATTTCAGACTAAAGGTATTTTCAGTATAAAATTTAGCATAAATTATATACTAACACAATTCATTGTTTTATGTTAAAATATAATGTGCAGGAAAGTAAAAATCTTGCCAACAGAACCGTCCCCCTGGCAATATTTTACAAAAGAGGAGAGAGTTAAGTGATAATTGAGCATTTTTTGGAAAAGATAATTCCTTATATTACTGGTTCCTTAGAGTCCATTGGGGTGTTCATCATCACAATAGCAGCATTAAGAGGAATTTTTCAATTTATTAAAAATGGATTTGATTTTAGAGATGATGATGTAGCTATTGATTTTGCCAAGGCGATGGCACTTAGTTTAGAGTTTAAGCTAGCAGCGGAAATTATAAAGACAGTAGTAATAAGAACAATAGATGAATTTATTATACTTGCGGCGGTAGCAATACTTAGAGTAGTACTGACATTTGTATTACATTGGGAGTTAAAGAGTGGAGCAAAGACTATAGAACATGCAGAGAAATAAAATTATAAAATTTTATATTATCTAGAGAGAAACATTAACAGCTGGGGGGATATTATGATTAGACCAATTATTATAGATTGCGATCCAGGATTAGATGACTCAATAGCATTGATAGCTGCTCATAAAGTACAGGATACAGAAGTAGTTGGAATAACAACTGTAGCTGGAAATGCTAGTTTAGAAAATACTAGCAAAAATGCATTAAATTTATTACATACAATAGGATGGGAGTTACCAGTTATAATTGGATCAGAACATCCTTTAATTAGAGAGCGGAATTTATCAAATAAAAAAACTGGTATAGGAGAGGTAGTATTACAAGAATCTAATAGAGAATTTTATAAAATAGATGTAACGGATTTTATATATGAAGAAGCTAAAAAGTATGACGGCAACCTAGAGATTCTTGCTTTAGCTCCCATGACCAATATTGCAAAAACACTAATAAGATATCCAGATATAAAACCATTGATTAAGTCTATAACTTTTATGGGTGGAACAACTAGGGCAGGTAATATCACACCATCAGCCGAATTTAATATGTATATAGATCCTCATGCAGTAGATATAGTGTTTAAATCTGGAATACCACTTACTATGGTAGGATTGGATGTAACTAAAAAAGCGTATTTGCAATTAGAAGATATAGATTACTTTAAATCATTTAACAATCCCCATAGTCAATTAATTGCTGAATTTCTTATGGCTATACATAATAGAGAATGTCTATGTGGAGAAAAGGCTATTGAAATCCATGATGCAGTAGCTCTTGCAGTCATGGTTCTGCCGGAACTAGCGAAAAAGAAAAAATTCGGTGTATCAATAGAAATAAACAATAAACAAAGCTTAGGCATGTTGTTATTGGATTATAGGAATATTTCTGATGAAGAAAAGAATATAGATATAGCAATAGATATAGATGTTGATAAGTTTAAAAATTGGTTAAAAGGGTTGAATTGTTAAAAATTGACCCTAAAATCAAAAAACTTAATACAATTAATAATATATTTGATATAATATTATTGTACTATATTTGATAGGAGGGATTCCATGAAAAAGCTTTTAACAGGTAATGAAGCTATTGCAAGAGGAGCTTATGAAGCAGGATGTTTAGTGGCAGCAGCGTATCCAGGTACACCAAGCACTGAAATTCTTGAAAACATCTCACAGTACGAAGAAATATATTCAGAATGGTCCACCAATGAAAAGGTTGCTTTAGAGGTTGGAGCAGGGGCATCCATAGCAGGAGCTAGATCCTTAGTTGCAATGAAACATGTAGGGTTAAACGTGGCAGCAGACCCATTATTTACCATTGCATATGAAGGAGTAAATGGAGGACTTATAGTAATCACTGCTGATGAGCCAGGTATGCATAGTTCACAGAATGAACAAGACAATAGACTATTTGCACCTCATGCAAAAGTAGCTATGGTAGAACCATCAGATAGTCAAGAATGTAAAGATTTTATAAAACATGCTTTTGAAATATCCGAAACTTATGATACTCCAGTGTTATTTAAAGTAACTACTAGGGTTTGTCATAGTAAGGGTGTAGTAGAATTAGGAGAAAGAGTCCCAGTAGGGATAAAGGAGTATGTGAAGGACCCTAAGAAATACATAATGGTACCAGCAAATTCCAAGGCAAAACATATAGAAATGGAAGCAGATAGAATTCCAAAGCTTAGGGAATACTCAAATAATAGTCCATTAAATAAAATCGAATGGAACGATAGAAAAATAGGTATTATAACATCCGGTGCATCATATCTTCATGCAAAGGAAGTATTTGGAGATACGGTTTCTTACTTAAAGGTAGGATTTAGTTGGCCACTACCAGATAAATTATTTAAAGAGTTTAGTGATGGTGTGGACAAACTATATGTAATAGAAGAAAATGAACCTTATATGGAACAATTTATTAAGGCTATGGGAATAGAATGTATTGGAAAAGAAATATTCTCAGTATGTGGAGAAATAAACCCACAAATTATAAGGGAAGTAATGTTAGGTGAAAAAGTAGAAGTTGAACATAAATTAGATTTGGAAGTATCCTCAAGACCACCAGCACTATGTGCAGGATGTCCACATAGAGGTATATTCTATGCATTATCTAAACATAAAAATAAGGTAGTGGTTACATCCGATATAGGCTGCTATACCTTAGGAGCTATGCCGCCACTGGGTATGGGAGATACAGTAATATGTATGGGTGCTGGAATCACTGCAGGTATTGGTTTTGATAAGGTTAACCAAATGGCAGATAGAGGAAAGAAAGTATTTGGTTTTGTAGGAGATTCTACATTCTTCCATTCTGGAATGACAGGGTTAGTTAATGCAGTATATAATAAGAGTAATATGGTTGTTGTAATTCTTGATAATAGAATCACTGCCATGACAGGACATCAGGAAAATCCAGGTACAGGAAAGAATATATCTGGCGTAGAATCACCAATGATCGATATAGAAGGCTTAGTAAAAGCAATAGGAGTAAAGGAAGAAAATATAAGAGTTATAGATCCATATAATATGGATGCAAATACAAATGCAGTAAAGGATGCATTGGAAGCTACAGAGCCATTTGTAATCATTACAAAGCAACCTTGCGCACTTATTAAAGATGTACAAAAAAGAAGAGCAAATTTATATTGTCAAGTAAATCAAGAAAAATGTAGAAAATGTAAGACCTGTTTAAGAATAGGCTGTCCAGCTATATCTATGAAGGATAATGTAGTTAGTATGGATACTGCAATGTGTAATGGCTGTACAGTATGTCTACAAGTATGTCCATTTAAGGCTATAGAATCTTTTGGGGAAGAGGTGATTTAATTGACTAAATCTTTACTTTTAGTAGGTGTAGGAGGGCAAGGTACTATTTTAGTATCTAAAATATTATCAGAAGGACTCTTAGAAGAAGGCTATGATGTAAAAATGTCAGAAATCCATGGTATGGCTCAAAGAGGTGGTAGCGTTACTACTCAAATTAGATTTGGAGATAAGGTATATTCACCAACTATAAATCTAGGAGAAGCAGATGTACTAGTATCCTTCGAAAAACTAGAAGCAGCAAGATACGTACCTCAATTAAAGAAAGATGGAACATTAATAGTTAACGAAGAAGAAATGTGGCCATTACCAGTATTAGCGGGATTTGAAAAATATCCTGAAGGGATAATGGAAGAACTAAAATCTAAAATAAATAATGTGATATCTATAAATGCAAGAAGTATAGCTGAGGAACTTGGTGAGCCAAGATCCCAAAATATTGTAATGTTAGGTCTTATAGTTAAAGCATTAGGCTTAGAAAATATAGATTGGAAGAGTAAAATCAAGAAGTTTCTTCCAGAAAGAGTACATGAAGTAAACATTAAAGCATTTGAAAGAGGAATAAATTCATAAAAATAGTGGATACACCCATATGGGTGTATCCACTATTTTTATGGAACAAAATTTATTAAATATTTGTAACAAATATTAAAATGTGAGAAAAACCAAGAATAAGATAGAGAATCAAAGATAAATAAAGAGAAGTTTATTATTGATAGTCAATATATTATTTATTTTCACTCCTATAGGTCATAGGAGGCATTATTTGAGTTTACATAAGATATAGGAGGAGTATAATAGTTTAGTCAAGGAGTGATTAGTTATGGATGAAATTATCAACAAGATAATAAACATTGATAAGGAAACTGTAAGGATGAAGCTAAAGACTGAAGAAATCATAGGGGATAAGGAAAAGGAATTAAAAGAAACTCTTCAGGAATTAGAAAAAAAATATATGGAAGAAGGTAGATTAGAAGGGGAAAAAACTTACAATGAAATCATAAGAAATGGAGAATCAGAAATCGAAAGGTTGAAATCTCAGGATGTTGAAACCTTAGAAAGAATAGATAAGGTATATAAAGGAAGTAAGGATAAATTAATAGAGGGCCTATGGAATAGTTTATTTAGAGGCAAAGAATAGAGGTAGAATCATGAGCAATGAAAGAAGATTTGCAGCTATAAACACTAAAATAAGAGTTTTACGATCAAAATCATTAGATAGAAAAGATTATATAAATCTGATGGAAAAGAAAAACGTAAAAGAACAAATTGCCTATCTGAAAGAGAATACTATCTATAAGGAAGAATTAAGTAAAATAGAGGAATTAGATAATATTCAGCAGGTGGAAATAGAGCTAGAACGTCACCTAATAAACCAATTTGAAAAAATAATAAGATATTTTACTGACGACTATAGAAAACTATTCAGAGCTTTAATGCTAAGGTATGAGATTGAGGACCTAAAACTATATCTAAGAGCATTAGAGAGAAAAGAGGACCTTAATAAAATAGAAGGCTTAAGCTTACTAAAGGAAAAATATTATAGTTTTAATCTAAAAAAATTGAAATCTTCTCATAGTATAGAAGAGTTTATCGAAAACTTGAAGGGAACTATTTACTATGATGCTTTAAACACTTACAAAGAAGAAGAACATGCAAAGATTATATTTTATATGGAGATGAATTTAGATAGACTATACTTTAATTCTTTAAAATCTGAATCTAAGAATCTAAAGAAGGAAGATAGAATAATATTCGAAAAAATCCTTGGAATAAACGAAGATTTATTAAATATTGAATGGATTTATAGAGGTATTAAATTCTATAACTTACTTCCAGAGGAGTTAATAAACTTTACATTACCCAATGGATATGAATTTAATTATAAGAAATTAAAAAAGATGTGCTACTCAACAGAGGAAGAATTAAAAGAAATAGTTTTACAGACAGAGTATGATTTCTTATTTGATACTGAAAAAGATGTAGATTTATACATGGAAAGAAGAATTCAAAGATATTTGTATTATAGATTTTTAAATGCCTTTAAAAAAGCAAAATTAGATATAACTTTATCCATTGCTTATATTCATCTTTTAGAGTATGAAATAAGAGATATTATTTCTATGTTGGAAGCTAAAAAATATGGATTAACTTTACAAGAAACAAAAAATTATTTAGTAAGGAAAGTCGAAGGAAGTGATGAGTAATGTCTGTTGAAAAGATGACCATGATGAATGTCATCGGAAATATCTCAGATGTAGATAATGTGTTAAAAGATATAATTCTATCAGGTAAAGTAGATTTAGTATCTGCATTATCACAAATAGAAGATAATAGTTTCGTTTTTAATGTAAAGGATGAAAATCTAGAGAAAGTTATAGATTTAAACTATATTACATCCTTTTCAAAGGATAAAAACTATGAAGAACTTCTTAAAAAAGGGGAAGAATTAGAATCAATTTTAAATATGAAATCTAATTATATGGAATCTAATCTAAAGGTGGATATAGATATACTCAAGGCATCTGATGAATTGAGCCGTATATATGAAGAAGTAAAGATGCCTAGTGAAGAGTTAAAGAAAGCTCAAGAAGAACTAGGAGAAATTGAAGATTTTTACAAAAGCTTTTCTAATATTAGGGATATCAATATTCCCATAGAGAATTTAAGAAGTCTATCACATTTTGATTTTAGATTTGGAATTCTATCTAAAGAAGATAGAATAAAGCTTAAGAAAAATTATGAGAATATCTTAGCGATTATCCTTCATACTGGAACTGGAAAGGAAGGAGAAGTTTATTTAACTATATATCCTTCAAACATAAGAGAAGAAATGAATAGAATTCTAAGATCCTTGAATTTTAAAGAAATCCAAGTTCCAGAGGAGTATAAGGGAACACCAATAGAGATGGTTAAGTACCTAAAGGCTAAGAAAGAAAGATTACAAAAAGATATAGACTCTTTGGAAAGAAAATTATCTAATTTAAAAGAAATTCATCAAGATGCAATTATATCAGCAGTGAATCAATTAAAAACAAAGGAAAAAATAGAGGATATTAAAGAAGAATTAGCTAGATCTAATAAGTTCTTCTATCTTTCAGGATGGGTGTCTAAGAAGGATAAAGAAAAGCTTGGAGAAATCCTAAAAGGATATAAGGATATGCTAGTGATGTTTAAGGATGAAACAGACCTTACGCCTCCTACTAAACTTAGAAATATCTGGCTTTTTAAACCTTTTGAATCTTTAGTTAAGATGTATGGAATGCCATCTTATAACGAACTAGACCCTACTCCATTTTTGTCTCTTTCCTATATGTTTTTATTTGGAGCTATGTTTGGAGATTTGGGGCAAGGCCTTATATTACTTTTAGGAGGAGTACTTCTAGGTCGTAAAAACAAAATGTTTGGTGGATTATTAGGGCGTCTAGGGCTTAGTTCCATGGTATTCGGAACTTTATACGGGGCAGTATTCGGCATAGAAACTATTTTGCCAGCACTTTTAATTAAGCCCTTTGAAAATATTAATACTGTTTTAGTATCAGCTATATTTATAGGTATAGCACTTATACTTATATCCTATATCTATGGAATGATAAATAGTGTCAAAAGAAAAGACATGGAAGATGGTTTATTTGGAAAAGAAGGCTTAGCAGGATTTTTATTTTATCTATGTTTGCTTATTTTAATAGGTGGAAATCTTTTAAAGAAACCTATACTCTCCATGGAGGTAGGTGTAGTAATTATTATACTATGTATAGCTGTCATGGTATTTAAACAACCATTGACTCACTTAATAAAGGGTAAACGTCCTCTTCATGGTGAAGATATTACTGGATACTATATAGAATCTGTATTTTCTATTATAGAGACTTTACTCAGTATGCTAAGTGGTACAGTATCTTTCATTAGGGTAGGAGCCTTTGCTTTAACTCACGTTGGCTTATTTATAGCCTTTGAGACCATAGGTCATATGATAGGAACTACGGCAGGTAATATCATAGTACTGATTATAGGTAACATTGTAATCATAGGTATGGAGGGACTTATAGTATTTATTCAAGGTCTAAGACTTCAATACTATGAGCTATTCAGCAGATATTACAAGGGTGAAGGCAGGGAATTTAAACCTGTAAATATTAAATAATTAGGAGGAATTGAAATGCAATTTATATTAGTATCAACAACTTTAATGGTTTTATTAACTATAGGAACTGGAATTTTTATGATTTACAAGAATGTAGAAGGTAATAGAAAAACTCTTAAAAAGATTTTAAGAACAAATCTATATGTGTTTTTACCAATACTTGTTGCAGCTATAATTACTTTAGTACCAGGAGCAATCAATGCTGAAACTACTGGTTCAGCAGCACCATCAGGACTTGGATTTCTTGCAGCAGCATTATCAACAGGTTTAGCAACTGTAGGTGCCGGATATGCAGTTGCCGTAGTAGGTTCTTCAGCTCTTGGAGCTGTTTCTGAAGACTCAAGCATATTAGGTAAGACTTTAATATTCGTAGGTCTTGCAGAAGGTATTGCTATCTACGGTCTTATAGTATCTATCCTAATCCTAGGAAGGTTATAATATGAAATCCTTTTTAATCAGCCATAATAAGGATACAATTATAGGCCTAAGGTTGGCAGGAATAGAAGGGATTTTAGCAGAGACAAAGGAAGAAGTTGAATTCTATTTTTCTAAGGCCGTTGAAGATCCTAATATTGGGATTATCATCATAACAGAAAAAATATTTGAAGAGATGAAGGAAAAGGTATTAGAGCTTAAGAGAAGTGGAAATTCCCAACTTATAGCTACTATTCCAGATAGAACTGGCCTAAGGGATAAAAACTTTATAATGAGATATATAAAAGAATCCATAGGTATAAAAATTTAGGTGGTGATTCGATGATTACTCTTGATGATAAACTAGATATTTTCCATAAGGTAGTATTTAAAGAAGAAGAGGAAAAATGTAAAAAAGCATTAGAAGAATTAGAAGAGAAAAACAGATCCATATTAGAAGAGAAAAAAATAGAGCTTGCAAAGAGAAAAGAAGAAATAATAAATAGAAGAAGAATCTTGGCAGAAACTCAAAAAAATGAGATGCTTTCTAAGGCTACTCAAGAAAACAGAGGAAAAATTCTTGAAAAAAGGGAAGAAGTTTTAAGGGATTTGATTTCTTCTTTAGAAGATAGAGCCAGAGAATTTGTATTATCTCATGATTATAATGATTATGTTCTTAGCAAAATTGAAGATTTAATTAGAGAAATAGATGAAAAAGAGATAATAATTGGATTGAAGGAAAAAGATAAAGTAAATCTAGAAGATTCTATTCTCAATTTAGGTAAAGAGAATAATAAAGACATATTCTTTAATATTGTTGTGTCAGATATAATTGGAGGATTTATATTGTCAGATAAAGATATGAGTTATAATCTAGACAATAGCTTTAAGACTATTATTGAAGAAAATAGATATCTAATAGGTAAGAGATTATATTCATCTCTAGAAAAGACAGGTGGTTTAAATGGATAATTTAACAGGAAAAATAGCTATGATAAATGGTCCAGTAATACTTGGAGAGAGCATGACTGGATTTAAGATGAGAGAGATGGTATTAGTAGGAGAAAAGAAGCTAATCGGTGAAATCATATCCATAGATGGTGATAGTGGTACAGTGCAAGTATATGAAGAAACAGAGGGTCTAAAAAGAGGAGAAGTAATAGTATCAACTGGTAAGCCGCTTTCTCTAAAGCTAGGACCAGGTATGCTTGGTAATATGTTTGATGGTATTCAAAGACCACTTAAGAAAATAAGAGATGACTTTGGCAGCTTTATCCCAGAAGGTATAGGACTTATATCAATAGATGAAGAAAAACTTTGGGAAGTAAACTTAAATGTAAATCTTGGGGACTATCTGAGAGAAGGAGAAATATTTGGGACTGTACAAGAAACTTCTTTGATTACTCACAAGCTTTTAGTTCCTGTAGGATTGGAGGGTAAAGTCCTAAAGGTAGTCAAAAACGGAAGATACAATATTGAAGAAAGGTTGGTTGAAATAGAAGATAATGGAGGAAATAGACATTTCCTTAAAATGTATCAAGAATGGCCCGTTAGAATTTCGAGACCTGCTAAAGAGAGATTGCCTATAGATAAGCTATTGGTTACAGGACAAAGAGTATTAGATATATTCTTTCCTATAGCTAAGGGCGGAACAGCAGCAATACCTGGTGGCTTTGGTACGGGAAAGACTATGACTCAGCACCAATTAGCAAAATGGTCAGATGCAGATATTATTGTTTATATTGGCTGTGGTGAAAGAGGAAACGAAATGACAGAGGTACTAGAGGATTTTCCAGAACTTATAGATCCTAAGACAGGCAAACCTATAATGGAAAGAACTGTTCTTATAGCTAATACATCTAATATGCCTGTAGCTGCAAGGGAAGCCAGCATATATACAGGAATTACCATGGCAGAGTATTTTAGAGATATGGGATACCATGTGGCTATAATGGCAGACTCTACTTCTCGTTGGGCAGAAGCCCTGAGAGAGATATCAGGAAGGTTGGAAGAAATGCCTGCTGAGGAAGGATATCCAGCATATCTACCCTCAAGACTTGCTCAATTCTACGAAAGGGCAGGATATGTAAGCACTCTATCTGGAAAAGAAGGTTCTGTAACTATAATAGGAGCGGTTTCTCCGGCAGGAGGAGATTTCTCTGAGCCAGTTACAGAAAATACTAAGAGATTTGTCAATGTATTCTTAGGATTAGATAGAGAATTAGCTTATTCAAGACATTATCCAGCTATTAATTGGTTAAATAGTTATAGTGGATATATGGAAATGTTAAAGACCTACTATGAAATGGAACTAAATGAAGAAGTAGGAGAGCTTCGTGGAAAGATGCTAAGACTTTTATTTGAGGAAAGCAGACTTCTTGAAATAGTTCTTTTAGTTGGAGAAGATGTTCTACCAGATGACCAAAGATTGATTCTAGAGATTGCTAGGGTAATTAAAATAGGATTTTTACAACAAAATGCTTTCCATAAAGAAGATACTTATGTACCTTTAAGAAAGCAGCTAGAAATGTTAAAGACTATTGATTTACTATATGAAAGAGGTCTACAAGCCATAAAGAAAGATATCCCAATTTCTCAGGTTAGAAACGGAGAACTTTATGGTGAGATCATAAAGATGAAATATTCTATACCCAACGAAGATATAGATAAAATAGAAGAGCTTAAAAATATGATAAACGATTTTTATAATAAATTAGAATTAGACTATTCTAAATAGTAGGTGATGAAGTGAAAAAGGAATATTTAGTATTAGATAAAGTTGAAGGAGCTCTTATAGAGCTATCAAAGGTTCATGCAGTTGGATATGGAGAAATAGTACAGGTAGAAAACAATTTAGGCGAAAAGAAACTAGGCAGAGTTATTAAAATAGATGGAGACAAAGTAGTAGTGCAGGTTTTTGGTTCTACCTTAGGTCATTCAGTGGAGAATACTAAGGTAAGCTTTGAAGGAAGACCCTTTGAAATTCCATTATCTAAGGATATACTAGGAAGAACTTTCAATGGTGTAGGTATGCCTATAGATAATGGTGGAGATATATATGCTGATAAGTTCTATAATGTAAATGGTAGACCTATAAACCCAGTTTCCAGAGAATATCCAAGGGACTATATTCAAACAGGGATATCGTCTATAGATGGGCTTATAACCTTAATCAGAGGACAAAAGTTACCTATATTTTCAGGCTCAGGTTTACCTCATAATGAACTAGCTGCTCAAATAGTTAGGCAGGCAAAGATTAAGGTAAAGGGAGAGGAAAGAGATAATTTCTCCATAGTCTTTGCAGCAATAGGTGTAAAACATGATGAGGCATTTTTCTTTAAAGAAGCCTTTAAAAAAGCAGGAGTTCAGAATAAGGTAGTTATGTATATTAACTATGCAGATGACCCTATAATGGAAAGAATAATAGCACCAAGAGCTGCTCTTACAGCAGCAGAATATCTGGCATTCGAAGAAAATCAACACGTATTAGTTATAATGACAGATATAACTAGTTATGGTGAAGCGCTTAGAGAAGTTTCATCTTTAAGAGAAGAAGTACCTAGTAGAAGGGGCTATCCAGGATACCTTTATTCTGACTTAGCATCTCTTTATGAAAGGGCAGGTATGTTAAAGGATAGGGAAGGCTCTGTAACACTAATACCAATACTCACAATGCCAAATGATGATATAACTCACCCTATACCAGATTTAACTGGATATATAACAGAGGGGCAGATTGTATTGTCAAGGGAATTACATCAAAAAAATATCTATCCTCCCATAAATGTACTTCCTTCACTATCAAGACTTATGAAGGACGGTATAGGTGAAGGATATACAAGGGAAGATCATCCAGATGTATCCAATCAATTGTTCTCTGCCTACTCCAAGGTTCAAGAAGTCAGGGCATTGGCACAAATAGTCGGAGAAGACGATTTATCTGATAAGGATAAGAAATACATGAAATTTGGAGAAGCCTTTGAAGAAAATTTTGTTACCCAAAGCTATGTGGAAAACAGAGATATAGAGAATACATTAGAGCTATCTTGGAAAACTCTTTCCTTATTATCTCAGGAAGAATTAGATAGATTGAAACCAGCCTTAATAGAAAAGTATATGAAATAAGGTGATTAAATGGCAGTATATAAATTGACGCCTACAAAGGCAAACTTGATAAAATCCAAGAATTCCCTCCAGTTTGCAAAAAAAGGCTATGAGCTATTAGATAGAAAGAGAACAGTTCTCATAAGAGAAATGATGTCTCTAATAGATAAAGCAAGTGAATTACAAGAAAGAATAGATACTGAATTTAAACAAGCCTATGAGGCTTTAAAATTAGCCAATATAACAATGGGTACTGAATCTGTAGAGGAGATAGCAGGCTCCATTGAGAAGGAACAAGATTTCCATATATTATTTAAATCTGTAATGGGAGTAGAAGTTCCCATGATAAAGAGGGAAGATACTAAGCTTACAACGGAATATGGATTTTTCAGAACAAATCCAGCTTTTGACAAAGCAGTATTAAACTTTTCAGATATAAGAAAACTTATTTACGATTTAGCAGAAATAGAAAATTCAGTATATAAATTAGCAATGGAAATAAAAAAGACTCAAAAAAGAGCTAACGCTCTAGATAAAATCCAAATCCCTAAATATACTACAACTATTAAGTATATTGAAGAAGTATTAGAAGAAAAGGAAAGGGAGGACTTCTTTAGGCTTAAGAAGGTTAAAGGGAAATAAAGAATTATAAATAAAAGGTTTAACAGCCTTCTGAAAGTGCTCATATGAGCACTTTACTTTTTTAGTTTCTTTATAAGCCATTTAAATAAATATACACTATTATATGCCAATGTAAAGACTACTATTGAAAACCAGTCAATTTCATAAAAGCTCTTTTTGAATATTAAAGAAAGAAGTATATAACCTATAATAACTATTAGTGAGTGTATAATTGCTTCTTTTATTGTAATCACCCCTGAGGATTATATTTTGTATACTCTCTAGAAGCCTAAGAGTTTAAATTAGCTTTACCTTATTACTTATATTCAAATATCATTCTTTATTTATAATTATTATAATAAATCAAACTAAAAATAGTTGAAATTTAGATTAAGTGGTCGTTTCTTGGACTGAGTGGTTATTCAAATGAAGAATAATAGTAACTGAGTATTCCTTATCATCTTTCTTTATATCTATATAACCATCATATTTATCTACAATATCTTTTATTATACTAAGGCCATATCCAGAGGAGATATACTGCTTTTTATTAAAGTATATTTTTTTAGTGGAATTATCTTTAGCCGGATTATAACTATTTTTAATCTTATAACATAAGAAATTTTCATCAGGATATAGCTCTATATAGATATATCTATTTTTTTCATTACAATTTAGACAAGCCTCTATTGCATTGTCTATGGTATTAAACAATATAGAGCTTAAGTCCATATCATCGATACTTACTTTAGGAGGAGCTATTGCCTTTATATCAAAATCTATACCCTGCATAATACCTTCTGCATATTTATCATTTAATACTATATCTATTAATTTATTTCCGGTATTTATTGTATTAGGAATTGACTTAAGTTTATCTTTTATTGAATTAATATATTCAATATGAGTATCATTTTCCATCTTATTCATTTCTTCCAAGACTTTAACATGATTTCCCATATCATGCCATATCTTAGATAAAGTATCATTTCTTAATTCAGCATTAGCTATAAACTTTTCATATGATTTATTATAAATTCTTTTATTAGTCTCTTTCTGTAAATTGATATAAAAATCATTTGCATTGAAATACATTGTCAAAGAGCCTAGGCTAATGAATAATGTCAATAGACATATAATAAATAAGATGAATATAATACTTTTTGAAGATAAATCCAAACTAGCATAAAATATTAAGAGCATTGAAACCGTAGATAAAAATAATATTGATATAATTATGTAGTTTAAAATCTTTGGAAGAATAATCTTTGTGTTTAAAAATTTTCTATTAATTAGTGTAGAGATTAGTATATATAAGAATTTACTAATTATTGCTAAAAAGAAGTAAGTATATTTTAATTGTAAGTTTTCTACAGATTTATCTAAAATCCTTGAGGCTAATAAAGTAACTAATAGTTCAGATATAATGAGTATAAAATAATACATTACAATGATTAATATTAGTTGATAAGATTTAAGATCATATAAGAGAGTTGTTAAAGATAATAGTAATATAGCTATGACAATTATTTTAATATATGGAGTTATTTCAAATTGAGTCAACAAAGATGCAACAATAGATACTATAACAATTACAAATAGTATCAATAAGTTTATAATTCTTCTTGTAATTTCTAAATTTAGACAATATGCTTATAAAAAGTATTCCATCCATTATAGAAAACAAAAAGCTTAGTGTAATATCAAGATTTTTCATGATTACCCCTCTCTTTTAGATGAAATGTATCTATAGAATTCCTTTTTAAAATCATTGAATCTTCTTCTTGCAATATATAGAGTATCATCATTAGAAAGTATGATCTTATCATCTATAAGATCTTTTATATGGTTAAGATTAATCATAATTCCCCTATATATTTCATAAAAATTTTTTTCTGTTAGATTATAAGGCATATCCTTTAAAGAACGATAATTCGAAATATGAGTATTATCTGTAGTATGTATAATCACACGTCTGTCTAACACTTCAAAATATATGATATCATAGAGCTTGAGATAAATATTATTATCTCCTATAGGAAATGAGTATTTTTGGGTTAAATATTCCAACTTTTTAATCAATGAATCAAGGATTAAATCTACTTCTTTATGGAAATGACTTTTTCTAATAAAATGAAATATTGTTAAGTCTAAAGCTTCATATACTTTTTCATTTAAATATGTGATGAATATAAATATGATACTTTCATCTAGTTTCCTAATTTTTCGTGCTGTTTCTATTCCACTTAACCCTGGTAACTCTATATCGAAGAAAATGATATCATATTTCTCCTTATAATTTAACATATTATCAAGAATATCTTCTCCTGAGTAAAAGCAGCCTATATGGCATTTTATATTATAGTGAAAAAATTTTCTTTGAATAATTGATTCTAACTCCAATGAAAAATCTCTATTATCCTCACAAATGGCAATTCTGAACATAGGTATCCCCCCTAAATAACCATTCAGTTCAAAAAAGACCACTTATTTCAAATTCAAGCTATTTCAAATTTTATCTGTTATAATCATTATAAAGGAAAAGGGTTAGAATTTAAAGTGGTAAGTCAATTTGTTAGAAGTTGTATTTTTCAGTCTACAATAGATAAAGATGAGATTGAAGTAATCTCTTATGGAATTAAAATAATAGAAACTAGCATTCTAACATCTTTAGTTATAATTTTAATTGGAATGATTATGGGACAAACTGTATCTGTTATTATCTATTTAAGTGTATTGATTTTATTTAGGAGAAATATAAGTGGATATCATAGTAAGACATACTTGGAATGCTTACTTATCACAAATTTAAATTTCATAATAATATTTCTAGAAAAATGATTGTAGCAGGATTTAAAAGAAATTATAGAGATGATATTTATTCTATAATAAAAACATATATTGCTAAACCTACAGTACATAAAAATAGAATTGTAAAGGATGAGATTATAAATGAGGGTAATATAAAAAGGCACAAGTGGTTAAGTATTATTTTAGCTTTAGCAACAATATGTCATATACTAACAGTATTAGGTTTATTAAATGAAATTAATTACTTCTTTGCCATTAGCAGTTTTTTAATGGTAATGGTATTAAGTATTAATAATAAAACTAGAGAGGAGGAAGAGAGGTGAAGTGAAGAAGGTTTTAACTAGGGGGATAGAGGAGGAAATAAGTAAGATAGCAAAGAAAATTGAAGAGTAATCATCAAGTACGGTTTCTACATTTTGTATTATGAGACTAAGGCACCGAAGACGTTCCTTTAAAGTGATCAATATATCAACTATACTTCTTGGTTAATATCTTTCTAAGATAAACACATAATATAAATATAAAGCTTTACTTTTTATCAAGATTAGGTATTTGAAAAAGTATTTTATCTGTTTGTTAATCAAATTGTATAATTAAAGGAGGTTTTATTCTTGAAAAGAATAAAAATGTTAAGTATACTATCAGCAATATTAATTTTAATACCAACTATTGGAGTTGCGACAGAGTATGAGGAAAAGGAATTAACATTATTAGATAGATTAATGCATGAGCCAGCTTATTCAGTTTTAGAAATTGATGATCAAAACAATTTTAACACAAAGAATATTAAAACTATATCAATTAAAGAAACTAGAAAATTATCCGATGAAGAATTATATAAGATTGCTGAAAACAATTTGAGAGAAGTAATACTACAGCAAAAAAATGGTGCTAGGATAGTTTGGAATGACAATATCTTAGAAAGTAAGATAAAAGAAGAATTTCCACATGTTTATGCAGAAATTAAATCAAATAATTTAATTAAAAAAGAATTCAAAATAGAAGAGCTGGAGTCCGCTAGTTTAAGTGGTTCAAAAACACAATCATTCACTCATACCGTATACTCATATTTAGGACTTAGGCTGTTTTCCATAACATTACAAGCTACATGGTCATGGGAGGTCGCTAGAGTTTACAATGTCAGAAATATTAGAACTAGCGGAGAATCACATGATGTTTTATGGTCATATGCAAAAACAGTGTTTAGTAGAGGATATTATAGAACAGAACCGTGGGGAGAAGAAGTTTATGCACATGATTTTCAAGCTCATTTTAAAAGATCTACATTAGGGGGTGCCAATGCATATCCTGAAATAGGAGTAGAATTATATCCTGGAACTGCCAGTATAGTATTTACAGATGATGGAATTTAAAAACAAATAGAATATTCTGATATGATCCTGTTGTGAAAGATGGTTAAAGTAATAAAAGCTTTAGACTGAACTTGATTAGGTAGACTTGATAAATAGTCTACCTAATCAAGTTCAGTTTTTCATATTCTCAATGAGATAAATATCCAAGATTAGAATGCCTTCTCCTTCTATTAAAAAATAATTCTATATATTCAAATATAGCCTTTTACCTTCTTCTCGTATAGTAAGAACTTTGTTATCGTCCATCATTTCTGTCTCTAATGATTTATTGAAGGGTTCTATAATGGCATTATCATGAAGATTACTAGTATTGCTCATACTGGAGATGATACCACGTTTTCCAATCTTAGCCTGATATTTTTTACTAATAAATTAAGACAATCTATCTGTATGTATAATAAGACCTGCATTAGTTGACTCATTCCATAGAGCTGATCCTAAGGTATATATAACTAATGACTCTCTCATGTTTTTATTCATTAGCCTACAACTTTACTAGTATATACATACATATAAGCCATAAGATATAGAGAGCCTTCTTTAGTAGGAATATATGTTATATCATCAGCCCATGTTTCCATAGTGATAGGGGATTTCAACGCACACCAAAAGCATTTAAAAAGAAACTGGATGATGTAAGAATGATACAAAACATGTTTAGGATATCAAAATGTGTAGATAATGATCCGAATGAAGAATTCTGGAGGATATTGAAATCTGAACTGTATTGCCTTAAGAAATTTAACTCACATGACGAACTAGAACAAGTAACCATCAATTATATAGATTATTACAATAGTCATAGATATCAAAAACTACTGAACTGTATGATACTTTTGGAATACAGAGAATACTTGAAAATTATAGCTATATAGAAATATCGTCAACCATAAGATATGATTTGCTACATAAGACTTGAGTTTGTAAAAAAATTGTGTAATCAATACATATTCTTCTTGGTTAATAATTGGAAGAGACAAATAATCAATTAAATTATAAGGTAGAGTAATTTAATGTTGAAAATTTCTAAGGAAGAATTAGAAGTAGAAATGGTGAATTCGAATTCAAAAGAGTATCAAAACATCAAAGAAATATCAACGCTATTGTCACTACTTGGTATGTTGTAGGAATGGCTACTAGGGATATATCTGAATAGATAAAAAGATATATGATGATATATCAACTAAGGCTATATCTAATATAACAAATAGGATTATCCCGATTGTTACAGAATGGCAGAACAGACCTATTCAGAGTATCCACTTATTTGTTTTCATAGATACAAGGTATGTGGAGATAAACAAATTGTAGTAAAGGCGGCTTATGGGATATCGGATGTAAGCATAGATAAAGAAAAATAAGTTCTTGGGATATAGATTAGATCAAATGAAAATAGCAAATTTTTACTATTAGTATTAAATGACTTAAAAGATAAAAGCGCTTAAGATGTATTGGTATTCTATGTACAAATATTTAATAGGCCCAAAGAAGCAATAGACATAGCATACCCATTTGTTAAGATAAAAAGATTTATAATTTACCAAACGGGAGTAAGTATGAAATATATCTCATACAAGGATAGGAAGTAATCTGTAGCTAACTTGAATAAGGTATGACGAGCTTTAAATGAAATTGAAAAGCATATTAAAACTTGTAGAATATAGGGGAGAGGTGGAAAATAAATATTCTAATGTAATTAATGATTGGGAAGATAAATAGGATAATCTTGGCATTTCTATACTATATCAGAAAGATAACTTGTACATGAAATATAATAGAAAGCTTGCACAGTCAATTTAGAAAAGTAATCAAAACAAGATTAATATTTCTAAATGATAAAATTACCTTAAAAATTCTATACTTAGAAACAGAGAAGGTTAATAATAAATAGAACAGAGCATATACTAACTGTGATTTAGTAGTAAGTTAGTTGAAGGTATTATTTTGAAAAAATATTAGGTAAAGTAGTATAGAATGAACGCTAGATTTCTGGACTCCTAAGGTTTATCACATTGATTTTATTAGGAACGGATAAAAGAAGACGGACAATCAATAACTATCCGTTCTTGTGGCAAATCCAATAGCTACTCAGGTTGCTTCTCCAGCATCTCCTTATCGTGCTATTGAATAAGATTAACTATATTATTATAAAGCATTAGAAATAATATAGTATAAAGGATATTTAATAAATAAAAAGTCAACTTAACTCTATATTTTATCGATTTGTATCTTTTAACCAGTTATTAGCCAAAGAATGATAATACACAAAATTATTTACATAGCCTTATTTTTTCTACTGTCTACTTAGCAGGAATCATTTCATTCTCTATTTATTTTTATTTTTTTTAAATATTATAAGACGATAAAGGCCAAACCCTATAAGTATACATAATGAAATTAATATTATTATATATTCAACTATTCCTATTCTTCCTAACAATAATCTCCCTCCTATAATTAAATTTCTAAATATTATTATATTCAACCTTCTACTCATATCTTTCAATCATATAATTTATATCATTTCTTTTAATCTTCTTTAACTTTCTTTAACCTCCTCATCTATCAAATTTTCGTTTACTTGCCCGTCTTCATTTCTAATTATAAAATTCTTGTTACCTATATTATATATTCTACATAGATAAATTTTCTCCTTCTTTTTTGCCTATAGTATTAAAAATAATTAATTAATTTATTTAAATAATAGGAATAAAAGTACTGTTTAGATTTTGGGTAATCTTATTAATTGATAGTATATTTTTGATTTGTCGTCTATATCTTTTCATTACAAATACAAGGCCTTGTAGATAAAAACTTAATAATCAGGACTAAAAAGAAGTAATAATATTCTAAATGTGAGTTTTCCGTAGAATTAACTAAAATTCTAATACAAATAAAAGGACCAATAATTCAGATACGATTAATATATTATAATTGTTATAATACGTTGAAAAAGCTTGATATTATATAAGAATATTGCTAAAAACAGTAAAATTGAAATTCAATTTAGGAAGTAATTCTAAACTAAGCTAATATGGATATAATACCGTAATTCCTTTATATATCTTAAAAAATTCTCTTCTGATAAAATATATGGAATATCTTCTAAAATATGATAGTTTGAGATATAGGTAGTATTTATAATGCATATAACCACATGTCTGCCCGATACTTAAAAAGCATAATATGATGGACGTTAGATAAATATTGTTATCATCTATAGGAAGTAAGTATTTTTCAGCTAAATATTTAATCCCTTTGATCAATGAATCAAGGACGGAATCTATTTTTTTCTGGAAATGGCTTATTCTAATTAAATGAAATATTATCAAGTATAAATCTTTACATATCTTTTTATTAAAACATGTAATGAATATAAAAATGATATCATTGTCTAACTTTCTAATTTTACGTGTGATTTCTATTTCATTTAATTTAGATAGTTTTACATCGAAAAAGATAATGCCCTATTTCCCCTCATAATTTAACATATTATCAAGAATATCTTCTTCTGAGTAAAAGCAGCCTATATGGCATTTTATATTATAGTGAAAAAATTTTCTTTGAATAATTGATTCTAACTCCAATGAAAAATCTCTATTATCCTCACAAATGGCAATTCTGAACATAGGTATCCCCCCTAAATAACCATTCAGTTCAAAAAAGACCACTTATTTCAAATTCAAGCTATTTCAAATTTTATCTGTTATAATCATTATAAAGGAAAAGGGTTAGAATTTAAAGTGGTAAGTCAATTTGTTAGAAGTTGTATTTTTCAGTCTACAATAGATAAAGATGAGATTGAAGTAATCTCTTATGGAATTAAAATAATAGAAACTAGCATTCTAACATCTTTAGTTATAATTTTAATTGGAATGATTATGGGACAAACTGTATCTGTTATTATCTATTTAAGTGTATTGATTTTATTTAGGAGAAATATAAGTGGATATCATAGTAAGACATACCTAGGATGTTTGTTTATTACTAGTTTGAATTTCATAATAATAGTAATACTAGAAAAATTGTTGAGCCAGAATCTGAAAGAAGTTATAGGGATATTATTTATTATTTATTCTACTATAAGAATCTATATTGCTAAACCTATGGTACATAAAAATGGAATAGCAAATGAAGAGATTATAAATAAAAGCAATATAAAAGAAGACAAATGGTTAAATATTATATTAGCCTTAGTAACAACATGCCATGCATTAATAGCACTAGGTTTATTAAATGAGATTAATTACTTCTTTGCCATTAGCAGTTCTTTAATGGTAGTGGCATTAAGCATTAAAACTAGATAGAAAGAGAACGGTTCTCATAAGAGAAATGATGTCTCTGATAGATAAAGCTAGTGAAAATAGATACTGAATTTAAAGAGGCCTATGAGGCTCTAAAATTAGCTAATATAACCATGGGTACTGAATCTGTAGAGGAGATAGCAGGCTCCATTGAGAAGGAACAAGATTTCCATATATTATTTAAATCTGTAATGGGAGTAGAAGTTCCCATGATAAAGAGGGAAGATACTAAGCTTACAACGGAATATGGATTTTTCAGAACAAATCCAGCTTTTGACAAAGCAGTATTAAACTTTTCAGATATAAGAAAACTTATTTACGATTTAGCAGAAATAGAAAATTCAGTATATAAATTAGCAATGGAAATAAAAAAGACTCAAAAAAGAGCTAACGCTCTAGATAAAATCCAAATCCCTAAATATACTACTACGATTAAGTATATTGAAGAAGTATTGGAAGAAAAGGAAAGAGAAGACTTCTTTAGACTTAAGAGGGTTAAGGGTAAGTAGGATAATATAAAACTACCAGAAGGATAGAAAGTTCTGAACCGACCCCCAAAAGTTAGATCTAGGAATCTAACTGATGGGAGGTCGGTTTTTAAATGTCAAAATATAGTTATGAATTTAAGATGAAAGTTGTGCAAGAATATTTAGCTGGAAAGGGCGGATTCGCTTTTCTATCTGAAAAATATAATATCTCTTCTACGAGGGACTTACAAAAATGGGTTTCTGCATACAATCAATTTGGCTCTGATGGTTTAATGAGAAAACGAAAAAATCAAACTTACTCTTTCGAATTTAAGCTTCATGTGGTAGAGTTGCATCTAACTACAGAGGTTTCCTATCAGGATTTAGCGCTTTCGGCTGCACAAAAAATAGCGTAGCAGTTCACAAAACTACTACGCTACAAAGTCTAACTTATAGGGGGCACATCAGAACTCATAAGAGTTCTTTTTTCTTCCTTGTTTTATCTTTATAATATAAGGTATAATCTAAATATATAGTATAAAAACAATTTTCAGAAAAAAGGGGGAAGGCTTATGAACTTACAAAGATTTACTGATTTTAAAGAGAAAATAGTAGATAATGTATCAAAAGTGATAATCGGCAAAGAAAAAGAGATAGAGCTGATTATAGTATCATTTCTTTCAGGGGGACATGTTCTTTTAGAGGATATACCAGGCATGGGAAAGACTATGATGATAAAGGCATTCTCAAAGACATTAGATTTACCCTTTAAAAGAATCCAATTTACACCAGATTTGCTGCCATCAGACATTACAGGAATTAATTTTTACAATCAAAAAACTGGAGATTTTGAGTTTAGAGAAGGACCTTTATTCTCCAATATAGTCCTTACAGATGAAATAAATAGAGCAACACCTAGGACTCAATCATCTCTTCTAGAAGCTATGGAGGAAAAGCAAATTACAGCTGATGGGGAGACTAGAAAGTTACATATGCCATTTATGGTGCTGGCTACTCAAAACCCTGTAGAATCCTTTGGAACATTTCCGCTTCCTGAGGCACAACTAGATAGATTTTTTATGCGTATTAAATTAGGTTATCCTACAAAAGAAGAAGAAAAAATCATAATAAGGAAAAACATAGGGGATCCCCTGGATAATATAGAACCAATAATTAGTCATGAAGAATTAAAACACATATTATCAGAGATATCTAAAGTATCTATTCAAGATGAAGTTATGGATTATTTAGTAAACATAGTTAATGAAACTAGAAACAAGAAAGAAATTGAGCTAGGAGTAAGCCCAAGAGGCTCGATAGCCTTATTTAAAGCTTCGAGAGCTTATGCTGCTATCAATGGAAGAGACTATATAGTACCTGAAGACATAAAGACAATGGCTCCATATGTATTAAACCATAGGATAATTGCTCGTGGTATAAATAGTATAGAAGATTCATTAGAACTAGTTAAGGGAATAGTTGAAACAGTAGAAGTTCCCTTAGAAAATATATAGGTATAGCCATGATTTGGTTTCTAATAGGTCTAATTGGTGTTACCTATTTAATTAATAAGGCAACCTTATACTATGGTTTTAGGAATTTAACGTATAAAATGGAAGTAGGGAAAAATACTTTTGAAATAGGAGAAGAAATTGAAATTGTTTCCATAATTGAAAATAAAAAACCTCTAACAATTTCCTTTCTTAGTGTAGAAGAAAAATTCCCAAAAGGTTTTAACCTAGATGGAAATATATATACATTATTTATCATGCCTTATCAAAGGGTGAAAAGAACCTATAAGATATCTGGAGAAAAGAGAGGATTATATAGAATAAAGGATGTGAATTTAGAATTAGGAGATTTTGTTGGATTTAATAAATCCTATGAGGATATAGAAATAAAAAGAGAGCTAATAATATTTCCTAAAAAAATAGATCTTAATGAAAGCATTTCTCCAATAGGATCTCTAAATGGTGACATTTCAGTAAAGAGATGGATAATAGATGATCCTCTTATGACCATTGGCATAAGAGAATATACTGGAAATGAACCACAAAAATTTATTCACTGGCCATCATCTGCAAAGTATAATAATCTGATGGTCAAGAATTTTGATTTTACTACGGATAACAGTGTTCTCATAGTTTTAAATATTGAGAGTGCGAAGCCCTATTGGCGTGGAATAGATGATGATAGAATAGAGAAAGCCATATCTATTACAAGGGCAGTAATGGAAGAATTTGAAAAGCTAAGGATTCCTTATGGATTGGCATCTAATGCATGTAATGCTGGTTCTAACTATATAAAAGGTCATTTCTATCATCCAGGATTGGGTGCTAATCATCTTTATCATTTTCTTGAAATACTAGGGAGTATGAGTTATACAGTATCATTTACCTTTGAGGAGACCTTAAAGAATATTAGCAGAAGACAAGGAAATTACACTACAGTTGCAATTATTACACCAAAGATACTAGAATCCTATATAGAGCCTATAAATTTCTTAGGGAAAACTGTAAATAAAACAGTGGTCATATCTGTGGATGATAAGTATTTAGAAGATTTAAATAAGAATATAATTAGGTTTAGGGGTGATTAGATGACAGGAATAATTTTGCTTGAAATAATGTCCGTAGTGTCGTTTATATACTCTTTACTGACAATATTTTTTCCCTTTGCCTCTATTAGTGAAATATTTATAATCTTTATTTGGTCAATTACAGTATCTGCTATATTTGCCTATACTTATAGACGGTCAAAGACATATCAAATTATTGCTTTGCTTTTATTAGCACCGTTGATATTCTATAATAATATGGAGTCTATCTATTTTGTAGTTATAGCAGCTTTTCTTATTCATACCTACATAACAAAATCATTTATGAAGGGCAGTTATAGTGAATATGTAGATAAATTAAAAAAGACTTATATAGTATATGGAGTAACGTGTATTTTGATATTAACGATAAATGAAGGATATTACAATTTTATTAATATTAGTATACCTTTTGCTATAATATATTTGATGACTACAATTATACTGGTAAGGTCAATTAGACATATATCAACTGGTATGGATATGCAAAAAATAAATCAAGTAAATTTAAGGTATATAGTGATGATATCTGTTACATCTTTCATAGTTACATTAGATAAGTTAAGGAACGCCATATTCCTTATAATTAAGGGAATATATTTATTTTTAATTGAGATAATAATGAAGATATTATATTATCCTATCACCATTATGGTAACTATATTAAATAAAGTCATGGAATATATAAAAGGAAAAATGATGGAGAATGGGAATGATGTATTAGAACAATTATTAGGAGAGTCTACTAATGAATCATCTCGGACTTTAAAAAAGAATGCAGTTAGATGGGGTAATACATTAGTTCAAAAAGTAATAGGCATCCTGTTGATTATGACTACAATCTATATAATTTATAAACTGATCATCAAAGTAGGAGAGAGAAGCTACAAAGGCCTAGAATATACAGAGGAAAGAGAATATATAAAAGAACCTAGGAAAAAGAAAAAAAGATTTTCTAGAGAAAAGTATCCAAGGGAATTAAATGAGCAAATAAGGTATTACTATAGAAGATATCTGGAAAAGCTAGATAAGAAGAAGATTCAAATATTAAAATCTGACACTTCTCTAGATATAAATGAAAAGGCTGAGGAGATATTTGAAGATAAAATTGAAGGAATTAGAAAGATATATATAGACAGTCGCTATGGTAATAAAGATGCAGATAAAAATATTGTAGAAGAAATGGAAAGCTTATATAAGAATCTATAACAAGGAATAAGTATCATTTGCGGTGGCCATTTTAGCTAGCTTATATGTAAGAAAGCGAAAGTTGCACCAAAAATGATACTTTTTATTTCAAAGAATCTGCGATACTATAAAATGAATTAATAACTCTGGTCCTGTATTTATTTAAGCCTGAGATAACTATAATTAGTTTCAGTAAAGATGACATACTGTTGTCAAGTATTATAGATTATAATCATTATATACATGTTTTATATGTCAAGGAGGATTTATAATGAATGATGTTATTAGCTGGCTTCTCGAAGATGATACACCTGAAATAAAATATCGTACCATGGTTGAGTTATTGGATATGCCTAAGGATGATATATGTGTAAAAACAGCATATGATAAACTTATGAACTCCGATGCTGTTGCAAATATCATGATGAAGTTTGAGCTTGATAAAAAATGGGAGGACTATAATGCCTTTTCAGCACTTGCAGAATTTGGGTTAACAAGATATGATGTTAAAATTGATGAATACGTTGAGCGTATTATAGCTAATACAGGCTTTAAAATGCTATGCGGGGAAGGGTTTCTCCTTCGCAATCTAGTAGCCCTTGGCTATTATGATAATCCCATGGTTAAAGAGGAAATTCCAAAAGCATTTTCTGTGCAAAAATCTGATGGAGGTTTTGGATGTATAAGTAAAAGTAAAAAAATAAATGATCCTAAGCTACCTCATAAAAGCTGTATACGAATTACAGCGTCCTATCTTTTACTTGCAGCAGAGCTGAAAAAAATTGATGTTATTTTACCACAGAATAGTCAATTAGTTGATTATTTTATAGATCGTAATGTAGTATATCGTCATGATGATAATACAAGATTTGTTGTCAACGAAATGGCAGGAACTTTTTATCCCCTTGATCCTATAAAAATTGGATTACAAAGTAGTCTATATGCACTTGCAATTCTTGGAGCTGGAAATAGAGCAGGTTATATAAAGGCTAGAAAAATCTTAGAAAGTAAAAGGGATGATGAGGGCAGGTATCTTCTCGATAAATCATTATCAAAACCGTATTTCAAGATTGGGAAAATTGGCAGGCCTAATAAATGGATAACATTATATGCATTACTTGCTGATAAGCATAGTAAGGAATAAGATAAGAGGGAGATCCTATTGCGGCAAAATTTGCAGCAGAAGAGTCCCCTCTTAATGTTTCATTACCTATGTTTTTTTAGTAACTCATCTTTAATATCCCATAATGATTGAGATAAGTCTACAAAATATCTATGAGGTCTTTCAAATCTTTTAACTTCATCCCACATCAAATCTAATTGTTCTTTACAATATGTTCTTATATCATGAATATTTGGATTTTCATAAATGCAATGACCATTTTCAAATATCTGTACTAAGAGTTTCTTAACATAAAAATTCTCCAATGTTTTTCTCTTCCATGTATATAGAGGATGGAAGATTTCATAAGGTTTAGTCTCATCGATGATTTCATTGTGTAAAGTAATTACATCAGCGATAGCTTTATTTGTAGCCTTATCAAACAATCTGTAAACTTGTTTAAATCCTGGAGTAGTTATTTTACCTACATTTTCACTAACTTTTATCTTAGGTATAAGCTTCCCGTCTTTTTCTATTGTGGTTAGTTTATAGACACCACCAAAGACTGGCTGAGATTTTGCTGTTATAAGTCTTTCACCAACTCCAAAGGAATCAATTTTTGCACCTTGGATCAATAAATCTCTTATAACATACTCGTCTAAAGAGCTAGATGCTACAATATTGCAGTCAGAAAATCCTGCTTCATCAAGCATTTTACGAGCTTCTTTAGATAAATAAGCAATATCACCACTATCAATTCTAATGCCTTTTGGTCTAAATCCCAATGGTAAAATTTCTTCATTGAATACCTTTATTGCATTAGGGATACCTTCTTTTAAAGTGTTGTAAGTATCTACTAGAAGAGTACAGTTATTTGGATAAATCTTAGCATATGCCCTAAATGCATCTAATTCTGTAGGAAACATTTGTACCCAGCTATGAGCCATGGTTCCTAATGCAGGGATATCAAAATCCCTATCTACTATGGTATTAGCAGTTCCAATACAGCCCCCAATATATGCAGCCCTAGCACCTAAAATTGCCCCTTCATAACCTTGAGCACGTCTAGAACCAAATTCCATAACAGTTCTACCATCAGCAGCCCTAACTATTCTATTAGCCTTTGTAGCAATTAAACTCTGATGGTTTATAGTTAGGAGAACCATAGTTTCTATTAGTTGAGCTTGCACTACTGGACCTCTGACAACTACTATAGGTTCTTGAGGAAATATAGGTGTTCCTTCAGGAATAGCCCATACATCGCATTCAAACTTAAAATTTTTTAAATAGCTTATAAAATTTTCGGAGAAGATTTTTTTAGATTCAAAATAGGCAATATCTTCTTCATCAAATTTAAGATTTCTTAGATATTCTATTAGTTGCTCAACGCCAGCCATAATAGCAAATCCACCATCATCTGGTATAGTTCTAAAGAACATATCAAAATATGCAATCTGATTTTCCATACCATTTTCTAGATATCCATTGGCCATAGTGAATTCATAGAAATCTGCCAACATAGTAAGATTTTTTCTCTCTTTCCAATCCAAACTTATCATTTGTAGTCTCCTTTTTGTATATATTACCCTAATTATAGTCCTATAACAGAAAAAATTCAATAAAGGAAATTAACAAAAAATAATAGATGGGTAATTTCTTTTATTTTTAGAAACTACCCATCATTTAAAATAAAGCTTTTTGCAGCTACTCCAACCTAAACAATTTGGTTCAATTGCTAAATTCAATCTTTTGATACACTCCTTAACTTTGGACTAATGAGGGGTTAAAAAACTTACCACAACATTTACTATACTTCTACTACTAAAATCTTTATGAGATTTAAATGTTTTTCTTGTAGGAGCTTCTTTACGCTTCTACACTTCCAATCTTTGAAGGTTGGATAATATACAGAATATTTTTTCTGCATTTACTAAAGGATTACTTATTCGATTATCCTCAAATTTTTACCATTAATACTATACTAATCAAATACTAAATCGTTACTGCTGTTACTAACAAACTTCTAAATAGTTAGGCTGGAAGTAACTAAAGCTTTATTTATTTTAATTATATACCACTTCAGCACTTTAGTCAAGTGATTTGATAAAATATTTTAGTGATATATGTATTAATATTATACCCAGATATTTGATTTTAAACATAAAAGATAAAAAACTTCAATGAAATTTATATAATTTCATTGAAGTTAAATAGCTACATATTTTCTAATATCTTTTTCCCCTTATCTGTTATACTAATGGTCTTTATTGGGACTATATTACAGAAAGATTTCATTGAACAACCGCTGCATTTTGTTTCGCAGGTAGGGGATCCCATATCTTCAATAATATATTCCATTCTAGATAATTCTTTCACTGTCTCCTCAACTAAAGCTTCTGTTATATTTAAATTTTTTGCAATTAGAGGAATAGAAAACACTTTAGAACTAGATATTTCCTTCAAAACATTTTTAAGCATAAAGTTCCTCCTAAAAACCTAATACGTTTTGTAAACTTAAATGAAAATTGAGGACTCCAACCTCTGTATGGTACAATGT